>Ga0209370_1000023_pt1 | contig 562057 bp, 495 predicted proteins | sample AgamicAtPrz_FD_187164 | JGI IMG/M metagenome (GOLD analysis project Ga0209370, IMG submission 187164) | Agave microbial communities from Guanajuato, Mexico - At.P.rz (SPAdes) (version 2) | ecosystem: Host-associated > Plants > Phyllosphere > Phylloplane/Leaf | place: Guanajuato, Mexico...
ATACCACGAAGAATATTTCACATAATTATCCGCAATCCTGTTCACTTCACCTTCCAGTAACTGTGCAGAAATATCTTTTATTTTTCTTGCCGGAACTCCGCCCCAGACTTCTCCTGACTTGATGTGGGTTCCCTGCGTCACCACAGAACCAGCTCCTACAATAGAATTTTCTTCTACCAGACAGTCATCCATAACGATCGCTCCCATACCGATTAATACATTATCTTTAATCGTGCAGCCATGAACGATGGCATTGTGTCCGATGGAAACATTATTTCCGATCTCCAGAGGATGTTTCTGATAAGTACAGTGCAGCATGGCATTGTCCTGAACATTTACCTTATCCCCCATTCTGATGTAATGCACATCTCCCCTGATCACTGCATTATACCAGATACTGCAGTCTTTTCCCATAGTAACGTCCCCGATAATGGTTGCCGTTTCTGCCAAAAATGTACCCTCTCCTATCTGAGGTGTTTTTCCTAAAAGTTCTTTTACGATTGCCATAATTTTGATTTGATAATTTGAAAATGAGTCAATTTGAAAATAATAATGCCTGCAACAGCTATTTTAAACTTCCAAGTTCGATTTTTAAATAACCGTGATAGCAAAAATCTAATTTCCAATCTCCGACTTCTAATTTCTAATTGCGTATTTTTGTATCTCAAATTTAACGAAAAAATGCGTACGATACTTATAGAACCAACTGAAAACACGAAAGTGATGAAATTTGTCGCGGATTATAACCTGATCCCGGGATCTTTAGAGTTGGACAGAAGTTCAGATATTTCAGAAATTCCTTTAGCCCAGGAACTTTTCAATTATCCTTTTGTGGAAAGAATTTTCATTACGGCCAATTTTGTAGCGGTAGCGAAACAGGACACGGTAGAATGGGAACATGTAGCTGAAAGCCTGAAAAATGTTATTGAAGATGAATTATTGGCGAACCCAAGAATTTACCTTCAGAAAAAGAAGGAGCTTTATCAGATCTATGCGGAAATGACGCCTAACCCCAATGCCATGAAGTTTGTTTCCAACAGACTGCTTATTGAAGGGTTTGTGGAAGTAAAATCAAAAGAAGAAGCGGAAGGGGTTCCTTTGGCTCAGGCTATTTTTAATGAGTTCGATTTTACAAAAGAAATCTTTATTTCCGACAATTTTGTGGCTGTAACAAGGGATGATTCTGTGGAATGGCATCAGGTAATGATGGCTGTGCGAGGATTCATTGCTGAATATCTTCAGAACGGAGGAGAAATTTCAAATCTTGCACCCCAAAAGCATGAAAATCCTGTTGAAAAGATCATCAACAGAGAATATACGGATGACGAACAGAAAATCTCAGATATTTTAAATGAATATGTAGCTCCTGCAGTGGAAAATGACGGTGGAAAAATTTCCCTGATGGAATATGATCAGGAAAATAAAACAGCCAAAATGCTTTTACAAGGAGCCTGTTCAGGATGTCCAAGCTCTACTGCTACTCTGAAAAATGGAATTGAAAACATTTTAAAGCAATTTGTTCCGGACTTAGTGGAAAAAGTAGAGGCTGTAAACGGATAATCGGATTTTATCATGTCACCCCGAAAAAATATTCTGGTCATTATCGGAAGTGCTACAAAATATTCCAGCAATCAGAAATTAATCGAACAGGTCCTGGATCAGCATCCGGATACTGATTTCAAAATCCGGGATGACCTTTCGGTTCTCCCCCATTTTGATACTTCATTAACGGACAACGATACTCCTGATGAAGTATTGAAAATCAGGAAGGAAATTGAAAATGCAGACGGTGTTTTATTTTCCACCCCGGAATATATTTTCAGTATTCCCAGCAGGCTGAAAAACTTACTAGAATGGTGTGTTTCTACTACTGTATTTTCCGAAAAGCCGGTTGCTGTAGTAACAGCTTCTGCCAACGGGGAAAAGGGACATGAGGAACTGGTCATGATTTTGAAAACACTTGGAGCCCGGATAGAAGACCGGCATCAGCTTTTAATAAAAGGCATAAAGGGAAAATTTAACGCTAACGGCTTGGCTGAAAGTAATATCTTTGCCGAAGTATCAACAATGATAACAGATTTCGAAAACACTGTTTCTTAATAAAAATTAAAATATTGGATAAAAAAGGAATTTTACTGGTCAATCTTGGTTCTCCAAAATCTACGGCTGTAAATGATGTAAAGGAATATCTTGATGAATTTTTAATGGATGAAAGGGTAATTGATTACCGTTGGATTTTCCGTGCTTTGCTGGTTCAGGGGATTATTTTAAAAACGAGACCCGCCAAATCTGCAGAAGCTTATAAAACAGTATGGACGGATGAGGGTTCTCCTTTAATTGTCATTACTGAAAAAATCCGGGAAAAGCTACAAAAAGTAGTGGATGTGCCTGTAGAAATCGGCATGAGATATGCGCAACCTAGTATTGAAGCAGGAATTCAAAAATTAGTTGATCAGGGAGTTTCAGAAATTGTTTTATTTCCATTATACCCGCAATATGCGATGAGTACAACGGAAACAGTGATTGAAAAAGCAGAGGAAGTAAGGAAAAAGAAGTTTCCTAAAGTAAAGATTAATTATATACAGCCTTTTTACAACAGGGATATTTATATTAATTGCCTGGCAGAAAGCATCAAGGAAAAACTTCCGGAAAACTTTGACGTTCTGCAGTTCTCCTATCATGGAGTTCCTGAAAGACATATTTATAAGACAGATCCTACAAAAACATGCAATCTTAACGACTGCTGTTCAAGAGATAATAATCCAAGCCACCAGTTCTGTTACCGTCATCAGTGTTATAAAACCACAGAAGCGGTGATCGCCAAAATAGGGCTTCCAAAAGAAAAAACAATTGTTTCTTTCCAGTCAAGATTAGGAAAGGACAAATGGATAGAACCTTATACGGATGAAACGTTAGAAACAATTCCGAAAAAGGGAGTTAAAAACCTGGCTATTGTTTGCCCGGCCTTTGTTTCTGATTGTCTTGAAACCCTGGAAGAAATTTCAGTGGAAGGTAAGGAACAGTTTCTGCATGGAGGCGGAGAGAATTTCCACTACATTCCATGCCTTAACGCTGAAGACCGCTGGATAGAAGTGGTAAAGATTCTGTGTGAAGAAAAACTGAATGATTTCTACTTGGTATAAGTAAATCTATTAATAATAAAAGGCCACAAAATAAATTTGTGGCCCTTTTTTTAGAAATATATTAAAATTTATTTTTTAATCAGGTTTCCTGCTTTTTGTCCATTAACCGTTACTACATATATTCCGGAAAGTATATTAGATGGAAGCTGAATATCTACTTTATTTTTACCATCTATAGTTTTGATTTTCTCAGAAATTTCTTTTTTTCCTGTTAAACCAACTAATTCTACAATTCCATTTCCTTCTTTTCCTTCAAACTCAACAGTGAATTTATCGGTCGCCGGATTCGGGCTGATGGTGTAAAGTAAAGCCTCTTGTGCTGCTACTTTTCCTGCTGCAGAAGTTCCTCCGCCAACACCTACTGCATTCCATGCATTGGTTACCTGAGTAACTTCAACTCCACCAGCTCCGTATAGATCTGCTGCTGCCTGAAGCGAAGAAGTTCTTGCATTGGCATAGGTAGAAGAAGAAGTAAGATAAGTCGTTAGTGTTCTGTAAGCGATTGCTGCTGCCTTATCCAATCCGATTCCTGTAACATTATAGGCAAAACCTTTGTCATTAGTTCCGGTTCCACCGTTTACCAATAAATAATACCAGAAATTAAGCACGCCTGAATTGGTATGAACACCGCAATAATCATTATATCCTGGCAAATTTGGATTTCCCTGAGGAGTACAAGAGCTGCTGGCATCCTTCCAATAGGTTCCTTTGTAGGTATCAGGCTGGCTATAAGCATTAGGATTAGCCATATCTCTGATCACATAACTAAAATCTTCTCCTAATTTCCAGCTTGCCTGTGTTGGTCTTGCCCAAAGCTCAATAGTATTTCCAAAGATATCAGAGAAACCTTCATTCAAAGCTCCCGATTCTCTTTGGTAAGCAAGATTGGCTGTTTTAGTAGTTAAGCCGTGGGTAATCTCGTGACCGCAAACGTCAAGAGCAGTTAGCGGCTTACCTCCGTTCGTGGTAGAACTTCCATCCCCGTAGGTCATTCTGGAACCATCCCAAAATGCATTAAAATAATTGGTTGAGTAATGAACATAAGATTTTATGGCAAAATTATTATTGTCTATACTTTTTCTTCCAAACTTCGTGTAATAGTAATCCAGCGTCATTTCAGCACCCCAATGCGCATCAGTAGCATACTGATCTTTATTGGTGTTTACATTATTCCAGTTGTTATCCGTATCTGTAAAATCTACAGCTGATGAATAATTGGTTCCTTTTCTGAGATTGTAAGTTTCTACAGCTGTTCCTGCATTTCTTCCCGCTTCTCTTAATCTGTAGCTTCCGTTATAGGAGTCGGCAACGATAGCCCTGTTTCCACTGTAAGCTGTTGTAGCAGTTCCCGGAGCATTGGTTTCGTGAATTAAAGCATTGGTCCCTAAAACTTCACCATTTTTAGCATCTACGAAAACGTATTGTCTGCTTAATGGTTTTTCTGCGTAGATATCAAATTTGTAGGCAAGCTTAAGATCAGTCATCTTTTCATCAGAAGGATCTGAATAGTATACCAGTTCTCCTTTTGGAGCAAAGCTTGCGTTAGGATTTTTAGATTCGTTTTTAATAAATTCTTCTTCTTCTTTGTTCTGCCATTTATAGGATTCGGCGCCTATAAAAGACAAAGCACTCTGCAATGCAATACTTTCAGATATGGCCGCTTTTTTTTCTGCAGAGGTAGCTTCTTTAAGGATCCATTTTCCGGTTTCCCCCACTACTTTGCCTCCTTTTGTCTGTACTGCCATCATTCCATACTCTACAGGAATACCATTAATGGTCTGCTGGAATCTGTGGGTTTCAAAACCAAGTGCGTCTTTTTCTGAACCTAGTTTTAAACCTTGCCCTTGTGAAACTCTCTTGGATGTTTCATCAAATAAAACCGGCTGACCTTTAAAGTCCGGTCCGTTTTTATCAAATCTGATAAGTTCTGCGTGAAGTCCGTTTTTACCCGAGATTAATTTTGATGGATTTTCCTGCCCAAAAACAAAGGCGGAAGCTGCAATACTGACTGCAAAGATAAATTTTGTTTTCATAAAAATATTATTTTGTTTGAACGTGAGAACAAATTTATATCTTTTTCGTAAAGAAACAATAATACCAGTGAATAAAATTTAAAATATAAATAAAATGAATGATTTTAATTTAACTATTCTTTAAAAACATTGAAGTTAATTCAAAATATTTTTATCTCTATAAAAATTATAGACTAATAATTTTTATATAATTCTACATTTTATGAAATATTTTTTTCGATATGTTATGCATAATATCAATTATTATGAAATAAGCTCTCTCAAAATATATCTTCGATTATTTATTATAAAATATACTAAAAAAAATAGATCACCCCCCCATTATTTCTAATAGAACAATCAATAAAACACAAAAAAAAACAGATAACACCCTATATTTTTATCAACAAAAACAAAATATTAAATATTTTTATTACCTTTACCCTATTAAACAGCTTCATTAACCCAAAAAATTAGAAATGATGAATGCAACAGCCAAAATTCTAGTACATAAGATTGAAAGTTTTACTCCCGAATTGCTGGAAACCTTAGCAAAAATGGTTGAGAATTTAGAAATCCAAAACAGACTATCGGTTCCCCAGTTCCAGATTGACGAAGTTTTGTACAGAATTCAGTTTCATCAGGAAAACCCTAAAACAAAACTTGATTTTTATGAAAATATTTCCGATCTGAAAATGAACTGTGCCTAAAAAATGAATGTCCTTCTCTCTTCTATTGCCAAAAATGACATAAGGCTGCTTATGCGTGTTTTTAATACGGAAAAAGAAAATAAAGGGATAGATTTTCTTGAAGATCTGAAGACATCCATCAATCAGATCCTGGCAACTTCAACCATAAAGCCCAGTGAAATTGCTGTGAATAAAATGGAAAACTTCCCTGTCATTATTCACTATGTTTTTGAAAACGAAGAAAATTTATTTATAACAGCTATTTTTAAAGAATTGAATTAAAAAATGACCTGAAAACTATTATTATATCTATATGACACTGGCAAAAAAACCTTATAATTTCTATAAGGTTTTTTTTATGGAATGCGATCTAATTATTTTACAGGCGTTCTGAATTCACCATACCCCATCAGGCCGTCATAATTACGCCCGAAAGGCGCATAATACAAAAATGCCTGATACAGGTTTTCAGTCTGCCAGAAATTACCGTTTACTTCCCCGAAGTTCAGAGAACCGTTGCTTTCTTTTGTAGCAAGGATATAATTATAGAAACCTTGTTTCAGAAATATTCTGGCTACATATTTCTTATTGGCAGCATCGTACTGCATCTGGTTTTCTTTGCTTGGCTTAAAATCATTAAAGCCTCCCAGCACATAAATTTCCTTATCTACAGGATCGGATTCCAAAGAAAAATAAACCCATGAGTAGTCAGCTTCTCTTTCAGCGTTTCTTTCCAGACCCAGATCATTTCTTCTGTAATACCATGCACCATTTACATCAGGCTGGTACTGATAATTAAGAGGAAAAGCCCAGACAGGATGAAGATAAGTCTGGTTGACCCCATCTTTCAGTTCTGTAGCGCTTACCATATCTGCCGCCATATTCATATTCTTATTATCAAAATAATAGAATTCGTTGTTGCCGGGAAATGTTAAGTTCATTTGCTGGAAAAGCAACTGATTTCCCAATGTGGCACTTGGCTTCATATTGTTCACAACAACATTCGGATTGTTGTTCTGCATGACATTTAAGGTCATGGAATTAACATTGGAGGACAGATCCCCACCTTTTGAAGTGGCTTTCACCTCTACTCTTTGATTAACATTGGGATTCTTAGCATCCGCTATTCTTGAAATGTTCAAAGCAACTGTGGCCGCATCTTCTACCAGATAAAAACGTCTTTTAAAAAGTGGCCTGTCTGCTGAATCTTTATAGACGATCAGCTCATAATTTCCCGATATTTTCGGCTGTATCTTATCGTTTGGAAAGGTAAGCTTGTAATGAGTGTAAGCCTGCAGGGTATTGAAAGAATACTGGAACTGATCCAGAAGATCATTAAGGCTTCCGGTGGCAAACTGGGTAAAAAACAGGTTGTCATCATTCCAGTTTCTGTCATAATGTTTGATCGTATATCTGTAAATTTCACTGGCATTCGTAAGGTCATCAAAGCTTAAAACCAGCTGTTCACCGAATTTGATGACTGGTGTTTCATCATTCGTCTGCGGGTTGAATAATTGGATGCTCTGGATATTCTGTCCAAAAGCCAGTCCGCTCAAAGAAAGTAAAAGTATTCGCAAAGTTTTCATTATGACGAAGATAGCGAAAAATCGGTATTTTCTTAATAATATCGTACTTTTGAAATAAAAAATATCAGTTATGCTTCAGATTCAAGGCTTCGTATTCAATTTTGCCAGCGAAAATACTTACATCCTTTACAACGAAAATAAAAATGCCTGGCTGATTGACCCGGGAAACATGAACGAGCAGGAAACCAAAGCTATTGAAAGCTTTATTTCTGAAAACGGGTTGAAAATCGAGAAAATTCTTCTTACCCATGCTCATATTGATCATGTTTTGGGATTACAGTGGGCGTTTGACACTTTTAAGGTTCCGGTTTATATGCATCAGGATGATCAGGAAGTACTGGATATGCTTCAGGCAAGTGGAATGAGATTCGGATTCTCTGTGGATCCCGTAAAAGTAGATCTCGTATATGTAAAAGAAGGTGAAGAGCTCGAGCTGGACGGAGAAAAATTTAAAATTTATCACGTTCCGGGACATTCTCCGGGAAGTGTGGTGTACCATAATGAAGGTCAGAAATTCATGATTTCAGGTGATGTGCTGTTTGAAGGCAGTATCGGAAGAACCGATCTTTATAAGGGAAATTATGACCAGCTGATCACCGGTATCACAAATAAATTATTCATTTTGGATGATGAGACCAAGGTTTTCTCAGGTCATGGAAATCCTACAACCATTGGATTCGAGAAGCAGTATAATCCGTTTTTTAAGTAGAGCGCGATACGAGGTTCGGGATGATCTTGCGGATTTGAGAGGTTCGGGATGCGAGGTTAATTGTTGCGGATGAAAGTCGGATGTCTGATGTCTGATGTCTGAAATCTAACATCTAGTATCTTGACTCTTAATTCTCAACTCAAAAAATTCACCATTCACTTGCGAAGCAAAATTCACTATTGCAATCACAATTTACAATCAAAATAAAACCGCCAGAAAAAATATCCTGACGGTTTTTTTATGAAGAAAATATAAGTATTAAAAATCCAGGGTTATCGAAGCTCTGGCAGTGGCCCCCAAAATAGGTCTTGCCATTCTGATATTCGTTCCTGCAGTAACCTGAGATCTTGGATCCCCTTCTGTAATTCCGATGGTGTTGAAGATATTCGTTCCATCTACCGCAAAACGTATTTTTCCTAACTGGTAAGACATTCCTGCTCCAACTTCTGTGAATGAAGGAAGGATATTGTCATCCGTATTTCCTTCGTTCTGGAAACGTTTTCCATAATAGTTCATGCTTACATAAGCTCTCCATTCTTTTGTGATATTCACTGCAGGAGAGATATTGAAATAGAACTTAGGCATTCTTCTTACGGTATTATCACTATAATCAACAATTACATTTGTTTTAATTCCATTTACCTCTATTACTTGCGTTACTGCAAAATCTTTGTATTTTGGATTCTGAATCGTTCCGTTAAAAGTTATTTCAAGAATATTATTGAAAAGTCTGGTATAACCTTCAATTTCTACCCCGAAGTTTGTTGTATTGGCAAACTTATTTTCTGAAGTTCCGTCTGAGAATACATCAGTAAAAGAAAGGTTTTTAAGCGTAGAATAGAAAGGAATAATTCCGATATCGAAAGTACGCGAATAGTATTTGTAGCCTATTTCCAGCTGATTGGTCCCAACCGGTTTGATGGCGCTCAGATCTAACATATTATTATAATACGCTTCCTCATTCGGAGATCTGAAACCGTGAGAAAAACGGGCGTATACCGCATTTTCTCTGTTGATTTTATAATTGGAAGCCAAAGTATAGGAAACCTTGTCTATGTCATAGTTCCAATACGTATACTTATTCCCAAGTACTGCCATATTATCATCTGCTGTGGTCGTTTCAAAACCGTGAGTTCCATCAGTTGTTAAGCCAGAATTGTTTAGATTTCCGGTTGTTGTATTAACTCCGTATCCTTTATAAAAATCACGGCTGTAACGTAATCCTCCGTTGAAGCTCAGGGCATCAGTGATATTATAATCCAGGTTCAGATAAAGATCATTAAGGCTTCCCTGGATCTGCGAATCTCTGATCAGGAAAGACATATCCATAACACCATTGTAAGTTTTGGAATATCCAACATCTGACGGATTCATTGACGGATTCACAAGATTTAAAAGCTGCGGCCTGTCTGAAGCAGTTGTTAAAATATTGCTCCAGTTCCAGTACTGATGAGATTTCCAGTTGGATTTATAGAAACCGGCCGTTACATTTCCTTTATCAAATTTATAATTGAACTGAAGATCATTCACAAAGTTATTCATCTGCTTGTCAATAGCCCAGAATCCTAATTTCTGTACATATTGTGGATTAACTATAGCACCACTACCTACCGCGGAATACTGATAACTGCTCATTCCCAGGCCGCCCTGGTCAACCGGTTTAGTTGCATAGTCAGCAGCCAGTTTAGGAGCTCCTGCCGGGAACATACCGGTATATTCCATATTGATATTGGTATATCTTGTTTTGTTCAGGACACTGAAATTGTTTCCAAGATCATACTTGAATTCTGCACCCAGCACATCTACTTTCGGATGAATTGCGTTTTCAAGATCTCTTTTGAAGAATCCTCCGCCGGCCTGCGGAATGTTAAGCTGACTTACGGTTCTGTAGCTGTACGTTCCGTAATTAGCATCGAACCCCGGGAATTCTTTCAGATCATTTCCTTCCTGCAATAAAGGGATAGGTAGGTAAAATGTATTTCTGTCATCCAGCTTTTTGTAATATACTTTAGCATAGCCTTTATCGAAGACATATTTCAGGTTCATTCTGATCTGTCCGCCGTTATTGGCTCTGAAACCCGTTTTTCTGATTCCATTATCCGTTCGGTAGAATCCGCCTACATTAAAAAACAATTTATCCTGAACTAATGCACCGCCTACATTCAGATCGGTGCGCATAAGGCCGTAAGTACTGGTTTCAAGCTTGGCAGTTCCTTTAAAATCATTACTTCCTTCTTTAGTAATAAAGTTGATAAGACCTCCCGGAGAGTTATTGGCATAAATGGAACCTGAACCTCCTCTCAATGCTTCCAGACGGCTTACTGAATTATCTACACGGAAAAAGTTATCTGCATTGGCAAACTGAAGCGCTCCGTCTTCAAAAACCGGAAGGCCGTCTTCCTGAACCTGTACGAATTCATAAGCTCCGGCAGAAGGAATACCTCTTGCAAAAAGGTTGTTCCCTACTTCACCTCCTGACGTTTCCACGGCAAAACCCGGAACTCTCTGTAAAAGTGCAGCAGCACTGATGGGATTCTGCTTCTGGATTTCTTTTGCTGTAAACGTGGAAATAGCCGTACTGGATTCTATTTTCTTTTTCGGTCCGGAGTTTCCGGTAATAACGATCTGATCTATGGAAGACGTCTTGATAGAGTCCTGAGGCGTTTCCTGGGCATACGCGTTGTTAAAATAAAGCGTAGCGGTGGCAGCCATTAAAAATATCGATCTTTTTTTCATAGCATGATTTTTATAGAGTTAGTTTTGTTTTAATTTGAGATAGACCCCGTTTGTCCACCCGAATCCGTCCTGATTCGGATATTCTCCGCCCCCGGCAATGGTTTCAGTGTCCAGTGCATTGTATTTTTCCATTAGTTTACCGGTGTTGCTGTATACCCTTTCCACATTTCCGCACCAGTTATTTTTTATTTCCTCAGCCAGCTTATCGAAGTCGTAGTTTTTCATTGCTTTAAAACCTAGCCATTGGTAAGGTGCCCATGCATTCGGAAGATCCCATTGCTGGCCACTGTTTTTGGTTGTGGTAACAAGGCCTCCCGGATACAGAAATTTTTCAGCGATAATGTTAACAACAGATTCAGCCTGTTGAGCATCTGCCAGTCCGAGAAATAAAGGGTAAAGAGCAGCAATATGTTCAGACGGTGTGTTTTTGTGTTTTTTTAAGTGATAATCTTTATAACATTTAGTGTTTTCATCCCAAAAGTAGGTATTGATCATCTGTCTGCGTCTTGCTGCTCTTTCAGTAAAATAATTTTCTTTATCTGCCAGGTTCAAAAGTGCTGAAGAATGGGCTAAAGTTTTCTCCAGATGCCATAAAAGGCTGTTCAGGTCTACTTCTGCTATATTCAGCGTTTCTATGGTCTGTATATGCTCTCCGTCCGCAAACCATCTGCTGGAAAAATCCCAGCCGGATTCGCAGGCGCTTCTTATATTTCTGTAAAATTCCTCATCTGTGTTCTCACTGTCTTCAATATCAATCAGGTAACTTTCAGGGCGTGGTGCGTTTTCTGCATCATAATACCGGTTCAGAATATCCCCGTTTTTTGTTTTTGCCACTCTTTTCACTGTGGAATCATTTTCCAGCCATTCTTCCCCGTTCATCCAGAAAGCATATTCTTTCTCTAAAGTGTCATGATATTTAGTATAAATACTCTCATCATTTGTAGTTTCAAAAAGCAGATCAAGCATCAGCGAAAAATAAGGCGGTTGGGAACGGCTCAGGAAATGGGTTCTGCTTGCATTAGGAACAAAACCGACATTCTGGATTAAATACGAACAGTTTTCCACAATATTTTCCATCATTTCTGTTCTTCCGGAAACCTGTAACCCAAGCATAATGAAATAGCTGTCCCAATAGAAGAACTCATTAAAACGGCCTCCCGGAACGATGTACGGCTTTGGAAGTTTCAACAGTGTTCCTTTTTCTTCATAAGCTGTACGGGTCAATTCGTCCCAAAGCTTTTCGATATGCTGGTCAATCGGCAGCTGATCTTCCCTCTGAATTGAAATTCTGGCTTCGAGAAAATCGAAATTCTTCATTACAAAATCTTTCAGATCAAATCCTGCATCTCCTTTTTTCTTTTCATATTCCGCATTGATCTCCGAAACAGGAAACATAGGAACTGCATCGGTCATCATCTTCTGATCTTCAAAGATTCTGGCTCTCTGTACATCATCAAAAAGAACCTGAATTTCGTTTATGTAAAGCTGTTTATTCATTATTATTTCTTAGGATTTATTTTTAATTTATTCATAAAAATGGCTGAAATAATCAGCAGTGAAAGCGGTATCAGTGAAAGATAAAATGCCTGCTGTCCACTGAATTCCTGAAAGACAAAACCTGTGATCATAGAGCCTATTGTACCTCCTATGGCAGAAAAAACCACGATGAGTCCGGACATGGCACTGTGTAAATATTTCGGAATAGATGCCAGGATCACAGAATTGATACTTGGATAAATCGGTGCCAGCAAACCACCCATCAACGGAAATAAGTACACAACAAGCGGTGCATTGAACCAACCAGTTCCTTCGCTTATCTGAATATTGTGGGTTAATGGAAGAACCAAAAGTATGCTGATAGCAAAACCGATCACACAAAAGGAAACCACATAGATCCAGCTGAATTTCTTGGAGAAAAATCCGGATAAAAACCTACCCAGAGCAAAGGCCCCGGCTAAAACCGCTCCGGCCTGAATACTCATAGAAGTAGGCAGCTTTAAAATTTCTTTATAAAAAGTAGGCGTCCAGGTTTGGAAGCTCTGCTCCACCAATACAAAAAGGAAAGCACACAGAAGAAAAAACAGTACTTTTTTATAGCTGAATAAGCTGATGCTGTTTTTAAGATCTCCCAGCAAATCCGTTTTCTCACTTCTGGCTTCACTCTCATTTAATTTTGAAAAGAATAAAAACAGGAATGATAATGCCGAAAGTGCTCCCAATACCCAATATACATTCATCCATTGGGTAGATTTCGGGTTATGGTCATCTATAAATAAACTGAAAAGTACATTTCCTGCCAGGACACCGATCATGAAAAAGCCTTCCAGAAAGCCCATAAAGCTTGAATGCTCCTTGTCAGTATTGGTTACCAGGCCAATAGAGGTAAAAACGGAAATTTTTATGAGCGCAAACGAAATTCCTACAATGGTAAATAACAGTTTGAAAAACCAGAAATCATTGGCAAACGGCATCACAAAACACATTCCGCTCACCAGGAAAAGAGCGGTGAGCATGGAATTTTTAATCCCTATTTTGGGCAGAAACGATGCCAGAATAAAAGAACATATGGCAATCGGAAGATCTTTAAAGCCTTCCAGGACACTGGCTGAAGATTTTGAAATTCCGAAGTTTTGCTGTACCTGCAGAATAACAGTTCCCACGGAATTCAGAAGAATTGCGAAAACGAAATAATTTAAAAATAATACAGCTTTTATATTGAAATTTTTCATGGAGATCATTTCTTGCCGGCTAAGATAGAAGCATTTCGCTTAACATTAATTTAACACAATAAATCAATATTTGAACTATATTAATATAATTAGTATTTTTATTGAATAAATACGATTAATGAGATGAAAGTTAGTTTTGAAAGAATAATTCCCAATGAAAAAAGCTCCTTCCGCACGCTGCACAACAATTCGCCGATCTCAGAATTCAAATGGGAATATCATTACCATCCCGAAATTGAACTGGTATGTGTGATTTCCGGGAACGGAACCCGCCATGTCGGGTATCATAAAAGCAATTATACGAACGGGGATCTGGTATTGATAGGCTCTAATATCCCCCATTCCGGCTTCGGATTGAATTCTACGGATCCTCACGAAGAAATTGTTCTGCAGTTCAAAGAAGAAATTCTTCAGTTTCCGCAACAGGAAGTAGAAGCGAGATCTATTAAAAATCTGCTGGAACTTTCCAAATATGGCATCCACTTTCATTCTAAAATAAAAAAAATAATGCTTCCCAGGCTGAAACTGATGCTTGAATCTGAAGGCTACAAAAGATATCTGCTGTTACTTGAGATTTTATTTGAACTTTCCCAATGCAATGATTACGATCTTTTGAACAAGGAAATTATGCCGTATACCATCATCTCAAAAAATAAAACAAGACTGGAAAATATCTTTACTTATGTGGAACATCATTATGACAAGGAAATCAACATTGAAGACGTAGCCAGAATTGCGAATCTTACTCTCCCCGCTTTCTGTAATTTTTTTAAAAAGGCTACCCAGATCACTTTTACGGAGTTTGTGAACCGTTACCGCATCAATAAGGCCTGCCTGCTGATGTCACAGGATAAAAGTATTTCAGAGTGCAGTTACAGCTGCGGATTTAATAATGTAACGTATTTTAACCGGATGTTTAAAAAATATACTGAGAAGACTCCTTCTGAGTTTATAAAGAATTTCTCCCACAATAAAGTGAATGTAGATTTGAAGGTTGAAAATGAGGTGAAAATTACGGCTGGTTTTTAGAACATGTAATCTGCTCTCGTTTGTCATGCTGAGCGGAGTCGAAGCATCTCATTCAAAAAAAGTAGTTTACTTCCCACAGATTTCACGGATAACACAGAGGTTTGTGCATAAAAAAAGCTGCTCTTAAAAAGAACAGCTATATTATAAGTAGAATTAAAACTTTAAACTTTAATATTTAAACCTTGAACTTCATTACTTCCATTTAATATTGCATCCCATGCTTGGTCTTTGAATTTCCTCCTGCGGCTCGCCTAATAAAAGGTTTTCAAAAGCAATGATGAGATCTTCCCCGGTTACATCTTTATTGTTCCCCGGTCTTGAATCGTCCATTTGACCTCTATAGATCAGGTCAAGTTTATCATCAAAGAAATAGAAGTCCGGTGTGCATGCCGCATCATAAGCTTTTGCTACAGCCTGGCTTTCGTCATATAAATAAGGAAAATCAAATTTTCGCTCAATCTGGAACTCGATCATTTTTTCCGGAGAATCTGCCGGGTATTTTTCCACGTCGTTAGCGTTGATGGCAATGAATTCAATTCCTTTATCATTATAATCTTCATACAATTCGTTGATCTTGTCGATCACGTGAAGTACAAACGGGCAATGGTTGCACATAAAGATCACCAGCGTTCCTTTTTCTCCTTTCAGCTCGTCCAGAGACTGAATTTCGTTATTTTTTGACGGGTTCGGAAGCTCAAAAAAAGGAGCTTTGGTTCCTAGAGCCAGCATATTTGAGGGAGTATTCATATCCTTTATTTCTTTGCCCACAAAGATAAAGTTTCTTTTAATACAAGCCAATCCGGGAATTTATAAACTTGCGTTAAATGTTAAATATTAAATTTCATTTGGAAGATATGTTTAAAAGTTTGTAGTTTTGCTAACACTGTTAGTAATTAAAAATCATGGGCTTACACGAACGCCGTCAAAGAGAGAAAGAATCTATCCGTGCAAATATTTTGCAGGCTGCTTTCGGCTTGGCTAAAACGGAGGGCTGGGCATCACTTTCGATGCGTAAAATAGCAGATGCTATTGAGTACAGTGCTCCCGTGGTGTATGATTATTTTGAAAACAAGGAAGCTATTTTGTATGAAATTTCTATCAATGGTTTCCACTGTCTTCATATAGAATTATTAAAGGCGCAGAGAAAATTTGACACCCCGGAAGAGCAGCTTATTGCCATAGTGGATGCCTATTGGGATTTTGCTTTCAAGAACAAGGAATACTACCAGCTGATGTTTGGCCTGGGAATGCAGTGCAGCGGAAAAGGCCAGATGAAGGAGGAGTTTTCTTCATTCCAGGACCTGATCTATGAGTGTACCTACAACATTATCAAGAAGAACGGAAACAATACAGAGAATGCCTGTCATATGTCTCACGCTTTGTTTTCAGCGGTACATGGGCTGATCTCTATTATGATGATGCGAAATGCGGATATCCCTTCTACAATGAATAAAACAACTCTGGACGAAACGGTTTCTGCTTTCGTTAAGTCTTTGTAAATTTTTTTTGAATTTATAATTAACACCGTTAGGAAAAATAACATCGAATATCAGTACAATATTCAATTAAAAAAACTAAAAAAAACAATGAAAACCATAATCCACCATTTTCCAGGAAGCTCCGTTTCACCACTTAACACCGTTAGATAAATTAACACACAATTAATACACCTCATTATATACATATCCAAACATTAAACAGGCAACTATTATGAAAATGACGATCTGACACCTTTATTAAAAATTCTGAAATTTTTTTTGAACCTATCATTAACACTGTTAGAAAAAATAACAGAATTTATTAAATGAACATTATTACTTAAATCTAACACTTCATTAAAAAAAATTAAACCAACAATGAAAATACCTGGAAAAATAAGGTTTATCGTACTTATATCTAGTATTATCCTTTTGCAGAACTGCACCAAAGCAGCAGAAGGTTCCAATGCAGCACCGCCTGCACCGGAACTTCCGGTTTATACCGTGATCACCTCTCCAGCTACAACATATCAGGAGTTTCCTACCGCACTGGAAGGTAAAAATAACGTAGAGATCAGATCTCAGGTAGATGGATACCTGGACAGGATCTACGTGGAGGAAGGTTCTTACGTAAGAGCCGGACAACCTCTGTTTAAAATAGATTCAAGAAGTTATGGCGAACAGGTAAATATGGCTCAGGCCAACCTTCAGGCAGCCAATGCTAATATTGAAAAAGCCAGAGTGGAAGTTGACAGACTTCAGCCGCTGGTAGCTGCAAAAGTGGTTTCTGCCGTACAGCTGAAAACAGCAAAAGCGAACTATGCCGCAGCCGTTGCCGCAGCATCACAGGCCAGAGCATCTGTAGGAAGTGCAAGGATCAATGTAGGATTTACTACGATCACAGCACCGGTAAGCGGATATATCGGAAGAATTCCTTACAAAAAAGGAAGCCTGATCTCAAGAACAGATCCTAATCCATTGACTTTACTATCGGATATCAGCGAAATTTATGCATACTTCTCTTTAAGCGAGCTTGATTTTATTGCATTTCAGAATAAATATCCGGGAGCAAGTCTGGAAGAAAAACTGAAAAATATGCCGATGGTAGAACTGGTTATTGCCGACAACAGTATTTATCCGGAAAAAGGAAAGATGAGCATTGTAGACGGACAGTTTGACAAAACAACCGGAGCCATAAGTGTCCGCGCTGTTTTCCCGAATGCACAGGGAACTCTGAGAACCGGAAATACGGGAAGAGTGCGTATGCCTCAGATGCTTTCCAATGCTGTTGTAATTCCGCAGGAATCTACCTTCGAAATTCAGGATAAAACCTATGTGTATATCTTAGGAAAAGACAACAAGGTAACCAGCAAACCGGTTAAGATCTCAGGAAAAACATCAGGCTATTACTTTGTATCTGAAGGTGTTACTCCAGGCGAAAAAATCGTGTACACAGGAATCGGGAACTTAAAAGATGGTGTTTCTATCAAGCCGAAAGCCATTTCATCCGACAGCCTGTTGAGAGCTAAACCTTTGTAATCCATCCCGATACAGAAGACTTTAAAAAATAAACTTCTTATGTTAAAACAATTTATAGAAAGACCGGTACTTTCAACGGTCATCTCCATCATACTGCTATTGCTGGGAGCACTTTCGGTTTTCAATCTGCCGATTACCCTGTTCCCGGACATTGCCCCTCCAAGCGTTCAGGTAACGGCCTTTTACCCGGGAGCGAACGCAGAGGTTGTGGCAAGATCAGTAGCAACGCCTATTGAAGAGGCGGTAAACGGGGTTGAGAACATGACATATATGACTTCCAACTCCAGTAACGACGGTACTATGACGCTGAGCGTTTTCTTCAAGCAGGGCTCTGATCCCGATAATGCTGCCGTAAACGTTCAGAACAGAGTATCCAAAGCTATGAGCCAGCTTCCTCAGGAGGTAGTTCAGGCCGGGATTTCAACCCAGAAAGTACAGAACAGTATGATCATGTTCATGGGATTAACCAGTGAAGATCCTAAACAATATGACGAGCTGTTTCTGCAAAACTATCTTAAAATCAACATTATCCCTCAGATACAGCGTATTCCGGGTGTTGCCCAGGCCCAGGTCTTCGGAACCATGGATTATTCCATGAGAATCTGGTTGAAACCTGACCGTCTGGCAGCTAATAATCTTTCTCCACAGGAAGTAATGGCAGCCATCAAAGATCACAACCTTGAAGCTGCGCCTGGACGTCTTGGACAGGGAAGTAAGGAAACTTACGAATATATTTTAAAGTATAAAGGGAAATTAAACCAGAACGGAGACTACGAAAATATTGCCATCAAAGCCAATAACGACGGTTCATTTTTAAGATTAAAAGATGTAGCCAGAGTAGAATTCGGTTCCTACACCTATACTGCAACCAACAGAGTTGACGGAAAACCGGTAGCCGGATTCGCTATTCTGCAGACGGCAGGTTCCAATGCCAATGATATTCTATCTGAGATTGAAAAACAGGTAGATCAGTTCTCCACCACGCTTCCGAAAGGAGTAAAACCGATCATTATGTACAATTCCAAAGACTTTTTGGATGCGTCTATCCATCAGGTGGTTGAAACTTTAATTATTGCATTTATCCTGGTATTTATTGTAGTATATATTTTCCTTCAGGATTTCAGATCTACATTGATCCCCGCGATTGCAGTTCCGGTTGCCATTATCGGTACCTTCTTCTTCCTGCAATTATTTGGCTTCAGTATTAATATGTTGACTCTGTTTGCGTTGGTACTCGCCATCGGGATCGTAGTGGATGATGCCATTGTTGTGGTCGAGGCCGTCCATTCCAAAATGGAGCATACCGGAATGCCGGTAGAACAGGCAACCACGAATTCCATGAGTGAAATTTCCGGAGCCATTATCTCCATTACTTTGGTGATGTGTGCCGTATTTATCCCGGTTGGTTTCATGCAGGGGCCTGCAGGAGTTTTCTACAGACAGTTTGCCTTCACATTGGTTATTGCCATTATGATTTCTGCCGTAAATGCATTGACGTTGAGTCCTGCTTTATGTGCTTTATTCCTGAACGATCCTCAGGGCGAACATGGAGAACACGGTCAGAAAAAAGGTTTTGGAGCGAGATTCTTCAACGCATTCAATGTGGCCTTTAATAATATGACCCGAAAATATATCTACAGCCTTAAATTTTTAATCAAAAACAAATGGGTGGCTGTAGGAGGTTTAGCGCTTATCATTGCAGGAAGTGTTTTCTTGATTAAAAAAGCTCCGACAGGATTTATCCCGACAGAAGACCAGGGATTCGTTCTGTATGCTGTGAATACCCCTCCGGGAAGTTCACTTGAAAGAACCAACAGGGCTACGGAACAGATTGATAAGATCGTAAAGAGCGAAAAAGCCATGAACCACCTTTGGGTAGCAGATGGGATGAACTTCATCAGTAATGCGAACGCCTCCCCTTATTCCGCAGGCTTTATTAAGCTTAAAGATTATAAAGACCGTGGCGAAATGAAAGATCCGGATCAGATTGCAGCTGCTTTAACAGGTAAGGTTTCACAGGTAAAAGATGCCAATGCATTCTTCTTCAACTTCCCTACCGTACAAGGTTTTGGTAACGTTTCAGGTTTTGAATTTATGCTTCAGGATAAAACCAACGGTTCTTTTGAACAATTGGGAGCAACGACGCAAGCCTTCATCGGGGAGCTGATGAAACGTCCGGAAATTGCCTTTGCATTTACCACCTATGCTGCCGGAAATCCACAATACACCATTGATGTAGATACGGATAAGGCCAATCAGCTAGGAGTTTCTGTGACAGAACTAATGCAGACCATGCAGATCTATTACGGAAGTAGTTTCGTATCGGATTTCAATAGATTTGGAAAATATTATAGGGTAATGGCTCAGGCAGATATTCCTTACCGTACGGATGCCAACTCACTGGAAGGAATCTATGTGAAAAACAATGCCGGCGAAATGGTTCCTGTAAAGACTTTAGTGACTTTAAAAAGAACTTTCGGGCCTGAAACCGTAACGAGAAATAACCTGTTTACTGCCGTTACGATTAATGGAACTCCAAAACCGGGGTACAGTACCGGAGATGCCATTAAAGCAGTAGAAGAAGTGGCCCAGAAGTCGCTTCCGAGAGGATTCGGATATGAATGGACAGGAATTACCCGTGAAGAAATTAAAACAGGCGGCCAGACAGCATTCGTATTTCTTTTAAGTATACTGTTTGTGTATTTCCTATTGGCAGCACAGTACGAAAGCTATATTCTTCCGTTTGCCGTTATTCTTACGGTTCCTACAGGGATTTTCGGAGTATTTGCATTTACGGGATTAGCCGGAATTGATAACAATATTTACGTTCAGGTAGGTTTGATCATGCTCGTAGGATTATTGGCGAAGAATGCGATTCTGATTGTGGAATTTGCCGTTCAGAGAAGAAAAGCAGGAAAAACATTGATTGAATCGGCACTTCAGGCTTCAAGATTGCGTCTGAGACCTATTCTGATGACCTCATTTGCCTTCATTATCGGGATGCTTCCATTGGTTTGGACTCAGGGTGCTGCCGCAAAAGGTAATCATTCCATCGGAATCAGTACCGTAGGCGGAATGTTTACAGGAGTAGTATTCGGGATTTTCATTATTCCGGTGATGTATGTGATCTTCCAGTATCTGCATGAAAAAATGCCAAGCAGAAAAAAGAGAAGACTTCTGAAAAAACAGCAGGAAGAACTTTTAGCAGCGGCTCATTAATAAATAAATGATGTACAAAACTTTGAGATATTAAAATTAAGTTTTCTGTGAACTTTTAAGGTTTCTTCAATATCCTTAATGGCTCAAAAAAGCAAAGTCTCTCCTACTAAAGACAATTTGCAACACCACTTCTCAAAGTTTTTGTACTCAATTAAAAATTTATTTAAAAAAATTATGAAAAGAATAAAGAATATTTTTCTAACCTTTATATTGGCTGTAGCCTCGGTTTCGTGTGTGTCCAAACTGGCATACTCGGAACCGGATCTTCAGCTTCCTGAAAAATTCCAGTACACAGCTACTGCCGATACGGCAAGCATCGCCAACCTGGAATGGAAACAGTTTTTCAGCGATCCTATTCTACAGGGACTGATTGAGAAAGGAATCAAAAACAATTATGATCTTCAGATTGCTTTAAAACAGGTAGCTTCTTCACAGGAGAAACTGAAACAGGCCAAATATCTTCAGTATCCTGATGTAGGTTTCGGAGTTTCAGCACAGATTTCAAAGCCTTCGGACAATAGCATGAACGGGAAAAGCTTAAATTCATTTTTAGGTCAAAATCACGTTGAGGATTATAATGCAGCATTCAACCTTTCATGGGAAGCTGACATCTGGGGAAAAATTAAAAACCAGCAGGAAGTTTCAAGAATGCAGTATCTTCAAACCTATGAAGCAACAAAAGCAGTACAGACCCAGGTGGTAGCAGCCATTGCACAGGGATATTATAATTTGTTGATGCTTGACAAGCAAATCCAGATTGCAAAAGCTAACCTGGAACTCAGCACCAATACCCTTTCCATCACTGAAAAAATGTGGCAAAGCGGTGATACTACTTCTTTAGGCGTTCAGCAGGCAACCGCTCAGAAGCAGTCTACAGAATTACTGATCACTCAGCTGGAGCAGAATATCGCAATCCAGGAAAATGCTTTGAGCATTCTTGTAGGTGAAAATCCGAATAAAATCAGCAGAACGATTGAAATGTCCGATACTTCGCTGCCACAGAATATTTCCGCAGGACTTCCTGCAGCCATGGTAAGCCGTCGCCCGGATGTCCGTCAGCAGGAACTGGTTTTATTGGAATCCAATTCCATGGTAGGAATAGCTCAGGCCAATATGTATCCTGCTTTAAAAATTACAGCCAACGGAGGAGTGAATTCTTTCAAATTCGATAACTGGTTCCAGATTCCGGCATCTCTGTTCGGATCTGTATTGGGAGGAATTACCCAGCCTATTTTCCAGAAAAGACAGTTGAAGACAGACCTTAATGTAGCCAAAATCCAGAGAGAGAAAAATGTTCTGGCTTTCCGTCAGTCTGTATTAAATGCAGTAGGTGAAGTTTCTGATGCATTAGTCTCCAACGAAAGCCTGAAAGTTCAGGAACAAAAAGCAGCAGAACAGGTAACCACATTGAAAAACGGAATAAAAAGTGCCGAAATGCTTTACAAAGGCGGTATGGCCAATTATTTAGAAGTGATTACAGCTCAGGGAAATTCTTTGCAGGCTGAACTGAATCTTGCTTCCATAAAAAGACAGAGACTGAGCAGCATTGTAGATCTTTACAGAGCGCTTGGCGGCGGTTGGAAGTAGTAAATTTTTATTATATTGTTTTTAGTGCGGCCTCTGATTTTCCAGGGGCCGTTTTTGTTTATTGAAATCCAATCAAAATAAAGCACATAAAAATAACCACAAACATCTGCTCGATCTGCTAAATCTGCGAGCATAAAAATAATCTCTCGCAGATTTAGCAGATCGAGCAGATCTAAATTTTGAAACTTCTTTAATCATTAAGATTATTGGAGAAATTATGTCTAATTAAGAAAATCCAAATAGTTTTTAAAGTTTATGCCATTGAAAGTAAAGCCAAACTTAACGTGCTCAACAACTTAATGATTCTTAATGGTTTAAAATATCCTATTTTTGAAACTGTTCAGAAATCCATCTTAAAAGGTTTTCAAAATCCTTTTGAGAATATCCTAAAGATAAATAATGAATATCATCCGCTTTTCTGTACCAGGTTAATTGACGTTTTGCATACCTGCGGCTGTTTTTTTTGATTTCGGAAACGGCAAAATCCAGATCCCAATCACCGTCAAAATATTTAAATAATTCGGAATAACCTACGGTTTTCAATGCGGTCAGATCTTTATAGGCTTCAAGGCTTTCCGCCTCTGCCAGTAAACCTTTCTCTATCATCAGATCCACTCTTCTGTTGATCCGGTCATAAAGCTCTTCTCTCGGTGCTTCAATTCCGATACGGATCACATTGAAATCCCTGGACTCCTGGGAAACAGCAATCTGCTCGGAATATTTTTTATTCGTCTGCCAGATTACATCAATAGCCCGTAAAAGTCTTCTGTGATTGTGAAAATCCACCACTTCAAAATATTCGGGATCAAGTTTCTTTAAAATATCCTGAAGCTTTCCTATTCCTTCATGATCAAAAATTTCCTGTAATTTCTTCTGATTGGCTTCATCAGCTTCAGGCAGATCATTCAGACCTTCAATCACAGCTTTTTCATACATCATACTTCCACCCACTAAAATAACAGTGTCATGATCGGTAAAAAGTTCGTTGAGTTTTTTCAGGGCATCTTCCTCGTACTGCCCGATAGAATAATAATCCTGAATGGAAAGGTTTCCGATAAAATGATGGGGAGCCTCTGCAAGTTCTTCTTCAGAAGGTGATGCAGTCCCTATTTTCATTTCTTTAAAAAACTGGCGTGAATCACAGGAAACAATTTCGGTATTGAAATGGTTTGCCAGATCAATTGCCAGTCTTGTTTTGCCTATTCCAGTGGGTCCTACAACAGAAATCAAATTTTTCACAGTGCTAATTTAAATGTTTATCTTTGTACAACAATAAAAAACTATGATTTTATCAATGACGGGATTCGGCAGAGCCGAAGGTGTTTTTGAAGGTAAAAAGATTTCGATAGATATTAAATCATTGAACAGCAAAAGCTTTGATTTAAATATCAAAGTACCCTTACGCTATAAAGAGAAAGAATTCGAAATCAGAAAAATCCTGAACGACAGAATTATCCGTGGAAAGGTAGACTGCTACATCAATCTGGAAAATCTGGAAGAATCCAACGATGTGAAAATTAATAAAAGTTTAATAGATGCTTATATCAGTGAACTTCGTAACATCGCTTCTGACGGTCCGGACTTTGAATACCTGAAAATGGCAGTAAGGCTTCCGGATGCCATTACTTCAAGACCCGACGAGCTTACGGAAGGAGAATGGGAGGCTTTGGCCAAAATCGTTCACGCCGCAGTAGACCGTTTTATGGAATTCAGAAAAGCAGAAGGAGCTATTTTACATGAAGAACTGGAAAGAAATATCCAGAATATTGATCAGTATCTTTCCGAAGTCATTCCTTTTGAAGAAGAAAGAATCATTGCTGTAAAAGAACGATACCAGAAGTCTTTAAAAGAATTCGAAAATGTAGACGAAACACGTTTCTACCAGGAAATGGCCTATTTTACGGAAAAACTTGATATTGCAGAAGAAAAAGTAAGACTTACCCAGCATCTTAAATATTATAAAGAAGTAATGGATAATGAAGATTTCAACGGAAAAAAACTTGGCTTTATTTCTCAGGAAATCGGAAGGGAGATCAATACTTTAGGATCAAAGGCCAATCATGCAGAAATCCAGAAACTGGTGGTGATGATGAAAGATGATCTGGAAAAAATTAAAGAGCAGACGTTAAACGTATTATAAATTGTTGCTAGTTTTTAGTTGACAGCTTCAAGATAAAGCTTACAACTAGAAACCAGCAACCATCAACTATATGGATAAAGTTATCATATTTTCAGCACCGTCGGGGAGCGGAAAAACAACCTTAGTAAAGCATTCTCTGGAAACATTTCCGGAACTGGCATTTTCAATCTCGTGCACTACAAGACAGCCCAGGGGAAGCGAAATGCACGCCGTGGATTATCATTTTCTGAGTCCTGATGAGTTCAGACAGAAAATAGCGGAAGATGCTTTTGTTGAATATGAAGAAGTATATACTGACAAATATTACGGTACTTTAAAATCTGAAGTGGAAAAGATCTGGAATCAGGGGAAAGTGGTAATTTTTGATGTGGATGTAAAAGGAGGTATTTCTTTAAAAAAATATTTTGGAGAAAAAGCCCTTTCCATTTTCATTGAACCGCCTTCCATAGAAGAATTGGAACGAAGATTGATCTCCAGAAACACAGATGATGCAGAAACCATCAAAACACGTGTAGCAAAGGCAGGAGAAGAAATGACCTTTGCGAAAGAGTTTGACGAGATCGTTATCAATACCGATCTTGATGAAGCAAAAAAAGAAATAGAAAGTTTAATAAAAAAATTTATTGGGAATTAAGGAATGGAAAAATGGAAGTCCGAAATGAAGGCTTGAAGAATCATTATAATTCAAGCTATAGTATTGTGACTTCTGATTTCTAATCTCTAACTTCTATAATCAAAAACATTGAGGTTGATATGAGTACCGAAACATTAGAAAAAGCTAAGTCTGCCATTCCTGTAAGAGGATTTTTGGATATAAAAGATATAGCAATCCCTCAAGGAGAAGAATTGGTGAAAGCCATTCTGAAACTTAAAGAAGAAAAAAATGCAGTGATTCTGGCCCATTATTACCAGCCGGGAGAAATTCAGGATATCGCTGATTTCCTGGGTGATTCTCTGCAGCTGGCAAGACAGGCTAAAGAAACCAATGCAGACATGATTGTATTCTGTGGAGTTCACTTTATGGCTGAAGCTGCTAAAATCCTGAATCCAACTAAAAAAGTAGTTCTTCCGGACACTATGGCAGGATGCTCCCTGGCAGACGGATGTTCAGGAGAAGGGCTAAGAAAAATGCGTGAGCAGCACCCGAATGCCCTGATCGCCACCTATATCAACTGTAATGCAGAAACCAAAGCAGAAAGTGATATTATCGTGACCAGTTCCAATGCGGAAACGGTGATCGAAGCACTTCCAAAAGACCGGCCGATTATCTTTGCACCGGATAAAAACCTGGGAAGATACTTATCTAAGAAAACAGGCCGCGATATGATCCTTTGGGACGGAAGCTGCATCGTACACGAAGCATTTTCCATGGAAAGAATTGCCCAGCAGCTTGCAGATAATCCTGATGCCAAATTAATTGCCCATCCTGAAAGTGAGGAAGCTGTACTGAAACTCGCACACTTTATTGGATCCACTTCTGCTCTGTTGAATTTCGTAGAGAAAGACGACTGCCAGAAGTTCATTATCGCTACAGAAGAAGGAATTCTTCACGAAATGAAAAAACGTGCACCGCATAAAGAGCTTATCCCTGCTCTTGTTTTTGACGAAAGCTGCAACTGTTCGGAATGTTTCTATATGAAGCGCAACACTATGGAAAAGCTTTACCTGTGTATGAAATATGAACTTCCTGAAATCCTTATTGACGAAGAGCTTCGTTTACGAGCTTTAAAACCGATCGAGGCGATGCTGGACCTTTCAAAAAGCATAAAATAATTTTTTATATATTTAAGGAACCAACCAAAATCCTTATTTATGAAAAATTTAAAAAAATTAGACAAAGAATGTCTGAAAAGCATCAATGGCGGAACAGCAAGAGAATGTGATACTTATTGTAAACCCGATGAAGTATGTATTCCCGGAGTATGTGGTAGCCCGCCAAAATGTTTAGCCACTTCTTAAAAGTTGATGAATTAATCAATTTTAACAGGATAAGGTTGTCTCAAAGTTAAAGAGACAACCTTTTTTATTACACCATCGGAGGATAACAGGCTCCTCCGGGAGTTCTCCAGCAGCCCCAGGCACCGCCTCCACGGAAACATACATAGGCAGCACCCCCACATGTTTCAATCTGAAACTCGGTAAAGCCTCCACTGATTCTGCTTTTTTCTTCTCTCGAAAGTTTTTTCAAATTTTTCATATTTTAAGATTTGATTGTTAGGTTATACAAATATGAATAATATACTTTTAAAACAACACTTTAGTTCACCTAAGTAGGTTTAAAATAATTCCGAAGAAAGTTCACATAAGACGAAAATCAAAGATTTTCACAAAACTTAGGTCTACTTATTATCCATAAAGTTTGGCTCCAAAAAAATTTAAGTGTTTAAAAATAATCAATATAAAAGTTTAAACAACTTCCATAAATAATTTTGTTATCTCCAAATAATTTGTACATTTGTTTGGTAAAGAATGAATTTTCTAAGAAACATATCAGATATTTCTGTACCGGAATTACTTTCGGCACTATCATCTGTTTCTACATTCACAACTACAACAACTACCCCGTAGCGGGGTAAATTTTCACATATTATTTCCTGTACCCGTACTCTTTTTTTAAAGAGTAACCTCTCTCATTTTACCAACTTCAAAATATCCATTAGATGAAAGTCTTAAAATTCGGTGGTACATCAGTTGCCAATGCCCGGAACATTATTCTGGCAGAAAATATTATTAAAAAAGAAGCTTTACAAAGCAAAGTTATTGTTGTAGTTTCAGCACTTCACAGCGTTACCGACAAACTGATAAAGGCTGCTGAGTATGCTTCTGCTAAAAATGAAAACTATATTCCAATCATCAAAGATCTCGAAGAAAATCACCTGCAGCTCGTTAAAGAACTGATTCCTGTTTTAGAACAAAGCTCATGGCTCAGTTTCGTAAAAAAACATTTTAACGACATGGAAGATATTTATAACGGTATCTTCGTTTTAGGTGAGTTCACAGATAAAATTAAAGACAGGATTACTTCGTATGGAGAATTTTTGTCATCCAATATTATCGCGGCGAGGCTTCAGTATGAAGACCTGGATTGTCTGTGGATGAATTCAGCTGAACAGATTAAGACAGACAGTAACTTTACCCATGCAAAAGTAGATTTTGAAATTACAGATCACAATTTAAAGAATTTTGCAGCGAATCATCAAAATCAGATTATCGTTGCTCCAGGTTTTATTGCCAGCGACCCAAATGGAAATGCTACGACATTAGGAAGAGGCGGTTCAGATTATACCGCAGCCATCATTGCAGCAGCAGTTTCAGCTGAAGAGCTTCAGATCTGGACCGATGTGAACGGCATGATGACCGCAGATCCAAGATTAGTTTCCAATGCGAAACCAATCCCGGAAATCTCGTATCATGAAGCGATGGAACTCTCCCATTTCGGAGCAAAAGTACTTTATCCGCCGTCCTTACAGCCTGTAATGGCAAAGAACATTGACCTTAAGATTAAAAATACTTTTGATCCGGATGCGCATGGTACTTTGGTTTCCCACAACCTGAAAATATCATCAGATGAAATCAAAGAAGCTGCTGCAGGGGTTTCTAATATGAGCCATATTGCTCTTCTTACTTTGGAAGGCAGCGGAATGGTTGGAATTCCCGGAATTTCTGCCAGACTCTTCCAGTGCCTCAGCTTTGAAAAAATCAATGTTATTCTGATTACCCAGGGATCCTCGGAACATTCCATTACAATAGCCGTTAATGAAAAAGATATCTATCATGCAGAAAATGCAGTCAATTCATCATTTGCCGACGACATAAAACTTCAGAGAACTGCTCCTGTAAAAATAGAAACCGGGCTTTCAATTGTTGCGCTGGTAGGAGAAAATATGAAAAACAGAAGCGGGATCAGCGCAAAAATGTTCGGGTGTCTGGGTAACAATGGCATTAACATCAGAGCTATCGCCCAGGGATCTTCAGAAAGAAATATCAGCATTGTAATTTCAGAAAAAGACACTAAAAAAGCAGTTAATGTCCTTCATGAAGAATTCTTTGAATCCGAAATCAAACAGGTGCATCTTTATCTTTGCGGCACCGGAAATGTAGGCTCAAAACTGGTGGAGCAGACCTTTGAGCAGAATGCTTACCTCCGCGAGAATAACTTGATCAATTTAAGAATTGCAGGACTTTCCAACAGCCGTAAAATGTATTTTTCCGACCAGGGAATTTCCGAAGACGATTACAATAGCTGGAGCGAAAAAGGTGTTGAAGCTTCCATTCATGGTTTTGCAGAAGAGATTATTGCAAGGAATCTGCGAAATTCTGTTTTTATTGACATTACAGCCAGTTCAGAAGTTCCGGCAGTATATGAAAGCCTCTTAAAAAGAAGCATCAATATTGTTGCCTGTAATAAAATTGCAGCTTCCTCAGATTTTGAAATTTATAGAAATTTAAAAAATACAGCCAGAAACCATAGCTGTCGTTTCTATTTTGAAACCAATGTAGGAGCAGGACTTCCTGTTATTGGTACCATTAATGACCTCATCAAAAGCGGGGACAGAATTACATCTATACAGGCCGTTTTAAGTGGGACCCTGAATTTTGTTTTCAACAATTATGACGGAAGCAGATCATTTTCAGAAGTTGTTGCCCAGGCACAGAAAGAAGGCTTTACAGAACCGGATCCCCGCCTGGATCTTACAGGAACGGATGTAGCCCGGAAAATTTTAATTCTGGCAAGAGAAGCAGGTTATCAGCTTCAGTTCGAAGACATTGAAAATGAAAGTTTTCTGCCGGAGGAATGCCTTCATGGAAGCGTAGAAAATTTTTATGAAAAACTTACTGAATATGAAGATCATTTCAAAAATCTGGTGAACGAGGCACAAAGCAACGGCAAAATTTTAAAATATACTGCTGAATTTAAAGATGGAAAAGCTAAAGTAGGCCTTCAGCATGTAGCTCCGGACAGTGACCTTTATCACCTGTATGGCAAAGACAATATCGTTATCTTCAAAACTTTAAGGTATTCCGAGCAGCCTCTGGTTGTAAAAGGTGCAGGGGCCGGCGCTGAAGTAACGGCAAGCGGTGTTTTTGCAGACATTATACGTTCAGTTTAAAATAAATACTATGGAAAAAATAAAAATAAAGGTTCCTGCTACCGTTGCCAATCTTGTCTGCGGTTTTGATATCCTTGGAATGGCTATTCATGAGCCTTATGATGAAATGGAGCTGAAATTACTGGATAAGCCGGAGATTATCATCAGGCATGAAGACCAGTTCGGACTTCCGGAAAACCCTTCTGAAAATGTAGCCGGCGTTGTACTGCAAAATATCATTCAGGAATTAAACCTGACAAAAGGTTTTGAAGTAACAATCCGTAAACACATCAAGCCGGGCAGCGGGCTCGGCTCCAGCGCGGCTAGCGCCGCCGGAGCCGCTTTCGGAGCCAATGCCTTATTGGGCAACATCTTATCTGATGAGGAATTGGTACACTTCGCCATGTTCGGGGAAGAACTTGCTTCCGGAGTCCGCCACGCGGATAATATTGCCCCATGCATTTATGGGGGCATTACTTTGGTAAAATCCTCCTCTCCTGTTGATATTATTCCACTGAGAAGTCCGGATCTGTTTGTCGCTGCGGTACATCCGCAGGTAGAAGTTAAAACTTCCGATGCACGGCAGATTCTAAAGAAAAATATCTTATTAAAAGATGCTGTTGAGCAATGGGGAAACATTGCCGGGCTGGTAGCCGGAATCCTTAAAAATGATATTTCTCTGATCGGCAGAAGCCTTAATGACGTGATTATAGAACCTGTAAGAAGCATTCTGATTCCGAAATTTGAAGAGATCAAAACAAAAAGTATGGAAGCCGGAGCACTTGGAGGTGGAATTTCCGGTTCAGGACCTTCCATTTTCATGCTTGCGGAAGAAAAGGAAACAGCAGAAAAAATTGCACAGCTGATGAAATCCGCATATGATGAAATTGGAATCATGAGTTTTGTATACGTATCCAAAATAAACCCTTCCGGAATTGAAATCGTTGAATAATGATCAATGATGAACCCAACAAATTAAAACAATGAAATATTATAATTTAAAAAACAAGCAGGAAACCGTTGATTTTAAAACAGCAACTATAAAAAGCCAGGGAAGCCGGAAAGGGCTTTTCTTCCCGGAAATTATTCCCCGGTTTGATGAAGAATTTATCCAAAACCTGCATCTGTATTCTGATGAAGAAATTGCCTTCAGATGTATGAAAGATTTTATTGGGGATGAAATTCCAGCAGAGGTATTGAAAAATATTGCAGCAGAAACCATCAGCTTTGATATTCCTTTGAAGAAAATCAATGAGCAAATCTCTATTCTGGAGCTTTTCCATGGGCCTACTTTGGCTTTTAAGGATGTGGGAGCGCGCTTTATGAGCCGTTGCCTTTCCTATTTTCTAAAGGATCAGGATAAGAAAGTAACGGTACTCGTTGCCACTTCCGGAGATACAGGAGGAGCTGTTGCTCATGGTTTTTACAATGTTCCGGGAATCAATGTTGTGATTCTTTATCCCAAAAACAGAGTAAGTGCTGTCCAGGAAAAGCAGCTTACTGCATTAGGCGGAAATATTTCTGCGCTGGAAGTGGATGGTAATTTTGACGACTGCCAGAAGCTTGTGAAACAGGCATTTTCGGATGAAAGCATTAATTCTGAACTGTTTTTAACTTCGGCCAACTCCATTAATATTGCAAGATGGCTTCCACAGCAAATCTATTATTTATTAGCTTTAAAACAATGGAAACAGCACGAAAGCCAGAATCCGGTGATTGTTGTCCCAAGCGGAAATTTCGGAAATATCTGTGCAGGGCTTCTTACCTATTTCCGGGGGCTCTCTGCAGAACATTTTATTGCTGCCTGCAATGAGAATGATGTAGTCCCCGATTATCTGAAAAACCATCAGTACCATCCTAAAAAAGCTGTTGCAACCTTATCTAATGCCATGGATGTCGGTGATCCGAGTAATTTTACAAGGATACTGGAGCTTTTCGGGCATCAGTTTGATTCATTAAAAAATATGATTTCGGGATATTCCATTGATGATACATCAACATTAAAAACTGTAAAAGAAGTTTATGAGAAATATGGATATGTCCTTGATCCCCACAGCGCAGTTGCATTTGCTTCTATGGAACAATACCTGAATGAAAATCCGGACAAAAAAGGCTTCATACTGGGAACCGCACATCCCGTGAAATTCCCTGAAGCAGTGGAAAAAGCAGTCCATATCACTACTGAGGTACCTGAGGCGTTACATGCACTCATGAAAAAGGAGAAAAAAACTGTAGAAATACGTGCAGATTTTGAAGAATTAAAACGATTTTTGCTGAAATAAAAATCAGGAACAAATGAGCAAGATCTTTCTTGAAGATGTAAAAATATATGCCTACCACGGTGTACTTCCCGAAGAAAATATCATCGGGACCTATTATATTTTAAATGCAGAACTGCACACGGATCTTTGGAAAGCCGCAGAAACTGATGATCTTAATGATACGATAAGCTATGCTGACATCAACGGGATCATTCACCGGGAGATGGCCGTTAAATCCAAATTACTGGAACATGTAGCAGGAAGGATCATCATGAAGATCCATCAAAGCTTTCCCCAGATTTCATACATTAAGTTGAAGATCACCAAAACTTCACCACCCATGGAGGGCGAAATGAAAGGGGCAAGTGTTGAACTGGAAAAAAGCTTCAAGCCTGACGATTTTTAAATTTTTATCTTCACAAAAAATATAAAAAATTGAAATCCATCAAATTATTATTTTTATTAAGTTTCGCTTTGGTTTTTGGCCAGACTGCCGTTGATAATCAATCTGCCGTTTACAATTTCCCGAAAATACGGTCCAATATTACGATGCCGGTCACTATTCCGCTTTCCGAAATCAGTAATATGATTAACGCTTCGGTAAAGGAGCTGATATTTCAGGATGATTCTTATACGGATAACAATAATGACCAGTTCAAGGTAAAAGTATGGAAAACCCGTCCTATCCGTCTGGTAGGCGGAACAAGTCAAAACCTGTTGATTGAGGTTCCTATAAAAATATGGGCAGAAAAAGGCATCGGTACCCTGGGAGTATATTCGTATCAGAATACAACTTTTGAAACGGTGATGTCCTTCAACACAACCATCAGCTTTAACAATAACTGGACGATTTCTACCAATACGCGGCCCAATGGCTTTAGATGGGTAACAAAACCCGTTCTGGATTATGGTAAAATACAGATTCCTATCACTTCACTGGTAGAGAAAAGCCTGAAGGAACAGCAGGGGAAATTCGCCAAAACCATTGACCAGCAGATGGCTACCCAGCTGAATTTCCAGCAGTATGCGGTAATGGCGTGGAATGTTTTTGCCCAACCTTTTAATATTTCTGAAGAATATAACACCTGGCTGAAAATAACTCCGATCGGCGTAAACATCACTCCTCTGAAGTTCTATGGAAATGAGATTACGACGAATATCGGAATGGATATTTATTCGGAAACGTTTACAGGAAGCAAACCTGCAGCTACCCCGACGGTAAGATCAGTAAGTAATTTCAACGTTGTTCCTGCCCTGGCAGATAAATTCCTACTTCAAACTACAGCAAATGTCCCTTTTTCAGAAGCAACGAATATTGCCCGCAATATGTTCATGAACAAAGAATATGATGTAAGAGGCTCTAAAGTTAAAATTAAAGATATCCGGGTTTACGGTTCGGAAGGAAGAGTCATCATTGAAGCTGAAACAGAAGGTTATGTTAATGGCAAAGCCATTATTTCCGGAATTCCAGTATATGATGAAACAAAAAAGAAAATTGTACTCTCCAATACAAAATTTAATCTGAGAACCGCCAATATTCTGCAGAAAACGGCGACCCTTCTTTTTAAGGGGAAAATTGTAAAGATGATTGAAGAGGAATATGGAATCCCGACACAGGAACTGGAGCTGGCTTCGAAGAAAAGTATTGAAGAAGCATTTAATAAAGAATACTATAAAGGCTTAAAAATGAACGGGAGAGTTTTTAATCTCAAACCGGGCAGTGTTTTACTAAACGAATCAGGAATCACTGCTGTTATTGAAACCAATGCCACTTTAAAATTAATACTTAACGGAATTTAAATTATAAATCAACAAAAACCACAACACAAATGAGAAAATATCTGGCAGCTGTCGACAGACATAAGGCCACATCAGGCAATCGCTTTCTTAATTACTTTTTAGACAGACTTTTTATACAGGCAATTAATTATGCATTCTTTTTTATATTTGGAATAGGATACTCTATAATATATGGAGAGGAATTTTTTGCTGAAAATGAGGATCAAAGTTTTACTTTTACCATGATTGTGCTCTTCATTTATCTGGCTCTGTCTTTTTCCTATTTCTTTTTTATGGAATATTATTTGGGTAAAACTATCGCTAAATATATTACAGGAACAGAAGTGATCAGCATAGATGGAAATAAACCAACAGCCCAACAGATTATTGCACGTACATTTTCCCGCGCTGTACCTTTTGACACACTTTCTTTTTTAGGGAATAACGGCTGGCATGACAGCTGGAGTGATACCAGAGTGATTAATGGTAAAAACTATGTTGCTGAAAGACAATTAAAAGAAGAAATAAGCAGCATTGGAGCGAAAGAAATGACTTAAAAATTTTTGTTCATTAAAAATTTTTGCTATATTTGCACACCTCAAAAATGGTAAAAACGGTACTTTGGCCGAGTGGCTAGGCAGTGGTCTGCAACACCATCTACAGCGGTTCGAATCCGCTAGGTACCTCTTCAAAAACCTCTAATTATCTAAAAGATTTTTAGAGGTTTTTTATTTGCCATCATCTTTATTTTGAAAACCACAAAAAAGCCTCCCGGGGCACGAGAGGCAAAAGTGTAATTTTTAGAAATGAAAGATATATTATTAGTGATGGTAATAGTTTTTAACCAAACCATATGCCATGAGCATACATAAATCCAAGAATCGTGATTTTTGTGGTATCTTTTCTTGAAAAACATAGTTTTCGGGAAAGAAAAACGGGAAACAGTACTAAAAAAGGTTTAATTGTTTTTACATCAGAGATATATTAAGATAAAATAATGATATAACTAGGTCTAAAATTACTTTATATAAAAAGAGTATAAAAAACTTATTCTTTAACTTATTTCTATTATCTGTACTACTAATTTTATATATACAACAATAAAAAATCCCCGAATTGCTTCGGGGATAAAAACTAATAACCATGAAAACTCAAATTAAACATGAGTTGCTTCATATATTGAAAAATCGTGCCAAAGTTTCTATATCAAGAAAATACTTTTTGAATGAAATGATGATTATACCAATAATTAGTCCTTCCTGAACAACCCATAAATAAAGCATTTTCAGCATATTAGACACCAATTCCGTCGGCTATTCTGTATATTTTTATGACGAATATCATGTTTTGACACTATTATAATGAACTAATTCTTTTTTTTATAAGACCTCTTTAAAACTAAAACGAAATTTCTGTCAGAAAAGTATAAATGAAGATATCAGAAGTTCTTTTAAATAAAAAAAGCCTCCATTGCGGAGGCCTCAAAAACACAAATGATGAAAAAAAATTTTATAATTTAAAATAATAAACTATTCATTATAATTCTACATTTCAAAAATACTTCTTTCGCTTTCTATATTTTATGAGTTCAGTCATAAATGTATTTTTTTTTAAATCAATTCAAAGAACGAATGTAAAACCCGCCCAAGCAATTGGATTCCAGCATATTTTTTTATTGCTGTAACATTTCACACTTAACAATTAAAACATTACATCAATAAATAATTATAAAAAACACATAATTGCTTAAAGTAATAAAAATATGCCAAATCCGCCATGATTTAGGTCATATTTTATAAATATTTTAATTTTTAGCTTTACACACTATTAATTCAATTTAAAGTGATAAAATTCTCTATACTCATTGCTAATTATAATAATGGTAAGTACTTTAGAGACTGCTACAATTCGCTGATTAGTCAAACCTACAAAAACTGGGAAGTTATAATTATTGATGACGCTTCTACCGATCATTCCGTAGAGACTATTGAAGGCATTATAAAAGATGATCCCCGTTTCAGATTGTACAGAAATAAAACCAATCAGGGCTGTGGCTATACCAAAAGAGAATGCATGAAATATGCATCAGGAGAATTATGCGCCTATCTGGACCCTGACGATGCTTTATATACGGATGCTTTAGAAAAGGCCGTAAATGAATTTTCTAAAGATGACATTGTAGCAGCCTATTCCCAAATGATGCTCTGTAATGAAAACCTTATTCCTGATAAAGTGTTCGGAGGGACAAAACAAATTTACAACAACAGGTATTTTTTCAACTGTCCTACCCAGTTTGCCCATTTTTTTACTTTTAAAAAAGAAACTTACCTGAAGACTTCCGGCATCAATCCCAATCTGAAAAGCGCCGTAGACCAGGATCTCTACCTGAAGATTCTTGAGCTTGGCAGCGTAAAATATATTAAGGAACCCCTGTACTTTTACCGCCTCCATTCTAACGGCATTTCACAACAGAGCTTCAAACAGGGAGCAAAAGAGTCCTTTGCCAAAGTCATTCATGACACCATGAAAAGAAGGGGAATCAAAACAATTAACAATAAAACAGTACCGGAGATATATACCAATTCACGGGAAATTTACGAACTCCTGGATTATCAGACCTACAAACTTCACAGATTGATCAATAAAGTAAAAGTAACTTTAAATATATAAAGACAGCTTCTCAGAAATGGGAAGCTTTTTATTTAACATGATCAGCATAAAAATAGACTCCGTTCAGGAGGCTCAAAAACACAAATTAAAAATCCTCGTATGAGAATTTATAAAGTAATCTAATCTTCCCTGAACTACTCTGCCCAGGTCATAGGAATATACACCGTAATGTACCCGTCTGCATCTACCTGAGCATCAGATACAGTTCCTGTCACAGAACCATAACCAGCCCAACCGCCTTGTCCCTGCATTGCAGAAAAAGTGTATGTTCCTGCTGGAATTCCTTCATTATACGCCGGAAGAGCCTGAAAACCGCCTCCGTAATACGTATCATAAACTTCCCCAGTAACCGTATTCTCAGCCAGGAAGCTTCCTACATCATAATTTCCTGAAAGAGACTTCGTACCATCCAGATTAACAATACCGAATCTTAACTTATAAGTCTGAGTCTTCAAAGCCTGTTTAGAAGTTTCTGAATGCGTCTGAGGTTGAACATCAGAGATCATTTCATCATTCGAACATGATAAAGCCGTAACTGCCAGGGCCACAAAAGCCATTGTTTTAAAAATTGTTATTTTCATAATAAAGTAATTTGGTATTTTCAAAAATAACCAATTCATATGAATTGAATAAAAACTTTTAATTAACTTAAAATTACATCCGGCCCTTATGATAAGCTAAAGTCCTGTAATTTTTCTTGCCACTTTTTTATTCAATGTACCACTTTAACATTTATTAACTAAATTTTGGCTTCATAATTGAAAATAAAAAGAAAGTTGCCACCGTTTCGGTTGAGACTACTTATTAAAAATTTGAATTATGAGAAAGATAGTATTAGCAGGTTTTTTATCAGTTTTTTTACTGACAGCCTGTAAAAAAGACGAAAGGACAGCTGAAAAATCTCTTGAAGAGCAAAAACTTGAATTTCAGGCAAGACAGCTTGAAATAGAAAAACAAAAGCTGGCCATCGAGAAAGAAAAAATAGTGTACGAAGCACAGAAAAAAGCAGACAGTATCTCTGAAAGTAAAAGATCTCAGGCAGCGGCTGCAGCCAATTCAAAGCCTCAGATCATAAGAGAGACCAGAACAGTATATAGAGACAGAGGATCCAATTCCAACTCAGGAGGCGGAACCTATGCAAATAATGGTAACAGTTCTTCACAAGGTACCGGTACTACCGCCACTCAGAAGAAAGGATGGAGTAAAGCAGCCAAAGGAACTGCTATTGGTGCCGTAGGTGGTGCTGCATTAGGAGCTATCGTTGCTAAGAAAAACAGAGGTCTTGGAGCCGTGATAGGCGGTGTTGTTGGGGGCGCAACCGGTTATACAATCGGTAGGGCCGGAGACAGAAAAGACGGACGAGTTCAGCCACGTAATTAATATTTTTACGATAACATTTAAAAGATTGCTTATTTTTAGGCAATCTTTTTTTATGATTCTACTACTCCTTTCTTCAATTCTTATCCTTTCAGTGCTTGCGGGCTGGGGAAAAGTAATAGAAAGCTTCCTGGGAACTCTTTCCGGAGAAGTTGCCGGTAGTATTCTGACCGGAACAATGGGACTTAGTATGGTATGGACTGTATTGTCTTTTTTTATACCTATTAATATATATGTAGAAATACCATTTGTACTCACCGGAGTTTTCTTCTTTTTTCAAAGGAAAGTTTACCTAGAGATTAACCTGTTTTCAAGGAAAGACATCCTTTTAATTGGAGGTATTTCACTTGTTATTTTATACAGCAGCTCTTTCCATCCTTATATATTGGATCATTTTGGATATTATATCCCTTCTATTAAATGGATTACAGAATATGGACTGGTAAAAGGGATTTCCAATCTCGACCTTACATTGGGGCAGATGTCCGTCTGGCATATTTTTCAGGCAGGGTTTTCCGGTTTTTCTGATCCATTTTTAAGAATCAACGCCATCTTACTTATTGCTTACACGCTTTATATTTTTAAAACCAAAATCTGGGTTCAGCTGTGCTTTATTCCTATATTGCTGCTTTTTTCACAGTCTCCCAGCCCTGATCTTCCCGTCATTGTCTTATCACTCATCCTCCTGAATGAGATCCTTAAAGAAAATAAAAATATTAGTCTGCTCTTTGCTTTTGCTGTTTTTGTTTTTTCCATAAAACCCACAATGATATGGCTTCCATTGCTGGTATTTTTATATTCTGTGCTTATTTTAAAACCCAATTATAAAAACTGGCTCCCGGGAACAGGAATTCTTATTTTATTCTTTATTAAAAATATATGGACATTCGGGTATCCCGTATTTCCTGTTGCTGCAGGTGATTTTGGTTTCAGTTGGAAACCCAACCCGGAAGTATTAAAAATTTCGTCACAATATGCTGTTCAGAAAACCTACGACATGCAGTATACGTATGAGGAAATTCAAAAGTTTTCTTCTGTTGAAGCAGTCAAAAACTGGTTTACACTGCAAGGAATTAAGTCAAAAATTAATATTCTTTTTATTTTAAGTTTGATTTTATTTTCGGTTTTTGCTTTCATTAAAAAGAAAAAGATTATTAGCCTAATTTGTATTTCAATCCTGGTAAAAAGTGTATGCGTTTTGGCCTTTTCAGCACAATACCGGTTTTTTATTGATGTTTTTTTCGTTATATTTTTTATTCTTTTTATTCATCTTAACAAAAGAAATGCTCTTATTTTTTTCTCAGTAGCAGGGATATTGATAACAGGAACCTTAAGCTTTCCTAGCTTCATCCGAGCATATATTCCGAGTTTCAGACCGGGAAATTTCATGGCTGGGATAAAAAAAGAACAGCTTTACAAACCCTCTACCTATCATTACAATAAATTTGAAACTTTCCGGACAGGAAACTTAAAATTCAATGTATCAAAAGATTACCCTTTTAATTTCGATACTCCAGTTCCTGCAATTTCAGCGGGTTATATTACTGACGATGTCAATGCCGGAATTTTTCCGCAATGCATCGACCCAAAAAATATTAAAAAAGGATTTATCTGGAAAAAACTCACTTCAGAAGAAAAAAAGGAAGCAGAGAATGTTATCAATAATATCAAAAACACCGATAAATAGAACAAATCCAGAAACTTTATTATCTGAAGAAAAATAGGTAATTTTGCACTATGTTCAACACATTAGGTAATCTTCTCAGTCTTACAACATTTGGAGAAAGTCACGGCGTGGCTTACGGCGGTATCATCAATAATTTCCCGGCCGGTTTAACGGTAGATTTCGATAAAATTCAATATGAATTGGATCGTAGAAAGCCTGGCCAGTCCGCAATTGTCACTCAAAGAAAAGAAAGTGACACGGTAAAGTTCCTTTCAGGCATCTTCGACGGAAAAACAACAGGTACTCCAATCGGTTTTATTATCGAAAACGAAAATCAGAAGTCGAAAGACTACGATCATATTGCAGATTCGTATCGTCCGAGTCATGCAGACTTTACGTATGACCAGAAATTTGGGATCAGAGACTATCGCGGCGGAGGAAAATCTTCAGCAAGGGAAACCATCAACTGGGTGGTTGCAGGGGCTTTAGCCAAACAGCTTTTATCCGGTATCGAAATCAATGCCTATGTATCTTCCGTAGGTGACATTTTCTGTGAAAAACCATACCAGGCTTTGGACTTTTCAAAAACGGAAAGTAATGCTGTACGCTGTCCGGATCCCGAAACTGCCGAAAAAATGATCGAAAGAATCAAAGAGATCAAAAAAGAAGGCAATACCATTGGCGGAACCGTTACCTGCGTGATCAAAAATGTTCCCGTGGGTATTGGAGAACCTATATTTTCCAAGCTCCAAGCCGAATTGGGGAAAGCCATGCTGAATATCAACGCCTGTAAAGGATTTGAATACGGAAGTGGTTTCTGCGGAGCTAAAATGACCGGAAAAGAGCATAATGATGCTTTTAATACAGATTTTACCACTAAATCCAACCTTTCGGGAGGAATTCAGGGAGGAATCTCGAACGGAATGGATATTTATTTCCGTGCAGCATTCAAACCTGTAGCAACGATCTTAAGACCTCAGGACAGTGTGGATAAACATGGCAATCCTGTAATTGTAGAAGGAAAAGGACGTCATGATCCATGTGTGGTACCAAGAGCAGTTCCCGTTGTGGAAAGCCTTGCTGCATTTGTACTGGCTGATTTATTTTTGATCAACAAGACAAGAAACATCGATAATTTTTAATATAAATATTTTTGGTAATGAAAAATTACTGGGATCAGGGAATATCTTTTGAAGAATATGTCCGCATCGGAAAAGAAAGATTAGAAAATCCATCCAACCAACAGGAAGCTGATTATAAACAATATTATGAACTCGGTCTTCAGAGAATGGACAGAACCCTGAAAAAGTATGTTCCGGATGAAGAGCAGCTAAAAGAATTGGCTTCTAAAAATTTTGACGGGAAAATACTGATCATTTCAGAAGCTTGGTGCGGTGATGCCAGCGCTACAGTTCCTGCCCTTGTCACTTTTTTCAAAGGGCACAATGAGGTGAAAATCTTCCTGAGGGATAGTGACAAAAGCCTGATCAGCCAATATCTGACCAACGGCACAGAATCTATTCCCAAAGTAATTATCCTCGATAAGGATTTCAATGTGAAAAACTCATGGGGACCGCGTCCAAAATACGGATACGAGCTGCTTATGAAGCATAAAGCAGACCCTGAAGCCTATCCGAAAGATAATTTTTACAATGATCTGCAGCTCTATTACGCTAAAAACCGGGGTAAGGATGCAGTTCAGGAGATTCTGGAATTACTATAAAAGCATTGAATTCCAGACGGCAACAATAAAAGTAAAGATCAGCTATGAAAAAGAACATCATTTATCTTGTCCTCATTATTATTATCGGTGTGATAGCCCTTGTTCCGGGCGTGAAAGAATATCTCAGAGATCAATTCTTCCCGATCGCAACGATTGAGAATGCCGTACATGTAAGCGAAGAAGATTATGACATCGAACTGAAAGGAATTAATGTACCAAGTACCAATCTTAAAACTTTTAAGAATAAACCGGTTTTCCTTAATTTCTGGGGAACCTGGTGCCCTCCATGCAGAAAAGAATGGCCTACGATCCAGAAGTTATATGACTCCAGAAAAGGCAATGTAGATTTCATTCTTATTGCTATGAACGACAAAGAAGAAGATGTAAAAAAGTTTTTAAAAGATAACAATTATTCAGTTCCCGTTTATATTGCACAAAGTCCTATTTCTGAAAAAATCCTTCCCAAAGTATTCCCTACCACTTTTCTGATTGATCAGCACGGAAGGATCATCATTAAGGAAGATGCTTACAGAGATTGGAACACAGAGACTGTGCATCAGTTCATTGACAATATCATCAAGTAGATTTTTTTAACTAAACTTTATAATTAATTGGTATAGAATTTGCGAAATTTATTACGTTGAAAATTGATTAAAACTAAACACAAAAATGAAATATTCAAAATTGAATCTTGCCAAAGAAGCCATCAGCCACAAAGGCTTCGTCAAAAAAATTCCTGACATTTTCAGGATGGTCAAATTATGGAGAAAAGGTGAATATCCAATGAGATCCATCGACATTATCCTTCCTCTTCTGGGAATTTTATACGTCATCTCCCCTATTGACTTACTTCCTGAGTTTGCCGTACCTGTTTTAGGGGTTATGGACGATCTTGCAGTATTGTCCCTGACGATTCCAAAACTGATCAAAGAGGTGGATAAATTTTTGCTGTGGGAAGCAGAACAAAGGTTGAAAGGTACTAAAATTATTGATGCAGAAATTATAAAATAATATTTACAGAAATATTCTTAAGCCATCCTGAAACATTTCAGGGTGGTTTTTTTGTAGACAAATGAATGATAAATTTTTAAGCCTTATTTCAAATCATTAAATTTGCAGTATCTAATAAAAAATAATGGAAAGTAAAAAAGAGTTTTTCTTAGAGTGCTACAAGCTGGGCATTATCAAATTCGGGAGGTTTACCTTAAAAAGCGGTATTGAAAGTCCGTTCTATGTAGACCTCAGACCTTTGGCATCGGATCCTAAAATCTTAAAGAATCTGGCCAATTATTTATTGGAAATGCTTCCTCTGGATAATTTTGATCTCATCTGCGGAGTGCCTTATGCAGCCCTTCCGATGGCTACTGCCATGTCTCTGGAAAGCTATATTCCATTAATTATCAAAAGAAAAGAAGCAAAAAACTACGGAACAAAGAAACTGATCGAAGGGATTTACCAGAAAGGTCAAAACTGTCTTTTGGTAGAAGACGTCATCACTTCCGGAAAATCTCTTATAGAAACTATTGCAGAAGTAGAACAGGAAGATCTTAAAGTAGCCGATATCGTTGTTGTTCTCGACAGGGAACAGGGTGGGAAACAGTTATTGGAAAGCAAAGGCTACAGAGTTCATACCCTTTTCAATATTTCTGAAGTTTGTGCCATTCTTCAGGAAACCGGAGAGCTTTCTGATGAAGAAGTAAAAAGAATTCAGGATTTCCTTCAGGGCAACCATATCCAGTTTGAAGAAAAGACCAGAAGTTCTTATGAGCAGAAGCTGGAACATGCACAGCATTCCGTTTCTAAAAAATTACTGGAAACTGCTCTGGCAAAAAAATCCAATCTGATTGCATCTGCTGACGTTACCACAACACAGGAACTTCTTGCCCTTGCTGAAAAAGTGGGACCTCATGTTGTTGCCTTAAAAACCCACATTGATATCATTTCAGATTTCGAATACGAAAAAACAATTCTTCCTTTAAAGGCATTGGCGGAAAAACACCAGTTCTTACTGATGGAGGACAGAAAGTTTGCAGATATCGGCAATACCCAGGAACTGCAGTTTACCAGCGGTGTATTTAAAATTACAGACTGGGCAGATTTTGTTACTTCCCAGGTAATCGGAGGATTTGAATCTTTGGACTGTTTCAAAAATGTAGGAGTTGTAGCTATTGTGGGAATGTCTTCCAAGGGTACCCTTACTACAGCCAGCTATCGTGAAGAAGCTTTAAAAGTGGCGTTATCTCATCCTAATGTAATAGGAGGTGTATCACAGAATCAGATTCCTGAAGACCTGTTACTCTTCACTCCAGGTGTTAATCTTGCAGACTCAGGAGACGGAAAAGGACAGCAGTACAATACGCCTGAACATGTTTTCAAAATGCTTCACTCTGATTTTATCATTGTAGGACGGGGAATTTATAAATCCGATGATCCTGAAACCGCCGCCGTTACTTATAAAAACGAAGGCTGGAATGCATATGTTAATTCTTTGCAAAAAAACATGATCCAGGGTTAATTCCTGCTGAAAATATTCAAAATAAGTTTATATTTGGGCTTTATCACAGGATATTGAAAAAGATCACCATTTGCCTTGTTTTGTTTTGGGGAATTGTACAGGTTTCCGGGCAGAAAGACAGTATATATATTGAAGCGAAATTATCTTCCGACAGAAAAACGCTGGAAGTTAATCAGGAAATTGTATATTACAACCATTCCGGAAAAGACCTTCATTCGGTAAAGCTTCTCAACTGGGTTTCCGCTTACAACAAAAAAGGAACATCCTTGGTTTACAGAAAACTGGAAGATAGGAACAGTGATCTTCATTTTGCTAAAACGGACCAGCTGGGTAAGCTTCTTGATCTTCAGATTAAAAATTCTGCACAGCAGCCCGTCCCGGTGAACTCCAACACGGATGAAAATCTTTTTCTCCCTCTAACAGAGGCTTTGAAACCTGGTGAAAGCATTAAATTACAGCTTCAGTACAGAATGATTCTTCCCGATAAAAAATTTACGGGTTACGGAACTTCTGATCAGATTACTGCATTAAAATATTTCTTTATTGTTCCGGATCATTTTGATCCGGACAATATTTCCAAAAGAAATTATCACGATATTGAGGAATCCGTGAGTTTTAATACTTTCTGGACCGTCAATTTTGATCTTCCTCCCAACAGCTTTATCGAAAGTAACCTGCCACAGGTACAGATGAATTCCTTTAAAGGTTATCTTGATTCCGATCCTGAATTTGTGATCTCAGCCAACGGGCTTCCTTCCATAAAAGTAAATGTAGATGGTACAGATACCGAAATTAAATTCGGGTATAATCTGAAACCGGAAGAAAAGCAGAACCTGGAATTTTATCTGCCCCTGCATTTGAAATTCATTAAAGAAAGAATAGGCTTCCTTCCCAAAAACCTCTTTATTTCTGAGAAATTCAGATCTTCAGAAGATTTCTTCGGAAATAATGATATTGCATTCTGGAGATTCAAGTTCCAGCTGTTTACCGATTCGGAAAAAACAGATCTTGATTATTTCGGAATTATTGCAAAAAAAATACTGGACGAAAGCGTTATTGCAGACAAACAGAAACATCACTGGTTTAAAAACGGCTTGAAATCCTATCTGGAAATACAGTATCTCCAAAAATTTTATAAAGACACCAAACTATTGGGTACCCTGCCGGAGACCCGTATTTTCGGAGTAAAGCCACTAAAGCTGTTCCATGCATCAAAAGTAAAACTCATTGACCGTTACGGATTGGCGTATCAATATATTATGTCCCAGAATCTGGACCAGAAAATCAGCGAAAACTTTACTGTTTTGAGCAATTTTAATGATATGGCGATCAGTAGCTTTGAAACCGGAAGTCTCTTTAACTATACAGCAGAAAAAATGGGCTATGATCGTTTCAACGATATTGTAAAGGATTATATTGCCAAAAACACAGACCAAAAAATTGACCCGGAAGATTTTCTTAAAGAATTAGCCGAAAAAGAAAAAACATCTGCTTATCTCACTGATTTTTTCAAACAAAAAAACAGGGTCAACTTCAAACTGAGAAATATCAAGAAGCAGGAAGATTCCCTGAATATCAAAATCGGTAAAAATACAGATTCTCCTATTCCAGTAAGGCTCGAAACACAAACCAGCGAAGGCGAAATAAAATCCTATTGGGTCGAAACAGAAGAAAAAGAAAGGGTTACCAACTTCGCCCTTCCTTCTTCAGAGGATATCCACAAGGTAACGCTGAATTCGGATTATATTTTTCCTGAATCTAAGTACAGGGACAACTTTTTGTATGCAAAAGGTCTGTTTTCGAATACTAAAAAAATAAAATTCAAACTTATTAAGGATATTCCCAATCCTGAATACAACGAAATATACGTCACTCCAAGAGTACGTTTTAACAATACGTATGATAAATTCCTCCTGGGAGTGAATTTGAAAAACCAATCATTCTTTGATCAGAAATTCCTGTATTCTTTCACACCTACTTACAGTACAGGAACCGGAAAACTGACTGGATCAGGGGCCATCTCCTACTCTTTCCTCCCTGCTGAAAGCATTTTCAGAAGCATTACTTTTGGAGTATCCGGATCTTATTTTCATTATGATTACGGACTGGCTTACAGGAAAGGTTCCGTATTTTCCAATTTCAATTTCAGGAAAAACCCACGGAGTACGGTAAGCAGAAGTTTAGGGTTTTCTTATAATTATTTAGAGAGAGATCTTAGTCCGGCAATGATTGCAAATAAGGATTATGACAAATATAACCTCTGGAGTGCAGGATATGGATACAGCGACAGCCAGATGATCCATGAAAAAAGCTTAAGCCTGAGCACTCAGGGGATGGAAGATTTCAATAAAATAACTGCTGAAGGATTTTACAGATGGGAATTTGCTCCAAAACAAAAGCTAAGTGTCAGGTTATTTGCCGGCTATTTTATAAGAAATGAAACCCGGAACAATACTTTCAACTATGGGATTTCGAGGGTATCCAATTATTCTTTCTCTTATAATCTTTTGGGTGAAAGTGCCAACAGCGGGCTTCTTTCACAGCAGTTTATTCTTGCTGACGGAGGTTTTAAGTCTTTTATCCCGGGATCTGTAAATCAGTGGATTACTTCCTTTAATGTAGATTCCAGTGTATGGAAGATTTTCCATGTATACGCGGATGCAGGAATCTATAAAAATAAAAACCGTCCTGCAGAATTTATCTGGGACAGTGGAATTAAGGTAAGGCTTATCCCTGATTTTCTTGAAATTTACTTCCCGATACAGTCTTCATTAGGTTTTGAACCTTCTTTCAAGGATTATGCAAAACGCATCAGATATACTTTGGTTCTTAATCTTGGGGCTGTCATCAATGCCGCCAGAAGAGGATGGTATTAAATAAAAAAAGCAACTGCAAAACAGCTGCTTCTTTAACATGTTATATTGAAAACTAACTTTTATTATTATAAATAATTTTATTCATTTAATTTAGGGAAAATTGTAAAATTTTTCACCTATATTCTATAAATATCAAAAATAACACCATATGAATAGAAAAAAATAATTATAAAAACAAATACATTAAATAAATAATCAAACGCATTATTAAAAGTATAAAAAACCCGGGCCATTTCTTCGAAATGGCCCGGGTTTATATTAATTAAGAAACTAAAAATTAGTCTTTTAAGATCTTCTGAGATACAGGTTCGTTATTTACAGTTCCTGTTACGATATAGTTTCCTTTTGCCAATTCAGCAACATTTACACTACCGTTTTCTTTTACAGAAGCAGACTTCACTACCTGTCCGAACATGTTGTACACTTTTACATCCTTCACATCAGCTCCAAAAGTAATCTCGTCGCTTTTTACGAAGGTATTTTTTACGAAGTTTCTTGCTTTAGTATTATTGATATCTGCAACAGCTAGTGATCCTGTCGTTACTTTTATATCATCAATAAAGAATCTGTTATTAGCAGCAACAGAACCTTCAAACGTAAGAACTACGGTTCCTGTAGCCCCTGTAATATTCACGGTATAATTCGTGAAAGCACCTTTTACTAAAGTTACATTTGCTTGACTTAAAGTAGCTCCGGTAGCAGAAATATTTAAAGTTGTCACTTCATTTGCGCCATTCCATGCACCTGCTCTAAAAGTCAGAGTAGCATTTCCTGTTAATGCAATACTTGGTGTAGTTACAGTTCCTTTTAATGAGGAAGTTCCTGCTTTCAAACACCCGCTTCCTCTGTAAACTTTTGCAAAAGTCCAAGCTCCGCCTGTAGTATATGAAGCAGATCCATCAGTAAAACCTGAACCAGCCACACTTCCGCTCCAGCCGCCATCATTTCCTCCAGTTCCTGTTACATCATCAAATGTAGCATTAAAAACTGTTTGTGCAAAAATACTTGATGCTACCATAACTGTAGCGATAAACGAATAAAGTTTTTTCATGATTTTAAAAAATTTGATTATTAATAATTTACCTCTCAAAAATAAATCATTTTTTTCATTTGGGACAATAATAGGGTTAATTTTTTGTTAATAATGATTAACCCCTTTCCATTAACAATTTTTAGTTATTTTTACGAATTATTTTGAAAGGCTTGCGGAATTTTTTTCTTCTGATCGGTTTGTTTGTCATGGGCATATTTTCGGCCCATGCACAGATTTTTTCGTGGAAAAACCCAAACATTCCGGAGGACAGCATCAAAAAAGACAGCATCCTTGCTGCAAGATTTGAGCAGGATATTTTTGCTAAGGATACGATGGATTTTGTAAAAACCAATAACAAAATAATCGTGGATGAAGCCGTACTGGTTAAGAATGACAAGAAAAGATTTTTAGGAGAGCTGAACTCTAAAGGTTCCATCATCCGGGGAATTACATTTGGTAACAATCAGGGACAATCTGTGCAGAGTTCTATGGATCTCCAGATCTCAGGCCGGCTTTCGAAAGATGTGACTATTCTGGCAAGTATTTCGGACCACAATCTTCCTATTCAGGCTGACGGTTACACCCAAACCCTGGAAGAGTTTGACAAGATCTATATGCAGCTGAATATTAAGGACAAATCGATCCTCCGGGCCGGACATCTTGATCTTGTGGAATCCAAAAATTATTTTGCAAAATTCCAGAGACGAAGCATGGGTCTTGAATTCCAGACTGAATTCGGAAAGGATAATAAGACGTTTGTAGATGTTTCCATGGGTGTGGCACGAAGTGAATTTCACAGGGTCCGTTTCCAGGGGGTTGAAGGCAACCAGGGACCTTACCGCCTAACGGGTAAGAACGGCGAACAGTTTATCACCCTTATTTCAGGTTCCGAACAGGTATTTATCGACGGTATCCTGATGAAGCGTGGAGAAAACCAGGATTACACCATTAACTATAATACCGGTGAGGTAACCTTTACAAGTTTCCGACCGATCTTCCAGCAGAATTTCATCACTATCTCCTACAATTATACGAACAGAAACTATTCCAGGTATCTGTTTACCGGAAAATTAGAGCACCAAAGGGAAAAGTTTAAAGTAGGATTGAACTGGTTCATGGAAAATGACAATAAAAATGCTCCGCTTTCCTTAAATCTTTCCAAAGAAGATGAGCAAATCCTTGCTGAGGCTGGAAATGATCCGAACTTAATGTATGCCCCTTCAGGGGTAGTGACTCCTTACGATGTCAATAAGATCCTTTACCGTTTAAACCCCACAGGAAACTTCTATGAATTTTCTACGGATCAGAATGAAACACTTTATCAGGTTTCTTTCACTTATTTTGGGGTCAATCAAGGAGATTATAAAATTACGCAAACTACCAATAACGGCCGTGTATTTGAATATGTCGGAAACAATATGGGAGATTATAAAGCCGTAAGAAAACTTCCTTCCCCTCAAAAATCACAGGTATACTCTGTAAATTCCGAGTATCTTTTAAAAGATGGAAAAATAGGGGCCGATTTTTCACTGAGCAATTATGATCTGAATTTATTTTCATCAAAAGATGCAGCTCAGAATATGGGATATGCGTGGCGTATTTTCGGAAATAAAAGCTTTACAAAAAGCAGCTGGAAAGGAACTCCAAGCTTTGAATATCAATATATCGACAAACAGTTTCATATTCTGGACCGCATTAATGATGTGGAATTTTCGAGAGATTTCAACCTGGCTCAGGAATTCAGCCAGAGAACCCAAAACAGGTTTATATTCAGCTTTTTAAATAAATGGAATAATAAATCTACCCTGAATTACCGCATCAATTACCTGGACGAACAAGACAGCTATAAAGGAATGAAGAACGATCTTGATTTCAGCTGGATCACAGGTAAATTCTTTACAAAAGGAAACTTATCATACCTTAACACCAATGCTACGCTGCAGGATACCAAATTTATCCGGGGGGGAGTTTCTACGGAATTTACCGGTAAAAAAGGAAGCTGGGCCGTTGGCGGAAGCATGGAACACAATGAGAAAAAGTATAACGATACTCAACTCATGGATGTCACCAGTTTCAGCTGGAAAGAGATTTTTGTTCAGAAAAAAATTGGCGACAGCACGCGTACCAAGCTTCTTGCAAAAGTATATATGAGAGATAACGATTCCGTACGAAATAACAGGCTGGAAAGCATGAACAATATTCTGGGAATTATGGCAGAAAGCCAGCTAATTAAAACGGAAAGAACTACTTTGAATGCTTTGGTGCATTACAGAAAATTCTTTTATCAGAACGATGAGGCGGATATGACCCGAAATAATGATTTCGTGGTCGGAAATATCCTGTATAATCAGCAGTTATTCAGAAACGGGATGCGTCTGCAGGCATTTTACGAACTTGGAAACGGGCAGGAAGCTCAAAGGGAATTCCAGTATCTTAAGGTAACCGACGGACAGGGTATATACAAATGGACCGATTATAACGGAGACGGGGTCCAGCAACTGGACGAATTTGAAATTGCAGAATATTCTGACCTGGCTCAGTATATCAGAATTTACACGAATTCCGTACGGTACATTCCTTCAAACAAAAATAAAATCCAGCTTGCATTATTCGTTAATCCGTCGATTGTTTTCAATTCCGAGAATGCATTTTTAAAGCGATGGAATTTCAATGTTTCATTAAATTCACAAAACTCATTTTATAAAAAAGATAAAGTTCTCGTCCTGAATCCTTTTGAAAAAAACAGTGACCAGATCTTAAAAAACCAGAACATTTTAGCTTCCGTACAGTTTAATCCTACTGAAAAATCCGGATGGAACGGAAATTATCGTTTTATTACGAATGACAACCTCATCAATGCCAATTTCAGTAACGAGGAGCGTGAGCAGGTTTCGCATTTCATTAATATCGGATATTGGTTCAATAAGGAGTTCAGGGTCGACTGGGAAAATTCGATCCATGATCTTAAAAATTCATCCCAGTTATTTGCCACAAGAGATTACCGACTGAATAATTTCGAAACGAAACCGAAAGCAACCTATAAGTTTACAGATGCTATTCAGGCTGAGCTTTCTTCTGCATACCGTCAGAAAAAAAGAATAGACGGCGAAGAACTGCTAAAAGCTTTTGATGTTACCGGAACCATCCAATGGGAACGTAAAAAAACTTCAATTAGAGGGAACTTTTCTTTCATTAATAACGATTTTACAGGAAACAATTTCAGCATTGTAGGAAACCAGATGCTGGACGGTCTTAAACCAGGAAAGAATCAGGTATGGAGTGTTTTCATCCAGCAGGCCATCAATTCTTTCCTTCAGCTCAACTTAAATTATGAGGGAAGAAACTCAGGGGACCGAACCATCCATATCGGAAGTATGCAGGTAAAGGCGAGTTTTTAAGGTTGTTAGTTGATAGCATAGAGTGTTAAATGTTATTTTATATATCGACCCTTATCACAAAACCCTAAATCTTATAACCCAAACCTCGCTAGATTCACCTTTCATCATGATAGATATTATCATATTCTCAAATGTTTATAATTTCGTAAATTTGCAGCATGGTAAAAATAGGCAATATAGAACTGCCGGAATTTCCGCTTTTGCTGGCCCCGATGGAAGACGTAAGCGATCCTCCATTCAGACGCCTGTGCAAAATGCATGGAGCAGATCTGATGTACTCAGAGTTTATTTCTTCTGAAGGCTTGATTCGTGATGCGATAAAAAGCCGTAAGAAGCTTGATATCTTCGATTATGAAAGACCGGTCGGCATCCAGATTTTCGGTGGCGATGAAGAAGCAATGGCAATGTCCGCAAGAATTGTAGAGACTGTGAACCCTGATCTGGTTGACATTAATTTTGGATGTCCTGTAAAAAAGGTCGTGTGTAAAGGCGCCGGTGCAGGAGTTCTTAAGGATATTGACCTTATGGTACGCCTTACCAAAGCTGTAGTAAGCTCTACTCATCTGCCTGTGACGGTTAAAACCCGTTTGGGCTGGGACAGCACCAGCATCAATATAGATGAAGTGGCAGAGCGTTTACAAGAGACAGGTATTAAAGCTTTAACAATACATGCAAGAACCCGTGCCCAGATGTACAAGGGAGAAGCAGACTGGGAACATATTTCCAGAATTAAGCAAAACCCAAATATTGAGATTCCTATCTTTGGAAACGGCGATATTGATTCTCCGGAAAAGGCTCTTGAATACAAACAGAAATATGCTTGTGACGGTATTATGATCGGCCGTGCAGCCATTGGATATCCATGGATCTTCAATGAGATCAAACATTTTTTCAAAACAGGAGAACATCTTCCTGAGCCTGCTATTGCAGACCGTTTACTTGCTGTACGTCAGCATGCGGAATGGAGTGCGGAGTGGAAGGGCGAAAAACTAGGTCTTATTGAAATGAGACAGCACTACAGCAATTATTTCCGTGGTGTTCCACATTTTAAAGAGTTCAGAAAAAAATTCCTTGAGGTTTTTACTTTAGAAGAAATGGATGCGCTGATTAAAGAGACACAACAGTTTTACGAAGAATACCAGACACAGGTATAAATATAAAAAACCATCATATCTGATGGTTTTTTTATGTTTTTAATATCCTTCTGATGAAGATTCGTTCCTTATCAGGCCTAAGGCTGAAGAGGTTCCGATCCTTTTTACTCCCATGCTGATCATTTTTTCGGCATCTTCAGGGGTTCTTACTCCTCCGGCTGCCTTTACAGGAAGTTTCCCTGCATTATCCAGCATAATCTGTATGCCTTCAAAAGTAGCACCGTTCGGTTTACCGCCTTCCGTCTGGTAAAATCCTGTGGAAGATTTTACAAAAATATTCGGAAAATCATTTTCGGAGAAATGTTCCTGTGACCAGTTGGAAATATTTTTGGTAAGATCCGCAATCTGATTATCTGTCAGTGCAGCGATCTCAATAATCCATTTGGCAACCTTATGATGCTGAAGGGCAAGTTTTGTACACTGTACAAACTCATTTTTTACCAGCTCAAGGTTTCCGTTAAGATAAGCACTGTAATTAATCACAAAATCCAGTTCATCTGCCCCATCTTCAATTGCTTTTGAAGCTTCGGCGAGTTTCTCTTCAATAGAATAGGTTCCTTCATGAAAGCCTATTACGGTTCCTACCACAACATCTGAATGCCTTTCCTGAATATACTTTTTGATATCCGCTACATAATCCGGACGGATCATTACGGCAAAAATGCCATTATCTATGGCTTCCTGCGCAAGTTTTCTATCTAATTGTAATGTTTCTTCGTCTGAAATACCTGACTGTGCAGGCGTTTTCAAATAGGTTGAATCCAAATATCGGGCAATGTTCATAATCTTTATACTTTCAGTTGTCTGTAAATACCTTGTTCCAAAGATATGAAAGTTTCTGTTCTTGTCACGCCTTTCAGCTTCTGAAGTTTGCTCAGAATCTGCATCAGATGGTCATTGTCTTTGCAAAGTACTTTCAGGAATATGGTATAATTTCCTGTTGTGTAATGAGCTTCTACTACCTCATTTACATCCTTAAGAGATTTTACGACATCCGGGTAATGACTGGGCTGGTCTAAAAACATTCCGATGTACGAAATTACCTTATAGCCTATTTTTTTAGGGTTAAGAAATGAAATTGAGTTTTCGATAACTCCCGCGTGCTCGAGCTTTTTAATCCTTTGATGTACTGCTGTTGTGGATATTCCAACATTTTTTGAAATGTGGGCTAAAGATGTTTTAGCATTATCCATCAGCATGTAAATGATTTCCTTGTCAATCGAGTCTAAATGATAACTTGTGTTACTTGAATTTTTCATTTTCTACTTTATATTTATGTTTTTGTCTCTTCAAATTTTACAAAAACCGGAAAGTGGTCGCTGTATCCGCCTAAATACCGTGTTCCGGCATAGGTTCGGAAAGGACGCCCTTCAAAATTTCTCATCTGGCTGCTTATTTTTTCAGAATTAAAAATATGGGCACTCTGAAAACTCAAACCATCACGGCCAAAAAGGGATTTTGACATGATTATCTGATCATACAACAGTCCTGACTTATAATGAAAAGTAGAATAATTTCTTGTTTGAAACAGTTCCTGAAAAGGGTTTACCAATACCTTCTCATGATTGTTATCGTAGAGAATTTTTACTAAATTTTCATCATCGGGGTTTTCGTTAAAATCACCACACAATATTACATGTTCCTTTTCGGTACTTACTATTTTCAAAATCCTTCCATGGATCTCATTAAGTATAAAGTCTCTTTTGGGCTTATTAATATCTTTTTCTCGCTTAGAGGGAAGATGGGCGATAAAAACATTAATAACAGTTCCTTTATATTTAACTTTAGAAAACAGTACGTCCCTGGTTGTGTCGTAATTCTCTGTGTTTTTTCTATTTATAATTTCAAAGAAGAAAGTAATGGTTTCTGAATCCATTATTTCCACTTTATCTTTATGATATAACATGGCTACATCTACCTTTCTTTCATCCATGGAATTGTAGTGTACAATTCCATATTGGGAATTAAAAGGTGCCATTTCTACCAGATCCTCCAAAACTTTCCTTCCGGAAACTTCAGAAAGTCCAATTAAAAATGGAAGTGTCCCATTTTCCTCCTTCATCAGCTGAAAAACATGTGAAATTTTAAAAAGCTTGTTTCTATATCTTTTTTCATCCCAATTTTTCAAGCCTGACTTTGTAGGGTCTAATCTATGAACAGGTTTGGGATCTGGCAAAAATAAATTTTCAACATTATAAAAAGAGAACATCTCCATCCGCAAAATTGCTATCTTAAAATTATCAATTTCTTTTTCGTTGTAAATTTATTATTTTTTTTCAAACTTCATTAATTAATTTATACTATTTTCAGATTAATATTATGCAAGCAATAAGTAAAAATTAACAAAAAATATCAATAAAAACGCCTTTAAATAACAAAATTAATAAGTCGTTAAAATTATCGCCACAAAAAATAAAATCAAAATAGTATATACATACTAAATTAACAAGAAAAAAAATTAAGCTGAAATAAAATACAACTAATAATTTTAACTTATTTCAAATAAACACTGATTTTTATTCTTTTTTATTTGCAAAATCTCTTAAGAATGAAAAAAAGAATACTTTTTTTAACAGTTTTCGGTTATTATTTTAAAGTAAATCGGGACGTTTTTCCTGAGTAATTCTTACAGCTTCATCATGGCGCCACTCTTCAATCTTAGCAAAATTTCCGCTCAGTAAAACTTTTGGTACCTCCAACCCTTTATAAACCTCCGGTCTTGTATAAATAGGAGGTGAAAGAAGGTCATCCTGGAAGCTGTCTGTAAGGGCACTCTGCTCATCATTCAAAACTCCCGGAAGCAATCTTATAACAGAGTCCGCCAGGACACATGCAGCCAGCTCTCCTCCAGTAAGCACATAATCGCCAATTGAAATTTCTTTGGTAATATGAAGGTCACGGACGCGCTGATCAATGCCTTTGTAATGACCACAAAGAAAGATCAGGTTATTTTTTATGGATAACGTATTGGCTATTTTTTGGTTAAGGGTAACTCCGTCCGGGGTCAGATAAATAACTTCATCATATGTTCTCTGGGATTTAAGTTCAGAGATACATTTATCCAGCGGCTCTATCATCATCACCATTCCCGCTCCGCCCCCATAAGGCTCATCATCAATCTGCTTGTGCTTGTTGACAGCCCAGTCTCTCAGGTGGTGGAAATGAACTTCCACCAAACCTTTATCCATTGCCCTTCTTAAAATAGAAGTCTGAAACGGACTTTCCATTAATTCGGGAAGTACGCTTATAATATCAATTCTCATTGTAAAGTACTGTTTTTCTTATTAGGCGAAATAATTAATCGTAAAGAAGAGTCTTTATTGAAATAGCTCCACATCCAGTTGAAAAAGACAGCAAGCTTATTTCTTACACTCAAAATCAGCATCAGATGCAGGAACATCCAGAAATACCACGCCAGGAATCCCTGGAATTTGATAAACGGAAGATCTACCACAGCCCTGTGCTTTCCAATGGTCGCCAGTGAGCCCTTATCCTTGTATTCATACTCTATCCAGTCACCGGCACTTTTCTTCAGAAAATTCTTACCTAAATTTTTTGCTTGATTAATGGCTACGTTAGCTACCTGAGGATGCCCCTGCGGATATTTAGGGGTTTCCATATAGGCAATATCTCCTATTGCATAAATATTGTCGTAACCTTTTATTTTATTATATCGATCTACTATATACCTGTTTTTAACTAATTTTTCTGCGGGAAATCCGGCAACTACATTTCCGGTAACGCCGGCCGCCCAGATCACATTATTGGAAGGAATGCTTTTCCCACTTTTGGTGTGTACTTTATCACCGTCGTATTCAGTAACTACCTCCCCGCTCATGAAGGTTACTCCAAGATCTTTAAGATATTTCTCAGATTTCTCCTGCGCTTCACTGCTCATTACAGCAAGAGGTTTTTCTGTGGAGCTTACGAGGATGATCTTAAGCTGGTCGAAATTCATATAAGGATAATCCCTCGGCAAAATTTCTTTTTTCATTTCTGCAAAAGCCCCTGCCAGCTCTACACCTGTAGGTCCGCTTCCTACAATAACGATATTCCAGTTCCCGTCATCGCTTCTGCTTTTTTCAAGAATGAGTTTTTCAAAGGTCATCAGCACATGATTTCTGATGCTTATCGCTTCCTGGGTATTTTTCATCCCGAAAGCTCTTGCTTCCATGTCTTTGTTCCCAAAGAAATTGGTTTTACATCCTGTAGCGATCACCAGTTTATCATAAGTAAACTCGGCTTCGTCTGTGATGACTTTATTGTTAACAGGATCAATCTCTTTTACTTCAGTAAGACGAAACTGTGTATTTCTGGATTGCTGAAAAATCTTTCGGAAAGGGAAGGAAATATTAGAGGGTTCTATCCTCCCGCAGGCAACCTGATAAAAAAGCGGCTGAAACATATGATGGTTCACCCGGTCCAGAACAATGACCTTTTTGTTCCTGCCATTTAATGTTTTTGCAAGCTGCAGCCCCGCAAATCCTCCTCCAATAATGATGATCTTTTCGCGTGTTTCCATAATACACAAATTTACTGATTTTATTTAGCATTTAGTAGTGAAATAAGTTAGTTTTGCAAAACTTTATGTCACCAAAAAAGTATACCAAAAAAACTGCCAAAAAAGTACATGAGAACCGCCGGAAGAATTATTTTTTCCGCCGGAAAGTGATATTGGGTATTTTAATTCTGGCCCTGATAGGAACGGGATTTTACCTGAAGCAGTCAGTAAGCTATTACTATGCGCTGTACTTTAATAAATTCAACCATAAAAAGCTCCACAACACTGAACTGGAAACAGCCAGGATCCAGAAAATTCTAACAGCTAATCTTGATAAAACCTATGGTTTTGATGTTTCCCATTATCAGAATAAGGAAGATATCAAATGGGACAGCCTGAGCATCGGAAACAAAACAATTCCCCTTGAATTTGTGGTGATGCGTGCTACGATGGGAAACCGCAATGCAGATAAACATTTTGATGAATTCTGGGTGAAAGCCCAAAAGCACAATCTGATTCGCGGAGCCTACCATTTTTACAGGGCCGATGAAGATCCTGTAATCCAGGCTAATAATTTTTTAGCTAATGTAAAGCTGGAAAGCGGCGATCTTCCGCCTATCCTAGATATTGAAAAAATCCCAAAAAGAAAAACAAATAAAAAGCTTGTAGAAGACCTGAAAATATGGTGCAAGATCGTAGAGGAAACGTATGGGGAAAAACCGATTATTTATACTTATTATCATTACTATAAAGATTTCCTGAAAGGGGAATTTGACGACTATCCGTTATGGCTGGCCAATTATAACGACGTGCCCACTCCTACTCCTGATGACCAATGGGACTTCTGGCAATTCACGGAAAACGGGATCGTTCACGGAATCAATACCAAAGTGGACCTGGATATTTATAACGGAAGCTCCTGGTCTTTGAAGAGGCTGACACTAGATTAGCTTAAGGCGGAAGCCAGAAGACAGGAGATGGAAGTTATTGTAGACGATCAATTTCTGTGAGTCATTTCATCAATCCATGATGAGTTAATGGTGGATAAAGAACAATGCTTTTTCAGACTTCAGAGATTTCAAACTTCCCTCTCCCATCTTCCTATTTTCCCAAAAAATCTACTATATCTTCATTCAGTTGATCAGCATTTTCAAAGGGAATCATGTGGGTTGCATCTTTGTAGATTTTTAGTATAGCATTGGGTATTTGCTTTGCCATCATTTCGGTATGATCCTGTTTGATCACATCTCTATCTCCGGCAATCACCAGAACCGGACTTTTGATTTTGCTGAGATCTTTTTTGCTGAGGTGAGGTTCATTCAGCATAATTTCCACCAATCTTTTTTCGTTGAATTTTTCAAGCTTATTTTCTATATCCAGTACTAAGAGCTGGTTTTTCATATGGGAAACAAGCCTTTCATCAACTCCTTCCGGGAAAGCATTCGCCCCGATTGCAATTACTTTATTACAATTTTCCGGATACTTCAGTGCAAATTCAAGTCCTGTGATTCCGCCATCGCTCCAGCCGGCAATATTTATTTTTTTCAGTTCCAATTTATCTGCAAGGGCTTTTACGTCGTCTGCAAATTGGGTATAGGTAAAAGATTTTTCGGAGGTATCAACACTTTTGCCTTGTCCTCTTGTATCTATAGCAATTACTTTGAATTTCTTAGACAGAACCGGGATCTGCTGGTAAAAATCCTTGATACTTCCTGAGTTTCCATGAAGAAGAAATAGTGGTTCTCCTTCTCCATAAACTTCGTAGTACAGCTGAGTATCTTTTAAAGGAAGATAAGCCCCTGAAGCGTCATTTTTGCCGTAAATAGAATTCCCGGATTCTATATTATATTGCGAAACATCAGAAACCAGGCCTTCAAGATCATCTCCTAATGCAGCTGCTTCATCCTTGGTATTTTTTGCCGATTTATCCACTTTTACATCGATGTTAATTGCCGGTGCTGCCAGTGTCATTTTCTGCCAGTCCCCATAAAACTTTCTGATAAATCCTGTTCTGAAAAGAGCCGCACTTATCCTGATCCCTCCTTCAAATTCTTTTAAAAACTGAATCCCGATGAAGAATTTTCCCTGTACCCAGATATTACGATCATTAACATCCAGTGTATAAGTTCCATCTTTGATCATATCCTGTGTGAGTTCCACCGTTATTTCCTCGTCCAGGATATTCTGATCCGGGAAGCCGTTTTTTTCCGTATAAATACTGTACCTCATCACTACAGGCTTATCGGAGACGTAACTTGCAATATTCAGGTTGATATTTTTAATTTTGGATCTTTTGCTGGCGTTAAATTCCAGTGCTGTTTCACCAAGAAAATCTTCTTTTCTGAACTTGGGATTCACAGAATAGATAACACTTTTTGTTTTCGTATTCACTCCCCAGTTTTTATCAATCAGTTTTTTTACTTTGATATGAACTTCATTGATATTTTTAACTTTTTCATTTAAAAATATTTGCTTCCGGTCCTGCTTTCTCAGATTTTGTATTGTTTCAGAGTAAGGTTCATAGCCCGGAACTTCAATCCGCACTTTCTGTGAAGGGCTAAACCCGGAAAGATCAATTACAAAATTTCCTTTTTCATCGGAAACCGTACCGGCATTTTCTTTTTCTATGCCAATCTTCACATAAGGAACCGGCCGGTTTTCATTTTTGGAAATCACAGTTCCGGAAATCATCTGTGCATTAAAGGAATATACAGCAAAAAGTAAGAATAAAATATTGAGTTTTTTCATGGGATCAGTTTGGTGCAAAATTCTTCATTTCATCCCTTGAATACTCCCAATATCTTATTAAATTTTAAAGCTGTTTAGTTAAATTTATTGTAAAAAATCACCTACTTGTGATAATATTTCTAAAAATATTTAAACTTTTACTAGAGGATACTCATAATCTCTTCCCATGAATGAACCCTTTTGTAAGTTTCATTTTCTATCAGCTCGTTGTGAGGCTGGGTGAAGATAAATTTTTCCCCTGCAAAATGATCAAGGTTTTTCGGATAGTCATCGATCATAATATCCCCATGAATCACTTTTTTACTTCCGCACAATACAATCTGCTCCCAGCTGATAAAGGGAAAATGCTCTGCCAGCCAATCGAATTTTTCTCTTAAACTGTTTGGAAATTCCATTCCTGCGGAGACTATATAAAGGTCATATTTGCTATTGATGTATTCTAAAGCTGCTTTGCTGTCCTTCATTACAGGGAGTGTCCTGAAAAACCCTACTTCATTGACGTGTTTCTTCCCATTCGGAAACGCTTCAATTTCCGGCATTCCCGCAAGACCACTGATCTCAATTTCTTTCCCGGAATCTCTTTTTTCAAACTGTACAAGCTGATGGTAGACATCCGCCATTACCCCATCCATATCTACAATTACTTTTTTCATTATTTAATATGATTTGATATTATTTTAAGCATTAGCTCCATCAAATTTACTAAATGTCTTTTCGGAATCTGGGCTTCACGTATTAAATAATCTTAAAACATAACCTTGGCCCGAATCCGGGATCAATAAAGAGTAGGAATCTGTAAAACTTTTCTAGTTACATTTTCGTATTTTTGCGACTCGATTCAAAATCAATATCAAACTCTTACATTCCAATGAATTACGTTTCTGCAGAAAATCTTACTAAATCTTACGGTATCAAAGTTTTGTTTAAAGACATCTCTTTTCACATCAATGAAGGGGACAAAATAGCTATTGTTGCCAAAAACGGAAGCGGAAAATCGACCCTGCTGAAAATACTGATGGGGAAGGAAATTGCAGACAGCGGTACTGTGGTGATCAATAAAGATATTCAGGTCGTGTTGTTTGATCAGGAGATCGATTACAACCCGGAGCTTACAATTGATGAGTTCATGATGACTTTGGATTCGGAACCGATCCTTGCGCTTAAAAACTACCATAAATCCCTTCATTCAACGGATGATGCGTTTATTGAAAAAGCCCTGAACGATATGGAAGCTCACAAGGCCTGGGATCTGGAGAACGAAATGAAGCAGATCCTTTCCCAGCTTAAGATCACGGATCTTGATGCCAAAATGGGAACTCTGTCCGGAGGTCAGGTGAAGCGTGTTGCCCTGGCAAAGCTTTTAACAGAAACCAGAGCAGAGCATAAGCATACCCTTCTCATTATGGATGAGCCTACCAACCACCTTGATGTGGAAATGGTAGAATGGCTTGAAAATTATCTGACCAAAGCAAAAATCACCTTGCTGCTAGTAACCCACGACCGCTATTTCTTAGACAGTGTATGTGATATTATCTGGGAAATGGAGGATCAGAACCTTTACCTTCACAACGGATCCTATGCAACGTATCTGGAAAATAAAATGATCCGTGAGGATAATATGAATGCCACCATAGACAAGGCTAATAACCTTTACAGAAAGGAGCTGGAATGGATGCGCAGACAGCCTAAGGCACGTACCACAAAATCAAAAAGCAGGATTGACGCTTTCTACGAAACTGAAAAAGTAGCTAAAACCGACATCCGCAAACAGGGACTCGAACTGGATTTTGAAATGAAACGCCTGGGGAACAAGATTCTTGAGCTGAAAAATATTGATAAAAGCTTCGGAGATAAAGTATTACTAAAAGATTTCAGCTATCAGTTCCAGCGTGGAGAAAAAGTGGGAATTGTCGGAAAAAACGGGGTTGGAAAATCTACATTACTCAATATCATCCAGGGTTATGAAAAATTTGACAAAGGAGAGATTGAAACAGGAGAAACCATCTCTTTCGGATATTTTTCACAAAAGGGATTGAAGTATAAGGAAGATGAACGTGTTATAGATTTCATCAAGGAAATTGCAGAATTTTATCCTCTTGCCAACGGAAAAAGCCTTTCTGCATCCCAGTTTTTAAGGCTATTCCTGTTTGACGACCAGACGCAGTATTCTCCTATTTCAAAACTATCCGGTGGTGAGAAAAGAAGGCTGCACCTGATGTATATTCTTTATCAGAATCCTAATTTCCTGATCTTTGACGAACCTACGAATGATCTTGACCTTCCGACACTGACTGTTCTTGAGAATTTTCTTCAGCAATTTCAGGGCTCGTTGATCATTGTATCGCACGACAGATATTTCATGGACAGAATTGTAGACCATATCCTGGCTTTTGAAGGAAATGGAAAGATTAAAGATTTTGTAGGCAATTTCTCAGAATACAGAGAAGCGAAAAGCCGTGAGGATGCTTTGGAGAAAAATACAGTTTCCAAACCGGAGCCCGTTAAAGAAATCTTTGCAGCTCCTGAAACTTCTCCTTCTGCTTCCAAAAAAAGGAAAATGACCTTTAAGGAACAAAGAGAACTGGAAACCATAGAAAAAGAAATGCCTGAGCTTGAACTACAGCGCTCTAAGATCATGGATCAGCTTAACAATGAAACAGATTATGAAAAGGTGGCAAAACTTTCCGCCGAATTAGAAACTGTTTCTGAAAAGCTTGAGGAATATGAGATGAGATGGCTGGAGCTTCAGGAAATATAATAAGTGAGTGGGTTTGAGAGTGGGAGTGTTTTAGGGTTATAGCGTTTTAGAATACCAAATGCGTTATTTTCAAGCTCTAAAACACTCCTACTCTCAAACTCTCCTACCTTATAAATACACTATTTTTCCTTCTTTAGAACTCTCCAGAGATGCATCGATGATCTTCATGTTCTGAACCACTTCCCTTCCCTGGGACGGTAGTGCATACCCGAAAACTATATATTCATAGATCTGTTGGTAGTAATCCATATAGTTTCCGGCTTCAGTAGAAGTCAGGATTCTTTCGGTTTCTGAATTTTCATTTAAGAAATTTAAAATGCCGTCTGTTCCCTGTAAAGGTACTGTCCATTTTGTGCCATAAACCGGTATGGCTCCAGCTACCAGTTCGTTTTCCTGATTATCAGTTCGTTCCTGAAGAAAACTTCCTTTCTCCCCGTGAATGGCATATGCATAATGGGCTTCTTTGGTGAAGACAGATGATTTCAGCCTCACTCTCAGGTTATTTTTATAGTACAGCAGAATTTCAAAATAATCGTTTGCATATTCTTCTCCTTTCATGGAAAAGACATCGGCAAAAAGTTTCTCAGGATATCCAAAATACTGCACCGCCTGATCCACTAGGTGAGCTCCAAGATCATGAAGAGACCCGGAACCTGTTTGCTGCGGATCTTCTTTATGCTGTTTACCGCTGGGCGTGGTACGGAACCTGTCGAAACGGATTTCAGCTTCTTTTATTTCGCCTAATTTTCCATCGCTCAATATTTTATGAACCTGAAGAAAATCACGGTCGAATCTTCTGTTTTGGTAAACACTTAAAAACAGTCCTTTTTGTTCTGCAAGCTCCACCAGCTCTTCGGCTTCTGAAACACTGACTGTAAAAGGTTTCTCAACAATGATGTTTTTACCTGCTTCCAGTGCCATCTTTGCATATTCATAATGGGTCTGCACCGGGGTATTGATGATCACCAGCTCAATATCTGCATTCTGAAGCATCTCTTCTACCGAACGGTAAATGGTAGCTTCCGGATATTTTTCTTTTGATTCTTCTTTACTTCTTTCTACTATAGCTGCTATAAAAAATCCGGGATGCTCTTTCAAAAAAGGGGCATGAAATACTTTACCGCTCATTCCAAAGGCACAAAGTCCTGCTTTTACTAATTGCATATGTATAATTTTTAACAAATATATTCAATAATCTCTAGCCAGAGAGCTTTTGGAATGGATCAGAAGTTTATCAAATAAGTTGAATGTGATAAAAATCATTTTATTATTTTTATTAATTCTAAATTAATCTTTTTCAAAATTCTTATTTTTGCCGCTATTTAAAACTAGTCTACATAAAAATAAAATGAATAAACAGCTTGTAACTTTAGGATTCTTACTGGGTACCTTATCTTTAAGTGCTCAATTGAAAAATATTGAAGCCGATACCATCAGGACCCAAACAATTGAAGACATTAATCTTCATAAAACCGGAAATCCAAACCAGGCAAGAACTTTATCCACAAAGTCCAGCCTTACAGTAATGGAAAACCCTCAGGCTATTTCTATTGTGACTCATGAAATTATTGAGCAGCAGCAGGCGAAACAGCTAAGCGATGTACTTCAGAATGTAAATGGAATGTACATTACTTCATCCAGAGGGAATTCCCAGGACAGTTTCGGAGGACGTGGTTTCATTTTAGGAAACGATAATATTTTCAAAAACGGCGCAAGAATCAACAGTGGTGTTTTCCCTGAAGTAAGCGGACTGGAAAGAGTTGAAGTACTGAAAGGAGCCAATGCTATGCTGTACGGCAATACAGCTGCAGGCGGAATTATCAATATGATTACCAAGAAACCTAAATTCAATTTTGGGGGAAGTATAGGACTGAACGGCGGAAGCTGGAATTCTTATAAACCGACCGTGGATATCTACGGTCCTCTATCTAAAAACATTGCTTTCAGAGTAAACGGTGCTTATGAATATGCCGAAAGCTTCCGAGATGTTGTAGAGTCTGAGAAGTATTACTTCAATCCTTCATTTTTATTTAACCTTAGTCCGAAATCACAGTTAATTGTAGAGGCAGATTATCTTAAGAATAATTTCACTCCTGATTTCGGGATTGGTTCTATTACCAATGCTGACAAAAGTTATTCTATGAACAATTTATTGTCAAGAAACGCTTTTTTAGGTACGGACTGGCAGTATCAAAATGTAGAACAAACTTCTACGACTGTAACATTCAATCACCAAATAAATGCCAACTGGACATTAAATGCTGTTGGCTCTTATCAAAATTATATAAAAGATTACTTTTCTTCAGAACGTGTACAGTGGGGCTATGATAAAAAAATCTCTGAAACCCGCCTTTCTTGGGCAAGACCATTTAATAAAACCTATAACGAAAGCAATTATGGTTCTGCACAGGTAAACATTAACGGAGAATTTAATACCGGTAAAATTGGCCACAAATTATTAATTGGAGCTGATGCTGATTATAATCAAGCGGACGCCTATGCTTTTAATGTAGCATCTACTCCCAATATTTTATTTCTGGATGATCCATCCACATGGGGAAGTATTGCAATGCCAAACACAAGTGAAAATACACTGACGAGAGTTAATACCAGAAGAATTGGTGTTTATGCGCAGGATTTTGTAAGTTTAACCAAGCAGTTTAAAGTTATAGCGGGACTTCGTTGGTCTTATATAGAAAATATGCCTTCTATAAAGACTACTTATGCAACTCCAATTAAACCTCAGGATAAAATTTTTGTTCCAAACTCAGCAACATCTGATCAGGCTTTCTCTCCAAAAGTAGGGGTGGTTTATATGCCAAATAATAACCTTTCTGTTTTTGCAACCTACACTAACTCATTTTCTGCAAACACAGGAATAACAATTTTTAATGAAGCTCTTAAGCCAACTACAATAGATCAATATGAAGTAGGAGTTAAAAAGAACTTATGGAATAATGCATTAGCTGTTAATTTATCATTATACCAGATACTTAATCGCAATTATTATCAGACTGCTTTGCTTAAAGCAGACGGAAGCGCAAACAGTGATACCAACATCAAGGAATTCGCCGGAAAAATGAGAAGCCGTGGTGTTGAGCTTGATATTACGGGAAATCCAACTGAAAACTTATCTATTATAGGAGGATTCTCTTACAACAACTCAGTATATCTTGATACTCCTGAAGATGTTGGATATGTAGAAAATCAAAGACTTGTAAGAACTCCGGCTACCACTGCGAATGCTTCAGTATTTTACAAATTCACCAGATTTGCCAAAGGGTTAAAAATAGGAGCTGGAGCTTACTTTATTGGTGACAGGATTGCAGGATGGAATGATACTAAAACAGGAAGCAATAGCTTAGCCGCCAGAAACGGAGTAAGCAGAATGTTTGAGTTAAAAGATTACACCACTGTAACTGTATCTGTAGGCTACGAATGGAAGAAATTCTCTATCCAGGGAAAGGTGGGCAATTTGTTTGATGTTGAGAACTATAATGTACACGAAAATTACTCAGTTAATCCAATTACACCAAGAAACTACTATTTTACATTAACGTACAAACTTTAGAATTAAATATAATTTTGATATTCAAAGTGGAAACTGCATTGCTGCAGCTTTCACTTTTTGAATTATAAAACAAATATACAATATGGATAAGATCAAAGACACAAGAAGTTTCATGAGAATTACGCACCGTTATCTGGGATATTTTCTTGCCGGAATAATGGCTGTTTATGCATTGAGCGGGGTTCTGCTTGTTTACAGGGATACGGATTTTCTTAAGAAAGAGAAAAAATATGATAAAACAGTTGCCGTTAACCTTTCAGAAAAAGAGCTTGGAAAAGAACTGAAAATTAAAGGTCTTGAAGTAGAAAAAACAGAAGGTACCGTTCTTCATTTTAAGCAGGGAACTTATGATGCTTCTACCGGAAAGGCAAAATATTCCAAAAAAGAACTTCCTTTTGTACTGGACAAGATGGTAAAACTTCATAAATCGCAGTCAAAAGAAACGTTATCTCCTCTGAACACCTTTTTCGGGATTGCCTTATTTTTCTTTGTCATTTCAAGTTTCTGGATGTTTAATCCTAAAACAAAAGCTTTCAAACGCGGAATAAAATTCACTATTGCAGGCCTTATTATTTCAGTGATTCTTTTATTGATATAAATTGCAGTATTAGCAAAAAAAAGGCAAAATAATTCACATTTCAATCACGATAAAATTAACAGTTTTTCTGAGTATTTATCTAAAATTAAGAAGTCTGGCACATTTATTGTCTTTTCTCTATCCAATTAATAGTACCATTTAATTATTAAAATAATAAATTATGAAAAAACTAATTTTTGCAGGAATATTGGCGGCAACAGGTTTAACAGCAACTGCTAACGCTCAAATTCAACAGGGTAACTGGCTGGTAGGAAGCAGCTTAATATCAAGTAATTTTGGTTTAAATACTGGTGGAGGATACAATATTGGTATACAGCCAAAAGGCGCTTACTTCATTAAAGATAATGTAGCAGTGGGTGGATATGTAGACTTAGGCATTAATAAAGTTACTAATGGCAGCCCTACAGAATTCACTTATGGTGTAGGTGGTTTGGGCCGTTATTATTTATCTCCGGGAGAAAAAGGTGTCGATAACTTGCTTCACCACGGAAGATGGTTCCTTGAAGGTAACGTAGGTATCGGAGGTAGATCAGTTGAAAATGCAGATTCTACAACTGGTTTAGACTTTGGTGCTGGTCCTGGATATTCTTATTTTATTACTCCTAACATCGGTATTGAAGGTTTGGTAAAATATAAAGGAAGAGCAGGGTTTGGTAGCGAAGGTTTAAACTCAAATATTACATTTAACGTAGGATTCAGTATTTATTTGCCTACTTCAAAGGCTAAAGAAGTAGCTAATGATTTAAAATAATCACTTACTCTTTACTTAAATAAAAAAATGAAATCGCCCCGAAATATTTTTCGGGGCGATTTTCGTACAAATTAAAACTAAACTATAAAAAATCAAATAAATCATGTATTAGGTTGTGGCGTATATCTCAGATAGGGCTTTACTTCTGTAACTCCCTTCAGAAATATTTTTCTCGCATCTTCGGTAGAAATAGCAGGAGGTATAATAACATCCTCGCCATTTTCCCAGTTGACAGGAGTAGCCACTTTATGCGAATCAACCAGCTGAAGAGAATCCAGGACTCTCAGAATTTCGTTGAAATTTCTTCCTGTAGAAGCCGGGTAAGTAATGATTAATCTTACCTTTTTATCCGGATCAATGATCAGTAATGAACGTACAGTAGCTGTAGCTGAAGCATTCGGATGAATAAAATCATATAGCTCTGAAATTTTCCGGTCTTTATCTGCAATTATAGGAAACTGTACCTCCGTATTCTGGGTTTCATTAATATCCTTAATCCAATTCTGATGGTCTTCTACCCCATCCACACTTAAAGCAATAACCTTGGTTCCTCTTTTATCAAATTCTGACTTCAGTTTCGAGGTATAACCCAGCTCCGTAGTGCATACAGGCGTATAATCTGCAGGATGAGAAAATAAAATCCCCCAGGAATCTCCTAAAAATTCATGAAACTTAATATCACCTAAAGATGTTTCTGCCTGAAAGTCCGGTGCTGTATCTCCGAGTTTGATTGACATAATATTCTGCTTTGTTAGTCTACAAATTTAGTAGACTTTTTGAAACTGGCAAAATTTTTGTTAAAAATTTACATATATTTAATAAATTTTTTTTTCATGCAGAACAATGGATACAGCTACGTAGATGTCATTTACAGGGTTTTGGAAAGCTGGTATATGAGGTTTGCCGAGCTCACACCTAAACTTATCGTCGGAATTTTAGTCTTTTCTTTTTTCCTTATTACCAGTAAGTACTTGAGTTTAGGCGCCGTAAAATTATTTCATAAATTTTTCCCGAAAAGCCAGAAGGAAAGTTCTCTGGTTACTTTAATAAGCGTATTCAGATTCCTGATCATGCTGATGGGAACCTTCATTGCCCTTGAAATTATGGGCTTCAGTGGTTTCCTTTGGAAGTTTATCGGAAGTTTAGGGGTAGCTGGGGTTATCGCAGGGGTTGCTTTAAAAGACCTGGTGTCCAGTATTTTTTCAGGTATGCTTATCGGGATTGATAAAGCCTTTAAAGTTGGGGATTATATTACCATAGGAACCCACTCCGGCACAGTTCAGGAAATCGGTTTTTTAACGACAAAGATCATCACCGATGATGGTAAGAAAGCTTATATTCCTAACCAGGTTATTTTCAATGCTCCGTTTTACAATATTACCGCATCACCGCAGAGAAGAATTATTTTAAACTTTGAGATCCCGGCGGACGAAGATATCACCAAAGCGCAAAAAGGAATGCTGGATGTTATTAAAAATCTAGAAAATGTAGATAAACTGGATACTTCGGAAGTTATCTTCACCGACTTAAAGCAGGGTAACTTTAACCTTCAGGCTAAATTCTGGATGAAAGTAGGAGCCAATATGGTTCAGGTGAAAAGTGAAGCCTACCTGAAGATCAAGCAGCGTCTGGATGAAGATAACATACAGCTGGTAACACCAACAAGCATCAATATTACGAATGGAGAAGCTCTTCCGGTTGAAAATCAGGATAAATAAAATGAAACCGCTTTTTTAAGCGGTTTTTTTATGTTTACTTATTTCTATGTTTTAATTTCATACTATCCTTTTTATCTGTTTTTGCAAGAGAATCATTCTGAAGCAGTGGTTTTCCCATCACAAAGTTATCATTGCGCGGAATGCTATCTTCTTCAATTACCACAAGACCTGTAGTTGCTGTACAGCTTTCTTTTGGCTTGGAACAACCTGTCAAAAATAAAACTATAGAAAATACCGTTAAGGGAAATTTATGATTTCTGAATGCCTGAGGAACACATTGAAAAAACTTTTTCTCTAGTGATGAGAATCTTTCATCTTTAATACTCAGCTGATGATTAAGAAATCTTCCACAAATTTCTTGATTCTTTTCTTCTTTAAAAATGTAATCAATTTCCTGAGGTTTCTTTTCAGTAAAATCAATGACACATTTACTGCAGACGGAACAGAATCTTCCTTTTTCCTGAAGCGACATGCTTTCCCAGTTTTCTGAACATGGATTGGGGATATATAATTTTTTCATCAGTTTAATTTCTGTTTTAAATATAAAAAAACCGTTTCAATTTTTGAAACGGTTTTCTTTATTATTTAGAAGTTCAACTTATGCTAAAACTTCTTTTACTTTGTTGGCTGCTTCTTCCAAAGTAATTGCAGAATGTACAGGAAGACCTGATTCATCAATTAATTGTTTAGCTTCTACAGCATTAGTTCCCTGTAATCTTACGATCAACGGAACCGGAAGGCTTCCCATAGCTCTGTAAGCGTCTACAACCCCCTGAGCTACTCTGTCACATCTTACGATACCTCCGAAGATGTTGATCAGAATTGCTTTTACGTTAGGATCTCTAAGGATGATTCCGAAAGCTGTCTGAACTCTCTGAGCATCAGCAGTACCTCCTACGTCAAGGAAGTTAGCAGGGTTACCACCAGATAATTTGATGATATCCATAGTTGCCATGGCAAGACCCGCACCGTTTACCATACAAGCAACGTTACCGTCAAGTTTTACGAAGTTAAGACCGGCTTCACCAGCTTCAACGTCCATTGGATCTTCTTCTCTCGTATCTCTTAATTCAGCTAAATCTTTGTGACGGAACAATGAGTTGTCATCCAAAGTTACTTTAGCATCAACAGCGATAATTTTGTTATCTGAAGTTTTCAATACCGGGTTGATCTCGAAAAGAGAAGCATCAATTCCGATATAGGCATTATAAAGAGATGTGATGAATTTTGTAAATTCTTTGAAAGCATTTCCTTCAAGACCAAGGTTGAAAGCAATTTTTCTGGCCTGGAATCCCTGAAGACCCAAAGCAGGATCAATGATTTCTTTGTGGATCAGATGAGGAGTTACTTCTGCAACATGCTCAATATCCATCCCTCCTTCAGTAGAATATACGATGGTATTTTTACCTTCAGCTCTGTCTAAAAGGATAGAAACATAAAATTCTTTAGTTTCAGATTCTCCCGGATAATATACATCCTCTGCAACCAAAACAGAATTTACCTTTTTACCTTCTGCAGAAGTCTGAGGGGTAATAAGCTGCATTCCGATGATGTTTTGAGCGTTTTCCTTAAGTTTATCCATGTTTGGAGAGAACTTTACACCACCACCTTTACCACGACCACCTGCGTGGATCTGTGCTTTTACAACCCATCCCTGAGCTCCGGTTTCAGCAGTCAGTTTTTCAGCAGCCGCTACAGCTTCGTCTACGTTGTTGGCAACGAAACCGCGTTGGATAGCTACTCCGTACTTTGATAAAATCTCTTTTGATTGATACTCGTGAAGATTCATATTATTTTTATTATTTTATTTTAAAATTTAAAGGTTGACAAATTTACTAAAAAGACATGGAAGTTCAAGTTTATTGACTTAAAAATTAAAGTGCAGCGAACTTGATTTTTAACATGTTTACAAAATTTGCTCTATTCTTCGGATAATTTTTCAGATTGGGACCCGATGAACGGAATTTTAGGAGCGAGAAAATACCCCGTTAAACTTGCAAAAAGGATCGGAACAAAATAGGTAAATCCGGTTAGAGTTCCCAGGATAATCGTGGTACTCATCGGAGTTCTTGTTACACAGGCATTGATCGCAGCCATACAGCTCACAATGGCTAAAGTGGTATCAACCGAAGGAAATAGCTGATGAATGATCAGTCCTAAGGTTGTCCCCACAAAAAACAGCGGAATGATGAAACCACCTCTCCATCCGGAAGTAACGGTTACGGCAATAGCAATGATTTTAAAAACCAAAATAATGATCAGGAAGTTCAGGGCAAAATTCCCGTTGATCAGCTGATTGATTTCATTGTGTCCGAAATATCTTGTCAACGGAAAATAGAAAGCGATTATTCCTAAAATAATTCCTCCAACTAAAGTTTTTATATAAATGGGAAATGATCTGTATTCAAAAACTTTCTTGAAAAATTTTACAACGAAAATAAAGATCCATCCGAATAAAGTTCCCACCGCTCCAAAAGCTACAGCATATAAGAAATCGTATACCCCTGAATAATGATAAGCTTTCAGATCCCATGTTGCGCCTATTCCCAGATGAATAATCAAAGCGAACATAACATAGCTGAAACAGCTGGCTACCAACGCAGGAATAATTGCTTTATAATATTCTACAGCATGCCTGTGATGCAGGATTTCAAGTGAAAATAGACTTCCACCAAGCGGAGCCCCGAACAGAGCTGTAAAACCTGAAGCCATCCCCGCAATACTCAAAGAACGGAGTTCCTCACCTTTCAGTCTGAAAATTTTTCCAAGCCATGTTCCCGTGGAACCGGTTACCTGAACAAGAGGAGCTTCCGGTCCAAGGCTTCCTCCGGATGCTACACAGAACAGCGAAGAAAGGATCATGGAGGGGTTATTTTTTGGATCCAGTTTTCCTTTATTAAACCTGATATTATTAACGATCAGGTGAATTTCTCCCGGATCTCCGATAAAATGAATCACAAGGCCTGCCAGCAAACCACAGACCGCCATGGTAGGAATAACCATCCAACCCTGGAATTCAGCTAAAAATTCTGTAAAATGTTCTAAAACGATCCAGTAACCTCCCGCAATAGCACCTCCTACAAGCCCTGTAAATGCCCACATGAAAAAAGTACGGCTGAATACAAATGGATTGAATCTGATAGGCTGATCCAAAAGATTAAATGTGCGTATTAACCGTCTTCTTCTGTTGATTTTCATTATTTATTATTTAGATTCTATTTTTTTTCTGTGAGCAAAAATTTTAAAGGTTGAGACAGCCTTTTATTCCAGGCTTTTTCACTGTGATCTTCCCCAGGAAAATAAACGGTTTTCCAGTGCTTTTCAGAATATCCTGCCTTTCTGATAATATCGTCTGCCTTTTTCTGTATTTCCGGATACATGGCATCAAGTGCCTGATCTCCCGTATCAAAATATAATTGATGATCCCGGCTGCTTGGAATCTGGGTTTCAAGATAAGTCATCATAGCTGCCGGAAAAGGATTGTTTTTTAAAGTAAAAGATCCCGGCCAGTGGGTGGAAATAAGTGCTGCACCACCGAAAATGCCAGGGTATTCACATATGACATAAAGTGAAATCAATCCCCCCATGCTGCTGCCTGCAATAAAAGTATGCTCTCTGTCTTGATGCACAGAATATTTTTTGTCAATATAAGGTTTCAGTTCTTTGACAATAAATTTCAAATAATTATCAGAATTAGGATTGAAGTTGCTGTCTGCTGCTCCAGCAGTTATTAACTGGCTCTTTATAGTATCTTTTTCTGGCTGAGTTAAGTTTTCAAAAGGCTTTTGTGGGAAATAATCTGTATGTCTTAATTTCTGATTATTCCAGATTCCTACAACAATAATATTCTGTACGGTTTTTTCTTTAATGAGTTCAGCCATAACGTCATCAACATCCCATGCCTGATGATTCCAGGTCATTTCCGGGTCATACAGCATCTGCCCGTCGTGCATGTACAGTACGGAATATTTTTTATTTTTTGAATATCCGTCCGGCAGCCATACATCTACATTTCTGGGTGATACATATTGAGAGGCTAAATTAATCCTTTCAACCTTTCCATTGCTTACTTTGGGCAGCTGTCCCCATGATATAAAGGGGATAAGAATTAACGAAAAAAAAAGCCTTATGATCATGGAAAACTATTTTTTCAGAAAATAAAAAATCAGCATTCCCCAGCTCAGGATCATAAAAAGACCTCCAAGCGGAGTGATCGGTCCCAGGAATTTTAGATTGACTCCCAAATAATCCTGCAGGCTTAAGAAATAAATACTTACTGAAAATAAAAAGGTTCCTGCGATCATTAAGATTGAGGTCCATTTTTCAGATGAAGTTTCAAATTTCAAAATATATCCGATGATCAACAAAAAAAACGCAGCATACATCTGGTATCTTACACCTGTTTCAAAGCTCTCAAGTCTTTCTACAGACAATATTTTTTTTAAAGCGTGTGCTCCGAAGGCTCCCAGAATTACTGAAAGCATTCCGTAAACCGCGCCGAAAATTAAAGTAATTGTTTTCATTTAAATGTAACTTAAAATATTTTTATTAGAATTATCCTGCTGCAAAGGTAAGAGATACGTTATATTTTTTGCCAACTGGAACTCCATTCTCCATTTCAGGTAAAAAAGTTTTCTGAATTGAGTAAAATTTCAACACAGTAAATAGTTTAATTTCCTCATTATCTGTTCCCGTCACTTTTACATCTTTTATCACACCATCTTTATCTAAAACAAAAGTAAAAGTAAGTTTTAAAGAGGTATCAAGGTTTTGGAAAAGCTCATTACCACTAAAAGCATTAATCAATTCTTTGCGGATTATGTCTGGTGAAAACGATATAGCAGATGAAGAAATATTATTTTTTATTTCAGAAACTGCTTTATTTTCACTTTCAACCTGTTCCAATAATGATTTTAGTTTTTCGATCTTTTGAGGTTTATTTTTATTTAGGCAATCCGTATATGGATTTTGCAACGCTTTGAATTGTTTATTATACTCAGCCTCATCAGCTTTCGAGAGATTTCTGTCCGGAGATTTCTCTGCTATCCCCTTATACTTTTCTTCAAGCAAGACAAAGTCTTTACTACATTTCTTTTGTATATCAGAATAGAGGGTACCTATTGTTTTTCGTAAAGTTGCTCTGGTATTCTGAGCAAAAGCAACTGTAGCAAAAGTACAGGCTAAAAACAAAAATATTTTTTTCATAATTATCATTTTATAGTTCTTCTAATTCTAGATTTAAATATTTTTTTGTTTTGTAATCCTGCCAGGTTCCGATAATTTTATTTCCTTTCAGATCGGCTTCCACCAAAGCTCTTGGTATCCATTGCTTCAGTTCTTCACTATGATAATCATCTTCTGTAATAGAAAAATGATCGTGGACAAATTCTCCTCTCCAGTTGATCGGCTGCTTATTCTTGTCATACCAATAGGTAGCAGAAAAGGAACCATCCTCATTGATTTCGTTAAACAAAACCGTAATGGAATATTTCCCATCAATTTTTCCTTTGTATAACTTATTGGCAGGACTTGTCCTGTCAACTTTTTCAGAACCGGAAATAAGGTTTTTCGCGTAGGGACTCCAGTATTTTTCCAATTCTTTATAAGTAAATTCAAGTTCGTGACTTCCAAGATCATCCAGCGCCCGCATTGCATGGTTGGAACATCTGCCTGCCACAAAAGTAATTTTATCCTTTCCGAAAAAATATTTGATGTCATTCAAGGTATAATCCATGAAGCAACTCTCATACATACTAATCTGCTCCTGAACTTCTTCTGAAGGATTTTTTTCAGATTTCAATTCGGCAAGAAAGTCATCAACTCTTTTTTTGATTCTTTTTTGAATTAAGTCATTCACTGTTTTAGCACTGCTGGCTTGAAACAAATCTTCAGCATTGACATAATTTCCTGTCCTCAGATCAAAATTCATCCATTCCGAAAAGCCTTCAGGATAAGCTCCGGAAGCTTCACCGTCTATATTGATGCTCAGAATATTCTGAGGGGTTTCTAATTTTTTCCAGCTGTAGAAATAGACGTAATTGCTATAGGAATTGGTAGCATTAGAAGCTTTTTTAAAGGGATTACCACCGGAATTCGGAATATATTCAAGTTCACTCACCTGCAAAAAAGTATTGATCTTCAGCTCCACTAAAGGATTTTTTGCATAGGAAACCAATGGAAAAACAGTATCTTCTGATTTTGGCTGCAAATCACTGATCTTTACATTTTTCTGTTGAGAAAAACTTAAGCATGAAAGCAGTAAGAAAAATACTGTGGCCTTTTTCATTATCTGGAATGGATGTAGATTAATATCATTTTCGCCACCAGGGTTGATATTCCCAATATGATAAAAACATTGGAAAGCTTTTTGGAATTCCTGAAGCCCGGCGATGTCGTCTTTTTTAAAAAGATTCCGAAAAGAATAAATACTATGGGCAGTATGATTTGCAGCATTACTGAGCTCTTAATCTGTTAAATTCATTGATTACTTCGTGATGGCTTACCGTTTTATCTTTAAAATAAGTCACAAAATGCTGCTTTTCTTCCTCCGTAGCGCCCATTTGGTTCAAAATATTCAGTAAGTGCATTTTCATATGTCCTTTCTGGATACCTGTAGTTACCAAAGAACGGAGAGCACCAAAATTCTGGGCCAGTCCGGAAACCGCCAGAATGCTCATCAGCTCCTGTGCAGAAGGCTTTCCAAGCAGTGCCAGTGAGAATTTCACCAGTGGATGCAGGTTGGTAAGTCCTCCTACTACCCCTACAGAAATCGGAAGATCGATCCAGAATCTGAAAATCCCGTTATCCGTTGTACAGTGAGTCAGGGATCTGTACTGCCCGTCTCTTGCGGCATAGGCATGCGCACATGCTTCTGTTGCCCGGAAATCATTTCCTGTGGCAATTACTACAGCATCTACTCCATTCATCACTCCTTTATTGTGAGTTGTAGCACGGAAAGGTTCAATTTCCGCAATGGTAACCGCCTGTTTGAATTTCGCGGCAAATTCTTCATTGGAAATACCGCTGTCATCTTTCAGGTCTTCAATTTTACAGGAAACCTCAGCTCTTACAATACAGTCGGGTGTAAAATTGGAAAGAATATTCATCACGATCTGAAGCGTATTCTTTTCCTCCTGGGTAAAATCTTCACTCGTTGCAATCTCCTGCTTCATTGTTTTCCCGAACTGCTCAAGACATGAGTTGATAAAATTCGCGCCCATGGAATCTACCGTGTCAAAGCTTGCTTTAAGCTGGTAGTAATTGGGCATTTCAGTCGTTTTGTCAACTAATTTGATGTCTAAAATTCCACCGCCTCGTTTTCTCATATTGGCGGTAATATCTTCTGTAGCCTCAAATAATCTTTTCTTCAATTTGAAATTAAAGAAATGTAGAAGTTTATGAGGTTCTACATTGAATATAAAGTGGGTATGTCCTAGTTTTTCATTGTTGATGATGGTCGTTTTGAAACCGCCTTTATCGATCCAGAATTTAGCAGCCTTTGAAGCTGCAGCGACTACTGAACTTTCCTCAACAGCCATAGGAAGGGCAAATAATTTTCCGTCAATTAAGAAATTCGGAGCAATTCCGTAGGGCATATAGAAATTGGAAATCGTATTTTCAGAAAATTCTTCATGAAGTTTCTGAAGCTCAGTATTCTCGTTCCAGTATTGTTTTAATATATTTTGATATTCTTCGTTTCCTTCAAGATACTCGTTGACAAGCCAATCGATTTTTCCCTGTTTTGTAAGTTTAGAGAAACCCTCTACCGGTTTATGATTCATAGTATAAATTTAATATGTGTAAAGATAGTAATTTTTGTAAGTCTCCGTTGTGGATAACTTCTATAGAAAAAAATTGATATTTATCAATTTTGGAACTACTTTTGGATATTATTTTGATACAAATTATAACATCCTGCTAAAATATGAATTTTGAACGCCTGAAAGAAAAGCTTGAAATCCTTGCTGATGCAGCGAAATATGATGTTTCGTGCTCGTCCAGCGGAGGAACGAGAAAAAATAAAAAAGGCGCTTTAGGAGACAGTTCCGTAAGCGGGATCTGCCATACCTATACGGAAGACGGGCGATGTGTTTCTCTTCTCAAAATTTTATTGACCAACCACTGTATTTATGATTGCGCTTATTGTGTATCCAGAAGTTCCAATGATATTAAAAGAGCCGGATTTACAGTGGAAGAAGTCGTGGATCTTACCATCAACTTTTACCGCAGGAATTATATTGAAGGTTTGTTTTTAAGCTCCGGAATTTTTAAGAATGCCGATACCACGATGGAACGCCTTGTAAGAGTTGCGAAAAAACTACGTCTGGAGGAAAATTTTAACGGATATATTCATTTGAAATCTATTCCGGGAGCAAGTGATGAACTGATGCAGGAAGCCGCTTTGTATGCAGACAGGCTATCGATCAACCTGGAAATTCCTACAGAAAGCGGGCTGAAGTTACTGGCACCTGAAAAAAAAAGGCAGGACATGCTCAGCCCTATGAAGTATATCCAAAATGGGATTGCCCAATACAAAGATGAAAAGAAGATTTTCAGGAAAGTACCCAAGTTTGCTCCTGCAGGTCAGTCTACCCAGATGATTGTGGGTGCAACCAATGAAAATGACTTACAGATCATCAAAGTGGCAGATCATTTTTATAAAAATTTCAGTCTGAAAAGAGTATATTATTCCGGTTATGTTCCGGTACTGGAAGATAAGAGATTGCCTTCCCTTACAACAGCGGTCCCGATGCTTCGTGAAAACAGGCTCTACCAGTCCGACTGGCTGATGAGGTTTTATGGATTTAAGGCTGAAGAAATTTTAGACCCGGATATGCCTTATCTGGATCTCGAGGTTGATCCGAAGCTGAGCTGGGCATTGAGACATTTGCATCAATTTCCCGTTAATCTGCAGACTGCGGATTACCAGATGATTTTAAGGATTCCGGGAATTGGAGTAAAAACAGCACAGAAAATCGTTCAGGCACGCCGTTTTCAGATTTTAAATATGGACCATCTGAAAAAACTGGGAGCTGCGGTGAACCGGGCCAAATACTTCATTGATTTTAATGCAGGAAATGCTTACCTGAGGTATTTGACAGATAAAAACTTCAGAAATTTGCTTGTAAGCGGAAGCTCTTCTAAATTTCACAACCAGTTTTCACAGCAATTGAGCTTGTTTTAGATTAATTTAAAAGATTCAGAGATTGAGAAATTAAGGGATTTAGAAATAAGTTACCTCATCATCACATCATCACATCATCACATTAACACATTACTATGACTACCCTTCTCTACGACGGAAGTTTTGACGGCCTTTTGACTGCAGTATTTGAAGTTTTCGAATACCGTTATAAAGATGTGGAAATTGTGAGTAAAGGGAGGTTTTACCAGGAAAATATTTTTGCAGAAATTCATGAGGTGATTACGCAAAGTGATAAAGCCGAGCGTGTTTTAAACAAACTGGAAAAAAATATTGAAAAATCAGGAATTCACGAGTTATTGAAGGTTTATTTATCCGAAGATATTGAACTGGAACAGCTTATTTTATCTGCTATAAGACAGTCTGTACAGCATCCTGACAAAAATATCCTGCAGAATTATGCAGACCCTGATATTTTAAAAATTTCCAAAATCTGCAAATCTGTAAGCCGGGAAAGACACCGGATGACTGCTTTTGTAAGGTTCGAAAAAATGCAGGATGGTGTTTTCTTTGCCAAAATAGATCCTGATTTTGATGTTCTTCCCCTGATCCGGAAACATTTTAAAGACCGCTATCAGGACCAGAAGTGGATGATTTATGATTTAAGGAGAAATTATGGGATTTTATATGATCTGGAAAACTGCGAGTTTTTTTATCCTGATGAAAAGCTGGATCTTCACAGGTACCAGCAGAAGTTTCATGATGAGGAGCAGAATTATCAGACGCTGTGGCAAGGGTATTTTACGAAGACCAATATTGTGGAAAGGAAAAATCTGAAACTCCACGTTCAGCATGTTCCGAAGAGATATTGGAAGTATCTGACGGAGAAATGGTGATTTGAGGCGAGTGTTTTTTCTTTCGCAGGTTTGGCAACAGATTTTACATTCGTGAAGGCAAAAAACGTCCCATTGAATTCTCTTAAGTATTGCAAAAGTAGACCGCAGGGTTTTGAACCAACAGCTTAATGAAATGGTGAAGATGGCATTTTGGTTAAACAATCGTTTAATAAAATTCCTCCCAGAGTGGAATATACACTGACTGAACTTGGAGAAAAACTGGTTGTCCTTTGGCAGCTGAATGAATGAGGGAAAACTTTTAATTCCAACAGATAAGGAAGCTTAATATTTTACTGATACTGATTGGTAAAAATATTTTTATTCTCGTCAATAGCATCCGGCCCAGCCTATTCATCTTCTTCAGGTCTTTTTGATAAATATATTTCACAATAATCCCCGCTTAATGCAAATTTTCTAAGACAAAAATAACAGGCTATTTTTGAAACTTTCAAATTTCACAAGCTTTTAATTATTTATATTCAAAACTCTTATCAACTTACTGCCATTATCTGAACTTGTTTTTGTAAATTTGTGTTCGAAATTTTTTACTAGATGAAAGAGAGTGCTGTAAAAAAAATTGCAGTTCTTACTTCAGGAGGTGACTCTCCGGGTATGAATGCGGCATTAAGGGCGGTAGTAAGAACCGCCAACTATTATAATATCGAATGCTACGGAGTAAGGGAAGGCTATAACGGACTCATCAATGATGATTTCCTGAAAATGGGTCCCCGTTCCGTAAAAAATATAATCAATCAGGGCGGAACCATTCTTAAATCTGCCAGATCCGTTGAATTCAGAACTCCGGAAGGACGTAAGAAAGCTTATGACAACTGTGTGAAACACGGTGTGGATGCTTTGGTATGCATCGGAGGAGACGGAACTTTTACGGGAGCAAAGATTTTCAATGAAGAATTCGGGATCAGAGTGATCGGTGTACCGGGAACTATCGACAATGATATTTTCGGAACCGATAATACTATTGGTTATGACACGGCTTTGAATACGGCTATGGAAGCCATCGACAAGGTTCGTGATACGGCAACTTCCCACAACAGGGTTTTCTTTGTAGAGGTAATGGGCCGCGATGCAGGTTTCATCGCTTTAAACAGCGGACTGGCAACAGGTGCTTTGGATATTCTGATTCCTGAGAAAAAAGACAGCATGCAAGATCTTTTTGCCAATTTCAGAAAGGCTGAGAAGACCGGAAAAGCATCAAGCATCGTAGTCGTAGCTGAAGGTGAGAAACTTGGAAGTATTTATGATCTGGCCAACCAGACCAAAGAAGAATTCCCTGACTATGATATCCGTGTAACCATCCTGGGACACATCCAGAGAGGTGGTTCTCCAAGCTGTGCAGACCGTGTTCTGGCCAGCAGACTGGGTTACGGCGCCGTAGTAGGATTAATGGAAGGAAAAACAAATGTAATGGCTGGAATGCGTTCCAACGATCTGGTATACACGCCGATCGAAGAAGCCATTAAAAAACATAATGAAATCAATAAAGATCTTTTACTGATTTCAGAAATTTTAGCAATCTAAATTATTTTTATAAATCTAAAACAAACTATTATGTCAACAATCAAAGTAGGTATCAACGGTTTTGGTAGAATTGGACGTCTTGTTTTCAGAGCAATGACTGAAAGAGATAACATTGAAGTAGTAGGAATCAATGACCTAATCAACGCAGAATACATGGCTTACATGTTAAAATATGATTCTGTACACGGTATTTTCCCTGGAGAAGTTTCTGTAGAAGGAAACGATCTTGTAGTAAACGGAAAAAGAATCAGAGTAACTGCTGAAAGAGATCCGAACAACCTGAAATGGAATGAAGTAGGTGCTGATTATGTGGTAGAATCTACAGGTTTATTCCTTGATAAAGAAAGTGCTTCCGCTCACTTAAATGCCGGTGCTAAAAAAGTAATCCTTTCTGCTCCATCTAAAGACGATACTCCAATGTTCGTAATGGGTGTGAACCACAAAGAGCTTACTGATGACATCAAAATTTTATCAAACGCTTCTTGTACAACCAACTGTTTAGCTCCTTTAGCTAAAGTAATCCACGATAACTTCGGGATCGTTGAAGGTCTTATGACAACTGTACACGCTACAACGGCAACTCAGAAAACCGTAGACGGTCCTTCAATGAAAGACTGGAGAGGAGGAAGAGCTGCTCTAAACAACATTATCCCTTCTTCTACAGGTGCTGCTAAAGCAGTAGGAAAAGTAATCCCTTCACTAAACGGAAAACTAACAGGTATGTCTTTCAGAGTACCAACAGTTGACGTTTCTGTAGTAGACCTTACTGTAAGATTAGAGAAAGCTACTTCTTACGATGAGATCTGTGCTGCTCTTAAAGCTGCTTCCGAAGGTGAGTTGAAAGGAATCTTAGGATACACTGAAGATGCGGTAGTTTCTCAGGATTTCGTAGGAGATAAGAGAACTTCTATCTTCGACAAAGATGCCGGTATCATGCTTTCTCCAAACTTCGTAAAACTTGTTTCTTGGTATGACAATGAAATGGGTTACTCTAACAAATTGGTAGATATGCTTGTACACGCTGCTTCTTTATAATGAGTAATAAGCGATAAGCAATGAATAATAAAAACCTTCCCGATGGGAAGGTTTTTTTATTTTAATAAGACACTTTATTTTCCTTTTGCTCGGGAATAAAAAGATTATTTCGCCACAAAAGGGTTTTTATCAAATCTAAAAGATATCCCTACAAAAGGATTCACCCTATATTGCATTTTATTCAAATTATCTGACGTAACTGAACTATCAATTACCTGTCCCGCCGTATAATCTGTATTAGGACGGCTTTGCTTATGGACCGCAACGCCCGCCGATAAAACAATATTTTGTCCGATTCCTAGAGCTCCGCCAGCAAAGACAGACAACTCTTCAAAGTTAAATCCCAAACCGCCGGTAAATCCTGGAGAAAAATTTCTCTGGTTATTTATAAATGTAAACATAATACTAGGCATCAGATCCATCATTTTACCATCTCTGTTTTCTGCTACTTTATTATCTAAAGATATGAATTTTGAACGGCTTGTGAGGAAAACAGCATTTCCCCCAAAGGAAGTTGTCCATTTCCAGTCGGATTTACTTTTTATGGTATATTTTCTTACTTTATCTTCTCCATTTACTCTAATGTATAAGATATACTGAGTATTACTTTTAAAAATCAATTCGGCTATTGCATCATCATTTTTCGCATTGATACTGTCAGACTTTACTTTTTCTTCACCTCTGTCCATTTTTAAAGGCTCATATTCAATAGCTTCTTTTCTTATCACCAGGCTTTTCAATTGTGATGATGGTATATATAATGCATAATTCCCTTTTTTAACAATTGTTTCCAAGCTATCAATCTTAACAGACAAGTCAATTGTAATAGTTTTACTGTCTCCAGTTGTAATCTTTATCTGTCCAAAAAAGACCGAAGGTAGAAAAATGGCAAAAGCAAAAATCTTTAATAGTAAATAAGTTTTCATGGCTATTAGTTTTCCACAAAGTTTCAAATTTCATGAAGACAAGTAAAGTACCCGTTCGGGTGATTTTTAAGTCTGGAAAAAATGTAAAAAGTAATAGTATACAAAGAAAAAAGCCTCTCCAGCAACGAGAGGCTTATTAGTTTATCATTTTCAAACAACTAAAAAAGAAAAGGGTAAACTGTTTTATAACATCATTTAATAACTTTCAATAATTAAAGCCATCCGTACAGACGGTCCGCTATTTATTCTATGACGGATAATTTTTTCTCAATTATAATAAACTACAGAAAAAAAAATAAATCATTAAACAAAACGGAATAAAATAAATCGAGTTTCCCTGGTTATTAGTTCCTACAAAGTTTGGAATTTTATCAAAGTAAAAAAATCCCCCTTTTGTGGTATTTTGTAAGTATTTTGGTTATTTTAGCTAAAACTAATTATCATGGGGAACTCAGAACAAAAACATCCTCTCATTGAAATCTGGAATACTTACCCGGGGGTCAGGAGAGACAGAAAAATCCTGGACAAACCACCCATTGAGCGCATCATTGGTGAAATGTTTGCCATAGGTAAATTTTATTATTATGCTCTGAATCTTACCAACAGTACCCTTTCGCACCATCACGAAAATATCCTTAGGCTTCACGGCCTGTCTTCTTATCCTGAAAACTTAAAGGAAGTCATTGATCTTACCCACCCTGATGATATTGAATTTGTGATAAAAGCCGAACAGGTTCTTGTTGACAAAATAACAGAGATTGGCCTGGAAAGCCAGCTTTACATTAAAGGCAGCTATTGTTTCAGAATGAAAACAGCAGAAGGAAATTATGAGTTGTTCCATCATCAGTCTATTATTACCATGGAAGACGAAACCGGAATTCCCATACAGTCTATAAATATTCACACCAATATCCACCACATCACAAAAGAAAATCCTTACACCGTGCTGGTTTCGGGAATAGGTCCAAGAAATGATTTCCACCAGGTAAAACTGAATTGCTTTTCGAAGCCGGAAAATTTTTCAGAGCATTTAACGAAAAGAGAAATGGAAATCCTGTCCCTTATTGCAAAAGGATATTCCGCACCGGAAATAGCCCAGGCACTCATCCTGTCTGAACATACGATACGAACACACAGGAAAAATATTCTTCGGAAAACCAATTCAAGGAACAGTAAAGAACTCGTTAAAAAGGCATTTGAAAAAGGACTTATCTGAATTAAATAATTCCTCCGGGATACTGATAAATCTCACCAGATCATTTCGGTGCAAAACTTGTATTTTTATACAAGATGAACCAACCAATTACACAACCGCGATTTAAAGATTCCCCTCATTTCAAAAATTTCTGGGAAAAAGGCAATGGGAAACAGCTTATTGATTTTTCCGGTGCTGAAGTGAATTTAAAAGACTTTGATCAGTTTTCGCCCTATTTTTATCATGTTGATGAAATGGGTGATCAGGTAGTAAAAGATGTTTATCTGGTTAAAAAATTTCAAGAAGCTTCCAGGGAAATTGAAGGTTACATCCGCAACGGCGTTTCTCAAGCGGACAACGTTCCTGAAAGTGTAAAAAAACTCTTCACCCAAACCCAGAAGATTCCCGAATGGCTTGATTATAATCTTTTAAAAAGCGGTGCAGAACTCTGTATGCGAAGCAATCTGGATTCGCTGATATCTTTAAGGGATTACTGCCTGATGGGCGGTTACGATTATGCCTATCTGAATAAACCGCTTGTCGCAACAGAAGCATTGAAAAAAGGTGCCGTAAAACGACTTTCGGAAACATTGGATTTTTGGGTAAATGTTACCCGTTATGATGCTTTGGAACTGCATGCAAAAGGCTATGAATTTGCCATAAAAACCCGCCTGATCCACTCTTACGCAAGGCTTTCCATAAAGAAATATTACAAAGAATGGGATACGGAAAACTGGGGCGAACCCATCAATTCATGGGATATGATGGCCACTTACATTGGTTTCAGCCTTGTTTTCCTCCACAGTCTTCAAAAATTGGGAAATACTTTTTCTAATGAAGAAGAGGAAGGCATTTTTCACCTTTGGAAATACGTAGGCTATTTGCTGGGGATCCCTGAACAGCTTCTCCCGGACAATAAGAAACAGGCAACGGAGTATTTCTACCTCTGGACTTCCGTGCAGCCACCTTCAGATAAGGATTCTACCCTTCTTGCCCATTCCCTGCTGAATGAATCTCTGGAAAACCCGATTTTAAAATTCAAATTTGAAAGGAAAAATCTGAGATATCTTCATATTTGCTGTACCTGGTTTCTTCTGGATGATGAAGTTTGCAAAAGGCTTGAGATCCCTAAGGTTCCTGCCAAAAACTTGTTCCCCAAAACAAAGATTCTGATCAATAAAATATATGATAAGCTGGTAAACCGTGAAGCCAGAATAAAAAAAGGAAATAAAGACCAGATGAAAGTCCTTGAAGATTATCTGAGGATTACGAAAGATTCAAATTTCCATTAAAAAAAACCCATAAAATATTCTTATAAAAGCATAAAAATGTGTTTTTTATGCGTTGAATCATAAGATTATACATTGCTTTTATAATGAATCATATCCGCTATAAAAATTTATCATTTTTTAACTCTAAAAACCTATTTTCGTGCCAAATAATATTAGCTTTTGATGTTAAAATTATGTATTTTTGAGAAATTATTTTAATAGAGATGAGTAATATTGATGATAAGAAAAAAGCACTGGCTTTAGTGCTTGACAAGCTAGATAAAACATACGGAAAAGGAACTGTAATGACGTTGGGCGATGATGCCGTAGATAATACCATAGAGGTAATTTCTTCAGGATCTTTAGGACTGGACATCGCATTAGGCGTTGGCGGTTATCCAAGAGGAAGAATCATTGAAATATACGGTCCAGAATCTTCAGGTAAAACAACATTAACCCTTCACGCTATTGCTGAAGCTCAGAAAGCAGGTGGTATTGCAGCATTCATTGATGCGGAGCACGCTTTCGACAGAACTTACGCTGCAAAGCTGGGAATTGATCTGGAAAACCTTATCATTTCACAGCCGGACAATGGGGAACAGGCCTTGGAAATTGCCGACAACCTTATCCGTTCAGGAGCTATTGATATTGTAGTTATTGACTCGGTGGCGGCTCTTACTCCAAAAGCGGAAATTGAAGGTGAAATGGGAGATTCCAAAATGGGTCTTCACGCAAGATTAATGTCTCAGGCATTAAGAAAGCTTACAGCGACCATTTCAAGAACAAAATGTACCGTAATCTTCATCAACCAGTTGAGAGAAAAAATCGGTGTAATGTTCGGGAACCCTGAAACTACTACCGGTGGTAATGCCCTTAAATTCTACGCTTCCGTAAGATTGGATATCAGAAAAGCAAGCGCACCGATCAAAAACGGTGACGAAGCTATAGGAAGCCGTGTGAAGGTGAAGATCGTGAAAAACAAAGTAGCTCCTCCTTTCAAGCAGGCAGAATTCGATATCATGTATGGTGAAGGAGTTTCCAAAGTAGGTGAAATCCTTGATACTGCCGTAGATATGGGAGTGGTGAAGAAAAGCGGTTCATGGTTTAGCTATGAGGAGACAAAACTGGGTCAGGGACGTGATGCAGTGAAGGATGTTTTAAGAGACAATCCTGAGCTTGCCGAGGAACTTGAAAACAAGATCAAGGAAGAAATGAAAAACAAAAAATAAGTAATAAAAACGGTCTGAAATTCAGATCGTTTTTCTTTTTAACTTTATATGCCTGCTAAACCCATTGATGCATGATTACTGATTATAAAAAAATTGATCTCTTCGGGAAAACATTCATTCAGAAGGTGGATGTGAAATCTCCTTTTGAATTTACCTTTCCGGTTGCCGGGCAGGCCTGTTTTTTATATATGCTGACAGGTGAGATCCAATATCAGTCTGATGACATCCATACCGATATTCCTGCCAGGCATTCGTTATTGCTCAATTGTATCAATTCCGGAAACCACATCCATAATTCAAGTACTGACAGTAAAGGCGAAGTGGTGATCGTCACCTTCCATCCGGATATACTAAAGAAAATCTATGAAAGAGAACTTCCTGTCTTGCTACAGCCCGGCAACAAAGCAAGCAACCAGCTGAGTGGAAAAATAAACAATGATTTCCTGATTCATAAATATATTGAAGGGCTCCTCTTTTATTTTGAAAATCCGGCTTTGGTTAATGATGAGATCCTGATTTTAAAACTAAAGGAAATTATCCTTCTGCTTTCACAAACACAACAGGCAGAGACCATACAAGCTATATTATCCCAGCTTTTTTCGCCAACATCTTATACATTCAAACAAATTATAGAAGCCCATTTGTTCTCGCCTGCAAGCATTGAAGAGCTAGCCCAGAAAACCAATTTAAGTGTTTCTTCATTTAAAAGGGAATTCAAAAAATTATACAACAACTCTCCCGCCAGTTACCTTAAAAACAAAAGACTGGAAAGAGCTGCAGAATTATTGCTGATTTCCGATGAACGTATTTCCAATATTGCTTTTGAATGCGGATTCAATGACCTGGCCAACTTTACCAAAAGTTTTCATGACAAATACAATACTTCCCCCACCAATTACCGGTCGAAGGTAAACAAGGAAGATTAATTTTCTTATTCAAATCTTTCTTTTCACGTTAGTTAATCATTTTTTTGAACCAAACAGACAGATAATTGAGCTTATTTACAAAATCTTTTTTCTGTTTCTGTTGCAATTTTGTCAACAGTAATTCAACATTCAAAAAATTAAAATTATGGGACTATCGTATTTAGGAATTTTCCATACCGCTATAGGTATTATTGCTATTGTAGCAGCAGTTATAGACTTTATAAAAAGAGGGAAAATTGATTTAAACCGACTTACAGGGAAGATTTATTTTTATTTAACGCTGATCACTTCACTGACGGCTTTGGGATTATCCAAACATGGAGGATTTAATCCCGGACATATTTTTGCCCTTTTCATCGTTATTTTAATATCAATCGCTTATTTTCTTCACACTAAGAAGCAAGGAAACAACAGAGCTCGTTTCTTTGAAACTTTTCTTCTTTCCTTCAGCTTTTTCTTATCATTGGTTCCTACCGTCAACGAGACTTTTACGCGTGTTCCTCTTAGGCATCCATTAGCCAAAGCTCCTACAGATGCAATCATCGGACAGACTCTTTTTACCCTGTTTGTACTTTTTGTTATAGGCTTTGTCTTTCAATTCAGGAAACAAAGAAGAATCAATAAATCGGTATAAATTCTTATAGTTCAATCTTCAGCTTTTAAAAACATTTTTTCACAAATCAATGCCATTCTGTCACATTCTGACGCATGGTATTTTTTTTGAGTCAGGAATAGAAAATTAAAAAACAAAAATTATTATGACTAAAGGAAATATTAATGTATCTGTGGAAAATATTTTCCCGCTTATTAAAAAATTTCTTTACAGTGACCACGAAATATTCCTGAGAGAGCTGATCTCCAATGCAACGGATGCTACTTTAAAACTAAAACATCTAACAAGCATCGGGGAAGCAAAAGTTGAATACGGAAACCCGAAGATTGAAGTTAAGATTGACAAGGAAAACAAGACGCTTCATATCATCGACCAGGGTATCGGGATGACTGCTGAAGAAGTTGAAAAATACATCAACCAGGTTGCTTTTTCAGGAGCTGAGGAGTTTCTTGAAAAATATAAAGACACAGCAAAAGATGCAGGAATTATCGGACATTTCGGTCTTGGGTTCTATTCCGCATTTATGGTGGCCGAAAAAGTGGAAATTATCACAAAATCTTACAAAGATGAGCCTGCAGTAAGATGGGTCTGTGATGGAAGCCCGGAATTCACCCTTGAAGAAACAACGGATAAAACTGACAGAGGAACGGAAATCGTTCTTCACATTGCAGAAGATTCTACGGAATTCCTTGAAGAAGGTAAGATCCGTGAATTGCTTTCAAAGTATAATAAATTCATGCCTGTTCCTATTAAATTCGGAACAAGAACACATACAATTCCTTTACCGGAGGATGCTCCTGAAGATGCAGTGGCTGAAACGGAAGAAGTGGATAATATCATCAATAACCCTACTCCGGCATGGACTATTGCGCCAAGCGAACTGACCAACGAGGATTATATGAAGTTCTACCACGAGCTGTATCCTATGCAGTTTGAGGAGCCTTTATTCAATATTCACCTGAATGTTGATTACCCTTTCAATCTTACCGGAATTTTATTCTTCCCGAAAATAAGCAACAACTTAAATATCGACAAAGATAAAATCCAGCTATACCAAAACCAGGTATTTGTAACGGATGAAGTGAAAGGCATTGTTCCTGACTTCCTGATGCTTCTTAGAGGGGTAATAGATTCTCCGGATATTCCGTTGAACGTTTCCCGTTCTTACCTTCAGGCAGATGGTGCAGTGAAGAAAATTTCTTCTTACATCACTAAAAAAGTGGCCGACAAGATGTCTTCCCTGATCAACGAAAACCGTGAAGATTATGAGAAAAAATGGAACGATATCAAGATCGTCATCGAATACGGAATCATCACAGAAGAGAAGTTTGCAGAAAAGGCGGATAAATTCACATTATATCCTACCACGGACGGAAAATACTTCCTGTGGAATGAATTATTGGAAAAAATTCAACCTTCACAAACCGATAAGGACGGAAATACAGTAATTCTTTATGCTACCAATGCAGATGAGCAACACAGCTACATTCAGGCGGCAAACGATAAGGGATATGAAGTTCTGTTACTAGATTCACCTGTGATTTCTCACGTGATCCAGAAACTGGAAACTACAAAAGAGAAAATCTCATTTGCCAGAGTAGATGCTGATCATATTAATAACCTGATCAAAAAAGATGAGCCGGTTATTTCCAAATTGAATGAAACCGAAAAAGAAACTTTAAAGAAAGACGTTGAAGAGGCTGTAAAAGATGCTAAATTCACTGTACAGCTTGAAGATCTTGACAGCAGTGATGCTCCGTTTACCATTACCCAGCCGGAATTCATGAGAAGAATGAAAGAGATGCAGGCAACCGGTGGCGGCGGTATGTTCGGAATGGGAGGATTCCCGGAAATGTATAATTTGGTGGTGAATTCTAACAGTGAGCTTTCCAACCAGATCCTGAAAACAGAAAATGCTGAGGAAAAAGAAAACCTTATCAAATACGCTCTGGATCTTGCAAAACTTTCTCAGAACCTCCTGAAAGGAAAAGACCTTACAGATTTTATCCAGAGAAGCTATAAGCAACTGGAGAAATAATAAATAATACATAAACAATACAGCTGCTCTCATGTTGGGAGCAGCTTTTTTTATGCTTACACTGTCATTGCGAGCGTAGCGAAGCAATCTCTTAATTACCTTAACTACTAAACTTTTCTTAATGGTTTTATTGAAACATTAAGGATAGATAAGGTTAAACTTCGTTCTTAAGATGAGATTACTTCGCTGCGCTCGCAATGACGGATTGTGATGGCGAGTTGTGGTGATGAATTGTTGATGGGGTTGGTAATGTTTTTAAAGAAAAATATCAATGTATTGATGTGAATATTTTAATAAAATCAACTTCCTGCCTATTTTCTGCCAAATACTAAGAATCTGACCCATATTTTTTCCATTTTTTATTGTACATTTTAAGGTTTTTTTCCATTTTTGTATAAAATGCCGGATATGCAAAAAGAAAAACTACGCGCCATCAGAAAACAGAAAGGCTATACCCAACAGCAGATAGCTGATATTATTGCAACTGATGTATCCAACTACAGCAGAAAGGAAAGCGGTGATGTAAGGATTATAAAAGACGAATGGAACAAAATTGCCCGTTTCCTGGATGTTGCAGTAGAGGACATTTATGAAGACGAGGAAGCAAAGGTTGTGGTCAATAATGATCATCCTGTATTCAACGATCAATCAACTTCATCTGGAGTTGCAAATCAGTATAATAATATTCCGGGATCTATCATTCAGAATCTTCAGGATTATATTTCTTTTTTGAAAGAAGAGAATGAAAGATTGAAGGAGGAACTGAAAAGTCCGAGAAGCAGAAAGTAACTTCTTTACTTATAAATTTTAAATGCCATAAAGTTGTTGGGCTTTGTGGCATTTTTTATTGTTTTTAACTACCCCGTCTTTTTGCGAGCAAAAATCCACCCCTTCGGAGAAGGGGAATGATGATCCGACTTCCGGTAGTGATCATGTTACAAATATTATTTTGGTTTTCCGGCGGCTTCGCCGCCGGAAACTCCATTTATGTTTTAATAAGATTATAATTCTTCCAAAGGATCCCAGAAGAGTTTTTTGAAGTTTTTTATTCTAAAATTTTCAACAGTAATTCCTTCTGCTTCCAATCTTTTCTGGAATTCAGGAACGGATAACGTGCCAGAGCTGGAAATCACCCGATGAGCAGGAACATCTTCAGGACAGCCACCCATAGCCTTTCCTACATGCCGGGAATGATTCGGATAACCTACAGCTTTGGCTATGGCGCCATAAGAGGAAACTCTACCTTTTGGAATCAGTCTTGTGATTTCGTAAACCTGTTGTTTGAAAATTTCGTCCATAATAATCTGTTATCCTGTAAATAAATAGTTCCGAATAATAATTTCTGCATCATTTTTGAATTCTTTTAGTCCCAATGATGTTTCATTTAAATATTAAAGATATGAAAAAATCATTTTTTAAACTGCTGAATACAGTGAATAAAAAAGTACTTCCAAAGCTGAGCGATAAGGACCCCAATAAATTAACCAAACTGGAAAAAGGCATTCTGGCTTACCGTTATTTTATACTGGTGAACTCTCTTGAATAATTATTACAGCCTGTCATTGCGAGCGCAGCGAAGCAATCTCTTAATCATCTTAATAACTAAACTTTTTCTTAATGGTTTTTTTATTTTTTGAAACATTAAGGTTAGAATTAAGGTTTTAAGAATATTAAGGTTAAACTTCGTTTTTAAGATGAGATTGCTTCGCTGCGCTCGCAATGACAGTGGGAAAAGAAAAAGCGCTCCAAATGATTGAAGCGCTTGTATTTTGATCAGAAATTGATTCTTAAGAATTCTCAAGGATATAAGAGAACATCAATGGTGCACAGATGGTAGCATCACTTTCAACGATGAATTTCGGTGTGGTGATATCCAATTTACCCCAAGTGATTTTTTCGTTCGGAACTGCTCCTGAATAAGATCCGTAAGATGTAGTAGAATCCGAAATCTGGCAGAAATAAGACCAGAACGGAATATCATGCATTTCCATATCCTGGTAAAGCATCGGTACTACACAAATAGGGAAATCTCCCGCGATACCTCCACCGATCTGGAAGAATCCTACTCCTTTTCCTCCTGAATTTTTAGTATACCAGTCTGCAAGATAAGTCATATACTCGATTCCCGATTTCATAGTGGTTGCTTTAAGCTCCCCTTTGATGCAGTAAGAAGCGAAGATGTTACCCATAGTAGAATCTTCCCATCCCGGAACTACGATTGGTAAGTTGGCTTCTGCAGCAGCGATCATCCATGAGTTTTCTCTTGGAATTTCGTAATACTGCTCAAGAACTCCTGAAAGGATCATTTTGTACATGAATTCGTGTGGGAAATAACGCTCGCCTTTAGCTTCTGCATCTTTCCAGATTTCTACGATATGTTTCTGAAGTCTTCTGAAAGCTTCTTCTTCCGGAATACAAGTATCTGTAACTCTGTTTAAGCCTCTTTCCAACAGATCCCACTCATCCTGTGCAGTAAGATCTCTGTAATGCGGAACTCTTTCGTAGTGAGAGTGTGCCACAAGGTTCATTAAATCTTCTTCAAGGTTGGCTCCTGTACAAGAAATAAAATCAACTTTTCCCTGACGGATCATTTCTGCAAGGATCTTTCCCAATTCAGCAGTAGACATAGCACCTGCCAAAGTGATCATCATTTTTCCTCCATCTTTAAGGTGTGCAACATACCCCTTAGATGCATCTACCAATGCAGCCGCATTGAAGTGCAGGTAATATTTCTCTATAAATTCAGAAATCGGTTTGCTCATTTTTTTAATTTTTGCAAAGATAAAACTTAAAAACGGAATGCAACATGGGTACTTCAAGAAACTCTGATATAAGCATTCTTTTTTAACAAATGATAAAAAATATTCCTCTCAAAGGTTTTCAAATAAAAAGTACAGCCCTGAAGCTGTACTTTCCTCTAACAAAATACAAGGTATGAGGAACTATCCATACCAGGGTTCCACTTTTAAAATCTCTATCTCTCTTTCCCCTTCTTTAAAAGGCCAGTTGATGATATCTCCTACTTTATACCCAACAGTTGCCAGGGCAATCTCCGATAAAATGGAATGTTTATTTTTTGCCGGTTTAGCTTTTGCAGAAGCCACAAAAATATATTCGTGTTCAAAATTCTGAGTATGATCTTTGATCGTTACTTTTCTGTTGACCGTTACCACATCCTCTGGAAGCTCTCTTCTTAAAACCTGTTTCGCTTTTCTCAATTCTTCAGCAAGGCGTTTTTCTTCCGGTATGCTTACTTTTTTTCTTCTGATCGTATCTTTTATGGCATCGTAAATTCCGGTTGTTACAATTATAGGATTGGACATTTTTAATATTTTTAAATAATAATGAATGCAGTGATCCAGTGATCCAAAGCGGAATGAAAGACCTGTCAGCCCTTTACCCGCAGAAAACTGCAAAAAATAATACGTAAAATCTATTGAAAACTCCCCTGTCTTTGGATCCTGACAGGGCTAATTGATAAAGTCCTTGGAACTTTTAAGAAAAGAATCTGTATGAAGGTACAACAGCGACAGCAAAAGGCCATTGGATGGGCAGGCTGCTGATAAAGAAGAAATTGCTGTCATACTTGATTGATATTAATAATACCCCTAAGATACTGAAAAAACCTGATATGTGAAACTCAAACCCGAATTCCGCAACACGAAACATCAATTTAAAACTTAAATTTCCTGTTCTCCTTTTTTTCAGAAATTTTCTTTTTGGTATCCAGCCGTTTCTGCTTTTGTCCTTTAGATGGTTTTGTGGCTACCCTTTTTTTGGGAACAATCAAAGCTTTATTAACGAGTTCGGTAATTTTTTCAATGGCTTTGTTTTTATTCATCAGCTGGGTTCTGCTCTCCGATACGGTCAGAAAAAGATATCCTTCAGCATTTATCCTGTTCTTTAATTTACTTTGAATCAGCTCTTTTTGATCCTCATTAAAAAATTCAGATTCAGCAACAAGCCAGAGAACGGTTACAGAAGTTTCCACTTTATTTACGTTCTGGCCTCCTGCTCCGCTGCTTCGGGAAGTTTTAAAACTGAGTTCTTTTGAGAAATCTTTCATGTTTTTTGTTTTGAGAATCAAGATTCAAGAAACAAGAATCAAGATAGAAGATTATAAATTTTTACTTATTTTTCTTTCCAATTCTATCCGGTTTACTTTACCGTTTGGGGTTCGTGGAATTTCTTCAATGAAAATAATTTCTTTCGGCTTGTGAAAATTCTTTTCAAATGCTATGCCTGATATCTTTGATGTAAGATCTGCAGATTCTCTTCCTTCAATAACAAGTATCAATTTCCGTCCCAAACTTTCATCATGTACTCCGATAAAAACAGCTTCATTAGAAATTTCCTTTTTCACCAAAGCTTCCAGCGTTTCAGGAAAAATTTTAGCTCCGCCGGAATTGATGACATTGTCTATACGCCCCAGGAATTTAAACTGTTTTTCATTTTTTATTTCAACTAAATCATTAGTCTGAAGCACCTCAGCATTAAGATTCGGGGCAAAAATTCTCAGGCAGCCTCTTTCGTCTGCACTGATAGAAACATTTTCAAAAGCTGTGAAATAATCTTCAGGTTCAGGTATTATCTGCTTCAGGGCAATATGGGAAAGGGTTTCAGACATCCCGTAAGTTTCGAAAATCCGGGTATTTTTCAATTTTTGATTTTGAGCTATCTTTCTTTTTAATGACTCGGAAACGGCTGCTCCGCCTATAATCAGATTCCTGATCAAATGCAGTTTGCCCAGCGAATTTTCTACCTGAAGAGGAGTCATAGCACAGAAATCTGTTTCTTCATCTAAAAATTCAAGCGGATTCAGGGATGGGCCGGTAGTCGTCAGCTTCAATTTTCTTTCAATAGAACGAACTATCATCATTTTACCGGAAATGTATTCAACAGGAAGGCACAGTAATGCCTTATCTCCTTCTTTCAGTCCAAGAAAATTACAGGTCATCACAGCAGAGTTGACCATTTTCTTTTTTTCGATCTCAAAAATTTTAGGGGTTCCTGTAGAGCCGGAAGTCTGTACTTTTACGGTAGACGATTCAGAAAACCATTCCTCTAAAAAGTTTTTGATTTTTTGTTCAAAATCTGTTTCAAAAGATAAATTATTAATATTGAGATTATTGAAGTCTACGAGCATGTTTGTGTAAATAAAAAGTAGTGTAAATTTAAAAAAAACTTTAAAAAGTTCTTGTATCTAAAGAAAAAAGCTGTAAATTTGCACCACTGAAATAAACAAAGACCCATGGTGTAGCGGTAACACTACTGATTTTGGTTCAGTCATCTGGGGTTCGAATCCCTGTGGGTCTACAAACCATCCTTGGAAAGGATGGTTTTTTAAATTAAAAAACTGATCTGTACAGCTTATATTCGGCAGAAGTTTATTTATAATTGATTTTGTGATTCAATTCTATAGGATTATTTTCTTCAAGAATAGATTTTTGTGCCTGTCTGATCATTTCATTGATATCTTTTTCATTCCCCTGAGGATCAGTAAAGGTAACTTTCCTCGCAGTTTTGGAGTTCCAGGGGTCATTATAATAGGATTTTCCAAGAAGATCATATTTTGCCCAGTCGATTGTAACGGTTTTTGTCCTTGCATCAAACCAATTGCTGCCTTTTTTTATTTGCATCAAATTGAAGGCGTAATCATGTGCTGCATCTTCAATAGAAATGATTAAACCGGGCAATCCATGGAAAACATAGGGACCATCATTAAAAGGCAGCTCTGTTGTAAACCAGGCAATCCAATTTCTACCGCCATAATTAACTTCCGCTTTTTGTGTTTTATATTTTCCAATTGTTTTTTGTTCTGGTAAGATTTTCCAGTTTAACTGTTCATCAATAGGAAGAAGGTAATTTGCATGTAAATAAGTAATAATTTTCTCTACTTTATTATTACTCATATCTTTTTTAATGTAAAATTGATTCTCAATCCCCAACTTATAGCCTCCATTTTTATTAATCAATGTAAGGGAGTCAGCATCCCTGGACATGGATTCTCTAAAAATAGAAGTATTATTCTCAAAATCCAGGATCATTTTATCCGTATTAATATCTTCAGGTTTTTCCTTGCTTGTTCTATATTTAACATCATAGATAAAACTAAACTTCTGCGAAAAACAAAACGTTGACAATAACGAAAAAAGTAAAATAAATTTCAATTTGTGTGTTATTTTCATAAAATATCGTTCAGGTTTTAGAATTTTGTTTAGGACACTATTTTGGGTCCGCCAATTGAAGTAAATTATATATTTTCAATGCCGTAACTTGCACCCCGCAGCTTCAATTCCCCATTCCGTTTACTATTTAGTTTTAGGTTTATAAAGTTTAAACATGACAAAAAGAAAAGCAATCCATACCGGGATTAAAATCACCTGAATTTCCATTCCTGTAATACTCATCAATACTAAAATTGCCATTAAAAACAAGATACAGATATAGTTTGAAACAGGATAAAATATAGAAGGGAAAGATGTCTTCATGCCTTCTCTGTCTTTCTCTTTCCTAAATTTCAAATGGGTATAGCATATCATCAGCCAGTTGATAATAAGAGTGGAAACTACCAAAGCCATTAAATACTCAAATGCCTTTTCAGGAACCAGTTTGTTGATAATAATACAGATTCCCGCAAAGCAGGAAGATACAAGGATAGCATTGGTAGGAACATGGCTTTTGTTCAGTTTCGTTAAAAACTTCGGAGCATTTCCCTGCTGAGCCAGTCCGAAAAGCATGCGGCTGTTACTATAAACACTGCTGTTATACACAGATAAAGCCGCTGTTAAAACAATCAGGTTAAGCACATTTGCGATGAGTGAATTAAACTGTATTACTTTTCCAAAAAGGTTAAACTCAAGTCCGTTTAAATTCTGGAAAACCATTACGAAAGGGCTCGTGCCCTCTGTAATCTCCCTCCATGGACTCAAAGCAAACAAAATAATCAGGGCTCCTACATAAAAAATCAGTATTCTGTAGATCACCTGATTGGTAGCCTGCGGAATGGTTTTCTCAGGATTTTTAGCTTCCGCAGCCGTAATTCCTATCAGTTCCAATCCTCCAAAAGAAAACATAATCATGGCCATTGCGGCAAACAACCCGGAATATCCGGTTTCAGTTTTATTAAACAATCCTTTCGGAAAAAATCCGCCGTCATTCCATAAATTCTGAATGCTGGCCTTATCTCCCCCGGTACCGCTTACCAGAAGATAAATACCGAAAAGAATCATAGCAACAATAGCCACCACTTTGATGATGGAAAACCAGAATTCAGTTTCCCCGTACACTTTTACGGAAGCAAGATTTAAAGCATTAATTACAATAAAAAAGAATAAACTGGAAACCCAAAGTGGAATTTCCGGCCACCAGAAGTGAATATAATGGCCAATTGCTGTAAGTTCTGCCATGCTCACAAGGATATAGAGTATCCAATAATTCCACCCGGAAGCAAAACCCGGAAAATTTCCCCAATATTTATACGCAAAATGACTGAAACTTCCTGAAACAGGTTCCTGAACAACCATTTCACCAAGCTGACGCATAATAAAAAAGGCAATGATTCCTGCGAGGGCATATCCCAGAATAACGGATGGTCCTGCCAAAACGGCTGCCGGACCGATCCCAAGAAACAGTCCTGTTCCTATGGCTCCCCCGAGGGCAATTAATTGAATATGTCTGTTGGTTAATCCTCTGACTAGAGACCCATCCTTGGGTTCTGTTTTCTGTTCGCTGTTCATAGAATGAATTATGCTCTAAATATATAAAACTTTAGAGAAACTTACCTTTTGTGAATTAATAACGAATCAATTTAGTTTAGTAAATATTATATTTCTTTACAGAGATATTTTAAATAATTTAAATGCAGTAAGAATTAATATTAAATTAGTACATAAAAATTAAACCATGAGTAATACATCTAATGAAACAGACTTTTTTAGCGGAGAAAATTTAACGAAATTTATTGTAGTCATTATAATATTTTTGATGCTACTATTTTCATATATTTATATTGCATCAAATCTGGATTGGGGATTTGATTTAAGTAATAAAAATACTATTGGTGATTCGATAGGTGGAATATCTGCTCCTTTCATCGGTATATCTACATGTATTCTGACTTTTATTGCTTTTTATGTTCAGTATGATTTTAATAAAAAACAATCTGTATTTATAAGAAAGCAACAAATTAATGAATTTATTTCTGAATTTAACCAGACTTTTAATTTAATTGCAATTGACAAAAGCATAACTGACCCTTTACAAGTTATGCATATTAACAACGCTATAAATGATATTATAAAAACATATACTCCAGAAGCTATCCCAGAAATTAAAACAGATAGCCTTAACGTAATATTAGAAAAATTAAACTCACAAGGATTATATCATATTAGTAATAATTTACCACTGTATTATAATACAACTCAAAAATTTACTCTTTTTATGGACATACTTATAAAAGAGTTTTCTCGTATAGAAATTAATGAAATTGAAAAATTAAATATTATAAATAATTTTATAATAAAATTTGAAATATCTACAACTCCTGAAATTATTAATTTTTTAACTCTTAACGTATTAACTAAATCTAGAGAAGTAATTATAAATAAAGACTTTATAATTAAAAGCTTAAAACAGCACTATGGTGTAAATAAATCAATATTTAATATTTATGAATAATTTAGAAGCTTTTTACAATTACAGATACTCCTCCGGAATTGAAATATTATTCTTCTTCATATATTCCAAAAGTCCTTGATATTTATCCTCATTCCCATCTGTTCCGCATTTATGGGAGATGCTGCAGATGTCCGAAGGCTTAATTTCCAGAATGTCTGAAATCTTCGTCAGTATTTCCAGGTTAATCTTCACTTTAGAATTTTCAATATCCGAATAGGCCTTTTGGGAAATGCCCATTTCAAAAGCCATATACTCCTGCGTAAAGTCTTTGCTTCTACGGATTTTCCTGATATTTTGACCACATACTTTCATCGTTTTTGTTTTAGTAGTTTTCGGTATAGTTTAGAAGGATACCTACTAGACTTACACAAAGTTAATAAATACCTTTGGCAAAACATTATACACGTACATGATATTTATTTTTTCATCCCAATCAAGAGTATCATCATTTGATTTCAGAGGATAAATATCACTTCGGAACAACACTATTGGAATTATGGAGACGCAAAAATTCAATTATGACAATAATATTGTCAGAGCATTCTTGTATGCTACTATCGTATTCGGGCTGGTCGGCTTTCTGCTGGGACTTACAGCCGCGCTGATGCTTTTCTACCCTGAGTTGCCTGAGTTTTTATTCGGGACAGATGATACCACGATCCAGAGTCTGAGAAGCGGAAATATCCAGGGGCTTATCAACACACAGGGCGCTATGGGATTCGGAAGAATCAGAATGCTGCATACGAGTGCCGTTATTTTTGCTTTTGTATGTAATTCCTTCTTCTGCGGCGCTTACTACAGTATGCAGAGACTTTTAAAAACAAGAATGTACAGCGATACGCTTTCATGGATCCACTTCTGGAGCTGGCAGCTGATGATTGTTGCCGTAGTGATCACATTCTTAATGGGAATCAATACTTCCAAAGAATATGCGGAACACGAATGGCCTATTGATATCCTGATCACCTTCTCATGGGTTATTTTCGGAATCAATATGTTCGGAACCATCGCCAAAAGAAGGGTAAGACACCTTTATGTAGCCATCTGGTTCTATATCGCAACATGGATTGCCGTAGCCATGCTCCATATCTTTAATAATCTTGAAGTTCCCTTATCATTCACAAGCTGGAAATCCTATTCCGTATATGCCGGGGTAAAAGATGCTCTCGTACAATGGTGGTACGGCCACAATGCCGTAGCATTCGTACTGACCACTCCGGTATTGGGTCTGATGTATTATTTCATGCCGAAAGCGGCTCAGCGGCCCGTATTCTCCTACAAATTATCCATTATTCACTTTTGGTCGCTGATTTTCGTATACCTTTGGGCTGGCCCTCACCACCTTCAGTATACGGCGCTTCCGGCATGGGCTCAGGCCGTTGGAACCGGTTTCTCTATCATGCTGATTGCCCCTTCCTGGGGAGGAATGCTGAACGGTCTTCTTACGTTAAGGGGAGCCTGGGATAAAGTAAGAGAAAACCCGATCCTTAAATTCTTTGTCGTGGCAATCACCTGTTATGGTATGGCTACTTTCGAAGGACCTTTATTAGCTACAAAATCTCTAAATAAAATCGGGCACTATACCGACTGGGTAATCGGGCACGTACATTTGGGTGCACTTGGATGGAACGGTTTCATGGCCTTCGGGGTGGTGTATTATCTTATCCCGATCATGTGGAGAACGCCGTTATGGTCTAAAAAACTGGCCAACTGGCACTTCTGGCTGGGAACATTAGGAATTATCTTCTATGCTGTTCCAATGTATATCTCAGGATTTACCCAGGGATTGATGTGGAAACAATTTAATCCGGACGGAACTTTAATGTATAAAAACTGGCTGGATACGGTAACTGCCATTATTCCTTACTTTAAAATGAGATTTTTAGGAGGTATCCTCTATCTTTCAGGAGCGATTTTAATGGTGGTGAATGTTATCAAAACCGTAAGATCAGGTTCATTTCAGAAAAACGTTCCTGCAGAAGCTCCGGCACTCGCAGATATCGGCAGCGGAAGAAAAGAAGGCGAAGGTGTTCACCTTTGGCTGGAAAGAACTCCGAAACTACTTTCCATCCTTGCTTTCATCACCGTAGCCATCGGCGGATTGATAGAAATAGTTCCTACATTATCCCTTAAGCAGAGTGTTCCGACAATTACCGCTGTAAAACCGTACACACCGCTGGAACTGGAAGGAAGAGACCTATATATCCGCGAAGGATGTAATTCCTGCCATTCCCAGATGATCAGACCTTTCCGTGATGAAGTCGTAAGGTTTGAAGGTAAAAACGGACAATATTCCAAAGCAGGAGAATTCGTTTATGACAGACCATTCTTATGGGGATCCAAGAGAACAGGACCGGATCTTCACAGAGAGGGTGGAAGAAACCCGGATTCATGGCACTTCAAACACATGTATAATCCGAGAATTACCTCTGCAGGTTCTATCATGCCTCGTTTTCCATGGCTGATTACCAATAAACTAGACCGCACTCAGATGGTTGATAAAATGAGATTGATGAAAAACACCTTCGATGTTCCTTATTCAAAAGCAGAAATAGATTCTGCCGGAAAATGGGCGGATAACCAATCTAAAGCTATTGTACAGAGAATTTATTCTGAAGCCACCGATGTAAAAGACCAGATGGAAAAAGAAAGAACGGCAAAAGGAGCTACGTTTGTTCCTCTTGAGCAGAGAGAAATCGTAGCGATGATCGCCTACCTTCAAAGATTGGGAACGGATATTAAAACAACGCAGATTCAAACAGCCAGTGCTGAGTAATGATTAAAATGATACCGCAATGAAAAAGAGAACCCCTATTTCAATCTACATCGCAACAACGATAGGCTTAACGATTATGGCGTTTGAAATGTTCGCCGGAGACTCAGGTTATTTTTCCTCACCTTTTTTCTGGGCGCTTATCGTGATTGCTGTGATTCTTCTGATGATCATGAATTCCATCGGGGACCTGGTTGAAAATGAAAATTTCAGCAGGCTGTCGGAAGAGGAAAAGAAAGAATATTTGGCTGAAAAAAGTGTTCCGTATTACCAGAAGCTTTGGAATTCTGCCTTTAAAAAACAATCTGCTACCGAAGAAAAAGATATTCTTATCGATCATGGTTTTGACGGGATTACAGAGCTAGATAATTCACTCCCTAAATGGTGGATCGGTCTTTTCTGGTTTGGATGTATATTCTGCGTAGTTTACCTTACTGCTTTTGCTTTTACAGAATATGCCCATCCGGAAGCAGAATATGATAAGGAAGTAAAAACAATGCTGGCATCCATAGCCGAATATGAAAAAAACGCACCCCAGATTGACCTGGAAACGGCAAAATACAGTGCAGACAATATTGCAGAAGGTCAGGAACTTTTCAAAACCAACTGTGTAACCTGTCATGGCGACGGAGGAAAAGGAGGAATCGGGCCGAACCTTACGGATACCCACTGGATCAATATCAAAGAAAAAAGCCTGTTTAAAAATGTTTTCTGGATGCTTGAAAACGGTTCACCCAATAATCCTACCATGAGACCTTTTATCAAAGAAGGAACCATCACAGGAAGAGATGCTGAAAAAATTGCAGCTTATATTTACCATATTAACCAGGAAACTTCCCCTATCACTCCGGCTCAGGGCGGTGCGGCCCCTCAGGGTGAAGAAGTGAAATGGGAGAACGGAAACAATTAACAAAAATTTATTATCTCCATATATCTCTGCCCCCTTTTGAAATACTAACATTTGAATTTCATTTTGCTAACCTTTTCAACACTTAAAAAAATGATTAAAAAGGGGGCTTTTAAACCAAAAAATCCACACCTTGGTTGTCTTGATCAACTATTCACTTGACAACTACTAAACTAAATTCCATAATAAGGCAGCCAAGGCAGGATTTTTGCACTTGCAACAGGATACCACAACAAAGAGCTTATAAAATAGTATTCTTATCTTTGTTAGAAACCTGATCACATTTGAAACTGAAAATTAACAAAAGAAAACTCCTGAGGCGTATTGCAATAACCTTTATTTCAATATTGGTTTTTCTTACCCTGCTGATTCTGAGCCTAAGGCTCCCTGCCGTTCAAAACTTCATCAAAGACAAACTGGTTGTATATCTTGAGAAAAAAATCAAGACCAAAGTAAGTCTGGAAAGGGTTTATATAGGATTTCCGAACAGCCTGATCATGGAAAACCTTTACCTTAAAGGCCAGGATGTAGACACCCTTCTTGCCGTTAAAAAGCTCGACGTGGGCTTAAATATGCTGAAGCTTATCAGTTCTACTGCCGACATTACTTCAGTAGATCTTGAAGGAGCCCGCGCCAATGTGGTAAGAAAACCGGACGGAAAATTCAATTTCGATTATATTATCAATGCTTTTGCAACGAGTGATAAGGAAGAAAGCCCTTCTAAGCCGTTTATTATCTCTCTTGATAAAATCAATTTAAAGGATATCGGTGTTAACTTCAACGACCAGCAGTCCAGGAATGACATCCAGTTATATTTCAAATCATTTGATACCCGGGTTAAAACTTTTGACCTCAGTAAGAACACCTATGCTGTTAATGATATCAATCTCGACGGCCTGAAGCTAAAATTAAAACAGGATCTTCTCGAAGAAGTCTCTGAAAAAGTAGAAAAAAAGGTAGATTCCCTTAATGATAAAAAGCCGATGAATATTGGCCTCAGAGGAATAAAGCTCACCAATTTCGATATTGATTATGGGGATGACAATACCAAAACCTTTGCTAAAGTTCTGTTTAAAGAATTAAGTACGAAGGTTAATAAGCTGGATCTGGAGAATAACGCTTACAATATCTCCAATGTTGTGCTTTCCGGGGCAGATATCAATGCCAACCTTTATCTTCCTGCACAAAATGCCAATCCGAAGGATCAAAAAGAACCTGAAGTATCCAAGGTTTCGGATCAGGACAAAGCCATGAAATTGATTCTCGGAAAACTGGTCCTGAATGATGTAAAAGCCATTTACAACAATACCGCTATTGCTCCCACCAAACAGGGAATGGATTTCAACCATATGAATTTCTCTAAAATGAATGTGGAAGTAAGAAGCTTCAAAATGGAGAACAATACTTTTGCGGGAACAGTGAATTCAGCAGAAATCAAAGAAGGAAGAGGCCTGGATATCCAGAAATTCAATACGGATTTTGTGTACCAGGAAAAGCAGGCTTATCTGAAAGACCTTTATCTGCAGACTCCGAAAACGCTGATCCGCGATGAGGTCATCTTAAATTATGAATCGATTGATCAGCTCACCGTCAATCCCGGAGCTGTAAAAATTTCTGCCAATATTAAAAACTCCAGGATAGGTTTCTCAGATATTCTGAATATTGTTCCTACCTTACGGAATACGGTCCCGTTCAGCAAATACCCGAATGCTATCCTGAATGTGAACGCAAATGTTCAGGGAATGGTGAATGACCTTCTGATTAAAGATCTAAAAGTATCAGGACTGGATCAGTTAAGAGTAAATGCATCCGGAAGGATCAAAAACGCAATGAAACCTGAAAACCTTTACTATGACCTCAGGATTGCAGAATTTTCCACAGAAGCTAAAACAATTTACAATCTGGTTCCCAAAAATACAATTCCTTCCAACATCTCCCTGCCGTCTCATTTCAGCATCAAAGGAAATGCAAAAGGAACAACCAAAGTCGTCAAAACAGATCTCAACCTCTACTCTACCCTTGGAAATGCAGCCATTGTTGCAGATGTGGACATGAGCAGAAAAAACAGGGAGCTGTATGATGTAAAAGCCAATCTTCAGGCTGTGCAGGTAGGAAAGATCATTAAAAATAAGGATATAGGGCCCATCACAGCACAAATTTCAGCTAAAGGTGAAAGTTTTGATTTTAAAAATGCCAACGCCAATCTCAAAGGTCATGTGGCATCGGCTGTTTACAAAGGTTATCGCTACCAGAATATGGATCTCACCGGTAAAATCAATAAAGGAGTTTACAATATCGTTCTCAATTCAAAAGACCCGAATGCCAATCTGAATTTAATCGCTTCAGGAGTTTATAATGAAAAAAATCCTACCGTAAAAATCAACGGTGAAGTTATCAAACTTGACATAAACAAGCTTGGATTCTATGAAAAACCAATGATCATTGCCGGAAAAATTGATGGTGATTTTTCAAGCCTCAACCCGGATGCACTGAACGGGTACTTAAACCTGAAAGATTTTGCATTTTCAGATACAAAGGAGGTTTACCCTTTACAAGAAGTCAATCTGAAAGCTTCTTCCACCCAGGATTCTACGAAGGTTATTTTCAATTCTCAGATTGCAGATGTTTCTCTGATAGGAAAATATAAACTGACGCAAATATTCGGTGCTCTGACGCAAACCATCAATCAATATTATCAGTTTCAAAAGCCGTCGAAGGGACAGAAAATAGATCCTGGACAGTTTTTCACATTCAGTGCAAAGATCAAGAATGATGATCTGATCAGAAAATTTGTTCCGGAGCTGAAAAGTTTTGAAACGATCAATTTAGCTGGAAATTATGATGCCGATTCTCAAAAGATAGAAGTGGACGGGCAGATTCCGCAGTTGTTGTACGGTGAAAATTCCCTGGAAAACATTGCATTAAAAGTAACCAATGAAAATCAGGCTCTCCAATACAGCCTTAATGCAGGTGCTTTAAAAAGCTCCAGTTTCACCCTGAAAAAAATTGCGGTGACCGGAGATGTCGCCAACAACATTATCAATTATAATGTAACTACGAAGGACGACAAAGATGCCACCCAGTTCCTCATCGCCGGAAATGCAAAATCTTTAAATGATATTACTGAGATTTCTTTAAATCCAAATGGATTGAAACTTAATTATGCAGACTGGAATGTAGCCGAAAACAATAAAATCCAGATCAGCAGCCAGGGAATTTTAGCGGATAACTTTATCCTGACCAATGGTGCCAGTGAAATTTCACTTCAATCCGAAACCGAACGTGCAGGCAGCCCTTTAAACGTTTCGCTGAAAGATTTTAAAATTGAAACCATTACCGAGCTGATCAAAAAAGATACGGTTCTTGCAAGAGGGACTATCAACGGAACAGCCCAGCTTAGAGATATCACTAAAAAGATGACCTTCACTTCCGATCTGAACGTTTCAGATCTGATCGTTTATGGAAATCCTGTAGGAAATCTTGCTGTAAAAGTGAACAATACTTCACCGAATATTTTAAATGCTGACGTTGCCCTTTCCGGCAATAACAATGATGTAAAAATTCTTGGAGATTACAATACTTCTTCCAGCACGTTCGATCTGAATATGGCCATCAACCAGCTTCAGATGAAGAGTATCCAGGGGTTCTCCATGAATGCCATAACGAATACGGAAGGCTATATTTCCGGAAACCTGAAGATTACAGGAAATACTGACCGACCGAATATTTTAGGTAAAGTGAAATTCAATGATGCCGGGCTTGAAATTGCCAAAACAGGCAGTGATTTCAGAAAGCTTAATGATGAAATTGACTTTACCAGCCGGGGTATCGAGTTTAACAAATTTAAAATCAATGACAAAGACGGAAATTCCCTTGTCATCAACGGACAGGTTCTTACGCAGACGTACAGGGATTTCGCATTTAATCTCGACGTCAATGCAAAGGATTTCAAAGTGGTGAATTCTGAGAAATCCAATGATGCCATGATGTACGGAATCCTTGCCATTGATGCGGGACTTCATGTTCGTGGAAACCTGGATCTTCCAAAAGTAGACGGAAGACTTTCGGTTTCTGATGATACGGATTTTACTTTTGTCCTTCCGCAATCCAGCCCTTCTCTTCAGGAGAGAGACGGAATTGTGGAATTCATCGACCAGGATCAGGTCGTTTTAAACAAAACTATCGTTGCCGATTCTCTGAAAGCACAGAGCCGTTTTAAAGGAATGGATGTAAGTGTGAATATTGAAGTAAGCAAAGAAGCCAAACTGTCAATTGTTATTGATAAAGCCAACGGGGATTTTGTAAAACTCCAGGGTGAGGCTGATCTTACCGGCGGAATTGATCCTTCAGGAAAAACCACTCTTGTAGGGGTTTATGAAGTGGAAAAAGGATCTTATGAACTTTCTGTAAGCCTTCTGAAACGTAAATTCGACATTCAGAAAGGAAGCACGATTACCTGGACGGGAGAGCCAACCGCCGCAACCATGGATATTACGGCAATTTATAAAACAGAAGCTCCTCCTATAGATCTTGTGGAACAGCAGGTAAGTGGTGAAGATGCTTCTATCATGAACCAGTTTAAACAAAGAATACCTTTCAATACCTTATTAAAAATGAAAGGTGAGCTTCTGAAGCCTCAGATCACTTTCGATATTACTACAGATGAAAAGAATAATGCCGTTTCCTCTACGGTAACAGATATTGTGGATCAGAAACTGACCCAGCTCAGAACTCAGGAATCTGAAATGAATAAGCAAGTTTTTGCCCTTCTTTTACTGAACCGCTTCATCGGAGAAAATCCGTTTGAGTCCGGCGCGGGAGTATCTGCTGAAATGCTGGCAAGACAGAGTGTAAGTAAAATTCTTTCGCAGCAGCTGAACAATCTTGCCTCCGGCCTGATCAAAGGAGTTGATATCGATTTAGGCCTCGATTCTTCTGAAGACTACTCAAGTGGAGAAAAAAATACAAGAACAGACCTGAATGTAGGAGTAAGCAAGAAATTACTGAATGACCGTCTGAAAGTTTCCGTAGGAAGTAATTTTGCCCTGGAAGGTGAAGCCCGCCAGAATGAAAATATGACGAACATCGCAGGAAATGTTACGGTAGACTATAGCCTTTCCAAAGACGGGAGATATATGCTCCGTGCCTATCGTAAGGATGAGTATCAGGTGGCTCTTCAGGGGCAGATCATAGAAACGGGATTAGGATTCATCATCACATTAGACTATGATAAATTCCGTGAGATTTTCCAGAAATCAAGAAAAGACAGACGTAAAAAAGAAAATAAGAATAACCAGGTGGTAGAATTTAAATAATGAAAAGTAGATTTAGTATATATTACAGATATTTGTTCACTTCAGGATTTGCCGCTGTTACTCTTTCATGCAGCAATACAAGATTTCTGAAGGAAGGCCAGATGCTGTATACCGGCGGCGAAGTAAAAATAGAAAATGACAGTCTCTCGAAGAAGGAAAAAAATGAGCTAAAGGCATCACTGGAAGAAAATCTTGTTCCCAAGCCCAATTCTTCTATATTAGGACTGCGTCCGAAACTGTATTTTTACAATATTGCCAAAGAACCTAAAAAGGATAAAGGTTTCAATTACTGGCTGAAATATAAAGTAGGCGAAAAACCTGTTTTATTGGGGGATGTAGACCGTGAATTCAACAAAGATATCATTGAGAATTATTCTGAAAACAAAGGGTATTTCAATGCAAAAGCTACTTATGATACAGTTTCCAAGAATAAAAAGGCAAAGGTTATTTATACTTTAAGGCCCGGCGGAAGATACCTGATCAGCAATGTGAAATTTCAGCAGGATTCTTCGCTTGTTAACAGGGAAATTCAGACTTTAGCCCCAAAAACCTTACTTAAAACAGGAAATCCTTTTGATCTCGATGTCATTAAAGATGAAAGGGAGCGAATCGATAATGGTTTAAAGGAAAGAGGATTCTATTACTTCAATCCTGACAATATTATTGTCCAGGCAGACAGTACGGTAAGCAAAACTCATAAGGTGGAACTTAATGTAAAATTAAAGGATAATACGCCGGATCTTGCCACCCAACAGTTCAGTATTGACAAGGTCATTGTTTTTCCGAATTATAATATCCAGGATGTAAAAAGGGGTAAATATAATGTTCCGATGAACCCGGACTCCCTTTCTAAATATGCTTATGAGGATATTTATGTAATCGATCCTCAACATAAATTTAAACCGAAGATCTTCGACAGGGCTTTATATTTTAAGAAGGGTGATCTTTATAACCGCTCCAATCATAATCTGACCCTCAACCGTCTGATCAGTCTGGGTGTTTTTAAATTTGTAAAGAATGAATTCATTGTTTCAGATTCGTTGAAACACCAGTTTGATGCTTATTATCTGCTAACACCGAGACAAATCCAGTCACTCAGACTTGAAGCTCTGGGAAGAACCAACTCTGCCAATTATGCCGGTAGCGAATTAAATTTAAACTGGACCCACCGAAATTTCTTCCGCGGAGCCGAACAGTTTAAAGCGGCTGTTTATGGAGCTTTTGATTTCCAGATGGGCGGACAGGAAGATGCCAAGAATCTTTTCCGCGCAGGAACGAATGTCCAGCTTTCAATACCAAGGATTGTTGCACCTTTCCGTTTCAATTCTTCAAGTGCTTTTGTTCCGAGAACGAATATTACTTTGGGCTATGAATTCCAAAACCGTACCCAGCTTTATACGCTTAATAATTTTAATGCATCATTCGGGTATGTATGGAAGGAAAATGCCCGGAAGGAACATGATCTGAAGGTTATTGACATTACCCTGGTTTCTCCTGCCAATGTAACGGAAAAGTTTTACGAACAGGCAACTACTCCTGCCGCACAAAGAGTTGTTGAAAAACAGCTAATTTTCGGACCTACCTATTCGTATACGTATACCAATACAATGCTTCCCAAAACCAACACGATCTATTATAAAGGGACATTGGATCTTGCAGGAAACATCACCGGCCTGGTAACAGGGGCCAATGTGAAAAATGATAAAGAGAAAAAGATTTTCGGAATTCCTTTCAGCCAATATGCTAAAATTGAAAATGATTTTAGGTTCTATCATAAATTCACTGAGAAGAGCTCCTTCGCCAGCAGATTTATCGGCGGAATTGCCTATCCATATGGAAATTCAGAATTCATTCCTTTCTCCAAACAGTTTTTTGCAGGAGGAAGTAACAGTATCCGTGCTTTCCGTGCAAGAACTTTAGGACCGGGAAGTTTTGATCCCCGAACGATTGAAAAAGGGCTTCTATTGGATCAGGCAGGAGATATCAAATTGGAATTGAACGCTGAATACCGTGCCAATATCTATAAATTCCTGAATGTTGCTGCTTTTGTAGATGCCGGAAATGTCTGGTTAATCAATGCAGATGAGCACAGACCGGGAGGTAAATTTTCAAAAGATTTTTTAAGTGAAATTGCCGTCGGAGCCGGAGTTGGTCTGAGACTTGATTTCTCTATCTTAATTTTAAGACTCGATCTGGCCATGCCTTTACGTGTTCCTTATTATGAGAAGGGAGACCGGTGGGCATTTGACAAGATCAACTTCGGAGATTCAAGCTGGAGAAAAGATAATTTAGTTTTAAACATAGCCATAGGATATCCTTTCTAATATGATCAATAATATCAAATTTTTCTGGGAGGTGCTTAAAGATACCTTTGCCGAATGGAACAATTCTTCCGCATCAAAAGATTCGGCAAGCCTTGCCTATTATGCGATTTTTTCTATCCCCGGATTATTGATCATTATTATCTGGATTGCCGGAAATTTCTTTGGTGAGGAAGCCATCCGAGGCGAGATCAGCAATCAGATCAGCGGATTAATGGGAAAAGATGTTGCGAAAAGTATTGAAGGAATGATTGCGGGAGCTCTTATTGACAAGCAGAATATTTTCATGAAAATAGTAGGAATCGGGTCTTTGGTTTTTGGTTCCACTACCCTGTTTTTCCAGCTGCAGCACACTCTAAATACGCTTTGGGATGTGGAGGCAGCTCCTAAAAAAGCATTTGTAAAATTTCTTTTAGACAGAGCCAATTCATTAGGAATGATTCTTATTCTTGGATTTTTGCTGATGATCACCATGATCTTATCTTCGATGATCAGTCTGTTCAACAACTGGATTACGAATTATTTCGGGCTTGAAACTTATATGCTGGTAGAATTTGTGAATTTTGCCATAGGTTTTGGTTTGGTAATGCTGTTATTTGCCCTGATGTTCAAAGTACTTCCTGATATCAGAATCAGCTGGAAACCTGTATGGAAAGGAGCTTTACTGACTACCATTTTATTTACGCTGGGTAAATTTCTATTGAGCCTGTATTTTGGTAACTTTAAACCTACTTCTACTTTCGGAGCGGCGGGCACTGTTATTTTAATAATGATGTGGATTAATTATTCCTGTATGCTTATCTTTTTTGGAGCTGAGTTTACAAAGGTTTATAATTACAAAAAAGGCTATAATGTCGTTCTTTCCAAGCATGCGAAATGGAGCGCAGCGAAGCTGTACAGAGATAGTAGAAAGGAAGTTGAGAATGAGGTGAAAGAGAGTTGAGATATGTGGTTCGAGGTGCAGGATTCGGGTTTTAGATTATTCCGCATATTCTCTATTTACATTATAAAAATAGCCTCCCAAATTTCAGGAGGCTTTATTTTTACATTCTGTCTACGGTTCCGATACCGAGGAGCGCTAATGATTTTTTAACTGTTTTGGCTGTAAGATCTGAAAGGTTTAAACGGAATTGTTTTAAATTTTCATCTTCCAGTTTCAGAATGATATTACTTTGGTAAAACGAATTATAAGATTTAGCCAGATCATAAACATAATTGGCAACCAAGGCTGGGCTCAATGCTTCTGCAGCTCTTTCAACAATCGTTTTGTAGTTAGCCAAAAGCATGATCAATTCTTTTTCATACTGGTTTAAAGCAACGTCTGAAACTTCTTTATACTGATAGTCTGCTTTTGCCAGCAAAGACTGCGTACGAGCGTAGGTATATTGAATAAACGGACCTGTATTTCCATTAAATTCAATACTTTCTGCCGGATTGAACAACATTTTTTTCTTAGGATCCACTTTCAGCATGAAATATTTCAGTGCTCCCATTCCAATGATTTCGTAAGAAGCTACTTTTATCTCTTCTGAAAGACCTTCAAGCTTTCCTTGTTCTATGGCTTTTAATTTTGCTGTTTCATGCATTTCTGCCATCAGGTCGTCTGCATCCACCACGGTTCCTTCACGGGATTTCATTTTTCCTTCCGGAAGTTCAACCATTCCATAAGAAAGGTGGAATAATTGATCTGCCCATGAATATCCAAGCTTTTTCATGATTTTAAATAAAACCTGGAAGTGATAATCCTGTTCATTTCCAACCGTGTAAATCAGCTTTTGAATATTGTTGTCTTTAAAACGCTCTACAGCAGTTCCCAAATCCTGAGTCATGTAAACAGAAGTACCGTCTGAACGAAGCAGAAGTTTCTGGTCCAGGCCTTCATCGGTAAGGTCGCACCATACAGATCCGTCTTCTTTCTGATAAAGAATCCCCTTGTCTAAACCTTCCTGAATCAGATCTTTTCCTAAAATGTAAGTATTGCTTTCGTACTGTATCTGATCAAAATCTACTCCAAGTCTTTTATACGTTTCATTAAAACCTTTATAAACCCATGAGTTCATTTCGTTCCAGAGATCTCTTACTTTCTGATCTCCGTTTTCCCAGTCTAAAAGCATTTTTTGAGCTTCTTTGATGATCGGAGCATCTTTTTTAGCTTGTTCTTCTTCTACTCCCTGCTCTACAAGTGCTGCAATTTCTTTTTTATAGTTTTTATCGAACTCTACATAGTAATTTCCTACAAACTTATCTCCTTTTGTATTGGTTGTTTCCGGAGTTTCTCCATGCCCGAATTTCTCCCAGGCCAGCATAGACTTGCAGATATGAATTCCTCTGTCATTGATGATCTGCGTTTTGATCACATCATATCCGGCCTCTTTTAAAATCTGAGCCACAGAAAATCCTAACAGGTTATTTCTTACGTGCCCCAGGTGAAGCGGTTTATTAGTATTTGGAGAAGAATACTCCACCATCACCGTAGAATTTTTCTTTCCGATGGCATCAAAATCATTGCTCACGGATCTGAAATTATCTACAAACAGCTGGTTCTGTACTTTAACATTAAGGAACCCTTTTACTACATTAAAGCTTTCGAACAAGTCCGACTGCTCCGTCAAAGCTTCTCCCAGTTCAACGCCAATACTTTCCGGATTTTTCTTCAGCTGCTTTACCAATGGAAATGTTACAATGGTAAAATCACCTTCAAATTCGGTTTTATTTTCCTGAATCTCCAGATTGATGTCTTTTAACTGATAAACATTTAAAATAACCTCTGAAAGTTTCTTTTCTATACTATCTTTAATATTCATGTGTATATTATTACTTTTTACAGACCACATAGAATAGCCTGTCTCATCTAAAATTTTGAAATACAAATATACGGAAATAAAAAACCGCCCGAAGGCGGTTTATATAGAATTATTGTTTCATAAAAACTAAAGTTGCTTGATCATTTCCGGGTACATCATCTAAATCTTTAGAATTGTCCAGGATCCTCAATTCAATCTCAGTAAATGACTGAACTGTTTTTTTTAATGTTTTAACAGTTCCTGCTTCATTATAAGTAATTGTTAAATTACTACCATCATAAGCCCACTTACCCGCGAAAGAATCAACATGATTGCAATTGTCTGAACTAGAAAGTTCATATCTTTCATAAGTTCCTGAAAAGTCTGAGTTAATCATTATCTGCCCTTTCTTCTCACAATCATTCAATACAATAGTCTTACCTCTAAATTCATATTTATATGGCTTCCAATTTCCATTGACGCGAACACTTTCTACCTGCGTGTTATCATTATCGTCATTATTTGAACATGAGACAAAAGCCATAAAAAGGAAAATTCCTATAAAAAATTTCATATAAATTATTTATCCTATCTAAACTATTCTAGATATACTCATTAAAATTTATCCCAGAATAATTTTGTTGTTGCCTTATCACCTCCTATTTTAGTAGCAGCAGCATTAACATTTGCTCCGTTCAATACATATTCCTGATCTGAATATGGCATTCTATATGGTACAGAAGAAAGATTAGATTTTGGAGGATTCACAAGAGTTGGATTATCTAAACGTCTGGTAAAGTTCCAGCAAGCAAGGCCTTTATTAAACATCGCAATCCAAGCCTGTACGCCGATAGATTGTTTCCAGTTAGCAACATTGTAAGGGTGTGCTGCCAAATAAGCAGCAATAGCAACATTATCCGTTACCCCATTTTCTTTCATGGATATAGTAACTGCATCAGCATAAAGAGTTGCAGCTGTACCACCTGCTGAATATCCTCTTGCAGCAGCTTCAGCTTTAAGAAATGCTACTTCTGCATAGCTTAATAAATTTGAAGCAGTTGTTGAAGATCTAAAGTAATCATTTAAGTGAGAAAAATCACTATATGGATCATTCAATTCACCAAAGACTCCTCCTTTATAAACTCCTCCAACTTTTGTAAACCATTTCTCCATTCGTGGATCTGATAAACTATTCATAGTATTGATAACTAGTTCACTAGGAATAAAATCATCTCTGTTAGAAGCTACCAGGTTGTCAAAAACAGGATTTGAAAATGTATTCCCGTCATACGCAAACTTATAAGCTTCATCTTCAGAAGAAATAACACCTGATGCAATCGCTGACTCAACAGTTGCTTTTGACAATGTAGGGTCAACATCAGCTAAATTCATTCCCAATCTTAATTTAACAGAATTGGCAAATTTCACCCATTTATTCATATTGCCAGAATATACTAAGTCTCCGGAACCATATCCTTTCGCAGCAGGTTTTACAGTCGCAACAACGGCATCAATTCTTTTAATTAGATCACTATAAATAGTTTTGGCATCATCATATTTTGGTGTTAAAATTTCATTCGGCCTAAAAGCTTCAGAATAAGGAACGTCTCCAAAAGTGTCCACAAGGTTTTCCCAGATGAAAATTTCTTCAATTTCTAAAGTTGCTAATTTATTAGTACGAACATCATCAGTTTCTACTTCTTTTACTAGATTTTCCTTTGCCTGTCTGATATTATTAAGGCTGTATACATACATCCTGTTAAAATGATTTCTAGGCTGATTTCTCGTTACTAAATCATATTGGGTCTCCTGAGGGTACTGACCTTCTGCCCATTGCTGTGTGAAAAAACGGTAGTTATTAAAATTCACACTAGGATTATCCATGTAATAAGAAGACTGGAATAATGCAGTTGCAAGCAAATTTTCTGACGGTAAAACCGACGGATGTTTAGGGTCTTCATTCAGTGAGGTCAGGTCGCTTTGGCACGACACCAAACTTGCTGATATAAATATGCCAGCTAAGGCAGTCTTTAATATATTTTTCATTGTTGATTTTTTAAAATTTGAATGTAACATTTACTCCAATATCTCTAGTCGTTGGCATAGATCCGATTGACCACCCATAAGAATTGATTCCTCCACCTATCATTGCTTCAGGATCAGCATATGGAAGATTTTTATGAATAATCCATAAGTTTCTACCTACAATAGAGATTTTCGCATCATAGATTTTAGTTCCAGCCAATAAAGATTTAGGAAGCATATATCCAATGCTAGCCTCTCTTAGTTTAATAAATGATCCATCATAAACAAACTCTTTTGCCGGCTGAGTCTCATATCCGTAGTTACTTCCAGTTGCAAATTGTGAAAGTGCAATATTGTTAGGAGTACCATCAGGCAGAACTCCAGGAAGTACAACATCCTTATCTCTATAGTCACCGATAGCAGTCTCTTTATAAAGCCCTGTATCCATACCATAATACATATCTGTTGAGAAGATATCACCACCTTTACGCATATCAATTAGGAAACTCAGAGAGAAACCTTTATAGGTAAAGCTATTTCTTATACCTCCAATCCAATCTGGAGTGGTATTACCTATAACCTGATTGGCGTTAACTTGGTAAATACCTGTGTCTGGATCAATCACTTTTTGTCCATTCATATAAACATAGTCACCTCCAACTAGTGTTCCCCATGCTTCACCAACTCTGGCATTTAAAGAAACACCTCCCTGGAAGCTATTCAATAAAAGATTGGTAATTCCTGGATATAAGCTAACAACTTCATTTTTATTTTTAGACCAGTTAGCATCAATATTCCATGTAAAATCTTTTGATTTGATTGGTACCAAACCTAACTGTACCTCAAATCCTGTATTATCAATTCGTCCCGCATTAATAACTTTACCGGTATACCCTGTTCCTGAAGATACTGGAAGAGTAATAATCTGATCAATGGTTTTTGTTTTATAATAAGCCAAATCCACTGTTATTCTATCTCTTAAGAAATGAGCTTCTGTACCTACTTCAAACTCTTTAGATCTTTGTGGTTTTAGATTAGGATCAGCTTGATTCAAAATCGAATTGTAAATTCCTACACCTGATAAAATACCTGCAGATCTGTAATTGTTTGTTAACATATAAGGATCTGCCGTACCTCCTACTTCAGCATAATTTGCTCTTAATTTCCAGAAATTCATCCAGCTTTTAGTATCTAAAATTTCTGACATAATAACTGAACCTGTTACAGAAGGATAGTTATATACATTGTTACCAGCTGGCAATGTTGAACTTTGATCAATTCTCCATGTTCCATCTATATAGAATTTTTTAAAGAAATCAAATGAAGCAGTAATATATCCTGAATTAGTCTGTGTTGTAGACTCACTTTCGTCTGATGCTAATGGGGCCTTTTTAGAGTTTGATAATGCATAAGTTCCAGGAACTACTAAACCTCCTTCCGTTGAACCATAAACAGAATTAAAATAATTTCGTCTTATATTTCCTCCTAAAACTCCTGAAACATTAATATCATCAGTAATATTAAACTTATAATTTAACATTAGATCATAATTTGTTTCCGTTCTTAGCACATCACGTCTTGCATAACCAGAAGAAACATCATTTCCTGACTGACCAAAAGGTTGGGCAATAGATCCAACTGCCAATCTGTTTTCAGCAAAAAGATTTGATCTGTCATAAGATACTTTTCCTGTAGCAGAAATATTATCCAGTATATCATAAGTTACCTGAGCATAAGTGAAGTTTCTATGTCTCTTGTCTGTCGTGTAGTTTTGATATGCTTGGAAGTATGGGTTATTCCAATATGCTGGTGATCCATTAGCTGCAGATTTTCTATTCCATGTAACATTTCCATAATTATTTGCTGCACTGGCAATACTTGGATCAACATTAGCAAAATAAGCTCTTTCCAGATCATGCATGTCTACGTTAGTTTGCCACCACTGTCTGAAACCAGTAACTGTATTATCACTATAACCTGTGATACTACGTCCTTTTGTATCCTGTAGGGTCATCGTAGAATAGAAAGAGGAATGTAGTTTAGGAGTCAGATCATAATTCACTTTTAAGGAAAAACTATTTTTATTAATGTGAGAGTTAGGCATAAGGCCGTCCGTCATCATATTATCATAGGTAAAACTAATATTTTTTCCTTTTTCCCCTTTTTCTAACGTTACAGTGTTGTTATATGTCGTAGGATTGTTAAAAAATGTAATTGGTCCATTTTTAGCAGCTACCCAAGGTGTAGCTTTTCCATAATTGGGAGATGTTGGATCAAAGGAATCCCACTGATATACCAATAAATTAGGATCAAATTTAGGTCCCCAAGATGCATCTGCTCCAAAATTAGCATTATTCAACCCTCCAGGTCCTTTCGTACCAAACTTTTGAGAATAACCAGCTCCATATCTTGTCTGATATTCTGGAAATGTTGACTTATCAATAAACCCAACATTTATTGAAGATGATAACGTTACTCCCCATGATCCATCATCTTTTCCTTTTCCATTTTTAGTGGTAATAACAATTACACCATTCAACCCCCTTTCTCCATATAAGGCCGATGCTGCTGCACCTTTTAATACATTAATTGATTCTATATCTTCCTGATTGATATCAGACAAGGCATTACCATAATCAATTGATTTTTCTTGTGTATAGGTGTTATTTACCGGCGATCCATCAATAACAATTAATGGGTTTCCTCCCCCTAATGATTTTACCCCTCTAATCAGTAAGTTTGCCGAACCTCCAAAATTATTGTTTGTTGTAACGTTCAATCCAGCTACCTTCCCCGACAATTGTGCTCCAATATTTCCTGTATTTGTCGTTCCATCCGAAAGAGCACTTGCTTTAATCTCCTGTGAGGCATATCCCAAGGATTTTTTTTCTCTCTTAATCCCGAGTGCAGTTACCACTACTCCCTCAATTTCTTTTGTTTTTATTGTATCGTTCTTCTCTTGCGCTTGTGCAACGGCTATAGAAGAAGACAATACCAAAACAAGCAGACCTGCTGTTAGTTTCTTCATATCAAATTTTAATTTTGTATCCTGTACAAATTTGTAAAACTTTCTTAAAAACACAAAACAAAATCTAAAAAAAATATCAAATTTTCATTTTTTTTCAAAAATAATACGGCATAAATTATTAAATTAAGTTAAAATGAAAATAATTAACAAAATGGCAATATTTAAACAGTACTATTTTTCATAAAAATACAAACGTTTTTAATTGATAATTTCTATACAAAATATTAATAAAACATAATACTAACCTCTTGATTACCAAAGTAATTAATCACATTACAATGATAAAAGTATGTTTTTAAAAGAAATATACAATGCTTTGCATAAATGTTTTTTTTGTTAAAAAGAGTGAGGCTGGCGTGTTAATTGCATAAAAAAACCGCCCGAAGGCGGTAATAAATATATTATAAAATTTGAAATAATCTAATATCTTAACCAAAATGGTGTTAGTTGATTTTTCGTAAAGCAATCAGCAGTTGTCATATTTGGTACATTCGCTGAATTAGCTGAGTATTCACTTGCAGGATAAACTAGTCTATATGGTTTTCTAGGCTGTTCAGCATTTAATGCCAAAGGAATGTTTGGATAACTATATTTCAAATAATTTAAATATGTTTCCACAGGTCTAATAATAGCTAAACTAACTAATCTTTGGTTTTGAATCGCTTCAATCTTATTAGCAGTAACACCCCATCCTAATCCAGGCTTTGTACTAATAGTAGTCAAATATGTGCCTGCCTGAGAACCTAAACCATAAAAGTTAAAGGAAGAGGTAATCGCCTGATTATATAAACTTTGACCATCCAAGTTACCAAAAACTGTAGGATAAAGTACTTTTGCTTCAGCCAATAATAAGTAAGCTTCAGAGCCTAGCATAACATATCCATCCATACCTCCATTCTGAGATGCTACAGCTGGATACAGCTTCCATCCGATAAAGGAATAGTTACCTTCGCTAGTATTAGCAGGCTTATTACCTCCTTGAATAATTCCGGAAACTCTACCTCCCACAGGTCTAAATTGTGCGGTACCTCTTCTATCAACAACACCACTAGTTAAAGTAGATTCACCATTAACAAATTTAGCATAATAATCTGCAGCTTTGTTAATTCTCCACCCATTAGTATTTATTGTCTGACTTGTATAGTCAGTATATCCAAATTGGAAATAAAGAGGATTCAGGTTAGCACCACTAGCATCACTATATCCTGGATTAATTGTCACATCACTTGTTATAAAGTTATTGACTGTATAGCTTTGCATTTCATTAAGTTTTGCTGTTCTAAATGCAACAATATTAGCATCTGTCACATTAGACATTCTTAACAACATTCTCAATTTCACTGTGTTCGCAAACTTAACCCAGCTAGGCATATCCCCATGAAACATCACATCTTCATCGGCTGTAGGCTCAGTCCCATTACCTTCATTTATTATTCTCAATGCATCATCAATCTCATTAATCAATCCCATATACACCTGTTCTCCTTTGTCATACTTAGGACTCAGATTTCCAGAAAATTTAAATGCTTCACTATATGGAATATCACCATAGAAATCTACCAAATAATGCATATAGTTAGCCTTTAAGATCTTTGCAATTGCAACATGCTGTGGAGCAGATTGCATAGCACCATTACCATCGATCAATGCTTGAAGCGCACCAATTGCTCTATAATTATCATTCCATATACTCTGCCCTGTAGAACTGTTAATATTTAAAGAATATTCAACAGTCATAGGATTTGCAAAGTAATAGTAATTACCTGCGTAAGTATTCGTCCAAATACTTGAAAGTCTTGTCATTGCCCCAGTTTGAGCTGCATATGTTCGTACTTCAGCTGCATTTAATTTCAATGCTGGGTTAACATCAGAATCTAAAGGCATATTTGGTGAAATATTATCATCTAAATTAGCACACGATATTACCGAAAGTGCAATAGATCCAATTAAAAATATTTTTTTCATTTTTCTTTTATTTAAAAATTAACAGAAACACTAACCCCATAAGTCTTTAGTGATGGATATTGGTTATCTGCTACAATACCCTGAACATCTGTAGCAAGGTTTATATTATTACTTTTTGTTGTAGTAAAGGAAGTATCAGGATCACTATAACCATTATTATTTTTAGCAAACTTAGTGAACAAGTTTCTACCATGTACGCCAATTGTAAGTCCTGTTAAACCAGTTCCTTGAAGCATATTTGAAGAAAACGAATAACTAAGAGCTAGCTCTCTTACCCTAAAGGATGTTGCATCTAAAATAAAGTTCTCCCCAATTAAGCCATAAGTTTGTGCATAATAATTAGTTAAAGAGTTATAATCATTTCCTCCTGTTTTAATAGAAGTATTGGCTACATAGTTTCCATTAACATCCTGATAAACAGAGTTAGGCATTACGAAACCTCCTTGAGTTCTGTCAAACTCAGCTGACTCAACCAATTGCCCGGAAAAAGAAAATCCTTGTTTAGTTCCAGAGAAGAACTTACCTCCTTTTTTGTATTCAAATACCGCACTAAGCTGGAATCCTTTATAATTGATATTGGTATTAAAGTTCAAAATGTAATCTGGATCAATTTTTCCAAAACTCTTTAATGCTGTAGTATATAAAGGGTTACCATTAGCTGCATTAATAATTATTCTACCTTGATCATCTCTTTGATACGCAGAGGCCTTAAGAACAAATCCTTCATCTTTTACAGCATATAATCCCCATCCATTAGCATATCCACCTAGAGAAACTTCATCTGCATCATCAGTTACTTTAGTGATGTCAGTATTCCATTTTGAGAATGAAGCACCAATAGTCCAGTTAAAATCTTTAGATTTAATTGGCTGAATATTAAGGTCTATATCAACCCCTTTATTCACCATTTTCCCAATATTTACCAATCTATTTTGAAGTCCTGAAGAGGCAGCAGCGGTTCTTCTAGTAATCAGGTCTTTTGTATCATCCTGATACACAGATCCGTTTATTGTAATTCTATCTTTGAAGAAGCCTAATCCCAATCCAATTTCCTTTCTAATTACTTTTTCAGGTCTGATATTACTATCTGTTGGTGTCTGGTTTGGAATAAAACTTATCACTCCATTCATAGGATAACCACCAGGAACAGAAGTAAGGTCATTAATACTATAAGCCCCTACTGCAGTAGCATTTGCCGTTTTAGTAATGTTACCAAAAATCCTCATATAATTGAATGTATCACCTCCAAATTCAAATGCCTTGGTAGGAACAAATGATAAACCAACTGATGGGTAAAAGTAGCTTCTGTTATCTTTTGCCAGAACGGAGTTCCATTCATTTCTTGCAGTTGCATTTAAGAATAAATATCCTTTATAGTCAAAATCCAAGTTAGCAAAAACAGCATGCTTGTTTGCAGCATAGGTATTGTTATCTAACTGAATAGGCGGAGTTGGTCGAGCTAAGTTCCAAATAGCATAAATTCCAGGTGTTAGAATTCCTGTACCCCCTGCAGAGTTTTGTGCAGCTCTAAAATATTGATAGTTATGTCCAATGTTAGCCTTAAATCCTAAGTAATCTGTGATATCATAATGAAGGTTAATCATAAAATCCCCATAATAGTCAGTTCTGTTATATTGAGACTGATAGATAGAAGATGTTACAGGATTTATACCGGCATCATCTAATAAAAGGTTATGGAACCCGTCATTATGTTCTTTTTGTTCACTTGCAGTAAACTGAACATTTGCTCTGTATAATAAATCAATATTATTATTTACTTTATACCCAACAGAACCTGTTGCATTGAAAAAGTTAGTAATATTATCACGTCTGTCATGATCAATTGCCCAATAAGGATTTTGATAATACATATTCCAACCGTATGCAGTATCTCTATGATCAGACCACATAGTAATAGGAATATCTGCAGATGCCTGAAGTAAGTTGTGATATAAATAAGGATCTGTTTGTGAAGTCTTTTTTCTAAAGTAATTTAAACTTGCATCAAAGCTCCATTTATTGAACTTAGTTCCTGCCTTTAATAATACAGATGTACGGTTTAATTTGTCATTTTCAACAACAAATTCTCTTTGTACATTGTTAAGGGACATTAATAAGTAAGAATTTTCTCCTCCTACATTAATTGAAAGTGTATTGTTGTAAATTGTTCCTGTTTTGAAAAAATCTTTAACATTATTTTTACCGTATGGTCCAAATTTACTAAATATTGAAGCTGGGCTATCAGCTGTCAATGCACTATCATCAGGGTTTACATCAATTTGTCCGTCATTATTGTAATCGTATAAAGGAATACCATATGGCAATGATTGACCAGCCCATGCAGGATCAGTAAATGCAGGTCCCCAAGCACCATTTTCTACAGCAATTCTGTCTCCAGCCCAACCTTGGCCATATTTATTTTGTCTTTCTGGTATAAAAGCAACATTTTCAAAATCAATATTACTATTTAATGACACTGTCATTCTACCATTTTTATTCCCTTTTTTAGTTGTTACAACAACAACTCCATTAACACCTTGTGGCCCATAAAGTGCAGAACCCTGAGCTCCCTTGATAACGTTAATTGATTCAATAACATCTGGTGGTAACTGCTGAAGTGCCAATGCCGTTGTAATAACATTATCAATTACAACAAGAGCTTCATTACCCCCTGTTATAGATCTTCTACCACGAATAATAATACTATTTGTACCATCTACACTCGTGTTAGTCTGCTTGATTTGCACACCACCAACCTTTCCTTGTAAAGCTAGTACCGCGTCCGGGTTTCCTGCTTGTGTAAGTTTCTCAGCTTTAATTACTTGTTGTGCTGAAGTTTGAGCTTCTTGAGACTTTCTAATACCAAAAGCTCCAGTAATTAAAACTTCCTCAATTTGATTTTCTTTGGCCGTAGTATCTTTTTTAGACCTTTGTGCCGAAACTAAAGCAAAAGAAGAAGTTAGTGCTACAATGAGAACACTTGTTGTAAGTTTCTTCATATTTAAATTGATTATTTTTTTTATTGATTGCAAATATGTGAAACTTTCTTAAAATTACCAAATTATTCGTTAAAAATATTTAATTTAACAATCAACAAAAGATCAAAAAACCAAATAATTACAGATCCAACAACAAAAAATACATATTTTTCAAAACATAATAAAAGTACTACATTTAACACAATACAGTTATTGCTTCAAATAGAAGCAATATATATAAGAATATTAAAAAAAAATTAAAAAAGACATATATTTATTAAAAATTAACTTTTACTATTTTTCCATACATTTGTTGACACAACGTGAACAATAAGATGGATTTATTGCAAAAATGGACAGATCATTACATTGAGGCTGGATGTGACGAAGTAGGGAGAGGATGTCTTAGTGGGCCTGTGGTGGCTGCCGCTGTGATTCTGGATGACAGCTTCCAACAAAATCTGGTGAATGACTCCAAGAAGTTAACATTCAAAACGAGAATGGAATTGGATAGTTATATAAAAGACAATGTAAAAAACTACGCTATTGCAGAGCTGCCTCCTTCATTTATAGATCAGCACAACATTCTTAATGCGAGTATTCATGCCATGCATCGTGCCTTGGATCAATTAACTATAATCCCCGAACTAATTCTGGTTGACGGAAATAAATTCCATCCTTATAACTATATTCCTCATCAATGCATCATTCAAGGAGATTCTAAGGTTCTTTCTATAGCAGCAGCTTCAATTCTGGCGAAAAACTACAGGGACAGACTGATGATTGAGCTCCATGAAGAGCACCCGGAGTACTGCTGGAATACCAACTTCGGATATGCTACTAAAGCCCATCAGGAGGCTTTGATAAAGTTCGGGCCGACTAAATATCACAGACAGTCATTCAGGCTTAAATATGATTAGATCTATTTACTGAATAACTATTTATTTAATTACATTATAAAACAAAAAGAGAAGCAATTTTTGCTTCTCTTTTTTATATCAATAGATTTTATTATCCTATTTCTTTTTTCTCTGCTGTTCCTGAACCTTTTGTTGTTCCTGAGCTTTCTCCATCATCTCTCTCATTCTTTTCTGGAACTTTCCTTCAGCTTTTGGCTTTTCCTTATTGGCCTGAATCTGCGCATGTATTTTCTTTTCGTCCAGTATCACATATTTAATAACAAGGATAATTAAAATGTTAATCGCATTCGATACAAAATAATACCAGGAAAGGCCTGATGCTGATGTATTCAGGAAGAAAAGGAAAGTAATCGGGAAGATATACATTAACACTTTCATGTTTGGCATTCCTTCCTGCTGAGGCTGCTGCATATTTCCTGACGTCATTACCGTATAAATCAAGATCACGATCGTACATGCTAAAGCAAAAACACTTAAATGATCTCCAAGGAACGGAACTTTAAAAGGAAGTTTGATCAGATCATCATAAGCGGTAAGATCTTTTGCAAACCAGAATCCCTGTCCTCTCAGATCTATAAAGTTCGGGAAGAAGCGGAATAAGGCATAGAAGATAGGAATCTGTACCAATGCCGGAAGACATCCTGCCATCTGATTCACTCCTGCCTTTCGGTAGATTTCCATGGTAGCCTGTTGTTTCTTCATTGGATCAGCATCTTTCAGCTTTGCATTTACTTCATCGATTTCAGGACGGATTACCTTCATCATGGCACTTAACTTATGCTGTTTATACATGATTGGGGATAAGATCAGCTTCACAATGATAGTCATTAGGAAAATCACCCAACCGGCTGTAAGTCCCCAGCTGGCAATGAAGTTATACATTGGCATGAAGAACCCGCGGTTCATCCATCCTATAAATGACCATCCCAACGGCAGAATTTCGTCAAAGTTTTTATCATAAGATTTCAACAACGGTAAATCAAGTGGCATAAAGTACCATGTAAAGTCCTGGTTAAGCTCATTTCCTGTCATCTGCACGAATCCTTCAAAATTGAGTTTCTTCAGATATTCACCTTCTTCAATAGTTTCCTGATTCCCTTTACTCTGTGTGAAACCGTTTTTAGCCTCAATTACAGAAGAGAAAAACTGCTGCTTTACACCAATCCAGTTCAGGGTTTCTTTTTCTTCATTCATCTCTGTTCTTCCGTCATAATCATAATCTTTATAATTATTGAAAGCATATGAGAATTCGGAGTGAGATTGTTCCTGCGCTCTACCCTTTTCAAGGTTTCTTACACTATAGTCCCAGATAAAATCTGCTTTATTATCTGCTGTAATAGCAGCAAGTCCTTTTGTTCTTACTTTAAAATCCAGTGTATATTTTGGAAGCAGTGTATAAACAAATTGTATAACAGCATTATTATAGTTGGCCGTCATTGTTACAGCATTTCCATTAACAGCAGGTGTAAAAACAAGGTCTTTTGTATTGATAACTTTTCCAGTTTTGTCTTTAAACTGAAATCCGTAGTTTGAATTCTTTTTATCGATCAGGTAAAGCGGAAGATCTGCCTTATCTGTTTTATGATCATATGCTTTATATTCCGCAAGTTGTACTTTAGAAACCTGCCCTCCCAGGCTTGAGAATTCCACAATCAGTTCTTTGTTGCTCAAGCTGGCTGTCTGAATTGCACCAGGAGTTACATTTGGATTGATATTGCTTGCCTGAGTCTGTTTTACAGCATTTTTTGCCTGCTCGGTCTTCTGCTGCTGGGCTTTTACCTGCTCCTCTTTCGACTGCTTGTTCTGGAAATAGAACATGAATCCGAAAAGAACCAAACATAAAACCGCAAAACTGATCATTTGACTTTTATCGATTCCGTTGTTTTGTTGCATTTTATTTTATATTAAAATTTTAAATTTTAGCCGGTACACCCATGATGTACTTTTTGAGCTGACAAAAATACTGTTTTTTTATCAAAACTCTATGCATTACTATGTTACTATATAATAAACCCAGGCTGAGAATAATCAGCCTGAGTTTATGATAAGACGTTTATGGTCAATAATTACCTTATTTCTTTTCGCAAGCCTTGATAAAAGCTCTGAACAGAGGATGTGGCGTTGCTACTGTACTTTTATATTCAGGATGGTACTGTACTCCCACATAAAACGGATGATCCGGAAGCTCAAGAGCCTCTACAAGACCTGTTTCAGGATTGGTCCCTGTCGCCAGGAAGCCGTTCTTCTCAAATTCCTGAAGATAATCACTGTTAAATTCATAACGGTGACGGTGTCTTTCTGTGATATTTTTAGTACCGTAGATTTCGTTTAATCTGGAACCGTTCTTTAAAGCACATTTCCAGGCTCCAAGACGCATAGTTCCACCTTTATCCACAATGTTTTTCTGTTCCTCCATTAATGAGATCACTGGATCAGGAGTTGCTGTATCAAATTCCATTGAGTTCGCTTTGGTATGTCCTAAAACATTTCTTGCAAATTCAACCGTCATGATCTGCATTCCCAGACAGATTCCCAGCATAGGAATTTTATTTTCTCTGGCATATTGTGCAGTAAGAACTTTTCCTTCAATCCCTCTGTCTCCGAAACCTGGCGCTACAAGGATACCGTTAACACCTTTTAAAGTATCTTTAATATTTTCGGCTGTAATATCTCCACTGTATACCCATCTTACTTTTACTTCCGTTTCAAGGTCGGCTCCGGCATGTTTGAACGCCTCAGCAATAGAAATATAGGAATCCTGAAGGGAAACATATTTTCCTACCAAGGCAATTTCTACTGTTCTTTTAGGGTTCTGGAATTTTTTAAGGAAGTTTTTCCATTCTTTGATATCGGCTTCTTTATCACTTTTAAGGTCTAAACCTTTCAGCACTACATCATCAAAATTCTGTTTCTGAAGATAGATAGGAACTTCATAAATCGTTTCAAGATCTTTACATTCAATCACATTATCTAAAGGAACATTACAGAACTGGGCCAGCTTTGCTCTCTGGTCTTTAGGAATCTTATGTTCTGTTCTGCAAACCAAAACATCAGCCATGATTCCGCTTTCCATTAACTGGCGGACAGAATGCTGTGAAGGTTTGGTTTTCAATTCACCGCTAGAAGCCAGATAAGGCAATAAGGTAAGGTGGATCACCATAGAATTCTTCTCACCAAGTTCCCATTTCAGCTGACGGACAGTTTCAATGTACGGAAGAGATTCAATATCCCCGACAGTTCCTCCGATCTCAGTAATGATGATATCGTAGTTCTGCTTGGAAAGCATTTTGATTCTGCGCTTGATCTCGTTGGTGATATGAGGAATTACCTGAACTGTTTTTCCAAGAAAATCTCCTTTTCTTTCTTTTTCAATAACAGTCTGGTAAATTTTTCCTGTAGTAACGTTGTTGTTCTGGGAAGTGGGAGCATCAAGATAACGCTCGTAGTGACCTAAATCCAGATCCGTTTCCGCACCATCTTCGGTTACATAGCATTCTCCGTGTTCATATGGATTCAGTGTCCCTGGGTCGATGTTAATATAAGGATCCAGTTTCTGGATTGTTACATTAAAGCCGCGTGATTTTAGTAGAAGTCCCAGAGAAGCAGAAACGATTCCCTTTCCCAAAGATGAAGTTACACCTCCTGTCACAAAGATGTACTTTGTATTCTTTTTACTCATTAGATTAGGTTTGTGCAAAGTTATGAGAAAAAGAGATACAAAGCAATTTTTTAAATTTTGAAAACGGGAAAATCCTTCCGGGTGAGCTTTAAATTTGAATTAAAAATTTCATCTATAGTTGATAAACTCCATCATAAAAAGCAATAACAATCCTCATCTCGGTATATAAATATGAAAAAAGGTTTTCCAATTACTTGAAAAACCTCTTTTAGCTAAATTGTTGATAAATTATTGTTTTACCAGTTCAAAAAATAAGCTTACTTCCACATCTTTGGCTACACCGGCACCGGTTGGATCATATTTAATTCCATAATCTAAACGGTTCACTGTGAATTTGGTCTGGAAGCCCATCACTTCTTTTCCCTGCTGGTTTTTTGTAACCCCTCCAAATGTTACAGGCACGGTAATCTCTTTTATGGTTTCCTTAATTTTCAAGGTTCCTTTCAGGGTGTATGAATTATTCTTGTCTTTAGTAATAGACGTACTATGAAAGCTTATTGCCGGATATTTATCCACATCAAAAAAGTCCGGGCTTTTAAGATGTTTATCTCTCATATCTACTCCTGTATTAATGGAATTTACTTCCACTCCGAAATCAAAAACAGCATTATCTAAATTTGCACCTTCAGAGGTCACTCTTCCCTTAAAGGTATCAAACCGCCCCTGTACGAAACTGATTCCCATATGTTTGATCGTAAAGTTTACCGAAGAATGCATAGGATCTGCTGACCATTCAGTTTGAGCAAACCCCAAAACACTTAATAGTGTGAATACGAAGGATAAAAATACTTTTTTCATAGTACTATATTTTTGTTATTTTAATTGAAGTAAAGATAGATAAAATGCTATTTATTATTCGTATCTATTATTTTTTAATCTTATTCGAAATTATCCTTGAATAAACAATATCAAAAAGACAGATAAAAATAAAAATAACTATTGAATTGATATACAACAGTAAATCTATAAGATGATGATCTGAATTCTCAATAAAATAGGCAAACGGATGAGCTCCGGACAGCATTAACATCAACAGATAAAGGATTTCAAACAAAACAGCAGCTTTCCATATGGAACTGTAGCTCCTTCTGAATATCAATACTGTGATTAAAGCAATAACACTGATAATCAGGGATCCGACAAGAACTGCCGTTGAAAGCATCCCAAACTGGCTGGCGGGCAGCTTGAGAAATTCTCCGCTCCAATAGGCAAGCTGGGTATTGAGAAAACTCATCACCACAAATACTGCCAGACATTTCAGAAGAACATTTTTCATGTCTGAAAATTAATTAAAATTCCGAAAGGACATTCATTTTTTTTAACTTCGCAGTATGGCAAAACTGAAAACAGCATATTTCTGTCAAAACTGCGGAACCCAATATTCCCAGTGGATGGGACAGTGTAAAAACTGTGGGGAATGGAATACCCTTGTGGAAGAAGTCGTTGAAAAAACCTCATCTAAAACTCCTCCATTTTCAAAATCAAAACAACATGTCATCAACATTATTGAGGTTGAAACCAGTGAAGAACCCAGAATAAAAACACCTTCCGAAGAACTGAACCGTGTGCTTGGCGGCGGCATTGTGCTGGGCTCCGTAACCCTGATCGGAGGGGAACCCGGCATCGGAAAATCTACCCTCCTGCTTCAGCTGGCCTTGAAGATGAAGAAAAAGATCTTTTATGTTTCCGGGGAAGAAAGTGCCTCGCAGATCAAAATGAGGGCAGACAGGCTTACTGATGTTCAGAATCCCAATTGTTTTCTTTTTACAGAAACCTCATTGGAAAAAATTCTCCATGAAGCTAAAAAACTGGAACCGGATTTCATAATCATTGACTCTATCCAGACCCTTCAGTCTCAGCTGATCGAAAGTTCACCCGGGACCGTGTCCCAAATCAGGGAATGCTCCAATGAGATCATAAAATTTGCCAAGGAAAACAATACCCCCGTTTTCCTGGTAGGTCATATTACAAAAGACGGCCAGATTGCAGGACCGAAAGTTCTGGAGCACATGGTAGATGTGGTTTTAAATTTCGACGGGGACAGAAATCATCTTTTCAGACTGCTAAGAGCCAATAAAAACCGTTTCGGATCTACTTCTGAGATCGGAATTTATGAAATGGTTTCTCAGGGTTTAAAAGAAATCAAAAATCCTTCTGAAATACTTATCACAAAGAAATTTGAAGAACTCTCCGGAAATTCAGTAGCTGTAACCCTGGAAGGAAACCGTCCGATGCTCCTGGAAATTCAGGCATTGGTAAGTACCGCCGTTTATGGTACCCCGCAGAGAAGCTCTACCGGATTCGATGCGAAAAGGTTGAACATGCTTCTGGCTGTCCTGGAAAAACGCGCCGGATTCCAGCTTGGTGCCAAAGACGTCTTTTTAAATATTACGGGAGGTATAAAAACAGATGATCCCGCTTTAGATCTTGCCGTGGTAGCGTCTATTCTGTCTTCCAATGAAGATATTGCCATTTCCGAACACTTCTGCTTTGCGGGAGAGATCGGATTAAGTGGTGAAATCCGGCCGGTAGCCCAGGTTGAACAGAGAATTACAGAAGCCGAAAAATTAGGCTACGAAAAAATATTTGTCTCAAACCTCAACAAAATCCCGAAAAGAAAATTTGGAATTAAAATCGAGGAGGTAAGTAAAATTGAAGATTTCCACGAAAGAATCTTTTAAAGGAATTGACATGTACAGATCGGTCATTCACATATAATGTATACCTTTAATCTATGAATTATTTGGCCCATTCTTTTCTTTCCTTTACCGACGGACAGATCGTAGGACAGTTTCTTGAGGATTTTATCCGTAACAAAGACCGCTATTCTTTTCCTAAGGATATTCAGGACGGAATTACGATGCACAGGGCAGTGGATACATTTACCGATTCCCATCCTGCCATTCACGAAGCTAAAAAGGTATTTTCTCCTTTGGTAAGGCTATATGCCGGAGCTTTTGTAGATGTTGCCATGGATTATTTTGTGGCTACAGACCTTTCCCTGAACTCTCTTGCGGAATGGAAAGCTCATTCATTGCGGGTATACAGAGTGCTGCACGAACATGAAGAATGGCTCCCGGAGAATTTCAAAAAAATGCTTTCTAAAATGGAACAGGATGACTGGCTGTACAATTACCGTGAAGACTGGGGCATCAAATTCAGCATGCGGAATGTTCTCAATAAAGCCAGATACCTGAATCCGGACATCCCTGTTTTCGAAGCGTTTCTGGAAAACAAACCGTTTCTTCAGGAATGTTATAACCATTTTTTTCCTGATCTTCTCACCCACGTTAAAGGAATCAACGCACTGATCCAAATGGATAATAAATGAAAAACACTTACGCTCCTGTAAGTGTTTTTAACAATTTGTGTTGTTAGAATCTACTGTATTGAATGTTGTGAATGGGAACTTTCACAATACATTGTACTTGTATCCGGCTTTGATCAGGTTCTGTTACTTTGATCACTGTTTAATCATAAATTTAGAACAATTAGACTAATCCCTACTTAAACAATTAAAAGTTTTTGGACCGATAACTTTTGACAGGTGTTAAATTAAGATTTTCGTGAAAATTCTAATTTAATAAACTATTAATTAAAAATTAATTAGCCTGACAAGTTTAACACAAATATAACTTATTTTAAAGAAAAAACAAATATAATATTCATTAATTAATAAAATGTTTCTATAAATACATTATTAATAATAAAATAAATAATGCGTTGAAAATTTGTAATTAAAAATAATTCTAAATGAGATACAAATTAAAATTATTAATCAACAATTAGTGATTTAATATCCTATGAAATCCAACTTAAGATAATGAAAATCAGAAAATGGGAATCTTAATACTGACGGTACAGGTAACGGTTCGGATAGGTAAGCTTCTCACTTTTCCTTTCACCATTAACAATTAAATGAACGATATTGATCTGGTCATCGAAAAGATTATAGAGGAAACTGACTGCCGCTTCTACTTTTTTAGGAGCGGGTACCGTTTCAGATTCAAGGTAGATGTTCACGGATTCACTGTCTTCTTCATACCCCACATAATTTACTTTAAGGAATTTGCCGTCAACCTTCAATTTAAAATATTCTGCACTGTATTTTTCAAGAGCTTCATTGAGTTTAGCTTTATATTTTTCATCATTGAAATGAAAAGAACTTCCGTATTTTTTACCCAGTCCGTTTTCCAGATCATCCAGAAAAAACCTGCCGGTAATCTCAAAGGACTTCGACCCTGCATTGTAATTAATTTCTACAGAACCTACATGATAAGGGTGCTTAGTCTCCGAAAAAGAGAATAAAAAAAATAACGGTAATAAAAGCAGCCATAAATTCTTCATAGGTCCTAATCTTTAAAATTTGTTCGAAATTAATCATTATTTTCGTACGCATTATATTTTTACTTTATGATGCATGATTTTCTATTCTATTTAAACCTGGGCTGGGAGCACATTATTTCTCTTGATGCCCTTGATCATCAGCTATTCGTGCTTGCCCTGATTGCAGTATACTCTTACAGCGACTGGAAAAAAATCCTGGTTCTTGTGACCGCATTCACAATCGGGCACTCTATTACCCTGGCATTAAGTATCCTTGATGTTTTCAGGGTTCCTTCCGACTGGGTTGAATTTTTAATTCCACTTACCATTGTCTTAACTTCTCTGGACAATATCCTGATGAAAAATAAAAAACAGACGCTGATGCGGGCCAATTATTATCTGGCAGCTATCTTCGGACTTATTCATGGGATGGGCTTTGCCAATACAGCAAGGGTAATGATCGCTAAAAGCCAGAGCATTGCCATACCGCTGCTAGGCTTTAATATCGGGCTGGAATTGGGACAGATTGTTATTGTAACAGCTATTCTCATTATTTTGTTCATTCTGCTGAGTATTTTCAAGGTTAATAAAAAAGACTGGATCCTGTTTGTATCTTCGGGTGTATTTGCTTTGTCTTTAAAAATGACTTTGGAAAGAATTCCGTTTTAAATTTGAAACATCTTTAATATTTCAACTACTTATTATTATCTTTGATAACTACAAAATCAATCCGGTAATGAAATTAAAAACAGCCCTATTTTCATTTTCTGTATTTGCATATACAGGCTTCACCGCACAAAATATTCAGAATAACCCAGGCAGTAACCACGGAAACAGGTTCGAACAGCTTGGCACCATTCTTCCTACTCCCAATATTTACAGAACAGCTTCCGGAGCTCCCGGGCAGGGATACTGGCAGAACAAAGCCGACTATGATATCACAGCTTACCTTGATGAAGACAAAAGAAATCTGAAGGGTTCGGAAACCATTACCTACTATAACAATTCTCCGGATGACCTGGATTATATCTGGCTTCAGCTGGATGAGAATGAACAATCCAATGTTAAAAATGCTGGCTTTGCATTCCCTTCTACCCTTCCGGTTTCAACTAATGATCAGCAATTGAAAGTCACTGAACTTCCTGAAAAAGATAACGGCTATGGTGTAAACCTGGAAAAAGTAACGGATGCTTCCGGAAATCCTCTTAAATACACGGTGAACAAAACGATGATGCGTATTGATCTGCCGAAAGTATTAAAAAAAGGAGAAAAACTTGTTTTCAAAATAGACTGGAATTATAATATCCCCAACAGGATTAAAATGGGCGGCCGCGGCGGTTATGAAAATTTCGCAGAAGACGGAAATGATCTGTATACTATGACGCAGTGGTATCCAAGAATGTGCGTATACAGCGACTTCCACGGATGGCAGAACCACCAGTTTACCGGACGCGGTGAATTTGCTCTCGTATTCGGAAATTTCAAAGTTTCAATGAATGTACCTGCAGATCACATTGTAGGCGGAACGGGTGAATGTAAAAACTACGAGCAGGTTTTAACTTCTGACCAGATGTCAAGATACAGAAAGGCTGAAAGTGCTGCTGAACCTGTTGAAATTGTAACCCTGGATGAAGCGAAAAAGGCTGAAAAAAATCATTCAAAACAGAGAAAAACATGGAATTTTGAAGCCCATGATGTAAGGGATTTCGCATGGACCTCATCCAGAAAGTTCGTCTGGGACGGAATGCGCGTTACGATTCCTGAAAACAATAATAAAGTGATGGCCATGAGCTTCTATCCGAAAGAATCTTATGCCCTTTACAGAAAATATTCAACCAAAGCTGTTGCCCATACGATTAAAACCTATTCCGAATTCACCATTCCTTATCCATATCCTGTAGCGCAGTCTGTAGAAGCTGCCAATGGAATGGAGTATCCGATGATCTGTTTCAATTACGGAAGAACAGAAAAGGACGGTACCTATTCTGAAGGAACCAAAAACGGAATGATCGGAGTAGTGATCCACGAAGTCGGACATAATTTTTTCCCGATGATCATCAACTCAGACGAAAGACAATGGAGCTGGATGGATGAAGGATTAAATACCTTCACGGAATATCTTACAGAGGAAAAATGGGACAATAAATTCCCGTCAAAAAGAGGTCCTGCATGGACTATTACAGATTATATGAAGCTGCCGAAAGACCAGCTGGAACCAATCATGAGTAATTCTGAAAACATTATTCAGTTTGGTCCGAATGCTTATTCAAAACCGGCTACCGGCTTGAATATTCTTCGTGAGACGATCATGGGAAGAGAACTTTTTGACAAAGCTTTTAAAACATATGCCAAAAGATGGGCATTCAAACATCCTGAGCCTGCAGATTTCTTCCGTACCATGGAAGATGCGAGTGGTGAAGACCTCGACTGGTTCTGGAGAGGATGGTTCTACGGAACCGATCCTGTAGATATTGCCATCGATAAAGTGACTATTGCAACTCCGGATCTCAATACACCTCCAAGGGAAGCCAAAGAAACAAAATATAAGGTAGATAAGCCTCTTCAGAATTCGTTTGAAGATATTTCAAAGATCAGAAACAAGGAGGATAAGAAGATCAAGTTCTACGTAGATCAGGATAAGGACCTGCAGGATTTCTATTACAGGTATGACAGAGGTCAGGAAAAAGTAGACAATGAAAAAGAATATACTGTAAAAACAGAAGCAGGAATTCCTCTGGATGCCAAGGATAAGGAAAAATTCAAAAACCTTACGGGCTACCAGATCGATTTTATCAACAAAGGCGGACTGGTTATGCCAATCATTCTTGAATTCACTTTTGAAGACGGATCAAAATTATACGACAAATCATCTGCACAGATCTGGAGACAGAATGAACAGAAGGTTTCAAAAACTTATTATTTTGATAAAAAAATCAAATCAATACAGCTTGATCCAATGAGGGAAACTGCGGATATTGATACTTCAAATAATGTATGGAGCAGCAGCGGAACAGAAGGCCCGGTTTCAAAATTCCAGCTGTTTAAACAAAAACAGGGAGAAGGCCCGGTAAGAGGAGGTGCCAACGGAAAGGTAAATCCGATGCAGGCCGGAAAAAAATCATAATATAAAAGGTTGCCCATATTTGAGGCAGCCTTTTTTATTGAACCTGGCGGATGAATCACATTGAATATTTTATCCTTCTTCAAAAAATCCGTGTAATCTGCGAGAGATTTTTTTATCCGGAAAATCTGCATAATCTGCTCAATCAGCGCGAGAGCTTTTAATGCAAAGTCTTACTTTTTTTGAAAACATTTTAGGGTGCAAAGAGTGAATCAATTTTTCAAATTGATTGATGAAGCTACCATGATAATCAATTCAGGTAAGCTTTTAAAGAATTCTTATATGTCCTTCCAAGCGGAAGTTTCTCTCCATCCTTAAGATATACATGAGCCGTATCATATGAACTGATGTGGGAAGACAGAACAATATAAGATTTATGAATCCTGATGAATCCCAGATTTTGAAATTTCTCTTCAAAATTCGACATCCGGTCGAGGATCATATACTTTTTCAGATGGGTCACCAGAATGATATATTCCCCAAATCCCTGCACCCATCGCACATCATCCAGAAGCACCTTATTCATTACATAATTGGATTTAAACATAATAAAATCTTCCTTCTTCTGCTGTTCCGCCGAGTTTTTAAACTGAAGGAAATCTTTGGCCTTGTTAATTGCTTTTTGAAATGTTTCAAAGTCCACGGGCTTTACAAGATAATGAACCACATCCAGTTCAAAAGCTTTGACGGCATATTGGGTTTCCAGAGTGAGAAAAATACATAATGGTTTGTAAGGCAGCTGACGTAGAAGCTCAATGCCATTCATATAAGGCATATTGATATCCAGAATCACAAGATCCACCCTATTCTGTTGAAGATAGCTCAATGCTTCTTCCGGATCCTGGAACATCTTTAACAGGTCTGCACCTTCTATCTGCTCACAGTATTTCTGGATCAGCTGGAGCGCCGGATATTCATCATCTACACTTACGATCGTCAGGTTAGCCATTACAATTTTATTTTTAAAATAGTCTGATAGTTGTTGTTTTCCACAGGTTCAGAGATAAAAGTAAATCTTCCTGCATAGTTTTTTTCCAGAATATTGATTACGGCTTCATTTCCAAGGCCGCTGTCATTCATATTCCCGACAAGATTCTTTTTCCTGGATATAGAATTTCTGATCTCAAACAAAAGTTCCTGATCCTTTATTCTATAGCTTATATGAATATAGCTGCCCTCTTCTATTCCTACCGCTGAATGTTTCAGGGCGTTTTCAAACAGAGTAAGGCATACCGAAGGTGGAATATCAATTAAATCCAGAGTTTCTTCATCTTCAATATTAAAAGTGATATTCAATACATTATTATACTTTAACTGATACAATCCTGCAAGCGATTTAATTGATGAAAATTCCTGAGCCATACTGATCTTCTCCTTACTGGTATCATAAATTACATACTGAAGCAGCTTGCTGAGCTGTAATATGGATTCTGAGGTATTTTCTGTAGGCTGAAAACTTTTGGAATAAATATTATTGAGGGTGTTCAGCAAAAAGTGAGGATTCATTTTAGACTTTAAAAGGTCAAGATACAACTGGTCTTTTTCTTCGCCAAGATCTTTAAAATCCTGTTCGATCAGGAATTTATCTTTTGTAATCCCGAGAAATGAAGCAACCAATATCACAATTCCCTGTGCTGTATACACATTATATAAAAATTTGGTATTGGAAAGGTCCTCATTGAAATTCATACTAAAAACCGCAGGTTCCAGCAGAATCCTGAAAAGACTGGAGACGAGAAAAGTGATCAACGCAAAGAGAATGAATTCAGGGTATTTATTGGAAAGATAAAATTCCGGGACCAGATAAAAATAGACAAGACTGTAAATTCCGACATTAAAAATAATGACCGAGAAAACACTCCAGACCAGCTCCGGAGTATCCAAAAAGTAGTTTTCAGTAAAAAAAGTGATGATTATAAAGACCAAAAGGAAAAAAATATGCTGAAACTTCAGCAAAAATCCCCAATGATACTCCATCAGTCTTTTTAAAACTTTAGGATTAAACAAAATCCTGAAAACCAGCAGTATAAATACAATATTTATAATCAGAAACATCTAAAAAGCTCCATTTTCAATCTTTCAAATATACCATCTTTTTCAACCCGCCGTGCAGTTCACTGATAAAAACTGTCATTGATTGAAAAATAAATCCACGGCTGGATCTTATAAATATATTTGAGACATCAGGATGTTAACTCAATATTACATGAAAATTAAATTCAAATTAATCATTATTTTACTGCTGATTGTAACCTCGCAAGTTCGTGCCCAAAGCCGTGACAACTACAATATGTGGTTCCAGTATCTGATGTCGGCAAGACTGACGGATAAGAGTACTTTGACCGCTCTCTCGCAATACCGTTCTTTTGATCTCGCTTATGATACCAGGCTTTTCCTTGTATCTGCCTATGTAGATTACGAAGTTGCCCATGAAGTAAAGCCTGCTGCCGGATTTATGTTTCTGGTGCTGGATTCCTATAAATCTGACAACACAAAAAAAGAGAGGTATGAAAAAAGGCCTTTCCAGCAGGTGACACTGGGAGGCAATATCGGAAGAACTTCTGTTTCGCACCGTTTCCGTGTAGAAGAACGGTTTATCAGCAACCCCAATGACTTTATCGTCAGGCTCCGGTATCTTATTTCCCTCAGAATTCCTTTTAACAGATCGGGAGAAAAAGAAAAACTGTATGGTATTCTGAAAAATGAGATAAGAATGAATGTAGTAAAGGAGGAGCCGTTTGACAGCAACAGATTAACAGCCGGACTTGGAATTAAGGTTGGAAAAAATTCAGCGATCGAATTGGCTTTTATTAATCAATTGGAGACCGGGTCTACCAGTAATTATGGATACATCGGCTACAGAAACAGCTTTGACTGGAGAAAGAACAAAAATAAATAACTATAAATCAAATCATCAATGCTTACATTCCTTGGATTCCTCATGATCCTGATCTTCATGGTCCTGATCATGAACAAAAAAATGACTCCGCTTACAGCCCTGGTCATCGTACCTGTAACCATAGCTCTTTTTGCAGGCTTCAGACCTGAGCTGGGAGACATGATGAAAAACGGTGTTAAAGAAATCGCACTTACAGGGGTGATGTTGATCTTTGCCATCCTGTATTTCAGTTTAATGATTGATACGGGGCTTTTTGAACCTTTAGTAAATATCATTTTAAAAGCCGTTGGAGACAATCCTATTAAAACAACGATAGGAACTGCTATTCTTACGGCATTGGTCTCGCTGGACGGCGACGGTTCTTCCACATATTTAATTGTAGTGGCTGCTATGCTTCCTCTTTACAAAAAACAGGGCATGAATCCGTTAATCCTTACCTGCATTATTATGCTTGCCGGCCAGATCATGAACATCCTTCCATGGGGAGGCCCTACAGCCAGGGTAATGAGTTCCCTAAAACTGGGACACACAGAAATTTTCGTTCCTATGATCCCCATTATGGCCATAGGTATCCTGTGGGTGATTTTTGTGGCTTACATTTTAGGAAGAAGAGAGAAAATAAGAATTGCCAAACATGGAAAATTCACCAATTACAACATCAATGATATCATTGGTGAAGCAGATCCCAAACTGCGTCGTCCCAAACTGATCCTGATCAATCTCGCTCTTACAATCACCCTTCTGGTAGTGATGATCCTGGATGTTGTTCCTTTAGGCATTGCCTTTATGATCGCTTTCTGCATCGCCTCTATTATCAACTATCCAAAACTGAAAGACCAGCAGAAAATTATCTCGAAACATGCCGGGAATGCTTTGTCTGTGGCCGGAATGATTTTCGGGGCCGGGATTTTTACCGGAATTCTGAATGGTTCGGGTATTATGCAGGCTATGGGAAACAGCATGATAGAAATAGTTCCGAAAAGCTGGGGAGGCTACCTGAATATTGTCACCGCTTTATTCAGTATCCCCTTTACTTTTTTCCTGTCCAATGATGCTTATTATTTTGGAATACTGCCTATTATTGTGGCTACAGGGAATCAGCTGGGAATCTCGCCGGAAATATTGGGTAGGGCAAGCCTTATCGGCCAGGGATCTCACCTTCTGAGCCCATTGGTTCCATCAACTTATTTACTGGTTTCACTGGCTGGTGTAGAGTTTTCAGATCATTTGAAATATACTCTGAAATGGGCTCTGGGTTCTTCTGTTGTGATGCTTCTTGCCGCACTGATTTTGGGAGTCATTTAATCAGGATTCGTTAATTATCATTATATTTCGGAGATATAATAGGCGATGGCTTTTATACGACAGTATATTTTTTTCAGATGAACCTTTTTGATACAAAGAAAACATTCACAGGAAGATATTTAAAAAATCTTACCTTTTATGTATTTGCCGCCATTCTCGGTGGAGTGCTTACAGGACATTATGCACCTGGGATAAGCATCAGGCTGGGAATGGTAAGCAGGTATTTTTTTATGGTTCTTGAAATGCTCATTCTTCCCATTATTTTCATGGCGATCATGTACGGGATCTGCCAGCTTTCCGGGATCAAAAACGCAAAGAGCATTGTATGGAAAACGATTCTGTATTTTCTGATCATAAGTTCCATTGCCATCATTTTAGGCTTTGTTTTCGGAATTGCCGTAAAACCGGGAGCCGATACGGGAATTGATACTTCCAGGATCAGTACTTCTCTTCCCAGAACTTTTGAAATCAATAATACCAGTTTATCCGGCAGGCTGTACCTCAACCGGCATGGGATTTTCCTTATCACTTCAATTGCAGCTGGAATTTTAATGAACCTCTCTAAAGGAAGGGAAAAATTCCTGAATATACTAGATCGCTGCCTTAAGATATTTTACACGGTAATCAAATATCTTTACATCATTCTTCCGGCAGTTATTTTCTGTAATATTGCTTATGGAATTGCCATGTACGGTATTCATACGCTCCTGCCGCTCAGTAAAGTAGTAGCAACAGTTTACCTTGCCGATATTGTCTTTATTTTCGGAATTTTAGGCGCTGTTGCCTACCTGTTTAAAATCCGGCTGTGGAAATTTTTACTGGATTTAAAAGAAGAAATTATCCTTGTAATCACCACCTCTTCTTCAAAAACCGCATTTCCCCTGATTTTTGACAAAATGGAATCAGAAGGATACAGCAGAAAAATTTTAGGATTCGTTATTCCTCTGGGGTATAATTTTAATCTTTCGGGAGCATGCATCTATATATCTGTTACCTGTTGTTTTCTTATCCAGTTCTATAACATTTCGCTCAGCATAAGCGACTATCTGTGGCTCTTTCTGATTGTTTCCGTCACTTCAAAAACGGCTTCGGGGGTTCCTGGCTCCGGATTTCTTGCCCTTATTTTCACGCTGAACAGATTCGGGAAAATTCCTCTTACGGATATTGCCCTTCTTTACAGTGTAGACCGTTTCATGAATGAAGCAAGATCTGTTACCAATTTCATCAGTATTGCGATTTCCGGGGCTGTGATTTCTAAAATGAATCAGAATCAGAAAGACAAGATACGTTCTGCTTGACCCTTTGAATGATTTTTTAAAAAAAATGCGGCTGTAACATTCTGAGAACCAAGTCTACTTATCATAATAAAAACCATGAAAACATTTTTTGTCCTTTTATTGGTAAGCAGCCTTAATTTATTTTCGCAGAAACTGCTTACCCCAAACAATATCAGTATAGATTCTAAACTTATCAAAGATGAAGTCTCTGAAGCCGCCTGGTATGCAGAGAATGCAGGAACCAAAATAGAAATAGGAAGCATTATTACCAAGTTAAAAAAATTAAATAAAACAGATCTGCTCATCAAAACTACTGTGAAAATGAAGCAGGCACCCGATGCCCAATGGACGGATTCCACCATTGTAAAAACGGCTAATTTTGAACCTGTTTATCATTCCTCTTTTAATACGATGAGGGATATGGTTCTGAAATCGGGTAAAACCAAGGTAACCGGATATTATCTGGATAAGAAATCCCAGAAAAAGGACAATATAGAAATTCCGGCCACAGATTATTTTGACAGCAGCAGCTACCCTATGGCTATCCGTTTCTTTCCTTTAAAAGAAAACTATACTGCTGACCTGTCTGTTTTCGATTATAATCCTGATGCCAAGAAAGGACTTATAAAAGCTTACATTCTGGATGTGAGAAAAACAGATTATGACGGTAAAAAAGTCTGGGCTGTAAAAACTACGGATGACATCAGGGATAAGACAACCATTGTCACTTATTATATTGACCCTGAAACCAGAAAAATTCTGAAACAGGAAATTGATCTCGGAGGAAGAAAGATGACCCTGGAAACAATCAAATAGTATAATCTGTAAAGCTGACTGAAACGGAAAAACACTTTTTAAAAGTCATATAAACTGATTAAAACAATATTTAATATATTGATTTCCAAAACACAAAAACCAAACATTAATCCACATAGAGTGAATAACGTATTCATATTTTTTCTATCTTTGGATAACACCTACATCAAATCGTCAAAAATCCTGATTGACATTAAATGCTCAGGAAAATAAAAACAAATTAAAATATTAAATCATGAAAAATGCTAAATCATTAAGCAGAGAGGCCCAAAAAGCCATTATCGGAGGTGCAGCGAGAGCTGTTTGCTGCGAATGGAACGACCAGGGAAAATGCATCCTTTGGATCGGGCCGGGACAACACTGCCCTTAATTCACAGAATTATTAGAGTTAAATACCACAAGCCGGAAGTTTCCGGCTTTTCTTTTTTATTTTTCTGCCAAATTTTCACACTGCAAAACAAAATTCTGCCATTTCATCCATAGGTGTCTCATGGCATACATTTAGAGAACTATAATGGAGAATTAATTAAAAAATAAATATATTATGTCAGTAAACTTTAAACCATTAGCAGACAGAGTTTTGATCGAGCCGATCGCTGCAGAAACTAAAACAGCTTCAGGTATTATTATTCCGGACACCGCAAAAGAAAAACCGCAGGAAGGTACTGTGGTAGCAGTAGGTCCAGGTAAAAAAGATGAGCCTACAACTGTTCAGGTAGGTGACAAAGTTCTTTACGGAAAATATTCAGGTTCTGAGCTAAAATTGGAAGGGAAAGATTACTTAATTGTAAAAGAAGGAGATTTATTAGGAATCATCGGTTAATTTGTAAAAAGTAAAATGTATTCATGTAAAATGACTTCATGAATATACACATTCATTAATACATTGTACAAAGTACATTAATACAATAAAAAATTATGGCAAAAGAAATAAAATTCGATATTGAATCAAGAGACGCTCTGAAGAGAGGAGTTGATGCATTGGCTAATGCAGTAAAAGTGACTTTAGGTCCTAAAGGGAGAAATGTAGTGATCGAAAAATCTTTCGGTGCTCCGCACGTAACTAAGGACGGTGTTTCTGTAGCGAAAGAAATCGAACTTGAAGACAGAGTAGAAAATATGGGAGCACAGATGGTAAAAGAAGTGGCTTCCAAAACCAATGATATTGCAGGAGACGGTACTACTACCGCTACTGTTTTGGCACAGGCTATCGTAAGAGAAGGTCTTAAGAACGTAGCTGCGGGTGCTAACCCAATGGATCTGAAAAGAGGGATCGACAAAGCTGTTTCTACAGTTGTTGAAAACCTAAAATCCCAGTCTCAGGAAGTTGGTGATTCTACAGATAAAGTGAAGCAGGTTGCTTCCGTATCTGCCAACAACGACGAAACTATCGGTGCTTTGATCGCTGAAGCTTTCGGAAAAGTGGGTAAAGAAGGAGTAATTACTGTAGAAGAAGCTAAAGGTATCGATACAACGGTAGATGTTGTAGAAGGAATGCAGTTCGACAGAGGATACCAATCTCCTTACTTCGTGACTAATCCTGAGAAAATGGTAGCTGAAGTAGAAAACCCATACATCCTTTTGGTAGAGAAGAAAATCTCTTCCATGAAAGAATTGCTTCCGGTTCTTGAGCCGATTGCACAGGGTGGAAAATCTCTATTGATTATCTCTGAAGAAGTGGAAGGTGAAGCTTTAGCTACTTTGGTAGTGAACAAATTAAGAGGTTCTCTTAAAATTGCTGCTGTAAAAGCTCCGGGATTCGGAGACAGAAGAAAAGCAATGTTGGAAGATATCGCAATCCTTACAGGTGGACAGGTTATTTCTGAAGAGCAAGGTTTCACAATGGAAAACATCTCTTTGGATATGCTTGGAACTGCTGAAAAAGTAACGATCGATAAAGATAACACGACAATCGTAAACGGTGGTGGTGATGAAGCGAAAATCAAAGGAAGAGTAGCTCAGATCAAAGCTCAGATGGAAACTACAACTTCTGATTACGACAGAGAAAAACTTCAGGAAAGACTGGCTAAGTTAGCCGGTGGTGTTGCCGTACTTTACGTAGGTGCTGCTTCTGAAGTAGAAATGAAGGAGAAAAAAGACAGAGTTGACGATGCTCTACACGCTACAAGAGCTGCTGTAGAAGAAGGTATCGTTGCAGGTGGTGGTGTTGCTTTAGTAAGAGCAATCTCTTCACTTAACGAACTTTCCGGTGCGAATGCTGACGAAACTACAGGGATCAAGATCGTGAAAAGAGCGATCGAGGAGCCATTAAGACAAATCGTTGCTAACGCAGGCGGTGAAGGTTCTGTAATCGTTGCCAAAGTAGCAGAAGGTACAGGAGACTTCGGATACAACGCTAAAACTGACGAGTATGTGAACATGCTTGAAGCAGGTATCATAGACCCAACTAAAGTAACAAGAGTTGCTCTTGAAAACGCAGCTTCTGTTGCAGGTATGCTTTTAACTACTGAATGTGTTATCACTGAAGTGAAAAAAGACGAACCAGCTATGCCAATGGGTGGTGGAATGCCAGGAATGATGTAACGGTCAGCGACCGAGGCAATTTAATATTAACCGTTCTACTTTGTAGAGCGGTTTTTTTGTTTACTATATTAAAAAAGATTTATATAATACGGTTTTCCGTAAGGAACTTTTCTTTCAAAATTATAATTTCGTAAAAACTTATAGAAATTATTCCGAAGCATTTAACACATGGTAATGAATTGAATACCTTTAAATTTCTGATATCCGAATTTAGACTTCATATATAGGAAAATTTATAAAACTTCAATCACCGAGAAATCCCACTCGGATTATTGGGTATAAAATATAATTTATGAAAGATACATTATACTATTTAAGTTATGATTTGATCAAAAATAAAGATTATCAAACTTTATACGCCGAATTACAAAAATATGGAGCAAAAAGAGTTCTAGAATCTGTTTGGTGTTTTAAATATTTTGACAATAACACTGAGGCTTTGAGAGATCATTTTATAAAATTTATAGATAGTGACGATAGACTTTTGGTGATAAAATCAACTTATTGGGCTGGTAAAAACCTTATGTTTAATCCAAACAATCTTTAAAATTAATAAGAGAGTCTTTTTTAAGACTCTCTTATTTTTTTGCAAGTACACTCCTTACTACCACACGAAAGGTATGTAGTCTTTTTGTTTTATATATTAATAACAAATCTAAATACTAACCTCCAATAAATACTAATCTTATAATTTGTATACATTAAAAAAGTTTGTATATTTATATAAATAGCTATAATTAACATAATTTGTATTCTAATATAATGACCATACAAGAACAATTAGACAAAAATAGAAGAACTGTTTCGTTTGATAATTATGATATTACAGTTCGTCAGCTCTATCTTATGATATCAGAAAAACAAATTGAATTACAACCCGAATATCAAAGGCATTTTATATGGGATGAAACTCGCCAATCTCAACTTATTGAATCTATATTTCTAGGTATACCTGTCCCTAATTTATTTATGGCAACCAATAGTGATTCAACCTGGGAAGTTATTGACGGATTACAAAGATTGACAACTGTAGTTAATTTTATTGGAGATGAACCTACAAGATTAAGAACAAATGCTAAATCTCAAAAACTTAAGCTCGCAGGCTTAGAAAAACTTAGCTCAATGAATGGTAAATACTTTGAAGATTTACCAATGTCTGTTCAGCAAATGTTTTTTACAAGGCCAATTAGAGTTACTGTTTTAAATGATAAAAGCGACTTTAATGTACGTTATGATTTATTTGAAAGGTTAAATACTGGCGGGGTAATTTTACATCCACAAGAAATTAGAAACTGTGTTTATATAGGTGATTTTAAAGATTTCATAATTAAATGTAGTACTAATGAAGATTTTCTTGCATCTGTAAAAATGACTGAAACATCTGAAAGAAATGGTAATAGGGAGGAATTAGTTCTTAAATTTTTTGCTTATTTTGAAGATAGAGATCTTTTTGATCATAGTGTAAAAGAATTTCTAAACTCTTACATGGAGAAGAAAACTAAAAGATTTGACAATAAAAATGAACTAAAGAAAATATTTGATGAAAGTTTTAAAATAATAAATAGATTGCTACCTAATGGAATTGTTCGAGGAAATAGAGTTAATATCACTCCATTAGTTCTTTATGAAGCTATCGCAGTTGGCGTTGCTGATCTTATTAAGGAAAATCAAGAAAATAGAATAACCGCTATTAAACTTCAAACTCTACTAAATGATAATATTCTTAAAAACTTAACTACCGGTGCAACAAATTCAAGAAATAAATTGAATGGTAGAATTAATCATGTCAGAAACTTTATGTAAACTTTCCTAATGCCTTATAGAAATTTAATTTCAGATGTTCTCGATAGGTTTAATGAAACCAATAGTCTTCTAAATATTATTAAGTCAAATGAATTGACTGTAATACCTCCTGCTAATGAACCTATAGAAAATAAAATACTAAAAGGTCTTTTTTATGTTAGTTTATATTCTTGTATTGAGTATACATTTAAGGAATTATCTATAAGAACATTATCGTCAATTAAGAGTAAAAATGTTCTTTATGGGCATTTTGAAAATAAATTTTTGACAATTGCTTTATCCTCTAGCCTGCAAACAATTCGCGATTGTAATTCTAAAAAATTTCTGGATAAAGCGTCAGATATCTTTCTATTGTCAGAAAGTAATGATGTTGCCATTTTTAATGAAACATTTGTTAATCAATACTTACAAAATATTTGGGGGAAATCATTTAATCAATTAACAAAAACATTTGGCGTGGTAAATTTTTTAATCACTCCAAGAGAGATTACCATTTTTGATGAAATTGTTGAAAACCGTAATATAGTTGCACATGGTAGAGAATTATCATCAACCATAGGTTCCAGCCCCAAGTATACTGATTTAAAAAGCAAATATGATATTATTTTTGATACACTAAATAGATATATTATTCACTTTGAAACATTCTACAATAACAAGGAATTTGTTAAAATAACAGAAAGGGGGAGCTATTAATTATATATAATAACTCTACTACGCAAGTCTCCTGACGTTGAGCCAATAAAATAAAAACAATATAGTTAAAAACAATCTCCGAAATCTGAAGACTTCGGAGATTGTTTATTTATCTAGTTCAGAATAATATCCTTCAAAATCAAAAACAATATCAAACAATTCTTTTGGATGTATTCTTAATCCGGTTGCAATTTCAATAAAAGTACTGAGTTGACAATCGATCTTGTTATTAGCAACATCACTAATTCTTGCAGCAGTAACGTTACATCTTTCCGAAACCTTAGAATAAGGAGTTTCTCCTTTTATTTCTTTTATTTTTTCTGAGACCATTCTTTTGATTTCATCAGTCTTAAACTCGTTCATAATCGCACTGTTTAGTGCAAATTGTAATTATTAGCATAAATTATCATTACCGAATTCGGTAATATAAAAATATTTTTATTATATTTGTCTATACATTACATCCGAAGATGTAATTTTGCGATACTTCAAAGAAATATAGAAGCTATTGCTTAGAACCTTGCTTTTGAAAACTGGTAATTTTTATGCACGCAAGATGATAAGCAGGAAGCTCACGACCTAGGCGTGGGCTCTCTTATCTGTGTGCAGGGTATACCAGTGCCTCAAAAGCGGATATTGTAGAGTCTCATGCCGTTTTTATTTTCATGCTGTTCTGTTTTCTACAATCATCTTTTCTAAGCCTGCTTTACAACATAAGGTATCATGATACGGTACAATGGGGTGTACAATCCATTGCGGCTTTAGGGCTTTTAGAAAAACACAAATTCTAACATATTCATTAGGCTTGTATAGGCAGGAAGTTCAGGCGGACTTCCTCCTTTATGGCCACTAAAATCGTAAAAAAACAAAAAATTCTAACCATTAAGGAGCAAAAAGAGATTAAGATAAATTAAGATCCATCAAAGATGGATAAAGCAACCCGCTCAATAAATAGCTTCAGCTATGATCTTAATGATTCTTAATCACTTAAAAAATCTTAATGGTAAGAAACATAACCATTAAGGAACATGAAGATAGTAAGATAAATTAAGATCCATCAAAGATGGATGAAGCAGCACGCTAAATAAATAGCTTCAGCTATGATCTTAATGATTCTTAATTACTTAAAAAATCTTAATGGTAAGAAAAATTTATCCAATTAATTATTTTGAAAATCACAGTTAAAAAAATACAAACTCATGAAAAAAAACAGAGCAGACTTTCAATCCCGGCTTGGGAAAAGCCGGAAGAAGCATTGCGGCACACAGCTAATGGAAAACTATTTTAAGCTCAATGACCTGACAGCATCCAAAGAGCTGCTAAACGACATTATAAGTTATGCGGTAAAAAGAAATAGCTGGATAAAAGAACATCCGTCCGTGATCCTTCATTTTCAGCAGGCGATGCAGTCATTCATCCGTGCAGGCTACCTCATAGCGCTACAGGAAAAGAAAAGAACCGCAACTATTCAGTTGGAAGATGTTCCCCCCTTGGTTCTTGGCTTGCTTTCCGAAAAAGAATACCAAAATCCCCTGTTGGTCTTTAAAAAAGCCTTCAAAGAATACAGCATCAAGGAATTCGATTATTTTATTTCCGGAATGGTTTATTTCTCACTGGGCATCTATGACAATCTGCCGGAAAGGAACATCATAAGCCCATACATTCACCTCACCAAAATGCTGGATGCAGCCTACCTTATTCTTGAAAGGAGAGAGAAAAAATAAAGACAACTCCATGCTGGTTCACAAAGAACATTTAAATTAATGATTTCACTGTCAGCCCGACTTATGAATAGCATTTCATTACAACCACTATTGTTTGTCCCTACCAGAGTTCCCCGTTGGTTTCCCACAAACGGTGTAAGACTTCCGCACAGCTCATTTTATGACAAACACTAGTGGTTATAATCAGCGGAGTCCTCCGTTGGTTTCCCGCAAACTGCGTAAGACTTCCGGACAACTCCGGTAGGGACAAACAATAGTGGTTGTAATCAGAGGAGTTTTGCTACGCGAAGTTATCCGGCTTTACGCCAGTAAAATAAATAAATCCGAAGTCTGGAGAGTTGGGGGCATTGAAAAAGCTCACCGAAAAAATTCACTTACACTTTTTCCCTATATTTGACTTTGATGTTCAAGTGATATTCGGTGCCAAAACAATACCGGATTTTTAACAGAAAACCAAGAAACCAAACACTAAAACTTAACGCCATTGAAAATAAAATTAGTACTCCTTTCATTTTTTGGCTCATTGTTAGTCCATGCACAGACACTTCAATTTAAAAATCTCGCCAATATGTCTGCCGGCAGAGGTGCCACAGCCAGTGTCATAGTGAATGATAACATTTATGTGAGCAATGGATATCAGGCAAAAGCAAGTGATGCAAAGTATGTTGAAAAATATAATATTACCACCAACAGCTGGAGTATTATAAATTCTACTCTACTTCCCAAAAGATTTGCTAATTCAGAGACTTACCAAAATAAAATTTATATTTTTAACGGTTGGGGAAACAGCCATCTTGAAATTCTAGACCTTGCCACCAATACCATATCGAAAGGGGCTGTGAATCGTTCCTATACAGGAAATGCAGGTTCAGCCATCCATAATGGCAGGATATATGTATTTGGCGGCAGCGGATTAAATGGAGCTGCCACCACCGTATTTTCCAATAAATTTCAGTACTATGACATCGCTTCAGATACGTGGAATCCGTTACCGGATATGCCCACAGCCAGAGAAGCAAAAGGCAAAATTGTAAATGATAAGCTTTATGTAATTGGTGGTTTTAACGGGACGCCATCCCGCCTGATCAATGTTTACGACCTCAATACTAATCGCTGGACCGATAGGTACACGATGCCTGTTGGCATATCCGGTCACTCATTAGCGGTATCCGGTAATAAGATTTTTATTGCAGGCGGTGTTAATAGCCAAACTTTCCTGGCCTATTTTGATACCACAACCCATAAATTACACCAGTTAACCTCCAATATGATTCCCAGAAGACACGCTGCAGCAGAAGTATACAACAATAAATTATACATCATCGGTGGAAGTACAACGTCTCTCACCAGCTCAGCTATTAAAAGCATACAGGTGGCAGATATTAGCGAAAGTGTACTTTCTGCCAATGGCAGCCGATGAAGATCAATATTTAAAACCCTGCTGCGTAAAGTCAGGGGGACTTTGCCACTACTTCCTGCGCCGAAATCTGAGACCCGGAAAAGCGGAGAATTTATAACCGTTTACCCGAAAGGAATATAATAAGTCCATGCATTCACCTGACCAAAATACCGGACGCGCCTGTTTTATGATTAAAGGAAAGGAGAGGAAAAAGATAAAATAATGTGTACATTTGAGACCGATAAAAACCTGCGAATAATAAAAAACTAATCAAATAAAAAACTAATCAAACAAAAACCATGACCAAACAAGTAAAAATTGCAATTGTATTATTAACAACAGTTACAGGTATGAATCTGAGTGCTCAGAAAAAAGCGCTAGCAAAATCCGTAAAACCAAATACTGAAAGCAAAGCCGCCAAACCCACCAAACAGGAAACGATGGATTGGATTGCGGGAAAATTGAAAGAAAATTTAGTCACACAGCGTGACATGACCTTTGTTTCTTATCAAGACGGGATTTTTGTTTATAGAGAAAACTATGGAATCACCAAATTTTGTGAATATACCTATGACCTCAACAAGATCACTGGAATGAACAATGACTACTCTGATTTTTTTGTTACAGGAAATAAGCAACTTTTTGTCCACTGTGATTATGACAGGGCAGGTGAAGGAGTTACCTATAACTATATTTCCATAAGCGGACCTAATTATAAGAAGTACAGATCTCCCTTCAATTTTGGGACAGACCAAGCCTTAGTGGAAAGATTACAAAAAGCATTTGCAGTATTAGTTGACTACAATTCAACAAAAAAAGGGGCTGACGAAAAATTTTAATTCTAAAAATTCAAGCTTCTTTACTCGTATTTGTGCATTACCAAGGCAATTTAAATACAACCGCTTTATTCTATAGGGCGGTTTTTTATATTATATTTGACAACTAATTACCATCCATGAAATAATCTAAAATGAAAATCAACTTTTTTTCTAACTTCTATATTTGGTTATTACTAATAGCTTTACCACAATTTGCATTTTCACAATCAACCCAATTTACTATTCAGGATGTAAAATTTGAAAGTCAGGGGATCACGCTGGCAGGCTCCATTTTAAAACCTGAACAACCATTGGCAGCAGTGGTTATTGTTCACGGGTCCGATCCGGTAAAAAGAGAAATGGAATTTGCAAAACGCCTCGCCAAAGAAGGCATTGCAGTATTGACGTATGACAAACGTGGCGTGGGAGAATCTGGTGGTGTATACGTAGGTCCATCAGTTGGCACCAATAATATCGACCCAGCTAATCTTACTTTATTGGCTCAGGATGCCAATGCAGCCGTAAAAACATTCCAAACTTATCTGAAGGATAAAAAAATATCAATCGGATTAGTGGGCTTCAGTCAGGCAGGATGGATTATCCCGATTGCGGCCGGCAAAAATCCACAAATTGATTTTATGGTTTTGTTCAGCTGCCCTACCATTACAACACTGGAACAGCTCCGGTTTCAGTTTTATACGAATGGAAACAATCAATTCTGGGAAAACCATACAGAAGCAGACGCCCTTGAACATACTAAAAATGACCCGGACAAATATCAATTTGTAGCTACCGATCCAAAAACTTCACTGAATACGCTTTCAATTCCCGGCCTTTGGCTTTTTGGTGAAAAAGACATCCAGATTCCGGTAAAGCTGTGTATAGAACAATTGAATACGCTTAAAGTTCAGGGCAAACCTTTCGAATACACTCTTTTTTCTAAACTGGGGCACAATACTTCTTCCAGCGATGATACAGCCCCTGTTGATATTGCCGTACAATGGATGAAGCAGAAAGCTTTGGATATTAAAAATTCTAAATTTTCAAAATAAAAACCCAAAATAACATTAACGCAATTGTACATATTGTATATTCGGCAATACTTTTTTTCCCTGTGTAACATTCTACAAAATTGTGTTTAAAATCAAAAAAAATGAATTTCAAATTTTTAACTATTATTTTTCTTTTAATAATTTCTAATTTTTCTTTTGGGCAAAACAGCTTTTCAGAAAGTCCGTTAAATGCAGTTTTTGAGACCCGGGATTTTACCAATTTCTGGATCGCATTTGACAAAATGGAAACTTCAAAAGAAAACCCATTTAAAGAGTATTTGCAAAACGGTTCTGTTGGGTTAAAGGCATTTCCTTATAGGGTAATGAGCGCAGATTCCCTATATGCTAATGTTAAAAGAAAAAAATCTGAATACGAAATTACACGGAATATCATAAACGACCTCCCATCGAAAGAAAAAAGGTTACGGGCCATTTACAGCGCCCTGAAATATTGGTATCCTGAAGCTAAGTTTCCACCTATTTATCTGGTATATGGTTTAGGATATTCGGGAGGAACCTCTACAAATGACGGATTAATCATTGGAACTGAAGTCATAAAAAATCTTGATGGTCTTCCGGCACTTGCTGCTCACGAATTAATTCACTTTCAGCAAAATGTTGAGGGAGAACAAACTTTACTGAAACAATCCTTATTAGAAGGAGGAGCAGATTTTATCGGAGAACTTATTTCGGGGGAAAATATAAATTCTGCGCGCTTCCGATATGGAGATAAACATCTTGACAAGCTATGCAAGGAATTTGTCAGCAGACTAAAAAGCGAAGATACCCAGGACTGGCTGTATCAAACGTCAAAAAAAGATGACCGCCCCAACGATTTAGGATATTGGATGGGATATAAAATTGTGGAAGCCTATTTTAATAAACAGGAAGACAAGAAAAAAGCTATTGATGATATTCTACACATAAAAGACCCAATGCAGTTTTTGAAAGAAAGCGGTTTTTTAAGCTTATACATTGAAAGTTATCAAAAATCTAAAAATGAAGATCCCGATAAATTCTATCAAATATTTTCAGATGAAGTTTATAAGGTATCCATCACTGTAAAAGTTCCTAATAAAGAAGATGAAATTTACATCACCGGAAATCAGGAGGAATTAGGAAAATGGATTCCTAACAAGATAAAACTGAATAAAAAAAGTGATTATGAAAGAACAATAACCCTAAAATTACACACCCCGGCAAAATTTAAATTCACGAAAGGAAGCTGGGAAAAGCAGGCTGAAGTTTCAGGAATAGAAAAAGGCAGTAATATTTCTTTGGAAACATTGAAACCCAATACAAAAGTAAAATATGAGATCATCGATTGGTTTTAAAACTGGATTTTTGACTTTGATTTTTGTGGCAACGGTTATTTATGTTTCAATATTTCCTATTTTCTGTTTCAGTTGCTGACAACTCATTTAGACGAACGAAGAATTCCAGATAAAAGCAGAAATTTTTTTGAAAGGTTACGAAACGGTAACTGAAATCAGCAACGAAGAAAAACAGTTCTTGCCTTATGTCTGTTTAGCAATTATGACCTATTACATTAGTGTACAGTGCGACAGGTTTGAATATTGGACGAATATTTTCCTGAATGAAGACCATCTGAAAAGAATGGTTGGAAATCTGAAACGTTGGATGGCTTATAATAAAATTGAGATAGAATAATGAGTGAAAGCAAGGCTAGCTATGTCAGTGATATCAAAAAATAAATACTTAAGTTTACAGATTCTTCTAACTTCAAAAAGCACTTTCACAATGGAAAACAAAAAAGACGGGAAAATTCTTGACAAGGGTCCATTTTACCACGGTACAAAAGCTGATTTGCAGATTGGGGATTTGCTCAGTGCCGGATTCCAATCCAATTATTATCCTGAGATTACTATGAATCATATTTACTTTACGGCCTTACAAAACGGGGCGGGACTGGCTGCTGCGCTGGCAAAAGGAGATGGTCATGAACGTATTTATATCGTAGAACCGACAGGAGAATTTGAAAATGATCCCAACGTAACCGATAAAAAGTTTCCGGGAAACCCTACCCGATCCTATCGAAGTACAGAACCCTTAAAAATTGTCGGAGAAATAACAGAATGGATTAAACTGACCGATGAAGAGCTCCAAAGCTGGCGCGAAAGAATTGCAAGGCTTCGGGAAAATCCGGACGCTGAAATTATCAATTAGGCCTAATCTAGCTTTGTTAAAAAACTCACGACAGAAAAAAGCCTCCCGCTAACATTTCCTTCTACACTTACAACAAAAATTCAAGGCAATAAAAATTGTTCCAGGGGCAATTTTTTTTCCTTGTCTTTTTACACTGATGTGTGTATTATTGTAAAAAAATTATTTCCATGTATATTCAGGTTTCCGATGATTTCAAAAAGAAAAGCACATCTGCTGTTCTGGCCATTACTATTTTTATTATCGTTTATATTCTCATGTTTCTTTTGACTATAGCTCTGGCTGCAGGATGCATCATTGGAGGGATATGGTTAATTGCTGTAAAGCCTATGTTTTTGACCCTTATGCTGGGAGCCGGGCTTGCAGGAACAGGAGGCTTTGTCTTTTTCTTCATCATTAAATTTCTGTTTAAAAAACATATTAACGACAGAAGCTATCTCACTGAGATCAAAAGATCAGATGAACCTGAACTTTTCAAAATGATCGATGAAATTGTAAAACAAGCCGAAACCGACTTTCCCAAAAAGGTATATTTATCTTATGATGTGAATGCCAGCGTTTTCTATGATTCCAGCTTCTGGAGTATGTTCTACCCTATTAAAAAGAACCTGACTATCGGACTTGGATTGATCAATACTTCCACAAAACAGGAGCTGAAAGCTGTTCTTGCCCATGAGTTCGGGCATTTCTCCCAACGCTCCATGAAAGTGGGAAGCTATGTGTACAATGTTAATCAAATCATTTTTAATCTTGTTAATGATGATGAATCGTACCGTAATTCTATTTCACAATGGGCCAGCTGGAGCGGATATTTCTCGATTTTTGCGGCATTGGCGCTTTTTATTACCGGCAAAATCCAGTGGGTTCTTACCAAAATGTATTCTTTTGTCAACATTCGCCATATGGCGCTTTCCAGGGAAATGGAATTTCATGCCGATGAAGTAGCGGCTAATATTGCGGGTTCACTTTCTTTGGAAGAATCGCTGCTGAGAATGGAACTGGCCAATAATTCCTATCAAAATGTAATTAATTTTTATGAATCTAGGTTTTCAAAAAATCAGGTCAGCCAGAACATTTATAAAGAACAGTTTTTTGTCATGAATTTCCTTGCGCAGCAAAGTGAATTAGAAATCAAATATGATCTTCCCAATGTAAAGCTTTCCGAATCCGGTCTTTTTAACAAATCGAAACTGACGATTGAAAATCAGTGGGCATCGCATCCTTCCAACGAAGACCGTATTGCAAGGCTTCGGAAGCTTAATATCATAAAAGACGCTGAAAACGAATCTGCCAAAAACCTGTTCAGGGATTTTAAAGAAACAGAAGAAAAACTAACAATGAAACTCTTTTCAAGGGTAAAATATCAGAAGGAAAAAACGAATCTTGATTTTGAGACTTTCGCATCTGAGTTTGAGAAACAGCATATTAAAGATTCTTTTGACAAGATTTTCAACAGTTATTACGACAATAAAAATCCTGACTTCAGTGTTCAGGAAAACGTGGCAGCAAAAAATCTTTCTTTTGATCAGCTGTTCAGCAAAGAAAAAGTGGAAATGGTTTACACATTAATTGCCCTTGAAAATGATAAAAAGACAATAGAAGCCATTATCAGAAAGGAAATTATTTTAAAAACTTTTGACTACGACGGTAAAAAATACAACATCAAGGAAGCAGGAAAGCTTGTTCCGGAAATCAGTAATTCTATTTCGGAGGTAAAAAACCAGATCCATCAGAATGATTCGGATATTTATACCTACTTCCTCAGATTAGCGAATGAGATAAATAAAAAAGATGAGTTTGAAAATATCTACAGAAGATTCTCAACCTACGACAGCGAATACGAAGACAGGTTTAAACCTTATACGGATATCATTGCTGCCACTGCATTTCTTAGTACAAAAACACCCTTTGAACAAATTAGCAGAAATATCAAAAATCTTAAGCCTCACGAAGAAAAGCTAAAAAGTGAGATCGTACCTTATTTAGATGATCCCCAAATGATTGATGATCTTGAAGAACAAACCATAAAAGACCTGAAATATTATATCGAAACAGATCTTATTTATTTTAATAACAACCAATACCTTGAAACTAATCTGCAGCTCCTTATGACTGCTATCAATATTCTGCCTTATTTCCTTCACAGAAAATATTTCCTTCTTAAAAAAGAACTTCTCACCGTTATGAAAGATCTTGAAAACGGAATGGATGTTCCAGAAATAGCTTTAGCAGAAAATTTGGTAAATACAGAAGGAAAGGAAACCGGATCTGCAGCAAATGAAGTAACAGTATAGCTTCTATACCATTAAAAATCGTTCTGCTGGCAGAGCGATTTTTGTTATTTTTGAATAATGAAACTGAACACATTTATTATATAGTAGTAATGAAAAAGACCTTTGAATTCCTTAAACAGCTGGAAAAGAACAACACCCGCGAATGGTTTGCCCTTCACAAACCTGAATATGATGCAGTGGTAAAAGAAAACAAGGCATTTTTCAATAAAATTTATACTGAACTTCAGGAGCACGATAATTTAAAAGGCATCCATATCTTCAGGATTTACAGAGATGTCCGATTTTCCAAAGATCCTACCCCGTACAAAACCAATTTCGGAGTTGGATATTCCCGTTCAAAGCCAATGCTGAGAGGTGGATATTATATCCATCTGGAACCCGGCAACAGTTTTGTGGGAGGAGGATTCTGGGGTCCCGATGCCAAAGACCTGCTCCGTATACGCAAAGAATTCGAAATCAGTACCGCAGAGATTGAAAAGATCACTTCTGAAGAAACATTTGTAAAATACTTCGGGCAAATTGAAGGAGATGCTGTAAAAACAGCTCCGAGAGGTTTTGACAAAGACCATCCCGCTATAGACCTTATCCGTAAAAAGCAATATGTTGTACGGCGGAAATTTACTGACAAGGAAGTACTGTCAGACGGATTTCAGAAAGAAGCACTTCTTACTTTACTGGCCATGCGCCCTTTCTTTGATTATATGAGTGAAGTGCTTACTACGGATTTAAATGGAGAGCCTTTATCTTAAAGCCTCTATAAAACATTGATGATGATTTCATTAAGATGTTTTCTGTTATTTTAAAATCCGGTTAATATTTTACTTATTTTTATCCCACCAAATCATCAAACAAAATATTAATCATCATGAGCTTAAAAACATTAATCACGCACAGTGTTCAGTACAACAATTGGGTAGTCAACAAGTATATCGACTGGCTGTCTACAAAATCCGATGAACAGCTTAACCAGGAAGTAATTTCCAGCTTTCCGACGATCCTGGCAACCCTGCATCACATCTGGCAGACCCAGCAATATTGGTGGAGTCATATTGCAGAAAATAGTGATTTCGATTTTGCAGAAATTTCAGCAGCAGTCAGTAAAGAAGAGATTTTCAATGGTATAAAAAACAATTCTCAGCAATTGGTGGATTATGTAGAAAGCTTATCTGAAGAAGATTTGGCCAAAAACGTAAAAATTGAATCACCTTGGTTCCAGTGTGATTTTTCCAAATTCGAGTATATCCAGCATGCGATTATTCACGGAACCTATCATAGAGGACAAATTGTAACCATGGGGCGCAATGTGGGAATAACAGACGCTCCAATGACCGACTACAACTTCTGGAATATCTATAAAGATGCGGAAGTACAATCTGAAGCATAAGTAACCAAGTATTCATAATATTACCCAAAACTCCTGAATAATGAATTCAAATCCTTCCGAAGAACCCATCGTTTATTACCATGGCACTAAGGCCAATCTTAAAACCGGAGATCTCATCGAAGTAGGGTTTAGCTCAAACTACGGGAGCAAAAGAAAAGCAAAATACATTTATCTTTCTGCTACTCTGGAAGCAGCAACATGGGGTGCAGAGCTGGCTTTCGGAGAAGGCAGAGAAAGAATTTATATCGTAGAGCCTACCGGGCCTATTGAGGATGACCCTAATTTGACCGATAAAAAATTCCCAGGTAACCCGACAAAATCCTACCGTTCCCAATATCCTTTCAGGGTAATTGGAGAAGTGAAAGAATGGCAAGGACATTCGCCGGAGCAGCTTAAAGCCATGAAAGACCATCTTCAGAAGCTGAAAGACCAGGGTATTGAAGCTATTGAAGACTGATAAAATATTATTAAAAGATGAAGGATTTTGAACTTTGGGAAGAAGAATTGAAAGCCATATGGGATCAGCTGGGAACCATTTCCAATGATGATTTTATTGACAGAATAAAAGTACATACAGACAAAATATCTGCCGGCGAACCCAATGCCATTGCAGATTTTGAAAGAGCCTGCGCCTACGACTCTACCGGTTTTGAAAAAAATGCAGAACCACTTTACAGATCTGCTTTACAGCTAGGCCTTACCGGATTGCGGAGAAGAAGAGCAAGAATCCAACTGGCAAGTACCTTGCGTAACAATGGAAAATTCTACGAAAGCATAGAAATACTGAGAGAGGAAAAAGAAAATTATTCCGATGAACTGGATGATGCAGTCAATGCTTTTTTGGCCCTGTCACTTTCTTCTGTTGATAAGGATAAAGAGGCATTATCATTAGTTTTAGAGTCACTTTCTACTCATTTGCCGAGATATAATAAATCTGTTTACAATTATTCGAAGAAACTTATCAAATAATGATGATTCATCCATTCAGATAAGAAATAAAACCAACAACTATATTATGAGAAAAATAATTCTGGATCTGGCCGTCACATTAGATGGCTTTATTGAAGGGCTTAATGGTGAAACAGACTGGTGTATCATGGACGATGATATGAATTTTGATGGATTTCTAGACAGTATTGACACCATTTTCTACGGACGGGTAAGCTATGATGCCTGGGGAAAGTATCAGCCAGAAGAAAATGCTGGTCCCGAAGAAAAAGAATTCTGGGACACCATTCACTCAAAAAATAAATATGTTTTTTCAAGTCAGAAAAGAGAAGATGAAAATGCAACTTTTATTAATTCTGATATTGAAGAAAAAGTAAAAGAAATAAGAGAACAAAACGGCAAAAATATCTGGCTTTACGGTGGCGCAAGTCTAATCAAAACTTTCATTCAGCTAAATCTTATTGATATTTACAGGATTTCTGTTCATCCTATTGCCTTAGGAAGCGGAAAACCTTTGTTTGAAGACCTAAAAGAAAGGCTGGAACTGAAACTGATCACCACCAATGTTTTCAGGTCCGGAGTCGTACAGCTTATTTATGAGCCTCAAAACAAATAAACTGAATAGCATACAGACCAATATGGAAAAATACGCACAGTCCGGGGACGGACAAAAAATACATTATAAAGAAAGCGGAAAAGGAAATACTGCCCTCTTATTCGTACACGGATGGCTGGGTAATGCAGAATGGTGGAACGGCCAGCAGGAATATTTCAAAGACAGCTACCCTATTGTACAGATGAGTCTTGCAGGACACGGGAAATCTGATGCCTCAAGGACAGAATGGAGCAGTGAACGGTATACAGATGACATCAAAGCAGTAGCAGACCAGATCAATTCACAGGACATTATCCTCATCGGGCATTCAATGTCTGGAGCCTATGTTCTTGAAGCAGCTTCAAAAATCCCAAAAACAACGGCACTTATCCTGATAGATACCGTTAAAAACCTGGATGAAACTTTTACAGAAGAACAGGTTGAGCAGGTTCTGTACGTACATTACCGGAACGATTTTAAAAATGCAGTTGAAAATATCCTTCCACAATACCTTTTTGCAGATAAAACGCCGGCAGATGTAAGACAGAAATTACAGGATGAGTTTCTTCAAAACACCCCGGAAACTGCCATTGAGCTTCTTAAGCCTTTATATAAAAAAGATTTCAGGGAAGATGCGTCGAAAGTTCAGGTCCCGGTAAGAGCCATCAATTCGGATAATTTTCCTACGAATATTGAAAACAACCGAAAGTATTTAAAAGATTACAACTATATTGAAATGTCCGGAACAGGGCATTATCCTATGCTGGAAAACCCTGAAGAATTCAACAGGATTCTTGATGATATTCTTAAAGAGTTAAATGATCATTAATTAAAAATCATGCAAAATACCAGAATTTATACCACCTCTTTTGCCAGCGTTTATCCGCATTATATCCAAAAAGCTGAAAAGAAAGGCCGCACAAAATCAGAAGTTGATGAAATTATATTCTGGCTAACCGGATATGATGAAAAAAGCTTTCAGGAAATACTGGATAATAAAACCGATTTTAAAACTTTTTTTGAGCAGGCACCCAAGATCAATCCCAATGTTTCATTGATTAAAGGCATTATTTGCGGATACCGCGTGGAAGATATTGAAGACGAACTGATGAGAAATATCCGGTATCTGGACAAGCTTATTGATGAACTGGCAAAGGGCAAGAAAATGGAAAAAATATTGAGGGAATAACCAGCTGTTTTGAACTGAAATATAATTAAACTGAACCAAACTCTTCCTCATTCCAAAAAACTTCCCGAAATTAGCAGTCTGTGCGTTAAATATAATCAATGAAATAAAAAATTTTAAATCAGAACATACAGTAAAACTTAGTATAAGTTTTCTTCGGGGCAGGGTGAAATTCCCTACCGGCGGTTACAGTCCGCGACTCCTTTCTTCGGAAGGGACTGATCTGGTGAAATTCCGGAACCGACAGTTAAAGTCTGGATGGGAGAAGAAAATGAAACGGTCAGTAAGATTCCTTACGGGCTTATTGTGCCGTATTTCATTTCCATGTACCGAAGACTATTTTAACTTTTAAAAGTAAAATAACATGGAAAAATTATTAGAACAATTTGGAGCGACCTCCACAGAACGTGTAGAAAATGCACTTCTAAAACTACAACAGGGAAAAGGAATTCTTCTGGTAGATGATGAAAACCGCGAAAACGAAGGCGATATCATCTTTCCCGCATCCACTATTACAGAAAAGGACATGGCACTTCTGATCCGCGAATGCAGCGGAATCGTTTGCTTATGTATTTCAGAGGAAAAAAGCAGACACCTGAACCTCCGTCCGATGGTGGAAGCCAACAATTCAAAAAATCAAACTGCATTTACCATTTCTATTGAAGCCAAAGAAGGTGTTGAATCCGGGGTTTCAGCTAAGGACCGTGTAACAACGATCCGAACTGCTGTAGCAGAAAATGCAGAGGCAGACCATATCGCAAGCCCGGGGCATGTTTTCCCCCTGATTGCTAGAAAAGGCGGGGTTTTCGAAAGACGCGGCCATACGGAAGGCAGCGTAGATCTTGTAAAAATGGCCAATCTGGGTGATGATGCCGTACTTTGTGAACTGACAAATGAAGACGGTTCTATGGCAAGACTTCCGCAAATTGTGAATTTTGCTACCCAAAAAGGGATGAGCGTCGTAACCATCGAAGACATTTATGCTTACCGTAAAATGGTGATGAGCAATTAAACTTAAACATTTTTAACGCACAAAGTTGCCTGCTGATGCTATCAGCAGGCATTTTTATTAAAAATTAAATCAAAAACAAATAAAATTATCACTTCAATACTATATTTTGATTATTTTTACAAAAAAAATCTTAAACCATGAAAAAACCTTTACTCCTTTTATTAGGAGCTTCTGCCCTATTTCCTGCGCAGATCACGCTTACAAAAGCAGCCAATGATCCCATTTCCGGAAACGTTATCAATTACAATCACGCAACCGGACCTGTAAACAATTCCGCAACAGGAGCTAACACTACGTTTTCAAACGCAGGTCTTACCATGGGAATTCCGTCAGTAACGACTTATTCTACTCCTACTTCTGCTGAAATTACAACATTTCCAGGTTCTACCATTAAAATGATAGACGGAACAACAACCGTTTATTATAAAGCTTCTGCAACCAAACTGGAAATCACGGGAATTATAAATCCACAGCTTACCTTAAATTTCAGTGTAGACAATGGTACTTATAACAATTACCCTACTACTTATGGACCGGCACAGAATGACACGGCTAAAGGGACTTTCTCGTCATCTGTTGCCAACGGATTATTCAGCGGTACAATGAGCGCCCAGGCTGATGCATACGGAACCCTGATTGTAGGTAACCGAACATACACTAATGTTCTTAGAGTAAAATATACCCAGAACCTTAATCTGTATTCATCTTTTGATGTTGTTTATGCCAACCCTATCGGAACAGCTACCAATACATCCTATGCTTATTACGATGCCACTCACAGATATGCCTTGCTAAATTCTACAAGCGGAAACGTAAGTGTTCCATTGTTGAGTATCAACCAGACAGTAGGTACTGCATTAGCTTTAAACGAAGCATTCCTGTCAACCAGCAATGCAGTAAAAAAAGAAAACTTGGTAGTTTATCCTAACCCTGCACAGGACTTTATCGGTTTCAAAGGAAATACAGATAATTATTCCAAAGCAAATATTTACAGTCTGGATGGGAAACTCGTTAAAACATCAGATGTAAAATCCGGAAATATTCAAATCTCAGATCTTCCGCCAGCGTCTTATTTCATAGAGATCAGTGGAAAAAATGCTGCAGACACAAAAAATACAAAATTCATCAAGAAATAATAAAAACAAAATCCCCGCTCCAACAATTGAGCGGGGATTTCTTATTAACATTCAAAATTGCTTTTAAAAAGTAGCTGCAGGGGCAGTTTCGTTATTCAGTTTTCTCTGGATTTCAGTTTTCTTTCCTTTTGAGAAATCAAAGCTTACTCCCAGGACAAACATCGATTTATTATTCATAATCTTAGTATGAACATTATAATCTACCAGACTTTCCAGAAGACTTTTTGTTTTATATTCTGAAGGCATACCGATCCAGTACATTCCTGCGGTAAAACTCCAGCTTTTAAGCCTGTAACTGGCAAAGAAGTGATTCTGGTTCTCATTGGTATTAAGGAAAGCTCCGCTAAGCGTATACACCGGAATGTTCACCATATACTGTACATTGAAGGATTTATATTCCGAAGAAACCGAAAAATTATTTGCGAGATAATCATTCTTGATCAATGCGCCTTTACTCGTTCTCAAAGTTTCCGAAGTAGGGGTCAGTACAGCCTTTAATACAAGCAGACTGCTTCCAAACGGCTTATAAGAACCGGACAGCTGTATACCGTACCGTTGGGAGTTTTTCCCGTTTTCATAAGTCAGTGCATAACCTCCGAAAGTATCATCCAGAACATAATACTGATTGATCACACGATCTGTATACCGGTAGAAAAGAGCAGCATTGAAATCAAATTTCTTGTTATTAAAAGAGTAAATCAAATTATTGGAAAAATTCTGTTGTGACTTCAGAAAAGGATTTCCCTTCTGTACAATATTCGGAGCCAGCTGAACCACATTGCTGCTGAGTGCACTGCTCCATGGGCTTGTAGGATTGTAGCTGCTCGTCAGTCTCAGGCTCTGGTTACTTTTAAGCTGATAGCCTAAAATAACTTTTGGGGTAAATGACCATTCATCGAAAGTGTTTGCAGCACTTTTATTATGGATGTTTGTAAGTCCCGCGCCAATTCTGTAGCTGAATTTATCCACCTTTCCTGAAAATTCCGTATAAAAATACTGCTCCAGATAATTGACGCTGTATTCTGAGTGTCCCGCAAGATTATTCAGATCATTAGAAATAGCAGTGCTCGAAATACGGTAGCCGGAAGAAAGCTTACCTGCCTTAAAATCGTGGGTATGTGCAAGTTCACCGACAAAATTAGTCTGCTCGGTTTCCAGGACCATATCATTGTCATACACTGAAACTCCTGATGGAACAATCCACTCTCTGGCAGATTCTGTTGTATTGGTCCCGTAATGAGAACCTACCGCATTTAAGCTGAGTTCATCCTTAGAACCGATCTTTTTCGAATAATACAGATCCAGCTTAGGAATAGCATAACTTGAGCCGCTGTTTTTAAACATTTCGTGATCTTCTCTGAAACTGTCTTTGGTAAACACGCTTTCTCCGGTGCCTTTTGAAAATCTGCTTACAATATCCATATTCAGTTTTGCCTGGAAAGCATAATCATCAGGCACCATCCGGGTGTAGCGTAAAGCAATATTCTGGGAAGTATATCCGAAATGGTCTTTCCTGTTCTCATCCGAGCGGTAATGCTCGCCATTCAACTGATAATCATAAATGCTCTGAACTTGTCTGTCATCGTAATCCCTTAAATTAAAGAAGTACTCCAATCCAAAATTATTCTTCCCTTTCGTAAAATTAGCATAGGCAGATGCATTCACAAACCCTGTGGTTAATCCCGACATAGTATCTACCCCAAAAACATATCCGGTTTCATTAGATTTCGTGATAATATTAATCACAGTTTCTGCCCTGGAAGCCCACCTTGCCGGCGGAATATCATAATACTCAACCTTTACCACTTCACTTGGTGCTACACTTCGGATCTGAAGATCCGTAGCCTCTATCCCATTGATCAGAAACAGAGAAGTTCCTCCTTTTGTGCTCGTTATCGTATTAGAAACAGGATCAAGCTGCAGTTCCGGCAAAGTCTGCAGCAAATCTTTTGCATACCTTGCTTTCTCCAGAGCCTCTTTATCAAAAGTGTAAACAGATTTGTCTGCAAACTGTTTCTTACGTTGAGATTTCAGGATCACTTCCTGGATTTCTTTTGTGGATGTCTGGCCAATGGTATCATTTTTTACATCTTCCTGTGAAAACATAAAAACTCCACAAAGAAAAAATACAGGATATAGAACTTTTTTCATATTCAGAAATAAATGATGTTGATAAAAATAAGACATACCATATCCGGTATTTGTTACATCACTTTTAAGCTTTCATTGAAAAATAAAGGCAAACTGCTAGATTTCAACACGTATTTTTCATCATATTATAGTTTTATTGTTGAATAATATTTAAATGTAAAACTATGTATCCGCCACATCAACAGACAAAATTAATAACAATCATTTAAACATTTTAAAGACAAAAATTAAATCATATTGAAATATTATTGATTTATTGCCCGTTTTTTGCTGATACTATTTTACATCACAAAATATAAAGTCATGAAAAAGCTCCTCATCTTAATTCCCTGTTTTCTGCTTTCAGAAGCAGACGCACAGGAACTTCAGGCTGTTCCCACCGAAAAAATGAATATAATCAAGACGAATGTGACAGCCTATGCTTTCAGAAATATCAACCTGTCTTACGAAAGAGCGATTAACCAATGGTTCTCTCTCAATATAGGTTTTGGAACTATGACGCAGGGAAAAGTACCCTTTATTAATGCCTTTTTAAAAGATGAAGATGAAAAAAGATTTCAGAATCTGAGAGTTAAGGCCACAAACTTCACTATTGAACCCAGATTTTATATCGGGAAAGGATATGGAAAAGGCTTTTATTTCGCCCCTTATTACCGGTACTCCGACGTCTCTTCCAACAGCTTTGATTTTTATTATGATTATGACGCTATTGACGGAAACACCTACCAGATCCCGCTTAAAGGTCAGGGAAGCACAATCGGAAACAGTGGCGGCCTGATGGTAGGTGTACAATTTTTCCTTACGCGAAGCCAGAATCTGGTTCTTGATTTCTGGATTGCAGGCGCTCATTACGGAAGCGGAAAAGGTGATTTTACCATGACCAGCAACTATACATTAACGCCGGAAATGCAGGCTCAGCTTAAAAAAGAAATTGAAAACCTTGATATTCCCTTTGTAGATTATACGGTAGAAACCAATGCCAACGGTGCAAAAGTAAAAGTAGACGGGCCGTGGGCCGGCTTCAGAAGTGGATTGTCTATTGGTTACAGGTTTTAAAATGATAGTTAAATGGTACCAAAAACCGTCCTTTTAAGGACGGTTTAATAATTTCCTGAATTTTGTATCTTGGCTCATTATCTCTATTATTTATGAATTCATCATCTATAACTACCGCTCAAAGAATCAAAGCCATTGTAGGCGGATCTATCGGAAATCTCGTTGAATGGTATGACTGGTATGCCTATGCTGCTTTTGCCATTTATTTTTCCAATTCGTTTTTTCCGGATTCGGATCTTAACGCCCAGCTGATGAATACAGCAGGTATTTTTGCCGTAGGATTTTTGATGAGGCCAATCGGGGGCTGGGTATTTGGAAGTATTGCCGATAAAATCGGAAGAAAAAAGGCGATGACGCTATCTGTCCTGCTGATGTCTTTTGGCTCACTTCTTATCGCACTTACCCCGACTTACAAAACTATAGGAATTTTAGCACCTGCCCTATTGCTTCTTGCAAGGCTATTACAGGGATTAAGTGTCGGTGGTGAATATGGTGTCTCCGCCACTTACCTGAGCGAAATGGCCTCAGAAAACCGCAGAGGTTTCTATTCAAGCTTCCAGTATGTAACGCTGATAGGCGGACAGCTGATTGCATTAGGAATTCAATTGCTTCTGCAGAAACTGCTTTTAACGGAAGCCCAGCTTGAGGAATGGGGATGGAGAATTCCTTTTGTGATCGGCGCATTACTTTCTGTAATTGCTTTGTATTTGAGAGCCAATCTTCATGAGACCGAAGCGTTTGAAAACAAAAAAGAGGTTAATGAAAAGAAAAAAGGAACCGTTACAGAGCTTCTGAAACACCCTAAAGCCTTACTTACGGTAGTGGGACTGACTTTAGGCGGAACCCTGGCATTTTATACGTACACCACTTACATGCAGAAGTTTTTAGTCAATACGGTTCATCTCACCAAAGAACAGTCGACGCTGATCTCGTTTGTCTCATTATTTATATTTGCCTGTCTGCAACCTGCTTTCGGGGCGCTTTCTGATAAAATCGGAAGAAGGCCGCTGCTTTTAGGTTTTGGTATTCTTGGCACCCTGTTTACCGTTCCGCTCCTCACCGCTTTAAGCACCACAATATCGATGTGGACTGCATTTTTCCTGATCATGGCAGCCTTGATTATTGTGAGTGGTTATACATCTATTAACGCAGTGGTAAAAGCTGAACTTTTTCCTTCTGAGATCAGAGCTCTGGGAGTAGGACTTCCGTATGCTCTTACAGTAGCTATTTTCGGAGGTACGGCCGAATATATTGCCCTTTGGTTTAAGCAGTCCGGAACAGAACCGTACTTCTATTGGTATATTACCGGATGTATTTTGTTCTCGCTGATCGTTTATGCGGGAATGAAGGACACGAAGAAAACCTCAGCACTGGATAAAGATTAGCAAACAAGCATAAAAAATTAGGCGCCGCAGATTCTCTGCGGCGCCTAATTGTATATTTTAATGGTAAGCCTTTTTAAATTTCTCCACCATACTATCCAGATTATGACGCTGGACATACACACTTTTTATTTCCTGGTATCTCGGTGATTTGTAAAAAACCTCATGGAAATCCATGCTTCCGTTCCCTACTTTTACTACTTTCTGTACGTCGATATTCAGTTTTTTCAGCTCGTCTTTAAAGACTTTAAATTCATCTTGTATATCACTCATTTATATTTTTGGATTTTAAATTAAAAAAATCAACTTTACACTTAGCCCCCTTCAGTCAGCGGGGCACACTCTAAATCTGTAATAAAATTAGTGAATTTTTCAATATAATCACAAGGTGAATGCTATTTTTTTATTCAATTTAATGATTTTGTAGCGATTTTACATTTTTTCACGATTATCAAATGATTTCAAGCCCAATATTTTTTGCCGAAAAAATGTCCGAAAACCCTTCCAGTAAAGGAAAAAATAATAATTTTCAATAAACAACATCAACTTTATTTGGCAGATGTTTTTTTTCCGGAAATGTTATTAAAAATCATATACAGATGTTATTGCAAATAAATTACAGAACGTAATGAAATCAGGAATTTTCAAATAATTATAAATATTTTAAAATATTCTGTAACATTTTAAAAAAGAAGATCTCTAAAAGATACATTCATCTTAAAAATTTATAGACATGAAAAAATACAGAATCTTCTTTATCCTGATGTTAGTTTTTGCTGCAGCATGCAATATATTCGGACAAACCAAGAATTATCCGTTTGAAGTAAAAAAATCAGGCAAAGGAAAACAGTCCATTCTTTTTATTCCCGGATTCGCCTCCTCAGGAGAAGTATGGAATGATACGACAGCAAAATTTGAAAAAGATTTTACCTGTTATACGCTAACTATGGCGGGATTCGCAGGGGCAAAACCACAGCCTGATGCCAGTTTTAAAGGCTGGGAAAAAGAAATTGTAGCTTACATCAAAGATCAGAAAATTGAGCAACCCATTATTATCGGACACAGCATGGGAGGCGGCCTGGCCATGGCATTGGCTGCAGACTACCCGGAACTGATCTCAAAAATAGTTATTGTAGATACGCTTCCCTGTCTCGCTGCATTATCAGATCCAAACTTTAAAGCGAAAGAGAATAATGACTGTACTGCGACTGTAAATACATTAAAAGCCATGACAGATGAGCAGTTTAAACAAATGCAGACCGGTACCATTCCCCGTCTTATTACTGATGCTTCTATGCAGGAAACAATAATCGGCTGGAGTATGAAATCGGACCGAACCACTTTTGCGAAAATGTACTGCGATTTTTCCAATACTGATCTCAGGGAAAAAATCCAGCACATACAATGCCCTACCCTTGTGCTTCTGGAATCTTATTTTGTTAATTTTAAACCGGCTATTGAAAATCAATATAAAAATTTAAAAAACGCCGATATGAGATATGCTTCAAAAGGCCTTCATTTTATCATGTACGACGATAAGGAATGGTACCTGGAACAGTTAAACAACTTCTTATCATTCAAATAATGGTATTTGAGGATATATACGAACTGTACTGGCAGAAGATATTCCGTTTATGTATGGGATATGTAAACAATTCCGAGCTGGCACAGGATCTCGCACAGGAAACATTCATCATTGTCTGGCAGCAGCTTCCTAAATTCAGGCATGAATCCGGTATCGGGACATGGATCTTTAGAATTGCTTCGAATAATTGTTTGAAGCAGATTGAAAAAGAGAAGAAATTCAGTAAAGCAGATCTTCCGGTTAATCTTGAAGAAAAAAAACAGGAATCCCTGGAACCGCAGATACAGCTTCTTTACCAGTTTATTTCGGAACTGCCGGAAACGGACCGTATTATTATTTCCCTGGAACTGGAAGAAGTAAAACAGGCAGAAATTGCAGGTATCGTAGGATTATCCGAATCGAACATCCGGGTAAAGATCCACAGGATAAAAGAGAAATTAACTAAAAGATTCAAAGAAAATGGCTACTAATATAGATTTCAAAAACCTCTGGAAACAGCAAACTGCTGAGAAGCCCAGTATAGAAGAGCTGCTTGGCAGACTGAAAAAATTTAAGCATGAAAATATAAGAAAGCTTGTTGTCACGAATATTCTGCTGATCATCACCTGCACATTCATCGGAATGATATGGTATCATTATCAGCCTCAGATGCTGACAACAAAAATCGGGATTGTAGTGGTTATCCTGGCTATGGTTATTTTTTTAGCGGCCTATAATCAACTGTTTATGAACTTTTACAGGCTTGACAATAACCTGACCAACAGTGAATATCTGCAAAACCTGTATCTGCTGAAAAACAAGCAGAAATTTATGCAAACCACCATGCTGAACCTGTACTTCATTCTTCTGTTCGCGGGAATCTGTCTTTACATGTACGAATATACATCAAGAATGAAGGTATTGTATGCAGTAATAACCTATGCCGTTACTCTTGCATGGATAGCCATTAACTGGTTCTATTTAAGGCCGAAAACTATAAAAAAACAGCAGGCAAAAATTAACGGATTAATTGATAAATTTGAAGAAATAAACAATCAGTTAAAAGATTAATTTACCAATGAACGATAGCAGCAGAAAGCACTGGGAAAATGTATATGAAACCAAAAATCCGGACGAGGTAAGCTGGACGCAGGAAAAACCGGAAATATCCCTTGACCTCATCCATTCTTTCGGATTAGGAAAGGAAGCCAGAATCATTGATATTGGCGGCGGAGACAGCAATCTGGTAGATTTTCTTCTTGAGGAAGGATATCAAAACATTACCGTTCTTGATATTTCTTCCAAAGCCCTGGAAAAAGCAAAGGAAAGATTGGGAGAAAAAGCTGATCATGTGACATGGATTCATTCAGACATTACGATGTTTGAACCCTCGGAAACTTACGATATCTGGCATGATCGGGCTGCATTTCACTTTCTGACCCAGGAGGAACAGGTTTCAAAATACGTCAGTACAGCCGGGAAATGCGTAACAGGATTTATGATTCTGGGAACTTTTTCAAAAGACGGCCCGAAAAAATGCAGCGGACTGGATATCCGGCAATATGATGAAGCTACATTACATGAAAAATTCGGATCAGATTTTACAAAGATAAAATGTTTCACTCAGGATCATACGACACCGTTTGGAACGGTTCAGAATTTTGTTTTCTGCAGCTTTAAAAAGATATAAATCTGTACTTAAATTAAAAGAGAGCTTCTTTTCCAAAGCTCTCTTTTATCATATTGTCTTATTTCTATTTCTCTTCTTCCATCTCCACTTCATGTCTCAGCTGCGCTTTGTAAAGGGTTGAGTAATATCCGTTCTTGTCGAGAAGTTCAAGATGCTTCCCTTCTTCTACGATTTTACCGTGTTCCATGACAATAATTTTATCCGCCTTTTCAATGGTTGAAAGCCTGTGGGCAATGATAATGGAAGTTCTGTTTTTGGTGATCTTTTCTGTCGCTCTCTGGATCAGCTTTTCACTTTCGTGGTCTATAGAAGAAGTAGCCTCATCCAGAATCAGGATTTTAGGGTCTGACAGATAAGCTCTCAGGAAAGACAACAGCTGCCTCTGACCTAAGGAAATAGAAGAACCTCTTTCACTTACCACAAAATCATAGCCTCCCGGTAGCTGCTCGATAAACTGGTCTACTTCAATTTCTTTTGCTCCGGCTTTTATTTTTTCCAGGGTAATGCTTTCATCCCCGAAGGCAAGGTTTTCAAAAATACTGCCATGGAAAAGGAATACATCCTGCAAAACGACTCCGATATGGCTTCTCAGGTTATAAAGTTCATAATCCTTGAGATCCACATCATCAATCCTGATGTTCCCGGAATTAATATCATAAAGCCTTGTGATAAGACTGATAATTGTAGATTTTCCTGCTCCGGTCGCACCCACAATGGCTACTGTTTCTCCCGGATTTACTTTAAAATCAATTCCCTTCAATACCTCCTGCTTCTCATCGTAAGCAAAATGCACTTTTTCGAATTCAATTTTACCGTCAAAGTGATCTTTCTTTACCGTTCCCGTATTAGGCATCGCATAATCTTCATCCATCACACCCAATACTCTTTCCGCTCCTACAATTCCTCTCTGGATATTGTTGAAACGGTCTGCAATCTGCCTTAGCGGACGGATCAGCATGGAAATATACTGGATAAATGCAATAACTACACCCGCACTGATCGTAATATAACCTCCATAAAACAGGATAAATCCGATAAATAGGGAAGAAATAAGCTCTACTACAGGAAAGAATAATGAAAAAATGAAAACCGTTCTCAGCAAAGCACTTTTCAGGGTAATATTAATATCATCAAACTTTTTAAATTCAGCTTCCTGCCTGTTGAATACCTGTATAATCGACATTCCTGCCAAACGTTCCTGAACAAAAGAATTCTGATTGGCTGTCCATGTTCTTTCATCTCCGAAAGCTTTTTTCAGCCTTTTCTGGAAAAATCTGGTAATGACTACCATTAAAGGCAGGATGGCAAGCGTGATATAACTTAAATGCACGTTCGTACTGAACATCATGACCAGAACAAAGGCAATTCTCAGGATATCCCCGAACACCATCAGGAACCCGTCAGTATAAACCGTAGCAATGGTTTCTACGTCTCCCACGGCACGGGTGACAAGCTGCCCGATCGGAGTTTTGTCGAAAAATGAAGTCCTGAAATAGATCAGCTTGGCATAAAGCCTTTCCCTGATATCCCTGATAACATTCTGCGAAATATAGTTTGAGAAATAAACCAGAAAAAAGTTTAAAATAGTTTCTGCAAAAACCAAACCTACCAACATATAGATATGCTTCATCATCAACGCTTTATCCTTCAGCTTGGTGATGTCGTTATCCACCACCTCCATAGTAAGATAAGGCCTGTAGGTAGAAACCACGGACAGTAAAACGGAAATAATTAAAGTAAGGATGAACCAGGACCGGAATTTCATTCCTATAAAGAACAGCCTCTTAACAATCCCCCAGGTATCTTGTTTTTTCATTGTACGAGTTGAAGAAAGAATTTAAAATTCTATGCAAAAATAATACTTTAAAATTTGACAATATGTAGAACTTCATCAAATCGTCATAGAAAATTTCACATAAGGATTATTTATACTATGAATATAGTAAGCTGTATTTTATCTATTTAAAATACTTTTCAACTGCTTTTCCTGAGGTTTTAGAAAGATTTTAGAATTGTCAGCAAGGAAAACAATATATCTATATCACTGGTAGCTGAGGCTCTCGAAGCCACCGGAACCACTTACAAATCCTTATCTCCGATTTTTTCAATTTCCAGAGAAGGCTTGCTGATATTTTCTTTCACAAATTTCTTTTCGAGAAGCTTATAAACTCCATACACGGCTGCAATTGAAATAATCCAGCTGACAATACTGATCGGGGAAAAGCCTGTATAGTTCATATTATCTACAGCATCTGGGTCTGTAAGGCCTTTATAAATTCCATAAGAAAAACCAAAGACCAGTTGAGTTCCAAGATATATCCCGATTGCTAAAAGGCCATAATGCCATTTTGTTTTCCCGAATCTCTCCGCCAGTTGTGCATAGTATCTGTAGGCCCCGATAAGAATAAAGATTGATAACATAATTTGTGTTTTTATATATTTAACATTCAGCTATCCGGTCTTCGGAATAGCCATCGATTGCTAAAATACCTTTTTTTTCAATGCTGTAAAACAAAAGAACATCCGTAAAATCACTGAAATTTTATGACGGAACTAAAATTCATAGCCTACATCCACAAGGAACAATCCGTGTCCCGGAGCTGAAGTTCCGGCAGCATTACGGTTTTTATCCTCAATAATTTTTCGCAGGTCTTCAGGCTTTATTTTACCGCTTCCAATTTCTACCATCGTTCCCACGATAGCACGGACCATATTTCTGAGAAAGCGATTAGCCGAAACCGTAAATTTAAGTTCAGTTCCCTCCTGCTCCCACTCTGCTTTATATATTTTGCAGATATTAGTTTTATTATCGGTTTTTAATTTGGCGAAGCTTGTAAAATCCTCATATTCAAATAAAATTTTACAGGCCTCATTCATTCTGTCGATATCCAGCGGCCTTTTCCAGTGCTGCCATGCCGATTCCTGGGTAAAAGGATTTTTCGCGAGGGAAATATAATATTCATACGTTCTGTACATGGCATCAAAACGGGCATGAAAATCATCTTTCACCTGAAAGACTCTTTTTACGGCAATATCGGGAGGCAGAAAACTGTTCAGTTTATAAGGCAGGTTCATCTGATCCGCTACCTTATCCGTATCGAAATGAGCAAATATCTTCTTGGCATGCACCCCTGTATCCGTCCTTCCGGCCCCTGTGGTCTTAATTTCTTCCCTTAATATGGTTGAAAGTGCTTTTTCCAGTTCTTCCTGTACGGAAATAGCATCCGGCTGTATCTGATAACCGAAATAATTTTTCCCGTTGTAAGAAAATTCAATAAAGTATCTCAAAGTATTATAATAACTCAACAAAAATACTTTAATTTAATGAAATATTTGTTGAAAAGTCTTTGAGAATATTACTCAAAATCCTTATGAAATTCCCTATTTTTGCAAACGTATGAAAAGATGGTACCTTTATCCTTTTTCCCTCGGTTATCATTTGGCAACGGGTATCCGAAACACAATGTATGATCTGGGCGTTTTTAAAACGACAAAATTCAAAACTCCGATAATCAATGTCGGCAACCTTTCTGTGGGCGGAAGCGGAAAATCTCCTATGGTGATGTATCTTGCCCAATACCTGTCCAAACACTACAGAACAGGGGTTCTTTCGCGTGGCTATGGCAGGCTGACGAAAGGTTATGAAGTAACGAATTATGAAAGCAATTATAAAATTGTAGGCGATGAGGCTATGCAGCTTTTTGAACGCTTCAAAAACCGTTTCGTCATTGCAGTTTCGGAAGAAAGAGTTCCCGGAGCCAAAAAAGTGATCGAAGATATGGATCTTGATGTCCTTGTTTTAGACGATGCCATGCAGCACAGGGCAATCAAGGCAGGGTTCAATATTCTGATGACGGATTTTAATGATCCCTATTTTAAAGACCACCTTCTGCCTGCTGGAGATCTGAGAGAATCCAGAAACGGCTCCAAAAGGGCAGATATCATCATGGTCAGCAAATGTCCTGATGAACTCACCGAAGAAACCAAACGTTACTATATTTCAAGGATCAGACCTTCTTATAACCAAAAAGTATTCTTTTCATCCATCGGTTATGACGAAAATGTGTACGGAAAAGACAAAATGCTTCCGGACAACAACCTGAACTATTACGATATCCTTCTGATTACGGGAATTGCCAATCCAAAGCCGCTTCTTGAGCATCTGGCCAAGTTTTCCCAAAGGGTTACCCATTTAAAATTCAGGGACCATCATAATTTTACAGATGATGACATCAAAAAAATCACTGCAGAATATAAAAAACTGGGCGAATACAAACTGATCCTGACCACAGAGAAAGATTATGTACGTCTGAAAACTTTTGACTATCTTAGAGAAATTGTTTACTACTGGCCTATCAATGTCATTATTGATAAAAAGGAAGAATTCAACCAAATCATCTTAGATTATGTTAGAAAAAATTAAGCAGACTGCAGATTTCATTCACAATATTATCAAAGAAACTCCGGACTTTGCGATTGTTTTGGGATCCGGATTGGGAAAGCTACAGGATGAAGTAGAAGCTATTCACATTTTAGACTATCCTGAAATCCCTCATTTTCCTCAAACGACCGTTGCCGGGCACGGAGGGAAACTAATTTACGGAATTCTCGAAGGCAAAAAAGTCCTGATGATGAGCGGACGTTTCCACTATTATGAAGGTCATTCTATGGAAACGGTTACTTTTCCTATAAGGGTTTTTCATCTGCTGGGGATTAAGAACCTCATCCTTTCCAATGCCTGTGGAGGCATCAACCCGGCGTATCATATTGCGGACATTGTTATTTTGAAAGACCATATCAATATGATGCCTGAACATCCGCTTCGGGGCAAAAATATCGAATCATTCGGGCCGCGCTTTGTGGATATGAGTGAACCGTACAACAAAAAAATGATCGAAACCGCTGAAAAAGCTGCCGCTGATCATCATATTAAAGTTCATCAGGGAGTTTATGTAGCACTGCAGGGACCGACTTTTGAAACGCCCGCAGAATATGGCATGCTTAAAGCTATTGGTGGTGATATGGTAGGAATGAGTACCGTACCCGAGGTAATTGTTGCCAGACATATGAGCATGGATGTTTTCTGTATCTCGGTGGTTACAGATCTCGGCGGGCCGGATATTGCCTTTTCCGTTTCCCATGAAGAAGTTCTGAATGCGGCTAATAAAGCAATGCCAAATGTGATTGCCGTAGTAAAAGGCCTGATCAGAAACTATCAATAGAATTCTATAGAAATTCTCAATCTCTTAAATTTTTCCTAATTCACAAGAAATCAATTATAAATTGCGTTTCATTGTTTAGATTTGTATACATGAAACTGAAAGAATGAAAAAGTTAGCATTAATTCTTACGATCAGTATTTTTGGGTTGAGCTTTGCACAGCAGCAGCCTAAAGTGCTTAAAACCAGCTTCACGAAAGAGGCTCTGGTACAGAAACTTGAAGACGAGGAAGGAAAAAGCATTACCATCCAGCAGATTCTTGATCACCATAAAGGAAAAGTTTTAGTGATTGATTTCTGGGCCGGATGGTGCAGGGATTGCTTAAAAGCCCTTCCAAAAGCTGAAGAACTTGAAAAAAACAATCCGAATGTAGATTTCGTATTCCTTTCCCTGGAAAGATCGAAAGAAGGTTTTGATAAAAGCCTGGAAAGATTCAATATGAAGGATAAGGATAATTACTGGTTTGCTTCCGGCTGGAAAAATGATTTCAATAATTACATCGACCTCAACTGGATCCCAAGATATATGGTTATAGATCAGAAATCATCTATCGCAAAATATTATGCTATTTCCCCGGAAGATCCGGAACTTCAGCAAACCATCAACCGACTTTTGCAATAATGATCACAAGAGAAGCCACAGAACAGGATCTGAAGGTCCTTCTTGAATTTGAACAGGGAATTGTTACTGCAGAAAGGCCATTCAACAGCACGCTTATTGACGGAGAAATTCATTACTATGATCTGCTTAAGCTGATACAGGCTGAAGATGCATTTGTAATCGTTGCCGAAGAAAATGATGAAATCGTAGCCTCCGGATATGCAAGGATTAAAAAGCCGGATAATAATTACTCTAATTTCGACCGTTATGCTTATCTGGGCTTTATGTATGTAAAACCACAACACAGAGGAAAAGGAGTCAATAAATTGATTCTTGATGAACTGATGAGCTGGGCAAAGTCTAAAGATATTTCAGAAGTAAGGCTGGATGTTTATTCCCACAATGAATCCGCTGTAAAGGCCTATGAAAAAGCCGGATTTGACTCATTACTTACCACGATGAGGATGAAAATATAATCAGAACTCAATTCAAAAATAAATGAATCCATATCTTTGCGGTATGGATTCTTCTTTTCCCATCCGTAAGATTATTCATGTGGATATGGATGCATTTTATGCTTCTGTGGAGCAGCATGACAATCCCTCGTTAAAGGGAAAACCTATTGCTGTAGGAGGAGAACACCGTGGCGTTGTTTCAGCGGCAAGTTATGAAGCCAGAAAATACGGGGTCCGTTCTGCCATGCCTAGTAAAACAGCTAAAGAAAAATGCCCGCACATTATTTTTGTACATCCCCGTTTTGCGAGGTATAAAGAAATATCTAAACAGATCCGGGAAATTTTTTATGAATATACCGATCTGGTAGAGCCTCTTTCCTTGGATGAAGCCTACCTGGATGTCACAGAAAATAAGAAAGACATAGAATCAGCCAATCAGATTGCGAAAGAAATCCGCCAGAAAATATTTGAAAAAACCGGTCTGACCGCTTCAGCAGGAATTTCCGTCAATAAGTTCCTGGCAAAAGTAGCATCAGATATCAACAAACCGAATGGCCAGAAAACAATTCATCCGGATAGGATCGAAGGCTTTCTTGAGGAGCTGCCGGTAGAAAAATTTTATGGTGTAGGTAAGGTTACTGCGAACAAAATGTTTAGTTTAGGGATTTATAAAGGAAAAGATTTAAAGAAAAAAACACTGGAAGAATTAGTGAAGCTTTTCGGAAAATCCGGCTCTTATTATTATAATGTTGTGCGCGGTATTCATCATTCTGAAGTAAAACCACACCGCATTCAGAAGAGCGTTGCTGTGGAAAGAACATTTTTTGAAGATCTTTTTGACGATCAGGCCATTAATGAAAAGCTGGAACACCTGAGCCAGGAACTTCACCAGCGGCTGCAAAAAAACAATATCCTGGGAAGGGCTTTAACTTTAAAGATCAAGTATAAAGATTTCTCCCTTTTTACAAGAAGCTTTACCAAGGAAGAGTATTTTACCTCACCTGAGCAGTATTTTAATACCGGAAAAAAATTATGGGAGCTCAGACCTTTCGATAAGCCTGTAAGGTTGCTTGGGCTTTCTCTCTCCCATCTCAATACGGAAGAAAAAAAACAGGTTTCCATTCAACTAAAAATCCCGTTTGAAGAATTTGAGAATTGACAGGTGAAAATTTTTCACTATCTTGTAGGAACCAAACCCTATTTTTATGAACCAAACAATGATTCAGTTTTTCCACTGGTATTCTGAAGGCGAAGGAAAATTATGGAAAGAAGCAGAAAAACAGGCTGCATATCTGGCAAAATTAGGAATCACATCCGTATGGTTTCCCCCCGCTTATAAAGGGACCAACGGAGGCTACTCAGTGGGATATGATGCTTACGACCTGTATGATCTCGGCGAATTTGACCAGAAAGGAAGCCTTCCTACCAAATACGGGACCAACACGGATTATATTAATGCTATCAAGGCTTTAAAGAAGGAGAATATAGAGATAATAGTAGATATTGTCCTGGGCCACAAAGCCGGAGGGGATGAACTGGAAAAATTCAAAGCTGTAAAAGTAGACGAAAACAACAGGGAAAAAGTCATTTCCGATGTTATCGAAATAGAATCTTATACTAAATTCACATTTCCCGGAAGAGGAAAAAAATATTCTGATTTTGAATGGAACTTCACCTGCTTCAGCGGGGTGGATTATGCCGAAGGCATGGATTCCCATATTTTTAAGATACAGTCGGAATACGGTAATGACTGGGAAGAAATGATTGATGACGAGAAAGGAAATTATGATTACCTGATGTACAACGATATCGAGCACCGCAATCCTTTTGTACGCGAAGAGCTGAACACCTGGGCAGAATGGTATTTTAAACTGACTGATTTTGACGGGGTAAGACTGGACGCCCTGAAACATATTTCATTTGATTTCTACAAGGAATGGCTGACTATGCTCCGCTCCAATTCCGGGAAAAATATTTTTGCTGTAGGCGAATACTGGGCTCCGGGACAGCTCAATCTTCTCCAGAAATACATTGAGGTAACGGAAGGCTGCATGAGTCTTTTTGACAGCTCACTGCAGAATAATTTTTACACTGCCTCCAGGGAAGGCGGTTCTTATGACCTCCGCAGAATCTTCGACGAAACTCTCACACAGGCAGATCCTATGCATTCCGTAAGCCTTGTGGATAACCACGATACCCAGCCTCTTCAGGACCTTGAAGCTCCCGTAGAAGCCTGGTTCAAGCCCATAGCCTATGCACTGATCCTGCTTCGCGAGGATGGCTATCCCTGTGTTTTTTATCCTGACCTGTATGGCGCGCATTACATTGATAAGGATAAAGAAGGTAACGATCAGGAAATTTTCCTTGAGAAAATGGATGGTATCGAGGAACTGCTTCAAGCAAGAAAAGATCACGCCTACGGTATGCAAAGAGATTATTTTGAAGACGCCAACTGCCTTGGATGGACCCGTGAGGGAGATGATGAGCATTCAGGATGTGCTGTGGTTCTCAGTAATAAGGAGGCATATAACAAGCCAATGGAAATGGGGAAACAGTATGCAGGCAAAAATTTCAGAGACATCCTCAAAAGATCTGAGGAAACAATAACCATTGATGAAAACGGATGGGGAAATTTTCCGGTTCCTGCAGGAAATGTAAGTGTATGGATTGCTGAACCTTAAATCAATAGACTTATTATTGATAGCTTATTTTCCGGATTTTTAAAATTTCCGGCCTTTCCGAATGATCGGAAATATGTTCGCTTCGGGCAAACTCTGCCCAAAGCGCTCTCAGTTTTTTGCCGTTTTCATGAATATAAGACCATGGAATATCTTTAAGCATCGCGGAGGATTTCCAGGCTGATTCATTTCCGAAAATCAGAGGAAGATCAATGCAGTGCGGAGCCCCGACATGGCTGTCCTCTAAACCGGAATGAATCCTGAATAGATAAACATTTCCCCCTGCTTTTGCATAGTTTTCTGCAAATACCTTAGCAGGGGTTCCATAAATGAGCTCAGTAGTTTTTTCAACCGTTTTATCCATGATCCTCAACCCTAAACCTTTTCCAAAATATTTGTTTAAGGCATCCGAAGTTTTAAGGTAAAAAGCAGTTTCATCATTATTTAAACCAATCAGCACGTCATATTTTTTAGCAACAGCATTCCATTTATCTGTCGATTCCTCTTCTTTGCATAAGGGCGGAAAGCCATACTGGACGCCAAAAGGCATAGCCGCTTTTAAACCATACCTGATAACAGACGGTACGAATTTCCCATACTCATCCATCATTTTTAAAACATCAGTTTCATTTTTCAATCCTTCAGTTTTCTTCAGAAATTCGGCGGACATTTTCTGTCTTTTATGACGTAATCCCAACGGCGCACTCTGAATGATCACTCTCTGAAACAGACCCTCAACACCTTCGGAAATCATAAGATGGGCAATAGCATCACCTCCCGACGACTGGCCTAAAAGGGTAATATTTTCAGGATCACCTCCAAATTCCGCAATATAGGTTTTGATCCATTTTAATGCCTCAATCATATCAAACAGCCCTAAATTCGGAGGTCTGCTATCATCACCTCCCAAAAAACCGAAAAGCCCGAGCCTGTAAGAAACAGTTACCACGATAATCTCCTGCTCTTTTACCCATTCACTGGGATCAGAAGTAGGAAGATCACCACATCCGATTTCATGAGAACCTCCATGAATCCATACTACTACAGGAAGTTTTTCGTTGTCTGTAAAATGGTCGGGACGGAAGACGGAGAGATATTGTGTAGATTCATCCGGAGTAAAGTTTTCAATGTGAGTGGGGCCAATCATTCTTTCTACCAGCGGACTGATGGTCTGCGGACAAACAGGAGTTTTATCCGGAAAAATGATTTCGGAAGGAGACGGCTGCTCTGCCACAGGTTTCTGAAATCTTTCAGAGCGGGCATATCGGATGCTTCCGGCCTTGATGATTCCGTTACTTTTTAAGGCTATAATTTTGCCGAAAGAAGTCTGAAAAATATGGGTTGTGGTTTGTCCGGCTGTCATTGAGAAACTTTGAAAATTTAATCTATTAAAATTAACTCAGTTTTTTGGAATGAGAAAATTTTTATCTGAGTTTAGTGCTTAATATTAAAACACAAATGACACGAATTTTCACGAATGATAATTGTATTAAAAATGTACTGTTTATTTTCAAAATGATCAGTTCAAAGTTTTGTATTCACTTGGCGAAACACCGACTTTAGTTTTGAATAACCTGGTAAAATGCTGCGGATATTTAAAGCCCAGGTCATAAGAAATTTCGCTGATTGATTTTGCAGGATCCAGAATCTGTTCTTTAGCCACGTCAATCAGTTTATTATGAATAAATTCCTGAGCGGAAACGCCTAATTCTTTTTTGATCAGATCTCCAAAATAATTGGCGGACAGGTTTAGCTTTTCGGCAAAATAATTAACCATTGGGAAACCGATATTTTTCGGATTATCCGATTTCAAATAATCATCCACCAGGTTTTCAAATTTTCCGATAACTCCCTGGTTCACATGATCTCTCGTAATAAATTGACGGTCGTAGAAACGCATACAGTAATTTAAAAACAACTCGATATTATTAACAATCAATGACTTGCTATGTTTATCGATAGACTGCTCAAGCTCGAACTTTATATTTTTAAAACACTCTAAAATGATTTCCCTCTCTTTTTCAGAAAGATGCAATGCTTCATGCACATCATAAGAGAAAAATGAATAATCTTTTATGTTCTTCCCTAAATTGGTTCCTTTGATGAGATCCGGATGAAAGATTAAGGCATACCCTGCAGGCTGAATCCATTTTCCTTTATTGTAAATTCCATACGTCTGCCCAGGTGCAATGAAAACCAGGGTTCCTTCCTGATAGTCGTAACTGTTTTTTCCATAAAACATATCTCCGCACATCACGTCCTTCAAAAAAACGGTATAAAAACCGAACGTTCTTTTATGCTGGCAAACAGGATCAGATTTTGAAAAATCAATCACGCTTACCAACGGATGTAAGGTTTCATGTTTGGCCATTTTATTGTATTCGGATACACTATTGTAAATTTCAACTTCCTGATCTTCCATGAATTTCATTTTAATCTTAATCAAAATTACCACTTTCCTGCGTACCTTGTATAATGTCTGTAAAATTGGTAAGTATTTCGGTAATCTGTATAAGCTGCATTTATTTAAAAGTATCGATTTTTGTACCGTTACGAAATACTGACAATTCAATCTTATTAACTTAAATTAAATAAACCAATGAGTACATTAACAGTAAAAGCCTATGGTGCTGAGTCAGCTACGGCAGATCTGAAAGAAATGAACATCGAAAGAAGAGCAACTACGCCCAAAGATGTAGAAATTGAAATTCTATACTGCGGGGTATGTCACTCTGATCTTCATACCGCCAGAAACGACTGGGGTGGATCTTTATATCCTGTAGTTCCGGGACATGAAATTGTAGGAAGAATTACCAGTGTGGGAAGTGAAGTGACCAAATTTAAAGTGGGAGATCTTGCAGCAGTAGGCTGTATGGTAGATTCCTGCGGCCATTGCGACAGCTGTAAGGAAGATCTTGAGCAATATTGCCTGAACGGATTTACAGGAACATATAACGGAAAAGATAAGCATCTGGGAGGTCATACTTTTGGCGGATATTCCCAGAAAGTAGTTGTAGATGAGCATTTTGTCTTGAGCGTACCGGAAAATCTGGATCTGGCAGCAGTAGCGCCACTTCTTTGTGCCGGTATTACGACATGGTCCCCATTAAGACACTGGAATGTTGGTCCGAACTCTAAAGTTGCAGTAGTAGGTTTGGGTGGACTGGGACATATGGCGATCAAATTAGCAAAAGGATTAGGTGCGGAAGTTACTTTATTTTCAAGAACTCCGGGGAAAACTGAGGATGCCAAGCAGCTGGGAGCTGATCACGTAGTTATTTCTACCGATGATGCCCAAATGGACACCGTAAAAGGTAAATTTGACCTGATCATCGATACGGTTCCTTATGAGCATGAAATCAATCCTTATATGCAGACACTTAGTCTGAACGGAACTCTTGTTCTTGTAGGATTTGTAGGGGAATTCCAGAATGCGGAAGTAAGCACAAGACCTATGATTTTCCAGCGTCGTTCTGTGGCCGGATCGTTAATCGGAGGTATCGCTGAAACTCAGGAACTGCTTGATTTCTGTGGAAAACATAATATTGTTTCGGAAATTGAGCTGATCAAGATGCAGGATATTAACCAGGCTTATGAAAGAATGATCAAGAGTGATGTGAAGTACCGTTTCGTTATTGACATGCAGTCTTTATAATATTTCTTTGATCAAACAAAAAAGACTCTTCATGCGAAGGGTCTTTTTTACTTAATACGCTTTTTTCATATCCTGAAAAGCCCAGTCTGCCATTGCATCAATTACCGGAGCCAGTTTAAGACCGGCATTACTCAATTCATAAGTAACATGAGGCGGAACTACAGGTTTTGCAGTTCTGATGATCAATCCGTCAGCTTCTAACTGCTTAAGATGCTGGATCAGCATTTTTTCCGTGACTTCCGGAATCGCTCTTTTTAATTCGCTGTATCTTTTTTCTCCTGTGGAAAGATTAAACAAAATGATCGGCTTCCAGAAACCACCTATTTTTTCCATAACATACATTACGGGACACTGTTCCAATACACTTTTTCTGTTCTGCTGGATGGTAGAGGTTTCTTTAATTGCTGTCATGATACATACTTTAGGGTAAGTACTTGTATAAAAGTAAGTACAAATATAACTTTGTATCAAGAAATAAACAACATTTAATATGAAAATTATCGTAACAGGTTCTTTAGGGAATACAGCCAAACCATTAGCACAGCAACTGATTGCAGAAGGCCATGATATTACTGTAATCAGCAGCAGTGAAGCAAAGAAAAGTGAAATTGAAGCTTTGGGAGCAAAGGCTGCCATCGGTTCTATTACCGATACTGATTTTCTGGTGAAAACATTTGAAGGTGCCGATGCCGTATTTGCCATGACTCCTCCAGTTATGGGTGAAACCCATATTGTAGAAAATACAGCCGAAGCAGGAAAAAATTACGCTGAAGCCATCAGAAGAAACAATGTAAAAAAGGTTGTCATGCTAAGCAGTGTAGGTGCTGATTCTCCTGTTGAGAACGGTCCGATCAAAGGACTTTATCATATTGAAAAGATCTATAATAAACTGGAAAATACTTCTGTCACTTTTTTGAGGGCAGGCTACTTCTACATTAATTTTTTCAATGATATTCCACTCATTAAAAATGCAGGAATCATCGGAGGAAATTATCCTGCGAATGTCAGTATTCCATTGACCCATCCAACAGATATTGCTAAGGCAGCAGCTGAAGAATTAGTAAAAAATACAACAGGGAAAAATGTCCGCTATGTTGTTAGCGATTCCCGCCCGCCGGCAGATTTTGCAAAAGTTTTAGGTACTGCTACCGGAAATCCGGAATTACCGTGGGTTGAATTTACAGATGAGCAATCTTTTGACGGAATGGTGCAGGCAGGGCTTCCAAAAGAAATGGCCGAACTGTATGTTGAAATGGGCAGAGGAATGAAAACCGGTGTCATTCAGAAGGATTTTATTGAGCAGGGATCTCCGGTAGATGGCGAAACTAAATTAGAGGATTTTGCTAAAGAATTTGCTTCTAAGTTTTAATTTGGGTTTTCTATAAACAGTTTCGGCGGACCTTTGGTCCGCCGAAACTTTATCTTCAATAATTTTAATTATTTCTTTTCTCTCAAAGTTCCTTTTAAAACTTTGATTTTCCCGTCGATAGGCTGGTCAATCTTCAATCCCAGAATTTCAGCAACCAAGGGATAAACATTGACATTGGAAAATTCATCCACCACTACATTATTTCTGAACTGTGGTCCCCAGGCAAAGAAAGTAGCTTTCATTTCGGGAACCAGCCTTGGATTATAACCATGTTTTCCTACTGAAGTTTTCTTTCCTTTTTCAAGAAAAATCTTAGGAGCCCTTGGAATAAGGAGGATCTGGCCTATTCTGCCGTATTGATCATCTTTAGTTCCGAAATGCAGATATTTAGGAAGTCTTTTATCTAAATACACTTCGTAATCATCTGTTTTTCCTGCTTTTAGTTCTTTGTATACTGATTGTACCTCATCAGGATTCTTCACTACTACCCTTAATAAGGTCTGGGAATTATAAAAATCGAATCTGTCTTTATTAAAAAGCATGGAAGGAATCTCTAAAGGAGCTCCACCATCTACTTTTATCATTCCATGGTCGGAAACAAAAACGAAATTTACATTTTTCAATCCCAGGTTATTGACTTTCTGAACCAGATCACCTATTGCCTTATCTATCAGATGAACGGCTTCTTCTGTTTCTTTAGCATCGGGACCGAAGTGATGCCCGCTTCCATCCACTTCAGGAAAATATAATGAAATAAAATGAGGTCTTTTATCCATCGGTAATTTCAGCCAGTCGATCACTTTATCAACCTTTTCAGAAGGGGTGAATTTTTCATGATAAGGATAATAGTAAGTGGGTCTTTTTCCTCCGGCATCACTGGCAGAGCCTACCCACATCATAGAAGCCGAGATCATTCCCTGCTTTTCAGCCAGTCCCCACAAAGGTGTTCCGCCATACCAGCTTCCGTCCTCAGCATTTTTTTTATCGCTCATGGCATAGAATTCTTTTCTTTTGTAATCGTAAAAAAAGTTATCAATCAGACCATGATGTGAAGGATATAAACCGGTAGCAAGACTCCAGTGATTAGGGAATGTTATGCTTGGATAACTGGGAATCATTGCTTTTGCCTGAACTCCTTCATTGGAAAGCTTTAAAAGGTTTTCTGCGTTGTATTTTTTAGCATAATCATAGCGGAAGCCATCCGTTGAGATCATGATCACATAAGGTTTCGTCTGGGCATCAACACTATTATACCGGTTGGGAATAACGATCTGCGTAGTATCCACAGGCGCTTTCTGGGCAAAAAGTGTTAAGGAAAAAATAAGCAGTAAAAGATGCAGTCCTCGCTTCATTATAAAAATTTTCGTCAAAGTTACGGTCTAAATTTATCCCGGAAAAGTTTATAAGATTAAAAGTATATTAAAACAGATAAAAAGTTTGAAACAAAAAAATACCTCCGGATATCGGAGGTATTGGTAAGCAATATTTACATTTAATTATTCTTTAATCAGCTTTTCATAAGACAGGTTTCCATCTTTCAGAGTGATCTCAAAATAATAGATTCCCGGTTTCAGATCTCTTACATTGATGGTTTCCCCGTCAGGTTTTACAGATTTTATTTTTCTTCCTGCGGATTCATAAATGTCAACAGATTTTATTTTATCTGCATTTTTAATGGTTACGGTTTCTTTGGCAGGATTTGGATAAAGAATGACTTTATTGTTTACTGCTTCCACATCATTGGTTCCCAACACGGCAAAAGATCCGCTGGTAACCGATGTATTGGCAGCTCCTCCATGCGGAGTTATTGTTAAACCTGCCGTTCCGGTAATTACACATTTGGCACTGATACTGCTTGCAGTGGCATAGTTAAACTGATTATCGTTAGCGCCGTCTGCTGTTGTCATATTACGTTCATAAGCCATTGAAACTGTGGATCCTGATATCGTTGGTGCATTGATTACCGTCCAATCCTGAGTATCAGCATCATACACTCCAATTCCTCCCAGGTGTCTGTCAACAAAGCCTTCATTACTGTATGTCAAAGCATCTGTGGGAGCCCCGGACATCCCGGAATTGGCAGCGCTTCTGAAGGTAAACCCGAACCATCGGTCCGAAGGTCCCGTAAGATCCAGCCGTACTTTGTTGGTTGTATTATTCAGGGTAATTTTGCCTGTTACTGTTCTTGTACCCACCGTACATGTCATAACTCCTGTGGACTTTTGCTGGGAAAATGCTAAAAATCCTACGATTAATAGTAAAGAAGATAGTACTTTTTTCATGCCTAATTTTTTAATAAGTTAATGATTTCGTGATTTTTAGAAAATATAGCATATTCGAATGCCGTTTTGCCTTTTTTATCGGCTAATTCTTTATTGGCTTTACTTTTCAAAAGGCTTTCTACCAGATCTTTATCCTGAAGCTGAACTGCATAGATCAAAGGGGTAGTTCCGTTCGCATCTGCGAGGTTGGGATCGGCTCCACTGGCCAGCAATTTTTGGGCGAGAAGCTTATTACCTTTAAAAACAGCAGCAGTAAGTGCTGAGCCCTGAGCACTTCCATAATTAATATCTTTTACCTTATCCATCAAAAAATCAGCTACTTGATCGTTGCCTCTATAACATGCGAGAATAAGCGGGGAAAATCCACTTTCATTCGGTTTGTTGATAATATCCGGATCCTTTTTCATGAGTTCTTTCACCTCAGCTACTGTTCCGCTTCTGGCAATATCAAATATGGTTTTCACTTTTTCCTGGGCAGACGTAAGATAAAAACCTAGGAAAAGACTTACGATGAAGATGATATTTTTCATTGTTTTGTCATTACATAATTGTATTCTACATTAACGCTTTCAGCAATCTTCTTGGTTACCATTTTCGGGATCGTTACCTTGTGGTCGGCAGGCCTTGCCACAAAGCTTCCCTGCATATATATTTTCCCGTCTTTAGCGTAAATGGAAGCTGAAGAAGAAACTGCCTTATCTACTCCATGAAAATTCAGGGTTCCCTGAACGGTATATTTCTGTGGTGATGCCGTAAGTTTTGTTTTATCAAAATTTACTACTTTACCTTTGAAGGTCGCCTTAGGGTATTTGGCGGTTTCTGCATAGCTTTCGTTGAAGTGCTCTTCCATTAACTTGGTTTTAAAATGGAAGTTTTTTACCGCGGAAACAGATGCCATCTCACCGTTATCTGCATTCAGAACAACAACGTTATTGTCATCTTTAGCATAAACATCTTCGAACAGGGGCACGGATGCCTCAAAAGTTACGGTACCTGTTTTGGAACTGTATTTCTGGGCTGAAACCAAGCCTGTAAAGAACAGCATACTGCTTATTAATACTAATTTTTTCATATCAAATATTTTTAATTTTCAGCAAGCCCGTCGGCTTTCCATTTGATGAAGGTGTTAATCTGGGTCTGGGATAAAGATCCGCCCTGAGGCATTTTTCCAGGGTCTCCGTTGGGTCTCTGTATTCTGTCGAGAATACCGTCAATATTATTTTTTACATCGGTGTAAGTTGTAAGGGGCTTAAAGCTCCCTGTGGAATGGCACCCGATACAGTTGTTGTCCACAATAGATTTTACCTCGGAATTGTATTTAACAGTCACTGTGATAGGGGTCTGATCTGAGATCTCCTCATAGGTTCTGCTGTCACAGGCAGTAAACAGGGCAGCCGATGATAGTATGTATAGTATCTTTTTCATCTTAAAAAACTCTGTAAAGGTTAAACCCAAAGAAAATCTGTCCTTTTCCCCATTTCCCTACCGCATTGGTAAGATATCCTATATCTGAATTGATCTGGGAATTGGTGAATAAAAGCTGGAAAACGTGTCCTCCGGTTTCTATGTCCATACCCAATGAGAGTGGATTTTTATAGAAACTGTGGTTATCAAAATTCACAAAATATTCCGCGTTGATAGAGATTCTTTTTGAAATTTTATAGCGCCCGCCCAAACCGGTCAGGAACTGATTTTTATCTTCAATAGCCGGATCGTACAGGTTCTTGTGAACATATGAAGGGGTAAGCTGTAAAGAAAATTTATCATTAAATCTTCTTGAAATTAAGGCCTGTGTAAGATAAGAAAGCCTGTCGCTGAACCTTAGATGGGGATAATTGTCTTTATCGAGATCTGTATTCAGGGCCATCACATTATAGCCTACAATATCTGCCGGAAAATTTTCACTCTGTTTTGCAAGTTTATATTTTACGGCACCTTCAAATGTTTTCATATTGGTTTCCCTGGAAAGACTGACTGAAACATTGTCAGTAATGCCATAAATAACGCCTAATTTGGTAGAAGCATCATCAAGACCGAAAAAGTTTTTAAATCCGGTGCTGATGTCTCCAAAGCGGTGGGCTACAACAATGTACCATTCGTTTTTGGCAGAGAGTTTTGTGGATTGACCTGTGACAATCTGTAAAGCTTTAAAAGCCGGCTGGGAAGTTTCTGAAGTTGTTTTGAGGGTGTCAATATCTTTCAACAGGTCTTCTTGCGCTGAAACAAAACCTGAAGCCAATACCGACAAAAATAAGAGAGTTTTTGTCATATACAATTTGAATTAAATTATGATATGACAAACTTATCGAGTTATGCATTCAAAAGTAGGTGATAAAAGTCACCATAGAAATTGTTTTTATCAATGATAAAGTTAAAATAATTAAAACATCATATATTAGACGGATCTAACATTTTCATTTACAGCAATTTTGATTCCTTCTTTGGTCTGAAGAATTTCACCATCACTTTCAATTTTTTTTAAGACTCTGCTTACTACTTCCCTTGAAGTGCCCAGATTGTTGGCTATTTCACGGTGTGTAATCTTTAAAGGATGGTTTCCCGTAACCGAAATTTGTTGCTTGATGTAATTCAGTACGCGTTTATCGAGTCTGTGGAATACAGCATCATTCACCATATTCATGACGTCTGAAAAACGTTTATCGTATTCATGATAAAATATCCTGTTAATCTCCGGAAAGCGGATGAGCCAGCCGTGAATAACAGAAACAGGAATCAGGATGACTTCCGATTCTTCCTCAGCAACGGCATATACCCTGCTGGTGTAATCTGTAAATATAGAAGAAAAAGTCATAAGACAGCTGTCATTGGGTCTTATATAATAATAGATAAGCTCCCTGCCGTCGTTGAGTGTGAAAACTTTTATAGAGCCTTTAATAAGAAAGGGAACATATTTGTTTTTCTGCCCTTCCCTGATAATCTCTGTTTTTGATTTTATTTCAGTAATAATTGCATTAGCATGCAATTCATTTAAAAAATCTTCCCCTAAAAAACCAAATTTTTCAAGAATGAATTGATTATTTATCATATCTTCTATTTTTCCCAAACAAATATATAAAATTGGACTATTGATTTCTCTATTCTTTAAATCTTTCTACAAAAACTTAACAATCCATTCATTCTTAAGCAGGTTGATCAGTTCTTCCTATTGAATTTTGGACAATAAAAAATGCCTCAAATTCAATTTGAGGCATTCGTGATTTATTTTGAAAAAAATCTTAAGCTTGTACGTTGTTTCCACCTAATACGAAAGGCTCAACTTCTTTGATTTCTCCAAATTGCTGCTCGTAGTTAGTGATATTCTGTTGAAGAGCAGAAAGAACTCTCTTAGCGTGAAGCGGAGCAAGAATGATTCTTGATCTTACTTTAGCTTGTTGTACCCCCGGCATTAATTGGATGAAATCTACAACGAATTCAGATGGAGAGTGGTTTACTAAAGCTAAGTTAGCATATACTCCAGCAGCTACCATTTCGTTTAATTCGATGTTGATGTTTCCGTCTTGTGGATTTTGATTGTTGTCCATTGTTATAAATTATGTTTTTTAAATTCGAAATTTGAGATTGTGAAAATATAAAAATAAATTCAAACCTCAAATTTCAAATCATTAATTTTAGTTAAGGTCTTCAAATTCTTTTTTAGAACCTACAATTACATTCTGGTATTCTTTAAGACCTGTACCTGCAGGGATTCTGTGTCCTACAATTACATTTTCTTTAAGACCACTCAAGAAGTCTATCTTACCAGCAACTGCTGCTTCGTTAAGAACTTTAGTGGTTTCCTGGAATGATGCTGCAGACATGAATGACTTCGTCTGAAGAGCTGCTCTTGTAATACCCTGAAGTACAGGCGTTGCTGTAGCAGGTAAAGCTTCTCTTACTTTGACTAAAGCCTGATCTTCACGCTTAAGCTTAGAGTTTTCGTCTCTTAATTCTCTTGCAGTAATCATCTGACCCGGCTTGAATTCTTTAGAATCACCAGCGTCAACTACTACTTTAAGACCAAATACTCTGTTGTTTTCTTCTAAGAAGTCAAATTTATGTTCTAATGCACCTTCAAGGAACTGAGTATCACCTCCATCCACGATAGATACTTTCGTCATCATCTGTCTAACGATGATTTCGAAGTGCTTATCGTCGATTTTTACCCCCTGAAGACGGTAAACTTCCTGAATTTCATTTACCAGATATTCCTGAACCGCAGTTGGACCTTTGATTCTTAAGATATCATCCGGTGTAATGGAACCGTCAGAAAGTGGAGAACCAGCTCTCACGAAGTCATTCTCCTGAACAAGGATCTGGTTGGAAAGTTTTACAAGGTAAATCTTTCTTTCACCAGTTTTAGCCTCAACAATAAGTTCACGGTTACCTCTCTTGATTTTTCCGTAAGAAACTACCCCGTCGATTTCAGTAACAACCGCTGGGTTTGAAGGGTTTCTTGCTTCGAATAATTCGGTAACTCTCGGAAGACCTCCGGTGATATCCCCTGCTTTTGCAGATTTTCTCGGGATCTTGATCAGGACTTTACCAGCCTTGATTTTTTCACCATCATTTACCATCAAGTGGGCTCCTACCGGTAAGTTGTAAGCTTTTTGCTCAACTCCTTTAGAATCTACCACTTTCAAGGTAGGTACGGCTTTCTTATTTCTTGATTCGGAGATTACTTTCTCTTCGAATCCTGTCTGTTCGTCAATTTCAAGCTGGAATGAGATACCCTGAATAATGTCTTCATATTCAACCTTACCGGCAGTTTCTGCAATAATTACCGCATTATACGGATCCCATTTACAGATTATATCTCCTTTCTTCACTTTATCACCTGGTTTCACAGCTAATATAGATCCGTAAGGTACGTTGGCAACCATTAATGGAGTTCTGGTTTCGTTATCCGCAACCAATCTGAATTCCGTTGAACGGGAAACCACAACTTCTGCCGTGTTACCGTTTTCATCTTCAGAAGTAATAGTTCTTACTTCGTCCATTTCAACGATACCGTCTCTTCTTGCAACGATAGATGGGTTTTCGGAAACGTTACCTGCAGTACCCCCCTGGTGGAAGGTTCTCAATGTAAGCTGAGTACCCGGCTCTCCAATGGACTGTGCAGCAATTACTCCTACTGCTTCACCCATATGGATCATTTTACCAGTTGCTAAGTTTCTACCATAACATTTCGCACAGATTCCTTTCTTGGTTTCACAAGTAAGCGGTGAACGAACTTCTACAGATTCTAAACCTGCTTCTTCGATTCTCTTCGCCAATACTTCATTGATTACCTGATCTGCTTCAGCAATTAACTCGTCTGTTTCAGGATCATATACATTATGAAGGGACACTCTACCTAAGATTCTTTCAGAGATCTTTTCAACAATCTCGTCATTTTTCTTAAGTGCAGTTACTTCAGTACCTCTTAAAGTACCACAGTCGTCTTCTGTAACGATAACGTCCTGAGCAACGTCTACCAATCTTCTTGTTAAGTAACCGGCATCCGCTGTCTTAAGAGCGGTATCCGCAAGACCTTTACGGGCACCGTGAGTAGAGATAAAGTACTCAAGGATGGAAAGACCTTCTTTAAAGTTCGCAAGGATCGGGTTTTCGATGATCTCCGCTCCGGTAGAACCTGCTTTTTGCGGCTTGGCCATCAAACCTCTCATACCGGATAGCTGACGGATCTGTTCTTTAGAACCCCTCGCTCCGGAATCAAGCATCATATATACAGAGTTGAATCCACCTTGATCGGTTTTCATTCTGCTCATGATCATTTCAGTTAATCCTGCATTGGTATTTGTCCAAACGTCGATTACCTGGTTATAACGTTCTGTATCTGTAATAAGACCCATGTTATAGTTAGCTCTGATCTCATCAACAGCTTCAATAGACTGGGCAATCATTGTCTTTTTCTCTGCAGGAACTACGATGTCTCCCAATGAGAAGGAAAGACCTCCTTTGAATGCGTTTGAATATCCTAAATCTTTCATTGCATCAAGGAACTTCACCGTTGTAGGGAAGTCTGTATCAGCAAGGATCTTACCAATAACATTTCTTAATGATTTCTTGGTAAGAAGTTCATTAATATATCCTACCTGCTTAGGTACAATCTGGTTGAATAAGATTCTACCCACAGAAGTTTCGATTAATCTTGTAACGATTTCTCCGTCTTCTTTAACAGGAAGTCTACATCTTACTTTAGCATTTAAAGATACTCTGCCTTCTGCATAAGCGATTTCCGCTTCTTCAGGAGAATAGAATGCAAGACCTTCTCCTTTTACTTTCATGTCTTCTGTAGAACTCAGTTCTTTAGTCATGAAATAAAGACCAAGAACCATGTCCTGAGAAGGTACGGTAATAGGAGAACCGTTTGCAGGGTTCAGAATGTTCTGAGAACCTAGCATTAGTAACTGAGCTTCAAGGATCGCCTCAGGGCCTAACGGTAAGTGTACCGCCATCTGGTCACCATCGAAATCGGCGTTGAATGCTGTTGTTACCAACGGGTGAAGCTGAATCGCTTTACCTTCGATCATCTTCGGCTGGAATGCCTGGATACCCAGTCTGTGAAGGGTAGGTGCCCTGTTCAGTAGAACCGGATGACCTTTCATCACGTTTTCAAGGATATCATATACTACAGGCTCTTTTCTGTCGATGATTCTCTTTGCAGATTTCACAGTTTTTACAATTCCTCTCTCGATCAGCTTTCTGATGATGAACGGTTTGTAAAGTTCTGCTGCCATATCTTTAGGAATACCGCACTCGTGAAGCTGTAAGTTCGGACCTACAACAATTACGGAACGCGCAGAGTAATCTACCCTTTTTCCTAGTAAGTTCTGACGGAAACGACCCTGCTTACCTTTCAGTGAATCTGAAAGTGATTTCAATGGTCTGTTTGATTCAGATTTTACAGCAGAAGATTTTCTTGTATTATCGAATAATGAATCTACTGATTCCTGAAGCATACGCTTCTCGTTTCTCAAGATTACTTCCGGAGCTTTGATCTCCAATAGTCTTTTTAGACGGTTGTTTCTAATGATAACTCTTCTGTAAAGGTCATTTAAGTCAGAAGTAGCGAAACGTCCTCCATCCAATGGAACCAATGGTCTTAGTTCTGGTGGGATAACTGGAAGTACTCGCATAATCATCCACTCCGGTCTGTTGATCATTCTTGTATTGGCACCTCTTAATGCTTCTACAACGTTCAATCTTTTCAGAGCTTCAGTTCTTCTTTGTTTTGAACCTTCATTATGAGCTTTATGTCTTAAATCGAAAGACAATGCATCAAGATCAATTCTTTTTAACAGATCTTCCACAGCTTCAGCACCCATTCTGGCGATGAATTTGTTTGGATCGGAATCATCAAGATACTGGTTTTCCACAGGAAGAGTCTCCATGATATCCAGGTATTCTTCTTCTGTTAAGAACTCCATAGCATCGAAGTCAGAACCGTCTAATTTTTTAGCAATACCCTGCTGAATCACTACATATCTTTCGTAGTAGATGATCATGTCTAATTTCTTAGAAGGAATTCCTAAAAGGTAACCGATCTTGTTTGGTAATGAACGGAAATACCAGATATGTGCAATTGGAACAACAAGGTTGATGTGTCCGATTCTCTCTCTTCTTACTTTTTTCTCAGTAACTTCTACTCCACAACGGTCACACACAATTCCTTTGTAACGAATTCTCTTGTATTTACCACAAGCACATTCGTAATCCTTTACCGGACCAAAGATCTTTTCACAGAACAAACCATCTCTTTCAGGCTTATGCGTTCTGTAGTTAATAGTTTCCGGTTTTAAAACTTCCCCTCTTGATTCCTGAAGAATCGATTCCGGTGAAGCTAAACCGATGGTTATTTTATTAAATCTACTTGATTTATTTTTATTTGACATTTGTTAGATTTTAAATTTTAGATTTTAGATTTTAGATTAATTTTTGAATGTTTCCATTCAACATTTATAATTTAAAATTTAAAATTATTCCTCTAGTCTTACGTCTAATCCAAGACCCTGTAGCTCGTGAAGTAATACATTAAATGATTCCGGAATACCTGGTTCAGGCATAGATTCACCTTTTGCAATTGCTTCATAAGTTTTCGCTCTACCAATCACGTCATCCGACTTCACTGTAAGGATCTCTCTCAGGATGTTGGAAGCTCCGAATGCTTCAAGAGCCCAAACCTCCATCTCTCCGAATCTCTGACCACCGAACTGGGCTTTACCTCCTAACGGCTGCTGAGTAATCAATGAGTAAGGTCCGATAGAACGTGCGTGCATCTTATCATCAACCATGTGTCCCAGTTTCAGCATGTAGATTACCCCAACCGTAGCCGGCTGTGTAAATCTTTCCCCGGTACCTCCATCATAAAGGTGAGTGTTACCGAATTTAGGAAGACCTGCTTTTTCTGTGTACTCAGTAATCTGATCAAGAGTTGCTCCATCGAAGATTGGTGTAGCGAACTTCATCCCTAATTTCTGACCAGCCCATCCAAGAACTGTTTCATAAATCTGTCCGATGTTCATACGGGAAGGTACCCCAAGTGGATTCAATACGATATCTACCGGTGTTCCGTCTTCAAGGAATGGCATATCTTCTTCACGAACGATTCTTGAAACGATACCTTTGTTACCGTGACGTCCTGCCATTTTATCCCCTACATTCAGCTTACGTTTTTTAGCGATATACACTTTAGCCAACTTCATGATACCAGCCGGAAGTTCATCTCCGATTGAAATAGCAAATTTTTCACGGTTTTTAACTCCCTGGATATCGTTGTACTTGATTTTATAGTTGTGAATCAATTGTTTAACCAATTCATTCTTATCATTATCTACAGTCCAGTCTGCACCGCTTACGTTAACATAATCTTCAACTGAAGTCAATAATTTATGAGTGAATTTCACACCTTTTCCGATGATTTCCTCATCAAGGTCATTGGTAACTCCCTGAGAAGTTTTACCACCTACCAGTGTATTTAATTTTTCAATTAAAGTATTTCTCAACTCATCAAACTTAGCCTTGTAAGTGTTTTCAATTTCTTCAAGTTTAAGTTTTTCTTCAGTTCTCTTCTTTTTATCTTTAATGTTTCTTGAGAACAATTTTTTATTGATCACAACCCCTCTTAGTGAAGAGTCTGCTTTTAATGAAGCATCCTTCACATCACCGGCTTTGTCACCGAAGATGGCTCGAAGAAGTTTTTCTTCAGGAGTCGGATCAGATTCACCTTTTGGAGTGATCTTACCTATCATGATATCTCCAGGCTTCACTTCAGCACCGATTCTGATCATACCGTTCTCGTCAAGATCTTTGGTAGCTTCTTCAGAAACGTTAGGAATATCTGCTGTAAGTTCTTCCATACCTAATTTGGTATCACGAACCTCAAGAGAATATTCATCTACGTGAATTGAAGTAAACCAGTCTTCACGAACCACTTTTTCGTTGATTACGATCGCATCCTCGAAGTTATATCCTTTCCAAGGCATGAACGCAACCACTAAGTTTCTACCAAGAGCAAGCTCTCCGTTTTCAGTGGCATAACCGTCGCAAAGTACCTGTCCTTTCTGTACCGTTTCACCTACTCTTACGTTTGGTCTCAGGGTAATGGTAGTACTCTGGTTGGTTTTTCTGAATTTGGTAAGGTTGTATGTTTTCGTAGCAGACTCAAACTGTACTAAGTCTTCGTCTTCGCTTCTTTCATATTTAATAGTGATCTTATCAGCATCTACATATTCTACGATACCTGTACCTTCAGCATTGATAAGGATTCTTGAATCTTTAGCAACCTGCTGTTCCAGACCTGTACCCACGATTGGAGCCTGTGGCTTCAATAGAGGAACGGCCTGACGCATCATGTTGGATCCCATCAATGCACGGTTCGCATCATCATGCTCCAGGAATGGAATCAATGAAGCGGAGATACCGGAAATCTGGTTTGGTGCCACGTCGATAAGGTTAACCTGAGAAGGCTCAACTACCGGATAGTCACCATCCAATCTTGCAATAATCCTGTCTGTCAAGAATTCTCCGTTATCGTTCAGCTCTACGTTAGCCTGAGCAATTACTTTGTCTTCTTCGTCTTCTGCATTTAAGTAAATCGGATCAGCCGATAAATCGATCTTACCTTCTTCTACTTTTCTGTATGGAGTTTCGATGAAACCAAGGTTATTGATTTTAGCATAAATACCTAAAGAGGAAATCAAACCGATGTTTGGTCCTTCCGGAGTTTCAATCGGACAGATTCTTCCGTAGTGGGTATGGTGAACGTCACGAACCTCGAAACCTGCTCTTTCTCTTGATAAACCTCCAGGCCCTAGTGCAGAAAGTCTACGCTTGTGCGTGATTTCTGAAAGCGGGTTGGTCTGGTCCATAAACTGAGAAAGCTGGTTGGTACCGAAGAACGAGTTGATTACGGATGTTAAAGTCTTAGCATTAACAAGATCCAGCGGAGTAAAGATTTCGTTATCTCTAACGTTCATTCTTTCCTTGATGGTTCTTGCAATTCTTGAAAGACCTACTCCAAACTGTCCTGCCAACTGCTCTCCAACAGTTTTGATTCTTCTGTTAGATAAGTGGTCAATATCATCAACCTCTGCTTTAGAGTTTACCAATTCAATAAGGTGTCTTACGATAGCAATGATATCTTCTTTTGTAAGAACTTCAGTTGTAGTAGGGATATTAAGTCCTAATTTTTTGTTTAGTCTGTAACGTCCTACTTCACCAAGAGAATATCTCTGCTCAGAGAAGAATAATTTCTCAATAATTCCTCTTGCCGTTTCCTCATCTGGCGGGTCTGCATTTCTTAACTGACGGTAGATGTACTCTACAGCTTCTTTTTCAGAGTTTGTAGGGTCTTTCTGTAATGTATTCTGGATGATAGAGAATTCATTGCTGTTTTCTTTGTGAATCAGGATGGATTTCACACCAGCATCAAGAATTAGATCTAAATGTTCTTTTTCAAGAATAGTTTCTCTATCCAGGATGATTTCGTTTCTTTCAATAGAAACTACTTCCCCTGTATCTTCATCTACGAAATCCTCGAACCAAGTGTTCAATACTCTCGCAGCCAATGTTCTTCCTTCTACTTTTTTAAGGGCAGCTTTAGACACTTTCACTTCTTCAGCAAGGTCGAAGATCTGAAGGATATCTTTATCAGATTCGTAACCGATAGCTCTTAAAAGGGTAGTTAATGGTAACTTTTTCTTACGGTCGATATACGCGTACATTACGCTGTTGATATCGGTTGTAAATTCCATCCAAGATCCTTTGAAAGGAATAATTCTTGAATAGTACAGTTTGGTTCCGTTTGCGTGGTAAGTCTGTCCGAAGAATACACCAGGTGAACGGTGAAGCTGCGTAACGATAACTCTCTCTGCACCATTGATGATGAAAGATCCGCTAGGCGTCATGTAAGGAACCGGGCCTAAGTATACATCCTGAACCACAGTCTGGAAATCCTCGTGCTCAGGGTCTGTACAATACAATTTAAGTCTTGCTTTAAGAGGCACGGAATACGTTAATCCTCTTTCCACACACTCGTCAATTGAATAACGTGGAGAATCTACCAGATAATCAAGAAATTCCAATACGAACTGATTTCTGGAATCGGTGATTGGGAAGTTTTCCTGGAAGGTTCTGTATAAACCTTCGTCTGTTCTGTCTTCTGGAAGGGTATCAAGCTGGAAAAAATCTCTGAATGACTCAAGCTGGATGTCCAGGAAGTCAGGAGTGATGATTTTTCCTTTAGCTGATGAGAAGTTAATTCTCTGATTCCCCCTTGTTGTTGCTGTTGTTTTACTCATAAAACTTTTAAGAAAGGGTTAAAAAATATTTTGATTTATTCAAAAATATCAGAAGAAGACAAAAAGAGAAAAGATGAAAGAGAAAAGAATATGTGGGAAAATTTTGGCGCAATTATCGGTCTTTATTCTTTGTTCTTTATTCTAAAAAGTCTTTGATCTAACTTCTAACTGCAACGCTGGTATATCTTTTCACAGCGTAATGCAAAATATTTTTATTTACTTTTGAGGCAGAATTCGCCGCAGTATCTATATACAAGAAACCTCTTTCATTATTTTCCATGAAAGAGCTGATTTTCAATATTTTATAGATTTACAAACAATTATTCGCGCCAAAAGAGGGACAAAGGTACAAAATTTCTATCATATAGACAAATAAAACTTATTCATTTTGAGACCGTTAAAATTTATTTAAATAAAAAGGCCGCCCCTAGGGACGGCCTGTAGTTATATAGAGTTTTGAAATTATTTTACAATGATCTTGTAAGATTTCATTGTTGATTTGGTTTCTATTTTCACAATATAAATACCTGCAGGTAGTGAAGCTGTGTTAATTTCGGCATTTCCTGAGAATTTACCTGACTTAACAAGCTGCCCCTGAGCAGAGAATAGTGCGTAAGTTCCTTCTTCTTTAGATTTAACATTTAAGTTTTCACCAGATTTTACCGGGTTAGGATATACATTGATATCGCTTGCAGCTGAAGTAACATCAGAACCGGTAATTCCTTTTGCAGCAGATGCCAATCCGTTTTTAGCGAATGCAGCATACGGTGAAAGTGGAGAATCAGGCGCACCTCTCTTCACAAGATCTGTATCTACTACAGCCTGGATACCGTCTTTATCAGCATCATTGATTCTGGAAATAAATCCTACTCCAAAGTCATCCAGGTTATCTTTACCGATAGCCCATAAATCATAATCGGTTCCGTTTGAATTTAAGTCAACGAAGTCCGGTTTGTCGTCTCCATCTGTATTTTTAAGAGGATATTTTAATACTCCAGAATCCGGAGAAGTTTCCAAAACATCTGCAATACCATTAGTTCCTACAGCTACACCAGCATCAATAACACCGTTATGGTCTGCGTCTATCTGGTTGATTACCGATGTAGGAATACCTGATTCAAATAAATCCAAAATACCATCGTTATCTGAATCCAGATCTAAATAGCTGGAAATTCCGTCTCCTAATACCTGAACAGGACCAAATACCCCTTCTAAGTCATCATCTTCAAATTTACCATTGTTATCAAGATCTTCTAAAGCATCCGGAATACCATCGTTATCAGAATCAAGGTCACATGCATCCATAATTCCGTCACCATCTGTATCAATAGTAGGAGATTTGTCATTTACTGCCGTACATCCTTCTGCACAATCAGGAATACCGTTACCGTTATTATCAATACTGTCATTACCATTAGGACACTGATCGAAGCAGTTTGGCACTCCATCATTATCATCGTCTCTGCTGGCAAATGCATTATAGATATAATAGTTTTGAGGAAAACCTATTCCCGTACCACTGTAGAAAGTAACTTTAATACGGTTGAAAGGCTTGGTTGCTTTACCTCCTACGTAAAATTTATTAGAATCCGTAGTGAAGAAGTTTCCGCTGATTAAACTTCCAGTACTTGTGAAAGTATCTGTTTGAGTATTACCATTGTAAAGGGTCACTGTAATGTTCTGAAGGACATTTACTCCAATTAAGTTTGCAGCTTTCTCTAATGTAAAACCTGCATAAGTGTTAGCAGGAAGCAAACTGTTTGTACTTACTGTTGTATATGCTGAGAAAATACTTAAAAGCGAAGCAGCAGGAATAGTTGCTGTAGCATAGTTAGAAGTATTGGTATCTACAATATTTCCCGGATTAACCATTTTTGCCAAGATAAGCCCGAAAAGCCCAGGACCTGAAGTCCAGCTGGAACCCGATACTATGTTTCCAGGGATTGCAGAACCACTTGTCTGAATTTTATCATTACAGTCGCAAGATGCAGGTTCTTCAAATGCATAATACACTTTTAAAGATCCGATGTTCACTCCTAAAGTCTGAGTTACTTTTAAACGTACTTCGTTAAAAGGTTTAGTTGTAGTAACAGACACTTTTTGTTTTCCACTACCAAAACCAAGAACTTTGATATTAATTAAACCACCGCCATCGGATAAAGTTTTGGAATCCTGAAGCTGGCCATATAAATAAGTTTCTACTGTAATGTTTTTTAAGAATTCTGCACTTAAAAGTTTTCCTTCATCATCAGGAGAGATAACAAAACCTGCTTTGTTTCCAGCAGGATACACCTGGTTTTTGTCTAAAACTCCCACTGAATAAGATCCAAGAAGTCCAGCCGGCAATACGATAGATCCGTAAGAATTCTTATCTCCATCTCCAATTCTCTCTCTGTTTTGAACAAAAGAAAGTGGAGCAATAAAGCTGCTGCTTCCTGAAACGTTTCCATCCACACCACTTCCTGCGATGATATCATCACAAATTCCATTGTTGTCTACAGGAACTTTAGTAGGATCGAACGCAAAAGCATAATACACATTCATTGCACTGAATATAGACAGTACATTGGTTTGGTATAATCTTACTTCGTTAAATTCCTTTGTTGTTTTAAAATGAAGGAAGATTCTGTTTTTGCTTCCTCCGAATGCAGGAACTGACAATAAAGTACTGCTTGTCGTAGATTCCTGAAGCACTCCGTTTTTATAAGTGCTGATTCTTAATGAGCTTAACAGGTCGACCGTAATAAAACTAGTACCTAAATCAACATTAAAACCTGTAATATAACCGGCAGGATAAGTTGTATTTGTGTTTTTCACAGAAATACCGTTTCCGCTTACCAATGAAGCAAAGTTACCCATGCTCACACTGTTATCCAGATTCGCATCGATTACGGGATTCATACTTCCGTTGTAGCATGCCAGACAAATACCTGAATTGTTTACAGGCTTTGCTTCCACCCCCATCCCTCGGATAGGTTCATAACCTTTTTGAGCAGATAATGCCGCTGACATCATAAATATCATCAGCATGACTGCCAGTTTCTCGAATAATTTTTTTGCCATTTTTTTGTTTTGTTTTTGTTTTTATTTTTCGTTAAAAGTTTGTGCTCTATTATAATGTCTGCCATCCAAACACAGCATTACCGGTCTGTCTGCAGCCAACAAAATTACCAGTCGTTACTCCCAGGGTAGTCGTTACCTCATATATTATTGTTCCCGCATTGGATGCATCACATGCCGGTCTCGGACCTGTAGCTTTTATCTGAACAGCCTTACTTACTTCTAAATCTGCAAAGTTTGTCAAATTAGGAGTTACATTAATTCCTACATCAGAAATAGCCGTACCTACAGCTCCCTGCCCGGAAAAAACATGGCTGGTATTGGCATAAGTTGATTGATTGGCCTGTGACGTCCCGCTGATTCCGATCGCAATAGACCCTGATGTTCCTCCAACCGTATTATTACTTCCGAAAGCAAAATTATTTAAGGTAACAACATTGTTAGCTCCAAAAGCAAATCCTCCATTGGTAGCATTGTTTGTATGTCCTACTGCTACAGCAATTGAATTACCTGTAGTGTTAAAGGCACCAAAAGCGAAATTGGCATTTGATAAAGTTGAATTGTTATTACCAAAAACCTTACCTCCTCCTGCTGCACTGTTATTGGAACCAATAGCAACAGCCGGGAAATTGACACCTGAAGTGGTCGCTGTGTTTCCCTTACCAAGAGCTATATTATTTGAAGTATTGTTAATAACATTTGAGCTTCCCCAGGAAAGGCTTGAAGCATTTTCACCTCCTCCTGATAATCCACCTGCGGCATCAAAAACGGCATGTACTTTATTGGCGCTAATCATTACCAGATCAGCTGCTCCTTTAGGTCCCAGATAATTAGCTGATGCCGGTGCAGCACCTAAAACTTCTGTTGTAGTAGAAATTTCCCCTACTGCATTACCTTTAATCTGCCATTCTGTACCGGTTTGTTTCTGCCATAACGTTCCATCGAAATAATAATATCCCGGAGTCGTTACATTAATCGTAACAGAAGCAGGAGTGGCGTTAATTGACGTAACATATACTAAAGCTCCTGTTTGGGCAGCAGCATATGTTTTAGCAGCTAGCTGGCTTAATGAAAGCCTTGGAGCAATAATACCGTCAGGCTTACTGGTATTTGTCGGAAATCCTACTACATCAAGAGTTGCCTGCCCCTGATTAGTATTTATTCCAACTTGTGCGTTTATGCCAAAACATACGGACATAGCTGCAATCGTAAATAATCTGTTTTTCATTTTTAGTGATATTTGTCTTTTTTTGTGTGTTTTTATTTGTGTGTGTTTTATTTTAGAAAAGAACCGGTTTTCCTTTCAGGCAAAGGAAGAGTTGTATGAAGATATTTATCTCCAAACATGTATTGATTCCTAATTGTGCGTTATGCTGAATTTTATATAGGTAGTGTCATCATAAATAATCTGTTTTTCATCCTTATTGATATGTTTTTTGTGTGTTTATTTTATGGAATCATTCTTCTAAGAATTGGAAAATATGTTTTCCGTCAGCGAATGAATAGCTGTTTATTCAATGTGGTTAAGATAGCTTATCCGGAAATTCGGCTATACTACTAAAACCTTCTACATTTTTCGAACTTTTACTGTAAGGTGTCCCAGACCTAAGTGACTGTACTGTCTCCGTAATGCCGCAAAGTGATTTTTGCCGTCTCACACCTACATAAAGTCTGCTCATCTTTGTAATAGCCTTACTGAAAAGAGGAGTTCTATCTTTTTCTGAATATTTTCTGAAATTGTCAGCTTTGTAATTAAAGCCTGAGGAATAAAAGCACCACGATGAAACAGTAGAGCTCTTTACTGTTAAATACGTATTGCCGGAATTTTCTATCTGCCATGCGAGCAACATATTGATACAACATGCTATAGCATAGCCATAGAAGAAAAAGTAACTTCTTTTCAAATTATATATATGTGTGTTTTTTTCGAGTACAAATATAGTAATTTTACAATCAAAACAAATTTTTTATATTAAATTTTTATAAAAAATAAAGAATTCTATAAATAATAAATACATTAAGGATCTAAAAAATAAATAATCAACAATAATAATTAAATATTAAATTATTAAAATCAAACATATTCAAATACTCTTATGAATTATTGGCGATTTTAAAAGCTGATAAAAACAAAAAAAGCCCGGACATTACTGTCCGGGCTCTTATTTTATAGGTAAATTGAATTATTTCAATTCTACTTCAGCACCAGCTTCTTCTAATTGCTTCTTAAGAGCTTCAGCTTCATCTTTAGATACACCTTGCTTGATTGGAGCAGGAGCACCGTCTACGATATCTTTAGCTTCTTTAAGACCAGCACCAGTTAAATCTTTTACTAATTTAACGATAGCCAATTTAGAAGCACCTGCAGACTTAAGAATTACGTCGAATTCAGTTTTTTCTTCAGCAGCTTCACCTGCACCACCTGCAGCAACTACTACAGCAGCAGCAGCTGGCTCAATTCCGTACTCATCCTTAAGGATAGTAGCTAATTCATTTACGTCTTTTACTGTTAAGTTTACTAGCGTTTCAGCTAAATTTTTTAAATCTGACATTGTTGTAATGTTTTTGTTGATTATTTATTTAATTTTTTGAGTGTAATTATTCAGCAGCTGGCGTTTCGTCAGTGCTTTCTGCAGCAGGAGCTTCCGGAGCTTCAGCCGCAGGAGTTTCTTCTACAGCAGGTGCAGCAGCTTCTTCAGCTTTAGCTTCTCCTGTTTCAGGTTTGTTTTGAAGAGCAGAAACAACTCTTTGAATTGGAGACTGAAGTAATCCGATGATTTCACCGATCATTTCTTCTCTAGACTTAATGCTTACTAGGGCATCAAGGTTGTTGTCACCAACATAGAAAGTTTCCTGTACGAAAGCAGATTTCAAAGCAGGCTTCTCATCTTTCTTTCTGAAGTCTTTGATTAATTTTGCTGGAGCGTTAGCTGTTTCAGCAACCATTAAAGCAGAATTACCTTTGAAAGTATCAAACATTTCAGAGTAATCTACTCCTTCAATCTGCTCCATTGCTTTTTGTAAAAGTGTATTTTTTACTACTTTCACTTTGATATTTTGTTTGAAAGCCTGTCTTCTGAAATCAGATGATTTAGCAGCGTTCAAACCTTCTAGATCTGCTACATAAACTACTTTAGCATCCTGAAGCAAATCTTTGATCTCTTGTATTGCTACAACTTTTTGGTCTTTTGTCATTGTCTTAAGGATTATTATTAGTTAACAGATTTAGTATCAATTGCAATACCCGGGCTCATTGTAGAAGACAAGTAAATGCTTTTTACATAAGTCCCTTTAGCAGCAGTAGGTTTCATTTTGATCAAAGTCTGGATCAATTCCTGAGCATTTTCCTTGATTTTGGCAGCATCGAAAGATACTTTACCAATACCAGCGTGGATAATACCGTATTTGTCAACTTTGAAATCAATTTTACCTGCTTTCACTTCAGTTACTGCTTTACCAATTTCCATCGTTACAGTACCTGATTTAGGGTTTGGCATAAGACCTCTTGGACCTAATACTCTACCTAATGGACCTAATTTACCCATAACAGCTGGCATAGTAACGATAACGTCAACATCTGTCCAGCCTTCTTTTATTTTTTGTAAATATTCGTCAAGACCTACATAATCAGCTCCAGCTTCTTTTGCTTCAGCTTCTTTATCTGGTGTAACCAATGCTAAAACTTTAACATCTTTACCAGTACCGTGAGGAAGAGATACTACTCCTCTTACCATCTGGTTTGCTTTTCTTGGATCTACACCCAATCTTACAGCGATATCTACAGAAGCATCAAATTTTGTAGTGTTTACTTCTTTTACAAGAGCAGAACCTTCTTCAAGGTTATAGATTCTTCCTTTTTCTACTTTGCTTAAAGCTTCCTTTTGCTTTTTAGTCAATTTTGCCATTTCTAATAGTTTTAAGCGTTAAAAGTTGGTTTAGTTCCTGTTACTCTTAATCCCATAGATCTAGCAGTACCTGCAACCATAGAAACTGCAGAATCCATTGTAAAGCAGTTAAGGTCAGTCATTTTATCCTCAGCGATTTTCTTCACCTGATCCCAAGATACAGAACCTACTTTGTTTCTGTTTGGTTCTCCGGAACCCCCTTTGATTTTAGCCGCATCCATTAACTGAATTGCTGCAGGTGGAGTTTTGATAACGAATTCAAAAGATTTGTCTTCGTATACTGTAATTACTACAGGTAAAACTTGCCCTGGCTTATCTTGGGTTCTCCCGTTAAATTGCTTACAAAACTCCATGATGTTCACACCTGCGGAACCCAATGCTGGACCTACCGGTGGAGAAGGGTTAGCTGCGCCACCTTTCACCTGAAGCTTTACCATTTTAAAGACTTTCTTAGCCATTTTTAATTTTTTTAGTTTGAATAATTAATGAGTTTGGAAGCATTTATTATTCAGCAGATTACCGACTCACATACAGTAAATCTACTTTTCGGACTGCAAAATTATAAAATATTTTTGAAATAGCAAATGGAATGCACTGATTTTTAGAAAGAATTCATAAAAACTTTTTTATCTGCAATTTGCCTGAATCAAAATTTTATGAAACTGGATTTATTATTTTTAAATATATACAGGAACCTATTTCATAATATACCGGATAATTATTCGAAAAATAGTTTTCTGAAGTTTTTATATTTCCACCAGTCCTTTTTCATGGTAGGTCTTTCTACAAAAATAAAAAATGCTGCAGAGACGATAAGAACAACTAAAAGAGAGATGGTAAATTTTATCTAAATATTCAGTGAGTCGTCATTCTCAAATTTGGAGTTGTAATGGCCAACAGCAGAATTATGTACTGCTAAAAAAATTTATTAATTTCCACCTGAGCATAAGATACCGGAGAAATACAATATTCTACAGCATAGCTGTAGAAGGGGAAATGACTTCTTTCCAAAATAGTAGTGTTTTATGGCGGCAAATATAAAAATTTACAATTAAAGTAGCTTTCTAATTACAAATTTTGTAATTTATCAACTAAATAATAATAAGTATAAAATTTATTAGAAAAAGAAAAACTACACTTTGGAACGCATGTATTCTGAAGGGGTGATTCCTTCTATCTGTTTGAAAACTTTGTTGAATGTAGACTGGTGCTTAAAACCTGCAGATGTATAAACATACAAAAGAGAATGTTTTTGCAGCTTATTATCATCAATCATTCTTTTTACCATATCTATCCTGTACCTGTTTACGAAAGTATTAAAATTCGTGTTTGCATATTTTCTGATGGTCCGGGATATGTAAGTTACATTCGTATCCAAGGCATTTGCAAGGTGGATCATTGAAAAATCGCTGTTACAGAACGGATGGTGGTCGTTAAAATAATGCAGAATCTCGTAATACAAGCCTTCCAGTTTATCATCTTTTTCATCATTCTTAAGCTGAACACCCTGCTGTATGACTAGAATATCACTTTTATCGTTCTTTTCAATTACAGTTTCATTTGTCTGGTAAGCCAGTGCCCCTATTTTACTGTTATAATAAATCCCGAATATAAACAGGTAAAAAATGGACAGCAAAGCTGAAGTATTTACTATGGCAACTCCATTTACAGGAAATACGACTTCATCGAAAAAATGATGGAGATAATTTGAACTGATGATTGTAAAAACTATTAATAATAAAATATAAATGATCCAGTAAATTGCAACTCTAGGAGAATAAAAACCCATTGTAAAAAAAGGGATGAGAAAAAGCCAGAAAAAGGCAACGGGTGTTTCCTTCCAGAAGAATATCCCGTAAATAAACAAATATAAGGAAACCTTAATCAGGTAGAAATTTACAAACGGCTTTATTAAAACCAGAGGAAACTTAATTACATAAATGAGGGTTAAAATATTAAAACATAGTGCACATGCATTATAGTACACAAAAAAATTCATGTTTAAGTACTTGAAAATAAAAATATGAATAAATGTAATACATACAATGGACAGCATGTAATATACGATGTACTTCTTCAACAATTCCTCCATTTTTAAACTAATTTTCTAATAATAAAGTTCAAAACTAAGCCAATTAAAAATATTTTTCAGTTTTTGCTTTTTATGAATTCTGGCAGTATACGATTACTAAAAAGCATTTTTTGATATTTAACTTATATAATTATTTGTTTATCAACAGATTATTGATATTAAACAATATTCAGTAATGCGTTTATTAAAGACCGGTTATCAACGGCTATAATAAATAACTTTGTATGTAACAAATAAGTTAATGATGAATAACAATCCAATTATTTTGTACCTGTTCCCTGGTATTTTTTCGGACAGGTTGGCATTGGTAATACATGATACAAAATTATACAAAAGTTGATATATAATTACAGCTAAACTTCACATATACTTAGAGCTGTATAGACTTATCTCTTTTATGTGATGTGCTAAAATTCCTTTTACAGAAGTGAATCGTTCTTCTAAATAAGTAAAAAATTATTTCAAATAAAATTTATGAAAACACAAAAAATTATTTTGGGTTGTCTTTTAACAACCAGTATTGCAGTATTTTCACAAGTGGGCATTAATACAAGCAACCCGTCTGCAGCCCTTGATCTTGTTTCCATGGGAAATACTTCGGCCACGAAAGCTCTCGAAATTAATAATTCTTCTGCAACAGAAATGTTCACAGTACAGAACGACGGCAATATAGGAGTCAACAGTCCTGCTGTCGTCAATAATACGGCCCAATTCAACATCAACTCCGGAAGCCCGTCGAAATCCGTTTTAAAACTGAATAACATCAGCAATACAAAAGATAAAAGCTCTGCAGATATTAATTATAACCAGTTCAGTAGTCTGGTAGCAGACAATAATGGCAATGTTTTTATTCAGTATGATATAAAGAACTCCAGCGGAAACCCTGCTACTTTTGACGGTGTTTATAATGCAGGAACTGCTTACACAAATCTTATCGGTATAAGCAATGCAAGCATTACACAATTTCAGTTAATCTCGGATTTTGTTTTTGGGAATACTGCAACCGGAGGTTCGGTTCTATACGCTGATATTACCTATTCCAGAGACAACGGATTTCAGGTGACGACTTACGGAGCTTCATCGATCAATACAAACACGCTTACCATTACCGGAATTGGGTCCAATACGCTTACATTTAATTATGGTACCGGAATAGATCTTATTTTTAATTCAAATCTGGCCGCATCAGGTACTACATCCGGAAATATTCAGTATAGGGTAACGAGCGGGAGCAATATCCCTTTTAATGTTTTTAATAGTTTCAGATCGAGGCTGTAATCAATTTATATTATGAAAAATATTATCAATATTTTGCTGTTTCAGCCTGTGCTTATATTTTCACAGGGTCAGCTGGTGGGGATCAATACAGATAAACCATCTGCATTGCTGGATATTGTCAGCAAGAACAATACTTCATCTACAAAGGCCTTAGAAATTAATAATTCTGCTTCAACAGAAATGTTTACTATTCTTAACAATGGAAATACGGGCATTCACGTACAAAATCCTGTAGCGCAGCTTGAGGTAAGTTCGCCGGCCCCTACAAAATCTGTTATGAAAATAGCCCCTGTCAGTTCAACCAATGCAAAGCAGGCTTCCAGTATCAATTACAATTCCCTCAGAAACCTGGTTACAGATAACAATGGTAACATATTTGAGCAGTACAATCCGTCACTCAGCAACTCTACTGCTATAATTTTCGACGGGAGTTATACATCCGAGACATTTAATAAAACCTTATGCACGGTAAATAACGGAAGTATTATCCGCTTTATTCTGCATACCAGTTTTTTATATGGGCAAACCGACGTGGGAGCTATTATCTATGCAGATATTACCTGGTCTAAGGATATAGGATTTAAAGTAACCAGAAAAGCCTATAATATTTCGAGAAACGCCAACCCAATGGTAATAACGGGAGAAGGGACCAATCTCTTGACTTTTGACTTTGCTATCGGTGACGATCTTATATTTGAGGTTATTGGCGGAAATCTGGTATACCGCGGTTCTGAAAGCACAAATAGTTTCCGTATTCATAAAAGTTTCAGAAGCAGATAAGATGATCAGAATCTGGAAATTTTATTACAATTATAGATGAAAAAAAAGACCACTTATAAAAGTGGTCTATTATTTTATTTGTAAGAATAAGTTTATACTTTTTCTACTTGCATATAGCTAAGCTCCATTGGAGTTTTTCTACCGAAAATCAGTACAGAAACTTCAATTTTCTTTTTGTCTTCAAGAATCTTCTCAACAGTTCCGTTGAATCCATTGAAAGGTCCGTCAATCACCTTAACGTTTTCACCTACAATGTATGGGATCTCAACATCTGTTGCAAATTCTGAAAGTTCATCCATTCTTCCCAACATTCTGTTTACTTCAGATTTTCTCATTGGAACAGGATCCCCTCCTTTGGTTAAACTTAAGAAAGATATTACTCCCGGAATATTTTTAATTACGTGAGGAATCTCACCCATCAGATCAGCTTCTATCATTAAGTATCCAGGATAGTAAGGCTTCTCTTTAGGAACTTTTTTTCCGTTTCTGATCTGAATAACCTTTTCCATAGGAATAACCACCTGAGTAACGTACTGCTCAAACCCTAAACGTTTGATTTCCGTCTCAATGTAGTTTTTCACTTTATTTTCCTGTCCGCTGATTGCTTTCAGCACATACCATTTCAATTCGCTCATTATGGGAAAACACTTTTATTAGTTGAACACGTTAATTAGCATTCCTATTATGTTGCTGATTGCTTTTGAAAACAATTCATCAACTCCAAAGGTAAATAATGCCAAAATCACTGTAGCAATAGTTACTACAATAGTAGAAGACTGAAGATCAGCCCACTTTGGCCATTCAACTTTATGTCTGAATTCGTTATAAGAACCTTTTAAAAAATCGACAAATGAACTCATAATTAATATTTGCACGGGCACAAGGATTCGAACCCTGATCAACGGTTTTGGAGACCGGTATCCTACCATTGGACGATGCCCGTAGATAAAAAGCTTCCGAGAGTTTCCTTCCGGAAGCTTTATTTATTTTAAGATGATTAGTCTAGGATTTCAGTAACCTGACCAGAACCTACTGTTCTACCTCCTTCTCTGATCGCGAATCTAAGACCCTCGTTAAGAGCGATTGGTTGTAGCAATTCTACAGTAATTTCCAAGTTATCACCAGGCATTACCATTTCTACACCTTCTGGTAAGAAGATCTCACCTGTAACGTCAGTAGTTCTTACGTAGAACTGAGGACGGTACTTGTTGTGGAATGGAGTGTGACGTCCACCTTCTTCTTTAGAAAGGATATAAACAGAAGCTTTGAATTTTTTGTGTGGCTTCACAGAGTCTTTCTTAGCGATTACCATACCTCTCTTGATGTCAGTTTTTTCAATACCTCTCAACAATAGACCTACGTTATCACCAGCTTCACCTCTGTCTAGGATTTTTCTGAACATCTCAACTCCTGTAATAGTAGAAGTTAATTTTTCATCACCCATACCTACGATATCAACTGGGTCACCAGTGTTGATAATACCAGCTTCGATTCTACCTGTAGCAACAGTACCTCTACCTGTAATAGAGAATACGTCTTCGATAGGCATCAAGAATGGCTTATCAGTATCTCTTACCGGCTCGTCGATCCACTCATCAACTGCATCCATTAGAGCTTCAACAGTTTTGAACCACTTATCTTCAGAGTTACCTTCAGTAGCAGCAGTAAGTGCACCAAGAGCAGAACCTTGAATTACTGGAGAGTTATCTCCGTCGAAATCATAAGTAGCTAATAGATCTCTAAGTTCCATTTCAACAAGCTCTAACAATTCTGGATCATCCACCATGTCAACTTTGTTCATGAAAACAACGATCTTAGGTACGTTTACCTGACGGCAAAGTAGGATATGTTCTCTTGTCTGAGGCATTGGACCGTCAGTTGCAGCACATACTACGATAGCTCCATCCATCTGAGCAGCACCAGTTACCATGTTCTTAACATAGTCGGCGTGACCTGGACAGTCAACGTGAGCATAGTGTCTTTTTACAGTTTCGTATTCAATGTGAGCAGTATTGATAGTAATACCTCTTTCTTTTTCTTCTGGAGCAGAGTCAATCGCAGAGAAGTCTTTTTTCTCAGCAAGACCTTTGCTAGCTAATACAGCAGAAATAGCAGCTGTAAGTGTAGTTTTACCATGGTCAACGTGACCAATAGTACCAATGTTCAAGTGTGGTTTGTTACGATTAAACGTTTCCTTTGCCATGATTTAAAATTATTTATTTTATTATTTTTCAATTTTTCGGTGTGCAAATATAATGATTTTTTAAATACCAAAACCTTTTTATTTAAAAAAGTTTCAATATTCAATCAAAGAAGCACAAACCTTATATTTCGATGTATTGAGACTGCAAATTTACACAAATTTCCGGATTGAAAAAAATGAATAGTAACGTTTTTATGATGCGGCATAAAGTATCTGACTAATTATGAATGGTATAGGATGGAAAAATATTTCATTTGCCTTAAATTCCATTGGACAAAACCGCAACAGCTGTTTTCCCGTATATATTATAAAACCCGTATAATAAAGTTCCTTTTGATCTCCTTTGCAGAGATATTTTGAAGATAATATCCGAGATAATATAAGGAAGTTTAGGACTAGACTTTAAGAAAACACATTATTTAGATGCAGGAAGCGCGGCAAACTACGTTTGCCGCGCTTCACTTAAAAATATAGAATAGAAGAAATATTTAAATCTGCTGGGACTTCCTGGTCCTGTTGAAGATCCAGAATATGATTGGGAAAATCAATAAAGTTAATACAGTTGCTGTAATTAGCCCTCCGATAATTACAATCGCCAAAGGTTTTTGGGATTCGGAACCGATTCCTGTGGACAATGCGGCGGGCATTAATCCTATTGAAGCCATTAAAGCGGTCATAATCACCGGACGCGTCCTTGATTTCACCCCGTTGAGTATGGCATCATCTAAACTGAATCCATTCTTGACATTCTGGTGGAATTCCGTAATAAGGATTACCCCGTTCTGAATACATATTCCGAGTAAGGCGATCATTCCCACCCCCGCCGAGATTCCGAAATTCATCCTTGTAAGATGCAGGGCAATGATTCCTCCGATCAATGCAAAAGGTACGTTTGCCAGTACGAGCAATGAATCTTTCATGTTTCCAAAAAGGATAAACAGTAAGAAGAAAATCCCCAGAATACTGATCGGCACTACCTGCGCCAGCCTGTGTGAGGCTCTCTGCTGGTTTTCAAACTGGCCCGTCCAACCGATGGAGTAACCGTCCGGAAGCTCAATATTGGCTACTTTTTTCTGTGCATCAGCAATGGTGCTTCCCAAATCCCTGTCGCGGATAGAGAATTTAACGCCGATATACCTTTTAATATCATCTCTGTAAATAAAGGCTGCCCCGTTATCTTTCACAATACTGCTGATCTCCTTAAGAGGAATTTTTGTTCCGTCCTGGGTAGGAACCATCAGGGAAGCGATATCATTTTCGTCTTTCCTGTACTCCTGGGAATATCTGAGGCGGATCGGGAATTTTCTCTCACCATCAAACATTTCCGAAGCGGTTTTACCCCCGAAAGCCATTTCCAGTACAGACTGTGCATCATCGGGCATTACTCCATAGGCCGCCATTTTATCCCTGTCCAACACTACACTTACTTCCGGCTGACCAATATTTTTAATAATTCCCGGATCTTTTACCCCGTCTACATCTTTGATTTGTTTTAAAACCTCATCAGCCAGTTTATCCAGCGTTTCAAGGTTATCTCCATAGATCTTGATGCCGTTTTCCGCTTTGAAACCGGCTACGGCTTCTGCCACATTATCTGAAATCGGCTGGGAATAATTGAAGGTAATCCCCTGGTAGCTTCTGAGTTTTTTATCAATCTCTTCAATGAGCTCTTCATAGCTAATGCTGCGCTTCCATTCCTCCTTGGGCTTAAGATTTACGGCAAACTGTACAAATCCGAAACCGTTCGGGTCTGTTCCGTCATTGCTTCGTCCTGTCTGGGCAAGAACATCGGTAACTTCCGGAAAGCTCATAATGTCTTTCTTTAAGAAATCCGCTGTTTTCAGGGATTCCTTAAGGGATGAGCTCATCGGCATTTCTGCAGTGATCCAAAGGGAACCTTCGTTCAGCTGCGGCAGGAATTCCGTTCCCAGGAATTTTCCTGAAAATAAGGTAACGACCATGAAGGAAACAGCAACCACCAAACTCATTCTTTTATGTTTAAAAGTATAGTTGAAGCCTTTCAGTACGATCCTGTCCCAGAAATTCACAAACGGGTTGTTTTTTTCTTTTACATTCTTGTTTAATAAGATATGGGAAAGAACAGGAACCAGGGTTAATGTGAATATCAGGGCACCTATCAGCGCAAATCCTAAAGTGAAAGCTAAAGGTGAGAACATTTTCCCTTCTACTTTCTGAAATGAGAAGATAGGAATCAGGGAGGTGATGATGATTAGTTTTGAAAAGAAGATCGCTTTTCCCAAACCTGTTCCGGTCTGCCTGATCCAGCCTCCTTTGGCAAGCTTGTTGAATTTTTCTGTTCCGTATTTGAGTGCTTTGTGATCGAGCATCACAAAGAGTCCTTCCACCATGACGACGGCTCCGTCAATAATGATCCCAAAATCCACTGCTCCCAATGAAAGCAGGTTGGCACTCATTCCCGCCAGTTTTAAGCATAAAAAGGCAAACAACAGGGACAATGGAATAATAATAGAAACGATCAGAGTTGTTCTCCAGTCTGCCATAAAAATCAGGACGATCACGGTAACCAGAATGATTCCTTCAATAAGGTTGTGCATTACAGTGTGGGTCGTGAAATCCATCAGGTTATCACGGTCGTAGAAGGTGACCATTTTCACATCCTTTGGAAGGATTTTTTCGTTCAGTTCTTTAATCTTTGCTTTTACGCCTACCAGAACTTCTCTCGGGTTCTCCCCTTTTCTCATCACAACAATTCCTTCCACAGTATCTTCATGATTATTGAGACCTGCCTGCCCTACCCTTGGCATGGAACTTTCGTGAACATCCGCCACATTTTTTACCAGCACCGGATTTCCGCTGTCATTCTGGATCGTAATGTTTCCGATATCGTTTATGGATTTCACCAATCCTATTCCACGGACTACATAGGCCTGCCCATTTTTTTCGATCACATCGCCACCTACATTTAAATTGCTTTTGGTAACGGCATCATATACCTGAAGCGGTGTAAGGTTGTACTTGTCCAGGGCTCTCGGATCAATGCTCAATTCGAAAACTTTGTCCTGGCCGCCAAAAACATTAATATCCGCTACTCCCGGAACTCCTCTCAATGCACGGTCGATCACCCAGTTCTGAAGAGTAAGCAATTCTCTTGAATCTTTTGTTTTACTTTCCAGGGTATATCTGAAAATCTCCCCGGTAGGCCCGTAGGGTGGCTGAACTTCCGGATCCACCTCATCAGGAAGGCTTACGGTTCTTAATTGGTTATTGACCTGATTTCTGGCGAAAGTATCATCCACCCCGTCGTCGAAAAGAATTTTAACAATAGAGAGACCAAACATGGTGGTGCTTCTCACACTGGTTTTCTTCTGGACCGGGCTCATGGCCAATTCGATGGGCGTAGTCACAAAACGTTCCACTTCTTCTGCGCTCCGTCCATTCCATTGGGTTATAATAACGATCTGGGTATTGGTCACATCGGGAAAAGCTTCAATGGGCATATTTTTGAAGCTTATAAAGCCGGCAATGGCCAAAATCGCTACCCAGATAAAGGTAAATGCTTTATTTTTTAACGAAAAAGCAATTATATTTTTAATGAATTTATTCATGATCGGTTAAATTGATGACCTAAAAAAGCCGTTGAAAGAATTTTTAGAAGATTAATTTTGAACATTTAGCTTTAAGTTTTTGAACCATTAAGAATATTGAAGGGGTGAAGAACAATTAAGCAATTCGTAAACTGTAGTCAGTGGAATGCTTAAAATATCTTCAGCTTAGCTTCTTATTTCAGCATTATTAATATCTTAATGTTTCAAACTGTATTCAAAACAAAATTTTAACTGTTCAGGGAGCGGTAAATCAGCAGCTGATTATTTGTGATAACCTGCTCTCCTTCAGATAAACCTTCTGAAATGTAAGTAAGATCGCCTACCTGCTTTAATATTTTTATTTCTTTGACTTTTATATCGGTTCTGGATTTGAAAACTACTACAAAACTTCTGTTATCATCAAAAATCACTGCTTTTGAAGGTACCGTGAGAGCAGTATTGTTCTCTGAGCTTGAAACCTTGATGGTTGCTTTGCTTTCAGGAATTAAAAGACCGTTGGCATTATCCAGTACCACTCTTGCCTGCATGGCATTAGTTTCGGGATCAATAATCTTGAATATTTTATCAATTCTTCCATCAAAAACTTTATCCGGATAAGACAGGGTGGAAACCTGCGCTTTCATACCTAGACTTATTTTTTCAATGTCCGATTCATTCACGTTCATGATCGCCCATACGTTTGTTGTATTCGCTACATCAAAAATGTTTTCGCTTCTGTCACTTCTCAGCTGCATATCTTTATTGATGTTTTTCTGAACAATATACCCGCTGATGGGAGCTACAACACTGTAGATATTTCCTTTTTTCACGTTATAAACGGTACTTACGGCGGTAGCTCTCTGCATCTGGTCCTGCGCTTTCTGAAGTACGCTTTTAGCTTCAAGAACTTCTCTTTCCGTATTCAGTTTTCCTTCGTACATTTCTTTGGCTACACGAAGGTTATTTTGAGCAACCACTAAATCGGTTTTTGCATCACTAACATCTTTTTGGACTTCTGCCAACTCGGTACTTCTGATCGTAGCCAGCACCTGACCTTTTTTCACATAGTCACCAAGCTCGGCATTAACACTTAGAACATTTCCGCCTACCAAAGGATATACATCGATGTAACTGTTCTTATCAGCAGATATTTTCCCGTAAAAACTGTATTGATCTTCTACATTTTTTCTTTCAACTTTAGCCAGAGAAATGGAATTCAGCATGGTATTACTCAGCTCAAAGCCTTTTTTAGCCTGGGTCGCTTTTTCTTCTTCTTTTTTTGCACATGACAATAAAGACAAGGCTATCAGTACAGGTATTATATATTTTTTCATTGCTTAATAGAAGATTTTCGTTTGTATAAGTTGATTAAGTTGCTCCGCCGACTGCATAATCTCGTTCTTCATGTCATAGATCTGGAGCGCCGTTTGCCTGTAGCTGTCCATGAAATCTGTAAATTCTATAAGGTTGATATTTCCTTTTCTGAAGTTTTTCAGCATTCCGTCGTACACCAGTTCCATGTTAGTGAGATCTGTTGTCTTGATTTCCGCCAGTTGATCATACTGACTTTTCCATGTTTTGTAAGCAGCCTGGACCTTGGTTTCAAGTGTCAGCTTTTGGTAATCTGCATTTTTCTGGTTCTGCTGAATGGCATAATTCGCTTTCTCAACATTCCCCTGATTGGATTTCCATAAGGGTAACGGAATACCAACCATAAGATTGACTTCATTTTTAAAGGTACCTCCATTCTGATCCCATCCGGCTCCAACATTAAGATCCGGTACATTGAGGGATTTCTGCCATTGGGCATATAGCTTACTATTATCAATCAGCTTTAGAAAATACTGGTAATCGGAATTATTTTCCAGCGCTTTTCTTTTTAGTTCATTTTCGTCTCCGAATGGCTGTGAAGCAAGAATTTCTTTTGCATCCGCATCGGAGAGCTGCGGTTCTATATCATCTGAAATTCCCGTCAGTACTTTCAGATTCTGTTCAAATTCAAGGATATTTTTATTAATGCCCAGTTTATCATTATTAAGCTGAATGACCAGGCTCTGTAATCTCACTTCATCTTTAAGGGAAACGTTTCCTTTTGCCGACTGTACACGATAAGCATCCAGCAGATCATTCATGTATCCTAGTTGCTTATTGGTATTGTCCAGTTTCTGCTTTTCGTAATATAAATTGAAATAAGCAGCCCTGAGTTGTGCTCTCAAATCCACCAAAAGCTGTGAAAACTGAAGCTGGGCGAGTTCTTTGTTTGATTTTGCAAAGGCAATCTCATTTTTCTTTTTACCGCCCATATAAATCAGCTGGGTAATCTCTGCTCCTTTGGCATGCCCTATATCAAAGGCTTTTTTACCTTCCGGATTGTATGCATTGATCTGTCCGCTCAGCTGTGGAAGTTCCCAAATCTTAGCCTGCAGAATGTCTGCATCGGCCATATTGATGTTGTATTGTTCTGCAAGAAGCTGAAGGTTGTTTTTCTGAAAGGCCTCTTCACAGTCCAAAAGTGACATCTGCTGTTGTCCCGCCATGAATGAGGAAATGGCAATAAACAGCCCTGCAATTTTGTTCATTCTATCTTTTTTATGGTACAAAATTGCCTTTATGTGATTAAAATGACCTTAAAGGAGCCTTAAAAAAAAATTAAATTTGTTTCGGAAATACTGATAAATACTGTACTTATTAGAAAAATTGATTAAAAATATACACTTATTAATCTATTAAAATGAAATAATAAAAATGATAATTAATCAAAATGTTTATTAAAAATAATGCTGAAATTATTGGTATGTTCGGCCGGAGCAGAATAGCTGATTTTTGCGTTGTGGTATTCAAGAATTCTCTTCACAATCCGAAGGCCAAGCCCCGAACCGGAGATGTTCTGAGAATTATTCCCTCTCATAAAAGCTTCAAACAATTTTCCTTGTTCTTCTTCAGGAATGGTATTTCCATGGGAAGTTACATCAACTGTCAGCTGATCGTTGGTTTCTGTTATCAAAACATCCACTTCCGCATCATCTGAATAGACAGCTGCATTTTTAAAGAGGTTGATAAAGACAATCACGAGCAGAGACTGAATGCCGCTTATTGTGAGAAGCCCGTTTTCCGAAGTCTCTTCTGAGATCAGGAAATCAAGCTTAAGAGCCGGGTAACTTTTTTCTACTGCTTCAAAAGCTTCGAATATTACTTCATCAATCCTCACTTCTTCATAAATACTCTGAATATTTTCCTTATCAAATTTTGTAAGCAGCAAAAGGGAATTGGTAAGATCGGAAAGCTGATAGACATCTTTTTGAATCTGTTTCAGGGAAGCGAGTGTTTCAGGAGAATGATTTTCAAATTTGATCAGGTTTTCCAGCTGGAATGCCATTCTTGTAATCGGCGTCCTGATCTCATGCGATGCGCTTGCTGTGAAATCTTTCTGTGACTGAAATACATCATCCAGTCTTGCAATCATCGTATTAAAGGACTTTGCCAGAATGTTAATCTCGTCATCAGACTCCTGAACGGGAATCTGTGTGGTAAGTTTATGGGCGGTAACTTCTGAAATCTCCTTATTCAGATCTTCTAACGGCCGCAGGAACTGGCCCATAAAATAGTAACTGAAAAAGCCTATCAAAAGGGTACTCATTACGTAGGCCGTAATCAAAAGGTACTTCAGGTATTCAAGTTTGGATTTTCCGTTGGAATCAAAAGCACTGGTAAGGATGTAATAATTTTTCCCATTAATGTTCCGGAGTGCTGCATAGATCTCAGGGATCGTTTTTTCAGTGTATATGATCTTCTTTTCGTCCAAATCTTTGAGAAGACTGCTGTCCCAGGTAACATTCCGGTCTTTAATCGTGCTGTAGATTAACTCTTTATCACTGTTGAAAATTAAGATCGTTTCATTAAGGAGAATGTTGTCTGAATTCTCATTAAAAAAAATAGGAGCCTCTTCTTCAAAATTTCTGGATTTTGAAATGAAGTGTGAAGTAAATTCAAGACGCTGCCTGAACCGCTCTTTGAATTCATCTCTCCTAAAATCATTAAAGGACATATAAATAACTGCCATTACCATTGCAAAAAGCAGGGAAAAGGCAACACTTATCGTTAATGCGATCCTCCTTTTTAATGACATTTACAAAGGGCTTAAGTAATATCCGAAACCGGAGCGGGTATGAATAAGTTTAAGTTTAAAATCTTTATCGATCTTTTTCCTTAAAAAATTGATATAGACTTCTACTGTATTGGTGTTGGTATTGAAATTATGCTCCCAGACATGTTCTGTAATCTGCTGCTTGGAAACCGTTCTTCCCTGCGCTTCGGCAAGGTAAACCAACAGCTGAAATTCCTTAAGGGTAAGTGCAATTTCATTGCCAGCCCTATAAACTTTCTGTTCAGTTTTGTTGATGATAAGATCATCTACTCTGATAATATCCTGATCCGCAGCATCAGACGGGGCTTTTCTCCTTAACAGCGAATTCATCCTCAACAGAAGCTCCTCAAACTGGAAAGGCTTTACCAGATAATCATCGGCAAGTCTGGTAAACGCATCTTTTTTATCCGAAATATCTCCATATGCCGAAATAATAATGATAGGGGTATTTTTATCGAAAGAACGAATCGTCTGGCAGACATCCAATCCGTTTATCTTAGGAACATTGATATCGAGCAAGTACAGGTCATACGTATTGTTCTTGATCTGGCGGAGAAAGGTTTCACCATCATAGATTTTATCACAGGTAAAGCTGTTTGATTCCAGAAACCTGCAGAGTTCCGCGGAAAGAATGAGGTCGTCTTCCAATAAAAGAATATTCATCAAAATCTTATTTTATACGAATTTAACAAAATTTTTATGTTTCTGCCTCATCCATTAAAAGCTGATGACCAGTTTTAATTAAATTTTAAGCCGGTTTTTCTTTATGAGAAAATAGAAAATGACTTTACCATAAGTCAAAGTGTTTCTTTAACGCAAAGTTTTAATTTTGATCATCTATATGGAGAGAGCAAAGAATTAATCAATCCTCTTGATTGATTTGATGAAGCGAGTGTATGATTTTGCTGCTGATATTCCTTTGTTGAAGAAAGGATACGCTATTTAACTTCAGGGCAAAAAAAATCCCGAAGGAAATTCGGGAAATTGGAGAGCCAACTACGGGACTTGAACCCGTGACCTCTTCCTTACCAAGGAAGCACTCTACCGCTGAGCTAAGTCGGCATTGAAGCAAAAAAATCACACTGATTAGCATGATTTTCTTTGAGCGGAAGACGGGGGTCGAACCCGCGACATTCAGCTTGGAAGGCTGACGCTCTACCAACTGAGCTACTTCCGCAATTTTGTTTCCAAAATTATTGGTAACGCTGTGCAAACTTAGGAAAATCCTTTTAAATCTGCAAGACTTTTTCTTAATATAAAATGTGGGGAGAGCAGGATTCGAACCTACGAAGCCGAAGCAACTGAGTTACAGTCAGTCCCATTTAGCCACTCTGGAATCTCCCCTCATGTTTATATTAAAATTGAGCCTCCAGAGGGATTCGAACCCACGACCCCGAGATTACAAATCACGTGCTCTGGCCAACTGAGCTATGGAGGCAATTTTAAAAATTAGTCTGAACGCTTTAGAGAACATCTACTCTACGCTTTTTCAGCAGTGAAAAAAAAATCACCCTCTAAAAGAGTGATCAATTTGAGCGGAAGACGGGGGTCGAACCCGCGACATTCAGCTTGGAAGGCTGACGCTCTACCAACTGAGCTACTTCCGCAATTTTGTTTCCAAAATTATTGGTAACGCTGTGCAAACTTAGGAAAAATCCTTTAGATACACAAGTTTTTATCTAATATAAAATGTGGGGAGAGCAGGATTCGAACCTACGAAGCCGAAGCAACTGAGTTACAGTCAGTCCCATTTAGCCACTCTGGAATCTCCCCTCATGTTTATATTAAAAAGAGCCTCCAGAGGGATTCGAACCCACGACCCCGAGATTACAAATCACGTGCTCTGGCCAACTGAGCTATGGAGGCAAATATAAAAAAAGAATTCAAAAGATCGCTGTTCCCTTTTTGCGAGTGCAAATATAGAACGGATTTTTTGAATTCTCAAACTTTTCTATAATTTTTTTTAACTTTTTTTACTACGCCATTTCTTTTTTCTTGATTAATAGCTTTTTAGCAGTATCAACACACAGGTCCAAACTTTCTTCAAAACTTTCACATGTCTTTTTCACTACAATATCGTCTCCTGGAACGGCTAAAATCAGTTCAGCGGTTTTGTTACTTTTGTCCGAGTTATTTTCAACTTTTAAGAACACCTTACATTCATGAATTTTATCATAAAAGGTTTCCAGTTTGCTTACTTTTTTGTCAATGTGTGATTCCAATGGTTCGTGTGGAGTTAAACCAATTGATTGAACTGTGATCTTCATAATTCTTCTTTTTTAGATGCTCGAGGGTGAGCCTGATTAAACACTTTTTTCAATTGTTCAATATTGGCATTCGTATAGACTTGAGTACTGGCAAGACTGGAATGCCCTAATATTTTTTTTACTTTGGAGATCTCCGCCCCATTATCCAGAACGTGTGTAGCAAAGCTATGCCGAAGGATGTGAGGACTTCTTTTTTCTTTCGTTGTTACAAGACTAAGGTACTTATTAACTACCACATAAACAAATTTTTCATTGAGTTTTTTGCCCTTTTGATTGACAAAAAAATATGATTGATGTTGGCTATCAGGTTTCCTTATTTCCAGGTAACTTCTTAGCAGATCCGACAGGTCCCGGGAAAGAGGAATAAAACGCTCTTTATTTCCTTTCCCTATTACCTTCAGTTCGTTTCCGCTCAGGTTAACATCCTCAAACATCAGGCCACAAAGCTCAGCTTTACGCATTCCGGTCTGATACAGGACTTCAATAATACATTTTTCAAGGGGATCGGGCTGATCTGCCAGAACACGATCACTCAGCGTCTGCATTTCTTCCTGCGAGATAGGAATCTGTTTTTCAGCATAAAACTTAAGCGAGGGTATGCTTTCGGTGGGAGAAACTTTAATTTCGCCTATTTTTAAAAGAAATAAATAAAAACTCCGGAGTGAGGACAGTTTCCTGTTAATGCTTCTTTTGGAAATATGGTTTTCGCTCAATTCGACAATAAAATTCCTGATTATTTTTTTGTCTGCCTTGGAAATATCTTCAGAGCCTTCTGTTTTAAGGTAGAAATGGGAAAAGTCTTCAAGATCTTTCCTGTAGCTTGTAATGGTATGAGGTGAATACCTCTTTTCGAGCTGTAAATATTGTAAATACTTTTCTAACATTACTTAAGGTATAAAAACAAAAATTCACTTCTCAAATATACGTATTTAAGAAGTGAATTTAGTATGTGGTTAAGAAAAATCTTAAGCCTGCTCTTCCTTGCTAAGACCTCTTTGTTTGTAAGCGGCCTTTAGTCTAGCTTGTCTTAAAGTTACAGAAGGCTTAATAAACTGCTGTCTAGCTCTTAATTGACGAACTGTACCCGTTTTATCAAATTTTCTTTTATATTTTTTTAAAGCTCTGTCGATGGATTCACCATCTTTTACTGGAATTATTAACATATTTTACATCTCATTTTGGATTGCAAAACTAGGCAATTTTTCTTATATCACAAAATATATTACCACAAACAATCATTACCCTAGCAGAATTTTTTATAAAAAACCAGTATTCAAGGTCATTAACGCAGGATAATATTTTATCCACAATAACCAAACATTCAGGTTCTGATAGCTTCAAAATCATCCATTTCCTTCATTAAAATACCTCATATTAATAAAATGTAAACAAAAAGTATTATCTTTGTATCTACATTATTCAGGGGTTGACTGGTTTCGACAGCAAGATCAATGGGTAAGTAAGCATGCAGAGAACCGTAGCGCGATCTCTTTAATCCCTTGCTACAAAATTTTAACTGGCAACGAAGAGTTCGCTCTTGCAGCTTAATATCGAAGTATAGTAGATCAAGCGTTTTCCTGAAGATAGTAAGGAAGCAAGATATCCCACAAATGCTCTGTTCTGCGGCGTTTGATCCTGGGATATAGGAATGCAGAAATAAGGTTTCAGATGCTTTGGCTGAAACTCGAAAATTTCAGAAGATAAGCTGGAAGTTGGGTGTCTGCCCTCTGCCTCCAGTCGAAAACTAATGGTAGAATAAGCATGTAGAAAGCTTATGTATTGCTTGTTTGGACGAGGGTTCGAATCCCTCCAACTCCACAAAAATAAACCGTCACATAAATCGTGACGGTTTATTTTTTATAACCGACTTGGCGGCAAACCATAATGTTTTTTAAAAGCAAATGAAAAATGAGACAGGTCTTCAAAGCCAAGGTCAAGATAAATATCAGAAGCCTTATTTCCTTTTTCTAAAAGATAGCGGGCTTCCTGGAGTCTTTTTTCAAGCAGCCATTTTCTGGGAGCCGTTCCGAATATTCTCTCAAAATCACGTTTAAAGGTGGCCAGACTTCTCCCCGTGAGATAAGCAAAACGGTCCAACTTTACGTTAAAATGATAATTCCTGAGCATAAATTTTTCAAGATCAATTTTATGGGGATCGGAAATATCATAGAGGATATTTTTCAGTGACGGATCATGTCTAAATAAAAGAATCAGAGCTTCTTTTTGTTTTAACAAGGCCAGTTCAGGCGATTTATTTTCCAGCAGATCCTGATATTGGAGTAAAGATTCCATGAAATATTTCAGATGCTGAACTTCAGTTAACTCAATAAAAGCAGGTGCTTTCACTTTATCCTGAAGGACAAAATGTTCTTTTTCACTCAACTGCTGAAGCATTTCATCATCAAATCTTATGGATAAAGATTTAAACTCAGATTCTTCACCAGGATTTTTCAGAAATTTCAATAACTGATTTTTCCTCACAAGGTAAACATCACCGTTGCGAAAAACTTGCCGGTGAATTCCGTCATTAAGCTCCATTTCTCCTGAAATCACCATACATAATGAATGATAGGAAGAAAACTGCTCCCCTTCACGAAATACTGTAAAATAGCAAGAGTAATTAATATAATTTATGCTTTCGGACATTTTGACTACAATTAAAGTCAAGCTAAAAACTTTTAACTTGACTGTTCAATATAATATTTTTTATGCTTTCTTAAATCAAAATTGATTTAGGCTCCAAATATTCTTCCAAGCCATATGTTCCAAACTCCCTTCCAATACCGGATTGCTTAAATCCACCGAACGGCGCCAGCGGATCATGTTTGAACCCGTTAATACAAACCCTTCCAGCTTCAATCCTAGAAGCCACTTTCAAAGCCCTATGCTCATCCGAAGATGTTACATAAGCAGCTAATCCATATTGAGTGTCATTGGCAATAGCAATGGCATCTTCTTCATCTTCATAAGAAATAATGGACAGTACGGGCCCGAAAATCTCTTCTTGTGCAATCCGCATATTGTTTCGGACATTGGTAAAAATAGTAGCCTTAACAAAATTTCCATCTTCAAGACCTTCAGGTTTTCCCTTTCCACCCGCTAATAACTCTGCCCCTTCATCCAATCCTAACTGAATATAATGCTGCACCCGCTCATATTGTTTTTCAGACACCATAGGACCTACATTTGTATCTTCATTGGCAGGATTACCTACAACAACCTGAAGCGCAGCCTCTTTTGCCAACCGATTAACCTCTGCCAGTCTCGATTGAGGCACCAGCAAACGTGTTGGGGCAATACAGGCCTGTCCGCTGTTCATATAAGCACCAAAAACAGCTTGGCGAATGGCTTGTGTAAAATCGGCATCATCAAGAATAATATTTGGTGATTTTCCGCCAAGTTCCAATGTCACCCTTTTCATACTGTCCACAGCTCCTTTCGCAATCATCTTTCCCGTTTGGGTAGAACCTGTAAAAGATATTTTAGCAATATCCGGATGATTTACAATTTCACTTCCTACGACACTTCCAAGTCCGTTTACCACATTGAAGATTCCATCCGCAAGTCCTGCCTCGTGAAAACACTCTATAATAAGTTGTGTCTGAAGCGCACTCATTTCGCTTGGTTTTACTACTACCGTACAGCCTGCCGCCACCGCTGTCGCAAATTTATTGCAAATAAAACTGTTACTGGAATTCCATGGTGTAATAATGCCCACAACCCCTACAGGAACCATCTGAACAAGGGTATTTCCTGCTTTTCTTTCAAACTCGAAATGATGCAGTGTTTCTATCATATACTCAAAAGAGCCAACCATATTCTGGAAGCTCATTGTACAGAACTGTCGGGTTCCGCCATATTCCAGGATCATGGTTTCAATAAGTTCCTTTTCTTTACTTTCTACAGATCTCTTCAATTTTTCAAGGATTTCAATGCGCTCCTGTATACTCGTTTTAGAAAATGTCTTAAAAGCTGTCTTGGCAGCACCAATAGCCTTTGCTGTGTCCCTTTCGTCACCCAGAACCACTTCTCCAATTTTCTCATGACTAACAGGGCTAATAAGATTGAATACTTCTTTGCCGTGTAATTCGGCAAACCTTCCATTAATGTAGGCTTTATCTATACGTCTCATATTGTTTGTTTTAATTGTATGGGACAAAGTTCCCACAATTTCAAAGGAACTGTTTTGTCGTATGGCTCAATTAAACTTTGTTAGAAAGCTCAGATATCTATAAAACTATCCCTTCATATTATTGATTAAAACATTTAAATTAATCTTTTATCATATATATGTTAAATACAAACGACTTTCAGAATGATTTTTTTGAATATGATTTACACTTCAAACATAAATACCTGAAAACGAAAACACTAAAACTCCCTGCTATAAAATAAGTATAGTCTACCCACAAAAAAGACTAAAAAAATGTTTTATCGTAAAGAATTTTATATATTTGCACCATCTAACAATTAAAAAAATAATTTACTATGTCAGACATTGCATCAAGAGTAAAAGCTATCATCGCTGATAAGCTTGACGTTGAAGAAACAGAAGTAACTCCTGAAGCTAGCTTCACTAACGATTTAGGAGCTGACTCATTGGATACAGTTGAGTTAATCATGGAATTTGAAAAAGAATTCAATATTCAAATCCCTGATGATCAGGCTGAAAAAATTACTACTGTAGGACACGCTATCGCTTACATCGAAGAAGTAGTAAATAAATAATATTCTTCAACAAAAAAGAAAATTTTAAAAATTTATGGAATTAAAAAGAGTAGTTGTAACCGGTTTTGGCGCAATAACACCGATTGGAAATAATGCAAAAGAATACTGGGAAAATCTTGTTAAAGGTGAGAGCGGTGCTGCTCCGATTACTCTTTTTGATGCCACAAACTTTAAAACTAAATTCGCTTGTGAAGTGAAAGGTTTCGATCCGTTGCAGCATTTCGATAAGAAAGAAGCAAAAAAAATGGACCGGAATACTCAGCTTGGGCTGGTAGCCGCAAGAGAAGCAGTAGCACATTCCAGAATTATTGAAGATAATGTTGACAAAAACAGAGTCGGAGTAATCTGGGGTTCAGGAATCGGAGGTTTGGAAACTTTCGAAACTGAAGTTTTAGGATGGGCAAATACGGAAATTCCAAGATTCAACCCATTCTTTATTCCTAAAATGATCGCGGATATCACTCCTGGACACATTTCAATTGAGTATGGCTTTCACGGGCCTAATTATACTACGGTATCTGCCTGTGCATCTTCAGCCAACGCTTTGATTGACTCCAAGATGATCATCCAGCTTGGAAAAGCAGACGTTATTGTATGCGGAGGCTCTGAAGCAGCCGTAACAGCAAGTGGTGTCGGTGGATTCAATGCGATGATGGCACTTTCTACAAGAAATGATGATCCTAAAACAGCTTCAAGACCTTTTGACAAAGACAGAGATGGCTTTGTACTGGGCGAAGGAGCAGGATGCATCATCCTTGAAGAGTATGAGCACGCTGTAAAACGCGGTGCAACAATTTATGCAGAATTGCAAGGTGGTGGTATGAGTGCGGACGCACATCACATGACTGCCCCACATCCTGAAGGATTAGGCGCTTATCTGGTAATGAAAAACTGTCTGGAAGATGCAGGCTTAACTGCTGATGAAGTAGACCATATCAACATGCATGGTACGTCTACTCCATTAGGAGATATTGCAGAATCCAACGCAATTTCAAAATTATTGGGCGAGCATGCTTATGATATTCAGATTAATTCTACAAAATCAATGACCGGCCACCTTCTGGGAGCTGCCGGAGTTATTGAAGCTATCGCTGCATTGGGAACTATTATTCATGGTGTGGTTCCGCCTACCATCAACCATTTTACTGATGATGAAAATATTGACAGCAGACTGAATTTCACATTCAACACCGCTGTTAAGAAAGATGTAAAAGTAGCCATGAGCAATACTTTTGGATTTGGCGGGCACAATGCCTGCGTTCTATTTAAGAAAATCTAAATTCAATGAATGGAGTTACAGAAATACTTTTCTAAATTCCTTCTCAGACAAAGAAAAAGAAAATTAACGGAGAGAGATTATTTCCTCAGTACCGAACTGAAAAAAATGTTAGGTACAGAGATTCAGAATATTGCTCTTTACCGTGAAGCTTTCTCTTTAAAAAGTTCTTCTAAAAATCAAGACAGCAATTACGAAAGACTTGAATTTTTGGGAGATTCTGTTTTGGGTACAATTATTTCCTGTCATCTGTTCCAGACCTATCCTCAGGCCAATGAAGGATACCTGACCCAGATGAAATCTAAAATTGTTAATAGGAAGAATCTTAATAAATTGGGTGAAGACCTGAGGCTTATTGATCTTTTGCAGAAGCAGGGATCTGCAGCATTGGGCGAAAACATTTCCGGAAATTTATTTGAGGCACTTATTGGTGCCGTTTATCTGGACTTCCATTATGATGCCTGCAAAAGGATTATTCTGGAAAGATTACTGACGCCTACCGAAATTAACAAGCTTGAAAATAAAATTGTAAGCTACAAAGGTCTTCTGCTCGAATGGAGCCAGAAGAAAAAAGTAAATATAAAATACGAGACCTGTGAAGAGGTCCAGGCCAATAAAGCAGTCGTATTCAGGTGCCATGTCTGGCTGGGAGAAGAAAAGATCGCCAATGCGACGGAAACTTCCAAAAAGAAAGCAGAAGAAAAAGCAGCACAGAGAGCATTTTATATTTTAAACAAAAAAGAAAACATACTTGGAAATTCAAAAACTTTATGATCTTGATGATATAGAATTTGAAGATATTGCCATAGGATTGGTAAGATTAGCAAAAGATATACCCGCTCATGAGTTTTTCTACAAAATAAATCAAATCAACGGCCTTACCTTTTCAAGAAAGAAAGATATGATTATTCATGGGGCTTATTATGATTATTTTTTTCCGAGATTTGAGGCTTACGACAAATTTACAAAGACATGTTTTACCTTTATTTCGAACCGGTCTTCGGAAAGTAAGCAAAAAAAACTGCAGACTGAGCTCTTCACAGAAGAAGAAAACATTAAATTTTTATTAAATAATCAGGTAGATGTGGAATATATTCTGCATACTTCGGAACAAATTCCTGATTTTTCCGTAATTTTGCTCCCTGAAAATCTTGTATTTCCGATACAAGACTATACATTAGGTTCTGAAGAAGAACTTTATCAAATTATCCAGTATTATGAATAAGTATTTAAAGAAGACAAAAATTATTGCAACACTAGGGCCGGCTTCATCGTCGAAGGAGGTAATGTTAGGACTTATGAAAGCAGGTGTTGATATTTTCAGAATAAATTTTTCACATGCAGATTACGAATTAGTTCGAAATAATATACAAATTATCAGAGAGCTTAATCAGGAATACGGTTTTTCTGTAGGGATCCTTGGAGACCTTCAGGGCCCGAAACTGAGAGTAGGTGTCGTGAAGGAAGGTTCTTACCTGAATCCGGGTGATATCCTTACATTCACCAATGAGAAAATAGAAGGAGATTCCACCAAGGTTTACATGACGTACCAGCAGTTTCCTCAGGACGTAAAAGTTGGAGAAAGAATCCTTATCGATGACGGTAAACTTGTATTGGAAGTTACCGAAACCAATGAAGTGGATACTGTAAAAGCAAAAACGATTCAAGGGGGGCCTCTAAGCTCTAAAAAAGGGGTAAACCTTCCTAATACCAATGTATCACTTCCTGCCCTTACGGAAAAAGATATTCAGGATGCCAATTTCATGCTTGATATGGAAGTAGACTGGATCGCACTTTCTTTCGTACGTCATGCACAGGATATCATTGACCTAAAAAAACTGATTGAAAGCCATCCGAACGGTAAATTCAAAACTCCGATCATTGCCAAGATTGAAAAACCTGAAGGTGTTAAAAATATCGACGAAATCCTATTGGAATGTGACGGACTGATGGTTGCCCGTGGTGACCTTGGTGTGGAAGTTCCGATGGAGGAAGTTCCTGCTATCCAGAAAAACCTGGTAGAAAAAGCAAGATTCTATTCCAAGCCGGTTATTATTGCCACACAGATGATGGAAACAATGATCAACAGCCTTACGCCTACAAGAGCCGAGGTAAATGACGTTGCCAACTCTGTACTTGATGGTGCTGATGCAGTAATGCTTTCCGGAGAAACTTCTGTAGGAAGATATCCGGTACAGGTAGTTGAAAACATGGCTAAAATCGTACAGAATATCGAAAAGACCCATTTCTATCAGCATAAAAATGAGCCTATCGAAAAAGATTATAACTGCATCGATGAAAGATTCATTACGAACAGGGTATGCCTTGCAGCCGTAAGAATTGCCAAAACCACTAATGTTTCTGCAATCGTTACTTTAACTCATTCAGGATACACTGCGTTCCAGCTTGCTGCTCACAGACCGAATTCCCATATCATTGTATACAGTGGAAACAGAAGAGTGATCACGATGCTGAACCTTCTTTGGGGAGTTCATGCCTACTATTATGACATGAAAAAATCTACCGACGAAACTATTATCCAGGTAAATATGCTGACCCACAACCACGGCTATATCGAAAGTGGTGATTTTGTCATCAATATTAATGCAACTCCGTCTTATGAAGGAGGAAAAACGAATACGCTGAGATTGACTACAGTATAAGAAATAAGCAATAAGCAATAAGCAATAAGCAATAAGCAATAAGCAATAAGCAAAATTACTTTTTGTCAATCATACAAAAACTCCCGGAAATAGATTTTTCCGGGAGTTTTTTATTTTTTTAGTGACTGCAGGTCTACATGAATAGATTGTACTTTTTATATTGTACAATTAATTTCCTACGATTGTTCTTGCTGTTACAAACTCTTTTAAAGCCAATAAAGATAGCTCTGTCCCATATCCTGAAGCCTTGCTTCCACCGAATGGGAAACGTGGATCAGAGCTCGTCATTCTGTTGATATTTACCGTTCCCGATTCCAGGTTTTCGATAAAGAATAATTGACGCTCTGTATTTTTCGTCCAAACGGAATTGGAAAGTCCGAAAGGAATGTCGTTCGCCATTTGTAAAGCTTCTTCATCACTTTTAGCGATCATAATCATCCCAAGAGGTCCGAAAAGTTCTTCTTTCAAAATAGGATTTCCTTCCTTAACGCGAATCAAACCTGGTTTAAACTCATTTTCAGAAACTCTTTCCAAAGGAATGATGATCTCAGCACCATTTTCCAACGCCCTGTTGAATTGAGCTTCCAGTTCATCCGCCAGATCCGGCCTTGCCATTCCTGCTAATTTGGTTTCCTTGTTTAGAGGATCTCCAATTTCGTATGTTTTATATTCTTCAATGAATTTCGGTAAAAATTCATCTTCAATTTTTTCATCGATAATAAATCTTTTGGCCGCAGTACAGGTTTGTCCGCAATTCTGAAGTCTGGATTTTACTCCTGCTTTTGCTGCTTCATCCAGATCCGCATCATCGAAAATAATGAAAGCATCACTCCCTCCTAATTCCAATAAAGATTTCTTGATATTTAAACCTGCGATTGAAGCCACTTCCCCACCGGCTTTTCCACTACCGGTAAGACTCACGCCTTTTACAGCATCATGTTCGAGGATTTCCTTCACCACTGTATGTCCAACTTCCAGATTCTGGAAAACACCTTCGGGAAAACCAGCTTCCAAAAGAACATTTTCAATGGCATTTCCACTTCCGAAACAAATGGAAGCATGTTTCAACACTACTGTATTTCCAGCCAAAATCGCAGGAACAGCAAATCTCAATACCTGCCAGAAGGGGAAATTCCAGGGCATAACGCCTAAAATCACTCCTTTAGGAACGTAATGAACTTCAGAATAAGAAAATTCAGATTCAACCTTTTCAGGTTTTAAAATATTTTCAGCATCTGCATAATAATTCATCATTAAAGCACATTTCTCTACCTCAGCAATCGACTCCGAAATAGGTTTATTCATTTCCGTAGTAATGATCCTGCCAAACTTTTCCGAATTGTTCTTTAAAATTTCTGCCGCTTTTGCAATCAGCTTCTGTCTTTCTTCAAACGGCACTTTTCTCCACTCTGAAAATGTCTTATCTGCTTGAATAAGCTTATTTTCAATTAACTGTTCCATAATATAATTTCTGTTTTAAATTCACAAAATGAATTTATTAATGCTTCTATTCTAAAAGCACGGTGAAAGTAACAAATTTTATTCCTTAAGGCTAATTAAAGCAATGATTTTTCTCTATTGAAATAATATAATTTCTTCTTAAATCATAAACCATTCATTCACAAGACATGCGGCGAGCCTTGCTGTTCTGTCCTGAATATCAAGAGACGGATTGACTTCTGCAACATCAAGAGCTGCCAGCTTTTTACTTTTCAGAATATGCCTGTAAAAGTGCATAAAAGGGGTATCTGCAAAAATCCCGTTATAGGCTGAAGCTGAAACTCCCGGGGCAATAGAAGCATTGAAAACATCCATACAAATGGTAAGATAGAGAAAATCTACATTTTCCACCAGCTCATCAATCCGCTGATAAATCGAAGGCAGGTTTTCAAAAAACAGTTCGTCTGCCAGGATATATTTCATCCCATACTGATGTGCGGTATCGAATAATTTCAGGGTGTTGGAGTTTCTCTGGATTCCGATATGCAGCGAATTGATCTGTCCTTCCTGTGCAATCTGCCAGAAACCTGTTCCTGAGCTGGCTCCCACTCCTTGTTCAGGCTGCCTGTTATCAAAATGGGCATCTATATTGATGATTCCTATTTTTTGCTCGGGAAAAGCTGTTTTTACCCCTAAATAATGGGCATAAGTCACTTCATGACCTCCGCCTAAAACAATGGATCTTCCCCCTTTCAACAAGACTTTTGAAACATTTTTTGCAAGGCTGTTCTGGGTACTTTCCAGATCACCATCTTCACAGGTAATATTTCCGAAATCCAGAATGGAAAAATCCGGGCGGATCACCGGGAAATTGGACATATTTTTCCGAATCACATCAGGAGCATCCTTAGCCCCCTGGCGACCTTTATTTCGCCTTACTCCTTCGTCTACAGCAAAACCATGCAGCACAAAATCATCAGCCTTAATAAGGTCGTAATTACGTTCTTCTTTAACTCTTTGAAATATTCTGTGGAAAAGGAGCTCTTCTCCATCTAATCTGCCTTGCCAAATCATAAATCCGGTTTTTTAATTTACATTATAGCGTTCAAAACTCTGCCAGTATTTATCTTTATAAATTTCGAGTGAAATCTTATAGTCTTTATTTTCTTTGATAAGCCGGTCCAAAACCCTGGAAACCTGCCTGAAGTCTTTGCTTGCAAAATAAATACTCTTTGAACCGTCTGCTGTTTCCCTTCCGATGTACAAATGACCATCTTCCGGGCTAAGAAGCTCTACAGCCTTATCTTCAATAAGATTCATTGCATTGTAATCTTTTTCCCGGGGAAGCCCCTCATCGTCTCCTTCGTAATGAATTTTCAGGAGCGAAATCCATGGATATGATGCTTTTGCACTGTACTTTAACAGGAACACATTAACTACCCCCATAAGCGGCATTCCGTTGTCCAGGGTTCCTTCAAAAAGAGAAAACTGATCATCAGCAGCCGAAATCTCAACATCTTTATATTTTTCTGTAAATTCTCTTTCGCGCCAAAGGAGAAATTCTTTTAATTTTTTTATTGGCACCAGCTCTTTCTCTGCTTCATTTTTACCGATGATGCTGAAGGTATCAATCTGAGTGGCAAAATTCAGCTCTCCCAGGAAATTATCCAGGAAAATGCAGACTCCCGTTGTGACGGAATTTTTATTTTCCTCAGTGAAATCATCGTAAACAAATGCAAGGTCGATTTCATCCGGGTAGCCTTCTATTTCATTGGAGTAAAAACAGATATTGTCTTTCGTGAATTCCAAGCCGTTTAATCTGACTCTTACGTTTTCTACATCTGTTTCAGGCTTAAGAGCAGTAAATTTCCAGTGACCCATCTCCGGAGCGGCAGCAATAAGCGCCTCTGCAAAGGCTATTTTCCTGATATCCCCTTCTACCGTAACGATAAGTTCTGCCGTATTTTCATCACACATCCCGGACAGGAAATAGTAACCACTGTTTATTTTGCCGAGTTCAGGGGCGAGGACATCAAAAAACTGTTGTTCTATATTTATCCTGCTTTTAACGACTTCAAAAAATATTTTTTCTCTTGTTAAAAACCAGTCCCAAAAGGCTTTATATGTATCCTTTTCCTCCATGCTTTTCTTAAGGTTTTATGAGAATTAACATTTAGCGAACCTGGTTTCCATCAATATATACGTTCTCTGCACTCAGACTTCCCTGATTGTAAAGAACATTCTGAAAATTATCAGTTTTAAAGGTTACAAAATCTGCCTTTTTTCCGGGTTCCAGTTTTCCGATATTTTCAAGACCTAAGGCGTAAGCAGCACGGAAGGTCATTCCGGCCAGTACCTCAGCGGTAGTCAGTTTTTCAAAAGTGGCTAAAATAGAAGCCTGGGTAATTAAATTGCCCATCGGTGCAGAGCCCGGGTTCCAGTCACTGGCAATGGCCACAATAGCACCGGCATCGAGTAGTTTTCTGGCCGGAGTAAATTTCTCGCCAAGTCCTAAGCTTGCACCCGGAAGAGCGGTGGCCACTGTATCTGATTTCGCAATAAATTCAATATCATCATCAATAGTTGCTTCCAGATGGTCTGCAGATTTTGCGCCCACTTCTACTGCAATTCTTGAACTTCCTGGTGTAAACTGATCCGCATGAACGGTAATATCAAAACCTAAATCTTTAGTTTTAAGGAGGAACTCTTTACTTTCTTCCGGCTGGAATGCAGATTTCTCAATAAATATATCTACACGTTCAGCCAGGTTTTCTTCTTTTACTTTAGGTAAAATTTCGGTAAGAATATATTCCAGGTATTCCTGATTGTTTCCTTCAAAATCTCTTGGCTTCAGGTGGGCAGAAAGGCATGTAGGGACAAGCTTAGCCGGTGTCTGAGCCTGTGCTTTCTTGATTATTCTAAGCATTTTAAGCTCGTTTTCCACATCCAGTCCGTAACCGCTTTTTATTTCAATGGTTGTAATCCCCAAAGAAATCAGGAATTGGATTCTCTCCAATAAAGTCCTTAACAACTCTTCTTCCGAAGCATTTCTCGTATGCTGCACTGAACTCCAGATTCCTCCTCCGCTTTCTGCAATTTCAAGATAGGTTTTCCCTGCATTCCGCATTGCAAAATCATTAGCCCTGTTCCCTCCAAAACAGATATGGGTATGGGAATCTACAAATCCGGGAAGGACGACCTGCTCTCCTTCTACAGTTACAGTTTCAGCATCCAGATTTTCATTCTTCAATGTCTTAAAGCCTCCAACTTTATTAATCAGGCCATGATGATCTATTAAAATTCCACCATCGGATATGATGTCAATCTGGTCATCGGATATTTTTCCTCTTAACGGAAGGTTCGCCAACGTTACGATCTGCTTGAAAGGGCCTATCAATTTCATTTATCTAAGATTAAAGCTAAAGCTTGTTAATAATTAATTTTTCCTCTCAAAAATACTTAAAAATATCCTAATTTGCTAACCAAAAAATAGTTTAAACCTCCACCATTACCTTTACCTTAGCCTGTACCTTTACCTTGCAACCCTTATTTTTGCAATCTCTGAATTTTATCATTCCAAGTTTTACCCTTAGTCTAAATTTGCTATCTTTGAGGTAAATGAAATGAATTAATGCCAGATTTTTTACATCCAGATAAGGAAAACTACTCGCATGAAGAGCTTATGCAGGAGGAGCAGATCCGGCCCCAGAGTTTTAAAGACTTTGCAGGGCAGAGAAAAACTTTGGAAAACCTAGAAGTTTTTGTCAGTGCTGCCAAAAGACGTGGTGGTGCTCTTGATCATGTTCTTCTGCATGGTCCGCCGGGTCTGGGTAAAACCACTTTAGCCAACATTATCGCCAATGAGCTTGGGGTAAACTGCAAGATTACTTCCGGTCCTGTTCTGGATAAACCGGGAAGCTTAGCCGGCTTACTTACGAATCTGGAAGAGAATGATGTTCTTTTTATTGATGAGATCCACCGTTTATCACCTGTCGTGGAAGAATACCTGTATTCTGCCATGGAGGATTATAAAATAGATATTATGCTGGAAACCGGTCCGAATGCCAGAAGCGTGCAGATCGGCCTAAATCCTTTTACCCTGGTAGGTGCTACTACAAGAAGCGGAATGCTGACGAAGCCGATGCTGGCCAGGTTTGGTATTCAAAGCAGACTTGAATATTATTCGGTTGAACTTTTATCGATGATTATCCAGAGAAGTTCAAGGGTTTTGGGAAGTAAAATTTATGAGGACGCCGCGATAGAAATCGCCAGAAGAAGCCGTGGAACTCCGAGAATTGCCAATGCTTTGTTAAGAAGAGTTCGTGATTTTGCTGAGATCAAAGGAAACGGAGAAATTGAGATCAAGATTACAAAATATGCTTTAGACTCCCTTAATGTGGATGAGTTTGGACTGGATGAAATGGATAATAAAATCATGCGTGTCATGATTGAAAATTTTAAAGGAAAACCTGTCGGAATTTCTGCTCTTGCCACTTCAATTGCTGAGAATCCTGAAACATTGGAAGAGGTTTACGAACCGTTCCTGATTCAGGAAGGATTTATCATCAGAACGCCAAGGGGAAGAGAGGTGACCGATAAAGCTTATCAGCATTTAAAAATATCCCGTCCGAAAAACCCGGGAGAGTTATTTTAAGAATCTATGTTTGTTCCAAAACTATACAGAAGTGAAGATTACGATCTGATGAGAGAAATCATCAGAGAGAATGCTTTTGCCTTACTTATTTCTTCCAATGAAAAAATAAGAGCAACTCACTCCATGATGATGCTTAACGAGGATGGTCCTGAAAATATGTACGTGGAAACCCATATTTCAAGAGCAAATCCCCAGGCAAAAATCTTAAAGGATGGTGATGAAGTTCTGTGCGACTTCCTGGGAGCCCACACTTATATTTCAAGCAGCTGGTACGATCATGTAAATGTTTCAACATGGAACTATGAAGCAGTTCAGATTTATGGAAAGGTACAGCTTATGAATCACGATGAACTTTACTGTCATCTGGAGAAGGTAACTTCCAAGTATGAACAATTCCAGAAATGTCCTGTTATGGTAAAAGATATGGGAAAGGAGTTTGTAGAAAAGGAAATGAAGGGAGCTTTCGGGCTGAAAATAATTCCAACAGAAATATTTATCAAGCAGAAGCTTTCGCAGAACAGAAAAGATCATGATTATCAGAATATTATCTCAGAACTTGAACATTCGGATGAAAATGGAAGAAAAATTGCTGAGAAAATGAAATTAATAAAGAAATAATAATCAAAATATATATATGAAGTTATATCCAATACAATGTGGAAAATTTAAACTGGACGGCGGAGCCATGTTTGGAGTCGTCCCAAAGAGTCTGTGGGAAAAAACCAATCCTGCAGACGAAAAAAACCTGATTGAACTGGGAACACGTTCCCTGCTTATAGAAGACGGCAAGAAACTGATCCTTGTGGATTGCGGTCTTGGCAATAAACAAGATGATAAATTCTTCGGCCATTATTCGCTTTGGGGAGATGACAGTCTTGATAAAAATTTAAAGAAGTTCGGTTTCGTGAGAGAGGACATTACAGATGTTTTCCTTACCCACCTTCATTTTGACCACTGCGGAGGAGCCATTGAATGGAATGATGACAGAACGGGATACAGACCTGCTTTTAAAAATGCACAGTTCTGGACCAATGAAAACCACTGGCAGTGGGCTACAGAACCTAATGCCAGAGAAAAAGCCAGCTTTCTGAAAGAGAATATCCTTCCGATGCAGGAAAGCGGGCAGCTCAACTTTTTACCACTTCCTACTACAGGAAATTATGGTTTTGCCCCTGATCTGAAAATGGATGTGATCTTTGTAGACGGACATACTGAAAAACAAATGCTTCCGGTGATCCAATACCAGGAAAAGACTATTGTTTTTGCAGCGGATCTTATTCCTACTGCAGGACACATCAACCCGGTTTATGTAATGGGATACGATACCCGACCTCTTCTTACGATGGAGGAGAAAGCAAAGTTTCTGAAACAGTGTGTGGATAATGAATACCTGCTCTTTTTTGAGCATGATGCCCACAATGAGCTGGCAAGTCTTAAAATGACTGAAAAGGGGGTGAGATTGGATGAAATTCACAGTTTTAATGATGTTTTTGGATATTAATTTTTGATTATGGAAGAGTTACATTCAGAAACACAGAAAGCAGAGCCGGAACCAGCACCCAAGGTTATTGGACTTACCGGCGGTATAGGCTCGGGAAAAACCACAGTAGCCCGGTTTATTGAGGAATTCGGATTTCCGGTTTATTATTCAGATGACAGGGCTAAAGCAATTGTCAACGAGAGTGAAGATTTAAAGATAAAGATTAAAGAATTACTGGGTGATGAAGCTTATGATTCCAATGGTCTTTATGACCGGAAATTTGTAGCAGAAAAGGTTTTCAATAATAAGGAGCAGCTGCAGGAATTAAATGAGATCATTCATCCTGCCGTAAGGGTTGATTTTGAAGAATGGCTGAAAAAACAGACTAAATATTTAGTATTTAAAGAAACAGCCCTCTTGTTTGAATTAAAACTGAACAGACAGTGTTACAAATCACTTCTGGTGACAGCCGAGGATAACATCAGAGCGAAAAGAGTAATGGACAGAGACGGAAAGACCTACCGTGAAGTAGAAGCCGTCATGGAAAAGCAAATGCCCGAAAAGGACAAGATCAAACTGGCTGACTGTATTATCTATAACAATACCAACCTGGAAGATCTTAAGGAACAAACCGAACAGGTAATTTTCGATATTGAATAAAATAAACCTCGTTAGAAAATTCTAACGAGGTTTTTATTTTATACTATCCATCTGGTAAACAAATATTTATAACATCTAATAATAATTATAATATTCCATTGTATATTAAATTCAAGATTATAATATGCTAAATCAAAAACAAGCCCAGCCATAAAAAAAGCCCTCATCACTGAGGGCTTACTTGTATTTGAAATTTAATATTATTCTTTAATAAATTTCTTCTGAACTGTTACTCCATTGTCTTCGATATCTATTACATAAATACCGTTGATCAATTTAGCGACGTTAACCTGGTTATTAAGCAGAATACCGTCACCAATAACCTGTCCTGCAGAATTGTAGATCTTATATTTAGCTTTCTTGCTGATATTTTTCACATGCAATACTGTACTTACCGGGTTAGGATAAATCATGATATCCGTCTGATTAAGAGAATTCGGCACTCCCGGTTTAGAGATTCTTACAGAGTAATCTTCTACTTCACCATTGGCAAAATTAGTACAGTTCACAGGAATTCCATCTCTCATCATGGCCACTCTCATTACTACATACTTATGGTTTGTCATACTTACATAAGCATCCACTGGTACATTGAATGTTCCTGTAACAGGAGTTGTAGTATTTGGAGGTGATGTGAATACTCTTTCATCAAGATCAAAATATCCGTTTCTGTTGAAATCGATCCATACCGCAATACCTTCATCATGGTTGGTTCCGTTCCATTTCTTCTCAATTGTAATCTGGTTTCCTGTAGATCCCTGAACCATTTCAATAAACGTATCAGGTACTCCTGTATAGTTTGTATAGCTTGAAGGTCCTGATTCATTCTCCATCTTAGGTCTTCCGCTTGGAACTACCGTAACTTTGGAGATATGCTCGTTAACAGCATTTTGAGAAGCCATCTGGCAATAAACTACTGTAGGTGTTGTGAAATAGTACGGAGGTGTATAAGTCCCCGGTGTACCATTACAAACGTTCACCACCTGCATTTCATATTTCGTTTCTTCCAATAATCCTGTTATAGTATATGTATTCGTCGTTAATGGAACATTCGTCCAGCTTGGAATACCTACTTTTCTGTATCTAAGGATGTAAGTAGCCCCAGGGAAACCTTCCCATGTAACTTCAGCCCATGTAGGATTAATCTGAGTGATCGTTAATCCCGGAGGAGGAAGTTCACATGTTCTTTCCGTAGTGAATACTTTCGGGTTAGAATATGGGTTAAGAGTAGTTTCTCCAACACATTTATTAGCCACTCTTACTTCATATTTTGTATATGGATCTAAGTTTGTTAATAAATAGGTATTGGTAGGAGGTGCAATGTTAGGAACCTGTGTCCATGTAGCTGCTCCTACTTTTCTCCATTCCAGCGTATATGTTGAGCTTGCTGAAAGCGGTGCCCATGTAATCAGTGCGGAATTTGTAGTGATATTACTTACCGTAACATTTGGAGGTGTAGGATCACATCTTGTTACAAATGTCTTGATTGCAGTAAATGCACCGGCAACATCTCCACAAACAGTAGCTACCTGAACTTCATAGATGGTAGCCGGAGTTAAACCGGTCAATACCAATGGAAGGTTGTTTAATAATGCTGAAGCATATACTTCTGTCCACGCTCCCGGAGGAGTTGCCTGAACTCTGTATCTTACAAGATAAGTTACGTTAGTGGCTGAACCTGTTAATGTAAGCGTAGCAGAGTTATGGGTAGCCGTGATCGTAGGCTGGTTTGGCGTTGTATTACTACAAGGTCTGATTCTTACCGCATAGTCTTCCACTTCACCGTTTACCGCATTCTGACACAATACCGGAGCACTTGTACGCTTAAGAACAACTCTCATTGTAGTTGTAAGCGCACCTGTATAAGCAGCTCCCGGAACAGAGAAGGTTGCAGTAATAGGAGTGGTTGTGTTTGCCGGAGAATTGATAATCTGTTCTGATGTTTCAAAAACACCGTTTCTGTTATAATCAATCCAAACTGACACTGCATCATTACTTGTTGCACCTGTCCATCCTTTTGCTACAGAGATTTTATTATTTGCAGAACCTGCATCAAGAGTGATTAATGTCTGAGGTGTTGTATAGCTTGTATAGTTATTCTGTACAGTAGTATTGCTCATCACCGGCACTCCAGGGTTGGAAGAAGTAACGGTTACATTTGAAATGTGGTCGTTAGTTCCGGTACCTGTCATCGGGCAATAAGTAAGCGGTGGTGTTGTAAACTGTACTGTTGTAGAATATGGTCCTGTAGAAGTTCCACATGTAGTAGAAACCTGTACATCATATTTAGTCTGCTCAGCAAGTCCAGGAATAGTATAATTGTTTACTCCCGGTGCCAAAGTCACAGGTGGAATCGTGAAAGTTGGTGCACTGGCCAGTTTCCATCTGATTGTATAAGTAGCATTTGCCGCAGCCATCCAGTAAACCGTCGCTGTAGAAGCGGTAAGGTTGGTAACGGTAATGTTTGTAGGCGGCGCTGTAGTACAGGCAGGCTGGTCAATAAGTTTCACAGCATAGTCTTCTACTTCACCCCATGTGAAAGTTCCACAAGGAGCAGCTGTAGCACTTTCTCTCAACGCTACACGCATACGGGTAGTAAGGTTTCCTGTGTAAACTCCTCCGGCAACGTTCGGTACAGTGAAAGTAGCAGTTACAGGAGTAGTTGTATTACTTGGAGAGTTCAATACCTGTTCGGATGCTTCAAAAACCCCGTTTCTGTTAAAATCAATCCATACCCCTGTTCCGAAAGACCATTGAGTTCCCGGCCAGGTTTTTTCGACAGTAATCGTATTCGCTCCTAAACCTCTTACCAGGGTAACAAGTCTTGCAGGATCTGTAGTGTAGTCTGTATAATTACTGAAATCTGAAACGCTGGTCATTGGGATGGCAGCATTCGGAGTTACAACAACTTTACTTATATAACCATCAATAGTGCTGCTTGTAGAACCGGAAGTACAATAAGAAATAGCAGGAGTTGTAAAGGTGGTACTTGCAGAGAATGGTCCCTGGGTTCCACCACAGATGGTAGCAATCTGCACTTCATATTGGGTCTGTTCTGTAAGGTTGTTTATTGTATAATTGCTCGCAAGAGGAGTCGTAATATTTACTGAAGTCCACGTTGCAGCACTTACAGCTTTATATCTTAATACATAAGTAGCCCCTGTAGACGGCAGCCAGCTTACAAGAGCTGTAGTTGGGGTAACGTTGGAAACCGTAATATTACTTGGAGGTGCGGTAGTACATGGCTGTAATGCCATAACTGTTAATGTAAAGTCTACATAGTTACCATAAGGTGCCGATCCGCACGAATTTACTGTTCCAATGAACGATGTTGCTGTTCTTACCCTGTAATTACCCGGTGCCTGTGATGCAGGAATGACAATTGATGCCGTTCCGTTTGTAACATAGTTGGGAGTTGCCAGAATTGTTTCACCCGGATCATTAAAGCTCATATTATTATTCCAGTCAACCCAAACATAATAATAGTAAGTACTTGTTCCGGTATTCAGGTTCATTGTTACCGTGTTACTAGGCAGCGCGGTAATAACCGGAGAAGCACTGTTAACATAAGCCGTATAGGAATTAGCCGTATAGTTTATATTCGTGATCCCTCCTGTCGTATTAACAGTTTTCAGATAATACGAAGTTGAACTGGAACCTCCTGTAGGTGTACAATATCCTGTAAATATATTCAAAGGACCGATCCATGTACTCTGATCCGTTCCGCTGCATCTTGATCTTACCCATACATAATAAGCCGTATTGGCTACCAATGGAGAAAGTGTTGTACTTGTTCCTGTTGTAATGGTTTGTGAAGGCGTAGTTGCAGAGGTAGGAGCTGTAGCGGATGTGCTGTAGTAAACATCATATCCTCCTGCCGGTGCGGAAGAAGGCGCAGTCCAGCTGATTGCTGCACTTGTTGTTGTTACAGTTCCTAAAGTTAGTCCTGAAGGAGGTATACACGAAGGAGCCGCTCCAAAGGTCAATTGAACATTAGGTCTGTTGGAGTTCACCGTTCCTGTCTGGTTAGTAGGGGCAGTATTATCTACCTCTATATACATATGTCGTGAAGTAGCACTAGAGTAGGTAAAACCACTTCCTGAAGTGCTTCCGGTTCCGGTACCTCCATAGTCTGTTTCTACCAGTACCATCAGGTTTTCTGTCCCGTTATAATAATAAGGCGTTTGCAGGGTGATGGTGTTCCATCCTGTCGTTATATTATTGATCGTTCCGGTATACACTAAACTAGCGCCGGCCTTAGTTGTAGGCCAGTCTTGTGATGTAATGGTGTTGGTTGCAGCCGGAACAGTTTTTAAATAAACCTTTACCGGAGTAGCAGCACTTGTAGCTGTTGTGGCATTCCACGCTACTGACAATACACTTCCTCCAGCAGGCAAATTAATTTCAGCTGCAGTATAAAGTGATGCATCTCTTTGATACCCATAGTACACACTCAAAGGATATCTTTGAGTACTTGTACCTGTACCAATGGTAACTGTTTGTGCCTGTGAAAACAGCCCGAAGACCATACAAAGCAATGTTATGAGCACCCTAAAGGGCCGGCTCATTTTACAGAGTAAAAATCCACTCATATTTTAAAAATTTAGTTATAATAACAATAGTAATAAGGTATAGTATTTCTTATTTGATGATGCTCAAGTACGTTTAGAGCATCTATTTTACAGATTATCTGTATTGAAAAAGGTAGTTTTTTAATTCATACGCTAATATTTTAATAATTACACAAATCTAATAATTTTTTCACTATTAATATATTCATTCAAATATTTTTTTGTAAAAATTTCACAATAATAATACATTCTGCGTATAAAAATACAAAATCCTCAGGAGGACCTGAGGACTTTATATTGCTTTAATTAGGATTATTTTTTGATGAATTTGGACCTGAACTGATCTTTATCTTTTTCATCTATCGTGATCACATACCCGCCTTTTACAAGAGAGGAAACATTGATCTTTCCGTCATTAATATTTCCGTTTCCTACCAGCTGACCGGCAGTATTGTAAATTTTATAGACTGCTTTATCTGATACTTTAGTCACATTCAGAATATCAACTGCCGGATTAGGATAAATCTGGATGTCATTATTTGGATTGCTGACATCACTTGTTCCCAGTGCAAGCTGAATCTGAACAGGGTAATCTTCAATTTCACCATAAGCAAAACCGTTACATCCGTTTTCAGGCTGATCTTCGTAAGCCATTACCACTCTCATGATCACTTTTTTGTCTGTGTATGCATTAGCCGGTACGGAGAAGGTTCCTGAAACAGGAGTTACCATATTGGACGAGCTGGTGAAAATGATTTCAGAATCTGTAAAGTTACCATCCCTGTTGAAATCTATCCAGGCAGTTACTCCTTCGTTATACTGGCTGGAAGTCCATGCCTTTGTAACACTGATGGCATTACCTGAACTTCCTTGTCTAAGGGTAATTAATTTTGAAAGGTCTGTTGTATAATCTGTATAAGTGGAAGCTGCACTGGTATTGGAAACCGCTGACATTCCAACCGGGGTTACAGATACGTTTGAAATATATTCATCCGCAGAGCTTCCCGTAGTATTGGTACAGTATGCATAAGGCAATGTACTGAAGTTGGTACTTGCAGAATAGGTTCCTACGGTGCTTCCGCATATATTGGCAACCTGTACTTCGTACTGAGTAGTATCTTCAAGTCCTGAAATATAATAAGAATTGGTCGGAACATTTACAGTAACCCAGTTTGTAGTTCCTGTTTTTCTGTATCTCAGAGTATAAGTAGCTCCCTGAACCGGTGCCCAGGTAATATTTCCTGAAGAAATTGTTAATCCTGAAGCAGCAACTCCGGTAGCGGCTGCGGAAGAACAAGTTGCTGTGGAAGCAGCCACTGTAGCATTTCCTATTGCATAGAAAACATTACCTACGGCACTTACCCTGATCTTTATATTCGTTCCGGCAGGAAGGGAAGAAAATGTAAATGCTTCTGCCCCGTCGTTCGGTGTGGATGGCGAAAGTACTACCCATGTCAATCCGTTATCTGCCGTGTAGTCTATTTTTACATTGGGTGTATTGTATATACCGCTGTTGGTATTCACAACATCCCAGGTAACAGCACCTGCAGTATTATTATAAACAGTAGTTGAAGTCACTTTAAAAGGTCCTTCATTTCCTACATTGATATTCTGAAGCGCTGAGTTGGTTTGCTGCTCATTTACAATCGGGCTATTATCTCTTGCTGTAAATACGAAGCTTGAAGATCTTGCTCTGTTGGATACGGTTTCCCAGTCTGCTGTGGAAGAAAGATTTCCTGCCAGAACCGTATTTAGTTTAGGAAAATATCTTGTAGGTGAAGTAGATGGAAGTATAGATCTAAACAGCGGGCCTGATCCCGTGTTTCCATTAACAGAGGTAACCGGAACGCTAGCATTATCAAACTGCTCCCACGTAAAGGTCATAGGATTTCCTTCCGGATCAATAGCATTTCCTGTAAGGGCAAATGCTGTCCCTTTTGGAATGGCATAATCATTTAATGCAGCTATTACAGGAGGATTATTGGTAACCGGAGTTTCAACATCACATGTTTTAGCAACAAGGTTATTCTGAACCTGAAGGATGCTTACGACATGAAAATAAGGATCGGAGTTATCCTGAACATCAGCATTGGTAATCCCTGCATATCCCATAATAGTGGATCCTGATCCCGGTTCCATATTAACTCCTGCACCTTCAAGATTATGAGAGAAGGTATGGTTGGCTCCAAGCTGGTGGCCCATTTCGTGTGCTACATAGTCGATATCAAATGTATCTCCCTGCGGAATGGCATTGGCTGGTGAAGTGTATCCTGAACCTTTGGCTTTGGCCGTTGGTGTTGCAGGATTTACACAGATACATCCTATACATCCTGCATTTCCTCCCCCTCCGCTTCTTCCGAAAAGGTGTCCTATATCATAATTTTCGTTCCCTACAACACTGGTAAGGGTCTGCTGAAGCTGAACGTTCCAGTTACCCATCTGGGAAGCAGGAGAATATGGATCTGTAGCAGCATCCATATAAACAAGTGTAGGATAGTTGACCATGTTAAGGTGTATCCCCATATCTTTTTCAAAAACTCCGTTTACCCTTGAAAGTGTAGCATTCATAGCGGTAAGGGCTCCTGCCTGAGTTCCTCCGAAGTAAGTGGTGTATTCCCCTGTTACAGAAAGGGCAAGCCTTAGAGTTCTGTATTTTTTATCTGAAGATTTAGAAAAATCCGTACTATTATTGGCAAAGGATTTATTGGTATTGTAAAGTTGGGCAATCTCCTTTTTAGAAAGGACATCTTCATCCATTGAACACAGGAAGCCCTGAGAGCCCGAAGGTTTTGTTTTTCCGTGCACCCCATAAATGGTTTTGGAAGCATTCTGAGGTTCAATGAACTGGTATACTCCATCTTTAATAATCATTGACTGAAAATCATTGGGAGCCAGTGAAAATCTTAAATACTTGGAAGGATCATCAATTCCCACCCCTACATAGGATCCCAGCTGATACTGATCGGCAAGATCTTTAGCAATAACAGGAAAGCTGTAAACATTGAATCTTTCAATTTTACCGTCTAAAGTAGGAAGGGAAATAGCAACAGGCTTTGCATTCTGCCCCATCTCCTGAGCTCCGGCAAGCTGTGATCTTAATAAGGAAATATCGAGAGCATAATATTCTTTGACATCTGACCGCTGTATGACTTCTCCCGACCGCCCCGTAGACGGAGTCCACTGGGCAGTAGCAGCAACAAACATACAGAGAGAAAATACTGAAGTAAAAATTTTCTTCATAATTATTTAAATATTAGATTAATATTACAAATATAATATTTCTATTAAGATAAAATCATTAAAGCTTAAACAATAATAAATAATCATTACCAAAAAACCCATTTAATGCATGATTATAAAAAATTAATCCTCAGAAAAATCTGAGGATTAATTATAGTTACAGCTGATTTTATAGAGTATAATAAATCTTATTCCGCTTTTATTGAAAATAAATTGTTTTAAAACTTATAAGCGATATTCCATGCAAATCCCATGTTGAATTTGGATGAACTTTTTCCAAATCCGGGAACAATCATTGGGGTAATATCATCCTGTTTGGAAGTATACACTAAATATCTTGGCTGGAGATTGACATCAATGTAAAAATTGGATTCAAAGAGCTGCACTCTTCCTCCCAAAGTTCCTTCCACCCAGGCTGAGGTTTGTGATGAAGACGGAAATGCCACAGATGAAGCACTGCCGCCAAAGCCACGAACCGGAACTGCCATATATTCCTGATTGTAAAATGCCCCTCCTATCTTACCACCGGCATAAAAACCGTTGAATTCATTTTCGAGATCTTTTGCCAGCATATAAAATGCACCCAACTTTACAAAGGGACCACTTGCCTTTGCATCATAACCGTTCTTCTGATATACATTTTTCTCAAAACCGGCTTCTGCAACAGCATGGATGTTTCCTTTCACCTTAGACGAAATAAACCCCTGATAAAGGATCCTGTCCGAAAAAAAAGAAACACCTGCATTCAGGATATCAAAACCTACCATAAAGTTCGGCTTGTATTTTTCCTGCACTTTTTTAGCTTCGCCGGTTTCCTTTTTTTCCTGGGCGAACCCGGCTATAGATATGATGCTAAAAAATAAGGAAAAGATTAGTCTTGTCTTCATTCTCTATTTGGTTTTGTCCTGCTTCGATTTTCTGTACAGGATTGGGTTGTATTAATTGTGAGTTTAAATTCTCATACGTTTTCTTGATACCGCATCCGGGAGAAACATAAGTAGCCTTTGTTGTATAATTAATCCGTACGTGAGATTCCGCTCCTTTATCTGCAAGTCTGAAATAAACATCTGTATAAGGTGAATCGTCAACTCTTAACGGGATAAGCCTGGAATCTGTTTTCTCAGTTTTTCCAAGCTGCACTTTACCGGAGCCATAATCTACAGCAACATACAGCGAATCTAAAGTTTTAGGTTTTCCAGACACTACATCTTTGAATGCCACTTTCATTCTTGGTGTTCCCTCTCCACTTTCGCAGATATCGTCATCTCCGCCACAGGAAAAAAGCATTCCTACAAAACAGATCATGATGAGAAATTTAAAATACTTCATATTAAGATTTGAGAGTCAAATTTAAATAATTTTATTTTTTAACAAGCAATGCGATGTTTTCAACGTGATGGGTCTGCGGGAACATATCTACCGGGAGGATTTTTACCAGAGTATAATGTTCTTTCATTAAAGCCAGATCTCTTGCCTGCGTTGCTGAATTACAGCTTACATACACTACTTTTTCAGGGGCAAGCTTCAGGATCTGCTCTACCACTTTCTGGTGCATTCCGTCTCTTGGCGGGTCGGTAATCAAAACATCTGCTTTCGGATGATTTTCCATGAATTCATCATTAAAGACATTCTTCATATCTCCACAATAGAATGTGGTATTGGTAAGACCATTTAATTCAGCATGCTCAATGGCCGCATCTATAGCTTCCTGTACAGATTCTATCCCGATTACCTGCTTCGCATTCCTTGCTACGTACTGGGCAATTGTTCCTGTTCCCGTATAAAGGTCATAAACGACTTCATCACCTTTTAAATCCGCAAACTCCAATGTCTTTCTGTAAAGCTCTAATGCCTGTTTATAATTGGTCTGAAAGAATGATTTAGGACCTATTTTAAACTTCAGCCCGTCCATTTCCTCCATCAGGAAGCCTTCACCAAAGTACACATTGATATCAAGATCGTATATGGAATCATTCTGCTTAGGATTGATGGCATACACAAGTGTTTTGATCTGTGGAAACTGTTCAAGCAAGAACTGGAAGAGTTTTTCCCTGTTTTCTTTTTCTTCTCTGTAAAGCTGGAACAATACCATCCATTCGCCTTTGGAGTTCTGTCTCATCATCAGGGTTCTCAAAAATCCTTCCTGATTTCTTACGTCAAAGAAGTCCAGTCCGTTGTCTACTCCAAACTTTTTAACAGCCAGACGGATCGCGTTGGACGGATCTTCCTGCAGGAAACACTCCTTCAGATCCAGGATCTTGCTCCACATTCCGGGAATATGGAAGCCCAGAGCATCCTTACTGCCAAAATTTTCCTCGGAGCTTATTTCATATTGGGTCAGCCATCTTGCGTTGGAAAAGGAGAACTCCATTTTATTTCTGTAGAAATACTGTTCTTCAGCCCCTAAAATCGGAAGGGTTTCGAAATCATCAATTCCACCGATTCTTTTAATATTATTGTATACTTCTTCCTGTTTGAAATCAAGCTGTTTTTCGTAGCTCATATTCTGCCACTTGCATCCTCCGCACGTTCCAAAGTGGATACATTTAGGATCTACTCTGAATGGAGACTTCTCCAAAATTTCTACCGTTTCGGCTTCATAGTATTTGGATTTGGATTTTTTAACCCTGGCATTCACTACATCACCGGGAACTGCACCGGAAATCAAGACGGTTTTCCCTTCTTCAGTTTTTCCTATGGCAACACCTTTTGCCCCCGCCCCAAACAGCTTAATATTTTCAAGAATTATATCTTTCTTCTTTCTCATCCCTAAACTCAATTTCTTTTAACGTTCAGATGACACCGTCGGGTTTCACCGTAAACTCTATTTTTATTTTTTCTGATACAACCGTAAGAATTCTCCCGGTTTGATTCCGCAAAAATACAATAAAAAAAACCTTATCCGAAGATAAGGTTTCCATCTATGTTAAAGTTTATTATTTTGTTGGAGCTGGCTGAGGATTGGCAGGCTGTGCAGAAGGGTCGGCCGGCATTCCCGGCATCATCTGAACATTAGGCTGTACTTTCGGTGCAGAAAGCCCTGTAAGCTTGTCCAATATAGTCACTACTTCCTGTTCGCCAAGATTTACAAAAGATCTGCTGGCAATTTTACCGTCTTTGTCAACGATTACAAAGCAAGGCAGTTTAAATCCATAAACTCCGTATTTTTTAGCGATATCTGAATCGAGACCTTTTTCTCCATATACATTGGTTCCAGGAATTCCTTTTAGCAATGCACTGCTTGTTTTTACGAACTGGTCTTTTGTATCGTCTACGTTCACAAAAACAAAGTTCATTTTAGATTTATAGAAATTCACTACTTCTTTCAGTACAGGAACTGTAGCTTCACTGATGTAAGGATTCCATGATGCATAGAAGAACAGCATATATGGTTTTCCTTTATTTTCAGAAAGCTGGTAAGATTTACCGTCTGCTTTTATTAATGCTGCTTCAGGAGCAGGTTCTCCTACTTTAAGACCGTTAACAGCTAACTGCATTTTAACAAGGTCTGCCTTGATACCTGCATCGGTAATATCTGTATCGATGATTTTCTTAACTTTATCCGTATTTTTTGCAGGAGCCCCCGGATGAATATCCTGAGCCACTACAAATGCCAACAAATAATCTTTGGCAGTCTGTGAAACTTCTTTTCTGTCTTTCAGGAACTGTGAAAAAATTTCAGAAGTGATAACGTCTGTTTTTCCTTTAGCTTTTGCCTCGGCATACTTTTGGAAGTCGGGACTCATTTTTACAAGAAGATATTGTCTGTATAACGGGATTGTTTTTACCATTACGTCTTTATCTCCTTCCAACTTGGTTTCATAATCCTTGAAAGCTTGGGAAACTTTAAATGAAGGGTTCCCTGACATCTGGCGCTGTGACATCTCATAGTTTGCCAGAAGGTTAAGGATTGTTACTTTCACATCATTCTTTTTCCACTCCAGGATTCCTTTGCTTGGGTTATTTTTCTGAGCAAGCTCATCTACATTTTTATTGATATCGGCTTCGATTTTCTGAGCTCCTTTTAAGAACGTTTTTTCGTCTCCGCTCATTAACTGCTGAATGTTGATTTTACTTCCGTACTCTCCCAGGAATTTCTGGCTGGCCTGTAGGAAATCATTATTTTTCTTAGCATCACCTGTTACTACAAATTCATTAGGGAAAGTCATTGCATTTCCTGAGATATTCAGTTTTTGTCCGCCTTCAAGATAAATAAGATTTTGTCTTCCTGCATAGTTAATGACATACATCCCATCTTTAGGAGCTTCAAAGCTTCCTGTAAAGTTTCCACTTTTATCTAAACCAATATTAACAAGCGGAAGGGTTGCCACGCCAGAAGCTTCAACGAATTCAATTCTTTCGAGTGGTGAACTTCCGGTAATCTTTCCTTTAACTTCAACTTTTTTTGAACAAGACATCACAAAAGCAGTGATGATAAACAATAAAAGATATTTTTTCATTTCAATTTTAATATTACGCAAAAATACGTTTTTTGCGGCTTGTTGATTAACACTATTTATTTTTTTTGAAAATTTTATGAAATACCCTCAACAAGGGATTTCCAAGGCTTTTTCCATTCTTTAAAATTCCACTGCAAAAAATAGATTCGGAAAAGCCACGTCCGTTTTCATATGCCTATGTGCTCACCAAATATAGACTTATTAAACAAGGAATGTCTTATTTAAGCAACAACTTAACAAATTTTAACAACCCTATGGTATGTATAAAAAAATCGCCTCCAAAATGAAGGCGATTTTTAATGTATCTGAATTAGGATTTTATCCCTGATCTACCATAGCGGCCATATATTCTCTGTTCATTCTGGCAATGTTTTCAAGAGAAATTCCTTTCGGACATTCTACTTCACATGCTCCTGTATTTGAACAGTTTCCGAATCCTTCTTCGTCCATAGCTTTCACCATGTTCAGAACTCTTCTCTTAGCTTCTACTCTACCTTGTGGAAGTAATGCATACTGAGAAACTTTTGCTCCCACGAACAGCATTGCCGAACCGTTTTTACATGTAGCTACACATGCTCCGCACCCGATACAAGCTGCAGCATCCATGGCTTTGTCTGCATCTTCTTTAGGAACCGGAATTGCGTTAGCATCCAGTGTATTACCAGAAGTGTTTACAGAAATGAAACCTCCGGCAGCCATTACTCTGTCGAATGCGCTTCTGTCTACCATCAAGTCTTTGATAACAGGGAAAGCTGCACTTCTCCAAGGTTCAATAACGATAGTCTCTCCATCTTTGAACATTCTCATGTGAAGCTGGCAGGTAGTAATCCCTGTATCCGGCCCGTGAGCTCTACCGTTGATGTAAAGAGAACACATCCCGCAGATTCCTTCACGACAGTCGTGGTCGAAAGCGATAGGTTCTTTTCCTTCGTTAATTAAATTTTCGTTCAGAATATCTAACATCTCTAAAAATGAAGAGTCTGTAGAAACATCCGATATTTTGTAGGTCTCGAACTGACCTTTAGTTTTACTATTTTTCTGTCTCCAAATTTTCAGTGTAAGATGAAGGCCTTTTTTTGCACTCATAATGTTATATTTATAGGTTGGAGATTATTTATAACTTCTAGTTTTAACCTCGATGTTTTCATATATCAGGTCTTCTTTGTGCAGAATTTCACTGTTGATATCTGCTCCCTGATATTCCCAAGCTCCAACGTATTTGTAGTTTACGTCGTCTCTTTCCGCTTCTCCATCCGGAGTGGAGTGGTCTTCACGGAAGTGCCCACCACAAGATTCGTTTCTATGCAGTGCATCGATAGCCATTAACTGTCCCAGCTCAAGGAAATCTGCCACTCTGAATGCTTTTTCAAGCTCAGTGTTCATTCCGTCCTTGTCACCAGGTACTTTTACATTTTTCCAGAAATCGTTTCTTACTTCTTCGATTTCTCTGATCGCTTCTCTTAATCCTTCAGGAGTTCTTCCCATTCCTACTTTATTCCACATAATGTGTCCTAGTTTTTTGTGGAAATGGTCAACTGAATGCGTTCCTTTATTATTTAAGAAGAAATCTATTTTATCTTTAATTCCTTTTTCAGCTTCATCAAATGCAGCGGATTCTGTAGGAATAGTTCCGGTTCTGATGTCTGCAGAAAGGTAATCTGCAATCGTGTAAGGAAGAACGAAATATCCGTCTGCCAAACCTTGCATCAATGCAGAAGCTCCCAATCTGTTGGCTCCGTGATCTGAGAAGTTAGCCTCACCGATTACGAAACATCCAGGAATTGTAGACTGAAGGTTATAATCTACCCAAACACCACCCATGGTGTAGTGTACTGCAGGATAGATCTTCATTGGAGTTTTGTAAGGATCATCGGCAGTAATTTTTTCGTACATTACGAATAAGTTACCATATTTCTCTTCAACCCAGCTTTTTCCTAAGTCATAAATCTGCTGATCTGTAGGATTGTGAATATGTTTTTCAATAGCGGCTTCTTTACCTTTTTTCATGATCTCTGTAGAGAAATCAAGGTAAACACCTTCCTGTGTATCATTATTTTCGATTCCGAAACCGGCATCACATCTTTCTTTAGCAGCTCTGGACGCAACGTCTCTAGGTACTAAGTTTCCGAATGCAGGATATCTTCTTTCCAGGTAATAATCTCTGTCTTCTTCTTTAATATTTTCCGGTCTTAATTTACCTTCTCTGATCGCTACTGAATCTTCAAGTTTTTTAGGAACCCAGATTCTTCCGGAGTTTCTTAATGATTCAGACATCAGAGTCAGTTTAGACTGTTGTGTTCCGTGAACCGGAATACAAGTCGGGTGAATCTGCACATAGCAAGGGTTTGCGAAGTACGCTCCTTTTTTGTGGATCTTCCATGCTGCAGAAACGTTTGATCCCATAGCATTCGTAGAAAGGAAATATACGTTTCCGTACCCTCCTGAAGCAATAACAACTGCGTGAGCAGAATGTCTTTCTATTTCACCTGTCACAAGGTTTCTTGCAATGATCCCTCTTGCTTTTCCGTCAACAATTACTAGGTCAAGCATCTCATGACGGTTATACATCTTGATTCTACCTTTACCGATCTGACGGCTCATAGCAGAATAAGCTCCTAATAACAACTGCTGTCCTGTCTGTCCTTTTGCATAGAAAGTTCTTTTTACCTGAACCCCACCAAATGAACGGTTATCTAACTGGCCGCCGTAATCTCTACCGAAAGGAACTCCTTGAGAAACACACTGATCGATAATATTAGCAGAAACCTCAGCTAACCTGTAAACGTTTGCCTCTCTAGCTCTATAGTCACCACCTTTGATGGTGTCATAAAACAATCTGTAAGTAGAGTCACCGTCACCCTGATAGTTTTTAGCAGCATTGATACCTCCCTGTGCAGCAATTGAGTGTGCTCTTCTTGGAGAATCCTGATAACAGAATGCCTTTACATTATATCCTTGCTCAGCCAGAGTAGCTGCAGCAGAACCTCCTGCCAAACCCGTACCTACAACAATAATATCAATCTTGTCTCTGTTGTTGGGTGCAACAAGGTTCATATGGTCTTTATGATGCTTCCATTTATCCTTTAACGGACCAGCCGGAATTTTTGAATCTAATTTACTCATATTGGTATATTGATATTATTGAGTTACAAAGTGAAAAATTGCGATAAAAATGAAACCTGCAGGAATAAGGATTGAATACCATTTTCCAAAAGCTTTAATTACCGGAGTATATTTCGGATGTCTTGCCCCAATAGACTGGAACGAAGACTGGAAACCGTGAGCAAGGTGCAGTCCCAATAAAACGAAAGCGATTACATACAGTACCACCCTCCAGATATCGGCAAACTTCTCGTGAAGCTCCGGCCAGAAACGCTCTGAATCAGGAGCAAGCACTTCCACATACTTGTAATTGATTTCATGAAGCCAGAAATCATAAAAGTGAAGTACCAAGAAAGCTAAAACAACAGCTCCGGAAATGATCATATTTCTGGACATCCATGAAGAGTTCACAGAAGGGTTGTTGGATGCATACTTTATCGGACGTGCTTTATTGTTCTTAATCTCCAGTACGAATCCCATGATAAAATGGAAAATAACTGCAAAACCAAGAATAGGCTGCATCAGGAACTGAACAAGCGGATTATAACCCATAAAATCAGAAGCCGTATTAAAGATATTACGGTTCGGCAATACAGATAATAAGTTTGTCGTTAAATGCAGTATAAGAAAGATCAGCAAAAATAGAGCTGATAATGCCATCGCATATTTTCTACCTATCGTAGAACTCGTTAAACCTGCCATATAAGTTTAAATTTGAATTTCCACAAAATTAAGAAAGTTTAACAATATCGAAAAGTGAGAAATCTCACAATTAGCCAGTTTGTAATCTTTCTAAATAAGAATCTATTCACATTATTCAGAGGGGAAAATAGAATATCATCTGATTATTTCAAATCATAAATTCTGCCATTATAAACCACCTTTTCTGCTGCCTGCGGAAAGGTCTTTATTTTCATATTTTCTATACGCCTGGAAGAACAGTAAGGAGCAGCTATAAATCTGGAAATTTTCTTTTTATCTAAATTTTCCGGCACCCAAAAACAAGCTCTGTTCCCATATTTTACAGACAATACTTTCGTTTTATTAAAATCATGAAGCAATATCTCTTCTTTCTGATTTTCAAAGATATTAAATCCGGTTCTGAGCACAGAAAAGACAAGAACTGCAGCAACCACTCTGACTAAATTTTTAAAATTGATATTTAAGAACAGGGACCTCAGCATGTAAACAATTACAGATAAGGATAAAACTTCAATAAGACTCATCGCTATGTTTGAAAAAAACAATACATCTCTTTCTGCAAACCAGTGAATCAGGTTTAACAAAACCTGAATTGAAGTATCATATACGAAATCAATCCAGGTAAAATCTATCTTTAATCCTATGAGAACCGTCATCAGGAAGGAAAATACGATCAGAATTTCTGAAAACGGGACAATCAAAATATTGGCAGGAACAGAAACCAGTGAGAACTGGTGAAAATAATACAACACCAGCGGCAGTGTAGCCAGCTGTGCGGAAATTGAAATGGTAATAGTATTGAAGATCAGCTTTTTAAAGTAACCGTCCTGCCGGGGGAAATATTTCAAAAGTGGCTGATTCAGCCAAAAAATGCCCAATACTGCAAGAAAGCTAAGCTGAAAACCTACATCAAAGAGCTGCTGGGTATCGCAGACCAAAATAATCATTGCAGACAGGGAGAGTGAATGAAGCAGATCAGGCTTTCTCTGAAGCAGCACATAGATAAAGTACACAGAAAGCATAATACAGGAACGCAGCACCGAGCTTCCGAATCCTATAAATGCAGCAAAAACCCAGATAAAAACAATACTGGTGATAACTGCATATTTCCTGAAGCTTAAAGGACTGAACCTTGTCAGTAAAAAGTAGAACATCCCGAAAATCACTACAATATGTGTCCCGGAAATGGCCAGCAGATGAACCATCCCGGACCTGTTAAAATCCTGCACGGTACCTGCATCCATTTCAGTTCTGTCTGCCAGGATAATTCCTTTCAGAAATTCACGGGTTTTGTATGACATTTCAGCTTTGTCAATTTTTTGTAACAGGTTCAACCGATGCTGCTGAATCTGTTCATTAATAGTCAAGTCTGTTCTCACTGCTGAAATAATTTCTTCGGATATATAACATTGATATTCAATATTCTTTCTTTTCAGATAGTTGGCGTAATCAAACTGAAAGTCATACTGGGAAGGCTTTGGTTTTGATATATAAGCATCCGCTTTGTAATAATGTTTAAAATCCAGGTCTTTGGCTGTTTTGGGAATGTAAATAACAGCTTTAAAATTTTCTTTTTCCAATTGAATTGATCCTTCATATTTTTTATTTTTCTCCGTAGAATTCAGTTTTTTTGAAACCTTAAAAAATACAGGACTGTTTTGTGGCAAAGATAATGGAGCAGATGAAAAAGTATTAAAAAAATGAAGAATTATTCCTGCTCCGAGAAACATAAGTCCCAGCAATATCGCTTTGATTTTGTGAAGAGTATATGATGTCACAAAATACAAGAGGAAGATCAAAAAGCAGCCCCCGGCAATGGCATAGATTATAGTTTTACCTATCGGAAAATTATCCTGAAAAAGAATTCCCAGAATAAAACAGACGGAAAGAATAAGAAAAGGCTGCTTGTTCATCTTGTGTAATTTTATCATTAAAAAGTAATTAATTTACTTATGATTCAATAACACTGATTTTGCAGAATTCAGGCATTATATCCCATTACAATGAATAACATACGACTTGATTATTTACTATGAAATAAGGTTTTAATAAAAAAATAAAAGCCATCTTCAAAGACAGCTTTATCTATTTCTGGATTATTTATTTTCGGAAAACTGACGGATCAAACGTTTGGTTTCCTTTATATAAAACCAGGAATCTTTTCCGTAATCTTCATATTTGAAATCTCCTGACTTTTTAGGAATTGCAGGTTCTATTTGCGTCCCTTCGTGCCATTCATTAAAAGAAGTGATCCCTATGAAATCTGGATTTACTTTTACAGCTTCCTGAAACATCCTTTCATAGTATTTCCCGTTTTCCCTGCTTTTGAAATTGGCTTCATTCCAGGGTCTTATTCTGGTATCGGAGTATCCCGGGCCTACACAAGGTATGAAGATAAGATGATGTTCTTTTGCAAACTGGGAAAGATAGCTCCAGTTTGAAGTTGTGCTCCCGAAAACAAAACCTTCACTGGCAAAATAAGTGTAAAAACCGTCAAATCCGGATGCCGCAAAGAATTCAGAGTGTTCTTTCTCAACCCACAGCCCGATATAAAGCCCATCCAGATCTGTATTCCTTACCGTATTTTCTCCATTTTTGGAAAACAGTTTTGACCATTCTGAAGGAGGGATCTTGTAACTGTCGTACACATAGTACAAGGGTCTGCCATCCTTTTTGTAAAAAGCATGATGATGGGAGTAAGTTTTGACCAGATAAGACAGCTGTTCCCTGAGTTCAACAATATTTTTGTAGAATGGCTCGATGTGAAAAGCCACCTTTAAGCCAAACTGATCGGCAATATCCAGGTATTTTGTGATGCTTTTATCAACAAATGAATCTTTTCCCAGCCAGCTTAAAACCACTACCCCAACTCCGGATTCTTTGATCATCTTCAGATGTTTTTTAATGATCTCCAGATCGTTGGAACTGTAATTTCCCAAAGCAGGATAAAAATTAGCACCAATATCATCACCTCCTTTATGATTTCCCAGGTTATTCCATTTAGGATTGTTCCAGTGAGGCAAAATATCATGATTCCAATGCTCATATTTTCCATCTATTGCCGGATTTGCATACCAGCCGTAATAGAAGATCTGAACTTTTTCATTCAATTTATTATTCTGAGCCAAGCTTTTTATTGAAGTGCTCATCAACAAAATGCATATCAGTAAGCTTTTAAAATTCATGGTCGTTAAATTTAAATCAGAAAATCATTCAATAAAAACCGGCTTTCAGGAAATTTATGCGAAATATTAAATACTCAAAATTACTTCAGCAGCTTTTTCACTGGCTCCTTTCCCTCCCAGCTTTTCTCTTAAAAGACTGTAATCTGCCAAAACCTGATCTCTTTTTTCACCTTCTATCATTTTATTAAGCTCTTCAACAAGGTTTTTGGTGTTCAGATCGGTCTGGATAAGTTCCTTCACTACTTCCCTATCCATAATCAGATTCACAAGAGAAATATATTTGATGTTTTTGACCAGTCTTTTTGCAATGGCGTAAGAAATTTTGCTTCCACGATAGCATACAACTTCCGGAACATTAAGCAAAGCTGTTTCCAGGGTTGCTGTTCCTGAAGTTACCAAAGCTGCTTTGGAACATCTCAGAAGGTCATAGGTCCTGTTGGAGACAAAATGAACATTATCATCCACATATTTCTGATAGAATTCTTTCGGAAGACTTGGAGCCCCGGCAATCACAAACTGGTAATTTTTGAAATGGGGTCTCACGGAAAGCATAATTTCAAGCATTTTCTCTACTTCCTGCTTTCTGGAACCGGGAAGAAGTGCGATAATCTCTTTTTCATTAAGATTGTTTTCCTTTTTAAATTCTTCAATGCTGATATCGTTCAGACTACCTATGGCATCAAGAAGCGGATGGCCTACAAAATGGGAATGTACCCCATGTTTTTTATAAAAGTCTTCTTCAAAGGGAAGAATGACCATCATCTCATCCACATATTTTTTGATAATCTCTACCCTTCCTTCTTTCCAGGCCCACAACTGCGGAGAAATGTAATAAACGACCTTGATTCCGAGCTCTTTGGCAAACCTTGCAATTCTCAGGTTGAATCCGGGATAATCGATCAGGATGAGAATATCGGGTTTATGATTTCGGATGTCTTCTTTGCAGAATTTTATATTGTTCAGAATGGTTCTTAAATTCATAGCCACTTCCAGAAACCCCATGAAAGCGAGATCACGGTAATGTTTTACCAGCGTTCCACCCTGTGCTTTCATAAGATCACCGCCCCAGAACCTTATTTCTGCCTGTGGATCTTTATTCTTAAGGGCTTTCATTAAGTTGCTCCCATGCAGATCGCCGGAAGCTTCTCCTGCAATAATATAATATTTCATTTCTATAGTAAGGATAGAGAACAAATTAAGCTTTACTTGATCTTAATTTGTAAATTTGTCCAAAGATAATGATAAAAAATGTCAGAAGAATTTGAAATCCGAAATAAAGTTGCCGAAAGCGGCCTTGTGAATTTCGACCTGTCCACTCTGGTTCCCAAGGGAGTAAGAAAGGGAATTGACCTTAAAGATTTTCTGTTTCAGGAAATGATCCTGAAGGAGAAAGATTTCAGGGAAAAGGTAGAGGCAATAGATACGGAAGAGTATAAAGACACCTATATATATATTTATAATTCAGTGGATACTATCGTTCCGCTGTGGGCTTATTTTGTATTGACTGCAAAGCTTACAGATGTAGCCAAAAAGATTGTTTTTGGGAACCGTGAAGACTTGGAAGTAATTCTCATGCACAATGCCATACAAACTTACGATTTTGAAGATATGAGAGGTAAAAGAGTTCTTGTAAAAGGATGTTCGGACAAAGAAATCCCTGAAAATGCATATATAGAACTTGTTGAACAACTAAAGCCAATGGTAAAATCATTAATGTTCGGGGAAGCCTGCTCTAATGTTCCTATTGTTAAGAATTAAAGTATGTTTAAAAATTTCTACGCAGTCTTCATCTTTTTTATTTTTTTAGCGATTTATTATGCCGGAAGTTTTACAAAGATCCCGTTTGCGGACTGTGTAGGCTTTGTACATACGGTTGAGTTAGGTAAATATGCAACAGTCGCTACGGCCATTACTCATTTTTTGTATGTAAATACAGGCATTTTTATTAAAGATATTACAGGGCTTGATGCTATTGCTGCGAGCAGGCTTTTAATTGTAGGTTCCGCTGCTGCTACGGTATCAGTAATCTATCTTACGGTAAAAAGCATTACGAAAAAGGAATGGGTTTCCATCACAACAGCCTTTGTTTTCGGGTTTAGCTTTTCTTTTTGGAGAAATGCTGAAATTGTTGAAGTTTACACTTACAATGCTTTATGGGTAAGTCTATTCTTTTTTTCAATGGTAAAGAGCTTTACAGGAAATAAGAAGATCTACATTATACTAAGCGGATTATTTTTAGGAATAAGCTTGTGGCTGCATATACAGAATGTGTTGATGATTCCGGCTCTGTTTGTTTTTCTATATTATTTTAAAGAGGAGGAAAAATATGTTTATTCTTCACTCTTTATATTCCTGTTTCTTTTCCTGTCTATTAATATTTTAAATCTTTCTCAGGGATTACCGTTAAATTCTCCCTATACTGCAGAAGGAGGACACTGGATACAGGATACATTTAAGAAAACACCCAAGCAGTATTTGATAGATTTTGTTCAGTCTGTCGCCTATTTGGTCTACAACTTCAATATTTTTATTGTTTTTGGGATCATCGGGATGATACAGCTATACAAGGCAAACAAAAATATGTTTTTTGTATTCTTTACAGCTGCTGTATGTGTTTACGGATTCTCTACATTCTACGCAGTGTCGGACAATTATGTATTTTTCATTCCCTTCAACATGATCTTTGCCCTTTCTATCGGGTATGGCCTTGCATTGCCGAAATACGCCCCGTTGAAAAAATTTTCATGGCTGTGCCTTCTTATTCCTCTAGGTTATTTTGCTGCCTACAAGGCTGCACTTTTAACGGAACCGGGAAGAAAATTTCATGAAGCTAAAGAGTATAAAGGCGGCCTTAATTATTATATGCTTCCATGGATGAATAATAATGTCGGTATTTTGAAATTCATTATCGAAAAGAAAAAATCTCCTGACCCGATGCACTGGATGATCAATGGTGCCAAGGATTATATAGAACTCCTGAAAAGCAAAGGATATACGGAGGAGGAGATCAAAAAACTTTAACAATAATTGTGAATACAAAAATTCTGTGAATGACATTTTTTGATATCTTTGATTTACTTAATATTTAAAATAAACACAAACATGAGTTTAATCGACCTACTTACAGGTAACACCAGCAATCAGGTTGCTGAACAGGCAGAAAACAAATTCGGAATCAGCAAAAACCAGATCATAGCACTTTTAGCTGTAGCTGCTCCTTTGGTTATTTCTTACCTTAGAAACAAATCTCAGGATGCTAAAGAGGCAGAAGCTTTAAATAACGCATTAGATAAAGACCACGACGGAAGTATTCTTGATGATGCTTCACAGGCTGAAGCCAGACAGGCAGAAGGCGGATCTATCCTTGATCATGTTTTCGGAAGCCAGAAAAGCACTGTTGAAAATCAGCTTTCTCAGAATACAGGAATCTCCATTGATAAAATAGGACCAGTGCTTGCTATGCTTGCTCCGGTAATCATGGGCTACATCGGTAAAGAGAAACAGCAGAATAATGTAGGGGCCGGAGGTTTAGGAGATCTTTTGGGAGGAATCCTTGGAAGTGCATCCAACCAGGCTCAGGCACAGCAGTCTAATCCTTTGAATGACATTTTAGGAAGTGTTTTAGGAGGTGGCCAGTCTCAGTCCGGAGGTAATCCGCTTAACGATATCTTAGGAAGTGTACTTGGAGGTGGCGGTGGCCAGCAGCAGCAGCAAGGAGGCGGATTAGGAAGTATCCTTGGTAATATTTTAGGAGGAAAATAATTTAATTTTGTATATTGAAAAAGGCTGAAGATTCATCTTCAGCCTTTTTATTTTTAGCTTTTTGCTTTAGTTTCAGAAGAACCAATTGACTTGGAAGCTTTTCTAGGTCTTCTTTTACCATAGCTTCCTGAATTGATCTTTCCTCTTCTTGATTTTTTGTCTCCTTTTCCCATAGTGATAAATATTTATTGGTTGAATACTAAATTATGAAATATGGTATACAGCAAAAAATTAAGGCTGTTAAAATTTTTATAAAAGTGATTAATTCAGAGCCGGAGAAGGAGCTTATCCAAGCCACATAAAGTCAAACTGTAACCAACTACAGGTAATCATACACTCTTCCAGCAACTTCAAACTTCCCTCTCCCTGCTTCCATCCTTTACACTTTCACCATCTTCCATTTCCCTTTTTTAAACAAAATAAAAGCAACGATGGTAATTAACGTTTCTGCGGCAGGAATCGAGATAAATACCCCTTTCGGGCCCATTCCAAAATGCTTGGAAAGAAAATAGGCCAACGGGATCTGAAACAGCCAGAACCCAAAGAAATTCACCCATGTTGGCGTCCAGGTATCGCCAGCTCCGTTAAAGGCGTTGATTAATACCATTCCAATTCCATAGAAAATGAATCCCACACTCATAATGTGCAATGCGTTTTTGGCAAAACTTTTAATTTCCGTTTCCTGAGTAAAAAATCCGACAAGGAAATCTCCGAGTAAGAAAAATATTAAACTCACAGCCAGCATGAAAATCACGTTATACTTTACTGTTTTCATGACCGACTGTTCCGCTCTCAGCATTTCATTAGCGCCCATATTCTGCCCTACTAATGTAGAGGCTGCATTACTTAAGCCCCAGGCAGGAAGCATAAAGAACATCATCAGTCTTAAAGCCGTCTGGTATCCGGCAGAGGCATTTTCTCCGCCCGTTGTTGCCACGAGCTGGGCAAGAAAGATCCAGCTGCATGAAGCAATCACAAACTGGAAGATTCCCGGAGTTGCAATTTTTATAATAGATTTGATCTGCTTAAAATCAGGGCTGAAATAAGAAAGTGAAATACGGATCTGGGTATCAGCAACCAAAAGATGATACAGCTGATAAATTACCCCGATACTTCTGCCTATCGTAGTCGCTAAAGCCGCTCCTGTAAGTCCCATTGCAGGAACAGGACCAAAGCCTTTGATAAGTACCGGACACATTATAATATTGACAATGTTGGCGATCCAAAGCGATTTCATAGCAATAGCTGCGTTTCCGGCTCCCCTGAAGATACCATTGATCAAAAACAGAAGCATAATGATCACACTGCTGCCCATCATTATTTTTGTGAAATCTTTTCCATAAGCCGCAGCCTCAGGCTTTGAACCCATCAGAATCAGAATTTCCTCAGCATAAATAACCCCGAACAAACTGAGAATAAAAGTTACAACAAATGAAACCAGTAATACCTGTGCTGCACTTCTGGAAGCCTGTTCCGGATTCTTCTCCCCGATTCTCCTCGCTACCAAAGCCGTAGCAGCCATACTCATTCCTATGGCAATAGAATACATTACCGACAGTACAGATTCCGTTAAGCCAACACTCTGGATGGCATATCCGCTTTCCTTCAAATGTCCTACAAAATACAGGTCAACTAAGGCAAATACCGATTCCATAGCCATTTCCAGCATCATAGGGACAGCCAGCAATAGAACAGCGTTTCTGATCGTTATTTTTGTATAGTCTACTTCTTCACCGCTAAAAGCCTTTTTCAAGAATTCTATATATTTTGTCATTTTCTAATCAATAATTATCTGATTTCCAAAAATACAAATTCAATTCTTATAAAAAATTAGTTACTCATATCAAAAAAATAATTTAGATTTGTATATTCTTAAAATGAATCTTATGAAAAAAATAATCTCTACTGCTTTTCTACTTGTCATCTCGGCATCTGCCAATATGCTTTCTGCTCAGACTCAGACGCTCAGCAAAGCTCAGATGCAAGCTATTCAATCTGATAATGTTGCTTCATTTAAAAAGAATTTTTCAAAAGCAGATTACAACAAATGCTTTCCACTTAAGGATGAGACTTTCAGCGCATTAGGCTTCAGCTCACTTTACGGCAGAAATAATATTGTTAAATTTCTTTTGGACAACCAGGCAGATGTTAACAAGGAATGTAACGGAAAAACTCCTCTTGCATTAGCTAAATTGGGGAAAAAAGAGCAAACTGTACAATTGTTGTTACAGCAAGGAGCTACTAATAATTAATTAAAAAGCCCTCAAATAATATACAAGACTTCCGAAAGGAAGTTTTTTTGTTTCTGAAACCTTCAAAAATCCTATCTTTGCATCCTGAATTTACGGCTGAAAAACTTTATGATCAAAAGCTCAGCCCTATATCTTAAACATTGAACCTTAAACAAATAATTATGTTTCGATCACACACGAACGGAGAATTATCTCTGAAAAATCTTAATGAAGAAGTTACACTTTCCGGATGGGTACAGACTATCCGTGACAAAGGATTTATGATTTGGATAGATCTTCGGGATCGTTACGGAATTACACAACTTGTTTTTGATCAGGACCGTTCTTCTGCTCAGCTGATGGAAGAAGCCAAAAAACTGGGCCGCGAATTCGTGATCCAGGTTACCGGAAAAGTAATTGAAAGGGTAAGTAAAAACCCTAATATTCCGACAGGAGAAATTGAAATTTTAGTTGAAAAATTAACCGTTCTTAATGAATCCCTGCTCCCTCCTTTTACTATTGAAGATGAAACAGACGGAGGAGAAGAATTAAGAATGAAATACCGTTACCTGGATATCAGAAGAAATCCGGTAAAAGAAAAGCTGATCTTCCGTCACAAAATGGCTCAGAAGGTAAGAAACTATCTTTCGGACGAAGGATTTATCGAAGTGGAAACCCCGGTTTTAATTAAATCTACTCCGGAAGGGGCAAGAGACTTCGTGGTTCCAAGCAGAATGAACCCGGGACAGTTTTATGCCCTTCCGCAGTCGCCACAGACATTCAAACAGCTTCTGATGGTAGGCGGAATGGATAAATATTTCCAGATCGTAAAATGTTTCCGTGATGAAGATTTAAGAGCGGACAGACAGCCGGAATTTACCCAAATCGACTGTGAAATGGCTTTTGTAGAGCAGGAAGACATCATGAATGTCTTTGAAGGAATGACAAAAACGCTGATTAAAGACGTTACAGGACAGGAATTCGGAGACTTCCCGAGAATGACCTTCGCAGATGCGATGAGAAAATACGGAAACGACAAACCGGACATCCGTTTCGGAATGGAATTCGTGGAACTTAATGAACTGGTGAAAGGAAAAGATTTCAAAATATTCGATGACGCTGAATTGGTAGTCGGAATTAATGTAGAAGGTTGTGCAGATTACACAAGAAAGCAGATCGACGAACTCGTAGACTGGGTAAAACGTCCACAGATCGGAGCTTCCGGGATGGTATGGGCTAAATTCCAGAATGACGGCGTGAAAACCTCTTCTGTCAACAAATTCTACAACGAAGAAGATCTTTCTAAAATAATTGAAAAATTCGGAGCTAAAGAAGGTGACTTAATGCTGATCCTGTCCGGAAACGAAAATAAGGTAAGAGCACAGCTTTCTGCCCTGAGAATGGAACTTGGAAACCGTTTGGGATTAAGAAAAGGAAATGTATTTGCCCCGCTTTGGGTAATCGACTTCCCATTACTGGAATTTGATGAAGAAAGCGGACGTTATCACGCTATGCACCACCCTTTCACTTCTCCTAAGCCGGAAGATATCCATTTACTGGAAACAGATCCGGGCAAGGCCAGAGCTAACGCTTATGATATGGTTCTTAACGGAAACGAGATCGGAGGAGGTTCTATCAGAATTTTTGATAAAGATCTTCAATCTAAAATGTTTGATCTTTTAGGATTTACCAAAGAAGAGGCAGAAGCTCAGTTTGGATTCCTGATGAATGCTTTCAAATACGGAGCTCCGCCTCACGGTGGATTGGCTTTCGGTTTTGACCGTTTGGTAGCTATTCTTGACGGAAACGAAGTCATCAGAGACTACATTGCGTTCCCTAAGAATAATTCAGGGCGCGACGTGATGATCGATGCACCGGCATCCATTGCTGAAGCCCAGCTGGATGAACTGGAAATACAATTGAATTTAAAAGCATAACGTAAAGCGGAGATTTTTGTCTCCGCTTTTTTATTAATACACACTTATGATACCGAAAATTGCTATTCTGGGAGACTTCAACCCTAATCATTTCACACTTCATGCACTCAATGACAGCACAAGAAGTGTTCAGAAAAAACTAAATCAGGAAATTCAGTTTGATTGGATTGCTACTGATATTTTCGATGCTAAAACTGTTTTTGAAAAACATAGGTATTTAGGATTGTGGATTGCTCCGGGTTTAAAATAGATAAAAATCATCTTTAATGAGAAAAAAATGAAAATTGCAGCAGCCCAAATCAAACCCATCAAAGGAGATATTAATGCTAATATCGAAAATCATAAAACACTAATTAATCTTGCTATTAATAATGATGTTGATCTGATCATCTTCCCCGAGCTCTCAATCACAGGCTATGAACCCGAACTGGCAGAACAGCTTTCAATTTATTATGAAGATTCTGTTTTAAACATTTTCCAGAAAATGTCCGATGAAAATAACATCACCATAATTGCCGGAATGCCTACAAAAGCAGATGGCAAATTATTTATCAGCTCTATCATATTCCAGCCGGAAAAAGAAAGAAGTATTTATTCAAAACGTCATCTTTTTCCAACGGAAACTGGTGTTTTTTCACGAAGTGAAAGCTTCTGTCAACTGAACATACTACAGAACAAGATTTCGTTAGCTATATGCTATGATTTATCTGATCCAAACCATTCCCAGGAAGCTTATAAAGCAGGATCGAATATATATGCTGTCAGTGTTCTTAATTCTGTAAATGGCATCGAGGATGATCTTATTAAGCTTTCCGATATTGCGAAAAAATATCATATGCATGTTTTAATGGCAAATTATACCGGAGAATCAGGCGGCTATGAATGTGCCGGAAAATCTTCTATGTGGAATAATAACGGAAGTTTACTCGGGCAGCTCAACCGTGAAAATCAAGGACTTCTTATTTTAAATATGGAAAATAATCAGATAGAGGAAATTTACATCAATTAACAATAAAAAAGCGGAGAAGTTTTCTCCGCTTTTTTAACCAAGCTCCAATTCTTTTAATTGTAATATCTGATCTCTTCCCGGACCTGTAGAAAGATATGTAACAGGAACACACAGCTCTTTATTCAGAAAAGAAAGGAAACCTTTCAATTCTTCAGGTAAATGAGAAGCATTGCTAATCGTTGAAATATTTCCTTCCCAGCCTTTAATTGATTTAAGAACCGGGCGTGCATTTTCCGGAAGGTTTCCTGAAATTGTCTCAATATTTCCATTTTCCAGTTCATAATGTGTGCATACAGCTACAGATTTCATTCCGCTTAAAATATCTGCTTTAGTCAGTATAACCTGCGTAACACCACTGATCATAACGGCATATCTTAAAGCCGGAAGATCCAGCCATCCGATTCTTCTCGGACGGCCCGTGTTGGAACCAAATTCATTACCTTTATTTCTTATTTCTTCCCCTTGTTCATCAAAGATCTCTGTAGGGAACATTCCTTTTCCCACCCTTGTACAGTAAGCTTTTGTAATCCCGAATATTTCACCGACTTTTTTAGGAGAAACTCCCAATCCGTTGGTTGCACCTGCGGCTGTTGTTGAAGAAGAAGTTACATAAGGATAAGTACCGTGGTCTATATCCAGCATGACAGCCTGGGATCCTTCTGCTAAAACTTTTTTCCCTTCAGACAAAGCTGTATTTAAAAATATTTCTGTTTCAGCCCGGTTAAATTTCTTCAAAAAATCTATTGCTTTAAAAAACTCATCGCGGATTTCCTCAAGAGCAGGAAGTACCATTCCTCCACCCGCAAGCAATCTGTAATCCCTTTCTAAAATATGGTTTATTCTGCTTTCGAAATCAGAGCTTTCTATATCCCCCACTCTGAGATTCTGTCTTAAAATCTTATTGGAATAAGCCTGAGCTATACCGTTTCTCGTAGTCCCGATCGTTGTATAATCCGGATTTTCTTCCATAAAAACATCCAAAAGTCTGTGGGTAGGAAGAACAAGATGGGCTTTTCTTGAAATAATAAGAGTTTTTTCCGGACGAATGGTTTCATCAAATTGCTGCAGATTCAGGATTTCCTTTCTGAAACTTACAGGATCCAGTACAGTTCCGGTTCCGATAACATTTTTAACACTTTTCATAAAGATTCCGGAAGGAAGAGATTTCAGTGTAATTCTTTTCCCGTTGCGCTCTATACTGTGTCCTGCATTCGCTCCGCCGTTGAAACGGGTGGTAATATCATAATCTTTACTGATAAGATCAATAAACTTTCCCTTACCTTCATCACCCCATTGCAGACCTAATACAACATCCATATTCATATTTTACATTTTTTATAATGCAAAACTATAACAGACAGTAAAAGAAGCCATTGTCATTTGACAAAAAAATATTTACATGATGTTTCTCCTGATCCGGCTCAACGAAGAAGGAGTAATACCCAGATAAGACGCCAGCATGGATTGCGGAACCCTGTTGGCAAGCCCCGGATAATGATTTAAAAAATGGATATAGCGGGAATTTGCATCAAGGTTAATCATTGTGCTTGCTACTTTCAGTTTATTTTCTGCTACAAACGCATGGATTTTAGCAAATAATACAGGCCACATTACAATTTCCTTTTCCAGCTGTTTAAAGTGGTCCAAATCAATTGTCAGGAGTATACCGTCAGTTACAGCTTCAATATACTCAAGAGATGGGGTCTGATCCGTAAAGCCATGAAAATCACCAATAAATCTTCCTTCATATATAAAATAGCGAGTAAAATCATCACCTTGCTTATTGTAATACAAGGAACGGAAAACTCCTTCTTTTACAAAAGCAATTTTCCGGCTTACCTTTCCCGCTTCTATAAAAGCATCTCCTTTTTGTACGGTGATTTTCTGCAAGCCTTCAGCGATCAGCAGCTCTTCTGAGGTATTCAGTACACCAAATTTTCGTATGTAATTAAAAAGCTCTTCCATATCGTTTTGGAAAATATAAAGGTACAGAAACGATCCTTATAACCTGTTGACATTTGGCAATAAAGCCTGTAAAATGTACCACGTCGCAGTTTCACGGCATGTTAATTGATTGATTTTTAAAAACGTAAGACAATGAAAGCAATTTGGAACGGCGCCATTGGATTCGGTTTAGTCAATATTCCTGTTAAAATCTACTCCGCCACAGAAACCAGCAAACTGGATTTGGATATGCTCGATAAAACTGATTTTTCGAACATCAAATTCAAAAGAGTCAACGAAAAAACAGGCAAAGAAGTCAAGTGGGAAAACATTGTAAAAGGTTATCTCCTGGACGATCAATACATCATTCTTGAAGATGAAGATTATGAAGCGGCAAGCCCTGAAAAGAGCAAAATACTTTCTATAGATCAGTTCGTAAAGGAAGTTGAAGTTGACAGTGTTTATTTTGAAAACCCTTATTTTCTCGAACCTCAAAAAAACGGTGAAAATGCTTACAGGCTTCTATTAAAAGCTTTATCACAAACAAAAATGGTGGGTGTAGGAACTTTTGTACTCCGCGAAAGTGAAGCCATTGGGATGATCCGGCCTTACAATGATGAGGTTTTGGTTTTAAACCGATTACGGTTTGCCCAGGAAATCAGAGATTATAAAGATTTAAAAATCCCGGCTAAAAAAGCTCCGAAGCCTGCCGAATTAAAAATGGCAGTAAGTCTTATCGAACAGCTTTCCCAAGAATTTGATCCCGGAATGTACGAGGACACTTATTCCGAATCCTTGCTGAAAATCATTAAACAGAAAGCAAAAGGCAAAGGGGTAAAAGCTAAAAAAGCAGAACCTGCAAAAGAAGGTAAGGTCATTGACCTTATGGCCCAGCTGAAAGCCAGCTTACAAAATTCCAAATCTAAAAACGCATCATAATGGCTCTGAAAGATTACAACGAAAAACGCAGATTCGATGAAACCAGCGAACCTAAGGGAAAAACAAAAAAGAGTAAAGATAAACTTATTTTTGTGGTCCAAAGGCATGCTGCATCCCGTTTGCATTATGATTTCCGGCTAGAAATGGAAGGAGTTCTAAAAAGTTGGGCGGTTCCTAAGGGCCCGTCACTGGATCCAAAAGACAAACGCCTGGCCATGGAAGTTGAAGATCACCCTTACGATTATAAAGATTTTGAAGGCAACATTCCGGAAGGAAATTACGGAGCCGGACAGGTTGAAGTCTGGGACAGCGGAACCTATGAACCGTTGGATGACACAAGCAAACTTTCTGACGAAAAAGAATTATTAAAGGAGCTAAAAGCCGGCTCCATAAAATTTATTTTACATGGAAAAAAACTGAAAGGTGAATTTGCCCTGGTTAAAATGAAAAATGCCGAAAATAACGCATGGCTGTTAATCAAACATAAAGATGAATTTGCAGAAGAAAGTTATGATGCAGAAGAAAATACCTCTAAAAACTCTGCAGTAACAAAATTTTTAGAGGAAAAAAAAAGCCTAAAAAACGACAAAAGGAAGTCGTAACTTCTGAAAGTAAGCCAAGGTTTCAAAGATTCAATTCTTTAGTTGACGAAAAAAAATTAGAAAACTTCATCAGGCCTATGCTGGCCAAATCTTATGAAAAGGCTTTTGATGATGAAAATTGGATTTTTGAAATAAAATGGGACGGCTACAGGGCCATTGCCGACCTCAGCCATAAGAATCCCCTGTTCTATTCCCGAAACGGAATTTCATTCCTGTCAAAATTTGAAAAAGTCACGGAGGATTTTGAATACCAGAAGCATAAAATGATCCTTGACGGGGAAATAGTTGCCTATGATGAACATGGAAAGCCCAGCTTCCAACTCTTACAGCAGATCGGTGACAATCCTGACCTTGCTTTAACCTACCAGGTTTTCGATATTCTCTGGCTGAACGGTCATTCTACGGAAGAGCTTCCGCTTCTGCAGCGGAAAGAGCTTTTAAAAGAAGCTTTAGTTGAAACCGATGTGATCAAATATTGCGATCATATTCCCGAAAAAGGGATTGACTTTTTCAACCAGATGAAGAAAATGCAGTTAGAAGGAATGATTGCAAAAAAAGCCAACAGTTTATATGTGGAAAACCACAGAACGACCGACTGGCTTAAAATAAAATTTACGGCAACAGATGAAGCAATTATTTGTGGATTTACAGAGCCCAGAGGCTCCCGGAAAGCTTTTGGCGCACTGATCCTGGGGAAGTATATTGATGGTGAACTGATCTATTGCGGCCATACAGGAACGGGTTTTAATAATGAATCTTTGCAACAGATGTATGAAAGGCTTCAAAAGTTGATCATTAAATCTTCCCCTTTTGAAACCATCCCTAAAACCAATATGCCTGTAACCTGGACAAAGCCTGAACTGGTCTGCGAAATTAAATTTTCAGAAATTACCAAAGACGGCATTTATCGTCATCCCGTATTTGTTGCCATCCGGGAAGATAAGGAACCGGAAGAAATCACGATCAGTCCGATTAACCCAAAACCTAAGGAAATGAAAGCTAAAACTTCAACAAAAAAAGCAGAAAACACCGAAAAAGAGAAAGAAGTGACCCTGGATAAGCATACAGTGAAACTTACCAATCAAAATAAAATTTATTTTCATAAAGATGGAATTACGAAGGGTGAGGTCATTGAATACTACCAGTCTGTGGCTTCTTATATTTTACCTTATCTCAAAAACCGTCCGCTGTCTTTGAACCGCTTTCCCAATGGAATTGAAGAACAGGGCTTTTATCAGAAAGATGCAGGAGACAATATGCCGGACTGGATCAAAACGACCAAAGTATATTCCGAATCCAATGATAAATATATTGATTATGTTTACTGTAATGATAAGGCCACATTAGCCTATCTGAATAATTTAGGTTGCATTGATATGAATCCGTGGAACAGTGCACTTCCTGATCTTGAACATCCTGATTATCTCGTACTGGATCTGGATCCTTCAAAGAAGAATACGTTTGATCATGTGATTGAAACTGCCCTTCAGGTAAACGAGGTTTTACAGTCAGTGAAAATTAAAGGGTATTGTAAAACTTCGGGAAGTACGGGAATTCACGTTTATATTCCGATGGGTGGAAAATATGATTTTGACCAGGTGAAAGATTTTGCTCATATTCTTATGAAACAGGTCAATGAAAAACTTCCAAAGCTTACTACTCTGGAAAGAAGCCTGCAGAAAAGGGATGACAAGAAAATATACCTGGATTATCTGCAAAACAGGACCGGACAAACCTTGGCAAGTGCCTACAGCTTAAGACCGAAAGAAGGTGCTTCCGTTTCAATGCCTGTGGAATGGGAAGAATTAAAACCTGGGCTGAAACCTACCGATTTTACCATTGATAATGCTTTGGAAAGGATTAAAGAGAAAGGAGATTTATTTAAGCCGGTTTTGGGAAAAGGAATTGATATGATGAAGGCGTTGGAATTGTTGCAGGATATTAAGTAAAGTTTAGTTTTAACTTAATTAGTTATCTTGAAAAATATTCGAAACAACAAAATTAAGGTAGTTTTGCCACCAAACTTTCCGGCAACATTTTTAAAATCATATAAATCATCTTCCATTTAAAATTCGGGACAATAGTAAAAGAATTTCTGGCGTTGACGATGTGTTTTGCCACATAATCCGGCTCCATGATCAGCGATTCATTAAGCTGGAGTCCCTCATTGATTTTGGTTCTGATATAGCCAATTACCAAAGCATTGACTTTTATATTTCTTAAAGCCAATTCCTGTCGTAAACCTGCCAAATAGGTTGTAAAAGCCGCTTTTGTACTTCCATAAACAAAATTGCTCTTTCGTCCTCTTACTCCCGAAAGAGAAGACAATCCTATAATCCTTTCTAGGTTTTTATTGGTTTCATCCATAGCAATGATATTAAGGATGGAAACGGCTCCCATATAATTCACTTGCATCATTTGCTTTGTACCTTTAAAATCCCTTAAAGCCTTCTCATTATCAACCAAAAAACCTGCGGCATACACTACGATATGAGGTTTTACAGGAAGTTGATCATAAAATTCCTGATGGGAATCAAAATCAACAGCGTCAAAATAAAGGATAGTAATTTTTGACGGATCAAGGTGATGGTCTCCGATAAATTTCTGAAGCGAAGCCGTATCTCTTGAAGCCGCTATCACAGAAAATCCTTTTTCAAGGTATTGTTTGATACATTGTTTGGCTACATCTGAATTGGCGCCTAAAATGAGAACGGTTTTGCCTGTATTTTGATTCATCCCGCAAAGATATTTTATTTGGTTTTATGAAACATGAATTTTAAAAAGAGTTAAGGGATTTTTATGATCAAAAGTGCATAAAATGTGAAGTCGCTGAGTTTTTTATGCAAAGGTTAAATTCTAATTGTGGTAATTTGAGAAAGTAAAGAGTGTGACTTCGTCACTGATTAAGCATACATTTTATCCGCACGCTTAATAAAATCAATCTTTGATTGATGTTTCTTTGCAATCTTAGAATATGTAGTACTACAATTAAACTTTGCGTTTAAATAAAAAAGCATATTGTGCTTATAAAAAGACCGGCGCGGTGAACTTCGTTCACCGCGCCGGCTCAATATTTTCAAACTGAAAAATTATTTCTTCTCAGTTTCGATTTCTTTTTTCTCAGCTGTTTTATCAGCCGCTTTTGCTTTATCTCCGAAACGCGCCTCAGTAAATTCTCTTGAAACAGCCGCTTTTTCGAATTTCAGTTTTCCGGATAAAGTTTCGATCACGAATCCGTCATCCTGAACCTGGGCAATTCTTCCGTGAAGACCTGAGGTAAGAACTACTCTGGTTCCAACTTTTAAGGTTTCCTGGAAGTTTTTTTCCTGCTTCTGCTTTCTCATCTGCGGTCTTATCATCAGAAAATAAAACCCGACAAACATCACCCCCATCATGATCAGCATCATTGATGAAGATCCTTGTGGCTGTGCCTGTAAAAAGATTGTCAACATATATATTACGGTTGAATGTTCGCTGTGAACGTTAATTTAATAGGAGCTTTATCTACGTTGGCAAATACGTCTGCATACTTCTGAACGTTTCCGTCGAAGCTTGAAGAATCAAAGTGCAAAGTGATTTTTCCTTTTTTACCCGGAAGGATAGGATCTTTTGTAAAATCAGGAGCCGTACATCCGCATCCAGGCTTTACTTCAGAGATCACTAAAGGATTTTTCCCTGTATTGGTGATTTCGTAAACGTGCTCTACTTTATCTCCTTTTTTGATGTTTCCAAAATCGAAGTTATTTTCAGACAGGGCCACAGTGGTTAACGGCTGGTTGGAAACCGGAGCTGTAGCAGCAGCTGTTTCAGCCGAAACCGGTGCAGCAGCAGTCGGAGCTAAATTGGTTGCACCCGCTGTAGAATCTGTAATATCTGCAACTTCTGTTCCTGTAGCAGCTTGCTGGTTTTCTTTTTTACAAGATACCAGACCTAGGCCTATGATAGACAAAGCGATAATTGATAATGTCTTTTTCATGTTAAATTCTATTTTGATCTTTACAATATTTATCCAAAATTCCGTTAATGAAGATATTGGAACGGTCCGTTGCAAATACTTTCGCAATTTCAATATATTCATTGATAATAACTCTTGAAGGGGTAAAAGGAAAATTATCCAGTTCCGAAATAGCCGTAGCCAGAATTACTTTATCCATTAGGGAAACTCTTTCCAGATCCCAGTTTTCCAGTCTTTCGCTCAGTTTTTTCTCATTAGCTTCCCAGTTGTTCAGGGTGTCTCTAAGAAGTTTTGCAGCGAAAGTTTTATCTTCTTCATCTTTAATCATTTTAATTAAAGTTCTGCTTTCTTCATCTTCTTTCAGGAAACCGATTGTTTTCTGTACCATTGAGTTGGCAATATGGATATCGTCATACCATGAAAGTTCTTTATCGCTAAGATAATCCTGGAAATCATCATTTTCAGCAATATATCTCAGGAACAGTTTTCCGATAAACTTCTGATCGTCTTCAAAAGAGTATCCATCTTCTTTCATAAAATCCTGGTAACGCTTTCCTGCAGTAATCCTCTGGAACGTTTTCACCAATAAATCATCATGCAGATCCCATTTCAGTTGCTTGTGCTGGCCTGTAAAAAATAATCTTTCAGGATTTTCCTCAAGCTTGATCAGTACCTGGTTATTGATGAATTTTTGGTTAGGGTTGATATCAGCATCGGTTTTGATATACTTGTTTTTTCCGATTTCGATTTGGGTCTCTGCCAATTCTTTTAGAGCTACCAAAAAATTAAGCTGATAGATATAGAGATTATAGATTTTCTCTATTCCTGAGAACATGTTTTTCTCTAAAACATCAAACTTTACAGGATTCTGATAGTATGAATACACTGTTTGTACTACTTTTTCACGGATTTGTCGTCTTCCTAACATTCAAAGAGCTTTTTATGGGTGCAAAGATACAAAAATTAAAATTGATGAAATTCGTAGTATGTATACATTTTTGTAAATTTGTAAAACTTTATGAAAGCGCTAAAAACCTTAAACCCTTACTTTTGGAAGCACAAAATATTATTGTTTTGGGGGTTGTTATTTATCATTGCCAGTAATTTCTTCAACATTTATAAGGTTCAGTTTGTAGGAAAGTCTGTAGACGAGCTTACAAAAAGCGGAAACCTGGGCTTTAACCAACAGGTTTTGGTGTATGTCGCTATTATTGTCGGCTGCTCGCTTCTCACAGGATTTTTTACGTTTATGATGCGCCAAACCATCATTGTAGCATCCAGAAGGATTGAATATGAACTGAAAAATAAAATTTATAGGCACTATCAGGAGCTTTCTCTTACAGACTATAAGCAGACTACCATTGGTGACCTGATGAACAGGTTAAGTGAAGACGTTGTAGCTGTAAGAATGTATTTGGGGCCGGGGGTAATGTATGTGGTAAATCTCTTGATCCTTCTTCTGATTACCAGTATTTATATGGTAAAAACCGATGCTTCCATGACTTTATGGACTCTTTTGCCGCTTCCCATTTTATCTTACATTATATTTAAGGTAAGCTCGATTATCAACCAGAAGTCCAAGATCATGCAGAAAAGCCAGTCTGCTATTTCTACTTTTGTACAGGACAGTTTCTCCGGAATCCGGGTGGTGAAATTTTTTGCCAGAGAAAATTATATCAAGAAAAACTACGGCATAAAAGTTACCGATTATCAAAACAAAGCATTAGATCTGGCAAAAACCGAAGCGTATTTCTTTACTATTATCTTATTTGTAATCGGATTGCTGAATGTGGCTGTCATCTTAATCGGCGGGCAGAAATATATTGCCGGGCAACTAAGCGTTGGTAAAATTGCTGATTTCTTCATGTATATCAACATCCTGATCTGGCCGTTCTCAATGGTGGGATGGGTAACTTCGGTGAACCAGAGGGCTGAGGCTTCGATGCAGAGGATTAATGAATTCCTGGAGAAAAAATCAGAAGTCATCAACACGAATTTCGAGAATTATCCTATTAAAGGAGATATTGAATTCAGAAATGTTTCTTATGTTTACCCAAATACAGGAATCAGAGCTCTGGATAACCTAAGTTTTACAATTAAAGCAGGAGAATCTCTTGCGATCATGGGTAAAACAGGAAGCGGAAAATCTACCATTGCCCTTCTTCTTTGCAGACTTATCGACCCTACGGAAGGGGAAATTTTAATTGACGGTAAAAATCTGAAAGATCATAATCTGACGAATTACAGAAATTTCATAGGTTATATTCCTCAGGAAAGTTACTTATTCTCCGATTCTATTGAAAATAATATCGGCTTTGCTATAGACCATCCCTCCCATGAAAAAGTGGTGGAATACGCTAAGATTGCAGACGTGGATAAAAATATTATCGGATTTAAGGACCAGTATAAAACACTCGTAGGTGAACGTGGAGTGATGCTTTCGGGGGGACAAAAGCAAAGAATATGTATCGCCAGAGCATTAATTAAGAACCCTAATATAATTATTTTCGATGATTCCCTGTCTGCCTTGGACACAGAAACGGAACAGAATATCCTTGAAAATATCGACCGGAAAATCAGTAACGCTACGTCCATAATTATCACACACAGAGAGTCTAGCGCTCAGAGAGCTGACAAAATCATCAACTTAACCGAAATTACCAATTCTGTAACCGCTTAGCCATTTCGTTCTCAATTGTTAAATAAATCATAAAAAAAATTTTGTGATTAAAAGAATTCTTTTATATTTGTTCTTAACAAGATTAAAAAATATCTAACAATGAGTGAATACAAGGAACGCCATGAAAATGAAATTTTCACGAAGGTGTTAAAAGCAGGAAGAAGAACTTATTTCTTTGATGTGCGCGAGACGAAAGCAGGAGATTATTATCTTACGATTACTGAAAGTAAAAAGAATTTCGGAGAGAATGGGGAAGCTACATTCGAGAAACACAAAATTTATCTTTACAAAGAAGATTTTAAAAGTTTCCAGGAGATGTTTAATGAATCCACAGATTTCATCATTAATGAAAAGGGTGAGGATGTAATATCAGAAAAACATGACAAAGACTTCAAAAGCAAATCATTCACAATTGATTCTGACGAAGAAGTTTAAAAAAAGAATATTCTAAAAACACAAGCATCTGAAAAAGGTGCTTTTTTTGTGTTCAAAATTGAAGAGGAGAAACTTTACACTTAAAGCCACTAAAAACGCTTCCCTAATTCACCATTAAAATTTTCTACTAAGCATTCAGGATTTTTGATCAACAGATAGCTCTTGATAAAAAATAAAAAGTACACTTTAAAAGTGTACTTTTTTGATGAGTATAGTTAAAAACCACGCTACATGAGTTTGATAATTAACTAATTATCTATTTATTTTTTAATGACTTTTAAGGTCTTTACTTCATCATTAGAATTTACCTTAACCAAATAAACTCCTGATGCAAGACCGGAAAAATCTATTGTGCTTTCATTGGCATTTATTACTTTATTCAATACTTCCTGTCCTAATACATTATAAACCGATACTAAAGAAATCTTTTTATCAAATGAAATAATAAGCTTGTCATGAACCGGATTCGGATAAGCCTTTAACGTGTTGTTTGACTTTGTAAAATCATCAACACCTAAAGTCGGACAGGCAATAGCTGTTGGAACATTTTTATCAACCGTGGAACCGTCACCTAATTGACCATAAAGATTTAATCCCCATGTACTCACGGTTCCATCGCTTTTTAAGGCAAAAGTATGTGATCCTCCGTCGGCAACAGTTTTCCACGTTGTAAGACTACCTATTTGCACAGGAACGTTACTGTTTGCAGTAAGTCCGTTTCCTAACTGCCCATATTGATTTCTTCCCCAGGCCCAAAGCGTCCCGTTGGATTTTATAGCAGTAGTATGATTTCCTCCTGAAGCAATGGTCTGCCAATTAGTGGCTGTTCCTATTTGCGTTGGAACATTCTTATTGGCAGTGGTTCCATCTCCCAATTGTCCATTCGCATTATATCCCCAAGTCCATAGGGTTCCGTCTGTTTTTAATGCCGCAACATGTAGCGCTCCTACGCCAAGACTTTGCCAGTTGCTGGCAGTTCCAATTTGAGTAGGTACCAGCCTGTTGGTATTGGTAGCATCCCCAATAGTGCCATAAGTGTTACTTCCCCAGGCCCACAATGTTCCGTCTGTTTTCAATGCAATGGTAAAATCCTGTCCGCATTGAACGGCTAGCCAATTAGTAGCAGTTCCGATTTGAACGGGTACTAAGCTGGTCGTAGTGTTGCCTGTACCTAACTGTCCGTAAGGATTAAGCCCCCAGGCCCATAATGTTCCGTTATTTTTTATAGCCACCGTATGATACATTCCCGTATCAAAAGTTTTCCAGTCATTAGCCGTTCCTACCTGTACCGGTGTGTACTGATCCGTATTGGTACCGTTGCCCAACTGGCCAGAATTTGCTCCCCAGGCCCATAATGTTCCATCTGTTTTTTGTGCAATGGTGTGGTTGCTTCCGCCGGCAATCTCTTTCCAGTTATTAGCTGTTCCTATTCGTTTTGGGGTTGATGAATTAGTAGTTGTCCCATTTCCTAATTGTCCTGAATAATTATTTCCCCAAGCCCATAATGTTCCGTCCGTTTTTATAGCTACACTATGCAGGCTACCCGCGTTTATTTTTTGAAAACAACCTGCTTGAACAGCCCCCGGCGACATTTTCGTTAAACCAAGCTGTAATGTTCCCAACCAGATGGTTCCTGAAGATTGGGTCCTGATTGCACTGAAATAATCATCCGGTAAGCCTAAGTTTGTATTGGTTCTGGTGTAAGTCGTACAATCTGTAAAGTTTTGCAAACCTGCTCCATTAAAACCAATCCATACCTTGCTGTTACTGTCTACATCAAGGGCATTCGGATTGTATCCTGCAAGACAGGAAGTGCTTTGATAGATGAATGTGAGGTTAGTTCCGCTCGTTGTTAATGTAATTAAACTGTCAGAGCCTTTCACATACACTGTATTGTTGGCAATTCTCAATATTCTCTCAGTTCCCTGAGCCATAAAATCAAAATCAGTTCCATTGAATTTATACAATACGCCTCCATTGGTAACCCAAACACCATTATTACTGTCGGTGGCCACAGAATTCAGATTGTTCACAGCAGGATAATTAGTCCATGTAGTACCGTTGAATTTTGTCAGCCCTGAATCTGTTACAACCCAAAGGTTATTTTGCCCGTCAACCGCTATGTCATTGATTGCATTAGTGGGCAATCCTGAATTGGAAGTTGTATAGTTAGTCCAGGTCGTTCCATTATATAAAATAATTCCATTGAACTGGGAGGCAATCCATTTTCTGCCTAAACCATCAATTTGAATTTTTAGGATTGAATTGGAGGCAATACCAGAATTAGTGGTATTATAATTGGTAAAGGTTGTTCCGTTAAAAGTTGAAACTCCGTTAGAAGTTGCCAACCAAAGCAAGCCATTGGCATCGGTTTTAATATCCGCAATGTAATTGCTTCCTATTGCTGAATTCGAAACATTGTAAGTTGTATAAGTATACGTTTGTGCCAATGCAGAAATTGAACTGAAGATTAAAAGTAAAAAGTAGAGTTTTTTCATAGTTTTTAGTAAAATAAATTTCTTCATGTTTAAGTTTTATATTATTTCCCTACTCATTTAGCTTTTCGGTTCCGCTTCGTTTGAATGGTTTCTGAACTCCATATAAAATGGAAACTTGTCAAAATCAAATTAATTCGTGACTTTGAAAGTATTTTTGTTAATTGGCAATACCGATTATTACCGACAGAACATCTGCGGTCGCTTTCAGCATCAATAGTTTCGACTACGATTACTGAAATAATTAAAATGAATACACAACTTATATCTTTAAAGACACCTAAGAGATTGCTTTAATTGAAAATTGCTAGAAATGGGTATTGGATGAATTAACAGAATAAAATTCAGGGTAGTTTTTTCATGGTTTAATTGTTTTTCAAGTTCAGGTTTTAGTTTTTAATGACAACAGTTATCATGCTGATCACGTATGTTGACACTGCAAAAATATACTTTTCTCTTGGATTATCAAACAATTAACAGAAATTAACACACCAAAAAGTGTTTTCTTAAATGTGTATTTATAGTATGTAGAAATAAAAAAAGTACACTTTAAAAGTGTACTTTTTTTGGGTGAATGATGGGTCTCGAACCCACGACCTTCGGAACCACAATCCGACGCTCTAACCAACTGAGCTACAATCACCGTTTTGTGAGTGCAAATATAGGAAAGATTTTTTAATTACCAAACAATTCCATCAAAATTTTTCATCGCAATCAACTTCTCAGACGTAAATCCCTCAGCATAAGTCACTCCCGATAATCTTCCCAAATCCTGAGCACGGTACGTCAGACTTTCCAAAAAATCTTTTGTTGCGATCGGGGTAACAGGTTCGTTGGAAGTAGGATCATAGAATTGTGTTTTAAAAGCCATACAGGCCGTAATCTTTTTATCCAGATGCTCAGATATGTCAATAACAAATTCCGGCTTGATATCTTTCCATTGAATATAGTGGAAAATCTGCTTTGGTCTCCATACTTCCTGGTTTTCGCCTTCTAAAACTGTTACGATTTTTCTCAAACCGGATAAAAAGCACGCATCCGATACTAATTTCGCTCCTTTTGCATGGTCCGGATGTCTATCATCAATTGCATTGGCTAAGACGATTTCAGGCCGGTATTTGCGAATCATTTTTACGATCTCTATCTGGTATTCTTCAGAATTAACCAAAAAACCGTCTTTCATTCCAAGGTTCTCCCTGGCAGAAACCCCAAGGATCTTTGCAGACTCTCCCGCTTCTACTTTTCTGGTTTCATCTGTTCCTCTTGTCCCGAGCTCTCCTTTTGTAAGATCTACGATAACGCATGTTTTCCCTTCTGAAATCATTTTGGCGATAGTACCACCACATCCCAGCTCTACATCATCAGGATGTGCTCCAAAAGCAAGTATATCTGTCTTCATCTGTTCTCTTTATTTTTTAATTTGTCAGATGGAACGCCCAATAATCTTTCTCATATTTTCGAATTTTTAATCCCGGCGTTTCATATTTTCAAAGATAAGACTTAAAATAAAAACTTCCCAAACATTGAGAATGGGAAGTTTTAATATCTATAATTTAAATTTTAAATTACTTATTGATTTCTGCATTTAATTTTACAGCATCCTGGTAAGTAGGATCAAGCTGTAAAGATTTAGCTACATAATCTTTAGCTTTTGCAAGGTCAGAATCTTTACTCATATAAGCTACTGCAAAGTACGCGTATGCTAAAGTCTGCTTGTTAGCCTCCTGATCTGCAGGTTTTACTGTGCTGATGAATTTTTCATAGGCTAATTTTGCAGCATCATTATTTCCTGCCTGCTGGTAAGAATACCCTTGGCTGTAGTAAGCTGGAGCCCAATCCGGAAGAAGGGCACTCATTTTCTGCCATGTAAGTACTGCACCATTCCAGTTCTTAGCGTCCTGGTAAGCTGTTGCCAGTTTAAACAGAGAATCTGAATCTTCTTTATTAGCAGCCACTTTCTTCTTCAATGCTTCAATTTCAGGAGTGGTAGGTCCTTTTTCAGCTTCAGCCTGAGAAGCTCCTCCTCCTGCAATATTAGCCAATTCTATATCCCACTTCATTGTTTCATCTTTAGCAGCTTTGGCAATAGCAATTTTTTGCTGTGCTTCTGTATTTAAAGCGGATTTTTTAGCAGCGTCAGTTTCAGTTTTAGCTAAACCTGCTGCAATAAGTCCCTGAAGACCCTGGTCAGCCGGCTGAATTCTTGTTTTCTCAGCCTGAGATACGAAAGTATCCATGTTTTGCTTTGCTTCAGCATAATTCCCGTCTGCATAAGATTGGTAAGCTCTTAGCTTAAATTTGATAGGATCATCAATTTTATCGAAGATCTTATCTAGAACTGTTTTAGAGTTTGCATAATCCTCGTTAGTGAAATACAATTTAGCAATTTCTAACTGAGTGTATGGATCCTCATCAGCATATTTTGTATAGTTGATCAGATCTTGAGTTGCTTTTGCATTCTGCTGGTATCTGATATCGTAAGAAGCTAATGCTTTGTATGCAGGCGCATAAGTTGCATCTACAGCAATTGCTTTGTCAATGCTTTGTTTAGCTTGCTGCCACTGTTGTGCTGCCATCCATAGGGTAGCCATTCTTGTGTAAACAGACGCTTTATTTTTAGCTAATGGAAGCGCTTTATCATAGGCAGACATAGCATCACCAGGAACTCTTTTCAATCTGTAAGCATCTCCAAGTGTATAATAGTAGTGAGCAGGAACTCCTTTTTTCTCAGCTTTTTCAATAGCTTTTGTCAGATACTGGATAGCTGCATCAGGAGCACTGTTTTTTTCAAACAATGTTAAAGCTTCTGCTGCTCTGAATAATACTTCAGCATCTTTTTCTTTTGAATCTGCTACAATTTTCTGAATCTCAGCAATTGCACTTTTATCTCCTTTACCTAATTTTACAGTAGCCAAACCTATTTTATTAAGATAGCTTTTGCTGTCGGCAGCCAAACCTTTGTTAAAGCTTTCAACAGCTTTAGCATAATCAGGCTCTCCCTGCTTCAGGTAAGTGTTTCCTAAATAGAAGTAATTTTCTGCTGTTGGTGCTTTGGCAACCATTTCTGTAAAATTGGTTTTAGCCTGAGCAAATTTATCACTGTCTATACTGTTAATCCCATCCTGCAACGTCTGTGCAGTGGCTAAACCGGAAAAAAATACTACGGCAGCTCCAAAAGCAATTTTCTTTACATTCATAATCATTATATCTTTCATTTTATATTTTTCTTATATTTTGAGTTATATGCTCCACAATTTTCAGACCAAAATAATATTTTATAAAGTAGGTACTATTATTTTAATATTTTTTAACGCATCTGTACTTCTCTTTTATATATATTATAGGGCTGCAAACTTTCTTTTTGTACAATCATCTGCCCCAATTGGGTACAAGAGTATCTGATAAATCCGTTTGCAATATTAAAGTTTCCCTCATTGGTTAAAAAATAGAGAACACGGGTAAAAGGGTATTCCATTTCACGAAGACCGGCAGCATCAGCTGTGTATAGTTTTCCATTATTTTCTACAGGAAGAATTTTAACCATATCTCTCAGCTTCTCAGAAGTTTTATCATAAGGACGGCTGAAAGTGTTCAACCCTATAACTCCAATTTTATCCGGATATTTCCCTAATTCTTCTATGATTTTCTGGTTTCCGGGAATAATGGAAAATTTCAGATCTTTCGGCTGCTTTTTCAGTTTCTGGGCAACAAAGTTCAGGTTACTTGAGTTGGTTCCGTCGAAAATAAAGTTCTTCGCATCGGATTGTAATCCCTTATTGATTTCATCCATAGAAATGCTCTGCTTTGGCGAGTCTTTCGGAACAACAAATACCACTGCATCTGCAGCAAATTTTGCCGGAAGAAACTTAAGATCTACCTGTTCTTCATATGCTTTTTTCTCTTCCGGAGTAAGATCTCTGGACATTACTGTTATTCTTGCTTTATCTTTCAGCAGATCAAGGAACGCCAAATCTTCTTTCTGCGTTACAACTTTAATGTGGGTTTCCGGATAATTAATCATATATCCGTCTGCCAAAGCTTCGGTAACGCTTTTAAAAGATTCGTCGGTAAGTATGGTAAGATCTCCTTTATGATAAGACGGAGATTTGTCGTCTTTTTTGCAGCTTACAGCGGCGATGCTCATTATAGAAAGCAACGCAATTTTTAAACTATTTCTCATTTCGTGAATCTTTAATTCTTGAAATTGCTCTATAGATTCTGAAAATTCCATAAAGAATAAGCACTACGCCCATCGCATAAGCAATAGCAGGCTCTAAAACCGTAAAGAAAAATTTATAGATAATAACCACAACTCCCAATACGATATAAAATAATCCTGTAACTAAGGATAACCAGTTGAACATCATGTAACAAAAATACCAAAAAAAATAAAAAAGAGAAGCATATGCTTCTCTTTTTATTTATAAGTTGAATAAATAAGTCTTATTCAAAGTTCATAGTGAAAGGTACGCTATAGTAAGATCTAACGCTCTCCCCGTTTCTTTTCGCAGGAGTCCATTTTTTAAGTTTCTTAACTACACGTATTGCTTCATTGTTGAAGTCGCTATTTGGAGATTTCTCTTCAATAGTAACTGCTGAAACAGTTCCGTCTTTTTCTACAACGAACTTAAGCTTGGCTTTAAGTGTACCTTCGCCTCCTTCCATTAAAGAAGTATCAAAGTTTTCCCCAAGGAACTTTCTTAATGCTCCCATACCTCCAGGATATTCTGCAGACTGGTCTACATCTTTATAGATCTCATTAGGGTTGTTTGTTTTTACTTCTACTGTACTTGCTTTAGTACCTGTAGATGGTGGCGGCGGCGGTGGTGTATAAGCCGGAGCTTTTACTCCTTCCTGATTGTTCAGACCAGTCGTCGTTTCTAACTGCTTAGAAATTGGTGGCGGTGGCGTTTCAATCTTCGGAGCTTTTACGGGCTCAGGAACCACGTTCTGAATTACCTCAATTTTTTCCTCTTCTTTTGGAGGAGGTGGTGGAGGTGGTTCTTCTTCTTTTGGTTGCTCAATGATTGGCTCATCTTCAATAATGTTTACCAAATCTGCCTTTACTTCCTGCTTAGGCGGTTCAGTAAGTCTCTTAATGGTAAGATAAATAAAAGGAGACAAAGCCGCAACCAGGAATAATGCCGTTCCAACAATAAAAGATTTTGTCAGAAGTCTTGGATACTGATGTCTCAGATCATAGGCACCATATTCCTTGTTTCTATTTTCAAATACAATCTCATCTAAAGTAAGATTCTGATTGTATACATTTTCATCTGCCATAGATATACAATTTTATGGTTAAATTACTTTGTAGCTGGTGCAGCCGCAGCTCCATTATTTCCTACTTTCTTGTTATAAATAGCTTTTTCCCAAGGCTTCACATCGGTTACCCCGTACTGCTCGCTTTTGGTAATGGCCATTTCGTCAAGAATATCTACAAAGTTCTTATATACAGCATCGTCAGTCGGCTTAATGATCACGGTAAATTTCGTTTGATCTGCAGCTCTAGATTTTGCCTGCTGAATTACTTTTCTAATTCCTTCTCTATCAAGAGTAGTTTCCATAAGAGTCTGGTCATTCAAGGAAGTAGCATCCTGCTGGTGCCAGAAAACTCTGTTGTCTTTTCCTAATAAGACAGAAATTGAGTTAGAAAGTTTAATTTCTGTTGGAGGTGGTTTTTGTTTTTCATCTTTCGGTTTAGCCGGAAGACCCAAATCCATTACATTCGGTTTACTGAATGTGGTTGTGAACATAAAGAAGGTAATCAATAGAAAACCCAAGTCCACCATCGGAGTCATATCTACTCTGGTATTCTGCTTCTTGGAACGGACCTTGCCGCCCTTGCCGCCTTTTTCCTGTACTTGTACTTCTGCCATTTCTAAATGATATTATTATGGTTTACCTTCTTGTGATGTAATCAACCAGAATTTAAGAAAATCAATATCTCTTAAACCTTCAAATAGGCTTTTAACTTTTGGATACTCAGTGGTAACGTCACCCTTGATTGCTAATTTGTAATCAGGATTTACGCTCAAACTCTGCTGTACCCAGTCTACTAACTGCTTATTTGTACTATCCATAGGAATCCCTGTAGGACTCTTGAAACTTTTCTGTTCCTCATCTGACATATCGAGATAGCCTTTCAGTTGGCTCATAGGAACCCCAATCGCTTGTACTTTCTGAAATGACGCTTTTTGCTGGTTGGTAAAAGTCATGTTATACTTTTGCCCCATTTTGTCTAAAAGCTGTAATCTCTCTGATGCGTTGTCTACCGGCTGGAAATAGAATTTTCCGTCCGGAGTAGCGTTGATGGTCATCAAGCTTGCATCAGGAAGTAACTTCTCTGATATTGAAGATGGCGGTTTAATCTGCTCCACGTCAGGTTTTTTAAACTGAGTGGTCAAGATAAAGAATGTAAGTAGTAGGAAGGCAACGTCGCACATTGCCGTCATATCCGTCACTACACCATGTCTTTTTGGTTTGACTCTCGCCATTGTTTTGAATTATTTAATATTAAACTTCTTTTTAATTGGAATGCAAATTCCTTGCTAATTCTTAGTTGAATTCAGCGAAAGACTGCTGGATGCTCATAGCGATCTCGTCGATCTTATAAGTTAATCCGTCAATTTTAGATGTAAAGAAGTTATAAAGGATAATCGCGATAGCTGAAGTACCAATACCTAATGCCGTGTTGATCAAGGCTTCGGAGATACCTGTAGAAAGTGCAGCAGCATCTGGAGTACCACCACCTGAACCTAATGCGAAGAATGCTTTGATCATCCCGATTACAGTTCCTAAAAGTGCGATTAGCGTTGCTACAGTACCTAAAGTAGAAAGAATCATCATGTTTTTTTCTAGCATTGGCATTTCAAGAGTTGTAGCTTCTTCGATCGCTTTGTTAAGAGCTACCATTTTCTGCTCTTTATTTAAAGTAGTATCATGAGAAAGTGCTTTGTAAGTAGTAAGACCTTCTTTCACTACGTTACCTACAGATCCTTGTTGTCTGTCGCACTCTTCTAAAGCTTCATCAATTTTGTTTTGATTCAATAAGCTTCTTACCTGTACTACGAAGTTGTCTAGGTTTCCTTTTCCAGCAGCTTTACCAAGAACGAAATATCTTTCAAAAGAGAAAACGATTACAGTAATCATGAAAGTAATCAAGATTGGTACGATAACCCCTCCTTTGTAGATAATACCTAAAAACGATTCTGGGTGAATGTCTTTTCCATCAACACTTGAGAAAGCTACAGATCCGCTACCTAGCTTTTCTGCGTCTTTAAAGTTTCCTGGGTTCCCAAGAACAAATAAATAAATACAAACTCCTATAACGAATAAAATAGGAATAATAACAGCCGGGTTTAGACCTCCTGCTTTTCTAGCAACTACTTGCTCATCATTTTTTGAAACATTCATTTCCATATTTAACTAAATTATATTGTTTTTAAAATTTTACAGGGTGTAAATTAAAGGCAAAATTAATTAAAATGCAAGAGTCTTAAATAAACATTTTGCATTTTTCTGATAAAGAAATTTTAATACGATTTCGATATAATAATTTTTTTTAGATATTTTATTTATTTTCTCCAAATTTAACATTTAGGTTAGAAATTTAAAAAAATAAGACCCCCATTTTTTTTAATTTCCCAATGTTAACTTTTTTTTAAATTACGATATTCACAATACGGTGATGCACTACGATGATTTTTTTAGGTGTTTTACCTTCTAAAATAGGTTGCATCTTAGCATCTGAAATCACCAAATCTTCTACCTCCTTGGCCGATAACTGGGCGGAAAGTGAAATTTTGAACTTCATTTTTCCATTTACGCTTACCGGATATTCAATTTCATCTTCTACAAGGTATTCCTCATTTAATACAGGGAATTTCTCAAATTCCACAGATTCCTTATTTCCCAATAAGCTCCAAAGCTCTTCACAGATGTGCGGAGCATATGGAGAGATGATAACGGCTAACGGTTCTAAAATATTGCGTTTGTTGCATTTTATTTTTTGCAGCTCGTTCACAGCGATCATAAATGAAGATACGGAAGTATTGAATGAGAAGTTCTCAATATCGTAAACCACCTTCTTTATTAAAGTATGCAAAACTTTGTACTCTGCTTTTGTAGGCTCCTCATCGGAAACTTCAAAAGTTTCACCGTTGAAATAAAGATTCCAGAATTTCTTAAGGAAACCGTATACTCCGCTTAGCCCTTGTGTATTCCATGGTTTGGACTGCTCTAAAGGTCCCAGGAACATTTCATACAATCTTAAACCGTCTGCTCCGTATTCTTCACAGATGTCATCAGGGTTTACAACGTTGTATTTTGACTTGGACATTTTTTCTACTTCACGGTCTGTGATGTATTTTCCGTCTTCTAAAATGAATTCAGCATCGGCATAATCCGGTCTCCAGGCTTTGAAGGCTTCCGTATCCAATTCATCAGAGGTTCCTTTTAATAAGGATATGTCAACATGGATTTTCTGCGTTTGATAATCTCTCGCCAGATTTTTTGAGACATATTGATTGGTTCCATCAATTCTGTATACAAATGCACTCATTCCCAAAATCATCCCCTGGTTGATCAGTTTCTGGAAAGGCTCATCGTTATTAATATATCCTCTGTCTTTTAAAAACATGTTCCAGAATCGGGAATATAGCAAGTGGCCGGTCGCATGTTCGCTTCCTCCGATGTATAAGTCTACCTGCCCCCAATAATCTGCCAATTCTTTCTTAACAAAAACTTCCTGATCATTCGGATCCATATATCTAAGGAAATACCATGAGCTTCCTGCCCAACCCGGCATGGTGGATAATTCCAGCGGGAATACGGTTTGATCATCAATAAGATCTGTGGAAACCACTTTTTGATTGGCTTCGTCCCAGGCAAATACTTTCGCATTTCCTAATGGCGGATCACCGTCTTCAGTTGGTAAATATTTTTCAACTTCAGGAAGCTCCAGCGGTAAAGCGGAAACCGGAAGCGTGTAAGGCATTCCTTCCTTATAATATACAGGAACCGGCTCGCCCCAATAACGCTGTCTTGAGAAAATGGCGTCACGCTGTCTGTAGTTGGTGATTCCGTGGCCAATTCCTTTGTTTTCTATTTCAGAAATTATTTTTGATTTGGCATCATTATAATGTAATCCGTTTAAGAAATCTGAATTGACACAAACAGAATCTTTAGAGTCGAAGGATTTTTCCTGAACATCTTCATCGGTCTCAACTACCTTTTTAATCGTAAGGTTGAATTTCTTTGCAAATCTGTGATCGCGCTCGTCATGTGCAGGAACGGCCATTACAGCACCTGTTCCGTAGCCCATCAATACGTAATCTGAAATATAGACCGGCATTTTCTCGCCACTGAAAGGATTGATGGCGTAAGCTCCCGTAAAGGCACCGCTCACGTTTTTCACATCAGACATCCTGTCTCTTTCCGTTTTTTTGGAAGTTTCTTCTATATAAGTATCTACTTCAATTTTCTGAGCGGCTGTAGTAATAGCATCCACTAAAGGATTTTCAGGGGCCAGTACCATAAATGTTGCTCCGAAAATAGTATCAGGTCTTGTTGTAAAGACTTCAATGGTCTCGTCATGACCTTCTACCTGAAACTTCACCTGCGCTCCCTGGGATTTCCCGATCCAGTATTCCTGGGCATCTTTAAGCGGCTGTGGCCAGTCAAGGGTATTTAATCCCTGCAATAATCTTTCTGAGTATGCGGAAATTCTCATGCTCCACTGCATCATTTTCTTTTGGAATACAGGGAATCCTCCTCTTTCAGATTTTCCATCTTTCACCTCATCATTAGCCAATACGGTTCCTAAAGCCGGGCACCAATTTACGGTAGTCTCGGCTCTGTAAGCCAAACGGTAATTTAATAAGATATCTTCTTTATCAAGGTCAGAAGCATTTTTCCATTCTTCTGCCGTGAACGTCAATTCGTCGTTTTGATTTGCATTTAAGCCTTCCGTCCCTTTTTCTTCAAAATGCTGGATTAAAGTCTGGATAGGTTCTGCCTTATCTGTATTTTTATTATACCATGAATGATACAGCTCGATGAAGATCCACTGTGTCCATTTATAATAAGAAGCGTCTGAAGTTCTCACTTCTCTGCTCCAGTCGAATGAAAAACCGATCTTTTTCAGCTGCTGTTCGTATCTGTTGATATTTTCCTCAGTTGTGATAGCAGGATGCTGACCTGTCTGGATCGCATACTGTTCAGCTGGAAGTCCGAAGCTGTCATACCCTACAGGATGAAGAACATTAAAGCCCTGATGCCTTTTATATCTCGCATAAATATCTGATGCAATATATCCCAGCGGGTGCCCCACGTGAAGCCCTGCCCCGGATGGATACGGAAACATATCGAGAACATAAAATTTAGGTTTATCTGTGTTGTTGGAGGTTTTATAGGTTTGATTGTCCTCCCAGTATTTCTGCCACTTTTTTTCTATCTGCTGATGATCGTAAAACACTTTATTATAGATATTAGATGTTAGATATTAGATGTTAGATTTTTTTTCAGCTCCCATTCTAATTTTCACAAAAATAATGATTTTAAAAGAAATGGAAATTTTAATTTTAATTAATTCGGAAATCCCTTACAATAAAAAATCTCATCCGGAGATGAGATCTGTATTTAGGTATGGAAAGTATATTTACTGAGGAATTCTTCTCATGGTATACGTCCTTGTTTTATATACAGTCGGATCCTGGGTCTCTTCTCTCAGGGATAAGTTCAGGGTAGTATCGTCGAGGGTAATTATTTTTCCGTTGGACGGTTCTACAATTCCCTGGAATTTGATCACTATTGTTTTTGCACTTCTATCATATGTATAGGTAAAATTCTGATCAGATAAGATGGTACACTGCGGGGTTGTACCGATCTCTCCATTCGTGGTTACTTTTCCTGTGGCTTCAGAATTGAATCTCCATCTGCCTTCTTTCTGGCAATCGGTATAGGTAATAAGGTCTGAAACAGGGTCTTCACCGGTTTCTACGGTAGTAACCACCTCTTTCAATGGCTGCCAAACCCCTACAAGAGGATACTCCATTTCCTTATCATCATCATTACACCCTGTAGCTACAAATAATGATAAACCTGCAAATAGTAATGCTAATTTCTTCATAGATAAAATTTTCAAGGGCTAAAATTATAATTTTTTTGATTTATATCACCATTTTTTGTGAAAAATAATTTCAATAAAGTATATTTCTGAAAATTTTGGAAGGTTAACCTTTAAAATAGCCATTATTTAACAAATATTGAATTTCAGTTTCTCCTCTATCTGCTAAAAAAACTATTTTTGCAGAAAGAAACAGAAATGCAGAGTATAACGAAAAATAATTTTGACTTCATCCGTGTTCTCCTTGCTTTCATTGTCTTTGTAGGACATTTGGGAGCTCTAAGCGACTCTAAGCAGCTTGAATTTTTAACCCACAGTCCCGTAGAAGTTGCCGTTTTTTCGTTTTTCATTGTCAGTGGATTCCTTATTGCAAGGAGCTACGAGAGATCTTCCAGCCTGAAAAGCTACGCCAAAAAAAGATTCAACAGGATTGTTCCGGCCTATTTGCTGGTTGTATTTCTCTGTACTACCCTTCTGAGCCTCGTTAGCACCCTGTCTTTTTCTGATTATTTCGGTAATATACAAGTCTATAAATATTTCTTCTGGAATTCTATTTTTATGAATTTCATGGCCCCTTCCCTTCCTGGAGTATTTGGCAACGAAGCAGTAAACGGTGCTCTTTGGACGCTTAAGATTGAAATGGCTTTTTACTTTGCCGTCCCGCTGATCTTCTTATTATTCGGGAAAAACAATAAATACAGGAATGTGAGTTTAATTGTACTGTACTTTCTTTCCCTGATATTCCTCAATTATTTTGAAATGACAGGCAGAGCAGCTATATCCAGACAATTGCCCGGATCACTTTGCTATTTCATTGGAGGAATGCTGATTTATTTTCATTTTGAGAAATTTATCCAATATAAACATATACTTTTCATTATTGCGATCATAACGGTTTGGATAGATCTGATCCTTCATATCAAGCTGTTCTCCCCTATGATGATCAGTATAATTGTGCTGTATATTGCCTATTCCCTGAAATTCCTAAACAACTTCGGAAAGTACGGAGATTTCACCTATGGTATTTACATATTCCATTTCCCTACTATCAGGGTATTTGCTACGCTTGGACTGTTTGCCAACTATAATCCTTTTTTTATGGGTTTTGTATGCATGCTGGTAGTGATCGGGATAGGAATTGCATCGTGGCATCTTTATGAGAAAAAATTTTTATAATTTTACCACAGAAAAGCATCAATGAAAGACCTGGTTTCCATCATCACTCCCTGTTATAATTCCGCAGAATTTATCGAAGAGACGATACAGTCTGTTTTAAACCAAACCTATGAAAACTGGGAATGGCTGATCACTGATGATCTTTCCAAGGATAATACGGTCGAAATTATCCGGAAATACAATGATCCGAGAATAAAATTACACGTTCTTGAAAAAAATGGCGGCGCAGGAAATGCAAGGAACAACAGTCTTGAAAGAGCTACAGGAAGATATATTGCTTTTCTGGATTCCGATGATTTCTGGTATCCTGAATACCTGGAAACCATGACTGATTATATGCAGGAAAATAACGCGGAACTGGTTTACTGTAATTATTCGAGATGTAATGAACAGCTGCAGCCTGTTTTAAAGGACTTCCTGGCGGATAAGGTGGTTACTTTTTCCAACCTTCTGAAAACCTGCAGGCTTGCTCCGGTTTCTACCATGTACGATACTAAAAGAGTTGGAAAATTTTTGTTCCCTATAAAAAGCAAGCGTGAAGACCACGTGATGTGGCTGAATCTTTTAAAAGTAATTCCTGAAGGAATGCCTATTAACAAGACAATGGCAAAATACAGGATGCGGGAAAACAGTGTTTCGCGAAAGAAAAAAAACATCATCAAGGATCAGTATCTGGTATACAAAGACTTTATGGGCTTTTCTACCGTTAAATCCTTTTATTACACTGCCAACTGGGCCCTTAACGGGTTTCTGAAATATTCTAAGATTTTCAATTAGTGGAATACTCAAAAGAATTTAAAGCTGCATTGAGTGCTTTTTCCAGCATAGAAAAAGACCGTCTTATTTTCAGACTCCTGAAAAAGGATAAGCTTTTGTCTAAAAAACTGTATTTTGAACTAATCGATCAGGAAACAACCGATGACAAGAGAAATGCCATGGAAGAAAATGTTGCAGAAAAAATTCTCCTGGCCTCAAAATATATCGGGAATGCCAAATATTTCATGAGTACTATCCGGACTATCAGTGCAGATATTACCGAACATGTTAAAATAACAACGGATAAGTTTGGGGAAGTTTCTCTCAATCTTTTGCTGGTGAACAGAATTCTGGATTCCAACAGTGATCTGAGCAGACAAAGGTTTGATAATGTTTACAAATTATACATTTATATCATTAATAAAGTGTTTAAAGCACTGGTATTAACAAGAAAGCTGGATGAAGATTATTGGATGGAGGTTGATGAGCTTCTGAGAGAAACCCGGAACAAAATTTCTGAAAATCATTACCTGCAAAAACTCTGCATCAATAATGGCCTGGATATCAACTGGCTTGAATCCGATAACATCCCGGAAAATATCGAACAAATCATCAAAGACATTAAAAGCCAGGGTTTTTTAAGATAAAATCTTTTGCAGAATAAGATTGGTGGCATCAGGCTTTTCTTTTATAAACTTTCTTGCATTTCCGGACATTTCCTGTAACTCCTCTTCATTGTTAAGAAGAAACAATACAAAATCTGCTGCTGCATATTCTTCTGAAAAAGATTTTCCTCCGCCGGCTGCAATAAGATCGTCCGCCTCAGGATTCTTTTTATAATGATCCCCAAAAATCACAGGAGTTCCAAAGGTAGCAGCCTCAAGGATATTATGCAGCCCTGCATCATGAAAACCTCCGCCAACTACCGCTACATCTGCGTAAGAGTATAGTTTTGACAATAAACCAATGCTGTCGATAATTAAAACCTGATATTGGGGAACCGGAAGCACCGAATTTCGTATTTCGCTGTATAATAATGCTTCGGGGAAAAGATTCTTTAAATGGCCTACTCTTTTCAGATCATGAGGAGCAATAATCAGTTTCAGATCAGCATTCATCCTGGAAACTGTGGCGGCAATTTTTTCTTCCGCATGCCATGAGCTACCGAATACAACAGACTGATGTTTTCCTATAAAATCCGCAATGAATTCAACGTGATTATCTCTTGCCCGGAGCTGTTTTACCCTGTCGAACCTTGTATCTCCTGTTACTGAAGAATTAACCAGCCCGATACTTTTAGCTAATGCAAAAGAAAAGGTAGTCTGGTGGAAAAACCAGTCCACATTTTTTTTGAGCTCCTTTACAAACCATTTTCCATAAGATGTGAAGAAAGCCTGACTTTCATAGAACAAGGCAGAAATTACATAAATTTTAGCTCCATGCTCTTTAAGCTCTGCCAGAAGGTGATACCAGTAATCATATTTAACCGTAAAAAACAATTGTGTATCAAATTGGGAAATGAACTCTTTTATAGTACTTTTTTTATCAAAAGGAAGATAGCAGACTACATCTGCAATATGTTTTCTTTTTACAACATTTTCATAACCTGAAGGGGAAAAGAAAGTGATCAGAATTTTATGACCGGGAAAATTCTCTTTGAGTTTTTCCAAAACGGGAAGCCCTTGTTCATATTCGCCAAGGCTGGCTGCATGCATCCAGATGACTTTATCTGAGGGCGAAAATGCAGCTTTTACTTTGCTTAATGACTGCTTTCTCCCTTCAACTCCTTTTTTAGTTTTATCATTAAACAAAGAGAAAATTTTCATTCCAAAAATGAGGAGGCTGACAAATATGTTGTATAGAAAGGACATTTTAATTATTTTTCAATTTCAGTACGGTCATTATAGGTGGATGGGCTGGAAATAACAAGAAACTCTATTTCATCTTCAGACTCATTGGAAATAAAATGTTTTGAACCGGGCTGAATGGAAATGCTTTCCCCGGCCTTTACCTGAAATTTTTCGTTATTGATCTGCAGCATAGCTTCTCCTTTTAAAAGGTAAAAAACCTGCTCTGCCTTTTCATGGAAATGAAGTTTTTCAGCAGTTCCTGCCGGCATTTTTTCCAGTTTTACAGAGAGATTGCCGGAGCTGTTCAGCACCCAGCTGTCACAGCCGTTTCCCCAGATATAATGTTCCGAATTCTGTTTAGATTGTATCATTTGAATATTCCTACTAAAATTAAAACAATGATTAAGCTTCCTATAACTAATAAAATAGCCGTAGGTAACGGCACTTTCGGTTTTACATTTTCATCAAAAGCATATCTGAACGTATAATCCTGCCCATTCATGAAAATAAGCATGATCAGTGTGAACAACCACCTCAAAAATGTTTCCATGATCAGGAACTGGACATCTTTATTCTGGTCTGTGATTTCTACAGGAAAATTGGCTGTTTCAGGATGCCTTAATGTATAGGTAAACAGGAAATAGAAAAACGTCCCCAGAATTGGGGTGAAAAAAGAATAGGCTTTATGACCAAAATTATCGGCCTTCCCGTCAAAATCAAAATGTACAGGAATTCTTTTAGGAAGAGCCTTATAATGTTTCAGGGTAAACCACCAGAAAAAAACCACTAATCCGAAATTAAAAATATCAAAAAAAGTAAAAATAATATTCTCCATTCCGAAAGTTTTTAAAGCTAGAGTACGTTTTTAATCACTCTTAGTTTATGGGTATGCTTATTCATTTCTTTGTTAAAAATTCCCGTAGAATCAAGGGTATCTATCCTTACTTTTCCTGATGCATGAATAATTTTTTGGTTATCCAGCATGATTCCCACATGAATAATTTTTCCTTCAGGATTTTCAAAAAAGGCTAAATCACCGGGCTGGCTTTCCTCTACAAAGGTTAAGGGCACGCCCACTTCTGCCTGCTGATAGGTATCTCTCGGTAATTTTATATCATGAATTTTATAGACAAGCTGAGTAAAGCCTGAGCAGTCTACTGCAAAAAAGCTTTTACCACCCCATAAATAAGGTACGTTAAGGAATTCTTTTGCTGCTAAAGCAATACTCTCACGAAGATCATGGCTCCGTCTCGAAGCGACCGCAGGAAATTCCACCTCAGATCCCATGGATAAAAGGGTTTTCCCATCATTCATCAGAACCGAAGAGAAATCTTCAGTCACGATGGTTACTTTTCTTTTGGCCAGCTCCTCGTCTGTTACGGGCTTCAATTGCTTGGTATCCATCCATCCTTCATAGCCGTCATAATGCATTTTTATTCTGGTCCAGTTTTTATTCACTTCCAGAATATCTGCGCTTTCCCCAAACAGTATTTCCGTAACAATTTCCGCTCTGTCAGAACTATCTGCACGAACCGGTGCTACCGTAACATTACAAATTCCTTTATTCATTTTATTAATTTAGAAATTAGGAAATTCAGAGATTTAGAAATTACATGGTCTCTTAATCTCTAAACTTCTTAATCTTTAATTATTTTTTTAATTATTTTCTTCGCAGGAAATTTACTCCGTCACGCAAAGGTAAAATAAGATTTTCAAAATCATCGTCTTTTGCGATCAAATCATTCAGCTCTTTGATGACCTGTGTAGATTTCTGTTTCGGATTTTCCTCCAGTACTTTTCCGTACCAAAGAACGTTATCAAACAGCATTACAGAACCCGGTTTTGTTCTGGGCTTGATCAGTCTGAAATATTCCGCATAATTTTCTTTATCAGCATCTATAAAAACAAGATCAAAAACCTCATCCGTTTCTCTTAAAAACTGTTTTGCATCCTGAAGCCTGAATTCAATCTGTTCCGCGTATTCACTTTCCTCAAAATATTTTTTAGGCAGATAAGCAAGATCTTCATTCACGTCCAGTGTCGTAATTTTCCCATCTTTAGCCAGTCCTGTTGTCAGGCAAAGTGTTGCATATCCTGTAAATGTTCCTATTTCCAGCACATTTTTAGGCTGCATCATTTGGGAAATAATCGTTAAAAGCCTTCCCTGCTGATAGCCTGATATCATGTGCGGCTGTGTGGTTTTCTGATACGTCTCTCTTCTCAGTTTTTTCAGAATTTCAGGCTCTGAGGATGCATGGGTCTCCAGGTACCTGTCCATTTCGGGATTTTTTTCTTCAAAAAAGCTCATACTGCAATTCTTTATATTGTTCAAAAGTACTTAAATATAAAGAAAAAAATAATTACCAATCCTATTTTTCATAGTTTCCTCCGTAAAAACCCCATTTAAAATACCGTAAAAATACGGATACTCTCGTATGCAAGTTAGTGATACATTTGCAGAGAACAAAGGGTAAGAACACTAAGAAAAAAGTAATGAATGTAGGGGAAAAACTACTAATTAACACTGAGAATCAGAAGACCGCAGGGCCGAAAGGCAAGGCGGATTCTTCGTCTAAAAAAACTAAAACAGAAATATCCAATTCATTTTTTCATCGGATTATTTCATTATTGAAAAAAGAAGAGCTAATTTGATGAAAAAAAATAAATCCCGAAATCATTCGGGATTTATTTTTTTTATGTATGTTCAATTACTTCTTAGGAGCAATATCCATTAATTTCATGAATTCATCCAGCTTCGGCATAATGATGATTTCCGTTCTTCTGTTTTCCGCTCTTCCCGAAACACTCATGTTCGTTGCCTTAGGGTTATATTCGGAACGTCCTCCCGCTGTCATTCTTGCCGGATCCACGCCAAACTGAGTCTGAAGGACTTTAGCAATGGAAGTTCCTCTTAGTGCAGAAAGATCCCAGTTGTCTCTTGGCAGGTTCGGAGAATTTAAAGGTGCATTATCCGTGTTACCTTCGATAAGCACTGAGTATTTATCATAATCATTAATTACTTTAGCCACTTTCCCTAGCACTTCCTGGGCAGCAGGCAGTACATTGTAGTCTCCCGTTTTGTAAAGCATTTTATCGGAAAGCGAGATCATTACCACTCCTTTCAGCACTTTTACCTGTACATCATCATCCGCAACATTATCAAGAGATCTTTTAAGCTTGTTGGACAAAGCCAGATTCAGACTGTCATTTTTAGCATTATTAGAGATCAGCTGTTTGATGTAAGAGTTGGAAGCATTGATTTCCCCAACCAGTTTATCAATATTAGCCGAACTTTTGCCTGTATTGGAAAGACATGCATCCAAAGACGATTTCAAAGCGTCATGCTGGCTTTTTAAAAGATTATTCTCCCCTGTCAATGCAGAGTTCTGAGATTTTAAATCCTGAATCTCTCTTTGTCTTTCCCCGATATTTTCAATACACTGCTTATAGTTTGTGCTTAATGCATCATACTGCTTTTTACTGACACAAGAAGTTAGTCCCAACGCCATTGCAGAAATTCCTAAAATTTTAATAATCTTCATATGTAATCATTTTTAGACGAATCAAAGTTAGCAAAATTGAATTGAATTTTATGGATTATCTTTGCATAAAAGAAATCTTCAACATAAGTCTTGGAAAAATTCAGTTTTAAAAATCAGCTTGAAAAGCTTGTTAAAAATCCGGAAAACCACAGCTATCTTCTGGCTGTAAGCGGCGGTGTCGATTCTATGGTTCTGGCCTCTTTTTTTCAGGGTTTGGAGCTTCCTTACCAGGTTGCCCATATCAATTATAAGCTCCGGGGCGAAGATTCGGATCTGGACCAGAAAACGGTTCAGGATTTTTGTGAGAAAAATCATGTTCAGTTTCATTTGTATGAAGTTTCGGAAAAAGATAAAAAACCGGAAAATTCCATCCAGCTTTGGGCAAGGGAAATCCGTTACCGCTTCTTCAGGGAAATCCGGGAGCAGGAAAACCTTGACTTTCTCGTTACCGCCCATCATCTGAACGACCAACTGGAAACCTTCATCATCAATCTTTCCAAAGCTTCCGGCATCAACGGACTTAGCGGAATTCCGGCAGGCAGAAATAATACAATCCGTCCTCTTTTAAATTTTTCAAAAGAGGAAATTTACGAGTATGCTGAAAAAAATAAAATTGATTTCCGGGAAGATCTTTCGAATAAAAAAAGTGATTACCTGAGAAACAAGATCAGGAATGAAATCGTTCCCAAACTTTTAGAAACGAATAAACATTTTCTGGAAAATTTCAAAAAAAGCACCTCCTATTTAAACCAAACCAGGGATTTTGTAGAAAAACAGATTGAGGAAATTGAAAATAAGATCACTTTATTTAACCCCGCGTACAAAATCTTATCAAAGGAAAAGCTGAGCCTGGAAAGCGCTTTCGTACAATTTGAGATTTTAAAGAAATACGGATTTGATCAGGAGGAAGAAATTCCTAAAATTTTCACTGCAGAAAACGGAAGCTCTTTTTTTTCAAAAGATTATCACCTCATCATCAACCGGGATGAGTTAATTCTCGTAGATAAAAACAAGGAGCAGGAAGCAAAAGATGAAATCCTGCTGATTGAAAGCTTTGATTCCCCCGGAAATCTCATGAGTCTCAGCCTTGAAAATACAATTGAGAATATTGAAGGAATCAATAACAGCTTTGAATGGGATTTTGATGCCGCAAAACTTCAGTTCCCACTGCGGTTAAGAAAACACCAGGATGATGACGAGTTCTATCCGTCCGGTTTTTCGGGCAGAAAGAAAGTTTCTAAGTTTTTTAGGGACGAAAAATTATCTATTTTAGCGAGGCCAAAAATTTGGATCCTGTGTGACAGTATGAATTCCGTACTTGGAATTGTACCTCTCAGACAGGACAGACGATATGCAAAGGATGAGAAAACGAAAAGTATTCTCAAAATTTTTAATGAAAAGAAAAAATGAAATTTAGAAACTGGTTTTTAGCGGTTCTGCTGTTCTTGGCGGCAGGAATTAATGCACAGATCAAAAATCCTGTAAAGTTTAAGTTCACCATCAATGATTTGGGGAACAACCAATATGAAGCTGTTTTAAATGCTACCATGGAGAGCGGCTGGCATATTTATTCCAAAGATCTTCCTGAAGATACGGGAATTCCTACAGAATATAAAGTTTCGGGGAAAAACATCGAGCTGATCGGAAAATTTACTGAAGTCGGTAAAAAGCATGAGGAATTTTCAGAGGCTTTCGGGGGAACGATTGTTTTTTACTCCAATTCAGCCGGTTTCAAGCAGAAATTTAAACTGAAAGATCCTGCAAAACCTGCGGATGTCACCTCTGAAATTACCTACCAGACCTGTGATGACAGGGTTTGTTTAGCTCCGAATACTTTAGAATTCAATCAAAAAGTAACCCCGAAAGGAGCAGCTGAAGAAACTTCAGAAGAAAAAACTGAGGCTCCGAAAGATTCGGTAAAAACGGTAGAAACTGTGGTTGCAGATCCTGTACAAGGAGAAGTAACCGTAGCAGAAACTTCAACACTAGATCCGAAACAGCTCAAAATAGCAACCATTGATTTCCAGAAACCTTTGACCGACTGCGGAACGGCTGTGGAAAAAGTAGGAGAAAATTACTGGACCTATTTATTTTTAGGATTCGTAGGAGGCTTAATTGCGCTGCTGACTCCGTGTGTTTTCCCGATGATCCCGCTAACGGTTTCTTTCTTTACCAAAGGAAATAAAAATAAGGCAAAAGGTAAGAGAGATGCATTGATCTATGGATTTTTCATTCTTCTGATCTTTGTTCTTTTAAGCCTTCCTTTTCATCTGATTGACGGAATTGCCGGAAATATCTTCAATGAGATTTCCACGAGTGTATGGCTGAATATTGCCTTCTTCATCATATTCATCTTCTTCGCAGGTAGCTTCTTCGGATATTATGATATCACATTACCAAGTTCTATTGCCAATAAATCTTCCAAAGCGGAAGAAGCAGGAGGAATTATCGGTATTTTCTTCATGGCATTAACTCTTGTCATTGTCTCTTTCTCATGTACGGGACCTATCCTGGGAAGTTTATTGGGAAGCGCAGTAACAGGATCTACCAATGTTCCAATGCTGCTTACCTTTGCACTGGCAGGATTCGGATTGGCATGGGCCATTGTTTTTGGTTTGCTGGCTTTATTCCCACAGGCTTTACAGAGTCTTCCAAAATCAGGAGGATGGATGAATACCGTAAAAGTAGTGCTTGGTTTCGTAGAATTAGCTTTAGCTTTAAAATTCTTATCTAAAGCCGATCTGGTTTCTAAAACCTTCCTGTTAAAAAGAGAGCTTTTCATTGGCATATGGATCGTCATTGCACTAGGACTTGCCCTTTATTTATTCGGGTTGATAAGATTTCCCCATGATGACAAAAAACCGAAAATCTCTGTTACCAGAAAGATATTGGGAGTTTTAGGGATAGGTTTTGTGATCTACCTTATCCAGGGGTTAATTCCTTCTGAGCGTCCAAAACTACAGTTATTAAGCGGAATTCTGCCTCCATTGAATGTAAGTTATCTTCATGACGAAAAAGACGGAATTTTAGGTATGCATCCTGAACACGATTTCTTTAAAGCCGTTGAGCTTGCTAAAAAGGAAAACAAGCCTATTTTGATCGACTTCACAGGTTATGGTTGTGAAAACTGCCGTAAAATGGAGGAATTCGTATGGAGCGAGCCGGACATTCTTCCTATTTTACAGAATGATGTTGTATTGGCTTCTCTGTACGTAGATGATAAGGAAGAGCTTCCTGAAGATCAGAAAACCAAAATCGACCTTGGAGACGGACAGGTAAAAAAGGTAAAAACAATCGGTGACCGATGGAGTTTATTCCAACAGGTGAATTTTAATAATAATTCTCAGCCGCACTATGTTTTGATCACTCCGGATGGAAAAGTAATCAATACCCCGGTATCCGGATATATGCCGAAAGACGATTTTAAAAAGTTCTTGGAATGTGGTGTTAATTATTACAAGACAACGAAGTAATATTTAAATTAACATACTAAAAGCCTTATCAATTGTTTTGATAAGGCTTTTTTTATGCTGATTTATGCAAACTATTAATATCTTAAAAAATCATAAAACCTTATAAATATAAAACTTCATAAGGCTTTTTTATGTCAATCATTCTACAAATTTTAAACTTTATTGACATTTGTTGATTTTAGGTATAAACTTTGTATGGATTCCTTCACATAAGTATCAACACTTTAATTTTTCACCAAAACCGTTTAACATTTAAAAATATGAATTATGGCTGAAGTAATCGCACAAGAAAAACAGGGAGGAAGCAAACAGAGAAAAAAATTAATCCGGGTGGACATGACTCCGATGGTAGACTTAGGATTCCTATTGATCACCTTCTTTATGTTTACCACCAATTTTACAAAACCCAATGTGATGGATCTGGGACTTCCGGCGAAGGATCCTAATCCACATCCAACAAACATTCCTCATATTGGAGATAAAAATCAGGTAACTTTTATTCTCGGGAAAGATAACAGGGTATTCTATCACCAAAGCAATGAGAAGGACCTGAATACATCAAATCTCAAAGAAACAGATTTCAGTGGGGTAAAAATCTCCAAAATCATTTCTGAAGCTTATCAAAATGCACCGGTACCTGAAAATTTCACGGTCATTGTAAAACCTACCGATGACGCCAATTATAAAAATTTTGTAGACATCCTGGACAATATTGCGATCTCTAAAAAAGAAAGATACGGTATCACAGATATAAAACCATGGGAAAAGAAAATTTATACCGAATTAACCCAATAGAATCGAAGAGCATTTTTACAATGCTCTTTTTTATTTAAATTTGAAGAAATAACTAAGATTATGCTGAATTTTGAAAGAAAAGGAAACGGAAAAGAGACTTTAGTGCTTCTTCACGGTTTTATGGAAAATATTTCCATCTGGAGCGACATGGAACCTCATCTTTCTGACAATTTCTCACTGCTGAAAATAGACCTTCCCGGTCACGGACAATCTGATATCCTGGCCGAAGTTCATACCATGGAACTGATGGCAGATGAAGTGAAAAAAGTTCTGGACCATGAGAAACTAAGCAAAGTACATCTTTTGGGACATTCCATGGGAGGATACACTTCACTGGCCTTTGCAGACAAGTATCCTGAAACCCTTAAAAGCCTGACTTTATTTTTCTCTACCTATTTCCCTGATGATGAAGAGAAAAAGCAGCAGCGCATCAAAAGCTACAGGATCATCAAAGATGCCTTTGCCCACTATGCACGAGCTGGAATCCCCAATCTTTTCAACCCCAATGAAAGAGATATACTCGAAGGGAAAATTGAAATAGCATTGGAGACAGCACTTTCCACTAACCCTTTGGGCGCACTTGCCTGTGTAAAAGGCATGGTGGAAAGAACGGACAAAAAACATATCATCGAAAATCTGGAAGCTAAAATTTTAATCCTGGCCGGAAAACACGATAATGCCGTAAAAACAGATACCATGATCAAACATCTTCCTGACAGAACCAATATAAAATCTTACATCCTTGACTGCGGGCACAACGGACATTGGGAAAAACCGAGCATCTGTGCAGAAATCATCAATTCCGAGCTCCTTCACAATTTACCCAAAAAATTAGTCCTGTAACAGACCGGCTTACTGATCTAAATCGGTGTGTATCAAAAATTCTTGTATATTAGTAAGGAATAATTATTTCAATGGGTTTATTCTCGTTCAAAAAAAAGAAACCGCCGGTCATCGGCCTCACTCTTTCCGGTGGAGGCATGCGTGGGATTGCCCATATCGCAGTACTGAAGGCACTGGAAGAATACAATCTGAAACCGCATATTATTTCAGGGACCAGCGCCGGCTCTATTGTGGGGGCATTTTATTCTTTCGGAAAATCACCGGATGAGATGATGGATATTGTAAAGTATACTACCTTCTTTTCAAGATCTTATCTTAAGCTTTCCAAGAATGGCATTTTCAGCTCCAATTTCATCTTAAAACTGTTCAATGATCATTTTCCTGAGAATGATTTCAGAATCTTAAAAATTCCCGTTTATGTAACTGCTACGGAAATGACCCACGGAATTGTGGATTTCTTTTCGGAAGGTGAACTTTTCAGCCCTCTTTTAGCTTCATCAAGCGTTCCGTTTATCCTTCCGCCTGTAAGGATGGGTGAAAAAATATATGTGGATGGAGGCGTTTTAGACAATCTTCCTATAGAACCTATTATTGATAAATGTGATTTTCTGATCGCCTCTCACGTGAACTCAATAAGCTATGATGAATTAAAAAAAATGAGCCTTATGAAGGAATTCGACCGGATTCTCCATTTGGCCATCGCGAAATCAGTTTATTCCAAGGTTAAATCCTGCGATATTTTTTTAGATCCTCCTAAAATGACGAAGTTCAGCTTATTCAGCAAGAAGAACCTTGATGTCATGTTCCAGGAAGTTTACGAGTATACGTGTGAAGAACTCGAGAGTAAAGGCTACACAAAAGGTTTGAGTGTATAAGGGTATAAGTGTTTTAGGGTCTGAGTGTGTCAGAAATTACAAATTAAAGTTTTAACTTTTTACAATTTTGCTCTTTCGCCTTCTACAGCTCTTCCTGTTCAAGTTTTTTCTTAAAGGTCTCAATAGTATCTGCCAGAGATTCATTAGATTTTCCTCCCGCTGCATTGATGTGGCCGCCACCGTTAAAATATTTTCTGGAAAACTGGTTCACATCCACATCATCTTTGCTCCTGAAAGAAATTTTAATAAAATCTTCATACAGGTCTTCCATAAAGAAAGCCGCCATTTTTACCCCGCCAATACTTAGCCCGTAATTCACAAAACCTTCCGTATCTCCCTTCTGGAAGCCAAATTCTTTCAGTTCGTTTCTGGTAAGAGATAAAACGGCCACCTTACCATCATTCACCACTTCTATTCTTCCCAGTACAAGGGCAAGAAGATGAAGGCGGGAAACCGTATTGGTATCCCATGTATTGGAAGTGATCACAGAAGGATCAGCACCGTTTTCAATTAAATGGGCAATGATCCTGTGGGTGGTTGCGCTTGTGGAACGGAAACGGAAACCGCCTGTATCTGTCATAATTCCGGTATAAAGACATTCTGCAATGTTCTGATTGACCAGCTTTTCATCTTCCATCGCTTCTATAAAATGATAAATCATCTGTGAAGTGGCAGGAATTACAGTATCAGAATAAACAAAATCGAATTTCTCAGGCTGCTGATGGTGGTCGATAAGAATTTTCTTAGCCTTCGATTTCGTCAGCCATTCGCCCAATAATCCTATTCTTGAAGGAGAATTAAAATCAAGACAGAAGATCACATTTGCTCCGCTGATCAGGTCAAACGCATATTTTCTTTTATATTCACCGATGATCACCTTTTTAGATTCCGGCATCCATTTCAGGAATTTCGGAAAATCGTTGGGTACAATTACTTCCGCAGGAATACCTTTTGCAGCCAGATAATGTTTCAATCCAAGGCTGGAACCTATAGCATCCCCGTCCGGATTGTAATGAGTGAGGATAACGATCTTGTTTTCAGGCGTAAGTAATGTATTGATATCTAAAAGTTCTGCTGGTGTAAACATCGTGTGTTTATTTTTCTTTAAATTTGAGTTTTCAAAGATAGAGCTTTTAAATAAATGAGCTACATATTATTTATTTACACCGGATTTCGTTTCCAGGTACAGCTTATAAAAACAGGAATGAAAAACATTTCAAATAATTTCTAAAAAAAGATAGGTAAAGTTTGTAACTTTTAAAAATTTCTATATCTTTGCAACCTGAAAATTAATAGATTAATTACGATTTAAATATATAGTAATGAGTAAAAGAACATTCCAGCCATCAGAAAGAAAGAAAAGAAACAAACACGGTTTCAGAGAAAGAATGTCTACGCCAAATGGTAGAAGAGTTTTGGCAGCAAGAAGAGCTAAAGGCAGAAAGAGTTTAACTGTTAGTGCATCCCGCGCTAAGAGATAATATCTCGGATTATCATATACAAATCATGCTTGAAAAGTAGTTTTTCAGGCATTTTTTGTTGTTAAAATTTCCTAAAGTTTAAGGTTCTTAAGCTTCTTTTTTCTATTTTTAAGCTCTGAAAAAACAGGTTAGAAATAGAACCATAAAATTGAATTATGCCGCATACAAATATCTCCGGAGATAATATTATAAGCTTACAGCACGCAAAAATTGCGCAAAAAAACTTTACTGTACTTTCTGATGTTAACCTTAACATTAAAAAAGGCAGGTTCTGCTACCTTATCGGAAAAACAGGTTCCGGAAAAAGTTCTCTTCTAAAAACCCTTTACGGACACATTCCTTTAGCATCAGGACACGGATCTGTAGTAGGTTTTGAACTGGCGAAGCTTAAACCTTCCGATATTCCTAACCTGAGAAGAAAACTAGGCATTGTATTCCAGGACTTCCAGCTTCTTTCCGACAGAACGGTTGAGAAAAACCTAAGATTCGTTCTTGAGGCAACCGGCTGGAACGATAAAGTAAAAATGGAAGACCGTATTAATGAGGTTTTAGGAAGTGTAAACATGAAAAGCAAAAAGCACAAGATGCCGCATGAGCTTTCCGGAGGTGAACAGCAGCGTATCGCTATCGCAAGAGCTTTACTGAACCACCCGGATCTTATCCTTGCCGATGAGCCTACAGGAAACCTTGACCCTGAAACTTCCAACGAAATCATGACCCTTCTGAAGCAGGTAGCCCTTGAAAACGGAGCTGCTGTGGTAATGGCAACGCATGATTATCATATGATCCAGAACTTTCCTGGCGAAGCAATCAGATGTGAAGATGGAAAAGTATCTGTACTGGATACTGCAGAATTATTTGAATAAAAGATTGAAAGATTGAAAGATTGAAAGATTAAAAAATTCAGAGTCTATTAATTGTTCTATTTTTTAAAGACATGAAACTCTTTAGTGAGTTCAAGATATGGGTCCGAGTATTGTCTCGGACTTTTTTCTATCACGAAATCAGACTCATTAACATCTCCTTCGGTGAAGGAAAACTCAAGAACTAGTCTTTTCGTTTTCGAGCCTTCTATCCCTTTAATATTAATTTTTCGTTTTAAAAATAACCGGTGTTTCAATGCCGTTTCAATAAATCCGCTTCCGGCTTCCGCAGGAATAATAACCGATAGGATACCTTGTTCAGATAATAAGTTTGCAGAGGCTTCGATAAGCTGCTTAAAATTCAGTTCAACAGTTTGACGGGCCAGCTTATCCCTATCAGAAGAAGATTCTTCAAAATAGGGCGGGTTCGAAACGATAAGATCAAATTTCTTTTCTGTTTCGAAGGTTTTAAGATCCTGATGAATATTTTTCAGCCTTGAATGAAAAGGGGACTGTTCAAAGTTTGTTTTGGTAAGCAAAGCCGCCTCTTCATTGATGTCGATTCCAAGAAAATGTGCGCCTGGGTTTCTCTGGGCAAGCATTAACGAAATCAGGCCGGTACCGGTTCCTATTTCCAAAACTTCCGAGGCATTTTCTGCATCAGCCAGAATACCCAGCAATACCCCGTCAGTTCCCACACGGAAAACATCTTTTGACTGCTGAATTTCAAAATGTTTAAATCTAAAAGGCTTCACTATAAATTGGTAGGTAACGTGATAGTAAATGTAGATCCTTTCCCCACTTCTGATCTTACGGTGATCTCTCCTTTGTAATCTTCGATCATCTTCCTTACCATAGAAAGCCCAAGCCCCATTCCGCTGTTTTTAGAGGTGAAATTAGGCTCGAATATTCTTTCATACATATTTTCAGGAATTCCGATCCCGTTATCCTGTACGGAAATCATTACTCTTCTCTGATGCTGTTCCACATCTACATTGATGATCAGCTTACGCTCGTCACTCTGTGCCTGTTTTGCATTGGTTACAAGGTTCGTAATGATCCTGGAAAGGTAAATCCTGTCCATATTGATCATAATATTCGCCTTATTGGAGTGCATAAAAATACTGTCATCGTTGAAAACACGTAAGATATCTTCAACTTCGGTATTCAGATTGATGACCTCGTTATTTTTTTCAGGAAGCTTGGCAAATTCTGAGAAAGCAGAAGCAACAGTGGCAATCAGGTCAATCTGATCTACCATTGTTTTGCTCATCAGTTTTACCCGTTCCCTGATGTTCGGATCTTCAGGATCAAATTTTCTTTCAAAGTTCTGGATGGTCAGCTTCATCGGAGTCAGAGGGTTTTTAACCTCATGGGCTACCTGCTTTGCCATTTCCCTCCAGGCTTCTTCAGACGCTTTAAAACGCAACCTTTCCTTCTGGTCCTGGATCTGAAGGATCATTCTGTTGTACGCTCTTGCCAGCGCATTAAGCTCATCATTCTTGTAATATCTGATAGGACGCATTTCATTTTCAAATAAAGTAATACGGGTAATCATATCAGAAAATTTGGTGATATTTTTCGCCAAACTGTTAGATGTTACCCAGCTAATCCAGATACTGAAAAGAATAAGGAAAATATCTACCAGGAGAATATATTTTACGTACTGGTGAAGAACATCCAGATAGGCAGATTCATTATGATATAAAGGAATATATACAATTCCTATAGGGGCAAGTTCATTGTTTTTCAAAAGAAGGTAAGAGGAAGTACGTTCCGCATCTTTGGATTTGTCATACCCTTTAATATCTACTCTGGAATCAGTAGCCAGTATTTTATTAACGATATTGACCGGTATGGTTTTCTGGTCAATAAGACTTTCATCCTTATTGGAGAGGAGGTAATTTCCCTTCAGGTCGTAGATTACAATATCATGTTTGTTGATATCCGCTATCTCAAAAATACTATTGCCCAATACCTGTGGAAGATCTTTGGTCTCCACGAGGGTTCGGCTCACCGCATAATTAAGATAGGTCATCACTGCATTAGTTTTCTCCTGCATATCAATATTACTTTGCTGCAGGGAATTATTCCTTAAAACGAAATAGGGAACCAGCGATGTAGCGACAACACTTAAAAAACATACGAGCAGAAAACCGAAAAATACCCGGTTTCTTAAACTGTACCCTTTATATTTACTTATTGGCATCCTACTTTTTAATTAACCTAGCAATATACTTACCAATAATGTCAAATTCTAAATTAACTTTATCTCCGATTTTAAGATGCTGCATATTGGTAAACTCCCAGGTATAAGGAATAATGGCTACAGAAAACTGTGTATCCTCACTTTTTGCCACAGTAAGGCTTATCCCGTTCACGGTAATGGAGCCTTGAGGAACCGTTACGAAGCTTCCGGCGTCTTCATATTTAATCGTAATAAAATAGCTTCCGTCCTTATTTTCAATTCCTGCCACTTCACCTGTTTTATCAACATGTCCCTGCACGATATGCCCGTCCAGTCTTCCGTCCATCTTCATACATCGTTCAAGATTTACCACAGTACCTACCTCCCATTTTCCAAGATTGGTTTTTTCCAGGGTTTCGTTGATGGCCGTTACCACATACTGATCTCCCTTGATTTCAACAACCGTAAGACAGCATCCGTTATGGGCAAGGCTTTGATCTATTTTCAGCTCATTCGTAAAAGGGCATGTTAATGTAAAATCTATGTTGCTTCCTTTTTCTTCAATCTTTTCAATAACGCCAACTGCTTCAATAATTCCTGTGAACATATTATTTTTTGCTAAATTTGTAAATTATAATCTTCAAAGATAATCAAAATGAGCCCAAAAAACCATAAAGTACGAGTAGGAATTTCAATCGGTGATTTTAACGGCATCGGTCCGGAGATCATCATGAAGTCCCTGAGTGACAAAACCATTACGGATTTTTTCACTCCGGTGATTTTTGGGTCGGGAAAGTTGTTCACCTTCCAGAAAAATATTTTTAAGCTGAACCTGAACTTCAACTACATCAACGAAGCAGCCCAGGCCCAGGCAGGAAAATTGAATATGGTCAACCTTACCAAGGACAATGTGAACGTAGAACTGGGAGTTCCTACGGAGGAATCAACCAAAATGGCGATTGATTCCCTGGAAGCAGCTACTGAGGCTTTAATGAAGGGGGATATTGATGTTCTTGTTACCGCACCTATTAATAAGGATGAAATGGTAAAAATGGGCTTTAAACATGCCGGACATACAGGATATTTTGAAGAAAAATTCAGTAAGAAAGGGCTTATGTTCCTGGTTACGGACGATCTTAAAGTAGCTGTTTCTACCCACCATATCCCAATTGCGAGCGTAGCAGAAAATATTTCCAAGGAAAAAATCAAGAAGCAGATCAGAGCCCTGAATCAGACTTTGATTGAGGATTTCTGTATACAGAAACCGAAAATCGCCGTATTGGGACTGAACCCTCATGCAGGCGACGGTGGTGTTATCGGGAAAGAAGAAATAGAAATTATAGAACCGGCAATAAAAGAGTTATCCGACAACGGAATACTGGCTTTCGGCCCTTATCCTGCGGACAGTTTTTTCCAGCCCAGCAAATATAAAAACTTCGATGCTGTTTTAGCCATGTACCATGATCAGGGGCTTGCACCGTTCAAAACCCTGGCCTATGAAGAAGGAGTGAATTATACGGCCGGACTTCCTTTTATCAGGACTTCTCCAGACCATGGAGTGGCTTATGATATTGCAGGAAAAAACATTGCCGATGAGCAGAGTTTTACAGAAGCTATCTTCACAGCTATTAAAATTTTCAGAAACAGAAGTGAATATAACGACCTGATGAGCAACCGAATGCAGCCAAGAAAGATGGCCGTTGACAACGGAGTGGATGAAGATCTGCCGGATGAAAATGAAGGATAACCGGTTAAAACAAATTTTAAATTAATTTGTTATGGAATTTATTTGTTATTATAAAAAAATTGCATATTTTTGCACACTCATTTTATGGACAAGTTAAGAAACTACGACGTAAGCTTTTCCGGACTCAAAAACGGGAAGCACGTGTTCAAATTTGAGATAGATAAAACGTTCTTTCAATTATTTGACACTGAACAGGAATTTACAAATCCTAAAATAACTGCAGATGTTTTTCTCGAAAAGCATACAACGTTTTTAGAATTTGAGATCAAGGTACATGGGACGGTAGTTCTTATTTGTGATATCACAAATGATGAATTTGACTATCCTATTGAAAACGAGATCAAAATTTTGGTGAATTTTGGTGAAGAATATGACGACAGCAATGAAGACGTCATTACGATACCGGCTTCAGATCATGCATTCAATGTAGCTCAGCTGATTTACGAAAATGTACAGCTTTCCATACCGATGAAAAAAATTTCACCGAATGTAAGCGACGAAGATCTGGAAATTCTAAACAGGTTCAGTCCGAAAGATATTGAAGAATCCGAAGAGGAAGAGCATGACAGCGATCCCCGATGGGACGCGTTGAGAAAATTAAAAGACAATAATTAAATAAAATAATTTAAATATGATGAGATGATGAATCTCATCGCTCATCAATTAAAAAAGTTATTCAAAATGGCACATCCTAAGAGAAGACAGTCGTCCACAAGAAGAGATAAGAGAAGAACTCATTATAAAGCAGTAGTTCCTCAATTAGCGAAAGATGCAACAACTGGTGAACTTCACCTTTATCACAGAGCTCACTGGCATGAAGGAAAACTTTACTACAGAGGTAAAGTAGTATTGGAAAAAGAAGTAGCAACTACAGAAGAAAACTAAGAGTCGCTTTTCACTGAAAAAGCCTCATTTTAATACAAAAACCGCCCAATTTTGATAAAATTAGGCGGTTTTTTGTTGTTTTTTATGTTTTTTTGGTATCTTTGGGACAAAATCAAATATCAATTTTATGGACATTAAAGACATACAAAATCTTATTAAGTTTGTATCTAAAGCTGAAGTTTCAGAAGTAAAATACAAAACTAAAGATTTCGAAATCACCATTAAAACTCCATTGGCCGGTAGCGATGCGGTGTATGCACAGCCAGCAGTGTACCACACAGCTCCTCAGGCTGCGGCAGCTCCAGCCCCTGCTCAGGCAGCATCTCCGGCAGCAGTTTCTGTTGAAAAAACGGAAGCAGCATCCGATGACAGCAAATATGTGGCTATCAAATCTCCAATGATCGGTACTTTCTACAGAAAACCATCTCCGGATAAAGACGTATTCGTAAACGTAGGTGACGAAATTTCTGCAGGAAAAGTAGTTTGCGTAATCGAAGCAATGAAATTATTCAATCAGATCGATTCTGAAATCAGCGGAAAAATCGTGAAGATTTTAGTAGACGACGCTACACCGGTAGAATACGATCAGCCTTTATTCTTAGTAGATCCATCTTAATTTAGAAGTTAGATGTTAGACATTAGATGTTAGACTTAATTCTGCATTCAAAATAACATTATCTAATTTTCAAATTATCTAATTTTCAAATTGAAGAAGATGTTCAAAAAAATATTAATAGCCAACCGTGGCGAAATTGCAATGCGTATTTTACGTACCTGCAAAGAAATGGGGATCAAAACTGTTGCCGTATACTCTACTGCAGACAAAGACAGTCTCCATGTAAGATTTGCTGATGAGGCAGTTTGTATAGGGCCTGCTATGAGCAAAGACTCTTATCTTAAAATTCCTAATATTATAGCAGCAGCAGAAATTACCAATGCCGATGCTATTCATCCTGGTTACGGATTCTTATCTGAAAATGCCAACTTCTCCAGAATCTGTCAGAAAAACAACATCAAGTTCATTGGTGCTTCTCCTGAGCAGATCGAAAGAATGGGTGATAAAGCCAACGCCAAAGCGACAATGAAGGCTGCAGGAGTACCATGTGTACCAGGTTCTGACGGATTGATCGAATCTTACGAGCATGCTGTAAAAGTAGCGGAAGAAACAGGATATCCTGTCATGATCAAAGCTACTGCCGGTGGTGGTGGAAAAGGAATGAGAGCTGTTTGGAAAGCTGAAGACCTTAAAGATCACTGGGAATCTGCCATTCAGGAAGCTGTAGCGGCCTTCGGAAACGGAGGAATGTATATGGAAAAGCTGATTGAAGAGCCGAGACATATTGAAATTCAGGTGGCCGGTGACCAGTACGGAAAAGCATGTCACCTTTCTGAAAGAGACTGTTCTGTACAGAGAAGAAACCAGAAACTGACTGAGGAAACTCCTTCTCCTTTCATGACTGACGAACTTCGTGAGAAAATGGGTGAAGCTGCTGTAAAAGCCGCCGAATTCATTGGGTACGAAGGTGTGGGAACTATTGAATTCCTTGTAGACAAGCACAGAAATTTCTATTTCATGGAAATGAATACAAGAATCCAGGTTGAGCACCCTATTACCGAGCAGGTAATTGATTATGACCTGATCAGAGAACAGATTCTTCTTGCAGCAGGAACTCCTATTTCAGGAATCAATTATTACCCGAAATTACACTCAATCGAGTGCAGAATCAATGCTGAAGATCCTTATGCTGATTTCAGACCGTCTCCGGGAAAAATCACAGGATTAAATATTCCTGGCGGACACGGGATCAGAGTGGACACTCACGTCTATTCTGGATATACAATTCCTTCCAATTATGACTCTATGATTGCTAAGCTTATCACTACGGCTCAAACCCGTGAGGAAGCTATCGCTAAAATGAGACGTGCACTGGAAGAATTCTATATTGAAGGTGTAAAAACAACCATTCCTTTCCACAGACAACTGATGGATAATGAAGATTATCTATCAGGGAACTATACCACAAAATTCATGGAGGATTTTGTAATGGACAGAAAATATGATAATCACTAAGATTATTTACAGATAACATTTTAAACTGCCTCTTTCCGGGGCAGTTTTTTTATTCCAAATCCGGTTCAGCTTCTATAAAATGTTGAATTCCCTGTTCATCGGAAGTTAATCATTTCTTAACACCAAATTCTATAAGCTACTGATTACCAATTAACAATTTACCTAACAATTGTTAGTCGAAGAATTACTACACTTTTTAAATTTTTTCGAAAAACTTTTTTCTGATAATTTAATTACTTCTATTTTTGGTGATATAAACAACAAATCACAAAATATTAACAATTAAAATTTACTAATCATGGCAGAAAGAAATTCAAGAGGAATTTTAAAATTCAACGGCGGTGAGGGACAAAAGTTACTAAAGCTTAACTACAGTGTATCCCGTTCTACAGATGTATCAGGAAGAGTGGCATCGGATCCTTCCAACGCTCTCATCAAAATCACAGTGGAAGCTACAGAAAAATCAGATATTCTGGAAAGTCTTCTTAACGGAAAATACAAGCCTACAACCGGAGAAGTTACCTTCAACAAGTCTCACGAAGAAGGAACACTGACTACTTTGAAATGGGAAAACGGATATGTAATCCAGCACGAAGTAGACTTCGACGCAGTAGATGATAACAGCATGTACATCACTTTTGTTGTGAGTGCAGAACAAATTGATCTTGGTAATTCTTCATACAGAGGAGAATGGCCTTCATCTTAAGATCGTAATTCCTATTCAAAAAATAACAACAGGCAGAATGGTACCCGCATCGAGGAATACTGTTCTGTCTTTTTATATGTAGTAACCATATTTATTACTGCATAAAATGGGCAATCTGAAAGATATAAAACCTATTCTACCTCATCAGGAAAAGAAATATTTTCTGAAACACTCCAATCCGTCCCTAAAATACACTTTAAATACTTCCCCGTACCCTATTATGTTTTTGTTCATGCATCTCATTAATAATGCTTAAATTTGTCAAAAACCAAAACATATGTCAACAGCAGCAACAGCAAAAAACTCACAGTATTTTATTGACCTTGAAGACCAGTACGGAGCGCACAACTATCATCCTCTTCCAGTAGTTCTGGACCGTGGAGAAGGTGTTTTTGTATGGGATGTGGAAGGCAAAAAGTATTATGATTTCCTTTCCGCTTACTCTGCTGTGAACCAGGGACATTCTCATCCCAGAATTGTATCGGCGCTGGTAGAACAGGCTCAGAAACTGGCCCTTACTTCACGAGCATTTTACAATTCAAAACTGGGGGAATATGAGCAGAAAATCACTACCCTTTTCGGATTTGATAAGGTACTTCCTATGAATTCCGGAGCCGAAGCCGTAGAAACTGCCGTAAAATTAGCCAGAAAATGGAGCTATGAAGTAAAAGGAATTTCAGAAAACGCAGCCAAAATTATTGTTTGCGAAAACAATTTCCACGGAAGAACCACTACTATTGTTTCTTTCTCCAATGATCCTGATGCCAATCAGAATTACGGGCCTTTTACCCCCGGATTTATAAAAATTCCTTACAACGATATTGCCGCACTGGACGAAGTACTGAACAGAGAGGCAGGAAATATTGCCGCATTCCTGGTAGAACCTATTCAGGGTGAAGCCGGTGTTTATGTTCCGGACGAAGGATTTCTTAAAAACGCATCTGAACTATGCAGAAAACATAACGTACTGTTTATTGCAGATGAAGTTCAGACCGGTATTGCGAGAACAGGGCAGCTGATTGCCTGCCATCATGAGAATGTGCAGCCTGATATCCTGATCTTAGGGAAAGCCCTTTCAGGAGGAATGTATCCCGTATCTGCAGTATTGGCCAATGACAACATTATGAATGTGATCAAGCCGGGACAACACGGCTCTACATTCGGAGGAAACCCTATTGCCTGTGCAGTGGCAGTGGCGGCTCTGGATGTGGTTGAAGATGAAAAATTATCTGAAAGAGCAGAAGAGTTGGGCAAGCTTTTCAGAGCTGAAATTGAAAAAATAATTGGCAAAAGCAACCTGATTACCAAAGTAAGAGGAAAAGGCCTTTTAAACGCTATCTTAATTAATGATACTCCGGACAGCTCTACAGCATGGGACTTATGCTTAAAGCTAAAAGAAAACGGCCTTCTTGCGAAGCCTACCCACGGAAATATCATCAGATTGGCACCTCCTTTGGTGATTACAGAAGAGCAGCTGTTAGACTGCGTCAAAATCATTGAAAAAACTATTACAGAATTTCATTAATGAAGTTATCAGTCTGTTATATTGTTTTAAATGGGGAAAGAATCATTGAGAAAAGTATCAGGAGCATCTATGAGATCGCCGATGAGATTATTGTCGTTGATTCTTTTTCCACAGACAAAACCGAAGAAATCTGCACCGGGTTTCCAAAGGTAAAATTTATTCAAAAAAAATTTCTCGGCTTCGGCTGCCAGAAAAACTATACCCTGTCTGAAGCTTCGGGAGAATGGATCCTGTTCCTGGATTCTGATGAAGTTCCGGATCGGAAGGCAGTAGATGCCATTAAGGAAATATTGAGCAATCCTAACCCTCCCTATAACGTTTATGAGATCCACTTCAACAACATCCTGTTGAAAAAAACCATTAAATATGGCGGATGGGGAAATGTATGGAGAGAAAGGTTTTTTAAAAAAGGACATGGAAAATATACTGACGATTTGGTCCATGAATGTTTTATAACACAAGATAAAAAGGGAAAACTGCCCGGAAATATCGATCATTATACCTATAAAAGTATTGCCCATCATATTGAAAAAATCAACAGCTATACCCAGCTGATGGCAGAGAAAAAAGTTTCCAATGGAAAGTCTGTATCTATTTTAAAGATTGTTTTTTCGCCATTTTATGATTTCATGAAAACCTATTTTTTCAAGTTTGGCTTTCTTGATGGCGTTGCAGGATTTTATATCTCTATCACCGGAGCATTTTACACTTTCCTGAAATATATAAAGATCAACGAGATTCTTAAGCTCAAATAATTTATATTTAAAACACAATAGCCGGACTGCATATTTCCGGCTTTTTTTATTCACAACACAGGCATATTCAAAGGCTTAAACATTATTTTAATTTTTTTTTAAGCTCACGCATCTGATATTTAATTATTTTTGAAGGTTGTAACAGATCTATTTTTTTGTAGACTTATCAACATAAAATCAGTCATTCAATTAAAAACATTGGAATTATTATAAACGTAAGATCGTTATAGATACGTTTTATAAAATTCAGATAACCATGCTTAGATTCATCAAAAGGACGCTAGGATTTTCAAAAACAGAAAGTGTCCGTATTCTCATGTATCATAAAGTACTGCCGGAGAAAGAAATTCCGGACAGAGATCTTCTTACTGTGTCTGCAGAAAACCTTGAGAGCCAGTTTAAATACATTAAAAGCAATTACAATACTTTATTTTTTAATGATCTGAATACCAGCAGCCAGCTGAAGCATAAACTCATCCTGACATTTGATGACGGGTATCTCAATAACCTCCAATACCTGATTCCCTTACTGGAAAAGTATAAGCTGAAAGCCACGATCTTCGTTCCAACCGAGCTTATCGAGAAAAGTGAAAAAGAAGAAAACCGCCAGTTGATGACCTTTGACGAGATTAAATCCCTTAATCCCGAACTGGTTGAAATAGCCCTGCACAGCCATGCCCACAGGAATTATTCTCAAATCTCCTTACAGGAAGCTGCAGACGATCTTCATAAAAATATCCGTACCCTGGAGGAAAAAGCTATTCCCTTTACAAAGGTACTCGCGTATCCGTATGGTAAGTTTCCCAAAAAAGGTAAGCAGAAAAAAGAATTTTTCTCTATCCTCGAAAATGCAGGAATTACCTCTGCAGTACGCATCGGCAACAATATTGCCTATTATCCGTGGAAAAATAAATTTGAGATCAAAAGGATCGATATCAAAGGAGGCGACAGTTTTAATGTATTTAAGTGGAAACTGAGACTCGGAAAAATCAAATTCTAAGTCAACAGCCCGCTGTAAAGTTTTTCATAAGCAGCCGCCATTTCAATATACCCGAATTTTATTGCCCTGCCTTTTAATTTTAAGGCGTATTCCTCTTTTCCGGAGCCATAAATCTGCATTCCCGATGCATAAACCTGCTGCATATGCTCTGCCGAAAAATCATCAAAATAGAAAGCCAGGTCTCCCCCAATTTCTGGAAGACTCGTTAACTTACTTAGAAAAACAGGCTTCCCAAAATACATGGCTTCTACAGGCGGAATTCCAAAACCTTCTGCCAGTGAAGGATGACAGTAGGACTCACAATGTTCCAGAAGGAAATATTTTTCATTATTATCTACATTTTCCAAAATATGCACTCTCCCCTCCAGTCCGAGTGTTTTGATTTTTTCTAAAAACTGTTCTTTGTAGGCAGATTTTACAGAGGAAGTGATCAGTACAAGATCTCTGTCGTTTTTTGAGATAAGATCCAGCAGCACTTTCTGGTTCTTTTTTGGAAAAAGGACCCCGATATTCAGAATGTATTTCTTACCGATGAAACTGTAACTTTTGCCGGAACTGAAATTTGTAGTTTCTGGAAAAATGAGTCCGTTATAGATCACTTCGATTTTAACATTGTTTTTCAGCTTGAAAAGCTCTTTGTTTTTAAGAAAATCATCTTTCACAAACTCTGAGATGCAGACTATTGCATCCGCATTCCCGATATTCTCCTGAACAAGCTTCTTGCTTTTATTTACTTTCCGTTCTGAGCTGTTATCGTGTAAGAAATTAAGATCATGGAGCGTCACCACTTTCTTCTGCCCTTTCTTTATAGTATGAAAATATTCAGAAAGCTGATGAGTGGTATGAATTAGTGAAAAAAGCCTGATATTGACCGGAAATTTCTTTTGCCAGAACTTCCAGCCGATAATATTAAACTTTTTTTTTGTCTGTGGAATATTTTTTTTCGGACCGTAAAAAGTATAGTCAAAACCAGAGGCTTTTTCGTCCAGACCCTTTATTAATGAAACACATACGTTGGCAATTCCCGACTTCGGGTACTTTAATCTTTCGGCATCAATAAGAATTTTCTTTTGCATTCCACTCAGGGTTTTCATCAAAAATATAAATTTAATTATGAAATTTTTATTTTTGCAGTATGAAAATTTGTTTAATCAGCTTCGATTTCTGGCATTATGATGAACACATAGTGGAAAAACTGAGTGATAAAGGCATTGAGGCATGCCATATCAACATCGGAGCCTTTACCCATAAAAACACTGGTGAGCGTATAAAAAACACTTTCAGCAAGATTTTTCTGGGCAAAAACCCGAAATATCACAAAAGACAAAGTTTCATACTGGAATCTCTGGAAAAAATCGGCAAACAGGATCAGATCCTGGTCATCAATCCTGAAGCTATTGAGGAAAACATTCATAAGAAGATCAGGGAATACACAGACCGGAATATTACCTATCTTTATGACAGCATGGCCAGAAACCCCGCGACCCACCTTCATCATTTTGATACTATATTTTCTTTTGATGATAATGATGTGAAAAATTTCGGTTTCGAAAAGATCACCAATTATAATTACCTCGACCATATTCCTGCCGAAAAACAACATCCCAAGCTGGATCTGTTCTACATTACATCCTATGATAAAAAAAGGCTCTCTGCCTTGAATCTTTTGATCAACAGGTTGCATCCTCTGAAAATAAAATTTGAGGTATACATGGTAGGCAAAAAAGGCTGGAAAAACAAACTGAACCAGATTATTGATCCCAAAAACATTGATATTTTAAAGTTCGGAAGAAAAAAAATACCTCATCATGCGCTGCCTGACTATTACAAGAATACCAAAGTGATTCTTGATCTGATGCGTGCGAACCAGACCGGGCTTAGCTTCAGGATATTTGAAGCTATGGCGCTGGAAAAGAAAATCATCACGGATAATCCTACAATTAAAACGTATGATTTTTACAATCCTAACAATATCCTGGTCTTGGATAAAAATTTCCGTAATGTAAGCAAAGATTTTTTCAATACGCCATACGAAAAACTGCCTGAAGAAGTTTATAACAAGTATACGCTTGACCATTGGGTGAATACCGTATTTAAACTGAATCCATGACAGAAATAAAAAATGTACTTATTGTAACCCGGGAATATCAGTCTTCCCGAACTCCCAAAGTAGGCGGCACAGGTGTTTTTTATAAGAATTTGTGCGCAGAGCTTATCAAGAGAGGTATCTCAGTGCATGTTTTCCTGATCTCAAAACAAGCATTTGATATAGAAGAGAATGGTATAAAGATCCATTCCGTAAAAGATATTTTTAAAGCCAATCCTCTTCTTGAGCTGCTAAGATCGGCTACCGGAAAAGTAAAGGCTCTTGAAAAAATTCATTTTAAAACCTATTTGACGGAGAAAAAAATAATTTCGGAGAAAATAAGTGCCTGGATCAGGAAAAATAATCTTCATTTTGACATCGCAGAAACCCATGATTTTGACGGGCTGGCACTTTCTATTCCCAAAGGAATTCCTTATGTGATCAGATGCCACGGTTCCTGGTCTGTTCTGGAAAAGTATTTCGGATATAAAAAAGTTCATAAAGGGAGAATCTTCTGTGAAAAGGAAGCCTTTAAAAGCTCGAAAAACATCATTGTGATATCCAAGTACAATGAGACGATCAATAAAAGCCTTTTCGGCATTAAAAACCCCAAACTCATCTACAATGGTATTGATGAAAAGTTCTACAAACCTTCCGGAAATGCGGAGGTCATTCGCCAATCTGTTTTCTATTTAGGAAATGTATCCTACGAGAAAGGTGCGGAAACCCTGATTAATGCATTTATTAAACTAAGAAAAAAATATCCCGAAGCATCGCTCCATTTTATTGGAAAACCCAACCACTACCCCGATTATATAACCGAAAACATACAGGATCCGGAAACCAGGAATTCAATTCATTTTTACGGAAACAAACCGGGTGTGGAAATTGTGGAGCTTATTGGCAAAGCAGAGGTAGTTTGCTTCCCCTCCAAAGGTGAAAATTTTAGCTTATCTTTGCTTGAGGTAATGGCTATGCAGAAACCCGTGGTGTGCTCTGCAATAGATTCCTTTAAAGAAATTATAGAGGAGCCTGTAAATGGTCTGATTGCCGGGGAAGATCACTTCCACGAAAAGATAAGTCTTATTTTTGAAGACGATGAGCTGAGGAACAGGATTTCAGTAAATGCCCGGAAATTAATAGAATCACAATTCGGTATTGATAAGATGGCAGATGAAACCCTGAGTTATTATAACGGTATTTTATAGAATACAATTTCTATCTAACGGAAATAATGACCGTATTTCTTAGTTTATCCTAAGTTTTAGAATATGAATGCGAAGGAACAAATTGAACATTTAGAAAAGCAGCTTAAAGCACTTAGAAAAAAATATTATATCAAGTCTTTTTTCAGGAAAGCCAAAAGACTTGTCACGGATTTTTTACCGCTGGACTCCATCCCTTCTGAAAACTGTACGGAGAGAATTACGATCAGTGACAAAGAAGAGTCGGAATTGTTTCTGCCTAAAACATTTGATACTATTACGCAGGCTTCTATAAAAGCTCCTAAAAACCCAATAGAGATTTTTGCCCTTCAGAATGTTCTCTGTATCCCGAATTCTACCTATTTTTTAGATCTTAAAAAAGAGAAGATCTACTATGAAAGATGGCATGACGACGACAGGATCACGTATGTCTACAATACCAACAATCTTTTGCAGCATTCGATGACTCTGGCCAAGGTGAAGAACTATAAAGAGGTTTATTATGATGAGGAAGCTATTTTCATGGGTGGAACGTTTACTTTCAATTATTATCATTTTCTGGTAGATATCCTTTCCAAAGTTGAGTATTTCAAATATATTCCTGATGCGAAAAATAAGCTTATCGTTATAGATGAAGATGTGCAGAAGGTTGAAAACCTGAAGGACCTCCTCATGTTCTTTTTGAAAGATTATAAAATTGTATTCCTCAGTCACGAAAAAAATTATTACCGCTTTAAAAAGCTGTGGCATATTACCAGCAACAATTATGCAGTCCCGAATATTATGCCGGGAATGACCTATGAAGCAGGGTTCACCAAGCTGTCGAAATCATCGCTTCAATATCTCCGGAAAACAGCCTTTGACAACCTGGACCTCACTAAAGTCCGCATTCAGCCTGTTAAAAGAATATTTATCTCCAGAAGATCTCAGTATAGAAAATATAATGAAGAAGAAATTCTGGCATTGGTACAAAAGCATGGTTTTGAAGAGGTATTTTTTGAAGATCTGAATATTCATGAGCAAATCTATCTCGTCAACAATGCCGAGTATATTATCGGCCCAAGCGGCGCAGCCTGGACGAATGTATTATTCGCCAATGCAGGAGCCAAAGGACTAAGCTGGTTCAGTTCCGTATGGGGAGATTTTGCGATTTTTTCTACCTTGGCTAAGCAAGCAGGCTTCGATCTTTATTTCTATATTTATCCACAGGATTATGAAGGGTTTCATGAGGATTACAGATTGGATCCTGAAATTTTTAATGAATATCTGGAGCGGTTACTTAAAACTTAGACGGAAATGGATAATTCTGAACTAAAGTCACAAACACTTTATGATAAAAAACATTAATGATAACCCATTCTTAACCTCTATATTTTTGGTTCTGGTTCTCCTGCCATTAATCTATTTCACCTATACCCTAAGAAATACGTTTTTGGACGATTCGTACATAACGCTTACTTATTCCAAGCATTTTTTTCAGGAAGGAAAACCCTGGTATAATATAATAGATGAGTTTCAGGGAAACGGGCAGACCAGTATTTTATGGATGCTGATTCAAAGCTTGTTCTTCAATTTCGACAAGATCATTAACCCTATTTATATAAACAAGGGCATCAGTTTACTACTGATTATTATTGTCTTAGCATCCTTGTTCCAGAGCTTCAAAATACAGGGATCTTTCCTGATGAAGGTCTTTATACTTCTGTTTTCCGTTTTATTTAGTACCTGGTCAGCTTTTAATATTTCTCACGGTTTAGAAACTGTTTTTTTTACTACAATCTTGTTCCTCTTTCTGAAATACAGAACTCATAATATTGCTTATTTCTTAGCGTTTTTATTACCCTTTATCAGGCCTGAATCTATTATATTCACTTTGTTTTTTGTAATCGACACTCAGCTCTTCAGCAAAACTTTTTTCAAAAGAGCATTATGCGTTTTAGTTTCTGTGCTTCTGTATTTTCTATATACGGCTCACTTTTATGATGAACTGATTCCACTGCCTTTCCTGTTAAAAAATATCAGGGAATTTTCATCTGAAAAGATTCTGAATTTCATAACGGTGGCAGTTATTTTCTTACCTATTATTATTTACGCTGTAAAGAATTACAAAACAAGATTCATTTTCTATGCACCCTTGTTTTTCTTTATCATCTATTACTCTTTCTTTATAGATGAAGTGATGAATTTTTTTGACCGTTACAGATTTCCATTGTTTGTATATTATATTTATTTCTTACGGTATGAAAATATAAATGTGTTTAAAAACAAGAATCTAAACATTATTCTACTTACCTTGAGTACAGCAGGAATCTTCAATTATTGCAAACACCTAGATTCTCATAGAACTTTTTTTGTAAATGCCTATTCCAAAGCGATGGAGAACGGACCGATATATATTGGAAAGTATTTAAAGGAAATATCGGTAATGGAAAACAAAAAATTTAAGATCATTAATTCTGATGCCGGAGCAATCGCTTATTTTTCAGATTGCTATTTATATGATACCTGGGGACTGAATAATGCTACCTTATTACTAACAAAAAAAAATAAAGACTGGAATGCTTATTTGTCTTACCTTAAGCAGGCAAACCCGGATTTTATTATCCTTATATCAAAAGATTATCATAATTTTATTCCAAAACTTGACTTTGAAGAAAGAATATACAAATACTTTTCTCTTCACAATCTAAAACCGGTTTTAGTAAGAAAATCTACAGATGAATATTATTATTTCATTTATAGAATCCATCCTTAATCTAACAGTAAAATTCCATACGAAGCCAAAACAATGAACAATCCGCCGCTTGTAAGCCTCATCATCATTACCATGAACCATGAAAAGTTCATTGAACAGGCATGCTTGTCTGCCATTTCGCAAGCCTATCCCAATTATGAAATCATTCTTTTGGATAATGCTTCCCAGGATAAAACATTTGAAAATGCCGAAAAGGTCCTTTCTAAATTTGGCCGGCAGTATAAGATGATCCGGAATTCTGAAAGTTTTGGAGTCGCAAAAAATATTAATATTGCAGTTTCACATGCTTCGGGAGAATATGTTTCATTGCTTTCAGGAGACGACTGGTTTACTGAGGATCATCTTGCAGAGAAGGTTTCATACATTCAGAAGAATCCGGTAGATTTTATTCTTTCAGATGGTTATAAATATTATCAGTCTGAAGATAAAATGACAGATGCCTATACCCCAAAAGAAAAGAAACAGATTATAGATACCCTTGACCGTTTTTTCCATGAAAATGTTTCTGAGAACAAAACAGCCAATGTAGGGACATTTGTAAAAAAAGAGCTTCTGGTGAACTATCCGTTTGATGAAAATATCAATACCGAAGACTGGGATATGAACCTGAGACTTACCTCCAAAGGATACAAAATAGGCTTTATCGATAAAAAACTGTTTTACTACAGGATTCTTTCCACAAGCCTTTCAAGAAACTGGAAGCTGATGAAAGATTCCTATGAAAAAGTGACTCATAAATACCTCGATTACATCAAAGCCGACAAGGAGCTTTATAAAAAATACCGGCTGAAACTTATTCATTTCAAGTATGAAATCCTTTTGTCCGAAACAGATTCTGAGTCCGAAAAAGAGAGACTGCGAACGGAATGGAAAAAAGAAAAATACAAGGTCAAGTATAAAAATCCGGTTTTATTCTTTAAACTGCTGATGCTTAAATAAAATAGATGGTTTGAGGATGAAGAAAAGTTTATTAATGTTTTCAACCACGAATTCACGAATTTGCACAAATAATCCCGCAACATTTTAATAATTTCATTAAAATATAACATAAGCATATGTGCAAATCCGGGAAATCTGTGGGAAACAAATTTGCATTATAGAAAGGGGATCAGTGTAAAAAATAATATAAATAAGAACTACCAGTTCCCCTCTTCAAGCTTTCAGCCCTTTAATCTTAATTTTCTTACCCCGAACTCAGGTAATTTTAAGTAAATTTGCACAAAATTTTTATTGAAATGGAGAAAGTAAGAGTCCGTTTTGCTCCAAGTCCTACAGGACCTTTGCATTTGGGAGGCGTAAGAACCGCATTATATGATTATCTTTTTGCCAAAAACCAGGGTGGTGAATTTGTGCTTCGTATTGAAGATACAGATACGGCAAGATATGTAGAAGGAGCTGAAGAATACATCGAGGAAGCTTTAGAATGGTGCGGAATCATTCCTGATGAAAGTCCTAAGAAAGGAGGAAAATTTGCCCCTTACAGACAATCTGAAAGAAGAGACATCTACGACAGATATACAGAGCAGATCCTGAAAACAGACTACGCTTACATCGCTTTTGATACTCCGGAAGAGCTGGATGCCATCCGTGCTGAATTTGAAGCCAACGGTGAAGTTTTCTCTTATGATAATAAAACCAGAAATCGTCTAAGAAACAGTGTTGCCCTTTCCGAAGAAGAAGTTCAGAAATTACTGGATGAAAAAACACCTTATGTGGTAAGATTCAAAATGCCGGTAGACAGAACCCTGAATCTTGAAGACATTATCCGCGGACATTCTTCCGTGAATACCAATACACTGGATGACAAAGTTCTTGTGAAGAACGACGGAATGCCTACCTACCATTTTGCCAACATCATTGATGACCATGAAATGGAAATTTCCCACGTGATCCGTGGTGAAGAATGGCTGCCGTCTTTAGGACTTCACACCCTGTTATATGAAGCGATGGGTTGGGAAGCTCCGCAGTTCGCACACCTGTCCCTGATCCTGAAGCCGGATGTATCAACTTTAATCAATAAAGACAATATCGACGGTATTACAAAATCTTTTGCAGAAGAATTTGTTTTGAAAAACAGTCAGTTTTCTTTTGATGAATCAGCAGAGCTTATCAAATCTTTCTTTTCGGAAGTAAAAAGCCCGAGATTTAAATCCATGCTGGGCGAAAACGATAAAGATAACCCGTTAACCGCTTCCGTAAAACAGTTTTTAAAGAAAGGACTTTCCGGGAAATTAAGCAAAAGAGACGGTGACAAATTCGGGTTCCCGGTATTTCCACTGGATTTTAAAGATCCTGCAACAGGAGCCGTTTCAAAAGGATACAGAGAAAACGGATACCTTCCTGACGCATTCATCAATATGGTAGCATTACTGGGCTGGTCTCCTGCAGACGACAAAGAAGTCCTGTCGCTGGAAGAAATGGCCAAAGAATTTGATCTTCATAAAGTGCATAAAGCCGGTGCAAGATTCAGCAAAGAGAAATCAGAATGGTTCAATCATCAGTATATCCAGATGAAATCGGACGACGAGCTTCTAAAGCTGTTGAAAAATACAGATATTAACCTTTCCGGTGTTTCCGATGAAAAATTATTAAAGATCATTGGCCTGATGAAAGAAAGAGCTACTTTCCCTAAAGATATTTATGAAAACGGAAAATTTTTCTTTGAAGCTCCCCTTTCTTATGATGAAAAAGCATCGAAAAAAGCATGGAACGAAGAAACATCTGCTGTTTTAGGTGAATTGGCAGAAAATCTTAACACTACTGAATTTACTTTAGAAATCCTGAAGCAGACAGTCCACGATTTCGCGGAAAACAAAGGCCTCGGCATGGGAAAAGTAATGATGCCGCTGCGTTTAGCTTTAGTTGGAGAACTAAAAGGTCCTGACGTTCCGGACATCATGGAACTGATTGGAAAAGAGGAAACTATCTCCCGAATAAACAATGCGATCAATAATTTTAAATAGTTTTTCATAATTTTTCATAAATTTGAAATATTTAATTTACTTCAAGAAATGGAATATTTAAGTTTCGAGCTTCCTATAAAAGATCTGATGGATCAACTTCAGACTTGTTCTTTAGTAGGAGAAGAAAGTGGTGTTGATGTAAAATTAGCATGCAGCCAGATTGAGGATAAGATTTTGGAAAAGAAAAAAGAAATCTACGGAAACCTTACCCCTTGGCAGAGAGTACAACTATCCCGTCATCCGGATCGTCCCTATACAATTGACTATATCAATGGAATGGTAGACAAAGGAAGTTTCCTGGAACTTCACGGAGACAGAAATTTCGCAGACGACCCTGCAATGATTGGTGGTTTAGCTACATTGGATGGTCAGAAAGTAATGATCATCGGAACCCAGAAAGGGAGAACAACCAAAGAAAGACAGCACAGAAGATTCGGAATGCCGAATCCTGAAGGATACAGAAAAGCTTTGCGACTGATGAAGCTTGCTGAAAAATTCAAGATTCCTGTGGTAACTTTAGTAGACACACCGGGAGCTTATCCTGGGCTGGAAGCTGAAGAAAGAGGCCAGGGAGAGGCGATTGCCAGAAATATCTTCGAAATGGTTCAGCTTAAAACGCCTATTTTCACTTATATCATCGGTGAAGGAGCAAGTGGCGGAGCATTGGGAATAGGTGTAGGAAACAAAGTATACATGCTTGAAAACACATGGTACACCGTAATTGCACCGGAAAGCTGTTCTTCTATTTTATGGAGAAACTGGGACCACAAGGAAGATGCAGCCAACGCATTAAACCTTACTCCACAGGATGCTTTAAGAGAAAAATTCATTGATGGTATTATTGAAGAACCTCTTGGAGGAGCTCAATATGACCCTGAAGTCGCTTATCTGAATCTTAAGCATTCTATTTTACAGAATATCAAAGCTTTTTCAAAGTTCTCAGGGCAGGAACTTGAAACCCAAAGGCAGGAGAAATTCATTGCAATGGGACAGTTTAAAGGATAAAAATAAAAAAAACGGTTAAGAAATTTCTTAACCGTTTTTACTTATAGTTTAGTTTTAATTGATCTTAATCAGCTACGTTAAGTGCAATTTCAATATCCTGGGTCACTTTCTTTATTGAAGAATATTTTGCATCACATACCATTGTCGTTAGTACATATTCTCCTTTATCGATCAAAATAAAGTTCTGCCCTTTTGCAGGAACGGTTAAATTATAATATTTTTTCCCGCTTATCTTCACCACAAGGTTACAGCTGGACCTGTTCTTGATATTGACGTAAGCCTCATTTTTGTTCATATCATTATTGAAAAGGTGAGTAAGCATTGCTGCAGTCTTTTTATTAGCTTCACTGGGTTCTGATTTTGAAACCCCGGCAGTTTTGGCCGAACTTACCGAGCCAACGCTTGCCAGCCTCTCTTCTTTCAAAGCATTGATAGCATCATTTACTTTATCAGTGTTCTTACTTTCAGCAGATGTTTTATTGGCCGCTATTACTTTACCGCTGTTCAGCTCATTGTTCTGAACAATTTTTTCTATTTTCTCTTTACTGATCGGCTTAATGGTAGGCTTGGCTTCAGGAGAATTATCCGCCATAATCATTTCAATCAGTTTTCTTTTAAAATAATCAGTTTTGGCATGTCCGGGATTCTGCTTCAGGAAACCGGCAATCACTCGGGCCTCTCTGGAAGCTTCAGCATCCTGCTCCGTGTAGATGATTACCGTTTCTTTTTCTACGACCGCCTTGGATTTCGATTTTTTCTTTTTTTGGGAGAAACCTAAGGCAAAAATGCATAGAAATATAAGTAGAAAGATTTTTTTCATTAATCAAGTCTTTAAAATAGTATTAAATATATCAATAACGTGAAAAGTCATTTTTTAGTTTATCATTAAAATCATTATCTTTGCACTGCTTTAAAATTAAGCTAAAAATTAATACTAATCTTAAATAAAAAAATAATACATATTATGTCTTATACACCAGCTGCTGCAGACGTAGCAAAATTAAGAAACCAAACAGGTGCAGGTATGATGGACTGCAAGAAAGCTTTAGTTGAAGCAGAAGGAGACTTCGAAAAAGCAGTAGATATCCTTAGAAAAAAAGGACAGAAAGTTGCTGCTAACAGAGCTGACAGAGAATCTTCTGAAGGTGCAGTAATCGCAAGAGTAAACGAGGACAACACTCTAGGGGTGATTATCTCTCTAAACTGCGAAACTGACTTCGTTGCTAAAAACGAAGACTTCATCGAGCTTGCTTACGAATTAGCTGAAATGGCTATTTTCGCAGCTACTAAAGAAGAACTTTTAGCTACAGATTTCCACGGACTTACTGTTGCTGATAAATTAATCGAGCAGACAGGAGTGATCGGTGAGAAAATCGAGATCGGGGCATTCGAAAGAATCGAAGGACCTTACCTTGGTGCTTACATCCACGCTGGAAACAAAATCGCTGCGATTACTGCACTTTCCGCTAAGGTAGACGGAGCTGACGAAGTGGCTAAATCTGTTTCTATGCAGGCTGCTGCAATGAACCCAATTGCTCTTGACGAAACCAGAGTTTCTCAGGAAACGATCGATAAAGAATTGGAAATCGAAAGACATAAACTTACTGAAGAAGGTAAGCCTGCAAACATTATCGACAATATCCTTAAAGGTAAAATGCAGAGATTCTACAAAGACAACACTTTGGTACACCAGGATTTCATCAAAGACAGCTCTATTTCTGTAGCTGATTATGTAAAATCTGTAAATGCAGACCTTAAAGTAACAGGATTTGTAAGAGTAAGCCTAGCTTAATTATCTTTCAAATAAGAATACTGATCCCGGTGAAATTCACCGGGATTTTTTTATGCGCCATTGCTAACCGAGCTAAAAAACAGAATTGACAGATTCGAATTTCGTATGGGTTTTAATTAAAAATCGTGATTAATTTTTAACTTTTGTTATATTTATTTAACACTATTTCAAATATTATTTTAAATTTGTAGAAATCCTAATTCCACACACATGAAAAGATTTCTACTCAGCTTAGTATTATTTCTTTTATCAATTAATCCGCTCTTTGCACAAAGGGATACGGAACACTGGTTTGCTCCTATGGCGGCAAAACCTTCTGCTTTGTCGGTTCCAAAACAGGCTTTATACTTTTCTACGGATTCAACCACACCTTTTCCTGTAGAGATATACAGTAATGGAGCACTGCTTGGAACAGTAACCATTATGAAGGGGGATCCCAAAACCTTTGACATCACAACGGCAACGATGATTACCAATCTGCCCACAGAAATGTTCACAGCCGTTGGTAAAGGGATTTATACTAAAGGGACAAAGCCCTATTATGTAAATTTCAGGTTTAGTGTTACCAGCCACGGAGAAATATTAACTTCAAAGGGGAAAGCAGGTATTGGGAAAAAATTCTATGTTGCCGCTTCTCCAATGACCGGGCAGTCCATTACTTATTTAAATTTTACAACCGGAGTTTTAGCTACGGAAGACAATACTACAGTTACCGTTTCCGGATATAGCCCGGGATTACAATTTACCAACGGTACTACAGGAACCACCAATCCAACCATGACATTCACCCTTAATAAAGGGCAGGCATATATTATCGAGGGCAGAGACAATACAGGAACCAATGCCACAGGTTTTATCGGTGCCAAAATAGTATCTGATAAACCGGTATCTGTGACTAACGGTAACTTTAACGGTCAGTTTGCTCTTCCTCCAAGTGCAGGATCTGCCGGCTCAGACATTGTTATGGACCAATCTGTACCAACAGACAGACTCGGAAACGAATTTGTCCTTGTTAAAGGAAACGGTGACAGTGATGACGGAGATGAAGATGCACTCATTATAGCAACAGAAGACAACACAGAAGTATTCCTTAACGGCTCTACCACTCCGATTCAAACTCTGAATGAGGGTCAGTGGGTGAGAGTGGGCCAGGGACCTAACAATACTTATGTATTCCCATATATTGATCAGGGAAGTTCTCACTTTAATATGCATATCAAAACTTCTAAAAATGCTTATGTATATCAGCTTCTTGCCGGCCTTCCCAACAGTGCGGCAACAGAAGGATTCAATTATATTCCACCTTTGAACTGTTTCCTGCCAAGGAAAATTGACGAAATAGGATTGATCAATGAGCTGCCTGAAACCAATTCCAGCGGTACTAAAAATGTAAAATTAAATATTCTTACTGAGACAGGTGCAATTGTTAATGTGACTATGAACGGAGCGCCTGCTCCAACAGTTCAGGGTCCTTTTACTGTAACAGGAACTACCGCATGGGTATCTTATTCTGTTCCCAATGTAACTGGAAACGTTACCGTTACTTCTTCAAAAGCAGTTACTGCAGGAATTTCCGCAGGAAGTGGAGCTGTAGGATACGGAGGCTATTTCGCAGGTTTCTCATCAATTCCTGTTATTGCAAAAAAATCAGGTGAGTGTGCACCAGGCATTGTATTAGAAGTGGATGACGGTTATGAAAGTTATCAATGGTTTGTAAACGGGACTGCTATCCCGGGAGCAACAGCCAATACGTTCTCACCTACAACTTCAGGAAATTACACTGTAAAAGTAACAATGGGTACATGTCCTCCTGTTACAACCCCTATTTATAAAGTATATACCTGTTTAAAACTGACTACTCAAACTCTGAGCGCATGTTCCACAAAGGTAATTACGCCGGCATTCACATCTTCAACACAAACGCCGGTACCAGGTACACTGGTTATTATTACTGCACCAACCCATGGTACAGCTGTAGTAAACTCAAACGGAACAATTACCTACACTCCTACAGCCAACTACTATGGTCCGGATCAGATCGTATATAAATTCTGTGGTAATGCTACTGAGTTTATCGATTGTGAGCAGGTTACTTTAAATCTTACCGTAGTACCTTTCGTAGTGAGAGACGCCATACTTAAGGCATGCCAGTATGATGTAGATCCTTATGCTTATTTTGATCTTACTAAAGCAAGCATTACTGACTACAATGGAGTTATAAAAAAATACTATCCTACGATGGCTGACCTTACTGCAGGTACCAACGAAATTACTACTCCTACAAATTATCCGTCTGCCGGAGGATATGTTTATGTAAAAGTTACCACCAACGAAGGATGTGTAGCAACTGCAAAAATTCAGTTGATTGCTCTTCCGATTAAAAAATCACCAATTCTTGTTGACCAGTATATCTGTGCAGACGGCCATACAGATCTGGATGCAGGTCCAGGATACGATTCTTATTTATGGAGTAACGGAGCTACAACTTCTTCCATTCAAAATGTAGGTATTGGAGAATACACTGTCATTCTGGGCAAAAACGGATGTTTACTTCCACAAATTGTAAGAGTGAAAAAAGCTGAAGATCCGGTAATCACAAAGATTGAAATATCCAACACAACAGCAACAGTAATTGTAAACGGCGGAAAACCTCCATACAAATATGCTGTAGATACACCAACCAACTGGCAGGATTCCAATGTATTCACAGGACTTACAAGAGGCCAGCATACTTTCTATGTAAAAGATGCTTACAATTGTGATCCTACTACAGTGGAAGTAACGGTTCCTAACCTGGTCAATGCTATTACTCCTAACGGTGATAATAAAAATGACTTTATTGATTACAGTGAGCTGGCCTATAAAGAAAACCTTTCTTTTGTAATTTATGACCGATATGGAAACATGATTTTCACCGGAAACAAGTTCAACAATTACAAATGGGACGGAAAACATTATGACAAAAAGCTTGTAACCGGAACCTATTGGTATCATATCAACTGGAATGAATCCAATAAAGAAAAAACTCCTATCTATTACACCGGGTGGATTTTAGTTAAAAACATCGAATAACCCATCTTTAAGCAATAAATAATTAACCGCGATTTGAAATCGCGGTTTTTTTTTGACAAAAAATCGATTTTTTTTACACATTTTATAATCTCACTTAAAATATTCTCCTATTTTTGCGCCAATCCTAATTCCCATATATATGAAAACATTTTTATTAGCTTTTCTTTTGCTGTTTACAGCAGCTCATCCGCTTTTTGCGCAAAGAGATACGGAACATTGGTTTGCTCCAATGGCGGCAAGAAGTACCAACATTCTCAGCCCCCAACAGGCATTGTATTTTTCTACAGATTCTACTACTCCTTTTCCTGTAGAAATTTACAGCAACAACATTCTGCTGGGGACAGTGACGGTCGCCAAAGGTGCACCCCAAACATTTCCCATTCCTTTAGGAAATATCATTGTCAGCAATACTTCCGAAATGTTTGCTCCGGTAAACAAAGGATTGTACACAAAAGGGACAAAACCTTATTTTGCCACATTCAGGTTTTCTGTAAGCAGCCATGGTGAAATCCTGACTTCCAAAGGAAAAGCAGGAATCGGTAAAAAGTTTTACGCAGTAGTTTCGCCTATAGAAAATCCTGTAACTGCACTGAATTTCACTACCGGTATCATGGCGACGGAAGACAATACTATAGTCACTGTATCGGACTATTCTTCCAATGTGGAATTCAGCAATGGCTGGACTGGTGTAACCAATCCGTCTCTCACATTCACCCTTAATAAAGGCCAGTCCTATATCATTGAAGGAGTTGGCGATAAAGCAGGAAACAAAGAAGGTTTCATCGGTGCCAAAATAGAGGCGGATAAACCTATTTCTGTGACTAATGGAAATTTTAACGGGCAGTTTGCTATCATTCCACCCGGTTCTTTTTTTGACGGGGCAGATATCGTTATGGACCAGTCCGTACCTACAGACAGACTGGGAAATGAATTCGTTCTGGTAAAAGGAAACGGAGATATTAGCGAAAGAATGGAAGATGCCCTGATTGTTGCTACAGAAGGAGGCACTCAGGTATTCATCAACAATGGAGCAACACCCGCAATAACCTTAAATGAAGGAGAAAGCTACAGGGTGAACCAACTCAACAACAATAATTACATCAACCAGGGTAATAATCACTACAACATGTACATTAAAACAACCAAAAACGTTTATGTGTACCAGCTACTGGCAGGTGTTGCTAATAGTAATGCTACTGTGGGGTTCAATTATATTCCTCCATTGAACTGCTACCTTCCCAGAAAAATTGATGAAATAGGAAACATTAATATCCTGCCTCCTACTACTAATAATGTTAAATTAAATATTCTCACAGAAACCGGTGCAGCAGTTACTGTAAACGGTGGCACGCCGCCTGCAACCCAAGGACCTTATCCTGTGCTAGGAACCTCATCATGGGTGTCTTATTCTGTACCGAATGTTACAGGAAACGTAACGATTACCTCATCAAAAGCTGTAACTGCAGGAATCTCCGGCGGAAGTGGTGTTGTAGGCTATGGCGGATACTTCGCCGGATTCTCTTCTATCCCGGTGATTGCCAAACAAACCGGTGACTGCATTCCCGGAATTGTACTGGAAGTAGACGACAGTTTTGACTCTTATCAGTGGTTCAGGGACGGCACTCCTATCACCGGAGCTGTAACCAATTCTTATATCCCTACACAATCGGGTAATTATACTGTAAAAATAACGGTAGGTTCCTGCCCGCCTATAACCACTCCGGTATATAAAGTATTTACATGTCTTACGGAAACTACTTTAAACCAAACGGTTTGTGATGGGGTTAAGCTGATTGTCCCAACATTTACCAATTCCACCCAGTCTGTAGTGCCGGGCAGCGTAATCATCGTTACACCACCTGTTAACGGTAATGCAGTTGTTGATCCTGCTACAGGAGTTATCAGCTATGCTCCTGCCTATAGTTATGTGGGCCCCGATTCTTTTGTTTACAAGTTCTGTGGAAATAACCCTGACTTTACAGACTGTGAGGAAGTAACTTTAAATTTAACAGTTTCTGAAAGCCCAATTGTTACCAATGCATCCTTAAGAACATGTTATCTGGAAGCTAATCCGGCGACCGGTTTATTTAATCTTACCAATGCTCCAGTCAGTACGCAGCCGGGAGTTACCAAAAAATATTATCCTTCTCCTACGGATGCAGACAACAGTACTAACGAAATTTTAAATCCTGCCAATTATATTGCTCCTACCGGGGTTGCATACGTAAAAGTAATTAATGCGAATGGCTGCTACAGAATTGCAGAAGTTTCCCTTACCGTTCTTCCTCCGGTTAAATCTGCTGTTCTTGTTGATAAGATTATTTGCGTGGAAGATAAAACAACGCTTGACGCAGGGCCAGGATTCAATGGTTATGAATGGAGCACCGGTGCAACGACACAGGCAATCAGTAACGTTGGCGTCGGAACCTATTGGGTAAAGCTGAAAACCGGCGACTGTATTACCCTGCAGACCGTAAAAATATACGCCTCCGAACAACCTGTTGTTTCCAGCATTGATGTTTCAAATACCACAGTTACAGTATATGCAATAGGTGGAAATCCTCCATACCAATACTCATTGGATAATATCCAGTGGCAGGATTCCAACATTTTTACCGATGTGGCAAGAGGCACACCTGCGGTATATGTAAAAGACAGCTATAACTGCGATCCTATTAAAGTGGAAATTACTATTCCTAACCTGATTAATGCTATTACTCCTAACGATGATGGGGTAAATGATGTCCTGGATTATTCTTTACTGGCCGGTAAAAAGAATTTAGAGTTTACTATTTTCGACAGATACGGAAGCAAAATATTCCAGGGAGATAAATCTAACGGCTATAAATGGAATGGAACTTTAGGCGGAAGCAAAAGAGTTCCTACCGGAAACTACTGGTTTGAAATTCATTGGAATGAGCCTTCCGGAAAACAAACCGCAGTAAAATATACAGGCTGGATTCTTGTGAAAAGCAGAGAATAATTCCTGAAAAACTGACCATTTAAACCGCGATTTTATCATCGCGGTTTTTTTATTATTTTTTCAAGGTGTAAATCTATTTTATTATTAAATTTGTGTTAAACTCCCTCCACGAATGAAAAAAATTTTATCTTTTTTATTTATACTTTCCTTTTTCACCTTTGCCTTCGGTCAATTGGACAGAGAACACTGGTTTGCTCCCATGGTGGACAGAAGTGGAAGCCCCAGTCCTTATCAGAAATTATATTTATCTACCAACAGAACAACTCCCTTCCCTGTCAATATTTACAATAACAACCTTCTGATCGGTACGGTAACCATCAGTAAAAACAATCCCCAGAAATTTGATGTCCTCAGAAAATATATTATAACAACTCTTCAGGCAGACCTGTTTACTCCCACTACAAAAGGACTCTATCTGCAAGCAGACTTCCCATTTTATGCCAATCTCAGGTTTTCCGTATTCAACCATGCAGAGATTATTACATCTAAAGGAATACCTTCTACAGGAAAAAACTTTTATGTCGCCAATGCTCCCATAACGGTCGTTAATCCCATCTTAAATTTTATGACCAGTGTTCTGGCCACTGAGGACAACACAACAGTTACCGTAAGCGGATATAAACCAACGGTGCAGTTTTCCAACGGAACCACCGGCACTACAAACCCTACCATGACATTTACCCTTAATAAAGGGCAATCTTATATTATAGATGGTTCAGGTTCTACAAATACGGATGGTTTTATTGGTGCTAAAATCACTGCTAATAAACCGGTAAATGTGACCAATGGAAATTTCAACGGCCAGTATTCCGGAAATTTCCCTTCAAGTTCTGATATTCTGATGGATCAGTCTGTCCCCGTTGAAAGGCTTGGAAGCGAGTTTGCCCTGGTGAAAGGAAACGGAAGTGTAGGATCCAATATGGAAGGAGCCATTGTTATTGCTACAGAAGACAATACCCAGATTTTTGTCAATGATGAAATTCCTCCCCTTACTACTTTAAATGCGGGACAGTATTATGTTGTTCCAAACGCAAAATATAAACTGCAGGGAGCAGGGCATTACAATCTTTATCTTAAAACTTCCAAAAACGCTTATGTTTACCAGGTTCTGGCAGGGGATTCCGTGTCAGGAAGTGAAGTGGCAACAGGCGGTTTCAACTTTATTCCGGCCCTGAACTGCTACCTTCCCAAACAGATCAATGAATTAGGGTTTATTGATGAAAACTTTGTGCATTCCACCGCGAATCCATTAGGAATTCTTAATATTCCGACAAAGCTGAACCTTATTACGGAAAAAGGCGCCAATGTTACGGTCAACGGAGCTGTTCCGCCGGCAACCACAGGTCCTTTTAACATGACAGGTACCAATAACTGGGTGACCTACGGCATTCCTAATGTAACCGGAACTATTACCGTAATTTCCGACAAAGCTGTTACTGCAGGGATTACTGCAGGAAGTAATGCTGTAGGATATGGGGGCTTTTTTGCAGGTTTCCCTACACAGCCTGTTATTTTAAGATCGGGAGGAAACTGTGTTCCGGGAATTGTACTTACGGTAGATCCGGTAATTTATGATACCTATCAGTGGTATGTGAATGGAAACCTTATCCCCGGAGCTACAGGAGCATCCATTACTCCCACGCAGTCCGGATATTATACCTGTTCGGTAACCATGGGAAGATGTGCTCCTTTGGTAACAGAACAGTTTAAAGTGCTGAACTGTACAAAACTAACGACATCAACTTATAATGTCTGTAACACAAAAACTATTACTCCTGCGTTCAGCAGCTCTGCACAGACACCCGTTCCCTCTACTGTTGCTATTGTGAATGCTCCTACACTGGGGACGGTAGTCATAGATCCTGTGACCGGCATTATTACTTATTCCGTCAATACACCCGGAACCACCGGAACAGATACTTTCACCTATACTTTCTGCGGGGATGATCCTGTTTTTACAGACTGTGAAACCGTAACCGTCACCATCAATATTATACCTCTTATTGTCACAAATGCTACATTGCATGCTTGTAATATCAACGGGCAGGGAACCTTCAATCTCACTTCCGCCAACGTAACCAACAACTCACCGGTCACGATTACCTACTACCCTACGCTGGCAGATGCACAGACAGAAAATCCCAGTGCACTTATTACCTCTGCCAATGCTTATACTGCACCAGACGGAACTATTGTGTATGCAGTGGTAAAAAATAATCTTGGCTGTAAAAGTATCGCCCAGATCACCCTTTCTTTATACAACCTGGCTATTATAACCAACAATTATAACGGAACATTCTGTGATGATAATATGGACGGAACGGTCACCGTGAACTTGTCCAGTATAACAAATATTGTACTGAATAACCCCACCTATTTTACCAACGTAAGATATTATGCATCCCTTGCTGATGCCAATGCAGGAAACAACAATACACTTCCCAACAACTGGAGCTATACGGCTACTACTACTATTTACATCAGGGTAGAATCACCTGACGGCTGTGCCGTTGTTGTAAAACCTTTACAGTTCAGTATCGGAGCCCGTGTTACTTTATTGACCTCGGCAGTGGCTACAAGTATTTGTGATGATGATCTTGATGGAACAAAAGCGGTCAACCTTGCCCAATTCATTCCCCAGTTTACAACAGATCCTGCAGTAACTTACACTTTCTATGTAAGTCTGGGTAATGCTCAGAATAATATTAACCCTTTATCAGGTACAGTTAACGTTACAGGTACACAGACCTACTATATCAGATTTGAGAAAAGCGGGGCTTGTCCTGAGGTAGGATCAGTTAAGATTACTATCAAAACTCCTAAGAAATCTGACCTTTTAAAAGATCAGGTTATCTGTTCAAAAGCAACGACTAAGCTGGATGCCGGTCCCGGCTTTGAAAAATACCTGTGGAGCACAGGTGCTACTACTCCTTCTATTTCCAATGTGCCTGTTGGAAGTTACTGGGTAGAGCTTACCTTCAACGGATGTGTTTACAAACAATATGTGAATGTTACAGAAGCTCCTCTTCCTACCATCAGTTCTATTGAAATTAACGGTTCTACCGTGACAGTCGGAGTGATTGGCGGTACACCTCCTTATGAATATTCCCTGGATGGGGTGAACTGGCAAAGCATCAATGTTTTCTACAATGTACCGAGAGGAAGCCATACCGTATTCGTAAGAGACTCCAGATTATGCGGTGAAGTAGATAAGCAGTTTGCCATTATCAATCTGATTAACACCATCACACCTAATAGCGATGGCCACAATGATGAGATCGATTATTCTGCTTTAATGAGCAATCCGAATCTGGAATTCAGAATTTTCGACCGTTACGGTGCTGAAGTTTTCAGGGGAAGTCCAAGCAACCGATACATCTGGGACGGAAGAATGGGCGGAAGACCTGTTCCTACAGCAACATACTGGTATTTTATTACCTGGACGGAATATGGCACTTCTACTTCCGTAAAATATACGAGCTGGCTCCTGGTAAAAAATAAAGAATAGAATGATTTTACTCTAAAATTCATCATATCTTTTTATTAATGAAACATTTATAACATTCATTAACAGTTTAATGTTAAAGTTTAATATAACTTTAACCTGTAATCACTATCTAAATAGGTATAAATTGCTGTATTTCTACGTAATTTTGCCCCAATTATATGAAGAAGCTAATTACCCTATTGCTGCTGATTTTTCTGGCAAAAATCAATGCACAGACCTATTCCGGTGAGGTATTTTTAAGAGACAACTCGATCCTGTACCTCAACCAGGTTTACGTAACCAATCTTAACACCCAGAAAACCGTACTTACCGATTATAACGGTACCTATAATATTCCTGCTGCTCCCGGTGATGTGATCCGTTTTACTTCCATTGTCACGGAAAGGAAAGATGTAAAGCTTACTCCACAGATGATGCAGCAGAAAAACCTCATTGAATTAAAAATTGCCTATTATGAAATTCAGGAGATTGTACTCAACAGGTTCAAGCCTACAGGAAATCTCAGGTATGACGTAAATTCTATAAGAAAAGAAGATAAAGGACTTGCTATCAAAAAAGTGATTGGACTTCCTGAACCTAAAGGTGACGGAACTTCTCCTGAGCTTCCGGTTGCCGGATTAAGGGACGGAGGACTTACTTTCAGCCTGGAAAGCATCTATGATATCCTCTCGGGGGACCGAAAGAAAAAACAGCGCTATATGGCTTATGAAAGGATGAATAATTCTGTAACACAGATCAAAAATTATCTGGGTAAGGATTATTTTGCCAAGTTTAAAATTCCCGATAACCTTATTGACAACTTCCTTCAATTTGTTTATACTTCAGAAAACATTGAAGCTTATGTGCTTTCCGGTAATTTTGAGGCGATAAAAGTTCCTATCGAAAAGTATCTTCCGATCTATCAGAAAAGGCTTAAAACCTCGAATCTTCAGGAAGTTATTAAGTAAAACCTTACAAAGATATTTTAAGAAATGTATATTATCTGATAATTTATAATGTACATTTCTTTTTTATTTAAAATTATGTTTAAATTTATCTCACTATTAAGTATAAAAAATAAAAACAATAGTATTTCGTTATTACCATAAACTAATTGCCTGAAAACATAAATTAAAAAAGAACATCAGCTTTTAATTTAATATTTGTTAATGAAAAAATTACTTTTACTGTTTGTTTCTGTTCTGTTTTTTAATATGTCTGCCCAAAAAAGAGGGAAAGACTACAGCAATATTTTAAAAAGTAAAAACATCTATGAGATCAATGCTTTTCTCAGAGATGCCCACCCTGATGATCCCAGAAGATCTGTTTTGAAGCCGAGGGTCATGGAAATGATGACGCAGTACATCAAAGACGCCCACCCTGCCGACCAGAAGGTAAAGGATATGCAGGAAATGCTTGCCCTGTTGAAAAGAAGGCCTTCTACCAAGATCACTTTCGATGAAATGAACGCCATTATCAAACAGAAGCAGATCGCCAAATACAAGGCAGAACTTGCCGCCAAACAATCTACCGTAACTTATACACCAAGTACTGCCCAGAATACCTTTGTGGTGAATACTGCTGCCAATGCTGCCATCCCTAATGCAGAAGCTGAAGAGTTCAATATGCTGATGGCCGAAAATCCGGTAGAACATAAGAACAAAACAGTAAAAATATTAAACTCACTCTTCGATAACGACCCGACCAGCAAAACAAGCATCGTTCTTATCAAAAATAATTCCGACTGCAATATCATCGTAAGAATGGAAAGTGTAGGAAATACCAAATACAGACTTGCCGTTCCCGCCCATGATGACAGTACAATTGTTATAGATAAAGGACAGTATCTTTTCACAAGCCTTGTTTGTGGCGCCCAGTATGCTTCCCAAAAAACAATTGAAAAAGCCATTATGGTTACTTTAGGGAGTTCCGCAACACAATAAATCGCCTGTAAATATGCTCTGAAACCTGTCTTTTATCCTTAAAAGGCAAGGTAATCTATGCAAAATTCACTATTTTTGCAGGATTTTATAAATAATTCGATGGGCAAAAATAAATTAGCAAGATTCGCTGAAAACAAGATTTTACCAAATGTTATCCAACCCACAAGAGAAGATGCCTTAAACGGTTTTTCCCTTAAAGGAAACTGGAGAAAGGATTTCTTTAAAAATGATCATCCCATTGTCTTGGAACTGGGCTGTGGTAAAGGAGAATATTCGGTAGGACTTGCCAAAACTTTCCCTGAAAAAAACTTCATCGGAATAGATATTAAAGGAGCCAGGTTCTGGTTTGGTGCTAAAGAAGCTGTAGAAAACGGAATGACCAATGTGGCATTTCTCAGAACTCAGATTGAGCTTGTAGACTATTTTTTTGCAGAAAATGAAGTGGATGAAATCTGGATCACGTTCCCGGATCCTCAGATCAAATACAAAAGAACCAAGCACAGGCTTACCCATCCTGACTTTTTAGAACGGTATAAAAAATTCCTGAAGCCGGGCGGAATTATCCATCTGAAAACAGATTCGGAGTTTCTGCACGGCTATACATTAGGTTATCTGCAAGGTGCCGGCTATGAAATCATTTCCGCACATCACGACATTTACGGAGCTCCTGAATATGATCCCAACACGGAGCATCTGAGAGATATAAAAACATATTATGAAGAACTTTTCTCAGCTAAAGGAAAAACTATCACTTATATAAAATTCCGGATAAGCTGATGAAATAAAAACCAACTGATGAAAAAAATTTTAACGACCCTCCTCTTCCTGATCCTTGCTTCGGGTACTGCTTCAGCGCAGAAAAAAACCAAAGACATTTTAAAAAGCACAAATATCAGGGAAATCGAAGAGTACCTTAAGAATACACATCCTGACGACCCTAAAAGGTTTGTGCTAAAGCCCAAGCTTATTGCCTTAAAGAATTCGGAATGGACAAAAGGTGCTTCCAAAGCCAAACCTATGGAAACCAGGCCTGTCATGACCGACATTCCAAACAGGTTTATGAGAAATTCCAGTTCCAATGATGCGGAAGAGTTTAAAAAACTTCTTGCCGAAACCTCTGATCAGCATAAAGATAAAACGGTAAAGCTTCTGAACGCCATGTTTGACGAGGATATTACCAAAAAAGAAGCCGTACTTCTGTTCAGGAATAACTCGGACTGCAATATCATCCTGAGAATTGAAGGAAAAGACTTTTACAACCTGGCAGTTCCTTCTCACGGGGAGAATTTTATTGTTCTCAACAAAGGCTCTTATACACTCAACAGTAATGTATGTGATGTAAAGTACTCTTCTCAGAAAGACATAAAAAAAAGTATATTTGTAGTCATTGAAAATCCGGGTACCAAAAAACCTCCAATAACCAATGAGACAGCAAAAGATCAAAAAGAAATAGTACCCGCGAACCCTTCAAAAAATAAAAGATCAAAAAAATAACCGCATGAAAAAGCTATTCGCTTTCTCCATCATTTCATTGAGCCTTATAAGCTGTAGTTCATACTATGGCAGCTATCCTGTAAGAACTTCTTATCCTTCAGCTTCCGGAAACACCGGAAATTCTGCAGCCAATACAGAAAGGGAATATGCCGAGCTTATTAAAACCTATAAACCTGAAACGGCAGCCGTTTTAAATGATCTTCTTAATGAGGATTCTCCCTCCAACCCCAACACTTCTATTTCAGTGGAAAACAAATCCCCCTGCAATATGGTTCTTACGGTGAGCAGCAGTGGCTTCTTTAAAAAAATCCCGATAGGTTCCGGCAAAGTAGGTTACACCATGGTTCCTAAAAACAAAAATTACAGCCTCTCCGGAATGCTTTGTAATTCGTCTTATCAGGCTAACAAGTTTATTACTACTTCATATGCTATAAAGATCAGTAATTAAGATAAAAAACCGCTCTACCGAGCGGGTTTCTTTTTGAATTGACATCAATAAAAAAACGCTGGACCGAAATCCAGCGTTTTTCCTATATTAAAGAAAATCTTTAATTATTCAGCATCGAAATCAGCATCTTTATCAGCAGATACTACTTCTCCTTCTTCTTTAGATTTTTCTTTATCAGCTTTTCTTTGAGACTGACCTTCTTTGATAGAATCAGAAACGATGTTTAAGATCATATCGATAGATTTAGAAGCATCGTCGTTTCCTGGGATAACGAAGTCTACTTTTCTAGGATCAGAGTTTGTATCAACAATACCGAAAACTGGAATACCTAATTTCTTAGCTTCAGTTACAGCGATATGTTCTCTCATGATATCTACAACGAAGATTGCAGAAGGAAGACGAACCATGTCAGAGATAGAACCTAAGTTTTTCTCTAGGTTAGCTCTTTGTCTGTCAACCTGTAATCTTTCTTTTTTAGATAAAGTTTCGAACGTACCGTCTTTTTTCATTTTGTCGATAGAGTTCATTTTCTTTACAGCCTTTCTGATCGTAACGAAGTTCGTTAGCATACCTCCTGGCCATCTTTCTGTAATATAAGGCATATTAAGTTCAGCAGCATGCTTAGCCACTACTTCTTTCGCCTGCTTTTTAGTTGCTACGAAAAGAACTTTTTTACCTGCAGAAGTTAATTTTTCCAAAGCGCTGCACGCTTCGTCCAATTTAACTGCTGTTTTATGTAAGTCTACAATGTGAATACCGTTTTTCTCCATAAAAATGTATGGAGCCATATTTGGATTCCACTTTCTGGTCATGTGACCGAAGTGTACACCAGCCTCTAGAAGGTCTTTTACATTTGCTTTTGCCATGTTTTCTGTTTTTGTTAGTTTACTTTCCGTCTTTTAAACAATCAACAACTTCTTTAGATGGGAGAAGCGTTTGGATGCTAAACGTAACGGGCAATGTGTTGCTTTAGGCTTTAGGCATTAAGCTGTAAGCTTTCAAGCGAGTTAAAAAGTTTAATAAGTTTTTCAAATAGCTTATTGCATATTGCTTTAAGCTTATCGCAATTCTTAACGTTTTGAGAATTGGAATCTCTTTCTTGCTTTTTTCTGACCTGGCTTCTTTCTTTCCACCATTCTTGCGTCTCTTGTAAGTAAACCAGCTGGTTTCAAAGCTAATCTGAATTCAGCATTGATTTCGCATAAAGCTCTTGAAATACCTAATCTGATAGCTTCTGCCTGACCTGTATTACCACCACCGAAAACATTTACGGTAACGTCATACTGACCAACAGTCTCAGAAAGGATGAACGGTTGGTTTAATTTATAAACCATCACGTCTGTAGAGAAATATTCTTTAGCATCTTTACCGTTTACTGTAATGTTTCCAGAACCTGGTTTTACATAAACTCTAGCTACAGAAGTTTTTCTTCTTCCGATTTTGTGAACTATAGACATAATTAATTATTTAAATTCGTTAACATTAATTGTTTTAGGCTGTTGAGCTTCATGTTTGTGCTCAGTTCCTTCATACAGATAAAGGTTCTTTAGTAAAGCAGATCCTAATCTGTTTTTAGGCAACATACCTTTTACAGATTTCTCCAATACTTTTAAAGAATCTTTCTTCTGAAGTTCAGCCGCAGTCATAGACTTCTGTCCACCAGGGTAACCTGTATGCCAGATGTAAGTCTTATCAGCCCACTTGTTTCCGGAAAGCGTAATTTTCCCAGCATTCAAAACGATTACGTTATCACCACAATCTACGTGAGGTGTAAAGTTCGTCTTGTGCTTACCTCTCAAAATCTTTGCAACCGTAGAAGCTAGTCTTCCTAACGGCTGTCCTTCAGCGTCTACCACAACCCATTCTTTATTAGCAGTAGCTTTGTTCGCTGAAACAGTTTTGTAACTTAATGTATTCACACGTTTTAGTTAAAGATTAAACATAATTTTCCCCTAAAAGGGTGTGCAAAGGTACAAATTATTTTTGTAACCCAAAAACATATTTTATTTAATCTATACTGTCTCCTGAATTTGACCAAAATTTAATAGATTTCATCAACTGCTTTGCTTTGGCACAGAATATGTAAAATAATTCCCGTTGAAAAACATTTCGAAGATTCTAAAAACACAGGTGATAAAGTAAAGAGTTTAATTGTTAAACTCTTACTTTATTAACTTTACATTAAAGATTTCCCTGAAAGCTTACTGATATGATTATTTTATATCGCTAAATTTTTATATTTGCGCTAAAACCAATCCTATCCATGAGCCACGGAAAAATCAGAGAAGACAAAACCTGCCAGAATTGCGGACATACAGTAGAAGAAAGATTCTGTCCACACTGCGGACAGGAAAATACCGAAACCAGACAGCCGTTCTATTTCCTTTTCACCCACTTCATAGAGGATTTCACTCATTATGACGGACAGTTTTGGCAAACCATCAAAAATCTGCTTTTCAGGCCGGGAAGGCTCACTAAGGAATATCTTTCAGGAAAAAGACAACACTATGTCGCCCCTGTTAAATTATATATTTTCATCAGTTTCATCACCTTTTTTGTCCCTTCCCTATTTTCGAGGTCAGAAGATAAAGATAATGAAGCAACAGAAAAACATTCTATACAAAAAGAGAAAGAAGACAAGAAAGAACAAGTTGCAAAAATAATCGACAGTGTAAAGAGCGGAATACTTGTAGAGGGCAATAATAAAAATGACAGTATCGTCAATAAAAGCGTATCCAAATTGAAAAACCTGGAAGATCTGATTGACAAAAAAGAGGTTTTAAGCACCGAAAAAGATCAATTCGCGATATTGGGAGCTACTTCAATGAAGCAATATGATTCATTAAGTATAAAAGGAGGAAGAAACTACAAATCTCTGCGGCCTTTTGCTGAAAAAATATTCCATTTACAGGACAGAGGCTTGAAAAGAAAAGAAATAATCGGCCGTTTTGTAGACACTTTTATCCATACATTTCCCAAAGCTCTCTTCATCTATTTACCTGTATTTGCCTTTTTCCTCTGGCTTTTTCACAGTAAAAAAAGATGGTGGTACTTTGATCATGGGATTTTCACCCTTCATTATTTCTCTTTTCTTTTATTAAGCACATTAATCTTTATACTTGGCAATCATCTCAATTCAGTATTACCAGACTATACAATAGTGAGCATCATTATGGGATTAGCTTATACCGCATTATTCTTTTATACCTCCGCTTATTTTTTTGTTGCCCATCACAGGGTTTACGAAAACAGTAAAAGAATAAGTATTGCCAAAGGGTCAGTCTTGTTTATAATCAATTTTATTGGCCTGCTACTCATGCTTATGATATTATCTTATATCAGTTTCATAACAATGCATTAGTTACGTAAAGACTTATTTCCCCGAAAGCTGGCAATAAGATAATAGGCAACAAAAACCGTTGAAAATTTAAGTATTGAAGGAATCGCAAGTTCCAGGCTGAATAATAGTGTCCCTATTACAACCAAAACTCCCATTACCGCAAAAGAAATACCTAATTTTTGTGGCAGTGTGAAATGGGGAGTATCCAGATAATAGGCAATTCCCCATGCTATCCCAAAGGCCAGTGCATAATATAGGTCGAGAACAATATTGTCAGAACTGTAAAAAAAATAATTAATAAGGAAACTAAGTACTGTTCCTAAAGCAAAATACATCAAAGCTTTTTTCATACCATATATATAATAGTGCAAAAATAGAGATTTTACTCACTTTTTAAACGAATGATTGTTAAGCAGGAGAAAAACCAATCTCCCCAGCACTAGTAACAATTTCAAAATCAATCCATTAAACAAAATCGAAAGGTTCTTATTTTATTGTTATATTTGGAAATTCAGAAATTTTCTAGATTTTTTATGGAAACCCAAAAATATACTCCAACCAACAAAGTAAGAATCGTAACAGCAGCGTCATTATTTGACGGGCATGATGCTGCGATCAATATCATGCGCCGCGTGATCCAGGGTACAGGATGTGAAGTAATCCACCTTGGCCACGACAAATCAGCTGAAGAAGTGGTGAACACAGCGATACAGGAAGATGCCAACGCTATTGCACTAACCTCTTATCAAGGCGGCCACAACGAATATTTCAAATATATCTATGATCTTTTAAGAGAAAAAAACTCCCCGCAGATCAAGATTTTCGGCGGCGGCGGCGGTGTTATCCTGCCTGAAGAGATTGAGGATCTGATGTCTTACGGAATAGACAGGATTTACTCTCCGGATGACGGCCGTGAACTTGGTCTTCAGGGAATGATTGATGATCTGGTAAAAAGATCAGATTTCGCAACCGGAAAAGAGGTTACAGCAGTAGATTTGGATGCTATAAGCTTCGAAAACTCTACCAGTATTGCAAAAATTATTTCTGCCGTTGAAAACTTTTCGGAAGAAAAACCTGAGCTGGTAAAAGCCATTGACGAAAAATCAAAAGATTTGAATATTCCTATCATCGGGATCACAGGTACTGGTGGAGCTGGAAAATCTTCATTGACAGATGAATTGGTAAGACGTTTCATCCGTTCAAACCCTGATAAAAAAATTGCCATTATTTCTATCGATCCTTCCAAAAAGAAAACGGGAGGTGCCCTTTTGGGAGACAGAATCCGTATGAACGCAATCAACGATCCGCGAGTTTATATGCGTTCTATGGCAACAAGAGAAAACAACGTTTCCGTTTCTCCGTTCATTCATTCTGCATTAAATGTACTGAAATTAGCTCACCCTGATGTTATTATTCTTGAAACATCCGGTATCGGGCAATCCGGATCGGAAGTATCTGATTTTGCGGATGTTTCCATGTATGTAATGACTCCTGAATATGGAGCTTCAACCCAGCTGGAAAAGATTGACATGCTGGATTATGCAGATCTAGTGGCTTTAAATAAATCTGATAAAAGAGGGGCACTTGATGCTCTTCAAGCTGTAAGAAAGCAGTTCCAGAGAAACCATTTACTGTGGGTGCAGCCATTGGATGAAATGCCGGTTTATGCTACAAAAGCATCCCAGTTCAATGACCACGGAACCACTGAATTGTACAACAGATTGATTTCAAAGGTAAATGATAAGTTTTCCAGCCTGGATCTGAAAGCTTTCGTTGAACAGGAAATCACAGATGAAGTAACCATCATTCCTCCAAAAAGAGTACGTTATCTTTCTGAAATTGTAGAAAACAACAGGATATATGATGAAAACATTGAGAAGCAGGCTGAGCTTGCCAGAAAAATGTATCATATTAACGGAGTAAAGAAAATCATTTCCAATGAGGCGTTAGACGCCGAATATCAAAAGGCTGAAAAGGAGCTTCAACAGGAAAACATCGACTTCCTAAAAACCTGGGATGACACGAAAAAGGCTTTCCATGAAGAATTTTATTCCTATTTCGTAAGAGGAAAGGAAATTAAGGTGGAAACCTCAACAGAATCTTTATCCCACCTGAGAATCCCGAAAATTGCTTTACCAAAATATAATGACTGGGGTGACCTGATCAAATGGAAAGGCCAGGAAAACCTTCCGGGAGGATTCCCTTATACAGCAGGAATTTATCCTTTCAAAAGAACAGGTGAAGATCCTACGAGAATGTTCGCAGGAGAAGGTGGTCCGGAAAGAACCAACAGAAGATTCCATTACGTTTCTGCAGAAATGCCTGCCAAACGTTTATCTACAGCCTTCGACTCTGTAACGCTTTACGGACAGGACCCTGCTTTACCACCGGACATTTACGGTAAGATCGGAAACGCAGGAGTTTCTATTGCAACACTGGATGATGCTAAAAAGCTGTATTCAGGGTTTGATCTTGTGAATGCACTGACTTCCGTTTCAATGACGATTAACGGTCCAGCTCCGATGCTGCTTGCTTTCTTTATGAATGCAGCCATCGATCAGAATGTTGAAAAATATATCGCTGAAAACGGTCTTGAATCTAAAGTTGAGGCTGTTTTAAAGGCAAAATTTGATGATAAAGGTTTAGAAAGACCAAAATATAACGGTGAGCTTCCGCCTTCCAACAATGGCTTGGGCTTAAAACTATTGGGTATCACAGGAGATGAAGTTATTCCGGCAGATGTTTATGCTGAAATTAAGGCTAAAACTATTGCAACGGTTCGTGGAACGGTTCAGGCTGATATTTTAAAAGAAGATCAGGCGCAGAATACCTGTATTTTCTCTACTGAATTTGCTTTAAGGTTAATGGGCGACGTTCAGGAATATTTCATTAAAGAGAAAGTAAGAAACTTCTACTCGGTTTCTATTTCAGGATATCACATTGCCGAAGCCGGAGCCAACCCGGTTTCCCAGCTTGCATTCACATTGGCAAACGGTTTCACGTATGTAGAGTACTATCTGTCAAGAGGAATGGATATTAATGATTTTGCACCCAACTTATCTTTCTTCTTCTCCAACGGTATCGACCCTGAATATTCAGTGATCGGCCGTGTAGCCAGAAGAATCTGGGCAAAAGCCATGAAAATGAAATACGGGGCAGACGAAAGAAGCCAGATGCTGAAATACCACATCCAGACTTCAGGACGTTCTCTTCATGCCCAGGAAATCGATTTCAATGATATCAGAACGACGCTTCAGGCATTGTATGCGATCTACGATAACTGTAATTCTCTTCACACCAATGCTTACGATGAAGCTATTACCACTCCTACCGAGCAGTCTGTAAGGAGAGCAATGGCCATCCAGCTGATTATCAATAAAGAATTAGGATTAGCTAAAAATGAGAATCCGCTTCAGGGATCATTTATTATTGAAGAACTGACAGACCTTGTAGAAGAAGCAGTGTATGCAGAATTCGACAGGATTACAGAAAGAGGCGGTGTTCTTGGTGCTATGGAAACCATGTACCAGCGTTCTAAGATCCAGGAAGAATCGATGCATTACGAATGGCTGAAACATACCGGAGAATATCCGATCATCGGGGTAAATACATTCCTTGGAAAAGACGGTTCTCCAACCGTTCGTCCGGGAGAGGTGATCCGTTCTACAGAGGAAGAAAAACAGGTTCAGATTGAAAATCTACACAATTTCCAGAAATCGAACACCGATAAATCTGCAGAAGCCTTAAGACAATTACAGCACGCTGCCATCAACCAGCAAAATTTATTTGGAGTGATGATGGATGCTGTAAAATACTGTTCTCTCGGACAAATTACCAATGCTTTGTTTGAGGTAGGTGGTAAATACAGAAGAAATATGTAATCTGTAACCGGACAAACAATTGTTGACTACTAAACGTATCAATAATTTATAAATTAAAACCTCAAGGAATTTTCTTTGAGGTTTTAATTTAGATTCAACTTAATAAGTATTACTTTAGCAATTGAAAAATTTACAACCTCAGCATTAATGAAAAAATTTTTGAAATCTACTTTAATTTTGTTAGGAATCATGTTTTCGGTTTCTATGTATTCCCAAAAAAGAACCGAGGATTTTTCAATCAGTTTTCCTGATAAAAAACTAGACAAAAGTTATTATAAAGCCATAAAACTTATTGATGCCAGAATAGACTCTACATCTTTGGGAATTGTTCAGAAAGGAGCATTCAACACTAAGGCAAGAGTTGTACCTACAACCAATCTTAATGATCAATTCCAAAATCTATTAAACAACATTAATGGTGAAAATACAGATGACGGTACAATTGTAATGTATCTAAAACAGTTGTATTTTGCCGAAATTACAGGAGCCTTTAGTGAACACGGTTATTGTTACTTCCAGGCTTATTTGTTTGCTAAAAACGAAGACGGAACTTATTCTTATCTCGACAAAATAGATTCAGTTATCGATCATTCATCTATGGATGTTACCAAAGCTACGATGAAAAAAGGAAGCGAAATGGTAAGTGACTTTATAAGCAGAAACGTTTCTAAAAAAGCAATACAAACAGACCGATACACTTTTAATGACCTCAAAAATTTTGATGAAATTGAAAAACAAAAATTAAGTTTATATAATTCTCCGGAATTAAAGGAAGGAATTTATCCTGATTATAATTCTTTTAAAAACCTTCAACCGTCTGAAAAAACAATTTCCAGCGCAAAATTCTACGGAAAAACCAATAAAATCATTAAACTTTACGAAACAATAGAAGGTAAAGAAAAGGAAATTAAAAAAAATGATGTATTTGCCATTGTTTATAATGGTTCCCCATATATTTATTTGCCTGTAGAAAATGCTCTCGTGAAGGCTGAAAAAAGAGATGGAGATTTTTATTTTACCGGAAAAATAAAATCAACTGCAAAAACAGGAGATGTAGTTCTTGCTTCCGCATTCTTCGGGATTATTGGCGGGTTGCTGGCTTCACAATCTACTTCGGTTCCTTTTAAGCAAAAACTTGACTACATTAATGGAGGATTTATTCCTATCAAAGAAGTTAAATAATAATTCACAGAATCTCCCTATTTTTGGGAGATTTTTTATTTTCAAATGAAACCAAAAGCCGTATTCAACTGGAGCAGTGGAAAAGATTCCGCCTTTGCTCTTTATAAAATCCAGCAGGAAAATCAGATAGAAATTATCACTCTGCTTACCAGTATCAATAAAGAATTCCAAAGAATTTCCATGCATGGTGTTCATGTATCTTTATTGGAAAAGCAGGCTGAAAGTATGGGAATTCCTTTAATTAAAATGGAACTTCCCAAAGAACCGTCTATGGAAGAATACCGCGATATCATGAGTAAAACCATGACAGACATTCAGTCTTTGGGAATTACCCGGTCCGTTTTTGGAGACATTTTCCTGGAAGATCTCAGACAATACCGTGAAGACCAGCTGAAATCCATTGGAATGGAAGCTGTTTTTCCCCTGTGGAAGCAAAACACAACTGATCTTATCCATGAATTCCTGAGCCTTGGATTCAAAACTATCGTAACCTGCGTGAATGAAACATATCTCGATAAAAGTTTTGCAGGAAGAATCATTGATCAGGATTTTATCAATGACCTTCCCAAAAATGTTGATCCATGTGGCGAAAATGGAGAATTTCACACCTTTACTTTTGACGGACCCATTTTTAAAGCTCCTGTTTCCTTTGAAGTTGGAGAAACTGTAAAGAAAACCTATCCGAAGCCAAAATCCGGCCCGGAAGATGAAGATGGTGAATATGTTTTCTGGTTCTGTGATCTTATTCTGAAATAGCAACTAATGGTCTACCCTATCGTTGCTGCTATTTTGTTCATGAGATCAAATATCATTTCAATATCTTTTTCCTGAGTCTGCCAGTTGACAAATGCTGCCCTTATTCCTGTATGGTTGTTATAAAAAGTAGGCGTCATAAAGACTTTTCCCGTCTCATTAAGCGATTCCAGGAATCTATTGACCTGTTCCTGCTTTGTATCATCTTTTAAAGTAAAACATACGGTATTCAGTCTTACCGGAGCTAACAATTTGAAAATATCACTTTCTTCAATCATCTGCCCAAACTGTTCTGACAGTTTAATATTATTTTCTATGATAGCCTTATATCCGTTCCTGCCATATGCCATCAGGGAAAACCAGGCCGGAAGTGCTTTTAGCCTTCTTGAGTTTTCCGGCAGAAAATTGAGGTAACCAAAATTATCCAAAGGATCTCCCAAATAAGGTGCATTCGAATTCTGAAAGGTTTCTACCTGTAAAATCCTGTATTGTTCTTTGACAAAAAACACAGCGCTTTCATAAGGAACATTAAGCCACTTATGGCAGTCCACCGTAATACTGTCGGCTTCTTCCCAACCTTCGACAAGATGTTTATGAGTGTCTGAACAGGCTGCAAAACCACCGAATGCCGCGTCTATATGCCACCAGAATTTATATTTTTCTTTAAGCTTCCGGATTTCTGAAAAATCATCAAAGTCAACGGTATTGACCGTTCCTCCGCTCGAAATCAGAATGAAGGGTTCACCGTTTAACTGTATGATCTGATCTTCAAGATCTTTCAGACAAATGGCTTCCCGATTTTCTCCCGCAGTTTTTATCCTGACGATATTGCCGCTTCCCATCCCCAGAAGGGCCAGGGATTTTATGGATGACGAATGAGGCGTGGCGGTCAGTACTTTAATGGTTCCGGAGATTCCGTCTTTAGCAAAGTCTTTTCCCAGCTCTTTCCCGATCCATTGCCTTGCCACTGCCAGACCGGTAAAATTGGACATCGTGGCTCCTGTTACAAAGCCTCCCAGGAAATTTTCCGGCAGCCCGAGAAGATTCAGCAGCATTTTTATGGTTTCCAGCTCTATACCTGCTGAAATATCTCCCTGTCCTTTTACCGACTGGGGATTCTGATCATAAACTGTGGCCAGCCAATCTCCTGCAATGGAAGCGGGAGTAGTGCCGCCGGTTACGAATCCAAGATATCTCGGTCCTGATGAGCCTATCATGATAGGCTCAAACCTTTCATTGAATATTTTTAAAGCTGATTCAGTACCAACTCCGGACTCCGGCAGATCCATTTCTTCTGAAATCAGGTCATTGTTTACAGATGTCGGTCTTTCTGCAAGGGTATTTAGGTATCCGGTTCCCTGCTCTTTTATGATCTCCAGGATATGATCAATTTGTTCTGAATCGCTTTTCAAATATTCTTTCATGATGGCAGGTTGTAAAATTATTATTCAAAAATATTAAATACTTATAAAGGGAGCACGCTACGTTAGCACAAATTTTGCTTCTCTTTGAGACCTCATGGGATTTTCATATATTTAGGTATATATTGTTCCCTGTTCAGAAAATTTTTAATTTAAATAAAACACCTGTGATCAAAAATTTCACCTTTCTTTTGCTTTCCTTGTTTTTGTTTTCCTGTAAAACTGAAGTTTCCCAAAAACCAGTTGACAAAAATGCAGTGATAGATTCTACCATTACTGCTTTCCAGAAAACCCTTCTGGAACAGCAGATCGATTCCGTCTTCAAAAAATATAATTTCAACGGAAGCATTGCCGTATTTAAAGATTCCCTGCAGCTATACAGGAAAGAGAACGGTTATTCCGATTTTAAAAGCAAGGCAAAGATCGACAGCAGTACAATTTTTGCCATAGGCTCGGTAAGTAAGCAATTTACCGCAGCGCTTATGCTTCTTCAAATGGAACAGGGAAAACTGAGTGTGAACGATAAGGCATCCAAATATCTGAAATCTTTTCAAAATAAAGAATATGAGAATATCACCATTCATCAGCTTTTAAACCATACTTCAGGATTAAATACTTTCGGAGGAAAACTAATGTTCAGAAGCGGCTCGGATTTTTTCTATTCCAATGACGGGTTTAATGCACTGGGGCAGATTGTAGAATTGGTTTCCGGAAAGTCTTATGATGATAATGTTCTGGAACTGTTCAAGAAAGCAGGAATGAAAAATTCTTCCACGGGAAATGTTTTTGAAGGTAAAAATTTCGCCAGTGCCTATCTGGGTAATGCTGCCAGATTTTCTGTCGTTCCGGATATGCCTAAACGATTGGGTGGAAAAGACATAGGAACTCCTGCCGGCGGTATTCTTTCAACTATAGAAGACCTTCACATCTGGAATAATGCTCTTTATGGAGGAAAAATTCTAAAGCCTGAAACGTTAAAGCAGTTTGTGTCCAAAAGTTCGGAAAGGCATCATGCCATTCTGGGAAAAATGGGTTATGGCTATGGGATTATGATCCGCATCGGAAGTCCTGAAAGCTATTTTCACAGCGGTTATGTAAAGGGCTCCCCTTCTCTGAATATTTACTATCCAAAGACTAAAACATCGGTTATTATCTTATCTAATATTGCGGATGAGGAAAAGGGCAAAAGCTGGGCTTTCAAACCTCATGTGGAAGTCAAAAAGATAACGGATAACCTGGAAAATACCCTGCTGCAACTTAAAGCAAAACAGTAATTTAGCAATATGAAAAAAATGTATTTCATTGCGATCTATCCTCCACAGGAAATCATCGACGAGATTAAAATTTTTAAACAAGACCTCGCCCTGAACTATGGAAATTCGCTGGCATTAAAGAATGATGCCCATATTACTTTACTTCCACCTTTTGACAGAGAACAGGAGCTTGAAGCTGATATCCACACTGCTTTTCAAAAAATAAATACGGAGATTCCTCCTTTTGAAATCATATTGAACGGCTTCGGAGGTTTCCCCAATCCAAATAACCCGGTCATTTTTGTCCATCCTGAAACTAATGAAAGCTTAAGTCTTTTACATCAAAGGGTTATACAGCATTTCAGTTTTGGTAAGAAATCTTTCACTCCTCATATGACGGTAGGATATAGAAATCTTTCTTTTGAAAACTACACAAAGGCATGGGAGGTTTATAAGGACAAAATTTACAAAACTAAATTCTTAGTTGACAAAATCCTGCTTCTCCGCCACGATGGGAAATGGGTTCCTATAGCTGAAAAACATTTAGGCAATCCCGATGCGGATAACTCCTTATTTTAACATTAATAAACCTTATCTTTGACCTATGATTTCAGAGAAGATAATTTTAGGGATCGATCCCGGAACGGCTATTATGGGTTTCGGTATTATTTCCGTGAAGAAAAGTAAAATGGAAATGATCTCCATCCACGAACTGATCCTGAAAAAATATCCCAACCACGAAACAAAACTGAAATATATCTTTGACAAAACATTAGCATTAATTGATGAATACCATCCTGATGAAGTAGCTCTGGAAGCTCCATTTTATGGTAAAAACGTACAGAGTATGCTTAAGCTGGGTCGCGCGCAGGGAGTCGCAATGGCAGCCAGCCTTTACAGAAATATTCCCATTACAGAATACTCTCCTAAAAAGATTAAAATGGCCATCACCGGAAACGGAAACGCCAGCAAGGAACAGGTAGCGGGAATGCTTCAGAATCTTTTAAAACTAAAGGAATTTCCTACCAAATATCTGGATGCCTCGGATGGTCTGGCTGTTGCCGTTTGTCATCATTTCAACTCCGGAACCATTGCAGATACGAAGTCTTATAGCGGATGGGATAGTTTTTTGAAGCAGAATCCGGGGAGGTTAAAATAGTTAATTAGGAGTTTCAACAGGTTAGTAAAATATATAGTTTTCATATAAAAACCACTGCTCAATAGCAATGGTTTTATAACTTCACTACACGATGTAATCGTGCGGTAGCAAGGGATTGGGGATACTGCAATAATAGTTATAGTTTCCGGAGTTATCATTGAGGTCAGATTATCATTATTCTGGACAATACTGGAAGGTTTTTCTTCTTTGATATCTTCCACCGGAACGTCTAAAGCTTTGGCCAGCTTCTCCCATTCGTCATCATAAATCCTTACATCACCGCTCTCTTTGCGGCTGTAATTGGATACATCCGTGGATATGATCTTGGACATATATTCCTGGGTATACCCCCGCTGTTTTCGTAAACTCTTTAGCTTTTCCATCATGATTTTTTATTCATTACCACAAATATAAAAATTCAGCCCTTTTATTCTATACCTAAACATTATCCCAAAGGTTTATTTCTATTGTTCTGTTTTCATTTATAAAACAGAACAATTTTTTACAACACAAACCCCACCGCAATGCGATGGGGTTGGCTATTTGAAGAAAATTTTTACTTCTTTTCTAAATAATATATTATTAACCCTATTACAATAGCTATAGGTATCAAAAGGAGTCCCACTAAGTTGTTCTTTATTCCTTCTTGTGTAGTATCAGAGTTATAAGACTCTGCCATTTTTTTTGAATTGCATTTATAGACGAAAATCCATCTAATAAATGTTCCAACTAAACCAAATAATAGATCTATCATTCTTTATCTTTTTTAGGTCCTAATTGATATATTCCTTTCTTTACCACAGTTTTAGCAGCTGTATTTACCCCCCAATTACCAACTGCATTCCCTACAGTACCAAGCTTTGTAACTGGATTAAAACCAAAACTGACTCCTGCTGTCATTGCTTCAACACCCGGCTTAGCAAATGCTTCGAACTGCTCAGCTTCAGTCATGGGATCACCATCTTTATAGGTTACTCTTTTAAGACTTCCATTTTTAAACTTAAGAACATTTACATCCATTTTTACATGAAGACCATAAACTTTTTCTTGCTCAATAGCTTGTTGTGGGAAAGCAACGAAGCTACCGTAAAGAATATGTCCAACAACGGAAACTCCTTCCATTGGAGGAGAAATTAAATTATCTGCAACAAAATTCCAAGTTTTTCTAGGCGTAGATGCTTCCTTTGTAATTGTGACTTCTCCAACATCGGTAACCCTACCGTCAGCAATTGCTTTTCCTCCTCCTGCAGCTGAATCATCATAAACCACTCCGTTCGCAGCATAATTTAAATCTCCTTGCCGGGCAGTTTCACCCACATAGGTTCCTTTTATTCCTTTATCATTCAAATCCTGTTGGCTTTTAACATCATCTCTAAATTCCATTTGACCCATTGAATTATTAAACCAATCTTTTCCTGATCTGCCATCCGGGTCAATAAACCTTATCGGATTATTAAAAGCATAAGTATAAGGTGACCATCTCCTGGAAGTTTCCGCCAACGGATCAATTACTCCCCATCTTCCCAAATCCGGCATATACATTCTTGCTCCATAATCATACATTCCCGTCTCCATCTGCAACTCTTTCCCATTGTACTTATATTGATATGTATAGTTGCCTCCAAGAATATTGTAATCACTATGCTTCAATCCAAACGGGTAATAGTTATTTTCCTCAATAACTTCTACTCCTGAAATTCCTTTGGTATAACTTAGTCTTACATTTCCTAAATGGTCTGTATAATTGTAAATATACTTATTTTTCACAAAATCAAAGTAACCTTCTGAGGTTGGAACAAACTGAAGTACAGGAATAGGTGTCGGGCAGCCTATGCATAAATCCGGCTCGGCAGCATATTGAAATCCATCAAGATAATCTGTTGTTATCTGCCCTAAACTTGGAGTATATATTTTTCGAAGCTTAACACCGTCTGCTCTGTAAGTATAGCTAACAGTAGATTTTGATCTGCCTGTTCCCAAAGTGTAAAGAGAAGGCAAATTCAAGAAATTATAGGTTATTTTCATTCCTTTATCCGTGTTCTCTGTCATATTACCATTACTATCATATGTAATAGCACCTCCTATATATCCACCAAAATTCGGTATAATGTCACTAACTGAAGTAAGCCTGTTCCCCTGATAAATATAAGTCATATTGTTGATAAGAGCTGCGCTTGTATTTCCTCCCAAACTGGCAGACCTTTTCAGATTAGTAATATTTCCGTTCAGATCATAATCCATTTTTTCAAAATATTCTTTTGCAGAAGGGTTCGTATCTTTCTGGTAAAAGCCTGCTGTCAGTCTGTCTAAACCATCATAAACATAACCGTATCTTCTCAGGTTATCATTAGATGCGGTAGAGGTTCTCCAATCTATTTCAGCAATATTGCCGTTGTATCTGGGCTTTACTTTCAAATCAGGAAAATCTAAATTGGGAGTTTCCAGTCCTTCAACTTGGTTGTATTTGATTTTATATCCAAATAAATCGTTGCCCAAATTAACAGGATCATTGATTTTAGTCATCCAGCCACGGATATTGTAAGTATAATCAATGCTTTGAAGATTATTTCCTACTTTTTTATTAGAAAGTTGTGACAGTTCGTTGTAGGTGTTTTCTGCCAGCAGTTCCTCCGGCTTATCGTCTACCTGATGGTAATGTTGTTTAAGCCTATTTTGACTATCATAGATAAAACGTTCATTCACGGTAACGCCGACTTCGCCTCCTTTTCTCACATGAAAGGTAAGGGTCTTTTGAGGAAGCCCTGAAAAATCCAGCTGGGTTTCACTTCTGGTATAACCTCCCAGATGATTGATGGAATGGGTTCCGATCACTCTACCTTTTTTATCATAATAGGTATAATTCCTTGTCCAGTTATCGTCTTCAATGTTTTTAACAAGACTCATCACAGGAAGCCCTTTGGTGCTTCTTCCATCCGTTGATGGATCATCACTTAAAGGAACTTCATCCCCGATAAGAGTCGTAGGAAAAGCAGGATTGAAACTGTATGAAGGGTAAGTATCATAATAATTAACAGTTAACACATTGTCAAGATGTTCTGGAATAGCATCATTGGTATAATAAATATCCATTCCGCTTAAATTGAAGGAAGGACTTGAGGTTCTTGTTGCGTTGTTAGCAGCATTGGCAACACCAGCAGTATTCATATAATGCTGAAGTTGTCCCCTATCGGCATAATCGGTTGCTATACCTGTATAGGCAATTCTTCCAAATCGATCATAACGGGTATAAGTCCATTTATTGTTAGGTTTCTGATTAGCATCTTGCGTTGCTATTAATCGGTCCTGTCTGTCATACACCATATATTCCCAACCTTTGCCGGGAAGCTTCTTTTCTACAAGTCGACCTCTTCCATCGTAGCGGTACTGATAGCATAAGTCGTTTAATAAAATGTCCGTTAAAGGCTGGAAAAGTGCTTTTTGAGGAAGCACAAAGGCAAGTTGGTCATATTCATTATACACATAATAAGTATCATTATAAAAGGTCCCATCATGTTTTCTTGCCATAATGAGTTGTCCCTTCCCATTTTTGTATTCTATATTGATATTACCATCTTCATCCGTTACTGTATTTTTGTATAACTGATTTGCTGGAAAAGTTCCAGGTAAGCTTAAAACAGAAGAAGTAGCATTATTAATCCAGGTAGTATTGGTTGTAAATTGAAAGACTTCTCCATTGACATTGGCAACATATTGAAAGGTTACAGGTTTGTTGGCCCAGTCATTTCCGACCTGAACCTGCTGTTGAATCCTGTCCAGTGGTGAGTTTTCCAAAACCTTTTCCGCATAGATCTTTTCTGATCCATATACGGAGGAAGAATTTCCTTGTGGATTAGGAATGATAGCACCATTTTGAGTTCCTGATTGTGGGATAGGAAGGTAATCTTTAGTCTGTCTTCCAAATTGATCGTATTCTATAGGGGTAACAACGTCTCTTCCCAGTGGAGAAGCTTTTACATTGACAATTTGTTTAGGTCTCCCAAGCCCGTCAAAATATTGGACCGTTTCAGAGGATTTTGTGGGTGTGGTTCCGCTATAATCCAGATATGTTTTGGACTGAATATAGTTTTCCGTATTAGGAAGCTGGGTAAGCTGAGCACTTACTAAATTTGATAGAAGTAAAGTTCCTATCGGGATTAATATTTTTTTCATCGTTTGTTAGTTTTTGTAGTTGTATTTCATTTCCTTCAACACCTTTCCATTCACATCAATTATCTTTTGAAGCCTGTTTGCTGAATCATAGATATAACTTTCTCTGATTCCTGATGGTGGGGTAATGCTTTTTACTCCAATTAACGGATCATAGGTGTAGGTACTAACCTGATAACTTGCCAGCGCAGAATTTTTCCTGAAAAGATCTAAAGCAGAGATAAGGGACTGCTCTGATGCATCGGTACCGGTTTGAGCATCATTGTCTGAAGCATTAACAATACTGTCAATCAATGATTGAGGAATATCGGAAAGTTTTGCTCCTTCTATCTTAGCAATTGGCTGGGTTTTGTTGTATCCCCAAATAATAGTAGTGGAAACCCCAGATTTTGTAGTATACTGTTGAAGATTGCCTTTATCATCGTATTTGTCATAAGTGGCTTCCGTGGAAGCAATTGTGGCATTTTGCAAATCGTAGGATAAAACCGAAGTAGGTAATAAATTCAGAGGATCATCATACTTAGTTTCTGTTTTAGAAATTGTTTTGGAATTCTTTTTTACCTCTGTTTCTAAAGGAATACCTATCATATTAGCGTTGATCAACTTTTGATTGCTTTTATCATGAGCATATTGATAAGAAGTTTCTGTGGTTATATTGTCAGGAGTTTTTTCAGATACTGTTTTTATATTTATTGGTTTATCAATATCGTTTAAAGAATAGATATTACTGGTTTCCGAAGTCAGTGTATTATTCAGGTAATCTTTATTGGTGATCTTTGTCAGCAGCCACTTCCCGGATTCTATCACATATGAATTATTGATACTGCTAGAAACAGCATTATTAACAGTAAAAAATGCAAACGATGTAGAAAGGCTGATGATGTTCGATGAAGTCGAAATATAATCGGCTGACAATGGATTCTTTAAATAATTAAGTTCATAATCATAAATCTTCTCCCGTAAAAGGTTTCCTTCTATTGAATAAGATTTTTCACTCAGCATATTCTTATTCAGACACTCATAAGGATTCCATCCTGAATCTACATTGGTAATATCCAGATTATAGGAGTAAGCAGGAAACTGATATACTTTTTTACCTCTTCCTAACGTATTTTCCGTAACATACTCATATGCTACAGCATCTTTTCCTAAAAGACTTGAATTAATAGCCTGATCAGCACTGAGTGCAAAATTCTCACATAAATACTGACTGGAATATCCGTCCGGCTTTACCACACTGTAATGCGTTTTTAGAAACTCCAATGGTGAAGCAATTTTGCCTGAAGACTGATCGCTTAGGCTGCCCTGTTTATTATATTCAAATGTCCTTTTTGTATAGTTGGTCTGTCCGTCAAAATCATTGATGCTTTTTATTCTTAATCCTCCAACAATGGTATTCTGATTAGTGGTTGTTTTATATACTCTCTTCTTTGAAATAGAAAGGGATACCGAACAACTACCATCAGGGTTATTACTTTGTAGCATTACCCTTAGCCTTTTTTTGTAGGAAGGCTGGTGTGAATCCGGAGTGGTAAGCACCGGGCCATTAACATCGTTTTGAAATTGAGCCAGCTTTTTCCAGCTTCCATTAGGCTGTTGCTCTTCCAAATACCCATAACCATTGGTATCACTAATGGAAGCTGGTGTTCCCGGTGGAACATTATTAGCACAGCTATTGGTCCAGTCAACAAGATAGGTAAGCGTTTCACCTGTCTGGGTTGGAACATCATTCAAATAAAAATCCGGTGAGATTTGTTCAGCATAACCAGCTCCGGTATTTAAAACACCTATAACATTTGCTTTTGGAACAATTTCTTCCTGTGGAATGATGAGTGTTTCCCAGATGCTGTTATTCTCATAGGTGAATGCAGAATATCCTTTAGTAGGATAGTTGATTTTCTTTAAGGTATAAGCCTGAGAATATTGGGGGTTTACATTTCTGTTTCCTCCGTTTGTGTAATTATTGTTAAAATATTGGGCATTAGGGATCATGCTTACGTTCTGCTGTGCATTATAATACCCCCAGATGTCTTGTGAAAAGCTGCCTAGGTATGGTTTACCTGTCTCATCATATTCAAATGAATATTCTGTATTATCCAGCAGGTTTTTTACTTTATTCAATTTTAACCTGAAATTCTTATAATCTTCATCACCTCCTGAGGTAGTAAAATAATCCTGTTCCAAAGCCATCTTTTTAACAATCTTACCATTATAAAATGCTGTTATCTCACTTAGAGCAAAAGTATTGGCAGCACTTCCATTCAAATCTTTTCTTCCCTGGACCCCTTGAATTATATTGGCATAATTAAAAGTTATTTTTTCTCCATTATGGGTAATTTCTGTAAGCAGATGATCCATATACATATTGTTGCTGGTAGAATGCAGGTTATTCCTAGAATTAGCACAAAGTGCAAAATTTTGTTCAACCGGAATATAAATATCTGTAAAGCTATGAGTCAAATGGTGGTAAGCCATTGTTTTGCCATAGCTGAAATCAATTTCTTCATTATTCGGAAATTTTATATTTTCCATGACAAATGATGAAAAATAAGCTTCAGAAGAAGATGGTGAAATAGTATTTGTTGTACTTCCCTTCCTAAGAGTATAAACTATTCCTTTAGGATCCGTAATAGTAAACTTATCATTGGCATAGGAAATCTTTACATTTTCATTAGGAATCGTTTGGAAATTGCCATTGGAATCTTTGATGAATGATCCTGAAATCGTTGGCAAGTTATAATGATATATATCCGGCTGGGTATCCAGAAGCCCTTCTTTTACATTCAGCAGCTTACTTTGAACATCCACAGGAAGCTGGCTGAAATCTAATGCCAGATAGTTGAACGGCTCTTTTGGAAACCAAACTCCATTGGATAAATCATTTTTACCATGCATTTCTACTGAAATGTTATTGGGAATGGATAATGCCCAGCCTAATCCTGCAATACCGGATGTTTCATCTACTTTTATTCCTCCAGTATTATAAGTTAAGCTTATTGGAATGGTTACCCCGTACCGGGTTTTTATTTCATACAAAGGAACGGAAACATTAAGCTTTCCGGTTCTATAGTCTACGGGAAAATCTCCGGATTTAAATAAGCTGTACGTTTCGGGAGTTGTGGGAAATATCTTTTGTATATCATTTTTTGTTCCCGGGTCAATGGATGTTTGCCCAAAGGCAATACTGGCCAACAAAGTGGAGACCAGAATGATTGTTTTTCTCATCAGTGTTTTATTTCTTTATTAGTTTAGCACTTGCCGTTTTGTTGGTATCCGTTTTTATCGCCACCAGGTAAGCCCCCTGAATCAAATTCTGGGTATTTATCTTGGTTACTTTATTCTTTGTTTTCAAACTCTGAAATTGTCTTCCTCCCATATCATACAATACAATATCGGCCTCCTTGAAATCAAAGCCTATTTCCACATAAGCATAATCTGAAACAGGATTCGGATAAATCTTGATATCCTGCTTTTCAATTAATTGATCAAGCTGCTTATCTCCCAGTTTTATAATCTTCCAGTTTTCTTTTCCAAGTTCTTCTGCACTGGTTCCTGCTAGAATGATAGATCCATCCCTGTTCAGTTTTATATCAGATAATCTCTCTTCCCTTTTCCTGGATTCTCCTTTTACATGCTTTCTCCACTTTTCATTTCCTTCCTGATCCAGATACAGCATCCAGAAGGTTTCATCATCAGTCTGTATCTTTCCTTCTGCCTGGGTGTAACCTCCCAAAAGAATTCCTTTGGAAGATTTATCATCCGCTGAGTGAAGGACACTGGTTCCCATCAGAATATCCCTGTTTCCGAAATTGTAGGATTTCTGCCAAAGCTCTTCTCCTCTTTCATTTAATGAGATTAACCAAAGATCCGTTCCTTCTTCTATTCCTACGGTTTTGTTTCCTGATCTTTCGGATCTGGATTCTCCACCAATCAAATAGCCTGTAGAGGTTAATGCCAACGTTCTCAAATGATCATCTCCTTTTCCGCCAAAGTTCTTTTCACATTCTACTTTTCCTTCTTTGTTAAGCTTAATGATCCAGTAATCTCCTTCGCCATGGTTTTCTGTAGATTTTGGGGTGCGAAATACGGGATGCATGGTAGTTCCTTTTGTTTTATCCGAAGAACCCGAAACACGAACCTCGGAACTCCTAGAGTAAATCCCTAACAAAGCACCGCCATCTTTAGTAGGAATCATTTTCTCTACTTCATCTAATCCTTTCCCTCCTAAAACTGATTGGGATACTTCTTTTCCATCTTTGTCGAGTTTTATAACTAAAACATCTTTGGAACCGTAACCTTTGTATTTAGAATCCTGAGCATAATCTGAAAGATTACGAACGGAGTTCACGAAGGATCCGGCTACAAAGAATCCTAAATCTGTACTCTGGATAACCGATCGGGCTTCCTCATCGGAAGAGCTTCCTAATGTTTTCTGCCAAAGTTCATCTCCAAATTCATTTAATCTGATAAGCCAGATATCTGATCCTCCTTTGGAATCTTCTTTTTTATCTAAACCTTTTCCGGAATAAGAAGTACCGGCAACAAGAAATCCCCCTTCCTGGGTAGCAACAGAAGCTGACAAATAATCATGATTCTGACCTGAGAAGTATTTTTCCCAAACCTCTTCCCCCTGCTGGTTTAATTTGACAAGATGGAAATCATAACCGTTATTTTGTTTACTATTTGAGGTCCCTGAGCCTGTCGAAGGGCCGGATTGAATACTGCTTCCTGTAATTAAGTATTGACCGTCGATGGTTGTAGTGATCTGGCTTAGAAAATCCTGAGTATTGGATTTGATATCTTTCTGCCATAATACTTCCTGAGCAGATATACCCAAGATTGTGCATAGCGTTAATGCACTCATGTAGAGTTTTTTCATCTATTGTTTTTTTTATTTAGTATAATTTGCAAATTTAACATTTTTTAATAGTTGTTAAGATCCCGTTAATGAGATTTAATATAAATTTTATCACATCTTAGTGTTTTTTCTAATGCTCTAACTTGATGTGATGCAAATCTAGCACTGCAAAGCGACAAGACATGACGTATTAAATTTAAGATGTAATTATTTTATAAAAAATTGGAAACAAATTGTTGATATTATGAATTGTAATATTGGGCTTATAATATTTGATAAGTACTTTTATGATTTTTCCGACTTTGAACTTTGGAATATCAACCGAAAATGTATCCAAATTTAAAAACTATTTTAATTAACTTAAATTCTAAATAATTAAAACCCCTATAAACAATGCATTCATAAGATTTTTAGGATTTAATAAATTAAGACAAATTAATTGAGTGTAGTTCTTCTGCGGTCACTTTAAGCCCCTGTTTCAGGGGCTTTTTTGTTTGCTAAAAAGGTCCCAAAATTCTTTACCTGAAAATTCAAAATTTTGTGAAATAAAAATTATCCAGCATCATATATTTTTTTAACTTTAATATCATAAACTAATTCCATAAAAAACATTAACCATCAAATTATATTCTATGAAAATTTTACTCTATAAAGAAATCAGAAAATGATATTATTCACTCCTTTCCATGCATTATTCAGATAATTTAAAAGATCTGTCATGATGTAGGCTGGCTGGCTGAAACTTTCCTTTTTAATATTGAACAGCTTTAGAATGCATGAAGATTGGCTTGAAATCCAAAGATCTTTTGTATTCTTATTGGTCTTGATTTTCACATCATTCCTGCCAAATCTTTCATGGTATCTGTACGTTACAATGCTGTCAGATTTCCTGAGCATAAAAACTAAATAAGTATAAAATAATATTATAGAAGTAATTCAACTTTTAAATTTCATTAAACTTAATATTTTAATCATGAAACAGAAAGATGTTCCCGTTTTACAGTATCCCTGGCCCTATGAAATAGGTCCGTTTTCACAATCTTTTTATGAAGAACAGAATGATTGGATTGATACAGACTATCAGTTTATGTCTGAAGCTACAAGAACAAAATATAAAAAACATGGCCTGGTGGAAGCAGCATCCTACATGTTTCCGGCGGCAAGTACCCGGGAACAGGTACGACCTCTTGCAAGATTTATGGTATGGCTTACTTTATGTGATGATTATTATGAATTGTGCCCTGTTAATAAATTTGCGGATATCAGAGATCATATTATGGATATTATGACGGGTGGCAAACCAAAACCGGATGACATTGGACTTATAAGGCAGGTTGCTTTAAGCCGTGAAGAATTTCTCCCTTATGTAAATGAAAACTGGCTTCAACGATGGGCAAAATCTTTTTATAACTATACTACTTACGGCATTATGCAGGAAACCCCTTACAAATTAAGAAAGGAGTTTCCAACATTGAGTAATTATCTTCTTATCCGTGAATATTCTATTGCAATGTATCCTTACGGAGATCCTGTAGAACCATCGATCGGTTATATTGTTCCGGACTCTATATCGGAGCACCCTGTCATCAGGAGGCTGAAAATGCTCATGTGCCGGATTATAGCAATTCAGAATGATTTTGGTTCAATAGAAAAAGAATTGGCGGTAGATACGGAGTTTTTAAATATTATACTGATTATAAGGAATCAATATAAAGTTTCGTTGGAAGAAGCTGTCACAGAAGCGATGAATATCCATGATTCGTATGTGAAAGAATTTGTGGAGTTACAGAATAATCTGCCTGATTTCGGACCCCATCAGAAAAATATAGGACGTTTTGTTCATAATATGGCCCTGATGATCTCCGGATTAGGGGAATGGTATCATAAAGGACAATCTACCCGCTATAAAACCCCCGGGGAATTTCCAAAACCTGAATATGGAATACCAGTAAAATAAAATGTATTAGCTGATACCATTCCTAAAACCATATAAACAGAATAAATTTCCAGCAGTTTAAGCTGAAGAATAAATTACCCAAACAATAATCTCAAATCTGTATAAAATCCTGGCATGAGCTGGGATTTTGTTTTTTAAATGTGTACGACGAATTATCAAGATGTAATCCATAATTTGAATACTGCATGTGAAGCCTATAAAAATGGGTTCCTATAAAAAAGATCGTCCTACTGTTTTTGTTACTTTTTACCAGGATATTCTGAATCCTTAAATTCATTGTTTCATAAAACTTTAAGGTTAGAGTAGTAAAATTGGTAAAATAATTTAGCTTTTTGTTTGCTTTTTAGCAATGAAAAGTGTGTTTTTTACATTTTTTTTACAAGTAAAATGAAAAAAAAATTCATTCTTCTTATCATAATATTTATTCTGAAAATTAATTTTTTTTTTAACGCTGATAATTATTGCAATTAATTGTGAATTCATGTTTTACGAAATAAGTAAGTGTAAAAAATATGATAACCTTATCATATTTTTTATACAATTGATATCATAAAAAATCGATATGTAAGGTGTTGATAAGCAGTAGATAATGGAGGATTTATTTTTTTTATTCAGATGAATTTTTATATTTGTAATGTTACCAAAATGTTAACAAACTAATGAATCATAACTTTATTCATACCTATGTCTCTGTAGACTGTGTTGTATTTGGATTTGACCATGAAAACCGGTTGAATATCTTATTAGTACAACGCTATGTTGATGATATCCCGTTGGAAAAGCAGAGAAAACTGCCCGGAAGCCTTATTTTCAGTGATGAAGATGTAGACGATGCTGCACAAAGAGTGCTTCATGAACTTACAGGAATAAAGAAAATGGTTCTTAAGCAGTTCAGGTGCTTTGCAGATCCTATGAGGGCAAGCAATGTACATGATATAACATGGATGGATAAGGAATACAAGCACCATATAGACAGGATTATTACAGTAGCCTATCTTTCTCTTTGTAAAATAGATCATAAGATCAACAGTACAAAATACGATACCGTAGACTGGTATCCGATAGATGAGGTGCCTGTATTGCCGTTTGATCATAACAAAATTATCAACGAATCGCTGATTGAAATCAGAAAATGGATCGAATCCGATTTCTCTATTATTTTTGAGCTGCTACCCAAAAGATTCACCATAAGACAGCTCTATCAGCTCTACAGCGCTTTAAGTGAAAGAAATATTGATATTAAAAATTTCCATAAAAAGATATCTTCATTCTCCTATATTGTTCCCTTGGATGAAATCCAGAAAGATGTATCTCACCGCGCAGCAAGATATTACAGGTTTGATGCTAAGATTTACAAGAAAAACAATACAAAACTTATAAAATAACCCCCCTTTAAAAAATTATGTACTTACTAGGCTATGACATTGGCAGTTCTTCTGTGAAAGTTTGTCTCATCGAGGCATCCAGTGGAAAAGTGATTGCTTCTGAATTTTCTCCCAAAAAAGAAATGAAAATCACTGCTATAAATCCGGGATGGGCAGAGCAAAATCCGGTTGACTGGTGGACCAATCTGAAACTGGCACACGAAGCTGTTATGCATGAGTCGGGAGTACATGCTGAAGATATTAAAGGAATTGGAATTACCTGGCAGATGCATGGTTTAATTCTGGTAGATAAAGACCAGAACCTTTTAAGACCGTCGATTATCTGGTGTGACAGCCGTGCAGTGCCTTATGGTGAAAAAGCTTTCAAAACCATAGGTGAAGAAAAATGCCTTTCCCATCTGCTGAATTCGCCGGGAAATTTTACTGCATCAAAGCTTGCATGGGTAAAAGAAAATGAACCTGAAATTTTTGAAAAGATAGACAAAATAATGCTTCCCGGAGATTATATTGCCATGAGACTCTCCGGGCAGATAGGAATGACCATTGAAGGATTATCAGAAGGAATTTTCTGGGATTTTAAGAACAATTGTATCTCGGAAGATATCCTTAACCACTATGGAATTCCTAAAAGTTTTTTCCCGGAAATTGTACCTACATTCGGAATTCAGGCAACCGTTTCAAGGGCAGCAGCTGAGGAATTAGGCTTAAAAGAAGGCACACCGATCTCTTACAGAGCAGGAGACCAGCCCAACAATGCCCTTTCTCTAAATGTTTTCAATCCGGGAGAAATTGCCTCTACAGCAGGAACTTCAGGAGTGGTGTACGGAGTTCTGGACCAGCTGGAATATGATAAATTATCAAGGGTAAATACATTTGCCCATGTCAATTATACTCCGGAACAGATCAGGCTGGGAGTTTTATTGTGTATCAACGGAACCGGTATTTTAAATTCATGGCTGAAGTATAATTTCGCAACCTCACTTTCCTCTTACGGGGATATGAACGATATGGCTTCACTTTCACCTATCGGTTCAAAAGGGTTAAGTATCATTCCTTTTGGAAACGGAGCCGAAAGAGTGCTGGAAAATAAAGACACAAGCTGTTCCATTCACGGAATTAATTTCAATATACATACTAAAGGAGATATACTGCGTGCCGCGCAGGAAGGTATTGTATTCTCTTACGAATACGGAATGGATATCATGAGAAATATCGGAATGGATATCCAGGTCATCCGTGCAGGAAATGCCAATATGTTTTTAAGTTCAATTTTTCGCCAGTCGCTATCCAGTGTCAGTAATGCGGTCATTGAACTTTATGATACCGATGGAGCGGTAGGAGCAGCAAGAGCTGCAGGAATGGGAATAGGATTTTATTCAGATTCCAGGGAAGCATTTTCTTCACTTGAACAGATAGCGGTGATAGAACCCGAACACGAAAAACAAGAACAATATTTAGAAGCCTATGCCAGATGGAAACATCATCTTAACGAAATAATCTAGGACAATTACAACAGTATTTTCATCCTCTTACTGACTCTTGAGAACCAGTGAGAAGGGGATTTCTACGCAAAAAATTAAAAACAAATTAAAAATAATCAAATAAATATGAACACTTTAACAGGTACAAAAGAGTTTTTTACGGGTATTGAAAAAATTAAGTTTGAAGGGAAGGAGAGCAGGAACCCGTTGGCATTCCGCTACTATGATGCGGAAAAGATCGTGATGGGAAAACCTATGAAAGACTGGACCAGATTTGCGATGGCATGGTGGCATACCTTATGTGCCAACGGAAGCGATCCGTTCGGAGGACCTACCATCCACCACCCATGGGATATCGGAAATGATCCTGTGACCAGAGCAAAGCATAAAATGGATGCAGGTTTTGAATTTATGTCCAAAATGGGCTTCCAATATTACTGCTTCCATGATATCGATCTGGTAGATCCTGCCAATAACTGGAAGGACTACGAGAAGAATATGCAGACGATCGTGGAATACGCAAAACAAAAGCAGCAGGAAACAGGAATTAAGCTTTTGTGGGGAACAGCCAATGTTTTCACCCATGAAAGATACATGAACGGAGCCTCTACCAATCCTAATTTTGATGTGGTGGCGTGCGCAGGAACGCAGGTGAAAAATTCAATAGATGCAACTATAGCGCTTGGCGGTGAAAATTATGTTTTCTGGGGCGGAAGAGAAGGATATATGAGTCTTTTGAATACCGATATGAAGCGTGAAAAAGATCACCTTGCACGTTTCCTTTCCATGTCGAGAGACTATGCACGTCAGCAGGGCTTTAAAGGAACTTTCCTGATCGAACCAAAGCCGATGGAGCCTACAAAGCACCAGTACGACTACGATTCAGAAACAGTAATCGGATTCCTGAGACATTATGGATTAGACAAAGATTTCAAGCTGAATATCGAAGTAAACCACGCTACATTAGCTGGTCACACATTCGAGCATGAGCTTCAGGTAGCTGTGGATGCAGGACTTTTAGGAAGTATTGATGCCAACAGAGGAGACTACCAAAACGGCTGGGATACCGATCAGTTCCCGATCGATTATTACGATATGGTTCAGGCATGGCTTGTACTGCTTCCGGCAGGAGGTTTGGGAACCGGAGGAGTAAACTTCGATGCCAAAATCAGAAGAAATTCTATTGATGCTGAAGATTTATTCATTTCCCACATTTCAGGAATGGATGTATTCGCAAAGGGTCTTCTTGCAGCAGCGGATATCCTTGAAAATTCAGATTACAAAAAACTGAGAACAGACCGCTACGCTTCTTTTGATAACGGAAACGGAAAAGCATTCGAGAATGGTACGCTTACCCTTGAAGATCTTCAGAGAATCGCTCACGAAATCGGCGAACCACAGCCAAAAAGCGGAAAACAGGAATTGTTTGAAGCTATCGTGAATATGTATATATAATAAAAAATAAAAGGCTTATAAACACTAAGGATTTTTATTCATTATAATTATTAAACAGCCTTTTATTCAACCACTAATACTAAAAATAATAATTATGAACCGATTTTATTTGAACAAGAGCAATAGAGCGGCATTATTTTTTGCAATGACTTTATTGCCTTCCGGCATAGCATATTCACAGGTTAAGAAAGATACAGTAGCTAAAGAAAATAAAATAGAAGAAGTTGTAGTCATCGGATATGGTACACAGAAAAAAGAAGCTGTCACCGGATCTGTTGCCTCTTTAAGTGGTAATGCTATAAAAGAAGTGCCTTCCGCAAACATTACAGAAGCTATTCAGGGACGTCTTCCCGGCGTTGATATTGGAAGGACTTCAACAAAACCGGGTGCCGTACAGCAGATCCGTATCAGGGGTGAACGTTCTTTAACGGGATCCAATGATCCTTTGATCGTATTAGACGGTATTCCGTTCGTAGGATCTTTGGGAGATATAAGTCCGTCAGATATTAAAACTCTGGATGTTCTTAAAGATGCTTCTGCTACGGCCATTTATGGTTCCCGTGGGGCCAACGGAGTGATTATCATAACCACCAACAGAGGAGGAAAAGGACAAAGAGCGAGATTTTCATACAATGCCTATACCGGATTCCAGACTTTGTTTTCTAAATATCCGATAATGGATGGTCCTAAACTCTCAAAACTGAGGGCTGACGCCGGCCTCTTTACAAACGGCCCGGATGAGATTAACGGGACCAATACAGATTGGCAGGATCAATATTATGGGGTTGGATTGATAATGAATCATGATGTTGCAGTCACAGGAGGAACGGAAAAAGGAGGGTACAATTTCGGAGTTGCTTATTTTCAGCAGGACGGAGTAGTACCATTGCAAAAATATAAAAGACTTTCCATTAGAGGAGCTTTGGATCAGGAAATTAATTCCTGGTTGAAGGTTGGATTTTCAACGAATTCTAATTTCTCGGTGAATGATTTCAATGGGATAAGCGGAGCGCCTGTTTTAGGGTATTCACCATTGGTAAGTCCTTATCTTGCAGACGGATCGACAAGATTAAGAACAACATTCGCCAATGTTGACCAGACCGCTTTACAGACGAGATCTATTCTGGAAGGGCTGGGTGATGCTTATGCAGACCGTACCAATGCTTTCAGTTCTTATAATAATTTGTATGGAGAAATTAAAATTCCAGGGGTTGAAGGGCTTAAATACAGATTAAACGTAGGATTAACCTACAGAAACTCAAACAGCGGCTATTATCTGGGAACAGGTGCACTCAATTATCAGCCGGCTACCTTATCCTCAGCCAGCATAGGCAATTCCCTGACTACACAATGGGTTTTGGAAAACATGGTAACCTACGACAGAACCTTTGGCAAGCATAAAATCAATGCAACAACTTTGTATTCAGCAGAGCAGACAAGATTTAACAGCTCATTGATTGCTGCCCGTGATGTGCCTATTGATGCTTTTCAGTATTTCAATTTAGGCCATGCACAAGGTGAAATAACCATAGATCCTAATAATCAGGGATATTGGAGAAGAGGACTGATGTCATTTATGGGAAGAGCAATGTACCAATATGATAACCGTTACATGTTGACGGCAACAGTAAGATCAGACGGTGCTTCTGTATTGGCTAAAGGACACCAGTGGCATACTTATCCTGCAATTTCTGTTGGTTGGAATGTCGCGAATGAAAGTTTCCTCCGGAATTCGAAATACATCAATATGCTAAAGCTAAGGGCTGGTTTTGGTCAGACATCCAACCAGGCTGTTGCTCCATACACAACCTTTGGTAGCTTAAGTACTACACCTTACAATTTTGGAGGGACCAATGTGATAGGTAATTATGTAAGTTCAGCGCCTAATGCATCTTTAGGATGGGAATTTTCGAAAACCTGGAACTATGGGGTAGATTTTTCGATCTTGAACAAAAGAATAACAGGTACCGTAGAATATTATGTTACCAATACTGAAAAATTATTGCTGAGTAAAGGTTTACCTGCATCCAGTGGATTAGGTTCCGTTACCGAGAATGTTGGGGCATCCCAGAATAAAGGTTTAGAGATATCGCTTAACGCAGTGGTGATTGATAATCCTGACGGTTTCAGCTGGGAAGTAGGAGGTAATTTATCTGCGAACAGAAATAAAATTACAGCACTTGCTTCCGGAATGGATAGAAATGTAAACAATTTATGGTTTGTAGGTTATAACATTAATGCCCTGTACGATTATCAATACATTGGCCTTTGGCAGCAGGGAGATCCCTATTTGAATATTCTGGAGCCACAGGTTGGGGCAGCACCGGGAATGATCAAAGTATTATACACCGGAGAATACAATGCTGATGGTACACCAAAGAGAGCAATCAATGAAGCAGATAGACAGATCATCAACACCAATCCGGATTTCATCGGTGGTTTTAATACCAGACTTGCTTATAAAAATATAGATTTAAGCATTGTAGGGGCTTTCCAGAAAGGAGGTGTGCTGATCAGTTCTATTTATGGTTCTGCCGGTTACCTTAACAGACTTACAGGTAGAGGAAACAACGTTGATGTAGATTACTGGACCGAAGAAAATCCTGATGTAAGATACCCTAAACCAGGTGGATTGTTAAGTGGTGATAACCCTAAGTATGCTTCAACGCTTGCTCTGTTTGATGCATCTTTTGTGAAGATCAGAACCATTACCTTAGGATATAATTTTAATAAAAATGCTCTGAGCAGTTTAGGCGTTAGCAATCTTCGTCTTTATGTTACCGTACAGAATCCATTTGTATTTGGTTCTCCTTATTACAGAGAGTCTGGTATGGATCCGGAACCGAACTCAAGAGGGAATGAAAATCAGGCTGTAAACTCATATAAGGCCAATCAGCTTATTATAGGTACAAACAACCCGTCTACGAGAAATTATATGATGGGGCTAAATCTAACCTTTTAAAAATCAGAAATCATGATCAATCTAAATAAAAAATTCATTGCTGCTTTATTCTTGGCTTCAGTAGCATTTACAACTACAGGTTGTAATGAGATATTGGATGAACAACCAAGAGGGATTTATACCCCGGAAGACTTTACAACGGAAAGAGGAATATCACAAGGTGTTACGTCTTTATACAGACAGTTGAGATTGCTTTACGGAAACGGCTACTGGCTAAATGCCAATATGACCGGTACAGATGAAGCCACCTGGGGGCAGAGCGCAGACGGTAATTTTAAAGATCTTGATATGACAGGGGGTGCAGGAAGTATCAATTCCAATACCTTTCCTACAAGTATGGTATGGGGATCCGTATTTCCGTCGATTAATACTGCAAATGGAATTATTCAGAACGGATCCGGGGCCGGTATAGCAGAATCGCTGATTTCGGAAGCAAGATTTTTCCGCTCGTTCTATTATTTTCTGTTAGTGCAGACCTATGGAGGGGTACCTCTTGATCTTGGGTCCGGCGAACTGGCTTTCAATATCAATCCGAAAACAACTTCAGTTAGAAATACTGTGACGGAAGTATATACTAAGGCAATCTTCCCGGATTTAGTTAAAGCGGTCGAAAATCTTCCTGCCAGCCCGCGGGTGAAAGGCGGAGTGACCAAAAATGTAGCCCGTTTATATTTGGCAAAGGCCTATTTAACTTATGGATGGTGGCTGCAAAATCCTAAAAGCATCCCGACATACCCTGACACTCCTCGTACGGATCCTGATGGCCACAACGCACAATGGTATTTTCAGCAGGCTTATGATGTTGCTTTAGCCGCTATTAATAATCCAGGACCTTATGCGTTGCAGCCCACTTACTATGACGTTAATTTAGGATCAAATGATCGTAATAGCGAATGTATGCTGTATGCAGACCATACGGAAACCAGCGCCTATTTCAACGAAGGCGTAATTCAGGCAAGCTATGGGGATGGATGGTCACCGAATAATTTCGCATCCTGGATGCTGACGTGGAACTATACCAATCTTAAAAGCAGTACCTCTCCAACAACATGGACTCCGGCAAGCTCTGTACAGCGTGCAGCTTTCCAGCCGCTGGGAAGACCTTGGGTGAGAATGGCTCCTACCATCGAAGTCATTAAAAATACATTTGCAGATAAAACCAATGATTCAAGATATGACGGAACATTTACAACCGTATACCGTGGTAACTGGGACAAGGAAGGAACCGGGCTTACCAGTGTAGGAACACTTTATAATGCCAATAACCTTCCGATACAGCCCAATGCTCCGGTTCTGAGCTTTTTAAATGATGATTCCCAAACCCCGACATATCCAACCAATGCAGGACAAAGCGGAATTGGTGCCGGTACACTGCCGGGAAGAGCTGACTGGGTGGTTGCCCCTAGCGGAATCAGCAGAATTGTGTATCCCGGGATCTGGAAAATTGGTCCTTACAGAACAGACAACGGAAATGGATTAGGGTATCCGAACCCGAGTCATACACGTCCTTTCTATGCAGCAAAATTCTCCGAGTTGTATTTCATTGCAGCAGAAGCTGCTGTAAAAGGAGCATCCGGTGCAGTATCTGCCAGAGATTTAATTAATGTGATCCGTGCAAGAGCAGGAAAATGGCGTTGGGATAATAACGGAAATGTAACAAAAATACAGGATAACAGTGCTGCTATGATCGCAGCAACACCATCGACTATAACCATCGATTACATCTTAGCAGAAAGATCCAGGGAATATTTTGGTGAAGGCTACAGATGGTACGATTTGGTAAGAACCCAGACCTGGGCAGATAAGGCTGCATCATATTCCATTGGTGGAGCCAATTATGGAAACCATACGCCACAGACAGTTACCAGGACCATACAACCTTTCCATTATCTGAGACCTATCCCTCAGGGACAGCTGGATGCGATGGAAGTATCTGCAGATATTAAAGCAAAATATCAGAATCCCGGATACTAATTTAAATTTTATTCTACATTCATATCAGTAACAGAGTAGGTGTGAAAGCACCTGCTTTGTTTAACTGAATTAAATTTTAAAGATTATGGAAAAAACCTGGCGTTGGTTTGGTAAAAAAGACAAAATAAAACTGGGTACACTCCGTCAGATCGGAGTAGAAGGAATTGTTTCCGCACTGCATGATATTCCAAACGGAGAAATCTGGAATCTGGAGGCCATCAATGATTATAAAAACTATATAGAAAGCCACGGACTTCGCTGGTCTGTTGTGGAAAGTCTTCCCGTAAGTGAAGCCATCAAATACGGCGGTGAAGACCGTGACTCTTTAATAGAAAATTATATCAAAAGCCTGGAAAATCTGGGTAAAGCAGGAGTTACAACAGTTTGTTACAACTTTATGCCAGTTCTCGACTGGGCACGCACCGACCTCTTTCACGAGTGGGAAGACGGTTCGTCATCCCTTTATTTTGACAAAGCCAAGTTTGCGTACTTCGAAATTCATATTCTTCAAAGAGAAGGAGCAGAAAACGATTATAGCCCGGAAATCCTTCAGAAAGTAAAAGAATTAAAAAATACCTTAACGGAAAAAGATAATAATGACCTGATAGACTCAGTCATTGTAAAAACACAGGGATTCGTGAACGGAAATATCAAAGAAGGCGAATTGAATCCTGTAGAAAAGTTTAAAAGTTTACTGGCATTGTATGATGGAATTGATAAAGACAGACTTCGTGAGAACATGAAATATTTCCTTGAAAAAATAATGCCCGTCTGTGAAAAATGGAATATCCAGATGTGTGTACACCCTGATGATCCGCCTTTTTCATTACTAGGCTTGCCAAGAATAGTAACCAATGAAGAAGATATCGACTGGCTTCTGAAAGCTGTTGATAATCCTCACAACGGATTAACGTTCTGTGCCGGATCTCTAAGCGCTAATCTTCAGAATGATGTTCCAAAACTGGCACAGAAGTTTGCCCACAGAACCAAATTTGTTCACCTGAGAAGTACAAATGTCTTTGAAAACGGTGATTTTATCGAGGCCCATCATCTGGGAGGAAGAGGAAAGCTCATTGAAGTGATCCGCGTATTCGAAAAAGAAAATCCTGATCTTCCGATGAGAATAGACCATGGAAGGCTTTTAACCGAAGATATTGACAAAGGTTATAATCCCGGCTATTCATTTTTAGGAAGAATGCTGGCATTGGGCCAGATCGAAGGAGTAATGGCTGCCGTTCAGTCAGAATTACAGAAAAATTAATCTGCGTTTGTAATAAAATAGTAAAAAGTAAAATGAAAGACCTGTTTAGTATTAAAAACAAAGTAGCAGTCATCACAGGGGCTTCGGGCGTTTTGGGAGGCAGCCTTGCCAAAAGTTTTATAGAGTCCGGAGCAAAAGTTGTCGCACTGGGAAGAAACCAGGAAACACTGGATGCCCGCGTAAAAGAACTTACAGATCTGGGTGGAGAAGCACTTGCTGTAGAAGCCAATGTGATGGATATTGAAAGCCTTGAAGCCGCTTCTGTAAAAATAAAAGAAAAGTATGGCAGCATTGATATTCTGCTTAACATCGCCGGCGGAAATATTCCGGCAGCAACCTTATCTCCCGATCAGTCATTTTTTGATATGGATATGAAGGGATGGACAGAGGTTACCGATCTTAATATCAACGGAACCGTTTACCCGAGCTACGTTTTCGGAAAAGTAATGGCCGAGCAGGGGAGCGGTAACATTATTAATATTTCTTCCATGGCCGCGTATTCAGCAATTACAAGAGTAGCCGGGTATTCTGCCGCAAAATCGGCAATCACCAATTTTACTCAATGGCTGGCCTCTGACCTGGCATTGAAATTCGGAGATAAAATACGGGTAAATGCCGTTGCACCTGGATTTTTCATTGGAGATCAGAACCGTGCTATTCTGTTGAACCCAGATGGAAGTTTAACCGAGAGAAGTAAAAAAGTAATGGCGAAAACACCCATGCAGAGATTTGGAGAAGTAGAAGAACTGAACGGTGTTGTACAGTTTCTGTGTTCCGATGCCGCAAGTTTTATCACGGGAGCCTTGATTCCTGTTGACGGAGGCTTCAGTGCATTCAGTGGAGTATAAAATTAATTTCTTCATATGCAGTGAGCAGGGCCTTAATGGTTTTCATTCATGGCCCTGTTTTTAAAATGTTGACTTTCTTAAAGTCTAAAGAAAATTAATTCTGAATTGTAAAGTAAATCATGAGTAATTCCATTAAAAATAAAGATGTTTTCGGAGAATTGTTTCTGCTTGAATCGGCAAAGGCAGAGAATCTGTATTTCGGTTACGCTAAAGATATGCCGGTGATCGATTATCACAATCATCTGGAACCGGATGTTATTTCGGCCAATCAGAATTTCCGTTCTCCAACCGCAATCTGGCTGGATGGTGACCATTATAAATGGAGAGCCATGAGAAATTTTGGTATCGACGAACATTTTATTTCCGGAAATGCTTCAGACCGGGAAAAATTCAGGAAATGGGCAGAAGTGGTACCTTATACCCTTCGGAATCCGCTATTCCACTGGACCCATCTGGAGCTCAAAAATCCTTTTGGAATCAATGAATACCTGTCACCGCAAAACGCAGATGCAGTTTACCATCAGATGGATGAAAGCCTTCAGACCTCTGGTTTTCTGCCGCACTCCATCATTCAGAATTTTAAAGTAGAAGCGTTGTGCACTACAGATGATCCTGCTGATGATCTGGCTCATCATAAAGCATTAAAAAACAGTGGATTTAACACCGCTGTTCTTCCGGCTTTCCGCCCTGATTCCTATATCAATATAATTGATCAGGAACAATATCTTTCAGGCATTAAAAAGCTTGAAAAAGTCTGCGGATTTTCAATTACATCAGTTTCTGATCTGTTGAATGCTCTTCAGTCTAGAATCAACTATTTTGTGGAGGCAGGAGCAAAAGTGGCCGATCATGGCTTTGAATATTTTCCGGATACCACAAAATGGAACCATAACCTTGAAAAAGAGTTTTCCGAATTTCTGAAGGGTAATCTCTCAAAATTTTCCGATCCGGATGCATTATGCGGCTATTTGCTGAAAGAGCTTTGCAAAATGTATGCAGAAAAAGGCTGGGTACAGCAGTTTCATGTAGGGGCAACCAGAAACAACAATTCAGAAATGTTCAGAAAAATGGGTGCCAATGCAGGATACGATGCTATTGGCGAACCATATTACGCACAGAGACTGAGCGTTTTGCTGGATGCACTGAATACAGAGGGAAAACTGGCCAAAACCATTATTTATAATCTAAACCCGGCATTTAACGAAGTTCTGGCATCCCTTGCCGGAAATTTCAATGAAGAAGGCATAAAATCCAAAGTACAATTTGGAGCAGCCTGGTGGTTTCTTGATCAGCTTGACGGGATGACCAAGCAGATGAATACGCTTTCCAATATTGGTCTGATCAGCACTTTTGTCGGTATGTTGACCGATTCCCGAAGCCTGCTGTCATTCTCAAGACATGATTATTTCAGAAGGCTTTTGTGCAATCTGTTCGGAAGTGAAATGGAAAAAGGACTTCTTCCCGATGACGAAAAATGGGTCGGAAAGATCATTCAGGATATCTGTTATCACAATACGAAAAACTATTTTGAAATTTAAAACCATGGAGAATTCGACGAAAATACTATGTTTCGGGGAACTGCTTCTCCATTTTGCCCCGGATTCCGAAAGAAACTGGCTCAATGAACAGTCTCTGAAGATTTACGTGGGTGGCGCTGAATACAATGTCGCGGCAGCACTTTCCCAGTGGAGGAATTCTGTGAAACTGTTATCAGCATTACCGGAGAATTTTGTAGGAAACCAGTTGGAATCTCAGCTTAAAAATAAAGGAATAGAAGTCCTTGCAGAAAAAACTCAAGGGAGAATAGGAACATTTTACCTTTCTTCCGATGGAGATATGCAGAATGCTTCAGTGGTTTACGACCGCTTTCCGTCTGTTTTTACTCAATCGGATTTTGAAACCTTCAGTGATGATGACATATTTTCAGACGTAAAATGGCTCCATATCAGTACCATCACACCGGCCTTGAGTGACAATGCATTCCGTAAATGTTTACATCTCATGAGAGAAGCTAAAACCAGAAATATTACAGTTTCCCTCGATCTGAACTACAGAGCGTTGCTTTGGCAAAACCAAAATCCTCACAAAATTAAGGAACTGATGCCTTTTGTGAATGTTCTCATGGGAAATATCTGGTCTGTAGAGCAGTTCCTGGATATTCCTGTTGAGTACGAGCTTAACGGGAATTTCGATGACGAAAACCTTCTGAAACAGGCCGAAAAAACCGCGTTGGAAATCCGGAAACAGTTCCCGGCTGTGGAAAAAATTGCGAATACCTTCCGCTTTACAAACGGAGAAAAGGTCAATTATTTTGCCACTTTGTTTGTTGATGAAGAGCTTTTGGTTTCAGAAAAATATAATTCAGATAAAATTGAAGAAAGGGTAGGAAGCGGTGATTCTTTTATGGCCGCCTTAATTCATGGAATTTTAAAAGGAAATCCTGATCAGCAGATCCTTGAGGATGCTACAAAAGTTGCTTTTAAAAAACTTTTTGTAAAGGGAGATACCATTGATGAAAGCATTAATATCGAAAAATTATGAGTGAACTACTACAAAAAATAAAAGACCAGAAAATCGTTCCGTTATTCTATAACGAATCTTTTGAAGTCTCAAAAAATATCGTAAAAGCTTTATACGAAGCAGGAATTCGTGTGATAGAATATACCAACCGTGGCCATCAGGCACTGGAAAACTTCACCAAGCTGAAAGAAATTTCCCATATCGAATTTCCTGATCTTCTGTTAGGAATCGGGACGGTGAAAAACATACAGGAAATGGCTGATTATGCTCATGCAAAAGCAGATTTCATCATTACACCGGTTATCAGTGAAGCATTGGTGAGAAATGCACTTGAAAGAAATATCCTTTTGATTCCGGGCTGTTTTACTCCTTCCGATATCAATATTGCCTATCAGAACGATTTAAAACTGGTTAAAATATTTCCGGCTGATGCTTTAGGGAAGAACTACATCAAATCGATACAGCCTGTTTTCCCCGGAATGAATTTTATGCCAACCGGAGGGATCAACGCAGAATTGGGAGATATTAAGGAATGGCTCAATGGTGGAGCCGCAGCGGCAGGATTAGGAAGTTCCCTTATTGGAAAAGATTGTAATGAAGAAGAACTGGCTCTGAAAACAAAAAAATTATTACAACAACTTAATCAAAACTAAATGCAGGCTCCTCAAAACCGCAATATAAGATGGTGGATGCTGTCTCTTGTCTTTCTCGCCACTACGATAAATTATCTTGACCGTCAGGTAATGGGTTTACTGAAACCTGTACTGGAAAAGGAATTCAGCTGGGATGAAAAAGATTACAGCTATATCGTCATGGCCTTTACCACGACTTATGCCATCGGTTATATGGCGATGGGAAGGTTTATAGACAAGGTGGGAACCAAAATCGGCTATGCCGTTTCCCTTATTGTATGGAGCTTGGCCTCTATCGGACATGGTTTTGTGAAAAGTACCATCGGGTTTATCATCGCGAGAAGTACTTTGGGAATCAGTGAGGCAGGAAACTTTCCAGCTGCCATCAAATCTGTGGCTGAATGGTTCCCTAAAAAAGAAAGAGCACTTGCAACGGGAATTTTTAACTCAGGAGCAACGGTGGGAGCTATTTTAGCACCGTTGCTGGTTCCTTTCATCCTCGGACATTATGGCTGGAGGCAGACTTTTGTATGGATTGGTGCTCTAGGTATGGTTTGGATTGTTCTTTGGTGGAAATTCTATGCCGTTCCGGAAAAAATAAAAAATCTCAGCAAAGAAGAGCTGCAGTACATTAAAAGCGATCAGGTTGAAAAAGCAGAAGAGAAAACGAAAATCCCTTTATCGGAATTACTCAAATATAAAGTAACATGGTCATTTGCCATCGGTAAGATATTAACCGATCCTATTTGGTATTTCTTCATGTTCTGGCTGCCGGCGTATTTCTCGGATGTATTCAAAATGGATTTAACAAAACCATCCCTTCCGTTGATTATTATTTACAGCGGAACTACGATCGGAAGCATTGGCGGAGGATATCTCTCATCGTTTCTGATTAAAAAAGGTTGGGCCATCGGAAGGGCCAGAAGTATTACGATGTTATTGTTTGCTTTGATGGTAGTTCCGGTAATGTTCTCAAAATATGTAGATAATATGTGGCTGATTACCCTGGTTATTGCCCTTGCTACAGCGGCGCATCAAGGATGGGGAGCCAATCTTATGACCACAGTTGGTGATCAGCTGCCTAATCATTATGTAAGCTCTGTCATTGGTTTTGGGGGAATGCTTGGGTCAGCAGCAGGAATTATTTTTCCGCTTTTTATCGGAATCGTTCTCGATGCTTTTAAAAAATCAGGAAACATCAACGGAGGCTACAACATTATATTTTTTATAGCCGGAATATCCTATGTTACAGCCTGGGGACTGATTAAAATAATCAACCGTAAGAAAACCGTTTAGAATAGAATTAAACTTAAACATTACAAAACATTAAAAACTATAAAAAAGAATAACAATGAAACAGAATATAATGAACTTAGCTTTCTTCAGGAATAAAAAACATATCATTGCAGCAGCTGCTTTGCTCTCGGTGACTACTATTTCTGCCCAGACATTCTCCGACTTTCACTACCATGGAAACGATAAAATATATAACGACAACCCTCTTCAATCGGATGAGTTTTATTCCCCGATTTTACAGGGCTGTTATCCCGACCCAAGCATCACCAAAAAAGGTGACGATTATTACTTGGTAAATTCTTCTTTCTCAATGTTTCCGGGCGTTCCGATCTTCACTTCCAAAGATTTGGTCAATTGGAAGCAGGTAGGGCACGTCCTCGACAGACCTTCTCAGCTTAAAGTGGAAAAAGGAGGGGTTTCGCAGGGAATTTATGCTCCGGATATAAAATACAATAAACACAACGATACTTTTTATATGATCACCACGCAGATCGCAGGTGGAGTCGGGAATATGGTCGTAAAAACCAAAGATCCTTCAAAAGGTTGGAGCGAAGTCCAAAAACTGAATTTTGACGGAATTGATCCGGCTATTTTCTTTGATGATGATGGAAAAGCTTACATTGTTCATAACGATGCACCACCAAAAGGAACCGAACAATACAATGGCCACCGCGTTATTAAAATGTGGGATTACGATCTCGAAAAAGATCAGGTTGTCGCAGGTTCAGACAGAATTATTGTAAATGGTGGAGTCGATCTGTCTCAAAAACCAATTTGGATTGAAGGTCCGCATTTGTACAAATACAAAGGGAAGTATTACCTGATGTGTGCAGAAGGCGGAACCGGAGGCAACCATAGCGAAGTGATTTTTATGGCAGATTCTCCGAAAGGACCGTTTGTTCCCGCTAAAAATAATCCAATCCTTACGCAAAGATATTTTCCGAGAGACAGAAAGGAAAAAGTGGATTGGGCAGGTCACGCAGATTTGGTGGAAGGTCCGAACGGACAATGGTATGGTGTATTTTTAGCAATCCGTCCGAATGTGAACAACCGTGTTACCAAAGGCCGTGAAACTTTCATTCTTCCTGTAGACTGGAGTGGAACATATCCTGTGTTCCAAAATGGCCTGGTTCCGATGAAACCAAAACTGAAAATGCCACAAGGCGTTCAGAATCAAACCGGGCAAAACGGATTTTTTCCGAGCGGAAACTTTACTTATAACGATAAATTAACCGATAAAAATCTCGATTTCCGATGGATTGCGATGCGTGGGCCGCGTGAGAATTTCATTACTACCACAAAAAATGGTGTAAAAGTGAATCCTATGGCGACTACTATCAAATCGTTGGCTCCGGTTTCGGCATTATTCCACAGATTGCAGCACGAAGATTTTGAAACCTCGTTAACCCTTGATTTTAAACCAAAATCGGAAAAAGAACTGGCAGGAATTACCTGTTATCAAAGTGAAACATTCAATTATGTTTTCGGAATCACGAAAAAAGATAAAGATTTCTACATCGTATTGGAAAGAACAGAAAAAGGACAATCAAAGCTGATCGCCAGCGAGAAGATTTCATTATCCAAACCGGTTAAACTGCAGGTGGTTGCCGATCAAGATCAATATAGTTTTAATTATTCGCTGGATGGCAAGAGCTATAAAAATCTTGGAGGACCGGTTTCAGGAGATATTCTTTCTACGGATGTAGCGGGCGGCTTCACAGGAAGTTTGATTGGTTTGTACAGCACTTTGTCTAATGATATTGTACCGAATTAATTGAGTATCAGTAATGTCACACTGAGCTTATCGAAGTGTTTCCTTTTAAATTTTAAAAAAGTAAAACCAAACATCACAGTACATTTTGAAAATCAAAAAATCTTATATAGTTTCTTTATTGGGATTTATCGGGCTGAATCTTCTTTCAGCCCAGGTAAATCCTTCCGGAAAACAAAGTACAGCATTTACCAATCCCATCATCTGGGCAGATGCACCGGATTTATCCATTACCAGAAACGGAAATGATTTTTACCTGATCAGTACCACCATGCATCTGATGCCGGGAGCACCGGTAATGCATTCCAGAGATCTGGTCCATTGGGAAATGTCCGGGTATGTTTTTGATACTTTGAATGATAACCCGAAATATGATTTATTGAACGGAACCGTTTACGGCAGAGGCCAATGGGCTTCCTCAATCCGTTATCATAAAGGGAAATATTACGTTTTATTCTCTCCGAATGATGAACCTTTCAAATCTTATTTCTATATGACGGATGATCCCGAAAAAGGAAAATGGAAACTCATTACAAGAACAAGGCATTTTCATGATGCTTCACTGTTTTTTGACTATGATGACAGAATATATGTTTTCACTTCCAACAAAGTTTTTGAACTGAGTCCCGATTTCAAAGAGGTTATCGGAAATCCGGATGGAACTGAGGTATTTCAGAAAGATGCTTCGGAAACCGGACTTCTGGAAGGTAATCAGATCATCAAAAGAAACGGGAAATATTATATAATGATGATATCCTGGCCTAAAAACGGGAAACGCCGTCAGGTCGTCTACAGAGCAGATAAAGTGACGGGTCCTTATGAGAAAAAAGTAGTGCTGGAAGACAATTTTTTAGGATTTTCCTACGCAGGTCAGGGCGCTTTGATTGATGATAAAAACGGAAACTGGTATTCTCTTATTTTCCAGGACAGAAACGGAGTAGGGCGTGTTCCGCTGCTGCTTCCCGTACAATGGGAAAACGACTGGCCGGTACTGGGAGATAACGGAAAAGTTCCTCTGAATGGAGAAGTTCCGCTTCCGCCATTTAAACCCAAAAATCATTTGGTGGAAAGCGATGGGTTCTCTGATAAGAAAATGAAGATCCAGTGGCAATGGAACCATAACCCAGTGAATGAAGCATGGTCTTTATCCGAAAGAAAAGGCTTTTTGAGACTGAAAACAAGCAGAGTAGTAGACAATCTTTACGCGGCACCCAATACTTTGACCCAGAGAATGGAAGGTCCTACTTCTTCAGCAATTGTTGCCATGGATCTCAAAGGAATGAAAGATGGAGACGTTGCAGGTTTCAGTGCTTTCAACGGGGATTCCGGGATTTTGTCAATAGTAAAGGAAGGCAAAGAAAAGTTCATTGTTTTTTCAACCAATGAAGTAAATCTGGATAATAAAACAAAAGTGATTACAGGAGTTAAAAAAGAAGAAAAAAAACGGATTCTTCTCAATTCTGATAAAGTTTTCCTCCGTATTGATGCCAATTTTAACCTCGGGAAAGATCTTGCAAACTTTTATTACAGTACGGATCAGAAGAACTGGACGGAAATGGCAAAAAACTACAAAATGATCTTTGATTACCGTAGATTTTTTATGGGATCGAAATTCGCGGTTCTCAATTATGCCACTAAAAATACCGGAGGATTTGTAGATGTGGATTTTTTCAGTATTAATGAAGTTGGAGAATAATAAAAGCCAGGACGGGGGAAAGATATTTAAACAATACATTATTATTTTTTATCCGAAATAATAAGTGTTAAAACTACAAATAAAAAAATCATGAATAAATCAGTTGTATTAGCATTAGGTTTCATGCTGTCAGGAGTTTTTATTTCCGCGCAGGCTTTTGAGAAAAAAGTACCACAGGATTTTGATGCGGAGAAAAAAGAAATTCCACACGGAAAGATTGACACCATACAGTATTCTTCGGCAACGGTTGGAACTACTCGCAAGGCTTTGGTTTACACACCGCCGGGATTCAAAAAAGGAGAAAAATATCCCGTTCTTTATCTGCTACACGGCATTGGCGGGGATGAAAAAGAGTGGTTTAAAAACGGAACTCCACAAATTATTTTAGATAATCTCTATGCTAAAGGAAAGCTTATTCCCATGATCGTTGTACTTCCCAACGGACGTGCGATGAAAGATGACAGGGCAACCGGAGACATCATGGCAAAGGATAAAGTGGAAGCTTTTGCAACCTTTGAAAAAGACCTGCTGAATGATCTGATCCCCTTTGTAGAAAAAAAATATCCGGTAAAAAAAGACCGAAATAACAGAGCCATTGCCGGACTTTCCATGGGGGGCGGACAGACTCTGAATTTCGGATTGGGAAATATCGACATGTTCGCATGGGTAGGTGCTTTTTCCGCCGCTCCGAACACCAAGGAGCCCCAACTGCTTCTCCCGGATCCGTCCAAAGCTAAAGAATTAAAGCTTCTCTGGATTTCATGCGGAGATCAGGACAGATTGATGCCCTTCAGCAAAAGAACTAGCGACTATCTTACAGAAAATAAAGTTCCGCATATTTTTTATATAGAACCGGGCGGCCACGATTTCAAAGTGTGGAAAAATGATCTGTATCTGTTCTCGCAATTACTTTTCAAACCCGTCAATCAGGATGATATTAATCTTATTCTGAAATCACAATAAATACAGGATTAAAGTTTTAAATCCAAATTTCTATGAATATCCATAAAATACATATAAGTTTCATTGCTCTGACAGGTTTATTTTCGATGGGATTTTCCCAAAACCCGATAATTCAGACCAATTACACTGCAGATCCAGCGCCAATGGTCTACAATGACAGGCTGTATGTGTATACCACACACGATGAAGATGATTCTACCTGGTTTACCATGAACGACTGGAAAGTATATTCTACCAATGATATGGTGAACTGGACAGATCACGGCACAATTCTCTCGTATAAAGACTTTGACTGGGCAAAACGCGATGCCTGGGCCGCACAATGTGTAGAAAGAAACGGAAAATTTTTTATCTATGTTCCGATGTGGTCCAAAACCAGTAACAAAGGCGCTATAGGGGTTGCTGTTGGTGACAGTCCGTTTGGCCCTTTTCATGATCCGCTGGGAAAGCCTCTTGTTCAGAGCGAATGGGGAGATATTGATCCGACTGTTTTTGTAGATGATGACGGACAGGCTCATATGTATTGGGGAAATCCCAAGCTTAAATACGTAAAGTTGAATGAAGATATGATTTCTTATTCCGGAAATATTGTAGAAGTTCCGATGACCGAAGAATCATTTGGCAAAAGGGATGGAAAACCCAATCCGGAAAGACCTTCAAAATATGAGGAAGGACCGTGGCTGTACAAAAGGAAAAATCTCTATTATCTTTTCTGGCCGGGTGGTCCGCTTCCCGAATTCATAGGCTATTCTACAGGTAAAACAGCACAGGGGCCCTGGAAATATGGAGGAATTGTGATGCCTACCGAAGGAAAATCATTCACCAATCACCCCGGTGTTATTGATTTCGGGGGGAAAACCTATTTCTTTTATCACAATGGTGCATTGCCGGGCGGAAGTGGTTTTACAAGATCGGTAAGCTTGGAAGAGCTTGCATTCAATAAAGACGGTTCCATTTCGCCATTTAAAATGACCAACGGAATTACAAAAGCTATCGCAACCGTTAATCCTTATTCATTCAATCAGGCAGAAATGATTGCCTGGTCAGAAAATGTAAAATCCTATCAGAATAAAGAGGCTGGTGTTTTCATCAAAGCAAAGAAAAATGGAGCCTATACCAGTGTAAAGAATGTGGATTTCCGGAAAAAAGGAGCCACTGCTTTCTCTGCAAGGGTAGGAACGACCCATAACAGTGAGGTAACAATGAGCGTTCATCTTGATGCTGTGAACGGCCCGGTTGTCGCAACGGTAAAGGTTCCGCTGACGGGTGGGGATGACCGCTGGGAAACCGTAAAAGTTCAGCTTACTGAAAAGATTACCGGCATTCATGATCTCTATTTTGTATTCAATGGCAAAGCCTCAACAGATATTATGTATTTCGATTACTGGACCTTTCTTGAAAATAATTAATTATGAGAAAAAAAGTTTTATATATCGTATTCAGTTTATTCCTGATCAGCAAAAGCTTTGCACAGGTAGCAGAAATTTCAAGCCCTGACGGACAATTGAAGCTTCGTGTTTTTTCAGAAGACAGAAAAGCCTTATATGATGTTATCCTTCAGGGAAAAACAATGCTTGGAAAATCCCCGCTGGGCCTGCTAACCAATGAGTCTGATTTTTCAAAGAACCTGAAATTTACGGACAGCAAAAAAGATATCATTTCTAAGAAATATACGAACCAAAAAATCAAAAATTCTGAGGTTCATTACAATGCCAATACTTTAACCGTTAATTTCACCAATGCAGACCAGCATCAGATCAGCATTGAATTTCAGGTAAGTAACAACAATATTGCTTTCCGCTACCATATTCCACCGATGAAAGAACGGCTGAGTGTCGTGGTGCAGTCAGAAAATACAGGATACAGATTCCCGTCACAGACCACTACTTTTCTTTCACCCATGATGAAGCCGATGACAGGTTTTGCACGCACGGCACCAAGTTATGAAAGTGGCTATAAAGCCGATGCTGAGCTGGGAATACCATCTGATTACGGTTACGTTTTCCCGGGTCTGTTTCATATCGGAGATGAAGGCTGGATATTACTTTCCGAGACAGGAGTAAACAGTACATATTGTGCTTCACACCTTGAAACCACAGCAGAAAAAAATCTTTACAAAGTAGCCTATCCGAATATTGCTGAAAATAATGGTTTCGGAAGTACTGGAGCAGCCGTTTCTCTTCCCGGAAAAACGCCGTGGAGAACAATTACAGTGGGCAGTTCTCTGAAACCCATCGTAGAAACCACCATTCCTTTTGATGTGGTAGATCCGATGTATGAGCCTTCACAGGAGTATCAGTTCGGGAAATCCACCTGGAGCTGGATTCTCTGGCAGGATAACAGTATGAACTATGATGATCAGGTGAAATTCATAGACCTTGCTGCTGCACTGAAATATCAGTTTATTCTTATGGATGCGCTTTGGGATAAAAATATAGGAAAAGACCGTATGAGAGAGCTTATTCAATATGCAAAATCGAAAAATGTAGGAGTATTGCTCTGGTACAATTCCAACGGAGCAGCCAATGATGCACCGATGGGACCTAGAAACAAAATGAGCTCATCCGTTGAACGTAAAAAAGAAATGAAATGGCTGAAAGAAGAAGGCGTAAAAGGACTGAAGGTGGATTTCTTCGGAGGAGACAAACAGGAAACCATGCGTCTTTATGAAGATATTCTGTCAGATGCCAATGATTACGGATTAACCATTATTTTTCATGGAGCCACTGTACCGAGAGGCTGGGAAGTGATGTACCCGAATTATGTAGGAAGCGAGGCCGTTCTTGCCTCAGAAATGCTCTATTTCTCAGAAGATGTACGGAAACAGGAAGCTTTTTTTGCCACACTTCATCCTTTCATCAGAAATACAGTGGGAAGCATGGAGTTTGGCGGAACTTTCCTCAATAAATATCTGACAGAATCCAACAAGGATAAAAATAAAAGATATACTACAGACGGCTTTCAGCTGGCTACAGCGGTACTGTTTCAGAACCCAGTTCAGATGTTCGCCGTAATGCCGAATAACCTTACGGATGCACCGGAATTTCAGCTCAGCTTTATGAAAGAAGTTCCGACACTTTGGGACGAAACGATCTTCATAGACGGCTATCCCGGGAAATATGCAGTGATTGCGCGAAGACATGCGGATCGTTGGTATGTGGCTGGTGTGAATGCTGAAAAACAATCTCAAAAACTGAAAATAAAACTTCCAATGTTCGCCGGAAAAACTGTAAAACTTATCAATGATGATGCAAAAGGAAACTCATCAGAGAAAGAAATAAAAGTAAATGCCAAAGGAGATTTCAGCATTGAAATGCAGCCGCAGGGAGGTTTTGTACTGAAAAATTAAAGAAATAAACCTTACAGGTTTTTAAAACCTGTAAGGTTTGAATTGAGTAAAAAGACTACAAAGCTTTTGAAAATTAAAAATAATTGATTATGAGTTATTTAAAAATATTTTTTCTTACTGTGTTATTGGGATTTTGTTTAAAGATCCATGCTGCAGAACCGTTCATCAGCACTGAGAAAAGTTCCGGAACCCTCATTCTGAAAGAAAAAGCGCTCAATCTTTCGATTTTTACCAACTCCGGTATGGATCAGGGGATTATGAGAGCTGTAAAAAACCTGCAGACCGACTTTCAGAAAGTGACAGGAGAACAGCCGGTTATTCTCAACCAGGTTTTAGTATTGAAGTCTCCTTTAATTATAATTGGAACTGCCGGGACAAAATCCGTCATTGATGATTTAATCAGGCAAAAAAAGCTGGATGGAAAAGCATTGGCAGGAAAAAGGGAAAAATATATCATTCAGAATGTCAGCAATCCTTTTCCGGGCGTTTCTGAAGCCATTGTCATTGCAGGAAGCGATAAAAGAGGTACAATTTACGGGATCTATGAAATGTCTCAGCAGATAGGCGTTTCACCCTGGTATTACTGGGCAGATGTTCCGGTTGAGAAAAAAGAAAATGTATACTTTAAAAAGGGAATCTATACCGATGGTGAGCCTGCGGTAGAGTATCGCGGTATTTTCCTTAATGATGAAGAGCCTTCGTTGGGAGGATGGGCAAGAGGGACTTTTGGAGGAGTCAATTCTAAATTTTATGAAAAAGTTTTTGAACTTATTCTGCGTCTTAAAGGAAACTATATCTGGCCGGCGATGTGGGGAAAAGCATTTTATGACGATGATCCTCTGAGCGGGCCGTTAGCAAACGAAATGGGTATTGTTATGGGAACTTCCCACCATGAGCCTATGGCTTTGGCACAGACCGACTGGCACAGGTATATCAAAAAAAATAATCTCCCGAATGTCTGGGATTACGCTAAAAATGCGGAAGTTTTACAGAAATTCTGGAAATCCGGACTCGAAAGAAGCAAAAACTGGGAAAAGCTCGTTACAGTAGGAATGCGGGGTGATGGTGATGAAGCAATGGGAGAGGGAACCAATATTTCCCTACTCGAGAAAATTGTAAAAGACCAGCGTAAAATTATCGCTGATGTTACAGGAAAAAAGGCTGAGAAAACACCCCAGGTCTGGGCATTGTATAAAGAAGTTCAGGACTATTATGATAAAGGAATGAGGGTTCCGGATGATGTGATCCTGCTGTTCTGTGATGATAACTGGGGAAATGTAAGAAAGCTTCCGGATCTTTCAAAACCTTTGCATAAAGGAGGCTATGGAATCTATTACCACTTCGATTATGTAGGCGGACCGAGAAATTCCAAATGGATCAACATCAGTCCCATCCAGAGAGTCTGGGAACAGATGAACCTTTCTTATGAACATAAAGTAGATAAGCTTTGGGTCGTGAATGTAGGAGATTTAAAACCGATGGAATTTCCGATCAGTTTTTTCCTGGAAATGGCCTGGAATCCCAAACAGTTTAATGCTAAAAACCTTTTGGAATATACTGAGAAATGGGCTGCCCAGCAGTTTGGTGAAAAACACGCCAAAGAAATTGCCAGGATGATTAATCTATATGCCAAATACAACAGGAGAGTTACGCCTGAAACCCTGGACAGCAACACGTACAGCCTTGAAAATTACCATGAATTTGAAACGGCTTTAAATGATTACAGAGCATTAGCCGTAGAAGCCTTACGTTTAAAAGAGCAGATTCCTGCTGAATACCAGGATGCTTATTATCAGCTGGTTTTGTATCCTATCGATGCATGCAGTAATTTATACGAAATGTACTACGCGGTAGCAAAAAACAGGGAACTGGCAGCGAAAAAAGATCCGGAAGCCAATTTCTATGCAGATAAAGTGAAGGCATGTTTTGAAAGAAATGCTTATCTGGATAACAAGTACAATAATGTGATCGCAGGAGGGAAATGGAAGCATATGATGGACCAGATGAGGATAGGATATAAAAGCTGGGCAGACGGAAAAGAAAATATAATGCCTGAAGTCACCTATATTTCTGACGCTGAGGTTCCCAAAGAAAAAATATTTCAGGAGAAAAACGGCTATGTTTCCATTGAAGTAGAAAATTTTGCAAGAATGAGCAATTCTGACCGGATCCATTGGGAAGTGATTCCTGATTTCGGAAAAACAAAATCCGGTGTGACAACCTTTCCGCAGAATGCTTATCCTAAAAGCGATGAAAATATCTGGCTGGAATATGATATTAATTTTGAATCCAAAGGAGAATTTGAGGTTGAACTCCTTTTAGCGCCTACTTTAAATTTTAATCACAATAAAGGACTTCGATATGAAATTTCATTTGACAACGAAACTCCGCAAATTGTAAATTTCAACGGCCATTACAAAGGAGAATTGGGAAAATGGCAGTCGGAACATATCATTAAATCCGTTACAAAACATTCGATTCCACAGCCAGGAAAACATACTTTACGCTTCAGAGTGCTGGAACCCGGCATTGTCCTTGAAAAAATCCTGATCAACACCGGAGGTTTGAAACCCTCTTACCTGGGCGCTCCCGAAAGCGAAATGCTTCACTGAATGACCCGATATTCATCACAAATAACACTTTAATTATGAAAGACTAATCTTATTTACATTCCAATCTAAAATACAGTTCCCTGACAGAGAATGAAGAGAAAGAACAGCGGATGATTTTGTAAACAGCTTTATTTAACAGATCGCTGCCTGATCTATTTCAGGATATTTCCTGACTGTTTTTGAAAATAAACTGTCTTGATGGGGAATCTATTGCCCTTACTCTAATTATTTGCAATCAAAATCACGACTATCTAAAACTAAACCATTATGAAAAAACTTTTAAATCTTGTCAGTATTCATTCTATCTGTTTGTTTTTCAGCTGTCTGGCGCATGGGCAGCTTACCACTGTAAAAATTGATAAGAATATTCCTTATCAGAAAATAAAAGGATTCGGGGGATTTGTCTGCAGTCCTCAGTTTGCCTATAATCATATGTCTACATCAGAAATTCAGACGCTTTGGGGCGCTTCCAGTGAAGGCGGGTATAATATTATGAGATTATATATTCCCGAGAACAGCAGCAACTGGAACTCCGTACTGGCCACAGCACAGCTCGCCAAATCTATGGGGCTTACCATTTTTGCTTCGCCGTGGACAATGCCTGCAGCCTGGAAAACCAATAACCATGTCAATGCTGTTTACACTGACGCCAACGGAGTACAGCAGATCGGATATTTAAAGCCGGAAAATTATCAGGATTATGCACTTTATCTTAACAGCTTTGTTACCTATCTCCAGAACAATGGAGTAGATCTTGATTATATCTCCATTCAAAATGAACCGGATGAAATGGCCCAGTATCAGGGATGTATCTGGACTCCTGCACAAATTACCACTTTTATCAAGAACTACGGACAGCTTATCAATTGTAAAGTGATTGCCCCGGAAAGTGTGGGATTTACAGATAATTTTGCCAGTGCTTTGCTGGATCCTGCGGCAATGGCCAATTTTGAAGTGTATGGCGGGCATCAATATGGACTTATGCAGTCTACCTACAAACAGTTCCAGAATTATAACAAAGAAATCTGGCAGACAGAATATCTGATCAACTGGAACTCTTCATCCGCCCAGCCGGCCCGTGACTTCAGCTGGAATACAGATGCATTTACCTTTGCCAGCAGTGTCAACAATGCACTATTGGGTAATATCAATGCTTGGATCCATTACTCTGCCAAACGTTATTATGGTTTAATGGGCGACGGAACTTACGGAACTCCCACAGGTGTAATGACCAAAAGAGGCTATATTCTTTCACATTATGCGAAGTATACAACAGGAAAGACGAGAATAGAGGCAAAATGGGATGACAAAACCGGTGTTTTACAGGGTTCTTCCTATATTTCGCAGGATGGAAATCAGGTTGTTCTTATGGTCATCAATCCTTCTCAGAATACATATAGTTTGAAGGTTGACCTGCCTTTTTACACAACTTCAGGAACGAAAGTCCTGACCAATACACAATCCAATATGGTCACCACACCTATTTCTTTGAGTACAGCAACATTCCGGCCTACTGCTGATATCAGCCCTTCCAGTGTCATGACTTTTGTTTTTAATAAAAGTGGTGACAGACCAGCTTCTCTCATGACAGGCGGCGATATTCATTATAACAAAATTGAAACACAAACGGCTACCAGTACATCTTTTGGAACAGGATTTAATATCAGCAATACAACGGTGACGTTCTCCAATCCAAGTCCTCTTATCAGCAATAATATGACTGCGGCTAACGGATATCTTCAGCTTAATGACAGGTACAATAAACTGATTTTGCATGTAAACAGCTATACAACGGCGGGACAAAGTTACTCGGACAATACAACTTTATACTATATCAATAACCAGGGCATAACCAAATCATATAATTATGGAAAGATTAATTTTCCGCAGGGAGGAAATTTCGATATTACATTCGATATTTCAAGACAGGTGCTTACAGACGGATGCAAAGGAATTTTAGGACTGAGAAATTCCAATTACAGCTCTGTATTGACTCTTAATCTGGGCGATGTTTATTTCAATGTAGGTAATGAAATTGCTTCTAAATTCGGAGGAACCTATTCCGCAAGCGACAGCTATCTGATGGATGCCCTGGAAAATGGCTACTACACTTCTGTAGATTTCAGAAATGCATCAGGCGTTACTTCCTCCAATAACTGGCAGCCTATGAGTGCTAACTCTAACAGCATTTATTATGTGAATTCAAATGTAAGTTCATCTGCCAATAATGTGATTTCAGGGACAGCTTGTTCAAATCTTGTCCTTTCCGGTCAGGGTATGGATTTTCAGGTGCCGTTTAACTTCACAGCCAATACAGCTTCTTACAGCCGTACCTTTAATGGTTACGATGTGCTGATCTTGCCGTTCCAGGCTAATATACCATCTGGGGTTATTGCCTATACAATGTCACCAGGAGCAAGCAATATCAGCTGTATTGCAATTTCAAACGGAATTATTCCTGCAAATACTCCGGTAATCATCAATGCGACAGGGAATATTACTTTCAGCGGTACAGGAAATGTTTCCACTCCCAAAGCAATTACTGTTAACCAGATGAACGGAGTTTATCAGAGCATCAAGGTTCCGGCTAATGCCTATGTTTTGAAAACAGAAAACGGAGTAACTGGCTTTTATAAAGTAACTGCAGGTAGTGAGCCTGCAATAGGATCTTTCAAGGCATATCTTACAGAGGAAAATACCTATTCTGCGAACGTCCTTCCTTTAAACTTCGGAGTATTAAGTGTCAGAAATAATTCTGCTGAAGCTAAAAAAGAGAGCGTGAAAATATATCCTAATCCGGTAAAAGCAGATCTTTTCATTGATTCTGATCTCTCAGAAGCTGTTGCCACCATTTTTGATGCACGAGGAAGTGTCATCAGATCCGGACTAAAAATAAATTCAGGGAAAAACCATATTAATGTGGGAGATTTCCCGGCTGGTGTTTACTATATTGAGATTACTCCAAAAAATAATACAGTAATGAAACAAAAATTTGTCAAAGAATAATTGAATCTAAAGTCATCGTAAGTCAGCTTATGGTGGCTTATTTACTACCATCGATGATGTATTAAAGATTAAAACCGACAAGATTTAAAAAATATACACAGTCATCTGTGAAATCCGCGAAATCTGCGGGTAACATTATTAACAACAAAAATTTCTAGAGTTTTCAGACTTTATTGAAACCATAATCTTTATGAGAAGAATCGTATTAACCTTATGTGCAACCCTGGCGGCAACTTTATTTTTTGCTCAGAGTTATTATAAATACCCGTTCAGAAACCCGGATCTTCCGGTGAATGAAAGAATAGAGAACCTTCTTTCTTTACTGACGACGGAAGAAAAGATAGGGATGATGATGGATAACTCACAGGCAGTTCCCCGTCTGGAAATTCCTGCCTACGGATGGTGGAATGAAGCACTTCATGGGGTGGCACGAGCAGGAACAGCTACTGTTTTCCCTCAGGCAATCGGAATGGCAGCTACATGGGATGTTCCGGAGCATTTTAAAACTTTTGAAATGATTTCTGATGAAGCACGGGCAAAATACAACAGGTCTTTTGATGAAGCCAAAAAAACAGGTCGGTACGAAGGGCTGACTTTCTGGACCCCAAATATCAATATTTTCCGTGACCCAAGATGGGGAAGAGGCCAGGAAACCTATGGTGAAGACCCTTATCTGACCTCTGTTCTGGGGGTTGCAGCAGTAAAAGGCCTGCAGGGAAACGATCCGAAATATTTTAAAACCCACGCCTGCGCCAAACATTTTGCAGTACACAGCGGACCGGAATGGAACCGCCACTCTTATAACGCAGAAATCTCAAAAAGAGATCTGTATGAGACGTATCTTCCCGCTTTTAAAGCGTTGGTTCAGGAAGGGAATGTAAGAGAAGTAATGTGTGCCTATAATGCTTTTGACGGGCAGCCATGTTGTGCAAACAATACTTTACTTACTGAAATTCTCCGTGGAAAATGGAAGTATGACGGAATGGTGGTCTCAGATTGCTGGGCACTGGCCGATTTTTTTCAGAAAAAATACCATGGCACCCATCCTGACGAGAAAACAACCGCAGCAGATGCTTTGAAACATTCTACAGATCTGGAATGCGGAGATACCTATAACAATCTGAATAAATCTCTTGCAAGCGGACTGATTACCGAAAAGGATATCGATGAATCAATGCGAAGAATCCTGAAAGGCTGGTTTGAGCTGGGAATGCTTGATCCGAAAACTTCCGTTCACTGGAATACCATTCCGTATTCTGTAGTCGATTCTGAAGAACATAAGAAACAAGCACTGAAAATGGCACAAAAATCAATTGTGCTGATGAAAAACGAAAAGAATATTTTACCTCTCAGCAGGAATATTAAAAAAATTGCCGTTGTAGGTCCGAATGCTGATGACGGATTGATGCAGTTAGGAAACTATAACGGAACACCGTCTTCCATTGTAACGATTTTAGACGGAATCAAAAACAAATTTCCAAATGCTGAAATTATCTACGAAAAAGGAAGCGAAGTAACAGATCCTTCGTCCAGAACGTCACTCTATCAGAATTTCATCAGTCAGAAGAACGGCGCGAAAGGAATGAAAGTAGTGTTTTTTAATAACAATGAATTCAAAGGCCAGCCGGCAAACATTTCCATAAATTCCACAGCAATCAGCTACAACAGTTTTGGAGGAACCCAGCTTGCACCCAATGTAGGAAGAGAAAATACCTCAGCTATTATTTCAGGGGTTTTCAAAAGTACTTATACAGGAGATGTTATATTTTCTGCGTCTACCTCTGATATCTATACCCTTTTCGTGGACGGAAAAGAAATAGCAACAAGAAAAGGGCCTGACGCAAGACATCCTTCAGAGTTTCCTGTAAAAATGGAAAAAGGAAAAGACTATCAGATAGAGCTGCGTCATACACAGAAAGGAAAATATGTAAACATCAGCTTTGAAGTGTACAGAAAAGACCCTGTTAATTTTGCTTCGGTGAGAGAAAAGGTGAAAAATGCAGACGTTATTGTCTTTGCAGGCGGACTTTCTCCAAGTCTGGAAGGTGAAGAGATGATGGTGAATGCAGAAGGCTTCAAAGGCGGTGACAAAACTTCGATTGCCCTTCCTAAAGTCCAGAGGGACCTGTTGGCGGAGCTTAGAAAAACCGGCAAACCTGTTGTTTTTGTTATTTGCACCGGAAGTGCTCTGGGATTGGAACAGGATGAGAAAAATTATGATGCCCTGTTGAACGCCTGGTACGGCGGACAATCCGGAGGAACGGCTGTGGCAGATGTTTTGGCAGGTGATTATAACCCTTCCGGAAAATTACCCATTACCTTTTACAAAAACCTTGAACAGCTGGATATCGCCCTTTCAAAAACAAGTAAACACGAAGGATTTGAAAATTATGATATGCAGGGGAGAACCTACCGTTATATGACGGAAAAGCCTCTTTATCCTTTCGGGCATGGCCTGAGCTATTCAAAATTTGTTTACGGAGATTCAAAACTGAGCAAAAATACAATCAGTACCAGCGAAAATGTGACGATCACAATTCCGGTAACCAATGTTTCAGAAAGGGATGGTGAAGAAGTCGTTCAGGTCTATATCAAAAGAAATAATGATGCCCAGGCACCGGTAAAAACGTTAAGGGCTTTTGAAAGGACTTTGATTAAATCCAAAGAAACAAAAAATATTCAACTGATCCTTTCCAAAGACTCATTTGCGTTCTACGATGAAAAAACAGATGATCTGGTTTCAAAACCCGGCGATTATACCATTTTTTACGGCGGAACTTCTGATAATGCCGGGTTGAAAACGATTCCGTTAAAAGTAAAATAAAAAATGATTAGGAAGGCTTGTAAACATTGCAAATCCTGATGCAACTTTCAAAATATACGATCTATGACAACCAAAAATAAAATATTTTCCATCGCAATTTCCCTCAGTGCTGCTTTTTTTTCGGCTCAGAATAATACGGTCCGTATTTTTAACCTGGATCTGAAAGAAACCTCTGCTCCTGTTAAAATACAGCCCACCATGTACGGGATTTTCTTTGAAGACATCAATTTTGCAGCAGATGGCGGATTGTATGCGGAACTGATTAAAAACCGGAGCTTTGAATTTGATGAACCTTTCACAGGCTGGAAACAGCCCAACACAAAAACACTTTCTCCTAATCTGGATTCCGGGTTTCTGACCATTTATTCCGACCCTGCCAAAACCAATAAAAATTACGCGAGAATTACCGTTCTGAACGATAAAAATTATATTCTGGAAAATGAAGGATTCAGAGGAATAGGTCTTCATCAGGGAGAACAATATGATTTCAGTTTTGATCTGGAGAATGTTTCAGGAAATATTGCTGCAGTAAATGCAAGTCTTGTTGATGAAAATGGAAAGGAAATTTCTTCAGTTTCCACACTCATCAAAGGAAAGGGATGGCAGAAGTATACAGCTGTTTTCAAAGCACCGAAAACTGTTGAAAAAGCAAAACTGCGGATTACATTTACCGGAAACGGTATTGTCAACATGGATATGATCTCACTTTTCCCTCAAAATACCTGGAAAGGGAGAAAAGGAGGTTTACGAAAAGATCTCGTTCAGAAACTATACGATTTGCAGCCCGGATTTTTGAGGTTTCCGGGAGGTTGTATTGTAGAAGGAAGAACCTTGGCAGAACGCTATCAGTGGAAAAAAACAATAGGAAATGTAGCAGACCGTGAATATCTTATCAATAAATGGAGCACAGGATTTCCGCACAGGCTTACACCGGATTACGGGCAGTCTTTTGGATTGGGATTTTTTGAATATTTCCAGCTTTCCGAAGATCTGGGTGCAGAACCTGTTCCTATTCTGAGCTGTGGAATGGCTTGCCAGTTCAATACCGCAGAGCTGGTAAAAATGGAAGACCTCGATCCTTACGTTCAGGATGCCCTGGACCTTATTGGATTTGCCAACGGAGATTCCGGAACAAAATGGGGGAGAATCCGTACTGAAATGGGACATCCAAAGCCTTTTAATCTAAAATTTATCGGAGTGGGAAATGAACAGTGGGGAGCGGATTATATTGAACGCTATAAAGTATTTGAAAAAGCCATTCATGCCAAATATCCTGACATTAAGATTATTTCCGGAAGCGGACCGTCACCCGATGGCGAGTTCTTTGAATATGGCTGGAAAGAGCTGAAACAGTTTAATGCACAAATTGTAGATGAACATTATTACAACTCTCCCGAATGGTTTATGAAAAATGCAGGCAGATACGATCAGTATGACCGCTCCGGGCCAAAAGTCTTTGCCGGAGAATATGCAGCCCAGTCTGTAGGAGTAGTAAAGGCTGATAATAAAAATAACTGGCTGACGGCTCTGTCAGAAGCTGCTTTTATGACCGGTCTTGAAAGAAATGCAGATGTGGTGTATATGACTTCCTACGCACCGCTTTTTGCCCATGCTGACGGCTGGCAGTGGACACCTGACCTCATCTGGTTCAATAGTCTGAAATCCTACGCCACTCCCAATTATTATGTTCAGAAACTATTCTCCAACAATAAAGGAACGGATGTACTGAAAATAGAAAGCAACGGAAAAGCAGTATCCGGCCAGGAAAAATTATACGCTACAGCAGTAAAAGATGCGAAAACTCATGAGATTATTATTAAAATCGTCAATGCTGATACTCAGGCTAAAACGGTTAATATTAAACCCGGAACTCTGAAAACAGGTAAAAAAATAACCAAAATCCTTTTGTCTGCACCACAGCTTTCTACAGAAAATAATTTCGATGCTGAGCCTATAAAACCTGAAGAAGAGATTTCTGAGGTCAAAAATGGTGAAATTTCAACGGAAATTCCCGCCAGTTCTTTGGTTGTTTTAAAGCTAAAAATAAATTAATTAATTGATATACAGTTATTTATTAAAAATAAGTGTATTTTATACATTTATTTAAAATAGAATCTTATATTTGTTTTTATCTCATCAGGAGAAATTAAAATCTCAACAATCAAAAACGTTTCACCACCATGAAAAAATATGTTATCGGGCTGGACTATGGTACAGATTCTGTACGGGCCGTCCTTATTGATACTGAAAACGGTTCCGAAATAACTTCTTCAGTCAGCTATTACCAAAGATGGAAGGAAGGCCGATTTTGTAATCCATCAGCCAACAGTTTCAGACAGCATCCTTCAGATCATATTGAAGGTCTGGAAAAAACCATTTTAGAAGTAGTAAAAGAAAGCGGGATACCGGCAGAGCAGATCGTTAGCATTTGTATTGATACTACAGGCTCTTCACCGCTTCCTGTAACCAATGATGGAACAGCCCTGGCACTGGTTCCGGGATTTGAAGAAAATCCCAATGCCATGATGGTTTTATGGAAAGACCACACCGCCATTCGTGAAGCCGAAGAAATCAATACCCTTGCAAGAATCTGGGGTGGTGAAGATTATACAAAATATGAAGGTGGTATTTATTCTTCAGAATGGTTCTGGGCCAAAATACTGCACATCAGCAGAGCCGATGCAGAAGTAAGAAATGCAGCTTATAGCTGGATGGAACACTGTGATTATCTGACTTTCCTTTTATCAGATCATAAAGACCTGGCCACCTTTAAAAGAAGCCGTTGCGCTGCCGGGCACAAAGCCATGTGGCATGAGACATGGGACGGCCTGCCTTCCGAAGAATTCCTCAACAGGCTTGATCCTTCTCTGGGAGCGCTTAAAGGAAGATTATACCGGGAAACCTATACTTCAGATGAAGTTGCCGGTTACCTGAATGAAGAATGGGCCGCAAAAACCGGTCTTACTACCAAAACCATCATTACCGTAGGAACCTTTGATGCCCATTCAGGAGCTGTAGGAGCCAAAGTGGAAGAAAATACACTGATCAGAATCATGGGAACTTCCACCTGTGATATTATGGTAGCCTCACAGGAAGCTATCGGGGATACAACGGTAAAAGGAATCTGCGGACAGGTTGACGGCTCAGTAATTCCCGGACTGATAGGGCTTGAAGCAGGGCAGTCTGCCTTTGGAGATGTGCTCGCATGGTATAAAGATATCCTGATGTGGCCGGTTCACCAGGTTATGATGCACTCCGAAAGTATTTCAGACGAGCAGAAAACAAAGCTTGCTGAAGAAATGGAGGCAGGACTTATCAAAAAATTAACCCTTGAAGCAGAAAAAATTCCTCTTTCAGATACTGTTCCGATTGCATTGGACTGGGTAAACGGAAGAAGAACACCGGATGCAGACCAGGAACTTAAGGCAGCGATCAGTCAGCTTTCTCTGGGAACAAAAGCTCCCCATATTTTCAAAGCTTTGGTGAATGCCATTTGTTTCGGAGCTAAAAAGATCGTTGACCGTTTTGAGGAGGAAGGTGTAAAAATCAATAAAGTGATCGGAATTGGAGGAGTAGCAAGAAAATCGCCGTTTATCATGCAGACACTCGCTAATGTTCTGGATATGCCGATTGTTGTTGCCGCTTCGGACCAGACTCCCGCGTTGGGAGCTGCTGTTTATGCGGCCGTATCAGCAGGAATTTATCCGACCGTACAGGAAGCCAGTATGAAAATGGGCTCCGGATTTGAAGCGGAATACCAGCCGAAAACGGAAGAAGTACAGCACTACAGAGAATTAATGCAGCAATACCAGAAGCTCGCTGATTTTGTAGAATATAATACCAAGCTGAAAAACAACAGAAAAGAACTTAAGAACTCCTGAATATTAACCTTTTGAATGATACTCTAAATGAATACCTATAAAGAACTCCAAAGAGAATGTTATGAAGCGAATATGCAGCTTGATGCCCTGAAGCTGGTGGTTTATACTTTCGGGAATGTGAGTGCTGTAGACCGTGATAAAGGCATTTTTGCCATTAAACCAAGCGGTGTTCCCTACGACATTTTAAAACCGGAAGATATGGTGATTCTGGACTTTGATGCCAATGTCATTGAAGGCAGGCTCAGACCTTCTTCAGATACCAAAACCCATGCTTATCTGTATAAAAACTGGGAAAATATCGGTGGAATTTCCCACACCCATGCGATCTATTCCGTGGCTTGGGCACAGGCACAATTGGATATTCCTGTTTTCGGGACCACTCATGCAGACCATCTTACGACAGATATTCCCTGCGCTCCGCCTATGCGGGATGAACTGATTGAAGGAAACTACGAGTACAATACAGGAATACAGATTCTGGAATGCTTTAAAGAAAAGAAGCTCTCCCCGGAAGAAGTAGAAATGGTCCTGATCGGCAATCACGGTCCGTTTACCTGGGGGAAAAATGCTGAGAAAGCAGTCTACAACAGCAAAGTGCTGGAAACCATTGCCGAAATGGCGTATCTCACCAGACAGATCAATCCTGATGCAGAGCGTCTGAAAGACTCACTCATCAAAAAACATTATGAACGTAAACATGGCAAGAATGCCTATTACGGACAGGAATTTAAACACTAAACACTTCAACATAAACAACTATTAACGATCAACAAAATTATGTTAACACCTCTCAATACCAAAGAAGTCTGGTTCATCACAGGAAGTCAGCATTTATACGGACCTGAAACACTTGCCCAGGTGGCAGACCACTCACAGAAAATTGTGGCAGAACTTGAAAAATCTTCTTTCATTCCGGTAAAAGTCATTGTAAAGCCAACGGTAAAAACTACCGAAGAGATATTTGAAACCATTGCAGCAGCCAATCAGGCAGAAAACTGTATAGGAATCATCACGTGGATGCACACTTTTTCACCCGCCAAAATGTGGATCAGAGGATTAAGAATTTTACAGAAACCTCTTCTACATCTGCATACCCAGTTCAACAGAGATATTCCGTGGTCTACCATGGATATGGATTTTATGAATCTTAATCAGGCAGCTCACGGAGACCGTGAATTCGGTTTCATGGTAAGCAGACTGCGAAAGAGCAGAAAAGTAGTGGTAGGACACTGGTCAGAAGAAAGAGTTCAGAAGCAGATCGGCGACTGGAGCCGTGTTGCTGCAGGCTGGGACGACTGGCAGGGAGCTAAATTTGCACGTTTCGGAGATAATATGAGATTTGTAGCCGTTACAGATGGTGACAAAGTGGAAGCTGAAACTCAGTTCGGCTTTTCAGTCAATACCTGGGGAATCGGTGATCTTGTAGGCGTTATCAATTCTGTAAGCGAAGGAGAAATAAAAAGCCTTATGGAAGAATATGAATCTTCTTATCACATGGCAGCATCCCTTTTGGCAGGAGGAGCCAACAGAAGCTCATTGCACACCGCTGCAAAAATTGAATTGGGCCTTGAGAAGTTTTTAAAAGATGGCGGATTTAAAGGTTTTTCTGATACTTTTGAAGACCTTCATGGGCTGGAGCAGCTTCCGGGAATTGCTGTACAGCGCCTGATGCAGAAAGGATACGGATTTGCAGGCGAAGGAGACTGGAAAACAGCAGCACTCGTACGTGCCATGAAAACAATGGGGCAGGGCCTTGAAGGTGGAAATGCCTTTATGGAAGATTATACCTATCATCTCGATCCTTCCAATCCTTCTATTTTAGGTTCCCATATGCTGGAAGTGGATCCTGTTCTGGCAGACGGAAAACCTTCATGTGAGATCCATCCGTTGGGAATCGGAGGAAAAGCAGATCCTGTGCGTCTTGTCTTTAACTCCAGGGGAAATATTGATTCCCTGAACGCTGCCCTGATGGACTTTGGAAACCATTTCAGACTGCTGATCAACAAAACCAGAGCATTGGAAATTACAGAAGAGCTGCCAAAGCTTCCGGTAGCAAGGGTTTTATGGAAACCTCTTCCTGATTTATATACGGCCGCAGAAGCCTGGATACTGGCAGGAGGGGCACACCATACATGTTACAGTGAAAATATTTCAGCCGAACAGCTGGAGGATTTTGCTGAGATAGCGGGGATTGAATCATTAGTCATTGATGAAGATACCAAAATGCGTGATTTTAAAAATACACTTCGTTGGAATGAAATGTATTATCGTTAATTAATTTTAAAAAATATGTAAATAAATATGAAAAAAGCAACATATAATGGCATTTTTATTTTATTATTTTTAATTATTTTCGGCTGCAGAAAAGAAAATAACAAACAGGATATTTCAGGAAAAATGGATAATGTGCATACTTCAGACTATGGAGTGACGCCAAAAGGCGATTCTATTAAAAAATACACGCTGACCAATAAAAACGGGATGAAAGTTGAGGTCATCAACTTCGGGGGAATTATCACTTCTTTAACCGCCCCGGACAGGAACGGAAAATATGAGGATATAGTCCTTGGCTTTACAAAACCTGAAGGGTATTTCGATGGCAATCCTTATTATTTTGGGGCATTGATCGGAAGATATGGCAATAGGATTGCCAACGCTAAATTCACACTGGAAGGTAAAGCATACGAAATCAATAAAAATGATGGTCCCAACAGCCTTCACGGAGGAAAAGAAGGATTTCACACCAGATTCTGGAATATTGAAATGGTAAAGGATGCAAAATTTCCGACATTGAAATTGTCTTATACCAGCGCAGACGGTGAAGAAGGATATCCGGGAAAACTGACAACAACTGTTTTTTATACCCTTACAGACGATAATGCTTTGGAAATCTCCTATGAAGCAGAAACCGATAAACCTACCGTGGTGAATCTTACCCAGCATTCTTATTTTAACCTGTCCGGAAATTTCACTAAAACGATTACCGACCACGAACTGCAAATTAATGCAGATCATTTTCTTCCGGTGAACGAAACCTTAATTCCTACCGGTGAGCAGAAAGCTGTAAAAGGAACTCCTTTTGACTTCACGGTTTCAAAGTCTATCGGAAAAGATATAAGTGCAGAAGACGATCAGCTGAAAAAAGGAAAAGGATATGACCACAACTGGATCCTGAATGGAAAAGGTATGAGAAGTATCGCTAAGGTATATCACCAGGGAACAGGAAGACTGATGGAAGTCTTCACGGATGAACCCGGTGTGCAGTTTTATTCCGGAAATTTCCTTGACGGAAAGTTTGATACCAAAACCGGCGGTAAAAATGAATTCAGAACAGGATTCTGCTTAGAGACACAGCATTTCCCGGATTCACCGAACCAGCCTTCTTTTCCTTCTACGGAATTGAAACCCGGACAGAAATACCAGTCGAAAACCATCTATAAATTCTCCGTTAAAAATAAACTATGGGAAAATTAGCAACTATTGATATCATCATATTCCTGATCTATTTCGTAGTGGTAGCTTCCTACGGATTATGGATCTATAAAAAGAAGAAATCTGAATCTACAGGAAGTAAAGATTATTTCCTTGCAGAAGGATCTTTGACCTGGTGGGCGATCGGAGCCAGCTTAATCGCTTCCAATATTTCTGCTGAACAGTTTATCGGGATGAGTGGTGAAGGTTTCTTTGTCGGAATCGCTGTTGCCGCTTACGAGTGGATTGCTGCCCTTGCGCTGATCATCATCGCGGTGTGGTTTATTCCGATCTATCTGAAAAATAAGATCTATACCATGCCCCAGTTCCTTGAGAGAAGGTATAACAAATCTGTTTCTCTGATCATGGCCGTATTCTGGCTGTTTCTGTATGTTATTGTGAATCTTACTTCCATCCTTTATCTGGGTGCTCTTGCTATCAATACTTTACTGGGAGGAGAACATCTTCACGGGATTATGATCGCTCTTCTGCTTATGGCACTATTGATCGGTCTGGGAGGAATGAAAGTGATAGGATATACAGACGTTATACAGGTGGCGGTCCTTATCATTGGTGGTTTTGCAACGGTGTATATGGCGTTGCAGATTGTAGACCAGAGAATCAACGGAGCGGCTGTAGGAAATGCGCTGGCAGGATTCAATACCCTGATCAATGAGGCTCCGCAGCACTTTAAGCTGATTCTTCAAAAACCAACAACTACAACCACTACGTTGGCAATGCCTCAAAATCTTGACGTACAGAAGTATGTTGTGCTACCAGGTTTGGCCATGTATTTTGCAGGTCAATGGATTGTTAACCTGAACTATTGGGGCTGTAATCAATACATCACCCAGAGGGCTTTGGGAGCAGATCTGAAAACGGCAAGAACAGGAATTCTGTTTGCAGGTTTTCTGAAACTATTTATGCCTGTGATCGTAATGCTTCCGGGAATTGCTGCTTACGTTTTATATTCAAAAGGACACCTTCCGGGTTTCAATGGAGTGAAAGACGGAGCCTACTCTGCAATATTGGGATTCTTACCAGTAGGACTGAAAGGATTAGCCATTGCGGCGTTAACAGCAGCAATTGTAGCTTCACTGGCAGGAAAAGTGAACAGTATCTCAACTATTTTTACCCTGGATATCTATAAGAAATATCTTAAAACTGATGCCACCGAAATTCAGATGGTGAGAACAGGCCGTTGGGTCATTATTATAGCGATGATGGTTGCATTAGCCTTTACCTGGACAGATGTTTTGGGAATTGGCGGAGAAGGAGGTTTCACATTTATCCAGAAATATACAGGTTTTATCAGTCCTGGAGTTTTTGCCATGTTCCTTCTGGGAATGTTCTGGAAAAGAACGACTGGTACAGCTGCTTTGGTAGGGGTTATTTTAGGCTTTGTCCTTGCGATCTTCTTCAACAGTTTTGCCGTGGGAATTTTCGGGAAAGAAACCTGGATGTATACCGCATTCACTTATGAAAAACTGGAGAACGGAGTAGTACATACCATTACCGAGATTCCTTTCCTCATCAATATGGGATGGTCATTCTTTATCACCATAATCGCCATGATCCTGATCAGTCTTGCAGGCCCGAAAATTAATCCTAAAGCTTTTGCCATTGATGCTACGATGTTTAAAGTGGACAACAGGACATTAGTTTTGATTGTGATGACACTGCTTTTACTGACCGCCTTGTATGTAAGATTTTGGTAAAGTGAATGGTCAATAATGAATTCGTTTCACTTGTCAATTTTTTAAAATTCACTATTGACTTGTGAAGCAAAAATTGACTTTTCACATATAATAAAAAAAACAGGATGCTTTTTAAGCATCCTGTTTTTTTTATTATATCAGTTCATCCCAATATATTTGAACTTGAACAACTGACAGGATGTACCGTAGTAATCCCAAAGGTGCAAGTTTGAATTACCATCCATGGTACAGTTGGGAATATCCCAGCCACGGGTAGGATCTACCTTAGACAGGATTTTGTAATAACCATTGGAAACGGCGACTACCTGCCAGGCTTGTGCATCATTACTATAGCTCTGCCAAAGCCTGATCGAGGTTCCCAATGTATTGCTGTTACTGGATAAATCAATGCATCGGTTGGATGCGCTTGCTTTAGATACAAAACGCCAGTAACCATTGCCGGCGTCAATAGCAACCCAGCGTTGTGCAGAAGCACCATTTCTTGTCCATGGTCTTAACACGGCACCATTGGCATCCTCTCCGGATTTCAGATCAAGTACCTTATTGGCATCGGTCTGAAACTCGATTTCGTAAATACCATTGTTGACCAGGCTGCTGTTTGTATTACAGTTTCCAACAGGATAATTGGAGGATGCATATTGCTGGAACCATTGTTTAACTGGTGCGGCGCAGGCTTCCCAATCGTTGTTGTAGGCTGTTCCTGCATTAGGATCGCCTTTGTGGAGGAGATTATCCGGGGCAAGAACATTCCAGCTTACATTGCCTGACTGGTCCACGATATATTTTAAATTGGCGCCAAATCCGCTTCCGCCAGCCGTGCCGGTGGTACCGATACCGAAGGTACCATATCCTTGTGGAGCCCAGTCGGTCTCGGTAATGGCAATCGGTGCAATGTCTGCAATCGGTTTAACATTGATATTCCATGCGTTTTGAAAGGATTGATAGTTGCTGAGACCACCCCAGTAACCCGGATAAATATGAACAGCATAACCAATATTACCACCGGTGATCTGGTTATTGACATAGCCTTGATAATGCGATTGCCAGCCCGTACCCGGTATCCAGCAGACATTATTAGCCCCGTTGTTGCGAATGATGTTAATCAACGGTTGAAAGAAGTTTTTGAGTGCTGCGAAATGTTCATTTCCTGTACTGCCCCAATTACCATTTGTTCCCAGGATTTCAACCGGTTCATTAGCTAATTCAAACATCACATTGTCGGCATTCTTTAATCCGGGATGCTGAGACAGAAAAGTCCATACTGTCTTGAGGTAGCTATGGTACGTGTCATTGACTGCAATACGACTCGGGCATACGCCTGGTGGACGTAGGATGACATACATTCCCAGGCTGCGGGCATGGTTAATCAGTGGGATTATCACCTGATCTGTATACGTTACCAGACGGTTATAATTGAATCTTGAGATATTGTTCTCAGGGATAGCCGGTCCGGGATCATTGGTCCAATACGGATCAATATGAAGGCGGATGTAATTGAGATACCAGCCATCGGTAGCACTGCTGAGCTTGTTCATGACAGCTTTATTATAGTTCAGAGCGCCCTGTACATTATAATTATCCCAGGTACAGTAGCCGGAGTTAGCACCATATTGACAGCCATTGAACCAGGGGCTGGGAGTTATGGCAACACCATGTAAGATAACATTATTATCACAGGGATCTTTAAGGTATCTGCCTCCAACATGCAGCATTGGTGTTGCTGCCAATGCTCTTGCGCTGGCGTTGGCACTTAGGTTTAGTTCAGATTCTTCTTGTAAAAATTTTTCTTCCATCCGGGAACAGCCCGAAAGGATAGTCAGCAAAAAGGCTAGAAAAAGCCACATTTTGTTTGTTCTCATAATTGATATATTTAAAGGTTTGGATTTGTCTTTTAGCAATCAATATTTCTATCCCTACCTACGCATAAATATTGAGCAGATAAGTAAAATTTTAATTTTATTGACGCTGGATTTGAAAAAGGATTGATGTTGTATTCTTCTATTAAACCGACTAAACTGTTTGTTTCCCAGATTTCTTGCTCATTCTTAACACTGGTTGGATATAACAATATATTCTTTCTATTCGGTTTAGAACTTGAACTTTTATCTCTTTTCCTGGTTTCCATAAATAAAATATGGAACTGTGAAAATTTAAATATTATTAAATATGGTTATTAGTTTTATATAAAAATAAATAATTTATTATATATGAATCAGTATTTTATTAAAATTTAACAAAATATTATATATCATAAATGTAATTGTAAGCTATTAATTATAATTCGCTTTGTGGTAGGGAAAAAGAAAAAAACTTATCATAAATTTTCCATACAATAATTCTAAAAAATGAAGAAATGACTATTATTTTGCGTCATATTTTTCAGATTACCATAAAAAAAATCTCGCTTTCGTGAGATTTTATATTGTCATCTTAAGTAATGGAGTGGATGAAAAGATGTGGAAAGTTGCTTGTGAATTGTATCAAATCTTAAACATAAATCCTCGCGAGATTTTTTTGTTATACTTTTTTTCGTCGAAGCGATAAAGGAAAGATCCTTTTCTGGACGAGGTCATGTCCTTTTTATTGGTATTCACAAGGATATCCATACTGTTGATCTTGCTGGTGAAATTCCGTTTATCAAATTTTTCATCAAAAATAGCTTCATAAAGATTCTGAAGATCTTTCATTGTGAACTTTTCAGGAAGAAGCTCAAATCCTATAGGTCCTGTGGAAGCTCTTCTCCTCAGCCTGGCTACAGCATCCTTTACCATTTCGTTATGATCGAAGATAAGATCAGGTGCTTTTTGCAGTTCAACCCATTCTGCACTGTATTGCTCATTGATCTGGATATCTTTTTCAATATTGATCAGTGCATAATAGGAGATAGACATGATTCTGGCTGTTGGCTCACGTTTGATCTCCGTATAGCATTTCAGCTGTTCAAGATAAATATTTTCAAGACCGGTCAGCGTATACAAAACCCTATTAGCTGCCTCATCAGAAGTCTCGTCACTACCAATGAAGCCGCCCATCAACGACCATTCGCCCATCTGCGGTTCAAAATTTCTTTTTACCAAAAGGATTTTTAGATTTTCACCGTCAAAACCGAAAATGATACAGTCAACGGCAACAAGGTGTTTGGGATATTGGGAGTAATCCTCAGTCATCTTTTATATTTTACTACAAAGGTAAATCTTTTATAGATACAATATTATATAAATGTGATTCATACACTTTTAAATAAGGATGATTTATTTCATTAAAATTATTCCTGAAGGATATTTTGGGAGGTAAAACCGTTATTAAAACCGGAAAATATCACTGAAATCAGGTTAATTATACATGAATTGAATGTTAAAATTGTGTTAAAATTAAAATGAATATTGATAATAGTCAATAAAATAGGCTTAACGTTAAAAATACGATAAGGTATTTGCTATATCATTAAAATTTTTACCAAAATATATCCTGAATTCATTTTCATAGGGAATCCTATTATTTTAAAGTTTTGTTTTTCTGTGAATTAATTATCTTATTTTTTATGATAAGGTAGTTTATTTTTTGTTATTTTCAGGGCTTTGTAGAAAGTTTTAAATGAAAAAATAAGTCAAATAGACTCTGAAAATGTTTCGTATATTGAATCTTTCCATTATTTTAGAAATGTTGAATTAACATTTATAATGACCCCGAAACTTTCTGTTTTTTTATTGTGTTTTGCTTCATTTGCCTCAGCTCAGGTGAAGGAAAAAATCCATTATTTCCCTTTGGAAAATGTCAGATTATCAGAGAGTGTTTTCAGCAAAGCTATGGTAGCAGACCATAAGTACCTGATGGCTTTGGAACCGGATAGATTATTGGCCCCTTATCTTAAAGAAGCCGGACTGAAACCAAAAGCAGATAATTATCCCAATTGGGAAAATACAGGGTTGGACGGCCACATTGGAGGACATTATATTTCCGCATTATCCCTGATGTACGCCTCTACAGGAGATAAGGCAATACAACAGAGAATTGATTATATGATCGGTGAACTGGCACTCTGCCAAAATACCTCTCCGGACGGATACATTTCAGGAATTCCCGATGGAAAAAAAATCTGGAAAGAAATTAAACAGGGAAATATTCGCGCTTCAGGCTTCGGTTTAAATGACAGGTGGGTACCTTTATATAATATTCATAAACTGTACTCAGGATTACGCGATGCCTATTGGTATGCGAAAAGTGAAAAAGCAAAAACAATGCTGATCAGACTCACAGATTGGATGATGAATGAAGTATCAGGCCTTTCTGATGAACAGATACAGGATATGCTGCGCAGTGAACATGGAGGCCTCAACGAAGTTTTTGCAGATGTTTACGATATTACTCATGACCGGAAATATCTGAAACTGGCTCGCCGCTTTTCCCATCAGGCTATCCTTACACCGCTTTTATCAGGAGAAGATAAGCTTACAGGTCTCCATGCCAATACACAGATTCCGAAAGTCATTGGGTACAAACGGATTGCCGATCTTGAAAATAACGAGTCCTGGAGTAATGCCGCAGATTTTTTCTGGCATAATGTTACCGAGAAAAGATCTTCAGTTATTGGAGGTAACAGTGTCAGTGAACATTTTAATCCTGTGAATGATTTCAGCAGTATGATAAAAAGTATTGAAGGTCCGGAAACCTGCAATACCTATAATATGCTGAAGCTGACCAAAGAGCTTTATGCAACCCTGCCTGAATCTTACTATATCGATTATTACGAAAAAGCATTATACAATCATATCCTTTCCACAGAAAATCATGATCAGGGAGGTTTCGTGTACTTTACGCCAATGCGTCCCGGGCACTACCGTGTGTATTCACAGCCTCAGACCAGCTTCTGGTGTTGTGTAGGATCCGGAATGGAAAACCATGCCAAATATGGAGAAATGATTTATGCGCGATCGGACAAGAATTTATATGTAAACTTATTTATCCCTTCCATCCTTACGTCGGAACAGCAGAATGTTGTGCTCCGTCAGGTCAATAACTTCCCGGAAGTTCCTGAAACAACATTGATTTTCGATGCTGCAGGAAAATCAGAATTTGATTTAAAACTGAGATGTCCGGAATGGACCACACCTTCAGAAGTACAAATTCTGATCAACGGAAAAAAGGAAAAAGTACAGCGTGGTTCTGACGGCTATTTTACCCTGACTAAAAAATGGAAAAAAGGTGATGTTGTAAAAATGATTCTACCGATGCATCTTTCTGCAGAACAGCTGCCGGACCATTCCAATTATTATGCATTTAAATACGGGCCTGTAGTGCTTGCCGCAACATACGGAACCGAAAACCAACAGGGACTTCTTGCGGACGATAGCAGAGGCGGCCATATTGCTCATGGTCCGCAGATCCCTTTAAATGAAATTCCAGTTATCCTTGGGAATTCTTCCGAGTTGGTCAACCATGTTAAGCCTTCCAACAATAAACCGCTCAACTTTGCCGTTACAGGGCTTTATCCGTCTGAAAAATTTGGAAAAGGCTTAAGTCTTGTGCCGTTTTACAGTATTCAGGCAGAAAGATATATCCTGTACTGGCCTCAGGCTGACAAAAACGGGATAGAAAATACATTGAAGCAAAGGGCAAAAGAAGAAGCTGAAACCAGAAAGCTGGATATGATCACAGCAGATAAAATCCAGTTGGGCGAACAGCAGCCGGAATCAGATCATTTTATAGAAAGCAAAGACTCCGGTACAGGATATATGGAAGACCGCCATTTCCGTGATGCCAAAGGCTGGTTCAGTTACCAGATGAAAAATACCGGAAAAAATGCTTCATACCTTTATCTGCTTTATTTTGATGCCAATAACAACCGTACGTTGAATATTGAGATCAACGGTAAAAAAATCATGGCTCAAAATCTGGAAGGGAAGTCCGGAGCTTCACCTCAATATCTGGTCGTTCCAATTCCGGATTCAGAAAAGAATAAAGAAAATCTTACGGTGAAATTCCTGGCAGAAGAAAAATTGATGACTGCTAAAGTCATTGAATTGCGTTTACTGACAGAAAATTACGAAAAGAAATAAAGCTGAACCAATTTTAAAAACAGATTTTTCCCATGAAAAACAGAATCCTATACTTATTATTTTTTCTTGCAGCCATTTGCAGTTTTGATGCAAAAGTAAGGCTGCCTGCTTTGGTTTCAGACGGAATGATCCTTCAGAGAAACCAAGATCTGAAGATCTGGGGGTATGCAGATGCAGGAGAAAAAATTACGGTTAATTTTATCAATAAAGCGTATCATACAACAGCTGACCAGAATGGCAACTGGTCTCTTATGCTTCCAAAGCTTAATGCCGGCGGCCCATATACCATGACCATTAATGAGATCACCCTTAAAGATATTCTTATTGGTGATGTGTGGGTGGCTTCAGGACAATCCAATATGGAACTTCCGATGCGCAGGCTGACTCCTTTGTATGAAAATGAAATTAAAAACGCCAATAATCAGAATATAAGATTCTTCACAGTTCCGCAGAAATACAATTTTAAGGCTCCGCAAAATGATCTTGACGGAGGGAAGTGGGAAAGTACCAATCCTCAGACTATACTTGATTTTTCAGGAGTTGCCTATTTCTTTGCCAAAGAACTGAATGAAAAAAATAAAGTGCCTGTAGGAATCATTCATACCAGTCTGGGAGGCTCTCCCGTTCAGGCCTGGATGGATGAAAAAACATTGAAAAAATATCCGGAATATCTGGCTGAAGCAGAAAAATGGAAAAATGATGACCTCATACAATCTACAGAATCCCAGGAAAGATCATTAAGCAAAGCGTGGTATGCAGAGCTGGATCAGAGTGATATTGGTTTCAATCAACATTGGGAAAAAAATAACGCCAATGATTCCGGATGGAAGACCATGATGGTTCCGGGATCATGGGAAGATCAGGAAGGTCCGTTTGACGGTTCGGTATGGTTGCGTAAAGAAATTATTCTTCCCAAAGGAGCTGATCAGAAAACAGCATTTTTAAATATGGGAAGGATAAAAGATGCTGATGTCACTTACATCAACGGAATTAAAGTAGGAAATGTAACCTATGAATATCCGCCACGCTGGTACGATATTCCTAAAGGTGTTTTAAAAGAAGGAAAGAATATCATCACGGTAAGAATCATCAATGGCAGCGGAAAAGGACAGTTTATCGCTGATAAACCGTATTATTTAGAAATTGACGGACAAAAAACAGACCTTAAAGGCGAGTGGAAATATAAAATAGGAGCCAAAATGGAAAAAATGGCTCCCGGACAAACGTTTATCCGCTGGAAACCGGTAGGGCTTTACAATGCCATGATTAATCCGCTGATCAATTATAAAATCAAAGGATTTATCTGGTACCAGGGTGAAAGCAATACAGGAAAACCAAAAGAATACGGTGATTTGCTGTCAACCATGATCTCAGACTGGCGTTCAAAATGGAATAAAAAAGATATGCCGTTCCTGATTGTACAGCTGGCCAATTTCATGGAGAAAAAGGATGAACCGATTGAAAGCAACTGGGCTGAGCTGAGAGAACAGCAGAGACAGGTTTCTATAAATATGCCTTATTCAGGACTTGCGGTAACGATAGATGTGGGAGAATGGAATGATATTCATCCCTTAAATAAAAAAACAGTGGGTGACAGGTTGGCTTTACAGGCCCTGAAAATTGGTGAAGGCAAAAAAATCATAGCTGACGGACCCGTTTATCAGTCGATGAAAACAGAAGGAAATACTATTATCCTATCCTTTAAACCCGGGACGGATGATCTGGTACAGGGAAGCCTTACAGGTTTTGCCATACAGCAGAAAGACGGCAGCTATCAATGGGCAAAAGCAGAAGCAAAAGGAAATAAAGTGATGGTATGGAATGATCAGGTCGCCAATCCTGTTAATGTACACTACGACTGGGCAGATAACCCGGACGGCAATCTTAAAAACAAAAGCGGGCTTCCTGCTTCACCTTTTACAACAGAAAAAAATTAATTTAACATAGAAAACCTTATCAAAATCAATGGATAATCAGCCACAAAAAATATCGGTAATAGAAAAAGTAGGGTACAGCCTGGGAGATCTGGCGGCCAACCTTGTTTTTCAGACCTTAGTGACCTACCTGACCTATTTTTATACGGATATTTACGGACTCAGAGCAGAAGAAGCTTCTGTCATTACCCTTACCGTAGGTTTAATTGCCGGGTTTGGCTTTAACCCGCTTATCGGAGCGCTGGCAGACCGTACAAGTTCACGATGGGGAAAATTCCGTCCATGGATTTTATTTACTGCTGTACCTCTTGGTATTGCAGCACTTTTAGCCTTCAGCACGCCTCACTTTTCCTATCAGGGTAAAATGATCTATGCTGCAGTTACCTATTCATTATTATTGTTATTATATGCTTCCAATAACTTGCCTTATGCTGCTTTGAGCGGCGTTATTACGGGAGATATGGGAGAAAGGAACAGTATTTCTTCATACCGTTTTGTAGCAGTAATGTTTGCTCAGTTCTTTGTACAGGTATTTATGCTTCCGATTATTTTATACGTAGGACACGGAGACAAAGCACAGGGAATCGAGACCGTTATGACTTGTCTGGCAGTGATCGGATCCATCATGCTTTTGATTACCTTCTTTACGACCAAAGAAAGAATCATTCCCAAGCCGGAACAGAAATCAAGCCTGAAAGAGGATTTAAAAGATTTATTCCAGAACAGACCCTGGATTATTATGCTTACCGTGACTGCATTTATTTTCATCACGCTGGCCATGAAAGGAGGATCTTATGTATATTATTTTAACAACTATGTGGATGAGAACGCTCTCAAAAGTTTTATTTCACCTATTACAGCATTTTTTAATTCTGCCGGGATGAATTTCTTTGGGGAAGACCCGAAGTCTGCAGGTTTTGGATTGTTTAATGCAGGAGGGATTGTAATGATGATCGTAGGAATTACCTTCTCAAAAAAACTGGCAGACCGATTTGGAAAGCGTGATACTTTTATTGCGTCATTATTCATTTCTACCTTGTTTATCCTTGCTTTTATATTTTATCCTCCGAAAGCAGTGGGTATTATGTTTTTATCACAGATTCTACATGGATTCTTTTACGGAATCAGCACACCGCTTTTGTGGGCGATGATTGCTGATGTGGCCGATTATTCGGAATGGAAGAACAACCGCAGGGCTACCGCTATTATCTTTTCTGCCATGATGGTAGGATTGAAAGTTGGTCTCAGCATCGGAAGCTCTCTGGTAGCTTTGATTATAGGAAAATACGGATACATCTCCGTACACGGAAGCGAACAGGTTATTCAGCCTGAAACAGTGGCGGCAGGGGCCAAAATGCTTGTGAGTATTTTCCCGTCCATACCGTTTTTCATTGCGTGCGGACTGCTTTTATTTTACAAAATCAACAAAAAAATGGAAGTTCAGATTGAAAAAGATCTGGCTGAAAGAAGAAAATAAAACGATTACTATGAAACGTATTTTAATTGGTTTGGCGGCTCTTACCGTTTCCGGGCTGTCGGCACAGAAATCTGACAGTACTTTAAAAAAAGCATTTCAGGATAAATTCTATATCGGGACTGCTATGAGTCTTCCCCAGATTGACGAAACAGATCAGAAAGCTGCAACGATTATCAAAAAACAATTCAGCTCTATTGTTGCTGAAAATTGTATGAAATCTATGTTTCTGCAGCCTCAGGAAGGAAAGTTCTTCTTTGATGATGCCGATAAATTTGTTGATTTCGGAATGAAAAACAATATGTTCATCATCGGACATACGTTAATCTGGCATTCCCAGCTTCCAAAATGGTTTTTTTCAGACAGCAACGGAAAGGATGTTTCTCCGGAAGTATTGAAACAGCGCATGAAAAACCACATTACAACCGTAGTTTCCCGTTACAAAGGAAAAGTAAAAGGATGGGATGTGGTGAATGAAGCCATTCTTGAAGACGGAACCTATAGAAAGAGTAAATTTTACGAAATCCTGGGTGAAGATTTTATTCCTTTGGCATTTCAGTATGCACAGGAGGCTGATCCCAATGCAGAATTATATTACAACGATTATAATGAATGGTATCCTGAAAAGGTAAAAACAGTCATTGCAATGGTTGAAAAACTTAAATCAAGAGGAATCCGTATTGATGGGGTAGGAATGCAGGCCCATGTCGGAATGGATAACCCTTCTATAGATGAATATGAGAAAGCAATTCTTGCCTATTCCAATGCCGGAGTTAAGGTCAATATCACAGAACTTGAAATCAGTGCGCTGCCTTCTCCATGGGGGAGCTCTGCCAATGTTTCAGATACTGTTGCTTATCAGAAAGAAATGAACCCTTATACCAAAGGACTTCCCAAAGAAGTAGAAATGAAATGGGAAAAACGTTACCTTAACTTCTTTAGTTTGTTTTTGAAACATAAAGATAAAATAAGAAGGGTAACCTTATGGGGCGTTACCGATAAGCAGTCCTGGAAAAACGACTTTCCGGTGAAAGGAAGAACAGATTACCCGTTATTGTTTGACAGGAAAGACCAGGAAAAACCTGTAGTACAAAAAATAATAAAGCTGGCAGAGAAAAATTAAAATCAATAGAATTTTTACTTAATGAAAAAATCAAAATATTTATTCCCGGAAGATTATATGGCAGATCCTTCCGTTCACGTTTTTGAAGATAAAATCTATATCTATCCCTCTCACGACCGCGAAAGCGGAATTGAAGAAAACGATAACGGAGACCATTTCGATATGAATGATTACCATGTCTTCTCAATGGATGATGTGGACAGCGGAGAAATAAAAGACCATGGCGTAGTCCTTTCGGTCAAAGATATTCCATGGGCGGGAAGACAGCTTTGGGATTGCGATGTGGCCTTCAAAGACGGCAAATATTATATGTACTTTCCTCTTAAAGATCAGAATGACATTTTCAGAATCGGGGTTGCTGTGAGCGACAAACCTTACGGTCCTTTCATTCCTGAAAAACATCCGATGATGGGCAGTTACAGCATCGATCCCTGCATTTTTGAAGATAAAGGAAAATATTATATGTACTTCGGAGGGATCTGGGGCGGACAATTGCAGCGTTACAGAGATAATAAAGCGCTTGAATCTGCTGTAATTCCTGAAAATGACGAACCTGCAATCCATTCAAAGGTAGCTCTGCTGAGCGATGATATGCTTGAATTTGCGGAAGCTCCTAAAGACGTTGTCATCATTGATGAAAACGGAAAGCCTCTGCTTCATGGGGATAAGCACCGTTTTTTTGAAGCATCATGGATGCATCAGTACAATGGTACATATTATTTTTCTTATTCTACAGGAGACACCCATCTGATTTGCTATGCAACAGGGGATAATCCTTACGGACCGTTTACTTTTCAGGGAGAAATTCTTACTCCGGTGGTTGGATGGACAACCCATCACAGCATTGTGGAATTCAAAGGAAAATGGTATCTCTTTTTCCATGATTCTGTTCCTAGTGGCGGTAAAACATGGCTGAGAAGTATGAAAGTGATTGAACTGGAATACGATCAGGAAGGTAAAATCAAGACGATTGAAGGTCTGGAAGACCAGTCATAGTCATCTTAATAATTTAAAATTTTTCAATGCGATATCTGAGACTCAACATTCTATTTTTTCTGATCATTCCGTTACTGGTTTTCGCGGAGGACGGAAGTCAGCTCTGGCTTCGGTTTCCTGCAAAGAACGGAATATTGGCAAATCAAATTATTTCCAAAGGCAGCAGTCCAACCCTGAATATTGCCAGAAAAGAGCTGGGAAACCACTGGCAGGGACAGGCGGTGGAACTTCGTACGGAAAACAAAGACAAAAACCTGAAAGACGGTTACAGGATTGTTTCCAACTCTGAAAAAATAGTTATTTCCGCAGGAAAAGAAATAGGATTGTTGTACGGAGTCTATCATATCTTACGATTGCAGCAGACAAAGGCAGATCTGTCCCATTTGAATACTGTTGAAAAACCATCATACGATGTAAGGGTTCTGGACCATTGGGATAACCTGGATGGAAGTATTGAAAGAGGCTACGCCGGAAGATCACTCTGGAAATGGGAAGATTTGCCAGGTAAAATTTCTCCGCGCTACGAAGAATATGCAAGAGCAAATGCCTCTGTAGGAATCAATTCCGTTGTTTTGAATAATGTGAACGCATCACCCAATATGCTTAGGGAAGATTATCTTAAAAAAGCAAAGGTTCTGGCTGATATTTTCAGGCCTTATGGCATTAAGGTATATCTTTCCGTCAATTTTTCTTCACCTAAAGTGCTGGGTGGCTTACAAAATTCAGATCCGTTGAGTAAAGACGTACAAAAGTGGTGGAAAGATAAAGCTGCTGAAATTTACAGGTTAATTCCCGATTTCGGCGGATTTTTGGTGAAAGCCAACTCCGAAGGGCAGCCCGGACCTCAGGATTACGGAAGAACCCATGCAGACGGAGCCAATATAATGGCCGATGCCCTGAAGCCTTACAATGGGATCGTGATGTGGAGAGCCTTTGTCTACAGTCCAAGCAAAGACGACAGAGCCAAACAGGCTTATCTGGAATTTGTTCCTCTGGACGGTAAATTCAGGGATAATGTGATTATCCAAATCAAAAACGGACCGGTTGATTTCCAGCCCCGTGAAGCGTTTAATCCTCTTTTTGGAGCTTTGAGAAAAACTTCCGAAATGGTAGAGTTTCAGATCACCCAGGAATATCTGGGCTTTTCAAATCATCTGGTTTTTCTGGCTACATTATTCAAGGAAACACTGGACAGCGATACTTATTCTGACGGACAGGGATCCACGATTGCTAAAATTACAGATGGCACCTTAAGACCTGCAAAATTGACAGCTATTTCAGCCGTTGCTAATATCGGGGAAGATACCAACTGGACCGGACATCATTTTGCACAGGCCAACTGGTATGCATTTGGCAGATTAGCATGGAACCATCAGCTGAGTTCAGAGCAGATTGCTGATGAATGGATTAAAATGACCTTCACAGATGATCAGAACTTTCTGAATCCGGTAAAAGAAATGATGCTTTCTTCCAGGGAAACTGCTGTGGACTATATGATGCCTTTAGGATTGCACCATATCTTTGCGGGAGGACATCATTACGGCCCTGAACCATGGGGTGACTATAAAGGCGGAAGGCCGGATTGGTCACCTGTCTACTACCATCAGGCTAATGCTAAAGGGTTAGGTTTTGACAGGACAAAAACAGGAAGTAACGCTGTTTCACAGTATTTTCCGCCATTGAATGAAAGATACGGGAACATTTCAACCTGCCCGGAAAATCTTATCCTGTGGTTTCATCATGTTCCGTGGGATTATACAATGAAAGACGGGAAGACCCTGTGGGATAAGCTGTGCTATACGTATGATTCCGGGGTGAAAAAGGTAAGGGATTATCAGAAAACCTGGGATAAAATGGAACCTTATATAGACAAACAGAGGTTTGCGGATGTTCAGTCAAAGCTCAGAATTCAGTCAAAAGATGCGGTATGGTGGAAAGATGCCTGTCTGCTGTATTTCCAGACTTTTTCCAAAAAGCCGATTCCGTATGATATAGAACGTCCTGTTCACGAATTGGAAGATCTGAAGAAGATTAAACTGAACATGGGCCATCACAATTAAAAAATGAGACAGCTCTTTTTCCGTGATTAAAAAGAAGAGCTGCCTCATAAAAGAAACTGTACGTGAAAAATTGTATTCCGTATAATCCGGAATGGGTATATAATTAGTCTGAAAATGCGAATTTATTTAAGAGAAATTATTTTATTAAAAACATTCCCTTTTTCTTCAACACGGATGATATATTGATCTGCTGTTTTTGGATCCAGATCAAAAGTAATATCCACTTTACCGTCAGCGTATTCTTTGTTCGAAGTATAATAGGTTGTATTGGAAAGATCATATACTGAAATGCTTACAGGTCCTTTTACATCAGACATACGCAGCTTTGCCATGTGCCCGGAAACGGAATATTCAGGTTTGTTGACAGCGCTTACCGGTGTTTTTTCCACCTCTATTTCATTTCCGTCAGTGATTTTTATTCTGTATTTTTCTATTTTCACTTCCGATTCTGCTACCAGATAATAGGTCCCCGGCTCAAAATTCTGAAGATCATAGGTCTTTGTCACATGGTCCCCATCGGCAAGATTTTCGGAAAATAACTCATCATGGGCACTGTTGTAAACAAAAACAGATACACTTCTGGCATTTGAAAGCTCAAAGCTTAAAGTTTTGGCTTGTACGTTTCCAAAGGAAAGGGAAAAATCTCTGTCCTTACTCATTACATTTGCTGAGAACAATAAGGCTCCTGCAAAAAATACGGCTTTTAATAATGTGCTCATGGGTGAAGGCTTTTAGAATTATTATTGCAAAGCTAGGGCAGCCATACTTCTCAGGCTATAATTAAATTTTCATATTGATGTACTATATTAACTTTGTTTACTGTTATTAGTGTATTATTTGTTAATTTTGGATATGAAATTGTTTTATTTTGGCTTATGAAACATATTAACCCTTCTTTTGAAGCGATCAGGCCGACCATAGGAAGCAGTTTTACCAGCCTGAAATTTCTCACCAATGAGAATATAAAATCACATGTCTGGCATTACCATCCCGAAGTTGAATTGATTTTTGTGTGCAAAGGTTCCGGGAAAAGGCAGATCGGAAGCAGTATCTCTTATTTCTCAGAAGGAGATCTTGTGCTGATTGGAAGCAATCTTCCGCATTGTGGACTGACCAATGAAAGTACGCATAATGAGTACGAAATGGTGATTCAGTTTAAACCCGATTTTTTAGGGGAACCTATCTGGGATATACCGGAGATGCAAAGGATTTCTGCTCTGCTGGAAAAGTCAAAAGCAGGAATCGTATTTGGAGAAGAGGTGAAGAAAAAAATCGGAAAAGAGATTACTGAGATGCATGAAGCTTCCTCACTGGATAAGCTGTGCAGATTTCTGAAAATATTGGATGAACTGTCTGTTACCCAGGACTACAGGATCTTAAATGCAGGAAAATATTACCTTCAGACGCAGGTTGAAGACAATGAAAGAATCAATCTTATATTCAATTATGTGAAAGACCATTTCAAGGAAGCCATTACCCTCGAAGAGATGGCTGATCTTGCCAATATGAAAGTACCGTCTTTTTGCCGTTATTTCAAAAAAATTACCAATAAAACCTTTACGCAGTTTGTTAATGAGTACAGAATTACTCATGCTCTCAAACTTCTGGCAGAGCAGCCTTTGAGTATTACAGAAGTATGTTTTGAGTCAGGATTTAATAACTTCAGCTATTTTAACAGGACTTTTAAAGAATATATCCAAAAAAGCCCATCTCAGTACAGGAAAGAATTCAATTATTTTATGGAGTAATTTTATGGAAATCTGAAAATTAAAATCAGGATTATGATTTATCAAAATATAAGTGTAAATTTAACACTTATAAATAACGATTAATCTATGAAATTTTTTATTGATACTGCCAATCTGGCGATGATAGAAGAGGCCAGTGCTCTTGGAGTTCTGGACGGAGTAACCACCAATCCATCACTGATGGCGAAAGAGGGTGTTTCCGGGACGCAAAATATCCATAACCATTATCTTGAAATCTGTAAAATTGCTGATGGGGATATAAGCGCAGAAGTACTAGGAATTACTTTTGAAGAAATGATTAAAGAAGGGGAAGAGCTTGCTGCATTACATCCGCGGATTGTCGTAAAAGTTCCAATGACTAAAGACGGAATCAAAGCCATCCGCTATTTTTCGGAAAAGGGAATAAAGACCAACTGCACCCTTGTTTTCTCAGCCGGGCAGGCCTTGTTGGCCGCCAAAGCAGGAGCTACGTATGTTTCTCCATTTTTGGGAAGACTGGATGATGTTTCTACAGACGGCCTTCAGCTGATCTCTGAAATCAGAACGATTTACGATAATTATGCCTTTCCTACGCAGATACTGGCTGCTTCTGTACGACACAGCATGCATATCATCAACTGTGCAAAGCTGGGTGCTGATGTCGTGACCTGCCCGCTGGCTCCGATACTCTCCCTGCTTAAACATCCGCTCACTGATTCAGGGTTAGACCAGTTTATTAAAGATTCACAAAAAATGAAATAAGAGTAGCAAGAGAAAAGATGGATATGCACGAACAGTTAATTAATTCAACTATAAAAAGGTTTAAGGCTGAATTCAAAGCAGAGCCTGAGCACATTTTCCTTTCTCCCGGAAGAATCAATATTATCGGTGAGCATGTAGACTATAGCGATGGTTTTGTATTGCCTGCTGCCATAGATAAATACATCTGTTTTGCTATCCGTAAACTCCCACAAACTAATCTCTGTACAATCATAGCCAAAGACCTTGGAGAAAAATATACATTTGATGTCACAAAGGAGATAAAACCGGTGCAGCAGATGTGGATGAATTATATTCTGGGTGTTTTCAGCCAGCTGCAGCAATCGGAAAACCAGTTTTGCGGAATGGAAATTGTTTTCAGCAGTACCATTCCGATGGGATCCGGGCTTTCTTCTTCGGCAGCCCTTGAATGTGGGTTTGCGTACATTCTCAATGAACTTTTTGATCTTCAGCTCACCAAAAGAGAAATCGCGGTGATTGGGCAAAAATCAGAACATACTTTTGCGGGAGTTCAGTGTGGCATTATGGATCAGTTTGCCTCCGTTTTCGGAAAGGAAAATAAGGTGATTATGCTCGATTGTAATTCTCTGGAACATCAATATTTTGATGCAGATCTTAAAGGGTACAGCTTATTGCTTTTTGACAGCTGTGTGAAGCATAGTCATCTGACATCCGGCTATAACGAAAGGCGTAAAGATGTTGAACACGGAAAAAAAGTCTTGTGGAAAAATTTTCCTGAAGTAGAAAAGTTCCGGGATTTTACGTTGCCGATGCTTGATCGTGCTAAGGAAGAAATGGGAGATATTTCATACAAAAGATGTCTCTACTTACTGAAAGAAATTAATAGGGTAGAATTGGCGGCAAAAGCTATTTCGGAAGGAAATATTGAATATCTGGGAAGACTTCTCACGGAAACTCATACCGGGTTGTCCACTGAATTTGAGGTCAGCTGTAGTGAACTTGATTTTTTGGTGGAGAACGCATTACAACAGGAGGGCGTGCTGGGAGCAAGAATCATGGGAGGCGGTTTTGGCGGCTGCAGCATCAACTTGATTCGGGAGAATAAAACTGAAGAAGTGATTAAAGCCATCAGTAAAAAATATCTTGAACATTTTAATATCCAGATGAAAGTTTACCAGGTTAAAATTTCAGACGGGATAAAAAAATATACCAATGAATACATTATTTGACCCTAAAAAACATTCCCACAGAAGATACAATCCTCTTTTGGATGAATGGATACTTGTTTCTCCACAGCGGGCAAACCGTCCATGGCAGGGGCAGAGAGAAGAAACGGCAGAAGAAAACCGTCCCGAATACGATCCGGATTGCTATCTCTGTTCAGGAAATATTCGTGCGAACGGAGACCGGAACCCTGAGTACCAGGGAACCTATGTTTTTAACAATGACTTTGGAGCATTGCTGAATCAAGAAGTTGATTTTTCTGAGCAACAGTCAGGATTTTTTAAACTTCTTCCGGAACGCGGAATCAACAGAGTGATTTGTTTTTCTGAAAATCACAGTCTTACCTTACCGGAAATGCCGGTGGAACAGATCAAAAATGTGGTGGATGTATGGCAGGATCAGTTCAATGAGCTGGCCGCTCTGGATCATATCAATTATGTTCAGATTTTTGAGAATAAAGGAAGCATTATGGGCTGCAGCAACCCGCATCCGCACGGCCAGATATGGGCACAGTCGTCCGTTCCGGCAATGGTTCAGAAAACCCAGGATCAGCTGAAATCGTATTTTGAAAAAAATAAAAGAACATTACTGGAAGACTATCTTGAGCAGGAAATCACAACTGGAGAACGCATCGTTACAGAAAATGAACACTTTGTCTCATTGGTACCTTTTTGGGCATCATGGCCTTACGAAACGATGATTATCAGTAAACAGAAAAGAGAAAATATTGCTGAATTTTCTGAAGAAGAAAAAAAATCTTTCGCAGCTGTACTCAAGGACTTGACTACAATTTATGACAATCTTTTTGAAACGTCATTTCCGTATTCTGCAGGAATTCATCAATCTCCTACAGATGGAAAAGTGCATCCGGAATGGCATTTTCATATGCACTTTTATCCTCCGCTGCTCAGAAGTGCGGAAGTTAAAAAATTTATGGTAGGCTACGAAATGCTGGCCGAGCCTCAGCGGGACATTACCCCGGAACAAAGTGCTGCCATATTAAGAAATCTTCCCACCATTCATTATAAGAAAAAATAATAAATCAATATCTTTGAAAAGAATATGGAACAGATTAAATTAATTGTGACGGACATGGATGGGACATTTCTCAATTCCAGCCATGAAATGAGCCCTGAGTTTTCAGAAGTTTATAAAGAACTGAAAAAAAGAAATATTCTGTTTGTACCGGCAAGCGGCAGACAGATGCCGGGGATTACCCATTATTTCGGAGAAATAGAAAGTGAGATCGGTTTTATTGCTGAAAACGGAGGCTACGTGATCTATAAAGACCAGGAGCTTTTCGCTGATACGCTTGAATATCAGTATATTGTTGATATCATCAAAGCTGTTCGCGAAATACCGGGTGCCAAAGCCGTATTATCAGCTAAGAAAATGGCGTATTACGAAACCGAAGATCAACAGTTTGTAGACTTTTTCTCAAAATATTACACAGAAAACATGAAGAAGGATGACTTGACGGAAAAAATTGATGATACCGCCTTTAAAATAGCAGTTTATCATCCTGAAGGTTCCGAAAAATATCTGTATCCGGCTCTTAAAAGGTTTGAAGAATTCGGTCTGGAAGTAGTGGTTTCAGGAGCGCATTGGCTGGACGTTATGAACAAGGATATCAACAAAGGGAACGCTCTGAAAATCCTTCAGAAATCTTTGGGCATCTCTCCTGAAAATACAATGGCTTTCGGGGATTATATGAACGATATAGAAATGCTGAAGAATGCCAAATATTCTTACGCCATGAAAAACGCTCATCCCAATGTAAAACAGGTAGCCAATTTTGAAGCATGTACCAACGACAGCTTCGGAGTTCTGAAAACAATTAAGGATTACCTGCATTTGAATTAATTCATTCTATAAAAACTATAACCTAAAATTATGGACAAATCAACCGGAAGAAAACCCGCTAAACCCTGCTATGAGCATATCGGCGGAAAATTGGGACAGCTTCTTTTAGAACAGTTTGTTGAGAAGGGCTGGATTTCCAAGGATAATCCTGCCGACCGGCAATATTATATTACTGATAAAGGAGTGGAGGAATTTACAAAACTGGGACTTGATCTTTCGAAAATAAAAGCGGAATAACTATCAGTAAACGGAAAAAAACTTTGGTAAAATCAGAATGATATTCAGTGAAAGGAATAGTATCTTTCAAATAACAAAAAGATGAACCTCTAAAAGTTCATCTTTAGTATTTTAAAAAGAAATGAGTAATTTATGATCTGATAAATTCCAAAAGATCTTTGTTGATCGTCTCATGTTCAGTAGTCGGCATACCGTGAGGGAAACCCGGGTACGTAATCAGCTTTCCGTTCTTTAATAATTTAATGGATTTTAAGGCCGCATTGGCAATTGGAACGATCTGGTCATCTTCACCGTGCATAACTAAAACAGGAATGTCCACTGCTTTTAAATCTTCAGTTAAATCTGTTTCTGAAAAGGCTTTGATGCCATCATAATGTGCAACAATTCCGCCCATTAATCCCTGTCTCCACCAGTTTCTCTGAACGCCGTCTTTTACATTGGCTCCTTCTCTGTTGTAGCCGTAGAAAGGGAAAGTCAGGTCATAATAAAACTGGTTTCTGTTGTTCATCGTCTGTTCTCTGATATTGTCAAAAACCTCCATAGGAACACCGTCAGGATTCGTCTCACTTTTAACCATTACCGGTGGAATGGCACTGATCAGAACCGCTTTTTTAGCTCTTCCATTGGAATATTTGTTAACATAACGGATCACTTCACCACCGCCTGTTGAGTGCCCGATGTGGACAACATCTTTCAGATCTAAGAATTCAACCAGTTCTGCGGCATCAGAAGCATATTGTTCGATAGTATGATTATAAATGTTCTGGCTGGAACGCCCGTGGCCTCTTCTGTCGTGGGTAACCACTCTGTAACCTTTCTGAAGGAAAAAGATCACCTGTGCATCCCAATCATCAGATGATAAAGGCCATCCGTGGTGAAACATCAGTACAGGTCCCTGTCCCTGATCTTTGTAAAAAATTTCTGTTCCGTCTTTTAATGTTAATGTGCTCATGTTGTTTATTTTTAATGTTATAATGGATTGTATTTAAAATAGAGTTTGATTAATACGCAGTATTTTCACGTACCAGCTGGAAAAGGTCTTCGGCACTGCCGTTGAACTTGTTTCCGTTAATAAAAAAAGAAGGAGTTCCGTTTACTCCGCTGATGATACCGTTTTCAAAGTCAGTGTCTACTTTTTCGGCTAATTCTTTCTTATGAATGTCAGCTTTGAACTGAGGTATATCTAACCCCAGTTTTTCCGCAAGCTTTAATGGAAGACCGTCATTCAGGAATTCCTGATTTTCATAAATGGCATCATGCATTTCCCAGAATTTTCCCTGCAAAGCTGCCGCTTCTGCCGCCAGCGCTGCCGTTCTTGCATACTGATGCATTTCTGACAGCGGAAAATTTCTGAATACAAATCTGATCTGATCTCCGAATTCCTTCATTAATTCTTTAAGAACAGGATAGGCTGCTCCGCAGTAAGGACACTGATAGTCCCCGTATTCTACAATAACTAAGCTGGCATCTGGGCTGCCCTGAGTGTGGTCAGCATTGCTGACTGATGGTTTAAGTGACATAATTATTTTGTGTTAAGGTTTTCTAATGCTTCTAAAATTCCGTCCGCACCTGGATTGATGGCGGTGGGAGAGAGGTAGCTCCATTCGATGAGGCCATCTTTATTGATGACAAAAAGGGCTCTGTTGCATTCTCCTTCTTCATCATTATAAACACCATATTTCCTGGCTGTTTCTCCTTTGGCTTCAAAGTCTGCAAGCAGCGGGAAGTGCAGGTTTCTGGATTGTGAAAATGCCAGATGGCACCATTTGCTGTCTACGGAAATCCCGAAAATCTCCGCATCATATTTTTTGAAATACTTCAGCATTTCGTTGTATAATGCCATCTGGTCACTACACACCGGGCTCCAGTCTGCCGGATAAAATGCAAGGATAACGTTTCGTCCTCTGAATTCGGATAAGGTAATTTTCTGGTCCGGGGTTGCAAATAATGTAAAATCAGGGGCAACTGTATTTTTTTCTAGCATAGGATTAGATTTTTAAATGTTAGAATTGGTTTTGGAATTATTTTCCGGGTTTGATGAATACTTTCTTTTGTGGAAACTTCTTTATTTCTCCTTCTTTCAGCCCAAAATTGGTGATGACCACATCTTTCGGATTTCCTGCCAGCCATTCGCTTAAGTCAATAGATTCGTAAGTGCCACTATTAAATCCGATTAACACTTTACAGATCGTATCTCCGGTATTTTTGATATAATGCCCGGCTCCCATAGGCACATAGCCTACATCACCTGCATTGAATTGTTCTGTAACAGAAACTCCTTCTGCCAGGAATACCGACATTTCTGCCTGCCCTGAAATAAAATACTGCCATTCGTCTGCACTAGGATGCCAGTGCATTTCTCTTAAAGCGCCGGGCTGCAGTTCCAATATAGAACCGGCCATTGTGGTACTGATCGGAAATTCCTTACTCGTAACCAATCTTTGGAGACCGCCGCCGGGAATGATTCTTGGCTGCTGGGAATGTAGAGGATAGCGGTGCAGGCTAGTCAGTTCAATATCTGATTCCTCGGGACGGGCTGCGGCATTCACGGAGAGTTCATCCGGAACGACTCCCGTTGCGAAGTAAACCTCTTTCTGTGGAAGTTCTGCTACTTCTTCAAGGCTCAGCCCTAAATTCTGTGCAACAATTTCAGGAGGCACGCTTGAAACAAAATCTGTAACGCTGAAAGTATGGTCTTCTGAAAAATTACCGTTGTCAAAAATCAGGATAAAATGACATTCTTCTGTTCCTGTAGCCTGAATGGAATGTCCGTAACCTTTTGGGAAATACCAGACATCACCCGGTTCAAAATTATCAGTATAACTCCTTCCATCAGGATGGATAATCGTTGTACGCACCGTTCCTGAAATCACATACGCCCATTCGGCAGCATTGGCGTGCCAGTGAAGTTCTCTCATGCTTCCAGGCTGCAATCTCATGGAAACTCCGGCAATGCCTACAGAAGCTGGGAATTCTTTTACAGAGGCTCCTCTCGTTGTACCACCATCACTGGTACGTGGTTCTTTTTTTTCTAATTCGTATCTGAAACTTAATGATGATGGATTCATAGTATTGTTTTTTGTGATTAATTCTTTTTGCTATTGTAAAGCTACCTCGAAACTGCATTTTTTTTAGATGTCATTCGATGAAAAGGCAAAAAGTGTCGGTGAGAATAAAAAACAGGAAGATAATAGATTAGTAGGACGTTCAGGCGCGGCTCTGACTTTTGTTTAAAAAAAATCACCGGAATTTTCCAATGATTTTTAATAGAGTTGAATTGTACGAAACAGATTTATTGATACAGCCATTTTTTGATCAGTCTGGTATAATTGGGCATGACGGCAAACACCATCAGAAAGACAATGATCCCGGAATTGATGAATCCGTCAGAATAATGATTGGCTGGAATATGTAAAAACCGTAAAAAAGGAATGATCAAAGCAGGAATAAGTACAGACAGTGGATAAATAGCTGACCAGGTTGCCAGAAACTGTTTCCAGCGTACCGGAACTTTATTCCCTTCATTTTCTGCAGTAAAAAGAAAATCAAGCCCGGATCTGACCTGGTACTGGTCGTTTTTTCTGAACAGCGGACTGGCTTTCTCAATGAGTTGTTTCCGGTCCTCTGATTCCATCCAGATTTTAAGATGATTAATCGTATCAAAACGGATAATGACAGTGTAAACAAAAGTCAGATCAGGAATCGGACGAACGATCTGAAGATCAATAAAGCCTTCAGAATGTTTGGTGACAGGAATAATTTCGTCCAGCCATTTTTCATATTGTGATTGTTTTCCATCCAGAATATGATGGGTAATCACTACGGAGGCACCCTGATTTTCCATAACAGATTTTTTATAGGTTAATTTAATACGCTCTTTTATACTGCCAGGGAATTTCTGTTTCAATACCTAATGCCTTGGCAGAATGAATAGCAAAATAAGGATCTCTAAGATGTTCCCTGGCGATGATCACCAGGTCAGCATCTCCGTTGGCAATAATAACATTGGCCTGTTCTGGTTCCGTAATCATTCCGACAGCTCCTGTCAGAATCCCGGTCTGTTCTTTAATGGCTTTTGCAAAAGGAACCTGATATCCGGGAAATACTTTATCCTTGTTTACATTGGTAAATCCTCCGCCGGATGCCGTAATGAAATCTACACCATTTTCTTTAAGGATTTCTGAAAGTCTGATGCTGTCTTTCAGAGTCCAGGCTTCATCGGATTCTATATAATCAACTGCAGAAATTCTTACAAACAGAGGCATTTCAGCAGGAATAATTTTCCTGATTTCCTGAACGGTTTCTACAAGAAAACGGATCCTGTTTTCAAAACTTCCGCCATATTCATCCTGTCTTTTATTGATTACTGCGGAATAAAACTGATGGAATAAGTAACCATGGCCTGCATGAAGCTCAATGGTATCAAAGCCTGCTTCAATGGCACGAAGGGCTGCTTTAACAAATTTCGTCTTCAGTTCCTGTATCTCGTCAATCGTGAGTTCTTCCGCAAAAACGCCGTTGAATTCGTGGGCAGAAGAAGATTTCACCGTCCAGCCTCCTTCTTCCGGAGTAAGCGGTTTCATTCTTTCATTGGGATGCTTCAAACTTCCTTTTCCTCCTGCATGCCAGAGTTGAATTCCTATTTTTGCGTCCTGCTCATGCACAAAATTCACAATTTTTTTCCATGCATTTTTCTGTTCATCGTTCCAGATTCCTACATCAGATAATGTAGCCAGACCTTCTTGTGAAACGGCGGTACATTCTGTAAGAATTAATCCTGCGCCGCCAACTGCACGGCTTCCAAGATGGACGAGGTGCCAGTTGCCGGGAACTCCGTTTTGAGCACTGTATTGCTGCATAGGAGATAATACAATCCTGTTCTTTAAGCTAAGATTGCGAATGTGTATGGGTGAAAATAAATTCATTTTTTTTCTTTTTTTAAATTGTTTTTGAAAATGCTTCAGCTTCGGAAACCGCTTCTGACAGAACTTTCTGTACTTCTTCCAGTATTTTTTGCAGATCAGGATTTTCTCCCGAAGCTGTTTCAAGAATATCGAGTTTTTCCTTTAAAACAGAATGTAATCCCATGATAGCAATACTGGATTTCAGATCGTGAGCCCACAGTTTTACACCCTGAAAATCCCCGTCTTCATAAGCTTTTGTCAGTTTCTGTAGATGGTTGGGAATGTTTTCAATAAACTGCTGCGTCACCATTTGTTCAAAACTTTTGTCGCCGCCGCTTACCGTCTGCATATAGGTGAGATCAATGTAATGATAATCAGATGAAGGTTTTTCGTTTTTCTCTTCCTGACTGTTTTTTTCTTTGAAACCAAATTTTGAGATCAGTGTAAAAAGCTCTTCTTCATTGACAGGTTTGGAGATATATTCGTTCATCCCGCGGCTCAGGCATCTTTCTCTTTCTCCTGCCAGCGCATGGGCGGTCATTGCAATGATCGGGATATCCAGTCTGAGTTCTTCCCGGATTTTCTGGGTGGCTGCATATCCGTCCATGTGCGGCATCTGTATATCCATTAAAACAAGGTCGCATGCATTGCTTTTGAGATAACTTACTGCTTCAAGTCCGTTCGATGCTATATGAAAATCAATATTCCATTGTGAAAGCAAATGTTTCATCAGGCTTTGATTGATCACATTATCATCAACCACCAGAACTTTCAGGGGCATATTGGATTTATCTTTAAAATAATGCGGATCAGCAACGGGTAACACGGTAAGCTGTTCTTCAGCAATTCCGTAAGGAATATAGAAATGAAATGTAGTTCCTTTCCCTGGTTCACTGCTTACTTCGATGTTTCCGTTCTGCAGGAGAATTAAACTCTTCACAATGGATAAGCCTAATCCTGTTCCACCATAACTTCTTGTCGTTGAATCTTCTCCCTGATTGAATCTTTCGAAGATTTCTGTAAGCTTTTCTTTGTCAATTCCAATTCCCGTATCTGAAATTTTAAATCCGAGAACAGCTTCTTTTTCAGTTTGCTGTTTACGGTAAATTTCAACAGAGATATTTCCCTGATGGGTAAATTTTATGGCATTTCCGATGAGATTGACTAAAATTTGGGTCAGTCTTGTGGCATCTCCCACCAAAGTGTCAGGAATGGAAGGATCAATGGTACTTGAGAGGGCAAGCCCTTTCTCTCTGGCCCGTTCTTTAAAAAATGTTTCTACGGAATTCACCAGCCCGTTGATGCTGAAAATCCCGGGAGTAATGCGCATCATTCCTGCTTCAATTTTGGATAAGTCAAGAATGTCATTAATGATGGCCATCAGGTTTTCCCCGGAACGTTGTATTGAAGAGACAAATTCTGCTGAAGTTTCATCCAGAGGACGTTTTTGCAGCAAATTGGTGAAACCCAGAATTCCGCTTAAAGGAGTTCTGATTTCATGGCTCATATTGGCCAGGAAATTTTCCTTGGTCTGTGCTGCTACCAAAGCTTTTTTTTCTGCAATATCAAGTTCGTTTATGAGTAATCTCTGGCGTTTAAACTGCCTAAGAATATGATATCCTACGACAGAACCACCCAAAATCAGTAAGATCAATATTGAAATATCATAAAATCTTGCTTTTTGTCCCATTTCCTCACTTTTCTGGCTGAGTTCAACCATATTCAGCTTTCTGCTTTCGTATATTTTAGCCGTGATTCTGGTGATTTCATTGGAGATTTTCCTTGCACGCGGATTGGCAATGGAGGTATTGTCGTCCATATTTCCTATAGACAGGTAACGGTGCAAAAGTTTGTCTTTAGTTGTTTTCTTTTCCATGGCAAGAACGCTTAGCCGGTGGATCAGTTTTTCTTCTTCCGCATTTATATTGTCTTTGGATAGAGAATCCAGGAAATTTTCAATCTGACTGATTTTTTGATCAATGCCTTCGAGATGAGTGGTGTCATTCGTTGCAATAGAAGCCCTGATTCTACTTTCCACTCCCAGAATATCACGGTCAATCTCCCGTAAATGATTGCTTGAACGCAATTCGTTCAGTAAGGTATTGTTATTCTGAATCAGCGCCTTGGTGTTTCCTGCAGAATTAAGCTGAACAGCGATCAACAGGAGTGAGCCTGCAATAAATGTCAGGATAATAAAGTAGCTGAATCGTTTGTTATCCATTACTGAAGATATATTTTTCATAATAACGGTCTGATTTTAAATAAAATACCGATAAAGGTTGATTAAACCTAAACTATTCAGGGATTGAGATCAAAAAAGGAAATCAAATTTCTGATGACCAGTAACGGCTAAAAGACATTCATTCTGGTGTTGAGTGCTTTCCTGTAGGCATCTGCCACAGGAATGAATTTGCCATTAATCATAATACCACCGTCCTGAAGAGTATCAATTTTGCCCACTGAAACAATATAGGAACGGTGGACTCTTATAAAATGATCCCTGGGAAGACGTTCTTCTGCCGTTTTCATTTTACCGTGAATGGCAAACATCTTTTCTTTGGTGTAAAACTTTACATAATCACCCATGGCTTCCGCATAGAAAATATCATCCAGCTTTAAGCGCCTTGTAATATTGGAATCCCTCACGAAAAGGAATTCATCCCTTGTGATTTCCACATTTTCTTTTTTACTTTCAAGAATCGTCTGTGCCTTGCTTACAGCCTGCAGAAACCTTACCGGCATAATGGGCTTCAGAAGATAATCTGCAATATTAAGCTCAAACGCTTCCAACGCATATTCCTTTTTTGAGGTCGTGAAAATGATGATGGTCTCTTTACCGGAAAGGGTTTTCGTGAGTTCAATTCCTGTCATTTCCGGCATTTCTATATCAAGAAATATCAGATCGACGGAATTGGACTGAAGATAATGGTATGCATCTATTGCATTGGGAAACTCACTGACAATGGAAAGATCCGGAACCTGTTTCGCGAGGTGGGCTAATGTTGTTCTTGCAATATCATTATCATCCACGATTAAGGCTTTCATAGGTATAGTTGTTTATGATTCACACAAAGATAATTATAACTTTTTTATTTTGTGTTATCTGAAATAAGAGCGAATCATCCATGCCATTTCTTCATGGGTTTCCATCAGACCTGTAATAAAATCGCTGGTACCGTAATCTTTGTACTTTTCTGCAAATGGAGTAATATTTCCACGGAGAAATTCGATGATGCTTTCATGATCACTTAACAAATCTTTCATGTATCCGAGACCGTCATTGGTTCTTTCACTGTATTCTGTTAAATGGGTCAGTTCCAGATAGATTTTCATAGTCGCCGGTGCATAATGTCCGATTTTACGCATTCTTTCGGCAACGCTGTCCATCAGTTCATCCAGCTGTTTGTACTGTTCTTCAAAGAAAATGTGGTTGGCGTGGAAGTTATCTCCGGTTACATTCCAGTGGGCATTTCTTGTTTTGATGTAAAGAAGCGTTTCGTCTGCTAATAGTTTTGCTAATTGTTCAGCAACGGCTTCTGTGTTTTTTTCTGTAATTCCGATTTTTGTTTTCATAATAATAAGATTTTAGTTGAGTATTATTGCCTTTTTCTGATGTAAAGGTCAGTCATAATCTTATAAGACGATCGGTATTTTCGGTGAATGGGCAGAATCAATCGGTGGAAAGCGGACAATTTCCGCTTTCCATAAGTTTCAGAATAATATAACAGATAATTTTATTAGCTGTACAGATGCTTTCTTAAAAACGCAAGACTGCCTTCAGCCAGCTCTTGGTCATCGTGGGGTGATTTCTGCCATAATGAGACCTTTTCCTGTATTCCAGGAATGGAGGAGCTGAAATTTTCAAGGACCAGATTTCCTTCAAAATTGATTTTTTTCAATGCGGAGAAGAACTCTTCCCAATTGATGGTCCCTTCTCCCAGCATACCGCGGTGAGATTCTGTCACATGAATGTGCTTCAACATTTTTCCGGAACTGATGATCGGGTCATAAAAATTATTTTCCTCAATATTCATATGAAAGGTATCAAGGTGAAGGAAGAGATTATTTTTCCCTGTTTTTTTTATAAGCTCCAGGACGTTTTCTGCTGTATTGCAGACATAGGATTCATAACGGTTAATAGGCTCTATGGCGATATCTATATTTTTTGTTTGAGCGTAATCTGCCACATTGCACCATACTTCAGCGATGATTTTTTTTTCGTTTTCTGTGAGTGGTTTTCCGGTAAAAACACCGATTCCGCCATGCAGGACACCAGCCAAAAGATTGGTTTCCAATTCATCAACTTTATCAATTGCTTTTTTGATAAGTTTTTCTGCAGCTTCAGGATAGAACGCAATATGAGCATCTTTGGGAAGGTTCAGCGAGCATACCGCTTCTAGATGGTTGTCTTTCAGCTGTTTTTTTACAGTGTTTGCATCAAAATCCATTGATGCGGGTAATAGTATTTCGATCAGATCAAACCCGGCCTGTGCAGTTTTTTCTATCGCATATTTTCCTGATTCTGCATTCCACAGCGGAGTGATCCAGGAGAGTAGGGAAGCCCCTAATTTTATGTTCATTATATTTTCTTTATTTTAATTTAAAAAATCCACCATTCTGTTCTTACTCCGAAATAGGTCCCGAATCTTTTGGCCCCTGACTGCTGTAAAAAGGGTGAGTAAAGACTGTTCATAGCCTCATCATTATACCTTGACACTTCTGCAATAAAACGGATGTGAGGTCTTGCCCAGACACTTCGTTCTGCTGTAGGAACAATGGTGGGAGCCAAAACCAGTTTCATCATCGAGGCGGCATCCCGGCTTCCGTTTTTTCGGGTTGCATAATGGAATTCGGAGAGAATATGGAACCAGTTGTTAAAATAGTAAGTGGCCCTTATTCCTGTATTAAATTCTGTTTTTCTGTTGAAAATTTCACGGTTATAATAATCCTGCGCTTTATCAGTACTGCCTGATCCTCCTTTACTTTTGGTAAAAACGGCATAAGGATTAAGCGACCACCGGTTGGAAATATTCCAGAGGAAATGTTCAACAACCGTAAAAGAGTAAGCTCCTTTATATGTTTTTGTAGTTTCATCAGGTGCTCCGTAGGTTCGCCAGGTCTGTGTATTTCCATTATCGCCTCCATTGGCAATTCCAGTCCCGTACCTTACGGAAAACTGATTGAATGAACCTGGAATTTTTGTTGCAATATCTGTATTTAATTTAGCCCCCAAAACCCATCCATGATCCGACGGATATTGCTCTACGGAATTTTCCCCTGATTTTTCTACATGATGATATTCTGCCAGCAATTTGAGCTTGTGTCCTGTATTTTTAAATGGCAGCGTCTGTTCCAGGACAAAAACTTCCCTTTGCCTATAAATAAGGTTTTTTGATCCGCTGATGACATTGGTGTATGAGTATGGAGTTGAGTTGCTGGCCGCAGTATCAATAGCTGCCGGAAAGAACATTGAAAATCTGGTGTTTTTATGCCGGAGCCCCCAACCGGTTGCCGAATGGTCATCAAAATAAAAGTAATCGGCAATGTGAATGTCATCATATCTCAGCCATCTTGATCCTGCCCAGATATCCCAGTCACTCCCCATAATGTTTCTGGCCTCAACAAATGCTTCCGGTAAGGCAATAATCATCCCCTGATTGGATTTTGAATCCACATTTCCCAGGAAAGTTCCTCCTGAATAAAAGCTCAGCCGCGCCTGCATATCGATCTTTGTACTTTTTGCACTGTCACCGTTTACTATCGGAGTAAAATGGAAGGCTGGCAGGAAATCAACATAATCTCCCTGATCCATTCTGCCTCCTAAAGATCCCTGGTTGTTCAGGTTCAGTTGTCTTCCTGTCTTTCCATCGGCATTCGGAGAATAACCTGCCCCGATTCTCCCGGTTGTGCCAAAGGAAAATTTCTTGTTGGTTATTGTGATCTGGGCATTAATTCCCCTGCCGGCGCATACAATTAGAATGCACCAGGCTAATAAAAGCTTTGTTTTCATAGGGATTATTTAAGTGTTTTGGGCTTGTAGAATTTTAATGCAAATAATAAAATAACCACATAGCAGAGAATAGGGAGAAGATAAGCATGGGCAATATCTTTTTCTGCAATTTTACCCATTATCGGAGGGAAAACAGCACCTCCAAACATCGCCATAACCAGGAATGATGAAGCCTGCTGAACTTTTGACCCTAATCTTTTCAGCCCAAGACTGAATATGGTAGGATACATCACACTCAGGAACAGGTTGAGCAAAATAAGGCTGATAAATGATACCCATCCGAAACTCTGTGAAATAATCAGGCACAGAACGATATTACAGGCTGTAAAGATAGCCAGCAGTTTGTTGGGAGCAATGAATCTCATCAGAAAGGTTCCGATAAATCTTCCGATCATCATCATCGCCATACTTAAAGAAAAATAATAGGAAGCCTGTATTTCCGGAAGGTGCATTTTCTCTACACCGTAATTGATAAAATAAGCCCATGTTCCTCCCTGTGCAGCAATATTAAAAAACTGGGCAATGACTGCAAATATAAAATGCCTCTGCTTATAAAGCGGTGCATGTGGATCTGATACACTAAGATCTTCTCCTTTTTCATTTTCTGAAATGATGATATCTTCCGCATGAGGATCTTTAAGGTCTGGCACTCTGATAAAGCTGAAAATAATAGTAATCGCCAGAATGACAATCCCAATCCATGTATAAAGATTTTTTACTGAATCCAGAGATCCAGATCCGGAATCTGGCGTTCCGAAAATGAAATATCCTCCCAGCAAAGGACCAATAATGGCTCCCAATCCATTAAAAGACTGTGCAAAATTAACCCTCTGATCACTCGTTCTTTCATCTCCCAAAGCGGCTACAAAAGGGTGGGCTACCGTTTCAAGGGTTGCCATTCCCATCGCAAGAACAAAAAGAGCCAACCTGAAAAAGTTAAATGAAGACGTATCTGCCGCAGGGATAAACAAAAAAGATCCCAATGTGAACAGTGACAGCCCTAAAATAACCCCCAACTTGTACCCGAACTTTTTCATAAATAATCCTGCCGGAATACCCATAAGCGCATAAGCCCCAAAAATGGAAAGCTGTACCAGACCTGATTTGGACTTTGAAATGTGAAGCACATTCTGGAAATGCTTATTCAGGACATCTCCCATGGTAAGCGCAATGGCCCAGAAAAAGAACAGAGAGGTAACAAAAGAAAGGATAATGTAGTATTTCTTATCTGTAAATTTTGGAGTATTCATATCGTTTGTTTTTAAGAGGTTTTACAGCTGTTTTTTTTCTCTGAATGCCTTGAATTCTTCATAAGTATAATCCGGGCATGCCCCCGATTTTGAAGTGATAAAAGCCCCTAATGAAGTTGCCTGTTTCATGATCTCTTCCGGGGATCTTCCCTGAATTCTTTTAGAAAGGAACCCGGCCAGAAAAGAATCTCCGCTGCCTACGGTATCTGCAATTTCAATTTGAACTGCCGGAAAATTATAAGCAGTATCCTCCACAAAATATCTGGCGCCTTTACTTCCTTTGGTCAGGACAATTTCATTAAGATTAAAATAGTTCTGAAGATGTCTGATGCTGGTGTTTTCATCAATATAGTCTTCACCGAGATATTCAAGGATTGTTCTGAGCTCTGCCTTATTCATTTTAACAAGATCAGCTTTATGCAATAATTTTTTAATGAACTCAAAATCAATAAAAGGAGGGCGGAAATTAACATCAAATACTTTGAATTTTGAATATTCTAAAAGCTCCAGCAGAGTATTCTGGGATGTTTTATTTCTTGTGATCAGACTTCCAAAAACAAATGCTTCAGAATTCTGTATCAGTTCCTTATGTTCCGGAAGAGGCTGAATATAGTCCCAGGCCACCTCCTGTACAATGTCATATGCAGCCTCTCCATGCTCATCAAAATCAGCAATGACAGTTCCTGTGGCCTTTTCCTCATCTATCTGTATGAAATCTGTTGTTATTCCCCAATCCTGGATCTGATTAAGAAGTCGATGTCCTAATTCATCATTTCCTATACAGCTAAGCATTTTGGTATCGATTCCCATTTTGAAAAGATTATAGGCAACGTTGAATGGTGCTCCGCCAGCTCTGGATCCGGTAGGGAAGATGTCCCACAGAACCTCTCCAAAGCAAACGACATAGTTGAATTTATTTGTTATCATATTAGGTTAAACGTTTAAGTTAGTGTTTAAAAAAATGTTTTATGTCAGTTAATTATTTTAAAGACGCTTTAGCAACCAATTTTGCGGATAATGTTATTCTTTTTCCGGTTGCCGTATAATCATTGATTTGCCCGTCCAGAAGCTTTATAGTCTCTTCAGCCATTTCTTCAATCGGCTGCTGGATATAGGTAATCTCCGCAGGGAAAAGGTCATAGGCATCCGTTTCATCAAATGCGATTACAGAGACCTGCTCCGGAACTTTTATATTGTTTTTGACGAGGTAGGAAAGTCCGGCTACCGCAAGTTTATTACTGGAAAAATAGAGTGCTGTATTTTCAGGTTTTTTCCCAAGTTTTTTTTCAAGCTGCAGATGTACCTCCTGTGCAATATTTTCCAGTCCTACCAGGAGATATTGTATTTCAGCTGTTTTTTGGGATGAGTTTACTGCTTTTTCAAAGCCATGCTGACGGTCAAGAAGATGCGGGAGCTCAGTTTCATAGCCAACATAGATCATTTTGTCAAAATCCTTATTAAGAAGCAGGCTGGCTGTACGCTCTGCGATCTCCTGATTATCAATGGTAATTCCCGGAACAGAAACACCTTTAAGATACCTATCAATCGTTACAACAGGATATTTAAGCTGAATAAGGTTTTCAAGTGTCTTTTCTGATCCTGCTACCGGAGCAACGATCATTCCGTCTACCTGCTGCTGTGAAAAGAGCTCAGTAAGTTTTTCAAATTTTTCTGCATTTTCATCAGAACTGCCGATGATCAGGGTATAGCCCAATTTTAAAGCTTTATCTTCCAGATTCCTTGCCATATGGGAATAGAAGTCGTTGGAGATGTCTGCAACGATGAGCCCCAGCAGCTTTGTCTTATTGGTTTTAAGGCTTTTTGCGATCTTATTGGGAGTATAGTTAATCGTTTCAGCAATTTCAAAAATTTTTTTCCGGGTTTCTTCACTGATGCGCTGACCTTCCTTTCTGTTGAGAACATAAGATACTGTGGCTACGGAAACTCCTGCCAGCTTAGCAATATCTTTTATGGAAGATCTTTTCATTTAATTTTTTTAATGCACAAAAATATTTCATAAAATAGTAAAAAAACAATAGCTAAGTTTTTTTGGTGGTTTCAGAAAAAAGTGTAATTTTGGCGGCTTTTTATTATTGATGTTAATTGGTTTATTTTCAGTTAATTAGATAATAATATATACTTTAATATGAATAAATTGTTAATTCAATTTAAAAGAGCTGTTAATTTTGGTTAAACGTTTATCCAAATAAATTTAAAATTTTCTGTATTTCAGGTTTATTTCTAATTCGTTTTATTTTCTATTCAATGGATCTGCTCATATGTCTAATTTATAGAAGAAAATTTTTTTATATAATAAAAAATATTTAGTTTTGTTACTAAACTATTTAGATAATGAACAATGATTTACTGATCCGTTTCAGGTCTGCGAGCAGAATGTATTCGGATGCTTCTGTAATGATGCATGAGACCATCGCCAGAAAAGCAGGATTAATGGGTTCTGATCATAAATATCTTGGGCTTATTCTCCAGCACGAACAGTTGACAGCAGGAGAGGTTTCTGATCTCACGGGATTAACGAAGGGAGCCGTAACAGGGCTTCTGGACCGTCTGGAAGCAAAAGGCTTACTGCATAGGAAACTGACTAAAGATGACAGACGGAAGATTATTATAGTTCCTGATGTTGAAAATAGTATGAAACTTCTTCAGCCGTTCTTCAATGATTTACAACAAAGAACAACTCCTGTTATCAGCAGTTTTTCTGAGGAGGAAATACAGGTGATCGAGCGATATTTTCTTTCAGCAGCCAATGTGATGAAAGATTTTACAGAAACTTTGAAAAAATAACCAAAATTAATAATCATGGAAAATATAACAGTCAATTATTTGCACAGGGCTGAGCTCTGGCTTTGTGTAACAACAGTTATTTATTTTTTCATCAATGGGGCACAAATTTTTGAAACTCTTGTTTTTGTTCCTAAATGGTCTGCTTCCCCGCCTCAAAATCTGGATATTTTGTCTGATGGCAAGGGAATGAGTTTAAAAGCCTTTTGGATTCTATTTCATTCCATTCATGAGATTGCCTTTATTTTGGCCATTATTTTCTGCTGGAAAATTGATCCGGTCAGAAACTGGCTGATTGTGTTGTTTTTTATCCATTTCATGGTGCGGGTTTGGACTTTGATGTATTTTGCCCCCAATATTATAGATTTTCAAAGCATGGCAGATCAGCCTTCTTTGGCTGCTAATCTAGCTGCGAGGATATCCAAATGGCAATTTCTGAATTATATCCGAGTTGCTATTTTTGTGGCAGTATCGCTGGGCCTTATTCCTTTATGCATTAAATTATTTTCCATTCGCGGGTAATCTTATGGTAATGCTGACGTATTTTCAAAAAAATCTCCCACATTTGACTTTACAAATGCAGGAAAAACCTATTAAGAAAAAATAGAATTCATGACGTTTGAAATGAATTTTTGTTGTTATTTTTCAGACAAATATTTGAATTTTCGCTCATTGCTTTTAGAATTTTATATATCAACAGTTATTTTAATAAAATTAAAGTGTAACATTTTGGTATTCAGGTGGATGTATTTTGTATTTTTAAGATTTTGTCATTTATAAACATGACCGGAACAATCCGGCCATGTAAGGATAACCTGCAGAAAGAATTGAGGGAATTTCTGCGTGGATAAAAATCAATTGTGCCTTCAGAATCGTAAATTCATTAAAAGAATTAATAGAAATGAACTGTTTTTAAGCATAAATGAGAATTTCTGGCCGTAACTTCATTTTTTTTCAAAATCAAGTATGGTAGTAATTATTGATTATTAATTGATGATTGTAATATTGAGCAAGAATAAATTGAAAGCGGAATTATTTCTGAAGCTCTACGAAAACATATCCCAGTGCACCAAAGCCCATACTGTCCCCATCTGCGATATGAAAACTGACTCTGTAGAAAGTTTTATCCACATAAGAAAAGAAAGTAAACTGTGCGTGGCCATCCTGTCCGCAATTAACAGGAATTAGAGCAGGGTTCGGATTCGACGGGATACCGGCCCCTATATTGGCAAAAGTTGGAGTTATAGTTAAAGGAACGCTATTAATAAAGGCAGATCCGTTTTGTGCTGTTCGGTACATTCCATGAATAATTCCCGTATTATTGGTTCCTGTCGTTGTTCTTACCTGTAGATAAGAATCCGTTCCTGTGCAGGTGGTAGAAGGATAGCGGAATTCCAGGGAACCTATAGCAACAGAGGAACTCGTGGGAGTGGTTGCATTAATATTAAATGACCTGAATGAAGTAGTTACAGAGCTTTGCACCACAACATTTCCGCTGGCATCAATTCCCAGGGGGGAAGTATTGGATGTAGGGTCGGTGCTGTTATTGATATTGGTAAATTTTAATCCGGAGGCTCCTGCTACACCCGATGCTACTTCTAATTTTGTGGTAGGAGTGCTGGTTCCTATTCCTACTCTGTTGTTGGCTGCATCTACGGAAAATGTAGTTCCGGCCACGGAAAAAGCGTTAGGAGATGTCGCGTTGAAAGCCAGGGTATTACTATTTTGTGTAACGGTTCTGTTTTCTGTAAGAGACCCGTTGGAATTGTAAATATTCGTATTCAGTTTCACCCAGGCGGTTCCATCAAAAAAATAAAAACCTGTGTTATCAATATTCACTGCATTTCCGGTTGGTGTTCCGGTAGCTATGTTATCCACATAAATAAGGGTGGAAGCTGTAATTCCGGTCATGCTTTGGGCTCTCTGCCTGTCAATTCTCGGAATCAGTATACCCTCTGCTGCCGTGGTTGTTCCTGTGGAATTTTTTGCCGTTACATCAAAGGTTGCTGAAGGTAATGTTGTATTAATACCAACTTGAGCAAAAATTCCATATGGAAATAGTAAAGTCAATAATAGTTTTTTCATTTTATAATTATTCTAAGGTTTTGCTGTAACGGCTAAGGAGGATGCACTCAGTAATACGTATAATCAAAGGATAAAATTTCCCGATGGTTATTGCTGAAATCCCGGCAAATGTAGTTGCTCTGTGGTCATATGAAAAGACAATACCTTGTCATTTTCAGGAAAATAACAAGGTATATATTGTTTGTATGGCGTTGTTTTTTAGAGGTTTGCGTCTTTTTTCTTTTGGGGTTCTTCCTGCAGGTATTTTATAAACAGAGAAGGGGATAAAGAGGTTACTTTCTTAAATACCGTAGTGAACTTGCTGTGTGAAGAAAATCCAACTTCATCAGCCAGAGAGGCCATTTTATAGTTTCTGTACTGTGGGTCATTTTTAAGCTTTTCAATGATATAGTTAATCCTCAATTCATTAATATAGTTATTGAAATCTTTCTTTTTATACGTATTGATTACATAAGAAAGATATTTGGTATTGGTTTCGAAATGACCGGCAAGATAAGGAAGAGATATATTTTTATTATTGAAAAGGTTGGATTTTTCAAACTTTTTCAGCTTTGTAAGAAGTTTTTGCTCGGTCTCAGAGGTCATCATTATAGGTAGGGCGACTGCTTCTGTTTCAGGAAGAGGTACGGCCTTAGTGCTTAAACTCACCGTATTTTCAGTTTCAGGCTTTTCATTGGCTTTCTTTAATATCTCCCTGAACTTCTTAATATTCTCTTTTTGCTGTATTTTAGACTGTATATAGAGTATGAGGATAACAATAAGAAGAAGCACGGCAGCCAGAATAAGATAATTTTTCTGAATGCTTTTATTTTCTGCCCTTACTATTTTCTTATCAAGATTGGTATATGATTCATTGATAAACTGGCGGGTTTTTGATTCTATTTTTTTATCTAATGTATCTTTTTTCTGGTCTACAACTTTTAGTTTTTCAATATTTTCGGTCTGTAAATAATATTGTTTCTCTGTACTGTAAACCTCTTTTTTCAGTTCCAGGTTTTCTGATTTTTCATATACTTTTTTGGCCAGATCCAGATATTGTTTGGCTTTGGCCAGATCTTTTTGGTCTAAATATATATTTGCCAGGCCAATGTAAATATAACCTGTAGTTTCATTTTCGGGAACAGCTTTAATTAAATTTAAAGCCTTCTTATAGTGAAATAAAGATGCTTCCCTATTTTTCAGATGGTAATAATTAGAACCAAGCATCTGTTCGTTATCGGCAGTGAAAAAATCTTTTTCTTTTATACCATTGAAATGAAGCTGAGATTGTAGAATATACTGATTGGATTTCTTGTAATTTTTTTGATCCATTTCGTAATAAGCCATTTCTTGCAGAATTAATCCCTGGATTTTATGGGCTATTAGTGTATCCTTAATCATTCTGCCTGTTTCGAGTGTTTTTTGAGCATATTTTTTTGACTGGCTGTAGAGCTCCACACCACGGTATTGGCCTGCTAAAAAGAGATAAATTCGTGCCTGCCAGTTTAAATCATCCGTACTCTCAATAATGGTTTCGGCTTTTTCAGCATACGATAAGGCTTTTTTAAAATCTTTCGCATCTCTGTAAAGGTTAGCAGAAAGCATTAAACTTTTTGCCTTAAGGGTCGGTGTTTCAGAAGCCTTATATAAAGAATCAGCAACATAGAGCGCTTTTTTGAAATCTTTGGAAGCGGTTTCTAAATAGGTCTTGTTATATATTTTATTATAGGCAGCTAAGTCCTGAGCATTTACCAACAGACAGGATAAAAAAAGATTTAAAATAAGGAAGAGTTTTTTCATATGATTGTATTAGCAGATATTCCGGCATTGATAAGAAACAAAGCTTTTAAGGTTTAGCTTTTTAAATAATGAGTGGCTATTAAATGATTAAAAATATATCTGAGAAGACTAGGGTTTCTCAGATTACCTATTTAAATCTGTATTTAACGAAGAGATAATGAAATTCAAATTATGGATATAAAGATGGACTAGGAGTTTTTACTATTATTTAAAGTAATTTTATGTAAAATTATACTTTTTATTTATTATAAATTTAAAGTGTATTAATTGTAAGTAATAAACTTTAATGCAAAAATACAGAATGGTTTGTAGCATTAACATTACAACGCATTTCTCTTATTTTAAATTTTTGTAAACTATAGAATTCCTCACTGTCCAATATTTTACTTATCATTATACAACAAGCTTACAATACTATTAAAAAATGTTAAATATTATCTGTGTTTTGTTGCGCGAATTCAAAGCTGAAAATATTGTAATGCAATAAGATATGAATATTTAAAGGTTAATTATATTGCAATATTTATAATGTATTATGTATATATTAATAAATATTATTTAAAAATATCATTAATAATTAATTATATTTGCTTAAAATTAAAAACCACCAAATGTTGAATTAAGCAAAAAAATAACGTTTTAGGTCTTTTGTAGTATGGTGAATGTTTTTAAAATCAAAGAATTAAGATATATACCTAGGTGGTTGGTTTTTTTTATTGATGTTTCAATCGTTTCTTTTTCTGTATTAACTACGTATCTATTCTTAATAAACCTGCATGTAAAAATTAATTTTACTGAATATTCCATTGAGAAAATTTTAGTGATTATTCTTGTTAATATTCTGTTTATGCTTCTTTATAAAACCTATGCAGGAATTATAAGATATTCCACCTTTTTCGATTTTTTCAGGATTTTATGGTCTTCAGGCAGTACTCTCATGGTATTGCTGGGATTGAGTTATGTTTCGCATGTCACTTTAGGAAAGCCTGTGTATCTGTATCCGGCGCTCTTTTTATTTTTCTTTATTTCCGTCTTTCTGATGTTCTTTTTCAGGATGGTTACCAAGAAGCTTTTTAAAATGTTTATGCGGGCTGGAAATGGTTCGTCCAGATTAAGGATCGCCGTTGCCGGAGTAGAAGATGAATCTGTATCACTCGCCAACGCTATTATTCACAGTCCCGGGCAGACTTATAGATTGGCAGGTTTTTTTAGTGCCAGACCTGATTCCAAAAAAGCAATGCTTCTGGGTCATAAAGTATATAATAAAAAGGAGCTTCTTAAAAATGATCGTCTTACCAGCCGGTTCGATGCCATTTTAATCAGGGAGACCATGAGCAGGCTGAAAATGGAAGAGTGGATCACTCTTGCCCTGGATAAAGGGCTGAAAGTACTGAAGGCGTCTGATATCAGCAAAGTTACCGAAGAAGGTCTTGTAGGCAGTATCCGCCCGCTTCAGATTGAAGACCTACTGGAACGGAGACCTATAAAAATAGAAAATGAAGAGGTGAAAAACGCTCATTTTGGTAAAAATATTCTGATAACCGGAGGAGCGGGATCAATAGGGAGTGAGATTGTAAGGCAGGTTGCCCAGTTGGGTGCATCGCTTATCGTAGTTGTGGATCAGGCTGAATCTCCTTTGTATGAGCTTAAGCTTGAATTGCTGGAAAGATTTCCCAATCAAAACTTTAAATTTGTGCTGGCAGATATTTCAAACCATTACAGACTCGAAAGTTTATTTGAACAGTACCGCTTTTCAACAGTTTACCATGCTGCAGCCTATAAGCATGTTCCTTTAATAGAAGATAATCCTCATGAGGCTATCTTTGTCAATATTGGAGGGACTAAAAATTTAGCTTTGCTATCCAAACAATATAATGTGGATTGTTTCGTCATGGTCTCTACAGATAAGGCTGTGAATCCTACCAATGTGATGGGGGCTTCCAAAAGGGCGGCTGAGCTTTTTGTACAGGCGTTACAAAACTTTCCGGGAAATAGGACGAAATTTATCACAACCCGCTTTGGAAATGTTTTGGGGTCTAACGGTTCTGTTATCCCGCACTTCAAAAAGCAGATTGAAAAAGGAGGGCCGGTTACCATTACCCATCCCGATATCATCCGTTATTTTATGACGATTCCCGAAGCCTGCGAATTGGTGCTTCAGGCCGGAACTATGGGAAAAGGAGGTGAGATCTATGTTTTTGATATGGGGAAACCTATTAAAATTCTGGATCTGGCAAAAAGAATGATAAAGCTGTCCGGGTATACACCGGATGTGGATATCAAAATAGAGTTTATCGGTTTGAGGCCCGGTGAGAAGCTCTATGAGGAGCTCTTAACAGATAATTCCACGACTATTCCTACCCATCATGAAAAAATAATGATCTCAAGGGATCCGGTGATGGAATTTGAAGACATCGAGATTTTATGCAAACAGATCATGCGGTCGGCCATAAAAAAAGACAGTCTGCAGGTCGTTAAAATTTTAAAAGTGATTGTTCCGGAATTTATAAGTAATAATTCAGAATTTGAAATTTTAGATAAAACACCGGAACATGAAGTCTATCAGTAACATAGTTTTAATTATGTAAAAAAAGAAATAAAAATAATCAAATATTTTTGCTAATTTATTTTAATCGGAACGAAAATTGCTGCGAAAAGAATTAATCTTAAAATAATAGAGCACGTCATAGATTTTCACGCACACGTGAGATTTAAATAATAAATAAAAATATTCGTAGTACGCTCCATATATGATAAAATCTAATGAGCTGAGCGTTAAAACAATAGATTAAAAAACATATGAATAAAACTATTATTACGTATCTGATACTGTTTTCGGTTATTTTACTATCGTGTAAGCCCAAGCAGAATATGGTATACATGTCGAAGAGTAATATGGAAGAGGAAGTGTCCAGGGCAAAGTTTCAGGGTTTACATATTCAGGAGGGAGATGTTCTCCTTATCCTGGTTTCTGCGCTTGACGAAATTGCAGTAAAGCCCTTCAACCTTAATACAACAAATAAGGTAGGAAGTGACACCAATACGGGAATCAACCAGTATGTACAGCCAAGTGAATATCTGGTGAATGAAGAAGGATACATATCTTTCCCGGTATTGGGGAATGTTTACACCAAAGGAATGACGCAGGTACAGCTTAAACAGGAGCTGGAAACCCGTCTCAAAAGATATCTTACAGATCCTATGGTATCCATCAGCCTGAAAAATTTCAATGTAAGTGTTTTGGGTGAAGTAAAGGAGCCGGGACAGAAAGTAAGTGTTTCCCAAAAGATTAATGTTTTCCAGGCACTTGGCCTTGCAGGGGATATGACGGATTTTGGAGACCGTACAAACGTGAAACTTATCAGAACCGGAGACGATGGAGCAGATCAGGTAGTCAATATTGACCTTACCAGATCGGATATCGTAAGTTCCCCATACTACTATATGAAGCAAAACGACATATTGTATGTACAGCCGGATAAAAATAAGCAGGTTCAGGCCAATTCCAACCCGAACAGAGCGCTTACATTCCAGATTATTGGTGCTTTGCTGACGGCAGGTACACTTATTATTGCTTTAACAAGACGATAAAATATGCAGCAGACAGAATTTCAGGCTAAAGAGGAAAAATTGAACATCAGAAAAACCATTTCCAAATACCTCTACAAATGGCCGTGGTTTATTGCCTCTATTTTGATCTTTTTATCAGGTGCTTATATCTATCTGAGGTATAGTGTGCCTAAATACCAATCCAAAACCACCCTTAAATTTGATAAAAAACAGAATGACCTTTCTTCAGCGTTAGCAGATCTTGATAACCTGGGAATAGGTCTGGGTAATTCAGATGAGCTTAAAAGTGAGGCCGCTGTTGTGAATTCGAGGCCTATACTTATGCAGGTGGTGAAAAACCTTAACCTCAATGTAGAATACTACAGTGCGGGGGAGATTAAAGATTCACAGCTCTTTTCCAAAATACCTATTACGGCAAAGATATTAACCTATACCAAAGAAAAGTTTGTATCAGCCGCTTATTCTATTACAGAAATAAAGGGAGACCAGTTTACCCTTGAAAACGATAAAAAAAAGGAGTTTACAGGTAAATTTAATGTTCCTGTACAATTGGATTTCGGAACAGTGGTTCTTCAGAGAAATTTTCCAATTACTGCAAAATCGGAGTATAAAATTATCTTCTGGAACCCTATTGAAAAAGTAAAAAAACTTGAAAAAACAATTCAGGTAAACTTACCGGATGAAAAGGCTATGCTAATGGACATTAGCCTCATAGGAACCCTTCCTGAAAAATCCGAAGCCATTCTTAACGAAGTTACCAAACAGTATAACATTGACGGGCAGAGAGATAAAAACCTGCAGGCACAGAATACCCAGGAATTTATTGACAAAAGACTGGAAGTGATCACCAAAGATCTTTCCGGAGTGGAAAACCAGAAAGAAGATTTCCAGAACCGCAACCGTATTGTTGATTTGCAGGCTCAGGCAGAGTTGGCCTTGCAGAATACCAGTGAAAATACCAAGGCACTTCTTCAGCAGCAGGCTCAGCTGGACCTTTTGAACTCACTTTCGGCGGAAGCTTCTAAAAGCAATAACCAGCTTATGCCTTCAAACCTGGGGTTGAATCCTTCACTGGAACAAACTATTTCCCAATATAATTTACTTGTTATCAGCAGGAACAAAACCCTGAAGCAGGCTACGAATGAAAACCCTGCTGTCATAGAAATGAACAGGGAAATTGCTTCTCTGAAGGATGTTATCCGTGACAATATCCGTGAGCAAAAACAAACCGTACAGAATGGGATCTCCCAGCTTCAAAACCAGATCACCACAAATAACAGTGTTATAGAAAAAGTTCCCGGACAATCTAAAGTATACAGGGGAATCGAGCGTCAGCAGAATCTTAAAGAACAGCTTTTCTTATTCCTTCTTCAGAAAAGAGAGGAAAATGCAATCAATCTTTCTGTAGATGTTCCGAAAGCTAAAATTGTTAACCCGGCATTTACTGAAGATGCAGTAGTATCTCCTAAAAAAGATATTATTTTTCCAGGTGCTTTTTTCCTTGGAATTTTAATTCCTTTTGCCATCTTCTACCTGTTGTTCCTTTTGGATGACAAAATCTATAGCAGGGACGATATCAAAGAACGTTCCCGACTGGGCGTACTGGTGGATATCCCTTCACTTAAAGACAGTGAAAACCACCTGGTACAGAAAAACGACTTTTCAGAACTGGCTGAAGCGTTCAGGGTTCTCGTTTCCAACCTTAAATTTGTTCTGCCGGCTAAAGATTCGGCTAAAGTAATCATGGTAACTTCTTCTGTAAAAGGAGAAGGAAAAACCCTGGTATCCGTTAACCTTGCCCTTACCATAGCGAATAAAAACGGAAGAGCCCTTCTGATTGGTTCGGATATCCGTAATCCACAGATCCAGAGATACGACAGTGAACCGGTAAAAAGAAAAGGTCTTACGGAGTTTTTATATGATGATTCGGTGAATGTGGAGGATCTTGTTCATACTTCAACAACCAATCCTTCATGTGACGTTATCTATGCCGGAGCTATTCCTCCGAATCCACAGGAGCTGCTTTCTAATGGCCGTTACCAGAAGCTTATTGAGCAGATGTCATCCAGATATGCTTACATTATTATTGACTCTGCACCGCTGATGCTGGTTTCAGATACACTGAGCATTGCAGATACGGCAGACGCAACATTATATGTAGTAAGATCAGGAATATCAAAAAATATACTGATAGATTTTGCTAACGATCTGGTAAGAGATTCTAAGCTTTCTAATGTATCCTTTGTTATCAATGATGTTTCAAAGCGTGCAGGAGGATATGGATACAACTATAGCTACGGCTATGGCTACAGCCAGACCAAGGATAAAAATAGCTGGTGGAAGAAAATTTTTAAATCATAGAAATGCATAAAATTTTAATTACAGGCGGAGCGGGCTTTATCGGCTCTAACTTAACGGAGTATTTTTTAAATAAAGGACATTATGTTGTTTGCCTGGACAATTTTGCAACTGGACATCGTCATAATATTGAGCCTTTTCTGGAAAATCCGAACTATAAGCTCATTGAAGGAGATATCCGTGATTTGGAAGTTTGTCAGAAAGCGGTGGAAAATGTAGATTATGTTTTACACCAGGCAGCTTTGGGGTCAGTTCCAAGGTCTATTAAAGATCCTGCTACCAGTAACGACGTGAATGTTTCCGGCTTTTTAAATATGCTGATTGCTGCACGTGATGCCAAAGTAAAACGTTTTGTATACGCAGCTTCATCTTCTACCTATGGAGACTCGGCATCATTACCTAAAGTGGAGGATGTGATCGGGAAGCCGTTATCACCATACGCCATCACCAAATATGTGAATGAGCTGTATGCTGATGTATTCGGGAAAACTTACGGAATAGAATGTATTGGCCTGAGATATTTCAATGTTTTCGGACGCAGACAGGATCCGAACGGAGCTTATGCTGCTGTGATTCCTTTGTTTGTAAAGCAGCTGATCAACCATGAATCTCCTACAATTAACGGAACAGGAGACTATTCACGTGATTTTACCTATATCGATAATGTGATTCAGATGAATGAACGTGCCATGCTTACAGAGAACCCTGAAGCGGTGAATACAGTTTATAATACTGCCGTTGGAGACCGTACAACTCTGAACAGCCTGATCGGATACCTTAAGAAGTATCTGAGTGAATTCGATGAGAAAATTGCCGATGTTGAAGTCATTTACGGACCCAACCGTGTGGGCGACATCCCGCACTCCCTGGCATCAGTGGAAAAAGCAGAAAAATTATTAGGGTATCAGCCCACCCATACCATAGAAAAAGGTTTGAAAGAAGCCATCAGCTGGTATTGGGAAAATTTAAAATAAACAAGTTTAAATAGACTTTTTGTGGAAAAACAATATAAAATTGCCGTTATCGGTTTAGGATACGTAGGTCTGCCTTTAGCACGATTATTTGCAACCCAGTATCCGGTGGTAGGTTTTGATATCAATCAGGGAAGAATTGAAGAGCTGAATAAAGGAGTAGATAATACTCTGGAAGTGGAGAATGAGATATTACAAGCTGTATTAAAGCAGGAAAATCCTTTTAATCAGACCTCTGAGAAAGGGTTGTACTGCTCGGCGGATATCAGGGATATTCAGGATGCAAATATTTACATTGTTACGGTTCCTACTCCGGTTGATAAGCATAATCGTCCTGACCTGACTCCATTATATAAATCCTCGGAAACTGTAGCTAAAGTATTGTCCAAAGGAGATATCGTGATTTATGAATCCACGGTATATCCGGGCGTTACCGAAGAAGAATGTATTCCTGTCCTGGAAAAGGTTTCAGGATTGAAATTCAATGAGGACTTTTTTGCGGGATATTCACCGGAACGTATCAATCCGGGAGATAAAGAGCATACAGTAGAGAAGATTTTGAAGGTGACTTCAGGTTCTACACCGGAAATAGGAGAAATTGTCAACAACCTGTATAAATCTGTGATCGTTGCAGGAACCCACCTGGCTCCGACCATCAAGGTTGCGGAGGCTGCCAAGGTTATTGAAAACTCACAGAGGGATATCAATATTGCTTTTGTGAATGAGCTTGCCAAAATTTTCAATCTTTTGGATATCGATACCCATGCGGTATTGGAAGCTGCAGGAACGAAATGGAACTTTTTACCTTTCAAACCGGGACTTGTAGGCGGGCACTGCATTGGTGTGGATCCTTATTACCTGGCACAGAAAGCCCAGGAAAACGGGTATCACCCTGAAATTATACTGGCAGGACGCCGTCTGAACGATTCTATGGGGCAGTATGTGGCTTCCCAGCTGGTAAAAACCATGATCAAGAAGAAAATCACAATCAACGGGGCGAGAGTTTTAAATTTAGGAATTACGTTTAAAGAAAATTGTCCTGATGTAAGGAATACCAAAGCGGTAGACGTGATTCATGGTCTTGAGGACTATGCTTTACATGTTACCACGTTTGATCCATGGGCAAAACCGGAAGAAGTAAAACATGAGTACGGCCTTAATGTCGTTAATGAAATTCCGGACGAAAAATTCGATGCCATTATCCTTACGGTTGCCCATAAAGAATTTATGGATATGGATCTGAGCCATTATTTAAAGGAAGAAGGGATTATTTATGATGTAAAGGGAGTTTTGGAAGAATGTGATTCCAGACTGTAATATAATAAAGCCGGGAGAAAAGGCAGAAGTTACTTTTTCTCCCGGCTTTTCCGGACCTGTTCCGTTTTAGCATGTTTGTACCGTATTATACTATTTATTTAAACTGAGAAGTAAGCCTATTGAGCATGGAGGTAAATAAATCATATAAATTAGTTTTATTCACTTTAAGTTTTTTGTTTTTCTCTATAGGTTTCTTTATCTATGGGAAGATCAGTAATACTTCCTATCAGGATGTTTATTTTTTACCCATAGGTTTAGGCTTTTTCACTTTATTTATTTCAAACATATTTGTAAAACTCAAATCCTATTTTATTTTCTGGATCATTACCATTCAGCAGATTGTACGGTACGTGGTGATTCCTTTTCTTTTTATTACGGGAGACAAGCTGAAATTCGGCAGCACGACGGTCAACGAAGCTTACGCAGTTTCTATGATGCTGATTGAGCTGTTGTTTATACTGATTGCCTATCATATCTGTACCTTATCAAAAGAACCGAAGCCGCAGAAAGGGAAACTGGATTTTTTACCTTTAAATACTGTTAACACCGGCCTCTTCTTTCTGTTTATCCTGATTATAGCAACCAACAGGAGTTTCCTGCATAAATTAAGCTTTGTATGGGATATTGCCACCTATTTAAAGCTTAAAGTTTCCGGGGATCTGGAAAGTGTTTCTCCTTTAGTCAGTATTATGTTCCCGGTGATGAGGGCATATATTGTTCTTTTTATCTTTTCCTTAATCAATTCGTTTAAAATAAAGCAGGGGGCAAAGCTGATGCTTTCGGTACTGATTGTATTGATTAATGCAACTATCATTATCGGGATCAGCCGCTTCAGTATTGTGTATGCGTCCTTTCCTTTAATCCTGTTGCTTATTTATTTCTACCCAACTTACAGGAGGAAGATAGTTACCTATACCTCATCTTTCTTCGTGCTTATTTTAGTAGTGGCATCACTTGCTAAATTTTCCAGCAATGCAAAAAGTGCTGATGTGGGAGGCTTTTTTAAGCTCCATCAGCTGAACGCTTACTTTGGCGGAGTAGCCAACTATGCTATAGGATACGATTCCTATCAAAAGAACATGGTAAATCCTTTTGACAAATACTATTATTTTATATCAGATATTACACAGAACATACCTGTACTGTCGAAGTTTTCAAATGATAATTATAAGACCAACATTAAATTCAATAATCATATCTACGGAGCAGGGCGTTCCAGGGATCAGATTGTACCGGTTTCTGTGGCGGGACTTTATCATTTTTCAATGTACTTCTTTTACATTTATATCTTTGTTTTATCTGTCCTGGCCTTTAGATTCGAGACAAAAGCTTATACCACAAATTCACCGGTTTTATTTTTCTTATATATCATTTTAGCTTTTGGCTGTTCGACGGCGATGATGATTAATATTGGTTCCCTTTCCGCTACGTTATTTATCAACTTAGTTGTGTTTATACCATTCTTTACAATGATTAACAAATTAAATCTAGCAAAATGAAAAAGCCGATCTTATTATTTTTCGTACTGATATATTTTTTAGGAAGCTGTCAATATTATGTTAAAGACCGTTTTTCGGGATACGATACCGTTAAAAATACCTACTTTCAAAAGGCAAAGGATATAACGTCTTATTTGCCGGCAGGGTATTCTAAAAAAGGAGATACGGATTATACTTCCTATATCCAGAAGGGGATCAATGAAAACTCTAGCCTTATCATGCCTGATTTTCCGGTTCTTATTAATGAGAATGGGCTTGCTTTGAAATCCAATCAGAAAATCCTTTTCCAGAAGAATTCGAAGCTGATTATGAAACCTAACAGCAAAGACCGCAACGGGATGCTTAATTTGTTCAATATTCAGAATGTAGATATTTATTATCCCACGATCACCGGAGACAAGCACAAACACTTGTCAACTACCGGAGAATGGGGAATGGGGATTTATATTTTGTCATCCAGCCAGATCAATATTACCGGATCTTATATTGAAAGCAACTGGGGAGACGGAATCTGTATAGGAAGCAGGAACAACATCAATTCTTCAGATATCACGATCAAGAATGTCATCCTGAAAGATAACCGCAGAAACGGATTAACCATTGGAGGAGTAGTCAATCTGCTGTTGGAAAACGCTTACATTGCCAACACCTCAGGAACCAATCCGCAGGCTGGAATAGATATTGAGCCGGACAGCAATTCTTACGAAGTGAAAAATGTTAAGCTTAATAATATTGAAACTGAAAACAATGGCAACTACGGACTCATCATTTCTCCGGGAAATATGGTGGGCAAGCAGCAGAAGGCGATTTCAGTAGCCATAAATAATTTTAAAGACAACGGGTCCAAAATAGGCTTTGGGCTGGCGATGACCAGGGATAAACCCAACGGAGGTTTCCCTCAGCTGAACGGAAATATAACGGTCAGTAACTTTTCATCACAAAATAATGCAACGGCAAAATTCAGATCATTTAAAGGCGCTTCACACCAGGTTAATGTGAAAATGGACTTTGGAAAACTGGGGGCAACTTCCAGGAATGCAAACGGCTATGATCAGAGATTTAAAAACAATAGCGAAACGATTACCTTGAAATAATGGTCAACAGGATAAAAAAGATTTTTAATACCAAAGACAAGAAAGCGCTGTTGGAAAACTTCGTTTCGTTATCTGCATTGCAGTTAATAGGAATGGTGTTGCCATTGGTTACCCTGCCTTATATTTTAAGAGTAATAGGGTTTGAAAAATACGGAGTTATTGTTTTTTCAGCGTCCCTTATTGCTTATTTTACGGCTTTAACGGATTTTAGTTTCAGGATCACGGCCACCCGCGATGTGGCTATTTACCGGGACAGTCCGAAAAAGCTCAATATTATTTACAGTAAGGTTTTAACGATTAAAACTCTTTTCTTGCTGCTTTCGTGGCTTATTATTGCCATTGCAGTCTTCCTGTATCCTCCTTTTTACGAAAACAAAGAAATTTATTTTTATACAAGCCTCCTTTTGTTAGGCTATGTATTATTCCCGGAATGGTTCTTTCAGGGTATTGAAAAAATGCGCTATATCACCTATTTGAATTTGGGGATTAAGCTGTTCTTCACCCTGTGTGTTTTTATTTTTATTAAAAAAGAAAGCGATTTCTGGATTTATCCTCTGCTGCAAAGTGCAGGATATGTAGGAGCTGGGTTAGTGGGGCAATATGTACTCGTAAAGAAATATAAGCTGAAATTCATTTTCCTGCCCTATAAACTGATTATAAAAACGATAAAAACGAACTCGCCGATTTTCATCAACCAGTTTGTGCCTAACCTGTACAATAACACCAGTACTTTCCTTTTGGGAATCCTGGGAACACCAAAATTAGTTGGTATTTATCAGGCTATTTTAACAGTAGTGAACCTTATTGTTACCCTGATCGAAATTCTTTCCCGCGTGTTCTTCCCTTTCTTAAACCGCAAGAAAGATGCTTTCCAGTGGTATAAAAATATGATGCTGATCACCATAAGCATTATGATCATCGGAGTGCTGGCTTGTAATAAACTAATCTTCTGGTATCTGAATGTGAACTACGAAAATGCATTCTGGATACTGCTGATACTGGCCATAGGATTGTTTGGTTATACCCTCTATAATATTTTCGGGCTCAATTATTTTATTGTTCACCGTCAGGATAAATTAGTCATGACGAACACCTTATTGGCTTCTGTTTTAGGTTTTATTTTGGCATATCCCCTGATTCATTTTTACTCTGTATTGGGAGCTGCTATTAATTTGTCTTTAGCCAGATGTGTAATGGGTGGAGGATTATTTTATAAATTTTTTAGAAAGAAGAAATGAAGATAGCAATACATCACCGTAAAGGAAGTTTTTCCGATCGCTGGATCGAGTATCTGGAAGAGAAAAATATACCCTATGTCCTGTTAAATGCTTTTGATAATGATATCATCGCGCAGGTAAAAGAACATCAGGTAACCCATTTTATGTGGCATTTCAATCAGAATTATTATGAAGATATGCTGCATGCGAAGATCCTGTTCAGATCCATGAGTCAAATTGGAATAAAAACATTTCCGGGTGAGGATGCCTATTGGCATTTTGATGATAAGGTGGCTCAGAAGTATCTTCTTGAGGCTCTCGGGGTACCATTGGTAAAGGCAGATGTTTTTTACCATAAGAAGGAAGCGGAAGAATATATAGAAAAAACATCTTTTCCGAAAGTCTTCAAATTAAAAGGTGGGGCAGGATCCATTAATGTAAAGCTTATTAAAACGAAAAGCCAGGCAAGGAAAATTGTAAATCAGGCATTTGGCCGCGGGTTCGCTGCATTTGATTCCTGGACAGTTTTTACCGATACCATCGAAAGATTCTGGAGACAGAAAACCACGCATAATTTCCTTAGAGTCCTGAAATGGGGTTTTAAAGGGATTTTCGTAGATAAACAGTACAAGGTTTTTCCAAAGCAGAGAAACTATGTCTATTTCCAGGAGTTTATTCCGGGACTGACTTATGATATAAGGCTTATTGTAATTGGGGACAAGTGTTATTACCTGAAAAGAAATACCAGGGATAATGATTTCAGGGCTTCCGGCAGTGGTATGCTGGAATTTGCACCGGGGAAATTTAATCTTGAAGCAGTGGATATCGCTTTTAAAACTGCCCGGCAGCTGAAAATGATATGCGTTGCGTACGATTTTATATTTGATGCTGAAGACCGTCCTTTAATTGTAGAAATCAGTTATGGATTTCAGCCGTATGTTTATGATAGGTGCCAGGGATTCTTCGATACAGCCCTCAATTGGAACGAATCTCATGTAAATCTGGAATATGAAATTGTTCGCAATTTTTTAAATGAGTTCACATAAATTTAATATTTGAGTGTAAATTTTCATTTTTTGCTTAAGTTATTTAAAATAATCTTTGATTCAAATATTTGTGACATATTATTTTTTTGTATATTTGTTTTATGTAGTGGAAAATTCATTCATAATGTAATTATTGTAACAAATTAATTAAATAATTGCATTATTTTAAAGATAATTTTTTGTTACATCACTATTAATATCTGCACACACAGATCTGAAGAAAAATCATTTTAATTATTGAAAATAATCATAACATTTTCAGGCTTTTTGCTCTGGAGATATGATGGTTGTTAATTCATGTGAAACTTAGCTTTAAAAAAAACTTATAACTCAATTTTTATCAATTATATAACAATAATGAAAGTGATATAAAATGAATATAATTTTCCTTGAAGCCGTTCAGATTCATGGTGGTGCTCGTAAAAGTACCATAGAATTGGCGAAACGACTAAATGAAGAGGGGCATAATTCGGTTATCGTAGATTTCTGGGGTAGTTGCAGTGAGTTTGTAGAAGATGTACAGGCCAATAAAATCCCAATACAGATTTTAAAGAAAAATGATAGCCCTATTGCGATTTTTAGTACCAGAAATCCCTTTAAAATAGGGATGAATATTATTTCGTTTTTATTGGATTGGGTAAGGCTGAAAAAAGAATTCAAAAAATTTCAGAACACCTTTAAACCGGATGTGGTTATTATCAACAATATAAAGACCAATTCGATTTTAAAGAAAGGGAAAGACTATAAGATCGCTTATTTTGCAAGAGGCTGGTTCGCTTATAATTCGATAGGCTTTCTCAAAAAGCTGATGTTTAAATATAATTCCGATTATTTTATCGGGGTATCCCAATCTACAAGACAGGCAATTTATACAGGAGGTTTGGCTCCTTTGGAAAAAATATTTGTTGTACCCAATGCAATTGATTTAACGAAAGTTGAACAGTACAAAAAAGAAAGAGGAGCGCGTAAAGAAGGCGATCCTGTGGTGATTTTGCATTGTGGTGGTTTTTTACCGGCAAAAGGGCAGGATCTGTCAATTTCTTTAGCCAGAAGATTAAAGGATAATAACATTAATTTTAAAATCATCCTGATGGGAGCTGTATATGATACCCCTGTTTCAGAGAATTTTTTAAATAAGATCCGTACAGAGATTAGCCAGTATAAACTTGATAATCATGTAGAAATTCTGCTCAATCAGAAAGATCCATACAGCGTTTTCAAAAGCACCGACATTCTCATTCATCCATCTGATACCGAAGGGTTACCTCGCGTAATCATGGAAGCTTTGGCATTTGAAATACCTGTTATTGCTAATCCAGTGGGAGGAGTGACAGATTATATACTGCACAATTTTACAGGCTATATCGCTACCCATAACAATGTAGATGATTATTTTGAGTACATCTGTAAGCTTTACTACGACAGGGCCCTGTATGATTTTATTGCCGGCAATGGAAAGGCATTGATCGTCAATAATTATGATAAGAAAAACCAGGTAGAAGAGTTTGATAAAATCTTTAAAAAATTGGGTACATCATGAAGTCTATCACCATTTTCACACCAACTTTTAACAGAGAAAAGACTTTAGCAAGACTTTATAATTCTTTGTGCAGTCAAAGTAATCCTGATTTCAAGTGGATCATTGTAGATGATGGCTCCGGTGATCATACCTCCGGCCAGGTTCAGCAATGGATAGAAGAAGGTAAAATAGAAATACAATACTATTATCAGAAGAATAAAGGAAAGCTGGCGGCCCAGATTTTAGCGTTAAACTATATCGATACTGAACTGTTTACGTGCATCGATTCAGATGATTATATGCCGGATGATGCCGTTGAAAAAATACTGAGATTCTGGAAGGCCAATAAAAAGGCCAATTCTGCCGGAATTATCGGTCTGGATGCTTATGAAGACGGCTCAGTAGCTGGCGAGCAGTTACCGGATGTAAAAGAATCCACCTATTCGGAATTGGTAGACCTCTACAAAATCAAAGGTGACAAAAAATATATTTTTGATACGGAAGTATATAAAAAATATCTCCCGTATCCTTACTTTGAAAATGAAATCTTTCATGAAGTCAGCTGGATCTTTACCCTGATTGACCAGAATCATAAATTTCTTCTTTCAAACGAAATATATTGCGTCATAGAATACCAGCAGGACGGATTGTCCAACGGATTGTATAAAAGATACAAAGACAGTCCCAACTCATTTATTGAATACAGAAAAATAAAAATGAAGTATGGGATTAATAAGAAAGTAGTACTGAAAAACTCAATACACTATATATCCTCTTGTCTTTTTGCCAAAAAATGGAATTTTTTCAAAGGCTCACCCAATAAGTTCTATACGTTCATAGCCATTCCTTTTGGAATATTGCTGAACGTATATATCAGCCGCAAGGTAAAGCAAAATACACACAGGATTAAACAAGGAAAATTGATATAGAATGAATAATGCTATAATAGTACCGGGAGTAACGGATTTGAATAAAGGAGACCAGGCATTGGTCTGGGAAAGCTGGAGGCTGGCAAAAGATACCGGACTTTATGATGAAGTATATATACTGGATTTAGGGGATACTGAAGAAGAAAGAGAATTATTATGTAAACAGTCCGAAGATCATGGCCTTAAGTTATTAGAGAATATTTTAAAACATCCCCGCAGAGGACAGCATAACTCTGAACAGCATATTAAAGAATCCAAATTTGAGCTTTTAAAGCAGATTAAAAATGCCGGAATGGATTTTAAAAACACCCGGTACCTCATTAAAATATGTAACGATCTTGAAAAAGTAAGGAAAAACTTTGATGATAAAACCTATCGGACTGTTAAGCAGTTTCATGAAGCAAAAACCATTTTTGTAAAAGGAGGAGGTTTTATTCATGCTTATGGCGAAAAAACAGCACCTTATTTAATGTGGTACTTCTTATTTTATGTAAGGCTTGCCAAAGCGTTGGGGAAAAAAGTTGTTTTTCTACCTAATTCATTCGGGCCGTTTATAGGATTAACGGTTAAACAGCAGGTACGCACAGTGCTCGGCCAGCTGGATTTGGTGTATGCACGTGAGGATGTTTCTGCAAAGAGCTTAGGCAGTTTGCTGGGAAAAAATATTCCTGTGGAAATGGATCTTGGTTTTTTCCTGGAAAAAGGAAGCCAGGAAGAAGCGCTGAAGGTATTGCAGAAATATAATCTGAAAAAAGAAGATAAAATTGTAGGAGTTACCATCCGGCCATGGCGTTTTCCGGGACTTTCGAATCCTGAGGCGCTGTATAAAAAATATATAGATTCAGTGGTAGCCCTTACAAAGCATTTGTTAGATAAAGGATACAAAGTTGCTCTGTGTAACCAGTCATTAGGCCCGAATTCCCATGAAGACGACCGTAATGCCATAAGAGATTTACTTGAGAAGATTCAGGATCCCAATATCATCTGGATCAATGAGAACTTATCCTGCGATATACTGAAAGCAGTTTATTCTAACTTTTACTTTTTCGTGGGAACCCGTTTTCACTCCATTATATTTTCACTGACTTCCTTGGTTCCTTCCATTGCCATAGGGTATGGAGGTAATAAAGCATTGGGAATCATGGGAGATTTTAACCTGGATGATTATGTGGTTCAGATTCAGGATGTGCAGCCTGATTTGCTGATCAATATGTTTGATAAGGCAATTTCAGAATACGATCATATAAAATCGAAGCTTGACCAGTCGATGAGCCTGGTTACAGAAAGCAGAAACAGATTGTTAAAAGATATTCAATCCTTGTACTGATGATGAAACTAATTCGGACATCAACCATACCATTGTCTTTAAATGTTCTGTTAAAAGGACAGTTAAAGTTCCTCAATGAGTTCTATGAAGTTGTGGGAGTGACTTCTGAAGGGCATTTGCTTGACGAGCTGAAGCAGAGAGAAGGTATAAAAACGATTGAAGTAAATATGGAAAGAGGAATAAGTCCCTGGAAAGACTTGGTTTCTCTATGTCGATTGTATAAAATTTTAAAAGTTGAAAAACCGGTCATTGTACATTCCATCACCCCAAAAGCAGGACTTTTGACCATGCTGGCAGGTAAAATCGCCGGTGTGCCTATCCGGATCCACACCTTTACGGGGCTTATTTTCCCGACAAGGAAAGGTGCTGTGCAAAAGCTTCTTATCAGCATGGATCAGCTGTTATGCTGGGCGGCTACCCACATTTATCCTGAAGGAGAAGGAGTTAAAAAGGATCTGATCAACTACAGGATTACGTCAAAGCCTTTAAAAGTTATTGGGAACGGGAATGTAAACGGGATCGATCTGAATTATTTCTCACCTGAACAGATTACTGAAGAGCAGAAAGAGAATTTAAAAAAAGAACTGAATATACAGGATACGGATTTTGTTTTTGTGTTTGTAGGCCGGTTGGTGGGAGATAAAGGAATTAAAGAATTGGTTGAAGCATTTTCTCTTTTAAACAAGACGGAAAATTTGCAACGCCGTCCCAAATTATTACTGGTAGGTCCTCTGGAACAGGAACTGGATCCGCTGCATCCGGATACCCTGAAAGAAATAGAAAATAATCCCGATATCCTCTCTGTAGGCTTTCAGAAGGATGTTCGTCCCTATTTCGCGGTTTCCCAAGCACTGGTTTTTCCAAGTTACCGGGAAGGCTTCCCCAATGTAGTGATGCAGGCCGGAGCGATGGGGCTGCCAAGCATTGTTTCCGATATCAACGGATGTAATGAAATTATTATAGAAAATCAAAACGGAGTAATTGTTCCGGTAAAAAATAGTGAAAAGCTTGGAAAAGCAATGGCCAGAATAATGTCGGACCAGAATTATTATGATCAATTGAAATTCAACGCAAGATCTATGATTCAGTCCCGGTATGAGCAGTCATTGGTTTGGGAAGCTTTGTTAGGAGAATACAATAAACTGGTTAAAGAAAGAGAATATCGTGTATAAGTTGTTTTTTAAAAGGATGATAGATTTTCTGATCGCTTTAATAGGACTGGTCTTATTATCGCCTGTTTTTATTGTGGTTACCATCCTGCTGTATTTTGCCAACCAGGGAAAACCATTCTTCTTTCAGGCCAGACCGGGACTCAATGAAAAGATATTTCATATCATCAAGTTTAAGACGATGAATGACAGGAAGGATGGAAATGGCAATCTTTTGCCTGATTCGGAACGCTTGACCCCTGTTGGAAGTTTTATTCGTCAGACTTCCCTGGATGAGCTTCCACAACTGATTAATGTATTGAAAGGAGATATGGCACTTATAGGTCCAAGACCTCTGCTGCCGCAATATCTCCCTTTATATAATGAATCTCAAAAACGCAGACATACTATACGGCCGGGAATTACAGGCTGGGCACAGGTGAATGGAAGAAATGCTATTTCGTGGACTAAAAAATTTGAATTGGACATCTGGTATATAGATCATTTGTCTTTTGAAACAGACTGCAAGGTGATCCTTCTTACTTTAAAAAAAGTAATAAAAAAGGAAGGTATCAACCAGACAGGGCAGGCAACTGCAGAAGTTTTTAACGGAAATAATTAATTTAAATGTAGTTAGAATATGTATTTATACGGAGCAAGTGGTCATGGCAAAGTGGTAGCTGAAGTAGCTGAGGAAACCGGTTACAATATTGAAGCTTATATTGATGAAAATCCTTTGAAGGAGAGAGTGCTAAGCTATCCTGTTCTTCACGAGGTTCCCCAACATGAAATAGATATCCTTATTTCTATAGGAAATAATAAAACGCGCAAAAGAATAGTAAACCAAGGAGAGCTGTTCAATTATGTTACCCTTATTCATCCCAAAACGGTTATATCCAAAAGGGTAAAAATCGGGGAGGGTACTATTGCAATGCCCGGCGTTACGGTAAATGCGGCCGTAAAAATAGGAAAGCACTGTATTATCAATACCAATGCTTCCATAGATCACGACTGTATTCTGGAAGATTTTGTCCATATTTCTCCCAACGTGGCGCTGGCCGGAAATGTATATGTAGGCGAGGGAACCCACATCGGGATCGGAGCCAGCGTAATACAGGGAATAGAAATTGGAAAGTGGTGCACCATTGGAGCAGGAGCTGTTATTATTAGCGATGTCCCGGATGGCTCTACCGTAGTAGGCAATCCCGGAAAAGTAATAAAGAGTAGAAGTTTAAAAATATAGAATAGTAAAAGTAGAAATATGAAATCAAAAGTATGGCTTTCATCTCCCCATTTGGGAGGAAGCGAATTAAAGTACATCAAAGAGGCATTTGATGCTAATTGGGTAGCACCTTTAGGGCCGAATGTTGATGGTTTTGAACGAGATCTGGAGAAATTCCTGAATGAAGATGTTAAAGTAGCTGCACTTTCTGCCGGAACTGCTGCTTTACACCTGGCATTAATTGAGTGCAATGTAGGTCATGGAGATGAGGTTATTTGCCAGTCGATGACCTTTTCTGCCTCTGCTAATCCTATCGTCTATCTGGGAGCTGTTCCCGTATTTATCGATTCCGAAAAAGATACCTGGAACATGTGTCCGGAAGCTTTACAGGAAGCTATAGAAGACAGGATTTCAAAAGGTAAGAAACCGAAAGCGATTATTGTAGTGAACCTTTACGGGATGCCTGCAAAAATGGATGAAATTTTATCAGTTGCTGCAGAATATGATATTCCTTTAATTGAAGATGCTGCCGAATCATTGGGCTCCACCTATAAAGGGAAGGCTTGCGGTACTTTTGGGCGTTTTGGTATTTTATCATTTAACGGGAACAAAATTATTACAACTTCAGGAGGAGGCGCATTGGTATGCCATTCCCAGGAAGATAAAGACAAGACTGTATTTCTATCCACGCAGGCCAGGGATGAAGCTCCGCATTATCAGCATTCTCAGATCGGATATAATTACAGAATGAGTAACATTAGTGCAGGAATCGGCCGCGGACAGATGGAGGTTTTGGAAGAAAGAGTGGAAGGTCGCAGAAGCGTACACAACTTCTATGCTGAACTTTGTGAAAATTTAGAGGGAGTAGAATTATTTTCAGAACCCAGCTCCGATTTTTATAGCAATCACTGGTTATCCGTTATTACAATAGATGAAACAAAGACATCCAAAAATTATGAAGACCTTCGTCTGGCATTCCTGAAAGATGATATAGAATCCCGGCCTATCTGGAAGCCGATGCACCTGCAGCCGATATTCCAAGATGCTCCATATTATGGAGGAAAAGTAGCTGAGGAGCTGTTTGGAAACAGTTTGTGCCTGCCTTCAGGATCCAATCTTTCTGATGAGGAAAAAGAAAGAATTGCAAAGGTAATGATCGATGTTTTTTCCAGTAAGAAAGAATATTCGGTTTCGAGGTAATCTAATTTGTGTCTGGGTATTGCTATTTTGATCATTAATGAACACCAAACCATTGATATAAAGATATTTTTCTATTAAGTTGATACCTTCAGCTGACCAGATCAACAAAAGTGACCATCTGCTAGATGGTCACTTTTGTTTTTAAGAATATAAATTCAAATTATTGGGGTATATTCTCGTTTTATTTTAGCAATATTCACTCATTTCCAACCGTAAATTTTTCTATAGATTCTTTTGTTACCGGAGTGAAAAAGTTCACCAGGTTACCATCAGGATCCCTGAACAGTAATGATTTATTGCCCCAGGGCATTACAGTCGGTTCCTGAACAACTTTAGATGACAGGAAATCCTTTAACCTCTCAAATTCCTTATCTACATCATCCACCAGAAATTCTATTATTGCAGTGCGGTTTTCTGCAGGTTGAGCCACACTTTCACCGCCAAAAAACTGCAGGGTTTTAGTGCTTCCGATAGCAAGAGTGGCATTTGGGGTTTTCATTTCAGCAAAATCCGGGGTATACCATATTGCTGAAATTCCTGTGATCTGCTCATAAAATCCTACTAAACTTTCGGTGCTGGAAGTAATGATACGTATTGATACCAAATTCATTTCTTTAAAATTTTAAATTATTCTGTAAAATTAAACTGAAGTTGTGACAAGAGGGTGTCAGTAGATTTTGAAGTTTAACTTGAATAAAGAGCATTGGGTATTTAAAAAATAAAAAACAGCATCATTAAATGGTGCTGTTTACATTTAGTGTTCTTACCTTTACTTGGTATTTGAAATGGTATATGATAATCACTTTTCCTTTTTAAATACCTCATCATTAGTTGTTTTAAAACATAAATAGTTTTTAAAAGTATATATAAAATGGTTTAGTTTGTGCAAATATACGAAACAAGACACTATGTAGTGTCTAAAATAATTAAAATTTTCTTAAACTTGTATAATCGAATCTGTAATCATGGAAAGAAAATCAGCAGCAGGCAGTATCCGGAACAAGGAACGCAGTAAAAAAAAGTTTTTGGATGCCGTTGGGAAAATTCTGAAATCTAAGGGATATGCAGCATTGAAAGTAAATGATATTGCGGCCGTTGCAGGAGTAGATAAAAAAATGATCTACACCTATTTTGGCGGAATGGATGGCCTTATGGATGAGTATATCAGGTCGCAGGATTACTGGAGTAATGTGACCACCGACCAGGTATTGCCTGACAGAGGTGACGGTGGGAGATTTTTTGCAGAACAAATGTTACTGCAACAATATGATTATGTGCACAGCAACAAAGAGCTGCAAAAATTATTATTGTGGCGTTTATCCGAATCCCGGAAATCTTTGACGAAGCTTACCAATATGCAGGAAGAAAGTGGGGAAAATCTTTTTAAACTGATTATTGATCCCTATTTTGGGGAACGTTCGTGGGATTTTCGTGCTATCATGGCGATAATGGTTTCCGGACTTTATTATCTTAATATGTATGCTTCCGTAAATGGCAGTATTTTTTGCGGTATCGATCTGAATACACCTGAAGGGCGCGAGAAAATAAAAAAAGCAGTATCTTTTGTAGTCGATCAGACCTATGAAAATTTATGATCTTTGCTAAGAAAGATAGGAAACATTAATTGTATTCACGCTTTTACTTTAAATGATATCTTCTTCCTGTTGAGTATCAGAGTTTATTGTTTTCACGTGATGTGTTCTTCATTTCCAATAAAAATCGGTAAATGTACAGGCAATAAAAGCTAAAAACGTCAACATATGTCTATTTTTCTGAAAATATTGAAATCTATATTTGCTTCAGTATTTCAGAAAAATAATAGATATTATGAAAAATTTAGTGTTTAATTTATCGGCTTTCTGTATGGGTTTTTTGGGCTTCTCACAAAATACCGATCACGATAAATCAAAAAAGCAAACTCATGTGGCCGCTATCACACACAAAAATCCCAAAAGTCTTTTTGATCCGACTCCATTTGCCTTTTCACATGCGACAACCAATGAAGTTGAAGGAAATTATATATTTATATCAGGACAAAGTGGAGGAGAAGGTTTGGAACATAATCTTTCCGAAGATTTTAGAACTCAGGTTAAGATTTCCCTGAAAAATTTGAAGTCCGTACTTGCTGATTATCAGTTGGGAGTGAATGACATTCTTAAAATTACGGTTTTAATTGTTGATCATGATCAGGAGAAGCTTAAGATATGGACAGAGGAAATGCATAAAGTATGGGAACATAACCAATTTCCGGCAAGTACTTTAATTCCTGTCCCGAGGCTGGCATTAGATGGCATGCTGATAGAAGTGGATGCCGTTGCTTTTATTAAAAAGTAATAAAGAGGCAATTATTGCCCCTTTATTTATAGTAAGGATTATTTTATGCTTAATCTGGAAACGTGTTTTAATGTCCAATTAAACTAAAAGCAGAGATTAACCCTCTGCTTGTTCTTTTTTAACGGCCTGGTGCATCACCAGGATGATTCCTAAAAGGATAATGGCAATTGCCAGATAGCGCCACGCGAGGCCTTGCTGTTCCGTAACGTTTCCACTTACCGAAATTATAAAACTTGTGACAGACGTGATCACATACACCAGCCCACCCATTAGTCCGCCGGCTGTACCCGCGTTTTTAGGGAAATATAACATGCTTGTGGTAAAAAATGAAGTGAATAGGATTCCCGAACAGATATGAATAAAAAAGGCAAAAGGAACCATAATAAACAGACTCTCCGCATAAAAGCTGGTGGCAATCAGTCCCGTAATCAGGATCAGCTGTAAGATAATAGGCTGTAAGATTCTTTCCTTAAAATCAAGTTTAAGCCTTCTTTTTCCTATAAAACCGCCTATCATCCATGAAAATCCTAATATCAGGGTACAGTATCCGATTATAACCGGGGTAAAATGGAAGGTATTTTCAATGATAAAAGGACCTGTGATATTGAAGAGCATTACAATAGAATAGCTAAGCCCTAAAATAAAGATCCCCAACATGAAAATCCTGTTTTTCAGCATCATCTTATAAAGGCTGATGTTCTCTGAAAGATTAAGTTTCTTTCTCTCCGGCAGACTTTCTCCACTGAAAAACCATTCGAACAGAAACAGCATTCCCGCATAAAAAGCAAGAAAATAGAAATTAGCATGCCAGTTAAACAGTTTTTCAAGGTATCCCCCTAAAAATGGAGCCAGAATGGGCCCACACGACCAAACGATCGTGAAATAACTCAGATAGTGCTTTACCTTTTCGGAATCATAAAGATCTACAAAAATAGCCCTCGTAGCGACAACCAATACAGAAACTGCAGCTCCCTGGAGAATACGCAGCAGACAGATCAGAAGAATGCTGTCCGTCATCGTAATCAGAATACTGCTGATGATCAGAAGGAACAGGGCAACAAGCTTTGGACGGTAGCGGCCGATGCTGTCCAGAATTCCTCCTACAAATAGCTGTGAAATTCCATAGCTCAGTAAATAAGACGTTAAGGTGATCTGGATATCTTTTTCGGAGACGTGCATCTCCTTTGCCATTGATGGGAAGGAAGGCAGATAAATATCTGTAACAAACCCGGAAAGTGGGATCGACACAAAGGCCATAATGGTTATTAAACTGATTCTTTTTTCAGATGCTTCTTTCAATAACATAATCATTCGTTATTTTACTATGCAAAAATAAATCAGGAATGCCGGAAATCAATTTTAAAAGACAAAGTAAAAATTACAAAAATCAAAGATTTAAAATGCGTTTTTAAATTTAAGAGGTGAAACTTCGGCATGTTTTTTAAAGAAATTATTGAAGTGGGAGGGCTGTTCAAATCCAAGAGTATAGCCTATTTCTGCAATATCCCAGTTGGTGTATTTCAACAGATTTTTGGATTCTTCAAATACCCTTTCCTTGATGATCTGCGTGGTAGTAAGCTGCGTTACCGATTTTACTGAAGAATTCAAATGATTCACATGCACGTTAAGATGGTCGGCAAAATCAGAAGCAGTCTTCAGAGCGAGAGGATAGGCCGGGGAATCCAGCGGAAACTGCTTGTTGAGAAGTTCATCAAATAAGCGGTATAGGCGGATGTTGGCCGGAAGCTCATTAGGATGGATATCATCTACACGATTCTCCAAAGCAAGATGCATCACAGAGGCAAGATGACTTTTAATACTGCTGCATCGGAACGGATACGTTGAGTTATTCAGCTTATACATCTGTTCAAAATAAAGGGTTGCCAGCTGAGTCTGTTCATCTGTTAAAAATACAATGGGCTTGCTCCATTCCTTGAAAAGCGAAGTCTTTTTAAATAGATTGAATTCTGTATTTCCGCTGAAAAATTCCTGATTGAAAAGACAGAAATATCCTTCCTGAAAATTTCCCTCACATTCCCAGGAATACGGAATATTAGGTGACGGAAAAAAGAGAGCAGGACGGTCAACATACAATTTATGATGTCCATACTGGAAAGTTCCTTTCCCAATAATAAAGCTTACTTTATAATAATCGCGGCGGTTGTAAGGACTTTTAAAGCTGCAGTATCTCCGCATTGAGACATTGAAATGGGATTTTCCCGTTTCAAAATCATCAGAATCAAACATTTTGATCTGCTCGTTCCGTACACGTTTGTAATAATCTTCAATAGTTTCCAGCTGATCGCTCATAATCTTAAAATTATAAAAATCAAAGATAAGTAAACCTGTATTAATTTAAAGTTATTTTTGAGTAACGTAATCATAATGAATATGATAGTTTTTCTCAATATTCCTTCAAAACACTTTTATTCTGTTGTCTATATAAAACAGCGGATAATGAAGGCTTAATTTTTATTGATTTCCAGATTCAAAATGTGAGAGGGAAGCTGGAAAGGTCCGGCAGTGGCATCAGCAATAATAATAAAACGTGCTTCCTTAAAAAATTCCAGAAGGGGATCATGGGTCATCATATTAAGCCATATGATATCCGTAAAGTTAGCTGCAGAACGGCATTTTTTCCAAAGTGACTCTCTGGTTTCCGGGGAATCAAATTCGGGAAGTATGACAAAGCTGATTTCGGTGGCTCTTTTCCCTTCAGGCAGAGCAGGATGGATGGAGCCGCTCTTCAGAATGCTGTATCCGACAGGCTTTTCATCTGCATAGGTAATAATAAGCTGGTTGGAGAGATCATTCAGGTCATTGATCATTTTTCTGGGATCAATATCATTAGCGATATATTTTTTGATATCTTCTTCCGGAACCCGGCCCTTGTGCAGGGTATAAACTGATGAATCGATAATGGTTATAAGATCAGAAATGCCTTCTTCAGAACCCACCGTAAATTTTGAAATTATATTCATGAATCTTTTTTATTCAAATTTAGAAGATTATTGTATTCAAAAGGGATACAGTTTACATTAATTTAACCATTACAGTTTTTTTGCTTAAAGTTTTTATAGAAAATGAAGATTACAATAGAATGTACAGGATTTCAAGAACCGGCAACTTTGGAATAAAAATAAATAGATCAGATTGGTGAATGAAAAATAGTCGAATTCCTCCTTCAAAGCCCTATAAAATTTAAAGAAAGCCCGGAATTTTTAATTTTAATGTAAAGAAAACCAGATAGATGATCAAATAGCTGAAAAAAATAACATTTTAACTCAAACTTTTTCTTTCTCAGTTAGGCTGGAATTACCATAAAACCTATATTTGCAGCCTAAATTTTAAAAATAATGAAAGAACTAATTGAAAAAATTAACGCTGAATTCGAAGCGTTCGCAACTGAGGCTAACCAACAAGCAGAAAAAGGAAACAAAGCTGCAGGGACAAGAGCTCGTAAATCAGCTTTGGAACTTAGCAAACTGTTCAAAGAATTCAGAAAAGTTTCTGTAGAAGAAGCTAAAAAATAATTCGTTCCCCGGCCGGCTCACTGAGCCGGCTTTTTTCTCCATAATTTTTCCTGAAAGACGAGAGCAAATTGGCAAATAAGCCTCTACACTCTTTGTCTTTTCACCTTTAATTTCTTTATTTTTTTCGTCTTTTTCCCTATCTTTAAGCATTCAATATATGTTATGAAGATAAATAGATTTTTTGCTGTGCCTGCCGTTGTGCTGGCCGCCCAGTTCTCATGGGCTCAGGTGAAGGTTGATCCCAAAGAAAAGCTGGATCCTATTGTAAAAAGCTTTGTGGATGAAATCAACAACAATTCTCAGCTGGAAAATATGGCTTATGAACTTCTGGATGGTATCGGTCCCCGCCTTGTGGGAACGCCGGAAATGTTGGCCGCCAATGAATGGTCTGCTGCTAAACTCAGTTCCTGGGGGGTAGAATCCAGCCTTCAGCAGTTTGGAACCTGGAAAGGATGGCAGCGCGGAATTACCCACGTAGATATGACCTATCCCCGTGTAAAATCTTTAACAGCAACCCAGCTTGCTTGGAGCCCGGCAACGAAAAAAGCAGTAGAAGCTGAGGTGATTATCCTTCCGAAAGTTTCTTCCAAAGCTGAATTTGATGCATGGATTCCTTCTGCGAAAGGGAAAATTGTCCTGATAGCACAATATCAGAAGATCGGGCGTTCCGATGAGCAGATCAAGGAGTTTGCTACCCCGGAATTGTATGAAAAACTGAAAGCAGAAAAAGAGCAGGCAGGAAAGGACTTCCGCGACTATGTAAAAAATATCGGCTATGATAACAATACCCTTCCCGATGCTTTGGAAAAAGCGGGAGCGGCAGGAATTGCCATTTCCAACTGGACAGGAATCATGGGAGCCAACAGGATTTTTGGAGCAAAAACATCAAAGATTCCAATGATCGACATTGATGTGGAAGATTATGGAATGCTTTACAGAATGGCGGAAAAAGGGGCAAAACCTAAGATCAGAATCGAAGCCCAGTCTAAAGTTCTTCCAGAAGCAAAAAGTTTTAATACGATAGGGATTATCAAGGGAAAAGAAAAGCCTGAAGAATATGTGATCCTTTCTGCGCATCTGGACTCCTGGGACGGAGCTCAGGGAGCAACAGACAACGGAACAGGAACGCTGACCATGCTGGAAACCATGAGAATATTAAAAAAATATTACCCGAACAACAAAAGGACTATAGTGATAGGCCTGTGGGGAAGTGAAGAGCAGGGATTAAACGGCTCGCGGGGGTTTGTGGCAGATAATCCGCAGATTATAAAAGGAGTGCAGGCGGTTTTCAACCAGGATAACGGAACAGGAAGGGTGGTTAACATCAGCGGTCAGGGATTTGTAGATTCTTACAGCTATATTGGGAAATGGCTGAACGGAGTTCCGAAAACGGTGAGAGACCAGATTAAAACAGATTTCCCCGGAATGCCGGGCGGCGGCGGGTCCGACCATGCATCATTCGTAGCAGCGGGAGTGCCTGGATTTTCTTTAAGTTCCCTGAACTGGGGATATTTTGGCTATACATGGCACACCACAAAAGATACGTACGATAAAATCGTTTTTGATGAGGTGAAAAATAATGTGGTTTTAACGGCAGCATTGGCTTATATGGCATCAGAAGACCCTGAATTCACCAGCAGAGAAAAAAGAGTATTGCCTCAGGATGATAAAGGGGAAACGGTAAAATGGCCGGAAGTAAAGGAGCCTAGAAGGGATTCTAAAGATTTTAAATAAAGATTTCAGAGGCTAGACTTCAGATTTCAGACTGGCATTTGATATGAGTTTTCAAGCTTAAAAAAGGCTGTATAGATTATTGTACAGCCTTTTTTAATTTAGAGGTCCTATTGATTAAACATGGAGTTCTATGTCCGAAAACTTTGAAGCGGCAGGCTTATATTCAGAAGTATTCAATTTCCCAAAGCCATATTCACAAAAAATAAACGATAAATCATTGGACTTTGCAGAATCATAATCGGTTTGTGTATCACCGATGTAAATGGTGTTTTCGGGCTTTAGATCATGTCTTTCCATAATCAGCTTAATGTTTTCAGCTTTTGGCTTCTTAGTCCGGCCATAGGATTCAAAATCTGTAAACAGATCACCGAATTTGTTATAGGTTAAAAACGATTCTATATAGCCGTCCTGACAGTTGCTGACAATGAACAGACTATGGTTTTCTGCCATTCTTTTCAGCGCTTCTGCTACACCGTCATAAAGAACACCGCCATATTGGTGCAGCACTTTATTTTCTTCCTGTACAATTTCGGAAAGAACCTCATGAACCAACTGATCGGAAATGCCGGGAACCATATCTTTTAAAATATGATCGGCCAGCAAGCCCATATACTGATTCATATCTTCAGGTTTTAAATCTTGTTTGATTAACCTGTACTTATTTAGCACCTCATTCCAGATTTTGATAATTGTAGCTCTGGAATCCCAAAGTGTTCCGTCCAGGTCGAAAATTAAATTTTTATATTTCAAGGTATGATTACTTTGTTGGGTTATACTATTGAAGATTGACAGATAACTATAAAATCATGCTTAGCTGTACTCTTTTTCTGGCTTCATCTACTTCCGTTACTCTTACACGGACATGCTGATGAAGCTTTACCACTTCGTTCACATCGGAAACGAATCCGTCTTTCAGCTGGGAAATATGGACAAGACCGCTTTCTTTGATTCCCATATCTACAAAACATCCGAAAGCCGTAATATTATTGACAATTCCCGGAAGGATCATTCCTGTCTTTAAATCTTTTATGCTTTTCACATTCGGATCAAATTCAAATACTTTAGCTGCTTTCCTGGGATCTAATCCCGGTTTTTCAAGCTCTTTCAGAATATCTTTAATTCCGAGAATCCCTATTTCCTCAGTCACATAATTTTCAGGTTTTATTAAAGCTATTTTTTCTTTGCTGGCAATCAGTTCATTGGTTTTAATTCCTAAATCTTTAGCCATTTTTTCTACAATCCCATAAGCTTCAGGATGCACAGCTGAATTGTCGAGCGGATTTTTCGCATTAGAGATTCTTACAAAAGCGGCAGCCTGCTGGTAGGCTTTTTCACCAAGTCTCGGAACTTTCTTCAATTGCTTCCTGTCTTCAAAAGCGCCATTTTCCGTCCGGTAACTGATGATATTTTCTGCCATTTTCTCTCCAATTCCTGAAACGTAGCTCAAAAGTGATTTGCTTGCAGTATTTAAGTTGATTCCCACAGAGTTTACGCATTTCATAACCGTAGAATTGAGCTCATTTTTCAATTGCGTCTGGTCTACATCATGCTGGTATTGCCCTACACCGATTGATTTTGCATCAATTTTCACCAGTTCTGCCAGAGGATCAGCCAGCCTTCTCCCGATAGAAACGGCACCCCGTACCGTGACATCATAAGACGGAAATTCATCCCTTGCAATTTTACTTGCAGAATAGACCGATGCACCCGCCTCCGAAACTACAAAAACCTGTAACGGCTTATCGAAAGCGATTTTTTTAATGAAAAACTCTGTTTCACGGCTTGCCGTTCCGTTTCCGATCGAGATGGCTTCGATGTTGTAAGCGTTGACCATGGAACGGATCTTTTTCATGGCCATTCCGCTTTCATTCTGAGGGGCGTGAGGGTAGAGCGTTTCATTATGCAGAAGGTCTCCCTTTTCATCAAGACATACTACTTTGCAGCCGCTTTTGTATCCCGGATCGATTGCCAGAATCCTTTTTTCGCCTAAAGGAGGTGCAAGAAGCAGCTGGCTCAGGTTTTCAGAAAATATTTCAATTGCTTTTTTGTCGGCTTTTTCTTTAGCTTCCTGTAAAGCTTCGTTGGAAATAGCAGGTTCCAGAAGTCTTTTATAGCTGTCTTTTATAGCCAGGGCGATCTGCTCTGAGCTTTCATTATTAGATTTAATGATGGCTTTTTCAATAAAATCGACGGCTTCCTCTTTGTCAATGCCAATGTTCACTTTTACAAAACCTTCCGATTCTGCTCTGAGCATGGCGAGAAGCCTGTGAGAAGGAGTTCTGTTAAGGTTTTCTTCCCATTCGAAATACTGGGAAAATTTCTGTGCCTCTTCTTCATCTTTTTTGGCTTTAACGGCTTTGGAAGTGATTACAGCCTTACGCTGGAACAGACGGCGCAAATTTTTACGCACATACATATTTTCGTTGATCCATTCGGCCATGATGTCCCTTGCTCCCTGAAGCGCTTCTTCTACAGACGGAACATCATTATTGAGGTATTTTGATGCCAGAAACGGCAAGTCATTATTTTTCTGGCTCATAATGATCTTTGCCAAAGGCTCCAGACCTCTTTCTTTTGCAGTATCCGCCTTCGTTTTTCTTCGTTTTTTGAAAGGAAGATATAAGTCTTCAAGCTCTATCATATCAAAGCTTTCCTCGATTCTCTGCTTTAGTTCTGAGGTTAAAGCATCCTGTTCTTCAATTGATTTTAAAATGCTTTCTTTTCGTTTTATAATTTCTTCAAACTGTTTGCTTATTTTTGAGATCTGTTCGATCTGGACTTCGTCAAGATTTCCGGTTTTATCTTTTCTGTAACGGGAAATAAAAGGAATGGTGCAGTCTTCTGCTAATAATTGAAGGGTGTTGCTGATGCTTTTTTCAGGGAGATCAAGAATTTGTTTTATATAGCTAGTTGTGTTCATTTTAAATTTTAAACAGCTAAAATAGGCAATTTTGCTATGGAGTGAAATAATTTCGGATGGTCATTTCGGGTGACGATATCTTGTCTAAGAAATAAAATTTTTTATTTCTTGATGTAGGTTAAGATGATATGTGGTATGGTTTTTCTATTTTTGAGACCTGAAATTTAAATTTTAATTAAATTTTTTAAAACAATAAATAATATGAAAAAACTTAGTGTAATTGCATTGGTAGGAGTAGGATTGCTTGCAGCATCTTGTAATAAAGAAAAATCAGCAGATACTGCTGCTACGGCTACAGAACAGAAAGTGGCAGAAAGCAAAGGGGAAGTACTGGCAGTGGATGTTGCTACTTCAGTAGTTAACTGGAAAGCTTTCCACAAAGGAGGAATGGCTCCTCGTTGGGGAACACTTAACGTAAAATCAGGAGATCTTAGCGTTGAAGGAGGTCAGTTAACTGCCGGAAACTTTATAATCGATATGAATACGATCAAAGTAGACCCTGCTTCAGTAACAGAAAAAGATAAAAAACCCGGAGATCTTGAAGCTCACCTGAAAAATCCTGACTTCTTTGATGTAGCGAAAAACCCTACTTCAGATTTCAAAATTACAAGTGTTACAGATCTTAAAGATGCGCCTAAAGATGCAATTGCGGGAGCTAATAAAACAGTAAGCGGAAACCTTACATTATCAGGAAAAACAGTGAATGTAACATTCCCTGCTAAAGTTGATGTAACGGATAATTCAGCTTCTGTTCAGGCTAAATTTACAGTAAACAGAGCAGACTGGGGACTTAAATTCGGTACTTCAGAAGCAGATCCTGCTGAATGGATGATCAGCAAAGACATCGAGATCGGTGTTGATGTAAAGGCTAAGAAATAATTTTGTTAGATACATACAATAGAAGGCTGCTTTTTTATAAAAGCAGCTTTTTTTATGTAATCCGGGAAAATCATACTATCAGAATAATAAAAACTTTTATATTTATGAAAACGCAGATATGAAAGAAAAGATCCAAGGCTGGATGTACATTTTATTATGTGCTGACGGAAGTTATTATACCGGGAGTACAAATGATCTTGAACGCAGAATTCTTCAGCATCAGGCAGGCGAGGGTTCGAATCATACGAAAAAAAGACTTCCCGTTAAGCTTATCTATTTTGAAGAGTATGAACGTATTGATCTTGCTTTTTACCGGGAGAAACAGGTACAGGGCTGGAGCCGTAAGAAAAAAGAAGCTTTGATTAACGGACATCCTGAATTGCTGCCTCAGCTGGCAATAGCGTACAGAGATTTACTTTCTGAAGGATAAGGTGGCTTCGAGTGCCTCAGCCACCTTATATTCGTCCTTTGATACAAAATTGTTTTTATTATATTATGAATGTGATCAAAACTCTTTTCCAGCTGTATTTTAAAAGGTGGCTGAGGCACTCGAAGCCACCGCTTATTTATTACTACTTTTGCACCATGATCATGCTATACATTCTGCTTACATTAAATCTGTTTGCGTTCATCGTTTTTGGATGGGACAAAAGGCTTTCAGTCAAACATAAAAGAAGAGTCCCGGAAAGTACACTTATAGCAATAACCTTTATAGGAGGAACTGTGGGAGCGGTTTTAGGAATGCTTATTTTCAGGCATAAAATTTCAAAAATATCTTTTTTGATGAAATTTGCCCTTATAGTTTTGGTTCAGGCTATATGTATTTATTTTTTGAAAAAATATTATTAAGATTAATCATTAAAACTTAATAGCATATTTTTCAAATTCAATTGATTTATTAAAACTTCAATTTTGAAACTATAAAAGCACGGAATAGTGAATTTCCTCATTATGAATTTGTTAATACAGAAAATAAAGAGCTGCTTTTCTGAAAAAGCAGCTCCTTTTATATAACAATGAGATGATAAACTCAGGGATATTTTATTATTTTAATTTACACTACTGTTCCTGTACTATCTTTCCACGTAGAATCAAAACCATCATACCAAATTGGTTTTCTGAGATTATTATCGTAAAAGAATTGTGCATGTTTTAAGTTTTTGTTCGGACGTACAAATCCATGGTCAAAATAACTGGCTGTCAGAGCTACTTTGTTTATTGTTTTAAAGTCGTTTCCATTTCTATAAAAAGAACCGGAAAAGTTGGTTTCAGACGAACCGGTATAAGTAGGGTCTTTTACAATGATGGCATTAGGATAAGAAATGAAATTGCTATCCCAATTTAAGCTGTCAATACTGGAAACATAGGCAGCATATGGAACGGAACTTCCGCTTGCGACTAAAAACTTGTTGCCGATTACGGAGGTTCTTCCCAGTGTTTCAGCTACGTAAATATTTGCTCCTTCATCATTAACGGCAATATGATCACCACAGTTATTGAAGGTATTGTTAAATATTTCCCAATCATAGCAATTACTTCCTTGGTAGATAGCATTTTTATTGATACCATTAATGACACTTGAGGAAATGGTAATTCTATTGGAATTAATTCCTTTAACAAAATGACTGGTGTAATCATTTGCGGTTGAGTATAGACCTTTACCTAAAACATTGATACCATTCAGAATAATTTCGTCAGCTTTGTCTGCATACACAAGTCCGTTTATTGAGTTACCGGTAGCATGAACGAAGAATGAATTGCTGATCTGAACCTGTTGTACTCTTTTAATATCATTACCCCTGATCCGAATAGCATACGCTTCGGTTGTACTATCCACTTCACCAATATATAAATTAGTGATAGACGTGTTTTGATGACCTGTATTGGTATCCAGAGGCTCGATATCCAGACATGAAACCTTTCCGGAATTACACCATACGTTGACCAATCTGTTTCCTCCGGCAACGAGTCTTAAAGGAATATCTCCTGCAGCGAATTCAGAATTGGAGATACTGCTGTCCGAATAGATTTGAGCACCAACTTTATTATCTCTGAAATAACAGTTTTCTACTCTTAATAAACCTCTTTTGGAATATAAACCATATTCAGAGAAATTTTTTACTACAACTCTGTCAAGAAACAATCCGCCACCTTCAGTAAAATCCATGGCAATAGTTCCTGATATAGTAGCATGATCGTTATGTTTCCCGTCAAAAATAAGATTTGAAATTTTGAAAGTATTTAGTCCTGCTACACCTCTGAAAAGTGTATTTGAGCTTTTAGTTGTAAGAATGGTGCTGTTTTTATCCCATATATCACTGCCGCTTCCTGAAATACTGAGTCCTGAAAATTCCATCGGAATTTCAATAGTAGAATTGATGATATATTGACCAGGGTCGAATCTTACCGAATGGGAAGAGTGGATAGCGTTTTTTATCGCTTGAGTGTCGTCTGTTTCACCATCGCCCTTAGCTCCAAACCACTTTACATTTACCGTGTCATCAACCAGTATTCTTCTGTAATATTTATTGTTGATTTTCTTATAGATAATATTATCACACATATTATCATCAATATCTGTTGTTTCATCATATGTATGTGTTGTTTCTAAAAAACAGGTCCATTCACCTGTAAATGGATCATTTAATTCAATTGTTGCCATTTTTTTCGTTTTTTATGTTATTATATTTGTTTCCTGCAGGAAAACTACTGAAGCAAAGATAAATGCAGCAAGCGCCAGAACTTGACGTATATTATTTTATCGGGGATTAAAAGATTTTGCATAAATTTCTCATTATGAATTTGTTAATTAATCCATATTCTTGCTCATTATTCATTAAAAAACACTATTTTTGCACCCGTAAAAATCATTCATGCAAAACATTAGAAATATTGCGATTATCGCACACGTTGACCACGGGAAGACGACTTTGGTTGACAAGATTATTCATGCTACAAACATTTTCAGAGAAAATCAGGAAAGTGGAGAATTAATAATGGATAACAATGACCTTGAAAGAGAAAGAGGGATTACGATCTTATCCAAAAATATTTCTGTTACCTATAAAGACACTAAGATTAATGTAATCGATACTCCTGGTCACGCCGATTTCGGGGGTGAGGTAGAAAGAGTTTTGAAAATGGCAGACGGGGTAATTCTATTGGTTGATGCCTTTGAAGGACCAATGCCTCAGACAAGATTTGTACTTCAGAAAGCATTGGAATTAGGGCTTAGACCATTGGTGGTGATCAACAAAGTAGATAAGCCAAACTGTCGTCCGGATGAAGTTCATGATCAGGTATTTGACTTATTCTTCAACCTTGAAGCTACTGAAGAGCAGTTGGATTTCCCAACATTCTACGGATCTTCAAAACAAGGTTGGTTCAACACTTCATTAGAGCAAACTGAAGATATTTTACCATTATTAGATGGGATTTTACAATATGTTCCTGCACCGAAAGTAACGGAAGGTAACCTTCAGATGCAGATTACTTCATTGGATTTCTCTTCATTCTTAGGAAGAATTGCAATCGGGAAAGTAACAAGAGGGGAAATTAAAGAATCTCAGTGGATCGGTCTTGCACAGGCAGACGGAAAAGTGGTAAAAGGAAAAGTAAAGGAGCTTTATGTTTTCGAAGGTTTAGGAAAGAAAAAAGTAACTGAAGTACAGGCAGGAGATATTTGTGCCGTTGTTGGTTTTGATGCCTTCCAGATCGGGGATTCATTCGTAGATCTTGAAAATCCTGAGCCATTGGAAAGAACTGCTATTGATGAGCCTACATTGAACATGACGTTCTCCATCAACAATTCACCTTTCTTCGGAAAAGACGGTAAATATGTTACTTCTAATCACCTTAAAGAAAGATTAACAAAAGAACTTGAGAAAAACCTTGCATTAAGAGTTCAGCAGACTGATGATGCCAACACTTTCCTTGTTTTTGGTAGAGGTATTCTTCACTTGTCAGTTTTGATCGAAACAATGAGAAGAGAAGGTTACGAAATGACTATCGGACAGCCGCAAGTTATCCTTAGAGAAGATGAAAATGGACAGAAATTAGAGCCATATGAATCTTTGGTTGTTGACGTTCCTGAAGAATATGCTTCAAGAGTGATCGATTTGGCAACTCAGAGAAAAGGTGACCTTCATATTATGGAAACTAAAGGGGAGATGCAGCATATGGAATTCGAAATTCCTTCAAGAGGTTTGATCGGATTGCGTTCTCAGATGTTGACTGCTACTGCCGGTGAAGCTATTATGGCACACCGTTTCACAGAATACAAGCCTTTCAAAGGAGCAATTCCAGGAAGAAACAACGGAGTATTGATCAGCAAAACGCAAGGTCCTGCTACAGAATATTCTATCGCTAAACTACAGGACAGAGGTAAATTCTTCGTTGATCCGGGTGAGGAAATCTATGCAGGGATGATCATCGGTGAACAAAACAAGCCTGGAGATCTTGTTGTAAACATCGTAGAAGCAAAACAGCTGAACAACATGAGAGCTTCAGGAAAAGATAAAGATACGGGTGTTGCCCCTAAAATCTTATTCTCACTGGAAGAATGTATGGAATATATCCAAGGTGATGAAGCCATTGAAGTAACTCCAAACTTCATCAGAATGAGAAAGAAACTCCTTTCCGAAGAAGAAAGAAAAAGAGTGGAAAGATCAGCGAAAGCATAAGAAATTCTTATATATATCTAGAAAAGCCTCGAATTTTTCGGGGCTTTTTTATTAGACTATGTCTTAAAATGTTTATTTTGGCATAATAATCTCTTAGAAAAAATAAATTTAAAGCAGTTTGCAGACGATGAAAATGAATATTATAAAGCTTACCGTTTTGGCCGGCGTTTTTGTATCTTATACCAGTTGCTCCGTACAGAACAATACCGTAAAAGCTACTCCGGCTAAAAATACACCCAAACCCAATAATCCGGTAAAACCAAAAGATCCGGTTACCACAGTAAAACCTGTAACACCAGCACCGCCTGTCGATGAAAACTTCAGAACAGTTCTTCCGGAGGTTAAAAGAGAATTTCGCGGAGCCTGGATCGCAAGTGTAGCCAATATTAACTGGCCATCAAGAAATAACTTAACAGTTGATCAGCAGAAAGCAGAAGCCATCAGCATGCTCGATATGCTGAAAGATAACAATTTCAACGCGGCAATCTTTCAGATCAGGCCCTCTGCAGATGCCCTTTACACAAGTAATATAGAACCATGGTCATATTTTCTGACCGGGCAGACAGGTACCGCTCCTTACCCGAACTATGATCCTCTTCAGTTCTGGATCGAGGAAGCCCATAAAAGAGGTCTGGAGCTGCATGTGTGGCTAAACCCTTACCGTGCCCATCATACCAATGGAGGAGCAGTAAACAGCCTGTCTATGGTTAATAAACTTTCTGATATTGTTATCAGATTAAAGAATGGAATGTATTGGTTCGATCCTGCTAACCCTAAAACGCAAGGCCATGTTTCTAATGTTGTAAAAGATATTGTGAAAAGATATGACATTGATGCCATTCATTTTGATGATTATTTTTACCCTTATGCCACTTACAACAGAGGAGCGGATTTTCCCGATAATGCAAGCTGGAACGAATACCTGAGAAACGGCGGAACATTATCTAGAGCAGACTGGAGAAGAGATAACGTCAATAAATTTGTAGAAAGAATTTACAAAGAAATCCATGCTGAGAAAGATTATGTAAGATTCGGGATCAGTCCTTTCGGGATTTGGAAACCCGGATATCCTGCTGGAATCGTGGGATCTTCTCAATACGACGAATTATACGCAGATGCAAAATTATGGCTGAATAAAGGCTGGGTCGATTATTTTTCTCCACAGCTTTACTGGCCTATCGATGCCCAGGGCCAGGGCTTTGAAGCGTTGCTGAACTGGTGGAAATCTGAAAATACAATGAACCGCCATCTTTGGCCAGGACTTAATACTGTTGAAATTAAAGTATCAGACCGGCCAACAGAAATTAAAAATCAGATTGAAATTTCCAGACAGGTTTTAAAGAACGATGCCGGAGAAATTCACTGGAGTATTGCAGGATTAACGAAAAATGCAAATATGCTTCCTACTCTGAAAAACGGACCTTACAGCGAAAAAGCATTAGTTCCGAAAACACCCTGGATTAAAGCAGTTCCTCTACAAACACCCACTTTATTTACAACAGATAACGGAAGCTTTATTCAGGCCAGCTGGAGTACAAAAAACATCGGAAACGTTTTCCAATGGATTCTTTTTACTCAATATAACGGAGTCTGGGAAACAGAAATCCTAACATTGGATAATCTTTCAAAAGACATTCCGAAATCTAAAGGCGGCAGAAACCTGAATGCAGTTGCCATAAAAGCAGTGGACAGACTTGGAAACGAAAGCGACTATATGGCAAGGAAAATTAAATAAAAAATTAATTCAATAGAATAAAGAAAACCGGTTCATAAAAAGAACTGGTTTTTATTTTAGAATAACTATAAATTATTAGCTTAAATGAATGAAGTTCAGTGGTATATAAATGAAATTTAAAGTAAATGGTTAAAAATAAACTCCGGACGGAATCATTTTTGCATTATTGTTTCCATAATCACCAAAAAATATATCATTATGAATACCAACAGACTTTCCCCGACCATTGAAAAAGCATTGAGCGATCAGATGAATAAAGAAATTCATGCATCACATGTTTTTTTATCGTACGGGATCTGGGCAGACGATAAAGGATATCAGGGAATTGCCAATTTCCTTTACAGACATGCCCAGGAAGAAAGAAACCATTCTATTAAATTTATGGAATACGTGCTCAACAGGGGAGGAAAACCAAAAGTAGATGCCATTCCGGCTCCTCCTGCAGATCCTGAATCTTTAACGGCATGTTTTGACGGTGTATTTAAACACGAAGTTGACAATACTACAGCCATTTACAGAATTGTAGACCTGGCACTGGAAGAAAAAGACTGGGCGACCTGGAACTTTATGCAGTGGTTTGTACAGGAACAGATCGAAGAAGAAACATTGGCCAGCAACCTGATCGATAAATTGAAAATTGCTGGTGGTGACCGTGCTACGGATGAATCTTTATTCACTTTAGATAAAACATTACAGGAAACTCCCAATGATGTGCCTTTGGCGCAGGAAGCTACCGGAGATAACCCATAAAAACCAAACGGGTGAACAAAAAATTATTCAAAATCTGCCAAAATTCTGGCAGATTTTTTTATTATGAAACTCCCTTTAAAATCACTATCTTTGCAGGCTGAAAGTTCAGTGGCCCGAAGCTGATAAAGAATAAACTTTAAACATCAGACTTTAAACCTGTAAGCTGAACAGCATCATTGAATATTAAACTTTGAATTTTACAATATGAAATGTGGAATTGTAGGCCTTCCGAATGTAGGTAAATCAACTCTTTTTAACTGCTTGAGCAATGCTAAAGCACAGTCCGCAAACTATCCTTTCTGTACCATAGAACCGAACTTAGGAACGGTATCGGTACCGGATCAGAGATTATTTGAGCTTGAAAAAATAGTGAATCCGGAGAGAGTTTTGCCCGCTGTAGTTGAAATCGTTGATATTGCAGGTCTTGTAAAAGGAGCCAGCAAAGGAGAAGGATTGGGAAACCAGTTCCTTGCCAATATCCGCGAATGTGAAGCCATTATCCATGTTTTAAGATGTTTTGACAATGGAAATATTATCCACGTTGAAGGTTCTGTAGACCCGCTGAGAGATAAAGAAATTATCGACATCGAATTACAGCTTAAAGATCTTGAAACGGTTGGAAAAGCCGTGGAAAAAGCAAAAAAATTCATTAAATCAGGTAAAAAAGACGATATCCTTGTTTATGAAACCCTTCAAAGCCTGGAAAAATTCATTGAAGACGGTAAAAATGCAAGAGAATTTCCGGTAAATGATTTAACTCAGCCAATTATTGATGATATCCAGCTTTTAACGAAAAAGCCTGTACTATATGTTTGTAATGTAGACGAGAATTCTATCAAAAACGGTAACGAATGGGTAGAAAAAATCGATGCAATGGCTAAAAATGAAGGCGCAGAGATTGTTGTTCTGGCAGCACAGATTGAAGCAGATATTAATGAGCTGGAAACTTTTGAAGAAAGAGAAATCTTCCTTGAAGAGCTGGGACTTACAGAGCCTGGAGTCAACCGTCTGATCAGAAAAGCTTACGATTTATTGAAACTTCAGACCTATTTTACAGCTGGAGTGAAAGAAGTGAGAGCCTGGACAATCGGGCAGGGTTGGACCGCTCCACAGGCTGCGGGAGTAATCCACACAGATTTCGAAAAAGGGTTTATCCGTGCAGAAGTAATCAAATATAACGATTATATTAACTATGGCTCCGAAGTAAAAGTTAAAGAAGCCGGAAAACTTTCTGTAGAAGGTAAAGAATATATCGTTCAGGATGGTGACATCATGCACTTTAGATTCAACGTATAAGAAAAATTAAAGTTAGTTTGTAATAGAAAAATGCTTCAGGGATAATCTCTGGAGCATTTTTCCTTTTTTATCAACCATAAAAAAGCCATCCTTATGCAGAATGGCTCTTTAATTTTGTATTAAGGCTCTATCCCTGGTCTGCATTGCAGCTGTGCACAGCCTATTGATATTTTGCTGCAGGCTCCGGTCATAGGATCAATGCAATCCATTAATCCACCTGTGATGCTTCTTAATTGCTTTTTGTTCAGTTTTTTTCCTTTTGCTAAATTTTGATTTTTCATAAGTTTTGATTTTTAATGAGTTAGTTTAAAACTAAGGTAAGAAAAAAATGTATAGGTATGTCACATGATGTGGAAAAATGTAAAAATATTTTCCGGTTTCAAATTTGTTAACTTTGTATATTTGAATTTTACAAATCGTCAGTTATGGAAAAAATCACTCATACCTCCCTTGAAGATTTTTATAAAGAGATGACGGCCAAACTGGGAAAAGACATTGAAAGTATTTTTCCGAAAGGACTTCATAAAGATATCGGGCATTTTAATGTGTTTGATATCCGGCAGACTATTGAAAAAGTGAAGACTACTGCAGAAATGCCGTATAACAGGAGGAAATACTATAAAATAAGCCTGATAAGAGGAAAGAACAGGGCAGAATATGCAGATAAAATCATTGCGATCAAAAAAAATGCTTTGTTATTTGCAACTCCAAAAGTCCCTTATCATTGGGTGCCCGAAGATCCCGATCAGTCGGGAAGTTTCTGTGTATTTACAGAAGATTTTTTCATTAAGGCACAATCGCGGTTTTCATTGGAAGACCTGCCGATTTTTCAGCCGGGCAATATTCCTGTGTTTGAAATTGATGATGAGCTGGCAGATGAGATAGAAATTTTGTTTACAAAAATAAAAAAGGAAATAGCCTCCGATTATATTTTTAAATATGATTTAATCCGGAATTATGTTCTGGAACTGATTCATTACGGGCAAAAACTGCAGCCTGCAGCAAAACTTTCCGCTTCAAATGATGCTTCATTAAGAGTGGTTTCGCTATTCATAGAACTCCTGGAAAGACAGTTTCCAATAGAATCTTTAGAGCAGAGACTGGAGCTGAAAACGGCAAAAGATTATGCAGACCGGCTGGCCGTTCATGTCAATTATCTGAATAAAAGGCTAAAGGAAAGTACAGGAAAAACGACCACGGAATTTATTGCCGACCGACTGATTCAGGAAGCTAAAATTCTCTTAAGACAGACAAAATGGAATGTTTCCGAAATATCCTATGCATTGGGTTTTGAAGAAATTGCCCACTTTTCCAACTTCTTTAAAAGAAAAACTTCTTTTACTCCTATGGAATTCCGCTCATGATTTGAATTTTGCAAATTTCAGATTGATTCGGGCAAACATTTCTTATGCAGAATTCTCCAACTTTGTACCATTAAATATTACCAAACAATATAAAAAGATGAATACAAAAACAAAAATTGCATTAATCACCGGAGGAAGCCGCGGGCTTGGAAAAAATGCAGCTCTTAAGATTGCCCAAAAAGGACTGGACGTCATTATTACCTATAAAAACAGCCGCGAAGAAGCTGATGCTGTAGTCAGCGAAATAAAGGAAATGGGACAGAAAGCAATTGCTTATCAACTGGACACCAGAGATGTGAAAAGTTTTGATGCATTTGTGAAGAGCGTTACAGACCACCTGAAAACTGAAACGGGCAGCCCAAATATAGATTTCCTGATCAACAATGCAGGCACCGCTTTATATTCTCCTATCATGGAAACCACTGAAGAACAATTGGACGACATTGTCAATGTTCATTTTAAAGGGGTTTTCTTTCTGACTCAGAAGATGCTCCCTTTCATCAATGACGGTGGAGGAATTATCAATATTTCATCGGGACTTGCAAGATTTGCCCTGCCGGGATCGTCTGTTTACGGTTCTATGAAAGCAGGTGTGGAAATGATGACCAAATATATGGCGAAAGAGCTTGGTTCCCGCAAAATAAAGGCAAACGTTATTGCACCGGGCGCTATTGAAACTGATTTTGGTGGCGGAAGAACAAGAGATGACCAGAATGTGAATGCAATGATATCCAATGTTACTGCGTTGGGAAGAGCCGGGCTACCTGATGACATCGGTGGAGTTGTGGCCTTTCTGTGTACTGACGATGCCGGATGGATCAACGGACAGAGAATAGAAGCTTCAGGAGGAATGTTCTTGTAGAAATAATTACATCGTATAGTTTAAAAACCAGTTCTAAAAAGAGCTGGTTTTTTTTATATAATAAAGTAAACGAAAAGTCACAGATCTTTTAGCTTATTTAACTATCTTTAATATCCACAAAGTCATTCCTATGATAAAAGAGTTTTTCGACCAGTTTCCCTATATCCTTGTAGGGTTAGAGATTCTTTATCTTGTCGGAATTATTTTCCTGGCCGGTAAGATCATCATGGACACCAAAAATACCAGTAAGACCCTGGCTTACCTCTTGCTGATCATCTTTATACCGGTTGTTGGGATTATCATCTACTTTGTATTTGGCGTTAATTACCGCAAAAATAAATTTTATACCTTCAAAATAGAGCGGAACGAGCAGGTTTATCAGGCTGTGGGTACTTATATCCGGGAAACCCATTACCATACACTGGAAAAGCATAAAGAAGAGATAGACCCGTTTTTAACCACGGTTAATTTTCTTTACAATGCCGGTCATTCTCCACTGTCACAAGGAAATCATGCTGAAATACTGATCAATGGAGAAGGTAAATTTGAAAAAGTATTTAAAGTTATTGAAGGAGCGGTTCATCACATCCACCTTGAATATTATATTTATGATAATGATGAAATAGGAAACAGGCTTGCTGATCTGCTGATAAAAAAGGCAGAAGAAGGGGTAATCATCCGCTTTCTCTATGATGATATGGGTAGTGGGAAAATCGGGCGTAAACTTTTGAAAAGGCTGAAAGAAGGAGGTGTTCAGGTATCTCCGGTCAATAAGATTACCTTCAGGCTTCTTGCGAACAGGGTCAATTACAGGGACCACAGAAAGATCATCATTGTAGATGGTGCAGAAGTTTTTACAGGCGGAATCAATGTTTCTGATAAGTATATTAATCCTAATCCCCGGCAGTATTGGAGAGACGTTCATCTCTATATGAAAGGCGAAGCAGCTTTTTACTTCCAGTTTTTATTTTTCAGCAACTGGATTTTTGCGACGGAGAAAGTTCCAGAGATTTCCCAGCTTTACTTTGATCACAAAAGTAAGGAAAAAGGAAACTCACTTATTCAGACAGCGGCCAGCGGACCCGATACCAAACCTTCCATTATGCTCATTACCGCATCGGCAGTGCTTTCGGCTAAAAAACGAATATACATTGTCACCCCTTATTTCATTCCGGTAGAAACGGTGCTGAACGCAATTAAACAGGCTGCCATTTCCGGGGTAGATGTAAGGCTTATGGTTCCTAAATCCGGTGATTCAAGGGTGGTGAATGCAGCGGCATATTCTTACTACGAAGAGCTGCTCGAAAATAAGGTGAGGGTTTTCTTTTACAAGAAAGGTTTTATTCATGCGAAAACAATGATCATAGACGATCACTTTTCATGTGTGGGCACAGCCAATATGGATGTAAGAAGCCAGGAACTTAATTTTGAGGTCAATGCACTGATTTTTAATAAAGAAATCAACGAAGAACTTCAGAATCTGTTTTATGGAGATATGAACGATTGTGAAGAAATCCATTATGATTCATGGAGGAAAAGACCAAAATACAAAGTCTTCTTTGAGCATATGGCCAGGCTTCTTTCTCCGCTGATCTAGCACTTAAAGCCTGGAAAGGTTTTCAATTGCTTTTTCCAGCGTTTCCTGTTTTTTGGCAAAGCATAACCGGATCACGTGATCATTCCTTTTGTTTTTATAAAAAGATGAAAAAGGAACACTGGCCACTTTATGACGGATCGTAAGCTCAGAGGCAAAATCGAAGTCGTTTTTATCGGATATCTTATCATAGGTAAGAGCTTGGAAATACGTTCCTTCACAGTCCAGAAGCCCGAAAGAGGTGCCTGCAAGACCTTTTCGCAGGAAATCTCTTTTTTCCTGGAAAAAGCTGTTCAGCTGGCTGTAATGTTCATCATTTTTCATGTATTCAGCCAAAGCAAGCTGGATAGGGGTATTCACACAGAAAATATTAAACTGGTGTACTTTTCTGAATTCATCAGTGAGATTTTTTGGAGCAGCACAATAACCGGTTTTCCAGCCTGTAACATGGAAAAGCTTTCCGAAAGAAGCAACCAGAAGGCTTCTTTCCTTAAGTTCAGGATACCGGCAGATACTCAGATGCTGTTGTCCGTCAAATACAATATTCTCATATACTTCATCGCTCAGAATAAGGATTGAAGTACCTTTTACAAGTTTGATCAGTTCCTGAAGATCATTCTCTTTTAGAATCTTTCCGGAAGGATTATTCGGGTTATTCAGGATGATCATCTTGGTTTTATCGCTCACCAGCCCGTTTACTGTATTCCAGTCGATCTCATAATCCGGAGCTTTCATTTCAAAACGTTTTACAATTCCTCCAAAAAGTTCCACGGTAGGTTCGTAACAGTCATAAGCAGGCTCAAAAATAATGACTTCGTCGTCTTTCTTTACAAAAGCAGCGATGGCTGTAAAAATGGCCTGAGTTCCTCCTGCGGTCACAGTAATCTCAGAATCGGGATGATAAACAGCGTGGTGGCTGTTCTCTATTTTCCTGGCAATTTCCTCCTTAAGCGGCATCATTCCTCCCAGAGGAGCATATTGATTGAACCCTTTCTGAATAAAACTGCTGACCAGATCCAGCAATTCAGGATCCGGCATAAAATCCGGAAATCCCTGGGAAAGATTAATAGCCTCATTTTCATTGGCGAGCTGTGTCATCTGGCTGAAAATGGTAGTTCCTACATTAGAAAGTTTAGATAAAGGAAGTTGTATCATGAAGATCGGGTTTATGGATCCTAATTTAATTTATTTTTTGCAATCATGAAACAGAAAGGCATAAAAAAAGGCTGTTCTGGAAGAATAATCCCACTATTTTATTTCAAATTTTCAATTTTATGTAAAACTCATTTTTTTACGCTAAAAACATTCGGTAAGTTGCTTTTAAAAAACATGAAATGAAAAAATGAGAAAAAAATAAATAGTTTTTTCACTTTATATTGAATAATTCTGTGAATATATAATTTGATTAAGAATAGTACATTATTTCAGGTTAAAAATTGAAAAAAACGAATCGAAAAAATTCGGATAATTTTGTACAATTTCGTACTTTTGTGTGTTTGCTGAAATTACATATGTCACAAGAAATAAATCCAATCTACTCCGAAGATAATATCAGAACCCTCGATTGGCAGGAACACATCCGTTTGCGCCCCGGAATGTACATCGGGAAGCTCGGGGACGGCTCCTCTGCTGATGACGGTATTTACATACTGCTGAAAGAAATTCTAGATAACTCTATCGATGAGTTCAGAATGAAAGCAGGAAAAAGAATTGAAATAAAACTGGATGACGGTAAAGTTACCATCCGTGACTTTGGCCGTGGGATTCCCCTGGGGAAAGTTGTAGATGCTGTTTCCAAAATGAATACAGGAGGTAAGTATGACAGCAAGGCCTTCAAAAAATCGGTCGGACTGAACGGGGTAGGTACCAAAGCCGTTAATGCCCTTTCAGAATATTTCCGCGTACGCTCTTTCCGTGAAGGAAAAATGAAGATGGCCGAGTTTTCCAGAGGAATCATCACGGAAAATTACGATGAAAAAGATACGTCAGACCGCAATGGTACTGAAATTTCCTTTATTCCGGACGGGGAGATCTTCCTTCATTTCAAATACAGAAAGGAATACATAGAGAAAATGCTGCGCAATTATGCGTATCTGAATCCGGGACTGAAAATTCTTTTCAACGGGGAAACCTATTATTCTGAAAACGGACTTAAAGATCTTTTGGAAGAAGAAATGGAAAACGAAATTCTGTACTCCATCGTTCACCTGAAAGATACCGATATAGAAGTGGCGATCACCCATTCCGACAAATCACAGACAGAAACTTATTTTTCTTTTGTGAACGGACAGAACACGACGCAGGGAGGAACACACCTTAATGCCTTCCGTGAAGCCTACGTAAAAACGATCCGCGAATTCTTCAATAAAAATTTTGATGCCTCAGACATCAGAAAATCTATTATTGCAGCCATTTCTATCAACGTAGAGGAGCCTGTATTCGAATCCCAGACCAAAACAAAACTGGGATCCAATGATATGGGACCGAATGGACCTACCGTAAGGACATTCATCATCGATTTTCTGAAAAGCAAGCTGGATAATTTCCTTCACAAAAACCCTGAAATTGCCGAAGCGATCCAAAGAAAGATCCTTATCTCCGAAAGAGAAAGAAAAGAGCTTTCAGGAATCCAGAAACTGGCAAGAGAAAGAGCTAAAAAAGTATCCCTTCACAATAAAAAGCTCCGGGATTGCAGACAGCATTATAACGACCAGAAAAATGAAAGAAAAGGGGAGACCCAGATCTTCATTACCGAGGGAGATTCTGCATCCGGATCCATTACCAAATCCAGGGACGTGGAAACCCAGGCCGTATTCTCATTAAAAGGAAAACCGCTGAACTGCTATGGGCTGACTAAAAAAGTGGTATACGAAAATGAAGAATTTAACCTTCTTCAGGCCGCTTTGAATATTGAAGAAAGTCTTGAAGACCTACGATACAACCAGGTCATTATCTCTACCGATGCCGATGTGGATGGTATGCATATCCGCCTGCTGATGATTACATTCTTCCTTCAGTTTTTCCCTGATCTGATCAAGAATGGACACCTTTATATTCTTCAGACCCCATTGTTCCGGGTGAGAAATAAGAAGGAAACAAGATACTGCTACACCGAAGCGGAAAGAATAAAAGCATTGAATGAACTTGGTAAGAACCCGGAGATCACCCGATTTAAGGGGCTGGGAGAAATTTCGCCGGACGAGTTCAAGCACTTCATTGGCAAAGATATCCGTCTGGAACCTGTGGTAATAGGAAAAGACCAGACTATAGATCAGTTGCTGGAATTCTATATGGGGAAGAATACACCGGACAGGCAGGTGTTTATTCTTGAAAACCTTGTTATAGAAGATCCCGATATTGATAAAAAAGAATTGCTGGATGAGGTAGCAGGCTAACACTAAACACACATAACACCAATAACACAAATGAGACTTAGTAACCGCAATAAAGCTTCAATCTACAATTTTGTTCATACATTACTCATAATGATGGTCATATTCGGAATTGCAGCATTTTTATTGAACGAATACAGATTCCACGCTGTAGGAAATGAAAGTTATATCCTTCTTATTGTTCCCATCCTGCTGCTGGGGATTTTTCACCTTAACGGCAGGCAGATATTTGAGTATGACAGTGATGGAGAGGCACTGAATTTTAAGAACAGGAATATCATTCCTTTTTTGGACAGGCCGCTTCATGATGAATTTCCGAAGTATAAACTGATAAAATATGAAATTGTCCGTATTTTTTTTATTAAAAGATTATACGTAACTATTTCAAGTAAAAATACAGGTTCTACCATACTCAAATATGAAATATCCTATTTGAGCCGAAAAGAAATAAACGATTTAAAACTCTCTCTGAATAAAGTAGTAAAGACTAATAAAGAGAATAACGATTAAAAGAGATGACGACAGAAGAAAACTCGCACGAAGGTGAGAGCTTGAAAAAAGTCTCGGGACTTTATAAAGACTGGTTTCTAGACTATGCTTCCTATGTAATTCTGGATAGAGCGATTCCTTCCGTCTATGATGGGCTTAAGCCTGTTCAGAGAAGGATTATGCACTCTATGCGGGAGCTGGAAGACGGCCGTTACAACAAAGTAGCCAATATCGTAGGAAATACCATGAAGTACCATCCTCACGGGGACGCTTCCATTACGGATGCAATGGTACAGATTGGCCAGAAAGAGCTCCTGATAGATACCCAGGGAAACTGGGGGAATATTTATACCGGAGACTCTGCAGCGGCGGCAAGGTATATTGAAGCCAGACTGACTCCTTTCGCACTGGAAGTAGTCTTTAACCCCAAAACAACGGAATGGGCAAAATCCTATGATGGCAGAAATAACGAACCTATTGATCTTCCCGTAAAATTCCCGTTGCTGCTTGCACAGGGAGTGGAAGGAATTGGGGTAGGACTTTCTACAAAAATTCTTCCCCATAATTTCAATGAACTGATCAATGCATCTGTTGCATATCTGAAAGGAAAGAAATTTGAGCTGTTCCCGGATTTTATGACGGCAGGCTACCTTGATGTCTCCGAATACAATGACGGGCAGAGAGGGGGGAGAGTAAGAGCCAGAGCCAGAATTACCCAGACAGATAAACATACACTGGTGATTTCTGAGCTGCCTTTCTCCAAAACGACAAGCGACCTGATCGATTCTATCCTGAAAGCCAACGAAAAAGGGAAAATCAAGATCAAAAAGATCGAGGATAACACTTCAGATACTGTAGAAATCCTTGTCCATCTTCACAACGATGTGTCACCGGACAAAACCATCGATGCGCTGTATGCATTTACAGACTGCCAGGTAACCATTTCACCCAATGCATGTGTGATTGTTGGGGATAAACCGATGTTCATGAATGTTTCCGACATTCTGAAAATGAATACGGACCATACGGTTTCACTGCTTAAAAAAGAACTGGAAATTGAGCTTCATGAACTTCAGGAAAGCTGGCATTTTTCTTCGCTGGAAAGAATATTTATAGAAAACAGGATCTATCATGATATCGAAGAAGTAAAGACCTGGGAAGAGGTAATTAAAACCATTGATGCGGGATTAAAACCTCATACCAAGCATCTTTTAAGAGCAGTGACGGAGGAGGATATTTTGAAACTGACCGAGATCAGGATCAAAAGAATATCAAGATTCGATTTAGATAAATTTAAAGAAAATATTGCTGCCCTTGAAGGTAAAATAGAGCAGGTAAAACATCATCTTGCCAACCTGATCGCCTACGCTATTGACTATTATCTGAATATCCAGAAGAAATACGGAAAAGACAGACAGAGGAGAACCGAGCTGAGAATTTTTGATACTATTGATGCTACGAAAGTAGCGGTGGCCAATGAAAAATTCTATGCCAATTTCGAGGAAGGATTTATTGGGACCTCACTGAAAAAAGACCAGTATCTGTTCGACTGTTCCGATATCGACGATATCATTATATTCCGAAAAGACGGAACGATGAAAGTGGTGAAGGTAGAGGCTAAAACATTCGTAGGGAAAGACATCCTGCATGTGGCCATCTGGAAGAAGAATGATAAAAGAACCGTCTACAACATGATTTACCGTGAAGGAAGAGACGGACCTTACTATATGAAACGTTTTTCCGTAACGGCGGTAACCCGAAACACAGATTATCCGCTGGCTTCCGATAAAAAAGGTTCGGAAACCCTCTATTTCTCGGCTAATCCTAATGGTGAAGCAGAAACGGTGACTGTCCTTTTAAAACCGAATCCGAGGATCAGGAAAAATAAAATGGAAATTGATTTTTCCGACCTGGCGATCAAAGGAAGAGATTCCAAAGGAAACCTGGTGACCAAATATTCCGTGAAAAAAGTAGATATGAAAGAGGAGGGTGTTTCCACGCTCGCCCCTAGAAAAATCTGGTTTGATGATACCGTAAGAAGGCTCAATGCTGATGGCAGAGGAACCCTCCTGGGAAGCTTTAAAGGGGACGACAGGATCCTGACGATCAATACAAACGGTGAAGTGAAGCTGGTTTCTTTCGATCTGGGTAACCGTTTCGATGATGAATACCTTGTCCTGGAAAAATGGAAACCGCAGCAGCCGGTAACCTGCATTTATTATGACGGAGAAAAGGACATGTATTTTATCAAACGATTCCTTCTGGAAAATACCGTGAATGTACAGACTTTCATGCCATCGGACCATCCGAAATCATTTATTGAAAATGTAATTGTAGCAGACGGAGCCACGGCCGAGATCATCTTTGCTAAAGACAAAGGTAAGGAACGAGAGCCTGAAACCATACAGATTGACGAGTTCATCGCAGTAAAAGGAATAAAAGCGATTGGAAACCAGTTCACGAAATTTAAAGTGAAAACAATCAATATTACCATTCCTGAACCTGTAGAAGAAGAACCGGAAGTATATGTAGAACCCGAAACAGGAGACGGCATTGTAGATGATGACCGGACCGTAATTGGAGACTTGTTTGAAGCAGGAGAACCTGAAAACTAAGAATTAAACTTATGAATACAATTGTTTTAGTTATTATGGCTATCACCTGTATTATCAGCTATTTTGGCTTCAATAATACAGCATTATTTGAGAAATATAAATTCAATGTAGGTGCAATAGCCAACCGTAAAGAATATATAAGACTGATCAGTTCAGCATTCCTGCACGCGGATTTTATGCATTTGTTTTTCAATATGCTTTCCCTATACTTTTTTCAGTCAGCTGTAACAGCTTTTTTCGGAAATATAGGCTTCATTATTATTTACTTTGGGTCAATGATTCTTGGGAATTTGTTCAGTTTGATGATCTATAAAAATCAGCCATGGTATTCCGCTATCGGGGCATCCGGAGCTGTATCAGGGATCATTTTTGCTTCTATTGCAATGGCTCCGAATGATATAAGTGTTAACTTTTTACCGGGATGGTTATTCGGAACCCTGTATTTTGGTTATTCTGTTTACATGATGCTGAATCCGAAACAATGGGATAATCTCGGACATGCTGCACACTTAGGAGGTGCATTCTTTGGTCTTGTATATTCAATTGCACTGCATCCTCAGCAAGCGATGAGTAACATTATTTACTTAGGAGTAATGTCACTTCCGCTGATCTATCTGGGCTACGAAATTTTTGTCAGGAAAAGAATAGGATAAAGATTATCTTTACTTAAAATATCAGAACCAATGAACACATCAGAATTAAACCGTTTCACCGTTGTATTAATCTATGGTTCATTGGTTCTGCTTTCTTTACTGAAACTGTCCAATCCGTTAAAAGTAAACCGGAAAGCTAATTTCTGGTTCGGGATATTTCTGTTTTTGTGGTCAAGTTTCTGGCTGGATGAGATTCTTACGCTTGTGAAAGGTGCTCAGGTTGATGTTCAGTCTATCATTTCAGTTCAGATCATTCAGTTCCTGACTCCGGTTATGTTTTACTTCAGTGTATTGTTTTACACCAATCCTTCATTTAAATTTAAAGTTTCAGACCTGAAATATTTTATTCTTCCGGTTATCTTTTGGATCAATATCTTATTGCAACGTTTTGGAGGATTTGAAGATCAGACAGTTTTTTATTACGTTTTTATTGGGCTGATACTTTTTCAGGCCATTTTCTATACCGGTCTTTCATACTTCACCATTCAGAAGCACAAGAAAAGGATCCAGCAGTTTTCTGCCAATACGGAAGGGATCAATCTCAACTGGCTTGAGTACATTACGATAATCATTTTTATCATCAACATTGCCTACGTAGTTTATAATTTATCCTACGATTCAAGGGCACTGAATTTCTTCATTAACGGAGCTTTTCTGCTAGTTATTTATTTTGTTGGCTACTATTCTTTAAAACAGAAAGAAATTTATCCTTTGGAAGAAAAACAGCGTGAAGAGCTGATTTCCATAGATGAGGATCAGGAAACAGAAGAAGTAAAGAAAAAGCTGATCTCCGATGAAGAATTAATAAGAATTAAAACCCATCTGGAAGAAATTATGGATAGGCAGAAACCATATCTGAACAGCGAACTCAATCTCATCCGGCTTTCCGAACTGTTGTCTGTTTCCACACATCATCTTTCTTATGTGATCAATACCGGTTTTAAAAAGAACTTTTTCCAGTACGTTAATGAATACAGAATCGGATTTGCCAAAAGACTTCTTAAAGATTCCCAAAGTAAATTATCGATTTTAGGAATTGCCTACGAATCCGGATTCAATTCCAAAACATCTTTCAATACCACCTTTAAAAAACTGACCGGCCAGACTCCTTCTGAATATAAAAATAGTTCGGATTTATAAGTTTTAACGTTCTTGTTTGTTTAAATAATTGTTTTTCAGTTGTTTGTGTATTGTGTTTTTTTAATGAAGAAATGAGTTCACTCAGATAACCCTGAACATTCAACACCCTTTTTCAGAATAGCTTTGTCCCATAAAATTGTGTTATGGATACCAAAGAATTATATGCTGTAGTAACCGGAGCGAGCCAGGGGTTGGGAAAAGCATTTGCTGAAAACCTGGCAGGAAAGAATATTAATGTGATTTTGGTAAGTCTTCCGGGTCAGCAGCTTGAAAAACTGTCCCAACAGCTTGAAGACACCTACCAGATCAGGGCACCTTATTATGAAACAGATCTTTCGGTGAATGAAAATGTATTGAAATTAACAGAATGGGTGAATAAATCCTTTGAAATCCATATTCTGATCAATAATGCAGGTCTTGGAGGAACCAAAAAATTTGTAGAGGCATCTCCGTCTTACATCAACACCATTTTGCAGGTTAATGTCACAGCAACCTCCCTCATTACCCATCAGCTCTTACCCAATCTTTTAAGGCAGCCCGAAGCCTATATTCTGAATGTATCCAGTATGGCTGCTTTTTCACCCATAGGTTTCAAAACAGTGTATCCGGCTTCCAAAACCTTTATTCATTCATTTTCAAGAGGACTTTATGAAGAGCTGAAAGATACAAACGTTTTTGTGAGCGTTGTGAATCCCGGTGCCATGAAAACCAATAAAGATGTCTGTAAAAGGATTGAAAAGCAGGGCGTTTTAGGAAAACTTACCCTCCTGGATCCGGATAAAGTGGCAGCCTACTGCATCAGGCAACTTTTCAGAAGAGATTCCGTTATTATGGTAAATCCCATAAGTTGGCTGGTGATGAAAATCCTGCCGATATGGATCAAGCTGCCTCTGATGACCAGTGCCATTAAAAAAGAAATTGAAGCATGAAAAAAGTTTTCGTGACCGGAGCCACAGGGCTGCTGGGTACCAATACTGTTCTTAAATTATTACAATATGATTATTCTGTTATTGCTCTGGTGCGCAAAAAAAGGAGCTGGATGGGTGAAAAAAGCGAAAATCTCAGACTGATAGAAGGAAGTCTGTTCTCGGACATTTCAGGGTACCTGCAGGATGTGGATGCTGTTATCCATATTGCTGCAGAAACCGGTCAGGACCTGCTGAGGTACGAAGATTATAAAAAAACGAATTATGATGCTACTGCTCATCTTTTTGAACAGGCAGTGACCGCAGAAGTGAAGAAATTCCTGTTCGTGAGTACAGCTAATACTTTGGGATATGGTAATTCTGCAGACCGGGGAAATGAACAGGCTCCACAGCTTTATCCTTTTACCGATTCCTACTATGCTAAAAGCAAGCTGGAAGCAGAAAATTATCTTCTTCAGCAGAACAGGGAGACCAATGTGATTATTGTAAACCCTACTTTTATGATAGGTGCATATGATGAAAAGCCTAGTTCGGGGAAAATAATTTTCTGGGCCTGGAAAAAGAAGGTGGTTTTTTATCCTAAAGGCGGAAAAAATTTCGTTCATGCAGAAGATGCAGCTGAAGGAATTATAAAAGCTGTTGAACAGGGGAAAAAAGGTGAAAAATATCTATTGGCCCACGAAAACCTTACCTATAAGGAATTTTTCAGAAAAATAAACGCAATAACCGGCCAGAATCCTGTCATGATTCCGATACCTGATTCACTCCTAATCGGGCTGGGAGTAATTGGTGATGGCTTGCGTAAGCTTAAAATAAAGACTAGTTTAAGTTCTGCTAATATGAAAGCACTGAGGATTGATAATTTTTATTCAAATAAGAAATCAGTGGAAGAGCTTGGAATCAGGTATCAGCCTATTGATAAGGCAATAGAAGATGCCATCCGTTTTTTTGAAAGAAAGTAATTCTGAGCTTAATAGCAAGTTTAAGAGCTTTGCTTATCCATGCGCTTCATCAGATCAACTTGTTGATCCTACCTTTGCCATCTCTAAATAATCAGTAAGAAAGTAAAACTTTGCGTTAAAATTCTTTAGTAGATTTATTTTTATTTCTCTCACAGATTATGGAGATTACGCAGATTTTATTTGTGAATATATTTGTGTAAATCTGCGTAATTCGTGGCTTATAAAAAAATGTTTCTGATAGTATCAGTTCCCAAGTCTGTTCAAAGCATCTTCCAATGTTTCACTGAAATTGATGTGCTTAGCCTTATTGCTTTCAAAAATAAAATCCCTGATGCTTTTGCTTTCGTATTTTCCAAAATCACCTACAATGGCAAGGCTCATCCGGTAATTCGAGAACTTTTGCAGAATATCTCCAGCTATTTTTGTTTTCAGATCAAAGAATTCAGGGGTGAGGTTTTTCTCATAAATGATTAACTTATCAAACCCTTGATAATAAATATCTCCGAGGAGATCCAGCCCATCCAGAGCAGACTGGATAACTATTTTGTCAGAAATAATTTCGGCAATTTTTATATCATTGACAAGATGTGAGATGATTTTCATAATTCGGTTGTTATTTCCGTCCAAAAATAAAACGGTCATTTTCAGATAAATCTTTAATAAGTTGAGTCTTAGAAAAAGAGTCAGCGTATAATTCCAATGTTTCCGGACCTAGTTTTTGATTGATCTCTAAAAAAAGAAGACCGCTATCTTTCAGGTGTTGTTTTGAGTCTATGGCAATTTTGCGGTAAAAAATCAGCGCATCCTGAACAGGGGAGAACAGGGCCATTTTAGGTTCAAACTCTTTTACAGAATCTGCAATCTCAGTTTCCTCTTCAATTCCTATATAAGGAGGATTGGAAATAATAACATCATACATTTCAGTTAATTCTGAATTCAGATAATCTGCATGAATAAAATTGATTTGCAGCTGATGATATTCGGCGTTTCTTTTGGCTGTTTCCAAAGCTTTTTCAGAGAAATCAACGGATGAGATTTCTGCTTCCGGGAAATGCTTTTTTAAGACCAGAGGAATGACGCCGCTTCCGGTTCCGATATCCAGAATTTTTAAATTTTGATGATGAAATCCTGAACCCCAGATGGTACGGATCGCCAATTCAAGCAGTTCCTCCGTTTCAGGACGGGGAATCAGTACATGTTCATTCACGAAAAACAGCATTCCATAAAATTCCGTTTCCCCAAGGATCTGCTGATAAGGTTTGCCGGTTTTTAATTCCGAAACAGCTTCAATAAGCTTTTGTTCATCATCAATGAGAAGGGGCTGATCGGATAATTTCCTCTGGTGGAACGAATTAAGACCTACGATTTTCTGTATAAAAACGGAGCATAAAAAAGTACTTTCCGACTCATTATACAATGCAGAAAGCTCTGATTTAAAATATTTTTTGAATTCTGATACTGTCATTTATCTTGTGAAAACCAGTTTTGTGTCTGTAGATTTTTCCTCATCGATCAGGTAGCCTTCATAGTTGAATGCTTTTACATCATTTAAGGTTTTGGCATTGGTTTCTGCACAGAACCTTACCACAAGACCTCTTGCATGCTTGGTGTAAACCACAATGGTTTTCAGTTTTCCGTCTTTTTGTTCATAGAAATCAAAATCAATCACCTTATGGTTCAGTTTTTTCCTGTCTATAACCTTTCCGTATTCGTTGCTGGCCAGGTGAAGGAGAATTTCGCCCTTTTTCATTTCGGAATTAAGCTGGTCCGTAATTTTTTTCCTCCAGAATTCGTACAGGTTTTTATATTGATCGAATTCAAAATGGCGTCCCATTTCCAGCCTGTAAAGCATTACCTTATCAGATGGTTTCAGCAGGCCGTACAATCCGGAAAGTATCCTGTGATTTTTCTGCAAATAATCAACGGCATCTTTATCCAGGGTTTTGGCATCCAATCCTCGGTAAACCTCTCCTGTAAAGGCAAATAAGGCAGGAGCAGATTCTTTGGCAGTAGGCTTGGCTTTCCATTTCTGGTTTCTTTCCCAGTTTTCGTCAGCAAGCTTGGAGGATATTTCCATGAGCTCGGAAAGATATTTCGGGGATTTATGTTTTAAATAAGATTGTATAAATGTGGCTTCTTCGATGAACTTCGGAGTGGTAGATCTTAAAAGGTCTGTTGAATTCTCAACGTTCATCAGTTTCGCTGGAGAAGTTATAATTTTCATAATGTTTAGAAGGCAGATAAATGTTTAATGTCAATAAAATTCATGATCATCATCGATACAAAATCATACATAAAATGGCAGATGATCAGGATTTTAATATTTGAATATTGTTTATAAAATAAAGCAAAAACAGTTCCGATAAAGAAAGGTACAAGTACTTGCCCGAACGTTCCGTAAGCGCTGTGCAGAATTCCGAATAGTACCGCCGAAATAAAAATACCACAATAGGAATTATTGTATATTTTTTCAATTCTTGGCTGGATATATCCCCGCATAAGAAGTTCTTCCACAACACCTGCAGTAAGGCAGATAAAAATGATCAGCAAATAATTGTTTTTAAAAGCAGAAGAGATCTGAACCATTTTGCTACTCATCCCTTCCTTAATCAAAAGCTTAATCATTATACCAATGACAAAAGTACCTATAAGGCAGGTAAAATATAAACGGGCAACTGACTTGGTATAAAAAAATGCAGAATATTTTTTTTCCTTCCATAGCAGAAAAGGATTCTTTTCTACAAAAAAATTGTAAAGAAAAACCAAAGCAAGAACTATCCAGAGAGCAACCCTGGTATAAAAAAAGCTGACCGGTGTAATTCCTTTTGTTCCTGTAATAAAATAAATAAGCGGAAATATATAAATCATCACCGCAGCCAGAAGCACAAAAGTTAAAAGAATTCCTGTAGCGTATTTTCCGTTCAAACTCATATCCCCAACGATCACTCTCAGCCGTTAATCTTCAACTAAATAATTCCTTTTCCCTGACGGATAATTTCCGGTTCTCCGGAAGTAAGGTCCACGATCGTGGAAGCCACATTATCTCCATATCCGGAATCGATGACAATATCCACCAGATGGTCATATTTTTCAGCGATCAGTTCAGGATCGGTAGAATATTCAATGATTTCGTCATCATCCTTGATAGAGGTTGACGCAATAGGATGTCCCAGTTTTTCTACAATAAGCTGCGGAATCGGATGGTCAGGAACACGGATACCAATGGTTTTATGATTTTTATAGGCCAGCGGAAGGTTCTTGTTAGCATCCAGAATAAAAGTAAACGGTCCTGGAAGATGGCTTTTCAGGAATCTGAATACGGAGGTATCAATAGGCCTCGTAAAATCCGAAAGGTGGCTTAAATCATTACAGATAATGGAAAACTGAGACTTTTCAAGCTTTACTTTTTTAAGCTGAGCCAGCTTCTCCATGGCTTTTATATCAAAAATATTACATCCCAGGGCATAAATCGTATCTGAAGGGTAGATAATAAGCCCGCCGTTTTGTAAGGTTTTAATTACCTCATTCACAAGATTTTCCTGAGGGTTGTCCGGATAAATTTTCAGTATTTTTGCCATAAAACAAAGATACAAATAATAAAATAGTTTTCATAAAAGTCCTTTATTTAAAAGAAAAATTAGGATTTTCAAAAAATAGCCGTATCTTTGCACTCACAATATCGCGGGATGGAGCAGTAGGTAGCTCGTCGGGCTCATAACCCGAAGGTCATCGGTTCGAGTCCGGTTCCCGCTACTAAGAAAGTGTTTTCGGTAAGCACTCTAAAAATACACCGCGGGATGGAGCAGTAGGTAGCTCGTCGGGCTCATAACCCGAAGGTCATCGGTTCGAGTCCGGTTCCCGCTACTAAGCAAAGTACTTTCGGTAAGTACTCTAAAAATATACCGCGGGATGGAGCAGTAGGTAGCTCGTCGGGCTCATAACCCGAAGGTCATCGGTTCGAGTCCGGTTCCCGCTACTAAGCAAAGTGCTTTCGGTAAGCACTCTAAAGATACACCGCGGGATGGAGCAGTAGGTAGCTCGTCGGGCTCATAACCCGAAGGTCATCGGTTCGAGTCCGGTTCCCGCTACTAAATTAAGAACCCTGTATAACAGAAAGTTATTCGGGGTTTTTGCTTTTAAGATGAATAGAGTAAATCCTATGATGACTTCAAAAGTGCTTGAATTAATAATTTATACGTTCGGCTAAAATAATATAACAAAAGGGAAGTATTTGAAGGATAAATTTGAAAATTGAATGATAATTTTAATAAAAATAGCTTCCCGGTAGGAAGCTATTGTCATTTGTTCTTTTAAATTTTAGCAATTAGCATAACCATCATTAACGGCGAAAGCTAATTCACGATTAAATGCCGGGCTTCCATCTGCATAATTTGACTGGAAGAAAACTGTAGAAGTATTTCCACATGCATTAGCGAATGATACTGAGTACCAAATAAAATAAGCTAATGCTTTTTGCTGATCCAAAGTTAGTTCTTTTACTTCAGCTTTAGTTTCCTCTTTAACTTCTTTATTTTCTTTTACTTCCATTTTATTGTTCGCAAAAGAAAATGTTGAAAGAGCCAAAGCTCCGATAAATAATAATTTTTTCATAGTTGAAATTTTTATATGTTATAAAATTGTTTTGATTTAGTCAAGAAAGACATTAATTTTTTTTAATCTTTCGGAAATACTTTTGGTTTTATCATTGCCACTTGAATCTAAAATTTTTAAATTACCATTATACATTGAAGGATTTTCTGCATAATTTTTACGCGCTTCAATAAATTGCATTTTTGATTTTGCATTCACTAAATTATCATATGTGATAGGTTCTATAATTTCTTCAGACTTTTTAATATCTGTAGCATAAATTTCAATGGTTCTGTTTTTGTTATAAACTTCCAGGACCAGACCAGATAAACCTTTAAAGCGGAAAGGTCCATCCGGAATAGCAATATCTTCTGTATACCAGGCAAAGAACTCATCTCCTGTATCTGTAATAGTTTTTGCAATACGACATTTATATCCTTTTATATCCTTTGTTTGTGAAAGGGTTTCCCATTTCAGCTTAGGCTCTTCAAAGCTGAAAATATATTTTCCTACTGGAAGGAAGGCAGTTTGTTTTCCTGCAACATTTAAAATGCTTGCAACTGATTTTGGATATCTCGGAACTATTCCCATACTAGTAGTGATTGAAGTAGCATTTGGTACTGTCACATCATTATTAAAAAATGCTTTTGCCTCTCTTGAAAAGTAAACTGATTGGTTATTATTTAACAATAGAACAGATTGAAAAATATTAGTTTTTTCCTTTGCTAAACTATCAGGAATGATTTTGGTTTCATAATTTATTTCCATCACGGCTTTTTCTTGTGCGGATATTATACTAAATAGGGTGATGAAAATACATACTAAGTTCTTTTTCATATTTAATTTATGTATCTCAATATTACAAAATGTTTTTTATTCCCAATTATGTGAACTCATAAATCTTAGAATTTTTTTATTATGTTAAAAAACAGTTTATTAAAGATTTGGTATTTATATCTTAATGCCTTTGTATTACAGAATTTCAATATAACTTTATAATTTATTTTTCCATTGTTTATATTTTCCCCTCATACAGTGTCCGCATGGGCGGTAATTATTTTCCAGCGCTTCTTCTTCAGATTTAAAAAAGACCCTGTTTTCTGGTTTCATTCTTTTACCGGAAGAACAACTAAGCAAACCGTAGATTTTTAATTTTGAATTTCCGCCGAAATTAATTTTCCCACTTCTGATTTTACTCCTTAAGACAGTGGCTGAAATTTCAATATGCCGTTTCATGGATCAGCTTACGGCGTCATGAAAAATAATTCCTAATGTACAGCGGTTGCCTTCTTTTACTTCACTGACGCCATGCTTCATATTTACCCTGTAATAGCCTTTAGCTCCCTTTTCAGGTTTGAAATGCGTTGTGAAAATCACGGCGTCCCCTTTTCCCGGATTTAAAACTACTGCTTTGGACTGTGCTCTGGGAACCTGCTGTGTAAGTACAAATTCCCCACCTGTAAAATCTTTTCCGGGTTCGTTCAGCATTAAAACAATCTGGATGGGAAAGTAAATATCTCCGTAGAGATCCTGGTGTAAAGTATTGAAACCTCCTTTTCCGTATTTTAAAATTAACACGGTTGCTTTATGCTGGCCTTTGCTGTGACACTGCTGAAGCAATGCTGAATGTTCCGGTGGAAAATCTATGTTGATGTTCAGAGCCTTAAACCACGTATTGGCAACAGGAACGAGATGAGGGTACATCTGTGTTCTTATAGTCTGGATCAGATCCGGAAGGGGATAGTTGAAATATTTATATTCACCCAACCCAAAACGATACCGGGCCATTACTACTGTTTTCCGGTATAGATCGGATGTATGGTATTCTGATTTTAATGCTTCACATTCATCATCTGATAACAGTTCAGGAATGATGGCATAGCCATTTTGATGTAAGCTTTCAGTGACTGTTGCCCAGTCTATGTTTTCAATTCTTCGGATAATATCATTCATAATTATTGTATAGAGTGATGCAAAGATCCAAAGTTAGCAGCGGTTATAAAATCCGAAACATGCTGTATTTTATTCAATGCTGTCTCCTCTATTGTCTCAAAAGTAGTATTACTTCTACAAAGCATGTTATTTAATTCTACATCCTTTTTTTAGCGGTACAGCTCCAAAATCTTACTTTTGTACAGCTTTTTAACCGGGAGACCGGTTTCAGAGTCTATTTATGTTTTTAAGATCTCCGCCTCATTTTCTACTTTTTCCCGAATGTTTTTATGATTAGTACATAACAGCCTTCCGGCGGAGATCTTTTTCTCAGGACTTAAATTTTTCATTAGGATATAATAATGATTAATGTTTGTATATATTCTAACTATAAAGAGAATGGCATCTGCGGTTCTCTTTTTTTTGTTTAAATCTGTAAAATAAAAAATCCTGCTTTAAAAAAGCAGGATTCATTATTGTTCAGGTTAATTTTATTGAGCTAACTGACTATAAGGAGCAAGTTTGTTATCATCAGACATCGTCTGTCCTAAAAATTCTTTTTTCTGGTCTCCTTTCATTCTTCCTGCAGCATCACTGGCGTTAAAATAAGCTTCGCTTAGTTTTGTAGCGATATCTGCCGGCTTGAAATCAAATTTCGTATCACCTTCCACACCAAGGTATCCGTTCTTTCTGGTAAGGTTTGAGATATAATTGTTGTAGTTGATGAATGTATTTCTTAAGTACTGTGTATGATATTCCATACATTTTTTAGCTTTTTTGGAAGAATTGTTCAGAATACAGTTCTTCATATTATTTCTGTACAGGAACCATTCAGATTCCAGGATACCATATTCTTTTCCTAAAGCCGTTTTTCCGTTGCTAAGGATATTATTGTCTCCTTCCTTTTCCGCAATAGTCTGAAGATGCTTGATCACCAATGGAACTGTGTTTTCAATCTTCGTTTTGGTTTCCTTTAAAACACTGAGATCTGCAGCCGGGGAATTCTTCTTTTTTTGAGCTGTAGTAACGTTAAAAATAAGCAGCAATAGTACAATCAATAAGTTATATCTTTTCATGAGAAATTTTTAAAGCACTAAAATAAATATATTTTCTCACTTTAAACAAATTCATTTTAATTTTATTTAATAAAATTTAACAAGTTTTAAGAATTTATAGCCTTTTATGATGTTTTCCTGCATATTAAACAGGCAATAAATAAGGTATATTAAAAATTTAACATATTTTAATAAAATTTATTTGTTTGATTTTCAAAGACTTATATTAATCTATTCTTTATCACTAAAAAAATAGTTGTTTCAATCCATTTTATTTCTACATTTGTATAACTAATTTATTAGTGATATTAATTATATCACATTAATGAAAATAAAGCAGGATATGAAAATTCAGAATTTAACAAAAGCAGAAGAACAGGTGATGCAGTATTTATGGAAACTCGAAAAAGGTTTCCTCAAAGATATTCTGGACCTCTTTCCGGAACCGAAGCCGCATACCAATACGGTTTCTACAATTTTAAAAGTCCTGAAAGACAAAGAATTTGTAGATTATCATGTATACGGCAGGCAGCATGAATATTTCCCGTTGGTGACCAAAGAACAGTATTCCGGGAAAACCATGAAAAGCCTTGTGAAAAATTATTTTAAAGGTTCTTACAAAAGTGCGGTTTCTTTCCTTGTGGAAAAAAATGAAATGACCGTAGAAGACCTGGAAATGCTATTAAATGAACTCAAAAAGAAAAACTAACTGATCATGGAAACTGTATTTTTATACTTGGGAAAAGTAATTGTGTGCTCCGGTGTAATGTTTTTATACTATCAGTTGTCTTTAAAAGACAAGACATTCCATCATTACAACAGATTTTACCTTCTGTTTGCCATGATAATATCATTGCTGCTGCCCCTGATCAGGGTAGACGATTTTACAATAGAAGTGAACAGTGATGTGTATATGCTTCTTGATAAGATACAGAATTTTAACACAGAAAAAAACCTAGACAATGGCCACATTTATTTTAGAATTATTTTTTCAGCTCTGGGACTGGTTTCTCTCTATTTTTTAGGGAAGTTGATTTTCGGGATTCTTAAGATCCGGAGACTTAAAAAACAGTTTCAGAAAGAAAGCTTTGACGGGATCAATTTTTACCGTACAAACCTGAATGAAGCTCCTTTTTCATACTTTAAAAACCTCTTCTGGAAAAACACCATTATGCTGAATTCCGATGTGGGAGAGCAGATTTTAAAACATGAAATGGTTCATATTGAGCAGAAACACTCTTTCGATAAAATCTTTATTGAAATTATTACCTCTGTGTTCTGGTTCAATCCGTTTTTTCATATCATCAAAAAAGAGATCAGTCTGATCCACGAATACCTGGCTGATAAAAAGGCCGTAAAACAATCGGATACCAAAGCATTTGCGCAGATGCTTTTAGCAAGCCACTTTTCCGGAACACAGTTGCCTGCTGCCAGTCCGTTTCTAAATTCAAATCTAAAAAAACGACTTAAAATGTTACAAAAACCAAAAACCAAATTCGGATATGCGCGAAGAATTTTTGCCTTACCGGTTTTATTTTCAGTAGCTTTTGCCTATATGGTAAATGCCAAGAACAAAGAAATCAAAGAAACCAACCTTTCTATAAAAAATGTAGTTTCAGAAATCAAAAAGGATACGATAAGACCTGAAAAAGCTACAGGATTGGAAACCGTATCACCGGCTGACCATACAAAACTGGCCGAGATTGAAAAAAAGTTAAAAGAAAAAGAGAAAGAACTGGAAGGTCTGGAACCTGAAAGCGATGCCTTCGATAAGAAGATTGAAGAAATAAGCAACCTGGCATCAGAAATAGGAGAGATGTCTGCCGATGTTGAAGTGGATAAATATTTCAATTCTGCTGAATGGAAAAATCAGATGAAGGAACTTGAAAATATGGATCCTCTTGATAAAAAAGAGCTTCGTAAAATAGAAAAAGAGGCAAAAAGGGCGGCAAGAAAGGCTTCGAAAATAAGCAAACTGCCGACTCCACCTGCACCGCCAAAAGAACCGAGAGTGGTTTATTTTAAAAATAACAATACGATCAGTTATAAAGATCTGAGTCCTAAAGAAAAAGAAGAAGTACGTAAAGCGATGGCGGAAGCAAGCAAAGCTATGAAAGTGGCAGCAAAAGCCAGGATAGAAGGAGAGAAAGCCCGCATCGAAGGGATGAAAGCCGGTGAAATAGGAAGAATAGCCGGAGAGAGAGCAAGAATAGCTGGGGAAAGAGCAAGAATTGAGGGTGAAAAGGCAAGAATTGATGGAGAAAAAGCCAGGAAAATAGGTGAAAAAGCAAGATTAGAAGCATTAAAAGGAATGTCTGAGGGTGCAAGAGGAAATGTATACTTTTTTAAAAGCTCAAGTACTGACAAAGCTTTTCCAACAAGCAGAACCATGGAGCTTCAGGCGGATTATATTAAGAAAGATGCGGCAGGAAATATCGCTATGAACGGTGTGAAAAAATTTAAAATAAATAATGGCTGGGATGATATAAAAGTTTTTGTTGACGGAAAAGAAGTCAGTAAAACTGAATTTGAAGCAATAGAGCCTGAGAAAATTGCCAGTGTCACAGTTAATAAAGAAAATACGGACGGTGTTAAAAGAGGAGAAATAAGAGTTCAGACAAAGAAATAAGTACCACAAAAGCTTTGTTAATTGTATATTAGCAAAGCTTTTTTTATAAATAAATTCAAATTATGAAAACAAAAATTTTATTTTTCTTACTTCTGGGAATGCTTGCCGGAGCCCAGACCAACAGATTCTTTTATGAATATAAGTTTATTCCCGATTCGAACAATAAGGAAGATGTAAAAAAGGAAATGATGCTCCTGGACATTAATAAAGCCGGATCTTCTTATTACAGTCATGACAAATTTGTTGCAGATTCTACTTCAAGGGCAGATTTACAGAAGCAGATAAATTCAGGGAGCGGAAACATCAGCATCAACAGGAGAGAAAGACCGGGACAGGTTTCGTATAAAGTAACCAAAAGCTATCCTGAATTCAAAACTTACCTTTTTACCAATATCAGTACAGATAAATACAAAATTTCGGAAGATAAAAAACCGGAGTGGAAAATTCTTCCGGATAAACAGAAAATAGGCGAGTACAATGCCCAGAAAGCTGTGACAAGCTATGGCGGAAGAGAATGGACCGCTTGGTTTTCATCAGATATCCCTTTTCAGGACGGACCTTATAAATTCTATGGTCTTCCGGGGCTGATCGTAAAATTAGAAGATTCTACAGGTTCGCACATTATGACTTTGGTAGGTAATAAGACGATATCAACTCCTGCAGAAGAAAAAGATGCACAGCTTCCGGATAATGTAAGAATCCTGGGAATGGGAACCAAAGAACTGGAAATTACCAAAGACCAGTACAAGAAAGTCTGGAAAGCTTATGTGAATGATCCCACCAAAAATATGAGAGAAATGATGATGAAAAGCGGTGGCGATTCCAATACAAAAATGGTATTTAAGATGAAGACCCAGGACGGGAAAGAACTGTCAGATCCCAATCAGGTATTCAAAGAAATGGAAAAAAGAACCAAAGAATCACTTCAAAAAAATAACAACCCGATCGAACCGGATTTAACGAAGTAAATTCTATGATTTTAAGATACGGCAGGATGGTTATTAATGACCATCCTTTCTTTTTGCCGATTATCGTAAATTTAAACCCTAAACCCTAAACCTTAAACCCAGAGCCCATGACAGAAAAGGAAAAATGCGAGGCCGGACTTTTATACAACGCAAATTATGACGAACAGCTGATCAGCGAACGGATCGCATGCAAAGATCTGTGTCTGGAATATAATGCCTTAAAAAATTCTGACACCCAAAACAGAACCGTATTGATCAAAAGAATTCTTGGAAGTACAAAAGATAATATCTGCATAGAACCTTCTTTTTGGTGCGATTACGGATATAATATTGAAACCGGTGAGAATTTCTATGCCAACCATAACCTGACTATTTTAGACTGTGCAAAAGTAACTTTCGGAGACAATGTCTTTATTGGTCCCAACTGCAGTTTTTATACTGCAGGACATCCGTTGGACGTCAAACAGAGAAACGAAGGCCTTGAATATGCCCATCCGATTACGGTTGGTAATAATGTATGGCTGGGAGGGAATGTAGTGGTTCTGCCCGGAGTTACCATTGGAAATAATACGGTAATTGGTGCCGGAAGTGTAGTCACCAAAAATATTCCGGACAATGTTGTTGCCGTTGGAAATCCGTGCAGGGTGATTAAAAATATAGATGAAAAATAATTCAGACCAGATTTTTAAATAAAGTAAAATCCCGGAACTTCTGTTCCGGGATTTTATATGTTCAGTTGTAGCAAGTTACTATGCTAATTTCTGGGAATCTGCAATAAACTGAGCCAATCCGCTGTCTGTTAACGGGTGCTTCAGTAAGCTCAAGATCGGAGGAAGCGGAGATGTAATGACATCTGCACCAATCTTCGCACAGTCGATGATGTGCATAGAATGACGGATAGATGCTGCTAAGATCTCAGTTTCATACATATAGTTATCAAAAATTAATCTGATCTCCTGGATAAGACCTAAACCGTCTGTAGAAATATCATCCAGTCTTCCAAGGAAAGGAGAAACATAAGTAGCACCTGCTTTAGCTGCTAAAAGCGCCTGTCCCGGAGAGAAAATAAGGGTACAGTTCGTTTTGATCCCTTTATCGGAGAAATATTTTAATGCTTTGATTCCGTCTTTGATCATTGGGATCTTTACGACGATATTCGGATGGATTGCTGCCAGTTCGTCCCCTTCTTTGATCATTTCCTCATAAGTAGTGGAAAGTACTTCAGCAGAAATATCCCCGTCTACAAGTTCACAGATCGTTTTATAATGGTTTTTGATCGCCTCATTCCCCTGAATTCCTTCTTTTGCCATTAAGGAAGGATTGGTGGTTACTCCATCCAGAATTCCAAGGTCTCTTGCTTCTTTGATTTGCTCTAAATTGGCTGTGTCAATAAAAAATTTCATTTCGTTCGATAGATTTATTCCTGCAAAGATAATGATTCCCTTTGTGAGTGGAAAATTTTAATTTTGTTAGAAGTTAGAAGTTAGAAGTTAGAAGTTAGAAGTAAAGTAGCTTGTAATTTATTATCAGTTTCAACTCTCAAAAACTAACACTCTCAAACACTCAAACTCAACATTTCCCATAAAACCCTACATTTGTTAAACATGAAAAGCAACAGTTTTACAGCCACACTGGAAATTATCGGGATCAATCCTTTTGTTTTCGTTCCTGAAGATATCTTAACTGAAATTTTCAAGGCAGCAGGAAAAGATAAAAGCCCTGTTCCCGTAAAAGGAACCGTCAACGGAAAAGAATATACGCAAAATCTAATGAAATATTTGGGCGAATGGAGACTCTACGTTAATCTTCTAATGTTGAAAAATTCACCTAAACGAATTGGGGAGACTCTGGAAATTTCAATAGAATATGATGATTCGGACAGAAGTATTTTCATCCATCCAAAGCTGGATGCAGCCATTAAGGAAAGCCCTGTAGCGGTCCGTAATTTTGAAAATCTGACGCCATCCAGAAAACATGAGCTGATCCGGTATATCAACAATCTGAAAACGGATGCCAGCATTGAAAGGAATATCGAAAAGATCATCCGGCATCTTCACGGGGAAACCGATTTTTTCGGAAAAAGAATTGAATAGAATAAGAAAAATCTACTGTTTTAAACCATTAAGGAAAATTAAAAAATTAAGATAATTAAGTTGAATCATTCTGATGATTAGGATGATGTTAGTTTTCTTAATACTCTTAATCACTTACTGAATCTTAATGGTTCAAAGCAGTTTAAAATATTTAAGCATAAAAAATCCGGAAATTTTTTCCGGATTTTGTTTTTAACTATGAATTTAAAGTTTTGCTAAGCTTTAAAGCATCCTGATTCGTAGGATCATATTCTAAAGATTTAGCAATATGTGTTTTTGCTTTAGCAGGATCACTTTTCTGTTCTGCAAAGGCAAGATAAAAATAGGCGTATGCCAGATTCTTCTTATTTTGTTCTACTTCTTCAGGCTTTACAGTCGCAATGTACTTTTCATAAGCCAGTTTTGCATTGGCATCATCTTTAGCTGACTGATAAGCATAAGCCTGGCTGTAGTAAGACGGTGCCCAGTCCGGTAATAAAACAGATATTTTTTTCCATGTGTCAACTGCATTGGTCCAATCTGATGCGTCCTGATAAGCGCCGGCAAGTTTTGCCAGTGCATCCGTATCTTTTGGATTGGCTTCAATCTGTTTTTTCAGACCTTCGATGGTTGAATTGCTTCCTGCCTGAGCAGTAGCGGTTGTAGTAGTATTAGTTGTAGTGTTGGTAGCAGTGTCAACTTTGGTCGTTTGCGCATTTACCAAACTTGCTGTTCCTGCAAATAGTAATCCTAAAAATAGGTTTTTGATATTAATTTTAGCCATTTTCATAATCTTAACATTTTAAAATTCTATAGTTTGAAATTCAATAATAATTCCATAAAAGCTAAAATTTTAGAAGCTTTAAGTTTTTTTAGAAGATATTAACGGCTATACTATTTTTTTTAGCTTAATTTTTGATTCGTTAGCGATTGAGTTTATCTTTGTCATTCAACTTTTTTAATAATTAATATAATTTAAGGCATGAATATCATATTAGCATCAACGTCTACTGTTTTCGGAGGAGAATATCTGGAATACCTAAGAGAAGAAATAATAAAGCTTTATCATGGAATTGAAGAAATCATTTTCGTTCCTTTTGCCAGGCCCGGCGGAATGTCACATGATGAATACACGGCGAAAGCACGCTCTTTCTTTGAAACTGTTCATATTAAAGTAAAAGGTCTGCATGAGTTTGAAAATAAAACAGAAGCCCTGAACAACGCTAAGGGGTATTTTACAGGAGGAGGAAACACCTTCTTACTGGTAAAAACTTTGCATGAAGAAGGACTGATGTCTGTTCTGAAGAAAAACGTCGAGTCCGGGAAAGCTTATCTCGGCTGCAGTGCCGGAAGCAATATCGGGGGGCAGAATATGAAAACCACGAACGATATGCCTATTGTTTATCCGCCAAGCTTTGACTGTATGGGACTTGTTCCTTTCAACCTCAATCCGCATTACCTTGATCCGAATCCTGAACTGAAGCACAACGGGGAAACAAGAGAAATGAGAATCAAAGAATTCCTGACCCAAAATGATCTGAAAGTCATCGGTCTCCGTGAAGGAAACTGGATCAGAAGAACAGGAGACAGGATCACAGTAGAAGGAACCGAGCTCACAAGAATTTTTGAAAAAGGTAAAGAACCTTACGAGATAGAGGCGGGAACTCTCCTTTAAACCCCAAAAACAAGCTCTTATTTTTATTATATTTGATCAGAAATTGATAACTGATTAATTAAAACAGTATTGGAATGTCATGCTGAGCGAAGTCGAAGCATTGGAATTTAAATTTAGATTATAACAGCCTTACCATGAAAAAAACACTTGCAGTTTTTGTACTGTCGGTTCAGGTAATATCTGCCCAGAATATCGCCCAGAAACTGGATAAAGCGACTAAAGACCTTATGGACTCTTCAGGAGCGGTTTCATCAGGCTTATCATTTTACGTTACCGATGATAACGGAACATTTATATATGAATATGAGGGCAATAAAGGGCTGTCAACAGCTTCCACACAGAAAATTTTCACTGCCGGTGCAGCTCTTGAAACCTTAGGTAAAAATTATACGTATAAAACAACAGCGGGATATTCAGGAACCTTATCTGCGGGAATTCTGAACGGGGATTTTGTCATCAGTTCTAATGGTGACCCAACTTTGGGAAGCTGGCGGTACGATGCCTACAAGCCTGAAAACTTTAAAAATAAACTGATTGAAGCTCTTAAAAAAGCAGGAATTACAAAAATTTCCGGCAACCTGGTCATTGATGACTCTTATTTTGACCATCAGACGATTCCCGGCGGATGGCCTTGGGATGATCTAGGTAACTATTATGGAGCAGGGGTCTGGGGAATCAACTGGAGAGAAAACCAATTCGATATCAATATTGCCGGCACAGAGTTTAAAGGATTTTCATACCCACTCGAAAATGTAAAATGGCTGAATGACCTGAAAGCAGGAGGCAACTCGGATCAGAGCCTTATTTTCACCGCACCGCATTCTGATGTAGCGTTAATCAATGGGACATTGCCAGCGGGAAAAACAGTTACCGTTTCCGGGTCTGTTCCCAACCCACCATTGCAGCTGGCCACAGAGGTAAAACAATGGTTTAAAGACTCAGGAATTGAAGTTTCCGGAAATGTAATGACCGCATCACAGCTTGAAATGGAAGGAAAGCAGGTTCCCGGAGCGGTTAAAAACACTATTCTTACTTACCAGTCCCCAACTTTGGATAAAATTGTATACTGGTTTTTACGGAAAAGTGTCAATATGTATGGGGAAACTTTAATTAAAACTCTGGGAAAAGAAAAGAAAGGGAATTCCAGCTTCAAAAGCGGAGTTGCTTATCTGAAAGAATTCTGGAAATCCAAAGGAATCAACCCGAATATGATCAATTTTGCTGATGGAAGCGGACTTTCACCACAGAATTATGTAGCCGCCAAAGCTGAAGTCCAGGCTTTATTGTATGCCAGAAAACAGCCGTGGTTCGATGCCTATTATGATGGTTTTCCGACCCAGGATAACGGAATGAAGATGAAAAGCGGGACTATGAGGGATACCAAATCCTTTGCAGGGTATCATACCGCGAAAGACGGTAAAAAATATGTATTTTCAATCATTATCAATAATTATCAGGGCAGCGGAGGCGCTGAGCTGCAGAAAATTCTGAATGTTTTAAAATAAAAGAACTTTGAGGAAATCCATACTTACCAGGTTAAATAACTGGATCATATTTTTACTGATGACTGTGGTGGTTGTCACTATTGTGGTTGCTTCAACGATTCTTATCAATTTTCTCAGAAAAGAGGAAATCAAACGGGTAGATATCCTGGTAAGTGCCCTGAAATTTCAGCAGGAAGTGACCCCAAGTCTGGAAGTTCAGGAACTGATCCTTAAAATATACAGTTCCAACAATACGATTCCGATGATTGTGCTGGACAAGGACGATAAGCCTATGGTTCATAAGAACATTCCTCAGGAAATAGAAAATGATCCTGTGCAGATCACCCTTCTGGCCAAAAAAATGGCAAAAAGTTATCCTCCCATTGAAATTAAAATTCCGGAGGGAAACAACCAGTTTGTTTATTACGATAACTCACGGTTGTTGAACGATTTGAGGTATTCCCCTTTTATACTCGGCTTTTTTATCCTTTGCTATTTCCTGTTTTCATTCTGGTTTTTAAGGACCATCAAAAAAACGGATGAAGGCTATCTCTGGGCAGGACTTGCTAAGGAAACAGCTCACCAGATCGGAACTCCTTTATCCTCGATGATAGGCTGGATGGAGATTATGAAGCTGGATAATCCGGAGTCCGAAGGGGTACACGAAATAGAAAAAGACATTGAAAGACTGAGGACCATCTCCGAACGTTTTTCTAAAATAGGATCCGTTCCTGAACTAAATGACATGAATTTCAATGAAACGATTGTAGAGAATTATAATTACCTCAAAACAAGGATTTCAAAAAAGATCAACTTCAGTCTGCACCTTCCGATCTATACGATTTTGGTTCCTCACAATAAGATTCTGATGAGCTGGGTTATTGAAAATCTTGTGAAAAATGCCGTAGATGCCATGAAAGGGGAAGGTACATTGGACATGTATGTTTTTGAAAGGAATAAAAATATCCTCATCGAGGTAAAAGATTCCGGAAGCGGAATGACCAAGCAGCAGGCAAGAAATGCCTTTAAACCTGGATATTCGACCAAAAAAAGAGGTTGGGGACTTGGACTTTCACTGGCGAGAAGGGTTATTCATGAATACCATAACGGAGACATTAAAATTTCCCAGACTGAAGTAGGAAAGGGAAGCACCTTCAGAATCACTATTAAAAAAGCGTAATCATAAATTTGTTATTTTGATGATTTCATAGTCATAAATTTTTCTATAATAAAATACAGTAATTGCCCGATTAATGTAGTATTAAAATAAGTTAAATCCTCCTGATGTGAACCGGTTTAAACGAAATAATAAATAAATTTACACTTCTTCCAGGAACAATTCATATCAATTGTTCTATTCCAGAATTTATATTTCGATAATCAACTTAAATACTTTAAAAAATATGAGGAAAAATGTTAGGATTTTTACGGTGTTGTCTCTGTTCTTAATTAATTTTTTTAATGCGCAGGTCCGTGACTTTGTAATCGAACAGCCTTTTGGTAAACAACTCTATCTGTATAAGACTTTCGGAGTTTTTGGAGGCAAAGAATATTCAACCAATGCGCTTTATCTGGTTACTAAAAAAGGAGTGGTCCTGTTTGATGTTCCATGGCAGAAGACCCAGTATCAAAGTCTTATGGATACCATAAAGAAACGTCATAACTTACCGGTGATTGCTGTGTTTGCAACGCATTCACATGCTGACAGGGCCGGAGACCTGAGTTTTTACAATAAAAAAGGAATTCCAACCTATGCAACGGTCAAAACCAATGAATTTCTGAAGAAAGAAGGAAAAGCAACTTCCAGCAAATTAACGAAGGTGGGAAAGAAATATAAAATAGGGGGTGAAGAATTTGTGGTGGATTTTTTGGGTGAAGGGCATACAGCAGATAATGTAGTGGTCTGGTTTCCAAAATATAACGTTCTGGACGGCGGCTGCTTAGTAAAAAGCAGTGTAGCAGTGGATCTCGGATATACAGGAGAAGCTAATGTAGAACAATGGCCGGCTACCATGAGAAAACTGCAGGCCAAATATCCTTCCACGGCAAAGGTAATCCCGGGACATGACGAATGGAAAGGCAACGACCATGTAAAACATACACTGGAGCTTTTAGATCAACAAAAACAACAGTAAATAGGAATAAAAAAAAGCGGGAAATAAATTTCCCGCTTTTCTATTAACTGTTCATTTTAAATCATTACTTTTTCCCGGTTAACCACTGGTTTTGCAGTTTCTGTTCTTCCGGAGTCGGATTGGCCTTGTAATTTAAGGTTTCTATGGTCATTTTATCCAGAATAGCTTTTCCTTTAAGGTTAATTTTGTCCATTTTATCCCCGTTTTTTCTAAGGATCGTCACGGTAACATTCTGGCCTTCCTTAATTGATTTTGCATAGCCGATGAAATCCTGCACATGCTGAATGTCAACCGTTTTGCCATCCAGAGCGAGAATTTCGTCAGTGATTTTAAATCCTACACTTTTCGCAAAAGGAGATAACGCGGAGCTTTCATCAAATACAAATGTTTTATTCTTTTCATTATAACCTGTCTGGTTCGGATCTTTGATGAACCAGAAAAGAGGAGGGGTATCCTGCTTTTTCGCTTCTACACCTACCATATTCAGGTATTGAATGTAAGGAGTCGGCTGGTTTCCTGCAATATATTTGTTATAGAAATCCTTTACCTGAGGATAGCCGGTTACCGTTACCAATTCATCGATCAGCTTATCATCCTTGAAAGGTTTGTTTTCACCAAATCTCTGGGACAGCTTTCTGATCATATCGCGGTAGCCCATTTCCCCGTTAGACAGTTTTCTCAGTTCAATATCCAGGCACATCGCCAGCAATGCTCCTTTTTCATATACGTTTCTGTACTGATCTTTATATTCGTCCTTCAGAACGTTTTTACTCATCACCGTGAACGGCATGGTATCATCATAATTCTTTGAATTGGTAATCTTTTCATTGATTCTGTGAAGGAATTCATTCTTATCAATCAAACCTTCCTGGATCTGGAAAAGATTGGCAAAATATTCTGTTCCGCCTTCGTACATCCATAGGTGCTGGGACATTTTAGGATCTGCATAATCAAAATAATGGATCTCTTCAGAATGGGTTTTCAAAGGATTCACGGTATGGAAGAACTCGTGCGAAACCACATCTGTAATGGTTTTATCAATTGCATCCTTAGGCATCATTTCAGGAAGTACTACACTTGTAGATTCATGGTGCTCCAATGCTCCGAAACCTTTGATCTGCGGTCCGTCACCTCCTGAAAGGTACAGCATGATCGCATATTTTTTATTGGTATTCATGTCGCCCAGGAATTTCTTCTGAGCCAGTACCATTTTTTCAAGATTATCTTTAAAGTCTGCTGCCTTGTACTTTCCGGTAGGAGAATATACGCCCAGTACCAGATCCATTCCTCCTGCATTGAAGGTAATATAATCCGGTTTGGTATACATCAGCGGAGAATCGGTTACTTTTGCATAATTAGCCAGCGTAAACGTATCGGTATCCTCGGATTTATCCTGATCTACCAGAGCCGTGGTTCCATAGAAACCTGCCGGTTTCTGAACGATCAGCTGGTAAGGAACATCCTGCATATTGTCAATATAACCGATAAAGCCGTGGGTATTGATCATGTAGATTTTTCCTTCTTCAATATCAGTCCCGGACGGGGAAAATACAGCTTTATGTTTTTCATTCACCATTTCATCATCAAAGCTATCGTTAACCAGATAGGTTATTTTGCTTAATGCCTGGGCATTTTTTAGTGAATAAGTATTGTCATTAACTTTTGTATAGGTTAATTCTCTTCCTTTGTTATCATAAAATTTGATCCCTTCCACAAATCGGCCGTAATCATCTACAGAGTATGTACCCGGAACGGTTTTAGGAAAATGAAATTTGACATCTCCGGATTTCATTTTCGGAAACTCTATCGTAACGGCTACCTTGTCATCTTTTACATTCACAAGATCAATCGTAGTTTTTATAGATTGGGCATTGGCCAGGAAAGCGGCGAAAAGACCCAGACTGACTGCTGTTTTTCTCATTAAGTTTAAATTTTTATAGTTAAATAGTAGTTTTTTTGACCATTTTGTTACGAAATACAGTATTAAACTTTTCTTAAAATTTTTGAACCATTAAGAAGAATTAAGTTGTTAAGAATATTAAGAATCTTTTCAATGACTTTAATAAATCAGACTGATTAACCTTAACTATTTCCAATCCCTAATTCTCCTTAATGATTTAGTAAAAATAAAAAAAGGCAAACCCGCATAACGATTTTGCCTTTCCGCAAATTTGCCCTTTTGCATTTTCGCCATTTCTGTATTATTGCACCTGATTATAATTGATATAATAGTTCTTGTTAAATTCTACCGGGGCATTCTTTTTAAGTTTAATGGTCTGCCAGTTTTCGGTAGGATTGATGGTCTGCTTTCCATTAATGGTCTGGTTTCCATTGATGATAAGAGGAAGCTTAAACCCTTTAACCACATCTGTATACCGGAATTTCAAAGAGTCTCCGTTTTGCGAATACTCCAGATTAGGAATTTTTACGGTTCTTAAATATTGATTGAAGATGCTTGAAAGATCAATTCCTGATTTCGAAGACATATAATCCTCAACCTGCTGCGTGGTTACGGTCTGATGATAGAAGTCTTTGCCCAGACCTCTCAAGATCTGCCTGAATTTTTCATCATTATTAATTACCTGGCGTATCGTGTGAAGCATATTGGCTCCTTTCGGGTACATATCGCCGCTTCCTTCATTTCTTACCCCATATTTTCCAATGATGGGAACATCATTTTCAATCATATTCCGTACCCCTATGGCATAGATATCTGCTGACTTTTTATCCATATATTTTTCAACAAAAAGAACCTCGGAATACATGGTAAAACTCTCATGGATCCACATATCTGCCTGGTCTTTTGCAGTCACATTGTTGGCAAACCATTCATGGCCGCTTTCGTGGATAATGATGTAGTCCCAGTTAAGGCCCACACCTGTTCCGGAAAGATCTTTACCAAGATAACCGTTCTGGTAGTTATTTCCGTAGGCTACATTGCTCTGGTGCTCCATTCCAAGGTAAGGCGTATCAACCAGCTTGTAAGAATCTTCATAAAAAGGATAGGGTCCGAACCAGTATTCAAAGGCGGAAAGCATTGGTTTTACCTGCTGAAACTGTTTTTTTGCCTTTTCCAGGTTGTAGTCCAGTACCCAGTAATCCAGATCCAGTTTTCCTTTCTCACCGGCAAAGGTATCTTTAAAATTCACATATTTACCAATATTCGGGATGATGGAGTACGCATTGATTGGGTTTTTCACTTCCCATGTATAAGCTGTTTTTCCACCTTCTGCTTTCTTGTCGATTAGTCTTCCGTTTCCTACCCCTACAAGGTCATTGGGGGTAATGATTTTCATAATGATTCCGTTGTCCGGCTCATCGCTCCATATATCCTTGGTCGGAAGCCAGATGGATGCACCGATTCCTTCATCGGCAACACTCATCCACGGATTCCCTTTTTCATCTTTGGCGAATACCCAGCCTCCATCCCACGGAGCTCTTTTAGCAATCAGAGGATTACCGGAATAGGTAACATCAATGGTGTATTTTTCTCCTTTTTTAAATTTCTTTTTTGCAGTGACGAAAATGAAATCACCATCCTGCTTATAATTGGCAACCGGGAAATCAGCTTCCACTTTATCTGCCTTCATAGGTTTCTGCAAATCGATCTGGAACACAGGATCAGTTACATCTTTCGTGATCTCAAAGCTGATCTTATTATATCCTTTAATGCTTTTCTGTGCAAAGTCCGGCTCTACGGAAAGGTCATATTTTTTGACGTCCCAGAAATTCCTGAATTGGGTATCAGAACCTTTCAGCGTATCTTCTTTGGTGAAAACTTTATCTTTTTCAAAGAACTGCCCGAAAACTAGTCCCGAAGCAAATAAAAGTGTATAGGTCAGCTTTTTCATTTAAAACTAAATTAAATTCTATCAAAAATAGAAAATTAATGCCATAATCAGAGTACAATTGAAAAAATCTAGAAGGAAACATAAAAAAAGCCCGGCTTTAGCCGGGCTGTGATATGTAAAAGTTTAAATTTTGAAAGCGTTAGGATGGTATTACTTCTGTACTACTGGAAGGTTTGCTGCATTTTTCTGTACTTTTTTGTAAGTAATATTACACATGATGATACTGAATTCATACAGGATAAGCAGCGGGAAGGCCGCCATAAGCATACTTAAAACATCGGCAGGAGTTATGATCGCAGCCACAACCATAATCAGAACAATAGCATGACGACGGTAAGTCTTCATAAACATAGGCGTTAAAATTCCTATGCTGGTAAGGAAATAGATAAGAATCGGAAACAGGAATATAACTCCCATCCCTAAAATGACCTGTAAAAACAGAGTCGTATAATCGCTAAGATCATAAAGCGGAATAATAATATCCGAGATCTTAAAAATAACCCCGAAATTCACGGCAAATGGAAGGATCAGGAAATAACCGCATAAAACTCCTGTCATAAACAGAATCCACACTGCATTGATAATAAAGATGGAATTTTTTCTTTCGTTAGGATGAAGAGCCGGACCTATAAACCTCCACAACTCCCAAACAATATAAGGAAAAGCCCCCACCAGACCTCCGAAAACAGAAACAGCCATCATGACGTTGAACTGCTGGTAAAGCCGCTGTACACGAACCGGAAAATCTTTCGGAAGGTGAATACTGTCTTCTCCTAAAAGCATTCTCGAAAAATGGTTAACCACCCTGAAAGTCGGAAAATCATTTCTGGTAGGCCCAAAGAAAATATGGTCCATGATCCAGTTGATATTGAATCCCACAGCGATGGCAACAATTATAATAGCAATAATCGAGCGTACGAGGTGACCTCTTAATTCTCCAATATGCCCAAGAAAGGACATTTCTTTTTTTTCGTCCATACTAAGTCTCTCTAAAATAGCAAACCCGTCAGAGGGAAGCCGTTTAAGTCTGCGAAATTATGAAATAATAATCAGTATTTAGAATTATTGAACGTGATTTTATTTAAGTATAAAGTAAATATTCCTATTTTATTTTCAGAAAAACAGACAGTACTTTAAAAATACTGTCTGTTGATTTATTTTAATAAAAGTAATTTATTCACATCATATTAATTGATCCCTTCATCAAGTAAAGTATGCAGGTCAATGATCCCGTAATAGCTTCCGTTTTCAGTGACGATCAGCTGGCCGATATTATTTTCTTTCAAAATTTTCATAGCCTCTTTTGCCAAAGTATCCCTTTCGATCGTTTTAGGATTGGCAGACATGATGTCTTTTGCCAGGATTTTACTGATATCATCGCCTTTCATCAGCATTCTCCTCAAGTCTCCATCGGTGATTACTCCAATAATTTTTTCACCATTGGTCACCACCGTGATTCCGTGGCTGGATGCACTGATTGAAATGATAACGTCTCTTACCGGTGCATTTTCTTCAACCTGGGGTTTCTGAGGAGATAAAAATTGGTCTACTTTTGAAACAAGATTTTTCCCAAGGCTTCCTCCCGGATGGAATTTAGCAAAATCATTCTCCCTGAAGTTATTAAGCTCCATTAACGCTACAGCCATCGCGTCTCCTAAAGCCATCTGAATCGTGGTAGAGCTTGTCGGGGCCAGCTTGTTCGGGCACGCTTCCACATCTACATGAGTGTTCAGGACAATTTCGGAGAATTCGGCAAGCTTGCTGTTTTTATTTCCCGTCATCCCGATCAGGGCAGAAGAATAATCTTTTAAATAGGGAACCAGGTTAGCGATTTCCGGTGAGTTCCCGGAATTCGAGATGCACAGAACCACATCCTGCTTCTGGATTACACCTAGATCTCCGTGAATTGCTTCGGAAGCATGCAGAAACTGTGACGGCGTCCCTGTAGAATTTAATGTGGCAACAATTTTATTGCCAACATGGGCAGATTTACCGATTCCCACAACTATTAATTTTCCTTTTGCCGAATGGATAATCTCCACTGCCCGGGCAAAATCTTCATTGATCCTGTTCTTTAATTTTTCAAGTTCTGAAATTTCTATTTCCAAAGTGCTTTTGGCAATTGAAATAAGGTCGGTTCTTTCCATTTTATAATTTTAGAGCATACAAAAAATCCATTAAAAAACGTTATATTTAAAAAAGAATATTTAATATAAGTTTTATTTTTTATAAATTCGTTCGCTTTTATTTTAAGCAGAATTTTTATAACTTTGGGTTGGATGCAAATTTAGCAATAGAAAATTAGATGAACGCAAAAAAAGCCAATTTATCAGGCGAGTTGAAAAAGTATTTCGGGTTTTCTACATTTAAAGGCCAGCAGGAACAAATTATAGAAAACCTACTCGGTGGGAAGGATATATTTGTCTTAATGCCTACAGGAGGTGGTAAATCTTTATGTTATCAGCTTCCGGCACTTATTTCAGAAGGTACGGCAATAGTAGTTTCGCCCTTAATCGCGTTAATGAAGAATCAGGTAGATGCAGTGAACGGCCTTTCGTCTGATGACGGGGTAGCGCACGTTTTAAATTCATCATTAAATAAGACACAGACAAAACAGGTTTTTGACGATATCAAAGGCGGGAAAACCAAGCTTTTGTATGTAGCACCGGAATCATTGATCAAAGATGATTATCTGGATTTCCTTAAAGAAGTTAAAATTTCTTTCGTAGCCATTGACGAAGCCCACTGTATTTCAGAATGGGGGCATGATTTCAGGCCGGAATACAGGAACCTGAAGGCCATTATTGATAAGATTGCCGAAGTTCCGGTAATTGCTTTGACAGCTACTGCTACCCCTAAGGTTCAGGATGACATCCAGAAAACTTTAGGAATGAGCGATGCGTTGGTTTTCAAAGAAAGTTTTAACCGCCCGAATCTATATTATGAAGTACGTCCAAAAGTCAATGTAGATAAGGAAATCGTAAGATTTATCAATCAGCATAAAGGAAAATCGGGAATTGTTTACTGTTTGAGCAGAAGAAAAGTGGAAGAATTTGCCCAGCTTTTACAGGTAAACGGTATTAATGCGCTTCCGTACCATGCAGGTCTTGACCAGAAAATAAGAGTCGCCAATCAGGATAAATTCCTTATGGAAGAGGTTGATGTGATCGTAGCCACCATTGCATTTGGAATGGGAATTGACAAGCCGGATGTGCGTTTTGTGATCCATTATGATTTTCCTAAATCCCTTGAAAGTTATTATCAGGAAACAGGAAGAGCAGGAAGAGACGGAGGTGAAGGCCACTGCCTGGCATTTTACGACCCTAAAGATATTGAAAAACTCGAAAAATTTCTTGCCCAGAAACCTGTTTCTGAAAGGGAAATTGGACTGCAGCTTTTAAATGAAGTAGTAGGCTATGCCGAAACTTCAATGAGCAGAAGACAGTATATTCTTTATTATTTCGGTGAAAATTTTGACCCGGTGAAAGGAGATGGAGCCAATATGTGCGACAATTCCTCCAATCCTCCCAAGCTGAAAGATGCCACCGCAGATCTGAAAAAAGTTTTGAATCTGATTAAAGATACAGGAGAAAAATTCAAGTCAAAAGATCTTATTTCAGTAATTGCAGGTAAAGAAAATGCAGTTACGAAATCATACAAGCTTGAGCAGACTTCTCATTTCGGTTTCGGAAAAGAAGAAAAAGACAATTACTGGAAAACCATTTTAAGACAGGCCACAGTTCAAGGGTTCCTGCAAAAGGATATTGAGACTTATGGTGTTTTAAAAATGTCTGAAAAAGCTAAAAGTTTCCTGGAAGGTAAATCTGCGGAGCCGTTTTTAATTGCTGAAGACAGAGAGTTTGACCTTACCCAGGCCAAAGCGGAAAGTGAACAAGGACAAATGCAGGCGAGTACTGGTTTAGACCAGAACCTTTTCGGCCAGTTAAAAGATCTGAGGAAAAAAGTAGCTAAAAAACATGGAATTCCACCTTATACGGTATTTATGGATCCCAGTTTGGAGGATATGACAGTTCAGTATCCTGTTTCACTGGAAGAAATTGTCAAAATTTATGGGGTAGGAGAAGGAAAAGCAAAAAAATACGGGAAAGAATTCGCAGATTTTATCAAAACCTATGTGGAAGACAACAATATCGAGCGTATGCAGGATATGGTGCTTAAACAGGTGGCCAATAAATCCAGCCATAAGGTTTTTATTATCCAGAGTACCGATAAAAAGATTGACCTTGAAGATATTGCAAGAGCAAAGAACCTTTCCATGAACGAACTTCTGAAAGAAATGGAGAGTATCGTCTATCAGGGAACAAAACTCAACATCGATTATTATATTGAAGACAATTTTGATGAAGATATTGTGGACGGCTTCATGGAATTCATGACCGAATCTGAAAGCGACAGCATGAAGGTGCTTCTCGACGAATTTGGAGATGAACTTTCAGATGAGGAAGTAAGAATGCTGAGGATCAAATTCATCAGTGATGTAGCTAACTAAGATATCTGATCTACTTAATAGAATAAGCTCTTCCGGGGAAGAGCTTTTTTATTGTAAATTTGTGAAATATGTATTGAAAATCAGAGCTGTTGATCCCTCAAAGTCTATGTTTTTTAATCTTGACATTTCCTGAAAGTGTAGGGATTGACAATATTTGAAACTTAATAAAACTTTTTACTAACTTTAACTGATGAAAAAAATATCTGTCATATTTATTCTGCCGGATCTGGAAACCGGTGGTGCAGAAAGAATTGTTACCACCATAGCCAATCATCTTTCCAGAGACCGGTTCGAACCCAAAATCCTGCTGCTTCGCAAACAGGGCGGATATCTTAATTTTCTTAAAAAAGATGTTGAAATTATAGACATCAATACGGAACGGATCAGGCATTCCTTAAAACCTATTTTAGGTGAAATCTACCGCAGAAAACCGGATATTGTGTTTTCAGGGTTTGGTGAGGTGAATGCTTATCTGGCTCTTTTTATCAAATTATTTCCGAGAACGAAATTCATTGCCCGTGAAACCAATGTGGTAACACAGCATGTAACCCGGAAAGAAATTAAATTTTTCTACAATTTTTACAATAACTATCAGAAAATCATAGCGCAGAGTGATGATATGATGCATGATCTTGTAGATAATTTCAATATAAAAAAGAAGAAGATCATCAAAATAAACAATCCCGTAGATTTTGATTTTATCAATGAAAAACTGGCCGTTTCCTTAAAGCCGGAAAGCTTTAAATACAACTATAAAAATGTAGTGGCAATAGGGAACCTTTCTGCAAGAAAAGGTTTTGATAATCTGCTGAAAGTATTTTCAAGGCTTAAAAATGAGAATGTTATGCTTCATATTTTAGGCGATGGTAAAGACAAAGAAGTATTGCATCAAATGAAAGATTTTCTAGGCCTGAAAAACGTTATTTTCCATGGCAGACAGGATAATCCTTACCAGTTTTTAAAGTATGCAGATCTTTTTATCCTTTCTTCGAGGTATGAAGGCTTTCCGAACGTTCTTTTGGAGGCTGGCGCCTGCGGAACCTATTCTCTGGCGAACAACTGCCCGGGCGGCATCAATGAAATTATTCAGCATCAGGTGAATGGGGAGGTTTCTGATATTGAAAATTATGATCATTTCTCCCAGAAAATAATGAAAGTTTTACAGGGGAATTATAACCGTGACGGGATAAAAAATTCGATCAGATCAAGGTTTTCAAAAGATATTATCCTGGATAAATATGAGAAGGTTTTACTGGATTTAATGAAGTAGGATTTGTCTTATGGAGTTTTATTTTCTTAGATTTGAACCCGATAAAATCAATAACAGTCAATGAAGAAAATTCCCAAAATAGGATGCGCTTGTGAAAAGCCTGATTTCAATTATACTGAATACAGAAGCTCGGAATTAGGGACAGATCATACGAACGGAAGATATGGAGAAGTAACGATTCAGCAGTGTAAGCTGTGTCAGAGAATATGGATTCATTACTTTGTTGAATATGAACATCATTCCAAATCTGGAAGATGGTACAAAGGAATTGTTTCGAAAAAAGACCGTTCGCAGATTACCCCGGAAAATGCAGTAGAGTATCTGGAAAGCCTTGAATGGTACGTTTATGGAGGCTCCTTTTTCGAAAGTACAGGAACTTTTGGACAGGGAAGCTTGAATGTGTAACATTCCCTACTAATGTAAAAAAAGCGACCAGTAACATTAAATACCCAATCAATGAAGCCATTTGTAATCGTTATTCTGATGCTGAATTCTGTCGCAGTGACCGCTCAGCAAAATCAGATCTCCAGAAAAGAATTATTGAAAACTGCCATTAATCAGAAAGTTAAGACTACGGAAATTCAGGAAATTACGCTGGCGCCGGGATTGGAGGTTCCAAAGCATCTGCATCCCTGTCCGGTAGTGGGGGTCATAAGATCCGGGGAAGCTGTTTTTCAGATAGAAGGTCAGCAAAAAATAATTTTTCATGAAGGAGACGCTTTCTATGAGCCTAAAAATGTAAAGATTCTTCATTTTGATAATGCATCAGCAGAAAAACCTCTTGTTTTTACAGCAATCTATCTGAAAGAAGGGAAAGAAGAGAATATAAAAATCCTGAAATAATATATTCCACAAACTTAAAAACATATAATTATCAATTTTTAAAATTGATAAAACTCACTTTGGTGCTTGGTAATTTATATGTAAATTTGTGAGAACTAAGAAAGATAATAATAAACAAATTCATACAATAACATGAGTCAATTCGATGTTACCGTAATCGGTTCCGGTCCTGGAGGTTATGTAGCTGCTATCCGTGCGGCACAATTAGGTTTCAAAACAGCAATTATTGAAAAATATCCAACTTTAGGCGGAACTTGTCTTAACGTTGGTTGTATTCCGTCAAAAGCGCTTTTAGACAGCTCTGAACATTTCGAGAACGCGAAGCACAACTTCGCCGGCCACGGAATCATTATCAATGAGCCGAAGGCTGATATCGCAAGAATGATCGAGCGTAAGAATGAAGTGGTAAAGCAGAATACAGATGGAATCAACTACCTGATGAGCAAAAACAAAATCACAGTTTTTGAAGGATTGGGAAGCTTCGAATCTGCTACTCAGATCAAAGTAACTAAAAATGATGGTTCTTCAGAAACTATCGAATCCAAATATACCATTATCGCAACCGGTTCAAAACCGTCTTCTTTACCTTTCATTACCCTGGATAAAGAAAGAGTGATTACTTCTACGGAAGCATTAAACCTTAAAGAAATTCCTAAGCACCTGGTAGTAATCGGTGGTGGAGTAATCGGTCTTGAATTAGGTTCCGTATACTTAAGATTAGGAGCTCAGGTTACGGTTGTTGAATTCATGGATAAAATTATTCCGGGAATGGACGGAGCTTTAAGCAAGGAATTGACTAAAGTTCTTAAGAAACAGGGAATGAAGTTTATGCTTTCTACAGCTGTTTCTGCAGTGGAAAGAAACGCAGATACTGTAAAGGTAACGGCTAAAGATAAAAAAGGAGAAGAAGTAGTTGTAGAAGGAGATTACTGTTTGGTATCTGTGGGAAGAAGACCTTATACAGACGGTCTTGCTCTTGAAAAAGCAGGAGTTGAACTTGACGAAAGAGGAAGAGTGAAAACCAATGATCACTTACAGACTAACGTTGCCAATATCTACGCAATCGGTGATGTGATCAAAGGAGCAATGCTTGCTCACAAAGCTGAAGAAGAGGGAGTTTTAGTTGCAGAAATATTGGCAGGACAAAAACCTCACATCAATTACAACCTGATTCCTGGTGTTGTTTACACTTGGCCTGAAGTTGCCGGAGTTGGTAAAACTGAAGAGCAGCTAAAAGAAGAAGGTGTAGCCTACAAAGTAGGATCTTTCCCGATGAGAGCTTTAGGTAGAAGCCGTGCAAGCGGTGATATCGACGGACTTGTTAAAATCATAGCTGACGAAAAAACAGATGAGGTTTTAGGAATGCACATCATCGGAGCAAGAGCTGCCGACCTTATTGCAGAAGGTGTGATCGCTATGGAATTCCGTGCAAGTGCAGAAGATATTGCGAGAAGTTCTCATGCTCACCCAACCTATGCGGAAGCTATTAAAGAAGCAGCATTGGATGCTACGGCAAAAAGACCGATCCATATGTAATTTTTGATTGAAAGATTTAAAAATTCAAATATTTAAAGATTAAAGAGAAGCATTTTGCTTCTCTTTTTTTATTGGTTTGTGATAATAATTCTTTTAATCTTCATAAATATTAATTCAATTGCGGATTGATACCACATTTTTTGCAGATTTCTGTCAAAACTGTTTTTCTTTTAAATAACTCTACAATTTGTGAAGAAAAAAATCATAAAAAATTAAGTAACATTTGTTTTTATTTAGAAAAATTATAAATAATTTTGCCAAAAATTGTTAAAGTTGAAGAAAAGAATATTACTGCTTGCTTTTCAGTTTGTTATTCTTTCCGTTAGTGGCCAGACTGTGACGGGAATTGTAGTAGCAGCGGACAGTAAGAAGCCTGTTTCGGGAGTAAAGGTAGGTGTAGAAAATACCGGAATCTGGACAGTAACCGATAATTCGGGACTATTTAAGATCAATTATCGTTCTAATGAGACGCTTGTATTTTCAAGATCCGGCCTCCTTGAGGAAAGAAAAACATACACTCTTGTACCTGCCGAAGGAATTACCGTAGAAATGCAGGCCGCCTCCATTCGTATCAAGGAAATTGCACTTGCCGCCAAAAAGAAGAACTATTCTGAGATCGAGATCAAAGAAGAAGCACTGAAGAATATCCAGGCGTTTTCCCTGAATGAAGTATTGGAACAGATCCCGGGACAGAAGCAGAGAAACCTTTCCCTTAATGAATTTAAGCCTATTGTTTTCCGTTCCACCAATCTTGGATCTTTAACGAGAACAGGTGCAGACGGTTTTGGAAATAAGTCGTTTGGTACAGCAATAGTCGTAGACGGGATTCCTATTTCCAATAATGAGAATATGCAGGGATATACGGGAAATTATTCATCTATATCACCATCTTTGAGTAACGAAGGCGGATTATTCAACCCCAATATGCTGGGATTCGGAAAAGGGAACGGCTATAACGGTTATTTTTCCAATGCCAATTTCGGAGTTGATTTAAGAGAAATTCCTGTAGAAAACATAGAAAGTGTGGAAGTGGTTCAGGGAATTCCGTCCGCAAAATACGGGGACCTTACTTCCGGACTTGTCAATATCCAGCAGAAAAGCGGGAAAACCCCATACAGAGCTTATATTGCTTTGAGAGAAGGAACGCAGGAATTCAACCTTAACAAAGGGCTGAAAATTAATGATAAACTAGGATTTCTGAACGTTAATGTCAATTATTTAAGTTCAAATTCAGATCCCAGAACGAAATTCAATCGCTATCAGAGAGTAACGACCAGCCTGATGTGGACGGTTTATAACAAAAACAAAAACATCAGCAATTCCATTTCCGTGGATTACGGTAATAATCTCGATAATGCCAATTTTGAGGAAGAAGATGATTCCAAACAAATCATTAAAAATAAAAACAGATCTTTTAAGATATCAAACCGCTTCAACTGGAGATTCAGAGATGCGTTCTTTGATAATTTAAGTATCAATGCCAATTACAGTCAGGCCTACCAGAACACCCACGATTCCAAGCTTGTTAATTCCGGAGGTAAGATTGTGGGAACAAGTACTATGGACGGCGTTTACACAGGTTCATATACGCCGATCAATTACAGGCAGGTTCAGGAAGTGGAAGGAAAACCTATTTCCATGTTTCTTTCTGCTGAACTTAAAAAGAACCTGAAAACAGAAAGCAACTGGATCCATAATTTCTTAGTGGGAACCTCACTGAGAAGCAGTGATAACAAAGGAGCCGGAAGACTGGGAACACCGGAAACACTTATTACTCCTTTTGCGGGAGGCGGCCAGGCTTTCAGACCTTATAATTTCGGACAGAATGTAAAAGCCGAGTACCAGTATTCTGTATACGCAGAAGACAATATTTTCAAAAGATTCGGAGATTATATTTTTAATATGAATGCCGGGGTAAGATTTGACAACCAGTTTGGTGCTTCTGTCCTGCAGCCGAGAATCAACTCATACCTTATTTATAAAAACTTCAAGTTCAGAGGAGGATTCGGGATCGCATCCAAAGCACCTTCCATCAATATGATCTATACAGGACCGAGATATTATGACCAGGTTTTGGCCGATGTCCGTCTTCCAGGGTATTACAACCTTGGTGTAGTACAGACTTTCGTGGATTACGCTGACAACAAAGACCTGAAACCATCAAAAAGTATCCGTTCTGAAATTGGAGTCGATTATAAATTTGAATACGGTAACGTAGGATTGACAGCTTTTTATAACAAGCTTTATGATGGATTTACCAACGAGTATTATGCATCCAAAAGACAGATGGCTAATCTTCAGATCAATTATGACGGCACCAATACACCTACTTATGATGTCTTAGGATACAGTAATTTCTACTACCTGCAGAACAGGATTGTCAACAGCCTTAAATCTGAAGATAAAGGACTGGAGCTGATGATGAACCTGAACAAGCTACCGATAAGAAATATCAGTCTTGATATTAACGGAAGTTACGTAGAAACAAAAAATAATTCCAGTGTAGACCGTTATAAGGATTCCAAAACCCTTGCAGACGGAGCGATATACGGCTTATACAGATCAGTGGAATCACAATACAAACAGATGACTGTAAGTGCAGCCTTGAATTACCATCTTCCGAAAGCCGGATTGGTGATTTCCCTGCGCACCCAGCACTTCTTCATCGATGATAAGCTGATCTATAATCCGAAAGTTTTATATGCCTACATCAATACCAATATGGAAAAAGTGATCCTGACGCCCGAGCAGATCAATGATCCTACCCAATTTGCCAGCATTAAGGATAATGATGTGGATGAAGAAAATTCAAAACTGGGAAAGGTCTTTCATAATTTTAACCTGAAAATTTCCAAAGATTTCCAAAACGGATTCAAGTTTTCCTTTTATGCCAATAATTTCCTTGATTTAAAGCAGATTCAGACCAAAACAGAGAACGGATCAACCATTGAAACATTGAAAACAGACCTTCTTAAACTTTCTTTCGGAGCAAAAATAGAATATCAATTTTAAACATTACTATATAAAATAAACACTATGAAACAGTTATTGAGTTTTCTTACCATAATGCTGATGCTTTTTTCCTGTCGTGATGACGATTTCGGAAACGGAGGCACTTCCCTGCAGCCTGTTGCTTATCAGGTTAAAGTATCTTATGACCCATCAGTTTACGGAAATAAACTGGCTAAAAGAGCAACGGTTGTAATGAGCAATAATAATTCAGGAGATACTTATACACTGGATACTGATGAGAACGGCTATGCCAATTTTCAGAATGTTATCCCGGGAACATACAAAATTACTGTATCTAAAAAGATGGTTGCCAGTGAATTTCTTGCCACATTCGGATATCAGTCCGCTTCTGGGGAAATGAGCTTCAACGGTGTTCAGGAAAATGCCATCATCAGTGCCAATGTGCAGGCTACTTCAGTGGAGCTGAAAGGGGCAAGAGTAGGAGATCTTCTGATTAAGCAGATTTACTATGCAGGATCCCATGCTTTGCAGGGAGCAAGCTTCAGAGATCAGTTTATTGAAATTTATAATAATTCAGATCAGGTGATTTATGCTGATGGATTATACATCGGGCAGCTTTACGGAAAAGTAAATACATCAACCAACAATAATTATTCCCAGGCTAACGGGCAGTTCGACTGGAGCAAATCCATAGGTATGACTATGGGTAATGCTGCCAATACAGACTATGCCTATGCCGATTATATTCTAAAAGTACCCGGAAACGGAACGCAATACCCGATTTTACCAGGAGAAAGCATCGTTATTGCACAAAACGGAGTTAATCATAAAGCTCCTCTAGTAGATAATACCGGAAACCCGATTACTATTCAGAATCCTGCATTGACGGTGGATTTGAGTACTTCTAATTTTGAAGTTTACCTGGGAGATTATAACCTTTCTATCGGACAGCCGGTTTATAAATTTGATATTCAGAATCCCGCTATACCGGATATGCAGATCGCATACTGGGGAAGAACAGGCTATTGGAGCCCGAATAATGATTTTATCATGGATAACTTGGGAAGAGACAGTTTTGTGATCTTTAGAGTCAGCGATCTAAGTGCGCTTCCGGACTATTCGGATCCATCGGTAACAACCGTTACCTCCAATACCAGATACTTTAAGCAAATTCCAAACAGCGCCATTATTGACGGGGTAGATCTTCAGCACAATAATCCCAACTCTCAGAGACCGAAAATGCTGAGTGCTTCCATTGATGCTGCATCCATCGCCTGTGATGCTTCCTTTAATTCTCAGGCTGTGATCAGAAAGACAAAAGCATTGGTAGATCTTCCTAATAACGGAGGCAAAAGAAAAGTTCTGGAAGATACCAACAACTCAGCAAACGATTTTGTAAAACAAACGGCTAACCCAAGAGGTTTCCAGTAATAGAAGGAAATGAAATTTAAGACTTTATATATAATTCCTATACTGTCATTCGGTTGTGCTTCGGCGCAGCTGCATGACAGCATTTTTATCCCGAGAAACCAGGTTTATTACAACCAGTTAGGCAGAATATGGGAAAACCCCATCCAGTTTTCGAAGCAGAAGTTTTCAGATTTTACAGAAACTGAACTGAGCGCTACGGTAAAGGATCTCAATATGAAAAGAGTACAAACTGCGGAAAGCTCTTACGAATATGGTTTTAAAACACAGGGTATCTTTAATATCTCTGAAAAATTAAGACTTTTAGGAAGCTTTGATTATCAGTTTATCACAGAAAAAAACCTTGGTTTCAACCTCACGAACGGAAGAACCGAAGATCAGCCCGTACTGAACCCTAATTATCTTTTTGTACCTAAAAAAGCCAATTGGGAAACACAAAACTACCATGTACAGGGAGGAATGTCCTATAATCCCTGGAAAGGCCTGGAACTGGGGGCTATCATTGATTATAAGAACCAAAGTTCATACAGAAAATCAGATCCGAGACCGGATATCAATACCGCGGATTATTCAGGAAAACTTTTTGCCGGGTATCGTTTAGGCAAACACCAGCTTTCCGTTTTCGGAGGCCTGGGAAGAAGATCTGAAACCTATGATCTTATAGCAGTTAACGAATCTGTAAATGCACCGGCCAACAACGAGTATTATGTAAGATTTTCCAATGGATACGGCAGATTGATCTATTTCCCTGCATATACAGATTACAGCTATAGAACCATTGATAAAAATTTCGGAGGAGGATATGCATTCGAGAACGGAAGAAATTTGTTCAACATCAATTTTTCTTACAGTAAAAAAATGCAGGATCTTTTCGGAAATGATGCAGAAAAGAGAAATCAGACTAACGGAGCTACCTATTTCGACGAAAGTCTGGAAAAAATGAAATACCGGCTTGTCAATTACCGTACAGATGCCAATTACTGGTACAAAGGCGACAAAATGGATTTCATGACCAATGTGAATTTCCAGAGTATGACAGGTGATAATTACAATAATGCAGAATTCGGGCAAAACTACAGAATGACGCTGGACAAGGTATCGACAGTAAACCATTTCCTTCTGAGAGACGGAGAAAAGATAAAACTGGGAACAACGCTTGAAGCCATTTACAATGATTTTTCTGCCGTAGATCTTCTGGGAGCTACTTATAAATATGTGAAAAGTCTGAACATCAATTTGAAATTCAATAAAGATATTTTTTTTACAGACAAACAAAAAGTAAACCTGGAAGTAGGAGCCATGTCTTATTTTCCTTTGAGCACAAGTCTGGATTACCAGGCGGCATCATCCAACACCTTGCTGTATGATAATGTGATCAGAAATGACCATGAATTCGACAGCACTTCAAAAATGGGACCTCAGTTCGGACTTCAGTTCTATCAAAAGGTAACTTCTAAGACAGACCTGAAAATATTTACTAATTTTGCAACATTGTTCCCGATGAACAAAAGATTTGAAAATAATACAGATTATAATGGAAATCCGAATCTGTATTTCAATGCGGGAATATCCCTGTTTTATTAGAAAATTATGAAGTATTTTTTGCCGCTTTCGGCAGTATTGTTTGCCATTTATTCCTTTTCTGATTTTGGAAATATTCAGAAAGGCTATACCTATCAGGAGTTGAGAGACTTATATGGAAGCGGGAATCAGGCCTTGTGGCCGAAACCCCATTTGTTTGATGAGGCCAAAGAAGGTTTTAAAGATATAGGTCCGATGTCCAAACCTGAGTTTCCCAAAGAGAATCCTTATTCCAAAGATAAAGAAGAACTCGGAAAAACTCTTTTCTTTGATCCGAGGCTTTCCGCATCCGGACAGATCTCATGTGCCAACTGCCATGATCCGGAACTGGCCTGGGCAGACGGAAGAAGGGTAGCTTATGGCCACGACAGGCAGCAGGGAACAAGAAATACGCCTACAATCCTTAATATCATCTATGCGAAAGAATATTTCTGGGACGGAAGAGCAGCAACTCTTGAAGAGCAGGCAAAAGCTCCGATAGAAAATCCGGTGGAAATGAACCTTCATTCAAGGCTGGCGGTAAAAAGAATTGCCAGGATCAAAGGATATAAAGAGTATTTTCAGAAAGCTTTCGGAACCGATAAAATTACCGAAGAAAATATTGTTAAAGCTATTGCCACGTTCGAAAGAACAATCATCAGCCCAAAATCAAAATTCGACAAATTTGCAGGCGGGGAAAAAGATGCACTGACGGATTCTGAAATTAACGGACTCCATTTGTTCAGAACAAAGGCGAACTGTATCAATTGTCATAATACTCCTTATTTCTCGGATCAGAAATTCCATAACCTTGGGCTTACCTATTTCGGAAGAGAGTATGAAGATCTGGGGCTTTATAATATCAGTAAAAAAAATGAGGATGTAGGGAAATTTAAAACACCTACTTTAAGAGAGATTTCTCAGACAGCTCCTTATATGCACAACGGATTATTCCCAAATATCAGAGGAGTTCTGAATATGTATAATGCCGGAATGCCGAACGAAAAGAGAAACAGAGACAGTCCTTTGGCCCCGAAAAAATCCGCGATGCTGGAAAAACTCAATCTGACGGATACCGAACTTACAGACCTGGAAAATTTCCTGAAAACGCTGCACAGCTATCAATATAAAATGAGAGCCCCGCAACTGCCAAAATAAATACAAGAGAAGCACATGCTTCTCTTTTTTATAAACGAAAAATGATTAATTTGTCCTGCTAATTCTCTTATTTGTCCTAAATTTGAAATATCAGCAATGCCGATATTTGAATAAAATAAATTAAAATATCAGATCATGGAAAATAATGAACTGGAGCTATATTTAAAACGAATCGGAGCAGAATCAAAAGAAAAAAGCGCCGGAAAGCTGGAGCTTTTAAAAAAACTTCACCAGCTGCATCCCAAACATATTACATTTGAAAATATTGACTCCTTTACAGGAAAAGTACCTTCGTTGCAGCTGGCTGATGTATTGGGTAAATTGGTAAAACTTCAGCGGGGAGGATATTGCTACGAACAAAACCTCTTGTTTAAAGATATTTTGGAAAATCTCGGTTTTAGTATAAAGATGCATCTGGCGAGAGTGGTTTGGGGAAGTAAGGATGGAAAAGGGACGGCCCGTTCTCATATGTTTTTAAGCACTGAAATTGATGATGTAAAATATCTTGTAGATGTCGGTTTCGGATCTATGACATTAACTTCTCCGATCTTATTGAAGGCCGACATCGAGCAGGGCACACCAAACGGATTATTCCGGCTTATCAATACAGACGGTTTTTACCGGTTAGAGGTGTTAAAGGAAGAATGGCTGCCTATTTATAAATTTACCCTTGAAGAAGTGGAATTTTCCGATCTGGAAATGGCCAACTGGTACATTGCTACTGGCCCGGATTCTGTATTTAGTAAATTTCTGATGATTACCAGGGTGGATGAGGAAGCCAGATATTCCCTTTTCAACCATACATTCACGATCAGGTGGAATGACGGAAAGAAAGACAGCTCAGATATGACAGAACGGGATCAATTGGCTTCTGTATTGAAGAACTACTTCAATCTTCACCATCTTTCCGACGGAGTGTTGAATAAAATGTTTATAAAATTAAAAGAGATTCAGACTCATTTTGATGCTGCACAATAGCAGAAGATCAACAGGAATACAGGATATATAGTTTAAAATCTTCAATTTTCCGTACCTTTGTGACTAATTTTATATTCAATGCAACTCGGAAAAACCCAGACTTTAAAAATTTCAGATAAAAACAATTCAGGATGGATCTTGACAGATGAATCAGGTGAAAAAGCTTTCCTGCCTAAGGTTTTCACCAGTGATGAAAAAGAAATTGGTGACGATGTTGAAGTTTTTGTCTATCAGGATGATGGCAAATTAAAAGCAACCACTGAAATTCCATTGGTTGAAGTAGGTGAATATGCTGTCATGAGCTGTGTACAGAGTCTTCCAAGCGGAGCCTTTATGGACTGGGGAATTATTAAGGACCTTTTTATCCCTTACAAACAGCAGAAATCCAAAATTATTGAAGGGAAAAGATACTTGGTTTATCTTTATGTGGATGAAGATCTTGATCTGATTACCGGAACCACAAAATTCAAAAGAAATCCACAATATCAGGACCTTCCTTTTCAAAAAGGGGATAAAGTAGACCTGCTTATGATGAATGAAAGTGAACTGGGTTGGAATGTGGTGATCAATAAAAAGTATATTGGGCTTGTGTATGCATCGGATGTATTCAAGAAACTATATCCTTTATCAGAAGAAAGCGGATATATCAAAGCGATCCGTGAAGATGGTAAAATTGATGTTTCCCTGCAGCCGGAAGGTTTTGAAAATATAGATGAATTCAAGCAAAAAATTCTGAATAAGCTGGAGGAAAACTATGGACTGCTTTATCTTTCAGACAAATCTTCTCCTGAAGAAATCAAAGACGAGCTTCAGATGAGTAAAAAGAATTTCAAAAAAGCACTCGGCGGACTTTATAAAGATAAAATCGTGGAGATTTCGGAAGATAAAATAAGATTATTGTAAACAATATAGGCTGTCATTAAGATAGCCTTTTTTATAATTTTTAGTGTAAATATAACAACTTCGGCGGCCAAAAGGGCCGCCGAAGTTGTTATAACTTATTTATTCTGTTCAAATCTAAATTCAAAAACATGATGCAAATCATAACAGTTTTGTTTAATTATTTTGTTTAACAATTTTGTCAAAAATAAAATTTCATATACATTTGCACAAAATTGTTTAACAATAATGTCAAATCAACCAAAAAAAGACCAAACACAGGAATTGATCAAAGAGACAGCGAAGAATTTATTCTTTGTGAAAGGGAAGTTTGATGCTACTACCCAGGAGATTGCGGATGAAGCAGGAGTAAACCGAACACTGATTAATTATTACTTCCGCTCAAGAGATAATCTGATCCAGATTATTTTTGATGAAGCCCAGAGGGTAGAGCAGGAAAAGTCTGAAATTATTATGAATTCTGATCTGCCTTTTAAAGAAAAGATCGGTCAGTTTATAGAAGGAAGTTTGTCGACAAGTCTTCAGTATCCGTACCTGGAAACATATATTGTTTCACAAATCAATAAAGGAAACTGTCACAAAAAAGACATTGAAGAAGACGAACTGAATAAACTGTACAAGGATATAGAAAGGGAAATAGAATTGGGAAATATTACCCAAATGAAACCCATTCAGTTTGTTTTGAATATGGTTTCCCTGTTAGTTTTTCCAAGTGCTGTAAGACCTTTATTAATGGAGAACCTTATGATTACTGAAGAAGAATTTGATAAGATTATTTCAGAAAGAAAGGAGATCATTTTGAATTTATTATTTAAAAACTAATAAATGTTAAAGTATTTTAAGAAATGATTCGTCGTTTAGAAATAAAAAGATACGAAACAAAAATTACATTAAAAAAATAAACGAAGTATAAAATTATGAAAAGAAAAAGTATAACTGCTAGAAAGCTAAAAATTGGGATAGCTGCAGCATTTATGATTTTCGGCTTTTCATCAGTATCAGCCCAGCAGCAGGTTTCTCTTCAGGAAGCCATTAAGCAGGCACTGCAAAACAAGGCAGAAGCCAAAAAAGCTGCATTGCAGATCAAAAAAGCTGAATACAAAATTGATGAGGCCAGAGCCGGTGCTTTACCACAGATCAGTGCTACGGCAGGGTTAACTTATAATCCTGTTATTCAGGAATCCTTGCTTGAATTTGGCGGTGAGAGAATCAGAGCTCAGCTGGGACAACCTTGGAGCTCAAGTGCTGTAGTTCAACTTCAGCAGGCTCTATTTGACCAGAGAGTTTTCACAGGCCTTAAAGCTGCGAAATCTACAAGAGAATTCTACGTCCTGAATGCCCAGCTGACCAACGAACAGATCATTGAAAACGTAGCAACAGCCTATTATCAGGTTTTTGTACAGGAAGAAAATCTTAAAACAGTAGAAGCAAGCTATGCCAATACTGAAAAAGTAAGAAATGTGATCAAAAGCTTAGTGGATAATGGTTTGGCAAAATCCATCGATTTAGACCGTACCAACGTACAGCTTACCAATATAGGCTCCAATAAGCAGCAATTGATCAACTCCGTTGAGCTTTCAAAAAATGCTTTAAAGTTTTATATGGGAGTTCCGATCAGTACAGATATTGAGCTTGAAGAAAAAACAATAGAGCCGAGACCTGAACTTATCGCCAGTAATGTGAATCTGGAAAACCGTACAGAGCTTAAAGTATTAAATAAAAACAGAGAACTTCTGCAGTTTAACAAAAAAGCTACGGAAGCTTATCTCTATCCAACAGTGAATCTTACAGCAAACTATGGCTGGTCCGGTATGGGGAAAAAATTCCCTTTAACCAACGGTCTTAATAATGGTGTTCTTTGGAGTGATTATTCAGCGATCGGTTTAAATATCAATATTCCTATTTTCACAGGGGGTGCTACAAAAGCTAAGATTAACCAGGCTGAAATTGATATTCTGGACATAGATCAGGATATCCAGAAAACACAACTGAGCCTTGATCTGGATTATAAAAATGCCATTACCAATATGGAAAATGCCATCATTAATATCCAGAGCATGAAAGATAATGTGGATTTAGCGGAAAGAGTGCAGAAAAATACCCAGTCGAATTACCAGTATGGCCTGGCAACGCTAACGGAAGTGCTAGATTCTGAAAATGCCCTTACGCAGGCAAAACAGAACTATTCAAATGCATTGCTGGATTACAAGCAGGCTGAGATTAAGCTGATCAAAGCTAAAGGAGAATTGAACACACTACAAAACTTATAATAAACTAAAATGAAAAAAACTTTAATATATATCATCGTAGCTGCGGTACTGGTAGGTTTGGCAGCTTATAAGATAGCCGGGAACAAAGAAAAACAGACGCAGGAGGTAAAAGAAGTTGCCAAGCAGGTAGATAAGATCAATGTAAATATAGTAACTGTTACAAGAGAAAATATTGATACGGACTATTCAGCCAACGGTACATTCCTGCCAAAACAGGAAATGAGTCAGTCTTCGGAAATTTCGGGGCGTATTGTAAGCGTTCTGGTAAAAGAAGGGTCAAGAGTTGGTGCAGGTCAGGTGCTGGCAACCATCAAAAGAGATGCGATTGAAGTTGATGTTACCCAGGCTCAGAACAACTTACAGAATGCCATTATTGATAACCAGCGTTATGAAAATGCATTCAAAACCGGAGGAGTTACAAAACAGCAACTGGATAACTCAAGATTACAGCTTAAAAATGCCCAGGCCGCAGTAAGAGCTCAGGGTGTGAAAGTAAACGATACAAGTATCCGTGCGGGAATCAGCGGTACTATCAATAAAAAGATGGTAGAGCCTGGTACAGTAGTGTCTCCTGGGACTGCCCTTTTTGAAATTGTAAATATCAATAGCTTGAAGCTTTCCGTTTTAGTAGACGAAAGCCAGATTGGAAAAATCCAGCTAGGTCAGGAAGTTCCGATTAAAGTCAACGTTTTACCGGAAGATTCTTTCGTAGGTAGAATTACATTTATTGCACCAAAAAGTGATGCATCTTTAAATTTCCCGGTTGAAATTGAAGTTCAGAACAGAGGAAACCTGAAAGCGGGGATGTATGCTACCGCTACATTTAAAACAAACAACGGAGCTGAAACCCAGAATATGCTTACTGTTCCTGCAGAAGCATTCGTAAATGGAGTAAGTTCAGGTCAGCTGTTTGTTGTTCAGAACGGTGTTGCCAAGCTGATCAAAGTGACGGTTGGAAAAGTTTACGGAGATAAAGTTCAGGTATTAAGCGGTCTGAATGGAGGTGAGCAGGTTGTAACGAGCGGACAGATCAATTTAGACAACGGGTCTAAAGTGAATATTATAAAGTAGAAAGGGTATGAAGTTAGCAGAAATATCGATTAAAAGACCCTCGCTGGTTATCGTATTATTTACGATACTTACTTTGGGCGGGATCTTGAGTTACACCATGATGGGGTACGAATTGATTCCAAAGTTTGAAACCAACATGGTAACCATTTCCACGGTTTATCCCGGAGCTTCCCCTGCAGAGGTGGAAACCTCCGTTACCCGGAAAATTGAAGACGCCGTTGGTTCCCTGGAAAACGTAAAAAAAGTAGAATCTTCTTCATACGAAAGTTTATCCGTAATCATGGTTCAGCTGAACGACGGTGCGGATGTAGATTATGCCCTGAACGATGCCCAGAGAAAGGTAAATGCAATCCTGGCAGACCTTCCGGATGATGTGGATGCACCATCGCTGAATAAATTCTCTTTGGATGATTTACCGATTATCACGATGAGTATTTCATCTGATAAGCTGAACAGTAAAGACCTTTATGACCTTCTCGATAAAAAGATCGAACCTATTTTCTCCCGTGTAAACGGTGTGGCACAGGTAGATCTTGTAGGGGGGCAGGAAAGAGAAATCCAGGTGAATCTTGATGAGAAAAAGCTTCAGGGTTACGGGCTTTCCATTGCAGACGTACAGCAGGCCATTCTTTCCTCAAACCTTGATTTCCCTACAGGTAGTCTGAAAACAAGAACGACAAAATCTACCATCAGATTATCAGGAAAATATAAGTCTATTCAGGAAATGAACAACCTTGTAGTTTCCAATAAAAATGGGGCTCAGGTGCGTTTGTCAGATATTGCAACGGTTTTCGACTCTCAGAAAGATGCTGAAAAAGTAGCGAGATTCAACCAGTTTCCTACGATTTTGATGCAGGTTAAGAAGCAGTCGGATGCCAACGCGGTTGCTGTATCCGAAAGTGTTCAGAAGACCATTGCAACAGTAGAAGCAGCCTATAAAGTTCAGGGAGTAAAAGTAAAAGTGGTGAACGATACTACAGACTTTACCCTTGAATCTGCCAACCACGTTATTTTCGACTTATTCTTAGCGATCATCCTGGTGGCAATTGTGATGTTATTATTCCTTCACAGTATCAGAAATGCATTCATCGTAATGGTTTCTATCCCGGCTTCATTGGTGGCAACGTTCATCGGAATGAATTTAATGGGGTATACCTTAAACCTGATGAGTTTACTTGGTCTGTCACTCGTGGTGGGTATCCTTGTGGATGACGCGATTGTAGTACTGGAAAACATCTACCGCCACATGGAGATGGGTAAAAGTAAGATCAGAGCGGCCTATGACGGAGCTTCAGAGATCGGGTTTACCGTTGCAGCGATTACCTTGGTAATTGTGGTGGTATTCTTACCGATTGCGATGAGTTCAGGTCTTGTGGCCAATATTCTTGCCCAGTTCTGCGTCACGGTGGTTATTGCAACGATGTTATCATTGTTGGCCTCATTTACCATTATTCCATGGTTATCATCAAGATTTGGTAAGCTTGAGCATTTAACAGGTAAAAACTGGTTCCAGAAATTTATCCTTTGGTTTGAAGGTTTAATTGATAAATTCACACACTGGATTACAGGAATCCTTGAATGGTGTCTGAAAACCACTTTAAGAAGAATATCAACGGTGGTGATTACATTCATTGTTTTGATCGCTTCATTTATGCTGGTGGCATTTGGTTTCATCGGTGGTGAATTCTTCCCTCCGATCGACCGTGGACAGTTCCTGGTTCAGATGGAATTATCAAAAGATGCAACCGTTGAAAAAACCAACCAACTGACATTAGACGTTGAGAAGTTTTTAAGAAACGATAAAGATGTTGTGGATCTTATTACAACAGTTGGTCAGCAGTCTACAGGTTTCGGTGGAGCTCAGGCTACAACGTACCAATCTGAGGTTCAGGTAAACTTAACGGACAAATCTGAACGTTCTGAAAGTACCAACATTAAAGCGGCAAAAGTAAAAAGAGCATTAGAGGAGAAATTCACAGGAGTTGAGTTTAAAACAGCTCCGATCGGTATCATGGGTGCGGAAAATGCTCCGATCGAAATGGTAGTGACAGCTCCGGATAACGCGACAGCAGTAAAAGAAGCAACAAGAATCTTAGAATTGCTGAAAAAAGTTCCAGGTGCAGTAGATGCTGAATTATCAACAGATACAGGTAATCCGGAAGTTCAGGTAAATATCGACAGAGATAAAATGGCTTCTTTAGGATTGAATCTTTCAAGTGTAGGACAAACAATGCAGACTGCATTTAACGGAAATACAGACGGAAAATTCAGAGCAGGAGAATATGAATATGATATTAACATCCGTTTTGGTGATGCGAACAGACAGTCTATTGACGACGTTAAAAATCTGATGTTCACCAATCCTCAAGGGCAGCAGGTTCGTCTGAGTCAGTTTGCTGAAGTGAAAATGGGCTCAGGACCGAGTTTGCTTGAACGTAGAGATAAATCTCCTTCTGTAAAAGTAAGAGCTAAAGCAGTAGGTAGACCTGTGGGTGACGTTGCCAATGAGTGGGCTAACCAATTCATGGACAGCAAAAACAAACCTGTAGGAGTAGATTATATCTGGAGTGGTGATATGGAAAACCAGCAGGAAGGTTTCGGTACTTTAGGAATTGCTTTATTGGCGGCTATTGTATTGGTTTACCTGGTAATGGTTTCACTGTATGACAGTTTTGTATATCCGTTTGTGGTATTGTTCTCAATTCCTCTGGCAATGATCGGGGTAATGGTAATCCTTGCCTTAACAGCCAACTCACTGAACATCTTTACGATGCTGGGGATGATCATGTTGATTGGTCTTGTCGCAAAGAACGCGATTTTGATCGTAGACTTTACCAATGCCAGAAAAGCGGCAGGAGCGAATACACACGATGCATTGGTTCAGGCCAACCACGCACGTCTTCGTCCGATCCTGATGACAACGATTGCAATGATCTTCGGTATGTTACCGATCGCATTGGCAACCGGAGCAGGAGCGGAGATGAACAAAGGTCTTGCATGGGTAGTTATCGGTGGTTTGACATCGTCTCTATTCCTTACCTTGATTATCGTACCGGTAGTATACTCTCTGTTTGACTCTATTCTGCGCAGAATGGGTAAACATGAAAAAGTAGACTACGAAGCTGAAATGAAGGCAGATTATGTACATAAAGAACTAAGTGATGACGGATATACTCCTAAGCACGTAGATTAATATAACAACCTTAATTAACCTAAAAGCGCCTCAGATTTCTGAGGCGCTTTTTAATTTTTAGAACAATTACTTCTAATACTATTAAACTGTTTGTTTAGCTTTCTGTTTTTCTATTTGCTCATTGCCCCATATCCGTAAATAGTCAATGAAGGGAATGAGCTGCCGGCCTACTTCTGTTAAAGAATATTCTACTTTTGGCGGAACTTCATGGTACACTTTTCTGCTCACAAGATTATCGTCTTCCAGTTCGCGTAAAGTCTGGGTAAGCATTTTCGGGGTAATATCAGAGAGTGTTTTCCGTAATTCACCGTAACGCATAATCGTATTAAGGTGCAGATACCATAAGATTCTTCCTTTATACTTTCCTCCAATTCTCCTGAATGCATAGTCTACAGGGCAGGAAGGCTCGTTGATTAAATATTTTTTCATAATTATCTTAAAATTAATGGTTTGATAATCAGCAATAGTATACTTTTAGTCTGTAGGGTACAAAAAAGTGCATACTTGACTGTAATATACCATTAATTTTACTTTTGTTTTGACCTTAAAGTAAAAAATATGAAAACAATTATTTTAAATGAAGCCGGAGGTGTTGATAAGCTTCAGCTGACTGATACGGAAAAACCATCAATAAAAAGTAACGAAGTATTGGTAAAAGTAAAGGCAATAGGGATCAACCCGGTTGATGTAAATGCCAGAGCATATGTCAGTGTTCTGAACTGGATTTACGGTGATGTAAGACCGGTGGTCTTAGGCTGGGATATTGCAGGAGAGGTAAGTGAAACCGGAGAAGAAGTAAGCGATTTTAAAATCGGGGACAGGGTTTTCGGAATGATCAACTTTTTTGGGAATGGAAAAGCCTATTCAGAGTACGTGGCTGCTCCTGAAAGCCATCTGGCTCTGATCCCTGGAAATCAGACATTCCAGCAGGCTGCTGCGGCTACTTTGGCAGCGGTAACAGCGTATCAGGCCTTGGTGGATGTTGCTAAAATCAAAAAGAATGACAGGGTTCTGATTCATGCGGCATCAGGAGGAGTTGGTCATTTTGCAGTACAAATTGCTAAATATTTTGGAGCTTATGTCATAGGGACCTCTTCTCTAAATAATAAGGATTTTGTCCTGTCAATAGGTGCGGATGAACATATTGATTATACCCAAAAAGACGGCTTGGATAAGGTTAGGGACATCGATATTGTTTTAGATACCATCCAGGGGGAAACATTACTGAAATCAATTGATGCAGTGCGGCCCGGAGGAACCATTGTAACATTGCCTTCGCCTGAAATTCCACAGGATATACAGAATAAAGCGGCCCAACAGAATATACATCTTGAGTTCATGATGGTAGCTTCTAAAAAAGAAACGATCAGGGCAATTGCAGACTTATTGGAGAATAAATCTTTAATTCCCCATATCCACAAGGTTTTCTCCTTTGAGGAAATGGCCAATGCCCATCTTGAAATGGAAACAAAAAGGGTAGTAGGTAAAATAGTGGTAACCTTATAAAAAAATATCTTTTCCATGCTCGGATTAAAGTACATCAGATTTCTGATGTGCTTTTTAGTTGTTGGAAGCTTTATTTTAACCATAAAAAAAGACTTTCAGAATAACTGAAAGCCTTTACTTATTTTATTTCGAAAACTAATCTGCCATAGCCTCGCCAGCCTTTCTGTAGATAAAACTTCCGTAGATGTGTCTTCTTGCAAAACGGCTTGGAGAATCGGAATTAACCATTTTAATATATGTATTTCTTGGAACTCCAAGGTATTCATACATGTTTCCATTCAGGTGCTGAACTTTCAAAACCGCCTTCTCAAGATAAAAATCCTGAATATTGGATTTTGTAATCGTTTCAGTATATTCTTCCTTATATTTTTCCTGAGTTTCCGGATTGATGCTCACCAGAAAATGATAGGCTTCAATGATGGACTTGCTTTTTTCCTCTGCTTCCAGCTTTCCGGCTTCGTCATTGATAAATTTATCAGGATGCGTATCTTTCATCGTATTCCTGTAAATTGTTTTTAATTCCTTTAAAGTAACGGTTTTATCAACTTCAAGAAGCTTTCTGTATTCGCCTAATTTTTTCATAACTGTAGAATCCTTATTTCGGGGTGCAAAATTAAGGTTTTTAATTGAGAAAATCGTAAGTTATTCAGTATTAATTTATTTTGAAGAAATTCAACTAAAAATAATTTAAATAATGCTCTATTTTTCAAAAACATTTTCAAAATGATGCTTGAGAGAATCTTGGCTTGGGTAATCTTCACTTCTTTTAGGAAGATTAATTGTCAGTCCATGTAATTTAGAATAATATTCATCATTAATTATCTTATTACTCACTTGAATAAAATAATTAGTTGGATTAATACTAATAAGTCCTAAATCAAATAATGTATGGATATCGGAGCGTAATAAAAGTCCATTAGGAATTTTATCGGTATCAGAACCTTTAAAAGAATATATATGGGCAGCTTCTAACATTTCGATGATTTCACAATTTGTCACCGCACATTTTTTATTATAAGTTTCAATAAGCTTTTTTCTAAATAGTTTTTGTCCTCTTCTTGCATGAATTTGAATGGCAATTTTTTTTCTATCATCTATAATACCATTTATGTTAAAATATTCTATTTCATTCTCGTTTATTGTGGAATTTAAATAATTTTTAACTTGAAGATAATTAGAGCCATTTGTTTTTTTAAGGTTATATAGACATAGACTCATCGATGTTTTGATATGATTTTCTAATTCGACAGCATTCTCTAGTCTATAATAAAAATCTTTTGGATTTTCAAACACATTATTATATTTGGTTTTTTCACTACCTCCATCCACATCAAGAATAGGAATGTGTTTTCCTTTTTTTCTAACTTCTATATTTAAATTTTTAGAATTAGTTTTAGATTCTGCACAGCCAACTACAGTTCCTCTTCCGAATTTATCAAAGCAAATTGCTACATATATTCCGTTTGAAACTTTTTGTCCGGGAGGAAGAATACAAACGTGAGCTACATTGGGAAAATTAGCTGCTCCTTTAGATATTTCTATAGTAAAATCAACACCATCAAATTTATTATATTTTTTTTCGAGTTCTACTTTTAAATTGTTGAGAGCAATTTTAACATCATCCAAAATTGGATTGTCAGTCTTGATGGCATTTCCCTTAATTATAGGATTGTTTTGCCTAAACTCACAAATTTGATTAAAATATTTAGTCATTCGTTTTTTTATCTAAACTAAAATATTTTTTGATTAATAGCAAATCTTGTGAATATTATCAACTTAGCCTAGTTGAAAGAAATATTTACTTAAAAAAAGAAAATCCCAACTCTTGTTGGGATTTATAACCATTATCTTTTTAGCTTTCCTGTTTTACATGAACGGTGGCAACCTCCCTGGAAGCCTCCACCATCGCAATCAGCGCTTTCTCCGTTTCATCCCAGTGCCGGGTTTTCAAACCACAGTCAGGATTTACCCAAAGCTGCTGTGCGGGAATAACAGCTTGTGCTTTCTTCAACAGCTCAATCATTTCCTCTTTTGAAGGAACTCTCGGAGAGTGAATATCGTAAACTCCCGGCCCGATCTCATTCGGATATCTGAAATCTGCAAAGGCCTGCAGCAGTTCCATCTGGCTTCTGGAGCATTCTATGGTGATAACATCGGCATCCGTGTCTGCTATATTATGGATAATATCGTTGAATTCGGAATAGCACATATGCGTATGGATCTGGGTGGCATCTTCCACACCGCTTGACGAAATTCTGAAAGCTTCCACTGCCCATTTCAGGTATTCCTGCCATCCGGATCTTCTGAGCGGAAGCCCTTCCCGGATGGCCGGCTCATCAATCTGGATAATTCTGATGCCTGCCTTTTCCAGATCATTTACCTCATCGCGAATCGCCAGTGCAATCTGTTTACAGGTTAAAGAGCGGGGCTGGTCGTCACGGACAAAAGACCACTGAAGAATCGTGACCGGTCCTGTAAGCATTCCTTTGACCCATTTTGGAGTCAGAGACTGGGCATACTGCGACCAGTAAACCGTCATTGGATGCGGACGGTGAACATCACCATAGATTACCGGAGGTTTTACGCAGCGGCTGCCGTAACTCTGGACCCATCCGTTTTGCGTGAAAGCAAAGCCTGAAAGCTGTTCTCCAAAATATTCCACCATATCGTTGCGCTCAAATTCTCCGTGAACCAATACATCAATTCCGATTTCTTCCTGCCAGCGGATGGTTCTTTCGGTTTCTTTTTTCAACAAGATGTCATATTGTTCTGCAGTCAGGTCTCCTTTTTTGAATTTTGATCTCCAGGTTCTTACCTCTTTGGTTTGGGGAAAAGAACCAATTGTTGTGGTGGGAAACAAAGGAAGCTGTAAGACTTTCTGCTGCTCTGCTTTTCTGATATTGAACGGGCTGTTCCTCCGTGTATCGTCTTCAGTAGTAACCTCCACACGGTCCTTTACTTCCTGATGATGGATCAGTGGTGAAGTTTTTCGGGTATCAACCGCTTTTTTATTTTCTGCATATTGCTGTAATGCCTGGTAATCTGCATTTCCTGATGCCAGTTTTTTTAAAACTACAATCTCGTATACTTTCTGTTTGGCAAAAGCCATCCATTGCTTGATTTCAGAAGACAGCGTTTTTTCGTCAGTTTCAAGATCAAGATCGAAAGGAGTGTGAAGAAGGGAACATGAAGGAGCAATGAAAACTCTGTCTGAACCGATGGCACTGACAGCTGTTTGAATAAACGCCAAAGATTTTTCAAAATCATTTTTCCAGATGTTTCTTCCGTCCACAATACCTAAAGAAAGGCTCAATGTTTGAGGAATGGTATTCAAAACTTCATCCAGCTGTTCAGGGCAGCGTACCAGATCAATATGAAGGACGTCTGCAGGAAGTGACGCAGCCAGCGAAAGGTTATCTTTTAAACCTTCAAAATAAGTCGCGAGAATGATTTTAAGATCCGGGAACTGTTTTCTGATTTCGTCATAAGCGAATTGATAAGTTTCTTTTGCTTTTTCAGTAAGGTCAAGGCTTAAGAAAGGTTCATCAAACTGAATCCAACTTGCTCCATGGTTTTGCAGTTCTTTTAAAATCTCAATATATACGGGAAGAAGATTTTCTATAAGGTCAAGTTTATCAAAGCCGTCTTCTTTCTCTTTTCCCAGGAGAAGATAGGTGAGAGGTCCTATGATTACGGGTTTGGCATTTATTCCGGCCTGTTTTGCATGGATAAATTCACTGATGATCTTTTTTGAAAACAATCTGAACTGCTGGTTCTTTTGAAATTCAGGGACAATATAATGGTAATTGGTATCGAACCATTTCGTCATTTCCATCGCGGTAATATCCAGGCCTTCCTGCTGGTAACCTCTGGCCATTGCAAAATAAAGGTCAAGTTCAGAATTGGAGTTTCTTGCCGTGATTTCCCTGTAGCGTTCCGGAATGGCTCCAACGGTTAAGGTCATATCCAAAACCTGGTCGTAATAAGAAAAATCATTGCAGGGAATAAGGTCAATTCTTGCTTCCTGCTGCATTTTCCAGTTCTGCCTGCAGATGGTTTTCCCGGTTTCCAGGAGTTCATTTAATGATGCTTTGCCTGACCAATATTGCTCGCAGGCTTTTTTGAGTTCTCTGTGGCGGCCAATACGCGGGCTTCCAAGAATGTGCGTTTGCATGTTCTATACTTTTAGATTAAACAATAATGATTTTAAAAGCTCTTTTAAAATGCTTCGCAATGCTGCCGGGAAAGAATTTTTTCAGCGAATGAAACGGATACAAAAAAGGACGTAATCTTCCTGTTAACGTGAAGAACGTTCAAAAAAGTATCATCTGTATGACCTGAAGCTTCAGACCACGAAAGCATTGTCCATTCAGAATAGGCAGGTCTCCTGGCTTGTAACGGTTTTATCATCCTTCCCGCTTTGGCAGTGGATATTTTCTGGATAAAACTTTTGGGTATTACTTACAGTTGCGCGACAGCTCGTGATTCTCACACGATTCCCTATTAATCTACGTTAGGTAAAACCTATTCTGTTTGATGAAGGATGTTAAAGAACAAATCTGAGGTAAATTTAGTTATTAAAGTGAATTCATTGGCTAAATGTAATAAATTAAGAAAATAATTCTTTTCAATATGTATTATTAAGTGAATTATTCTGTATTTTTGGAAATATAATCCCAAAAAAGAATATTATCCTGTGGAAAGACTTGATGAAAAGGATCTCCAACTGCTCAGAATCCTTCAAAAAAATGCCAAATTAACGGTAAAAGAGCTTGCAAAAGAGGTCAACCTTTCGCCTTCACCTGTTTTTGAACGCATGAAAAGACTCGAGCAGGATGGATATATTAAACATTATGCAGCAGTTCTGGAAGCCGAAAAGCTGAACCGGGGCTTTACTGTTTTTTGCCAGATCAAGCTTAAAATGCATGACCGTGCGGTAGGAAATCAGTTTGTTGAAGATATTTTACAGATTGATGAAGTGGCGGAATGCTACAATATTTCCGGGGATTTCGATTTTCTCCTTAAGGTCCAGGTAAGGGATATGAAGCACTATCAGGATTTTGTTTTCAATAAGCTGGGATCATTGGATTCCATTGGAGGTGCACACAGTACTTTCGTGATGGCTGAGGTTAAGAATATTCATGGGGTGAGTATATAGAAGCAAAATAGCACCCGTTTTCAGATGCTATTTCAGATTAAAAAAATTGGTTTTTTGAATTTTAAGAAAGATGTTCCATTTTTATCACCGCATTGGGCTGATAGTCCTCTGTTAGGTTAAATATCTTTCCTAATTTCTGGGAAGCACTGATAAAGCTGACAAATGTACAGAGCTCTGAAATTTCTTTGTCAGAAAAGAATTCCCTCAGCATGCTGAAATGAGCCCTGAGTATGGAACGGTGGTCTTTACAGAAAAGCTCGGCAAAGCTCACAGCCACGGATATTTTAAGCTCTGACTGGCTGAAATCGGCTTTTCCGCCTTTTACCATACAGTATTCACAGCCGTTCCCAAAGGCGAGGGTTCTTCGTACTTGTTCCAGCAGATTAGGATCTAATGCTGTTTTTTTAAAGAAGACTCCTTCAAGGTCGTTCCATTTTGCCAGTATTTCCGGGTTGTGCCCAATCAGTTTTTCAAATGGTGTGTTTCCATGGCTTGAAAATTCAATTGTTGTCATATTTTTTTATGTCAAATTTCTATTAAATTCATGATGTTTTAAAATGGATTTAATGGTTGAATTTTATAATTTTGGAGATTTCCACTGATTTAATTTAAAAATACAATGAAAATAGTTTTAGATGAATTCGACCGTAAAATTTTAAGCTTGCTGATAGAAAATTCCAGGTTAAGTTATGCCGAAATAGGGCGGAAAATCTCCCTGTCTCAGTCTGCCACAAAAGAAAGAGTACAGAATCTTATTGATACCGGTGTGATCAAAAGTTTTACAGCAGATGTTGATTATAGCCTTCTCGGGTACAGTCTGAAAGTTATTATTCATCTGAAATTTAAAAATGACGAATTCAGGGTATTTATCGACCAGCTGAAACAGTTTCCCGAGATCATCAGCTGTAAAAGGATCACAGGTGAATATTGCCTCATTGCTGAATGTGTGCTGAAGGACAGTGCTCATCTTGAAGAAGTCATCGACAGGCTGATCAAGTTCGGAATTCCTTCTACATCCGTTCAGCTGTCTGAAATAAAAACCAATCGTTTTTTTCAAACTCAATAAGCGAAACTTTTATAGAAAGAAAAACAGTATTCCAGCGGGTATTGTTTTTTAATTTTAAAATATTAGTTTTGATGTAAATTAATTTCTATGGAATTCATGTTTATGATCTTTATTCTGGCCATATTCGGTGGTTTAGCTTACCTTATCATGCGCTTTTTTAACCGATGGACGGCTAAATCCCAATATAAAACAGTATGGAACGGGTTGATCTTCATTGCCTCTTTCGCCCTGTTACTATTTATTGCATTTTTTATTTTCATTACCAATGTCAGCTTTGAGCGCTAATCCTTTTTGATTCCTGAGGGTCAGGTATGCGGCAGACAGATTGATAATGAGGGAAGCCCATACATTTAATCCGTAGAACAGTTCATAATCGTGCCGGTTTTCCTGATAAATAAGATTCTTAATCATTCTGAAGGTAATGGCTGTAGTAGTAACTGCATAGCTTAAGGCCATGTATTTTTTATGGGCGGAAATATTCCCTTTTTTAATGAAAGAAACGGCGGCAACCGTAAAATAAGCCCAGAGAACATCCTGTAGCAGGAATCCCGTAATCCCGATTATCCCGCCGTTTGAAAATAATCCGAGTACAAAACATGCCGGAACATTAATAATTAAAATATTGTAAACATATATTTTTCCTATGCAGCGGTGAAGAGTTCTGTTTTCTGCCAAAAAACGGTTTGAGAACTGGGTGAGTCCTGCTAAGAGACAAAGCGTGACTGAAAAGATATGGATATAAAAAAATGCCATCCAGTAAGGATTGCCGACTACTTTTTGCTTAAATTGCAGGAAGCCGACATTTTTATCAAAACCGGTATATTGGGATATGGTTTTCAGCATCAGCATGCTGAAGATTAAAATAGCTGCAACAGCCCCTATTCTGAAGATTTTAACGGCCATTCTATTGATGGAGTGTCAGTTAGTCATATTTTACATTATCGTTTTTAAAAAGCCTGATTTTCCTTAGCTTTTAGACAATATTTTTAATACGTAGGTACTGCAGCAGCATAATGGTCTTGGCATCCATGATCTCTCCGTTGTCTATCATAGCAAGAGCATCTTCAAAAGGCAGCTCTAAGACTTCAATGTTTTCGCCTTCTTCTTCCAGTCCGCCTCCATCTGTGATCTTCATTTCATGGGAGTATTCAGCTATGAAAAAATGCAGGATTTCTGTTACAGAGCCGGGTGACATATAGGCTTCAAACACTTTTTCTACTTTCGAGATTTTATAGCCGGTTTCCTCTTCTGTTTCTCTTTTGATGCATTCTTCCGGGTTGTCATTATCAAGAAGGCCTGCACAGGCTTCAATAAGCATACCGGTAGTGTTTCCGTTGATGAAGGTTGGGAGCCTGAACTGTCGGGTTAAAATGACGGTACCGGAAATCTTATTGTAAAGAAGGATAACCGCTCCATTTCCTCTGTCGTAGGCCTCTCTGCTTTGGGTTTCTTTATTTCCGTCATTCTTTTCAATAGTGTAGGTGACTTTTTTTAAAGTATACCAGTTATCGGATAAAATTTCTGTCTTAAGAATGTTGATGTTAGGATTCTGCATTGGATATTTCTTTGTTATATATGGTGTCCCTGATGGAAGTGCTAAATTAATATTTCTTTTTCAACGGGCCTTTATAATCCTTTAAAATAAGGAGACCACCATACAATAAACAGGCAGTTTTTAAGTAAAATAATTTATTTGCCTTTCAGGTGTTTCTTTAAATAAACGGAGGTTGCAGAATCGCTGGCAGACAGCAGTTTTTCTACGGTTCCTTCGAATACAATCTTCCCGCCAAGTTTTCCCGCTCCTGAACCAATATCAACAATCCAGTCGGCCTGGGCAATGATATCCAGGTTATGTTCAATAACGATCAGGGTATTTCCTTTATTGACTAATTCCTGGAAAAAAGAAAGGAGCTTCTCATTATCGATGGGGTGGAGCCCTGTACTGGGTTCGTCCAGGATAATGATTTTATTGGTATGATTCAATTCCCGGGTCAGTTTTAAGCGCTGTCTTTCACCGCCTGAGAAGCTGTCCAGTCTTTGTCCGAGTGTCAGATAATCCAGCCCCAATTTGATCAGCAGGCTGAATTCATGTTCAAAACCGGTTTTCGGGAAAAAGTGAAGGGCTTCCAGAACGGTCATATTCATAATATCAGCAATGTTTTTTTCCTGATATTCATATTTTAGAACCTGCGGCTTGAATCCTGATCCATTACATACTTCGCAAGGCTGTTCAATATCATCCATAAACGCCAGATCTATTTTTTCAATGCCTAATCCTTTGCAATTGGGGCACGCACCTTGTCCGTTTCTGCTAAAAAGTTTTTCAGATACATTATTAGTAATAGAAAAAAGTTTTCTAACCGTGTTTGACAGGTTAAGGTAAGTTAATAGATTTGAACGGCTGCTTGCTGTGAAAACGGACTGATCCACTACGGTGACCTGAGGGTAAAATAAAGGTAAAACTTTATTGATCAGCGTGCTTTTTCCTGAACCGGCTACACCGGTTACCACAGTCATGATTCCGGTGGGTATTCTGACATTGACGTTCTTTAAATTGTGAAGATTAGCGTTTGTTATTTCAAGAAAGCCTTTGCCAGGTCTCGGATTTGCATTATAACTTCTTTCTTTTTTGAAGTAGCTGCCTGTTTTGCTTTTAGCATCTTTTAAATTCTTAAAGCTTCCCTGGTACATGATTTCGCCTCCGTTTTTTCCCGAACCCGGGCCCATATCGATGATGAGGTCTGCTATTTTGATCAGGTCCGGATCATGTTCCACAATCAGAACTGTATTTCCTTTATCCCTTATTTTTCTGATGATGTCCACGATATGGTCAATATCCTTAGGATGAAGGCCGATACTGGGCTCGTCAAAGATATACAACAGGTCTACAAGGCTGTTCCCTAACTGCTTTACCATTTTTATCCTTTGGGATTCCCCTCCTGAAAGCGTGTCTGTTTGTCTGTCCAGGCTCAGATACTGCAAGCCTACATCAAGAAGGTTCTGAAGTTTTTTTTCAAGTTCCAGTATAACGGAAGCATAGGTTTCAGAGGGTATTTCCCGGATGAAATTTAACAGGTCATCGATGGATAAAGCGGTGCAGTCTGCAATGTTTTTGCCGTTTATTTTACACGACAGTACTTTTGGATTAAGACGCTGCCCTTTGCAGACAGGGCATTCTTTGGTAATAATAACTTTCTTTAAAGTATCTTTTCTGGTTATATTCTCTTTCGAATCTTTTTTCAGAAATGAGTTTTCAATTCTTGGGATAACGCCTTTATATTTTACTGTTTTCCCCCATTGTTTATCGGGATTTTTCGGAGTGTGCTCTTCTGCATGCAGTAATAGTTCCCATTCTTGCTGAGTAAAATCTTTAAGCTTTTTGTCATTATCGAAATAACCTGAATGAATGTACCGGGTGAGCCGCCAGCCGCCGGGCTGAAATGTCGGGAACTGTATAGCGCCTTCATTCAGCGATTTATTTTTATCAAAAAGAGTTTCTATGTTTACGGTTTGCACGTAGCCAAGCCCTTCACATTCACGACACATGCCCTGTGGATTGTTAAATGAAAATACATTGGAGTAACCGACAAACGGTTTTCCAATCCTTGAAAAGAGCAGTCGGAGGGAAGCATAAATGTCCGTGGCTGTTCCTACTGTGGAGCGTGCATTTCCGCCTAATCTTTTCTGGTTGATGATGAAAGGGACGTTCAGATTCTCTATTTTATCAACATTGGGAACTCCGAAGTGCTGCAGGCGGTTTCTTATAAAACTATTCTGGGTTTCGTTGATCTGTCGCTGGGCTTCGGCTCCAATGGTTTCAAATACCAGAGATGATTTTCCGGATCCGGAAACTCCTGTGAAAACCGTTACTTTATTCTTTGGAATGCGTAATGAAATATTTTTTAAATTATTCTGCCGGGCGTGGGTGATGATAATCTCTTTCATAATAATTTTCATTAACTTTGTTAATAGTTAACTAAGTTAAGTATTTTTCATGAAACAACAGAATGATGATTTTTTTAATGTCTTTACAGATTTGCAGTGTTTTATACTGGCCAATATGAATAAGGGCAATATCAGCGGGGTTACTGCAACCCATTACAATATCATAGAATATATATACAGGAAAGAGGAAGTTACCGGAAAGCAGATTTCCACGGCATTTAATGTCAGTCAGGCAGCGGTGTCGAAGCAGATTAAGTTTTTAATTAAGAATGATCTTATAGTACAGAAGCAAAGTATTTCTGACAGGAGAATTTTTAATCTTTCTGCCACAGAAAAAGGACAGTTTTTGATCAACAACTCAGAGAATTTCCGGAAAACGGTTGCAGATCAGGTTTCAGAAGCTTTAGATCCTGCTGAATTACAAACGCTCACATTTCTCCTGAATAAAGCTTTGGAAAGCATCAAGATATAAACTGAAAGGAATTTCCCGGTATTAATTCTTTTCTTTCAAGAGATCTTCCAAAGCTGTCTTTAAATCCGGAAACTTAAACTGAAACCCTGTTTCCTGAATTTTTTGTGAAGATGCCCTTGAACCTTCCAGTAATGCATCTGCCAGCTCACCGAATATCTGCTTCAGAACAAAAGCAGGAACATGAGGCATAAAAAGAGGCTTATGAAGAACTTCAGCGATCTTTTTGGTTAAATTTTCATTCGTGGTATGTTGGGGAGAAACGGCATTATAAGCGCCGTCAATTGCAGTGTTTTTCAAAGAAGCTTCATAAATTGAACAAATATCTTCAATATGGATCCACGGCATATATTGTTTTCCGCTTCCCAAAGCAGATCCTATACCGTATTGTATTGTAGGAACCATCTTTTTCAATGCACCGTCTTCCCTGGAAAGAACAACGGCCGTCCGTACTTTAACCACTCTTTCAGCCAGGTTCTGTTCCTTGAAATCATCTGCTGCTCTTTCCCATAAAACCACCACTTCGCTCAGGAAATCATTGCCCGGAGGATCATTTTCAGAATAAATTTTTTCTGTAGTTACCGTTCCGTAATAATTGATTCCTGAAGCGGAAATAAAAGATTTAAGCTTTATTTTTTTCTTTTTTACAGTTTTTAAAAGAAGTCCTGCAGAGTCTACACGGCTGGATATCAGTTCCCGCTTTCTTTCTTTAGTCCAGCGTTTTTCCGAAATATTGGCTCCTGCAAGGTGTATGATGTGGGAAACATTGTCCAGGGCTGATTCATCCATTGTTCCGTTTTTAATATCCCATTCAAAATCGCTGTCATGCTTTTTTTTACGGGTCAGAAACCTTAGGGTGTAATCTTTCTCCAGCTTTTTAGAGAGTTTCTTTGCGATCATTCCGCCGGCACCGGTGATAAGGACAATTTCTTTCATAATGCAATATTTGTGGGTGGTATATAGATTATGTCTGGTTCTTTACAATCAGTACAAAATCATCTTCTAAAAATTTATAGCCATAGTCGTAAATAAAACGGTATTCAGAGCCATTTTTATAAACCTTCAGATTGGTAAAATAATCGAAATCAAAACCTAAGCCATCCATCCTTGATTTGGGAATTTTTGCTTTACCATCCGTATTCAGTTCTAAAAGGATACGGTAATTTTTACGGAGCTTATTGTTGACATTCCGCATTAAGTTGGTAGAATCCTTATTCTGCTTATTATTATAGGCATTCCGGCAGGCATCATTGCAGAATTTTTTGTCTGCCCTCCCGATAATTTTTTCGCCGCATTCAAGACAGTTCATATTTTTATTTTTTCAGTTTGTGCAGGTGCTGATGTTTTTTCTTCAATAACCTTTTGAACCTGGTGTGGGAAGGGTAGCTTCTGTTTGGGGTGATATTGTTGAATAAAAGAGCAGCCAGTAAAAGAATGATACATCCGGACAAAACGGGAGAGAGAACATACCAGTATCCCAGCTCCGGAATTTTCCCGGTAGAACTCACGGCAATCAGTGCGGTTGCACCGCCGGGCGGGTGAAGGGTTTTGGTATACTGCATCAACACAATGGAAAAAGCCACGGCCAACGGTGCAGAAAGCCAAATGATATCAGGAACAATTTTATAAACAGTAACGCCAACCAATGCTGAAAGAACATGACCGCCTACCAGGTTTCTGGGCTGGGCGAGGGGACTTTGAATGGCTCCATAAATCAGAACACTTGAGGCTCCAAAAGAACCAATCAGGAATATATTTTCAGTGGCAGCCAAAGTATGGGACTGAATGAATGCAATAATCCCGATTCCGACAAATGCTCCCAGAAAAGACCAGAAATGCTCTTTATAATCAACCAGAGTTTCTCTATAAATCACATATTTCGAAACTCTAAGTGTTCTTTTAATTGTTTTCTTCAAAATTTATTTTATTTAATCAATATTCAAAAGTTTCATAATGGGCTACATTTTCCTCAAATTCCAGTAAAAAATTTTTGTCTTCAGGATAATATTTTGCCTTCTCGTAATCATCTCCTGCAAATTTCTTAATACTTTCATAAGAGTCCCACTCGGTAACTGTCAAAAAATGACAGATTTCCTTATTTTTTTTTCTTAGTACTTTTACCGAAAGATTTCCTGGAGTATTTTTATACTGTAATATACCTGTTTCTTCAACATATCTGAGATATTCATCGGCTTTTTCAGCAGGGACAATCCCGTGCCATATTCTGGTAATTTTTTTCATATTTAGATTTTTTTGGCTGGTTGATTTATAATCTGAATTAAATTTTCAATGAAAGGTCGGGTATAAAGCCCTTCTGTATCATAATCAGGATCAAGGATAGTGATTTCTAATCCGAAGCATCTTTTATCTGCTATCAATGGTTTCAGGATCTCTTTTAAATTTTTATAATCTATTCCGTCTTCCATTCTGCTGTCTACAGCAGGCATAATTTCATCTTTCAGCACATCTACATCAAAATGGATAAAGAATCCGTCGAGGTTCTTTTCTTTCACTATTTTCAGGAAATCTTCTGCCGTTTTTCTGAAGCCATTCTTCCTTAGATTCTCCAGATCAAAATAATGAATTTTGGAATTTAGAATTTCCCCTACATATTCATCATCATCCGTTTCTGCATTTCCCACACAGAAAATATGCTCTTCCCGGAAATAGGGTTTGAGACCATCAATATCAGTCAGTTTTTGATGACCCAATCCTGAAACAATCGCCAGATCCATTCCTGCAACACCTCCGCTGGGAGATAACTTTGGCGGAATATAATCTGTATGGCCGTCAAGATAAAATAAGCCGAAATTCCCAAGCTGTCTTAATGCAAGGGCACTTCCGATCAGGATACTGCAATCACCGCCCAGCATCAGATGAAAGGTATTTTTATTAAAATTCTTTAGAATAAGCTCAGACTGCTTTTTTGCATATTCAATAATCTGATAAGAATTTCTCACCCCGGTTTCTTCATCAAAATCCATTGCATATCCCGGAGCTTCCAGTCTGAAAATGCTTTTGGGATTGATTCCTTTATGAAACCCAAATTTTCTGAGCCAATCAGGAAGTTTTTTTACTCCCGGTTCTGTCTCATGCACTTTTTTAGTAAGCCCAAGATTTAAAGGAAACTCGAAAAAGCTGATATCTTTTTTCATAGGTTGATTTTATCAAAGATAAGGAAATATTCGTTTGCAAACGACTACAAACGAATTTAAATAGTTTATAACCGACTAAGGTGATTTGGGGTAAGCATCTTTGCAACAGAGATTTGAGAAAAACAGTGAACGTCTCTTATCTGAATTATTAATCATAAAAAAAATAAAAGTTATGTCACTAAGAAACAAAGTAACATTAATTGGTTACACAGGTAAAGAAGTTGAAACAGTAAACTTCGAAAGCGGAAACATTAAAGCAAGTGTATCTTTAGCTACCAGCGACCATTACACTAATGCAAAAGGTGAAAAGGTAGAAGAAACACAATGGCATAATCTGATTGCTTTTGGAAAAACTGCAGAAATATTGCAAAAGTATGTACCAAAAGGAAAAGAAATTGCCATTGAAGGGAAACTTACCTATAGATCGTATGACGACAAGGACGGTGTTAAGCGGTATATTACAGAAATCAGAATCGATGAGATCCTGCTTTTAGGAGGTAAATAATTCTAAAAACACAAATCATGAAAGTAAAAGTTCTTAAAATCAGACTTTCGAAAGAATTCCTCCATAGAGATCAAAAAATGCTTGATGATTTCCTTGAAGTGAACGAAATTATAAAAGTGGAAACCGCTTTTGTAAATGATGAATGTTATTGGTCCGTAATCCTGTATTTTGAAGAGCTGAAAACAGCTAAAAGTATAGTGAAAGAACCAAAGGCATTAAAGTACTCTGCAGATAATGACGTTTTAAACTCCGATGAAGAGAAAATTTTAAATGCCCTGAAATACTGGAGATCTGAGAAGGCTAAAGAACAGAATCTTCCTACCTATTTTATCGCGAGCAATAAAGAACTGATGTCTGTAGCCAAGTATAAACCTGCTAAAAAAGAAGAGCTCCTGGAGATCAAAGGTTTCGGAAAACATAAGATCGAAAATTATGGTGAAGAAATTCTTGAGATCCTCGAAAGCGTCTGAGTTTTTCCGGATTTAATAATGATGATGCATCAAGGCTGGAGAATATCATTTCTTCGGCTTTTTTATATTTCGGAAAAGTCCTTTCAATTCCTTATTTTTGCATCATCAAAATGACATACAATACATGAAGCCAAGCTTAGCAAAAGGAACGAGAGATTTTACCGCAGAGGAAGTTTCAAGAAGAAAATATATCATTAATGTTTTACAGAATAATTTTGAATTGTTCGGTTTTCAGCCATTAGAAACACCTAGTTTTGAAAATCTTTCAACACTGACAGGAAAATATGGAGAGGAAGGTGACCGGTTGATCTTTAAGATTTTAAACTCAGGAGAGTATGCTTCTAAAGTAAATCAGG